>ERZ772918.6-NODE-6-length-201491-cov-6.67733_pt1 | contig 201491 bp, 176 predicted proteins | sample MGYA00512118_ERZ772918 | MGnify/ENA primary metagenome ERZ772918 (study PRJEB29015, sample SAMEA2737939) | human oral metagenome | biome: human oral; feature: human-associated habitat; material: dental | place: China | collected 2135 ... | reverse complement strand
CATGCCTACGACAGACACACCGCCTAAGGGCGAAATCACCCGTCCGCATCTAAAACCCAAGACGGTCGCTGAAAGCTTGCTGTTGAGGCGCAGCCGAAGCTTCCCCGTCAGACGGCGGCACACCCCCGCCCACAGCAGCCATCCCATCCTGGCGGCGATTGCTGGCTGCGGCTTTCGCCGCGCCCCGACGCCTGCCCCAGACAAACGCACACCCCGCAATCACAACCAACACGCCGCCCCCAATCGCGGCCCAACCCCACATAGGCACTCCAGCCGACGCCGAGGAGGCCGCGTCGGCCTTCTTCCCTGACGACGAGGAAGGACTTGGCGGAGCCGACTCCTTTTCGGCCGTGATCTCCACCCCGTGGTCAAGAAAGTCAAGGCCCTCAACAATGACTTTGTTTCCCTGGACCTTCCCCAGACTCGACCGGGTCACCTTCCCCGGCATACTCACCACAATCCTCGTCTTAAGCCTACTCAAGTCCGTGTTATCGCCATCGTGCGCCCCGTAGTACTTGAAGTGGTACTTCCCATCCCGCTCGGTCAGCTTCATGTTCCCTTTGAAAGGCTTGTCCGATGTCACCCTGCACGTGAGATGCCCGCCGGCAGGAGTCACATCCTCCACCTTAGGATCATCAACAAATCCAATCTTCGCCAGGAAAATGGTCTGAACACTTTCGCATGTTCGATTAATCTTAACCATAGTATCTCGCGAGTCTTCAAAAATAAAATTAAACTTCATGCCACCGTTGGCCTGAAACTCAATCGTCCCGTCGATCTTGCACCCGGCAAGGACAAACAAGACAAGGGGCAATAGGACTCCCACAAGGCGCGAACGCCTCGTGACACGGACGGACATATCAAGCCTCCAAACACTCTGCCGGCAAAGACCGCCGGGCACATGCGTCAACCCTACAGACCCCAACGTAGCGCCTCAGTCCCGCCAACGCACCGGCAAAACGAAAACACGAGACAAACACCAGCCCATCCGGACGCCCAAGCCCCGGAACGACCAACGGACGGTCTGCAATCGAGGGTGGTCCACGCGACCCGCCCCTTTCACTTGAGACATTCTCTCTTCGACGGACAAACTGTCTAAGCCAACCGCGCAGACGCCAGTCTGATGCCTGTAAGCGCTGCATAGGCAGAACCGACCGTCGCAGCCTTTCCGACACAACCGCAGCCTCTCTTTAAGAGAACGTCGCCGGCTCGCTGTCTGGCGAGTGCCCGAGCCCGGGCGCCTCGGCGATGGGCAGGCCGCCCGCATATTCTCTGACCAGTTCGAGTGCGGCGGCGCGCTCGCCCGCCTCGTCGATCTCCGTCAGCTGGCCCACCACGATTCCTGCAATTGCGTCAAAGGATCCGATCTGCTTGTGCTGCGCGAGGCCTGTCGCAAGAGTGAGCAGGCTCCCGCTGAGCGACTCGACGACCAAGGCCTTTCCTTTCAAATCCGGCCAGTATGGCGTTCCCGCGAGCTTGAGGAAGCAGCGAAGGTTGCCCCCGGCCCATCGCGTTTGCGCCAGATCTTCCGCGCCGGTGAGCGCCGGGCGGAGGATGCGGCCGGCCAATGCGGCGTCGACCGCGTCGAACCCCCGCTCCACGCCGGCCGCGGGATTCCACAGGACTGCTGGCTGACCCGTCACGGCGACGATCGAGTTGACTATGCAGCTGTTGTCGGAAAAGCCGAAATACGGTTTGGGGCGTGCGGCCACGGCGTCCCAGTCGACGTGGGGGAGCGCCTCGTTCGCAAGATCGCCCCCCGAGACGTCGAAGACGGCGTCGACGGCGTCGTCGGCGAAGGCTTCGGCCAACATGCGCGCCCGCAGCCGAGGGCTCCACCGCCAGCTGTCCTCCAGCCCGAGAACCTCCGCGCAATCCAACTCGTGGCCTCGGTTTGCGAGAGCGTGGACGGCGGCGGGCAGCTTCGGCCGAGCCCAATCCGGCAGCGGATTCGAACAGTTCACGAGACGGAGAAGAGCCATGGCGCCAGGCTAGATTTCCGTCTTCGGGCTGTCAACAGGGCTCCGGACCGTCGTTCCCTTGTCAGCTTCGGCAGGCAAGGGGGGCGCGCTCGCCTTCGGCGCATGCGCGTCTGCCGCCCGGCTGCCGGCGACTCGCACGCATGAGCGTCAGAAGGTCATATGCGTCAGAAGGTGTAGTACACGTACATGCCGCCGGCCAGAGCGGCTACGCCTATCAGCCTGAAGAACGTCACATGCGCCTTTCGGGCGCCGAAAAGGGCGAAGTGGTCGATAGCCATCGAGCCGAGCAGTTGGCCGATGAGGACCACGAGCAGGGTGACGCCTGTTCCCAAGTGGGGAACGAGCTGGGCCATGCCGACCACGAAAAGGGCGCCCACCGGCCCGCCAAGCCACATCCACCATCGCCCGCGGGTTGTTTTATGCGGAAGCTGATTGCTGAAGACGACGAGAAGCAGAAGCAGGATCGTGCCCGTGGCGTAGGAGACGAAGCCCGACGCGATCGACGAGCCCAGCATCCTCGTGAGGTTCCCGTTGAATGCCGCCTGCAGTGCGGCGTAGACGCCCACGAGGATTCCCATGACCCGCCATATGAGCTTTGGGCGCGGGCCGACCCGCGAGGATTTCCCGCGCCCGTAGACCGCGAGAAGCATTCCCGCGGCGGCCAGTCCGGCCCCTGCCAGTCGATACGCAGAGATCGGCTGGACCTTTGAGTTGAACAGGCCGAAATGGTCGATGGCCAGCCCCGAGAGGATCTTTCCGCCGACGGGCAGCACCACCGTTTCGACGGCGCCGACGTGTGGAAAGATCGTGATAATCGTCAAAAGGGCGAGGATTCCCATCGCCCCGCCCAGGTAGGACCACCACGGGGTGCTGACGGGAGGAACGATGTTCAGGCTCTCGCTGACGACTATCGCGCCGAGGAACGCCGTTCCGATCACGAAAGAGACGAAAGAGGCCCCTATCGTCGTTCCGTAGGAGACTTTCAAGCGCGTATTCATGGCGCTTTGAACGGGAACCAGACAGCCGACGGCGATGGCCAGCGCGAAATATTCGATCACAACAGCTCTTTCAGTAGTTCAGTAGTTCAGTCACAGCAGCTCTTTCAGCAGTTTGGCCTCGGCGTCTGCTTCTGCAGTTCGGTCACAGCAGTTCTTCCCGCAGAGGGGCGGCGAGCGTCGACCAGCGCCACTCTTCGTCGACCCAGGCGAGCCCGGCGCGGCCCATCTCTTTGGCGCGCGAAGGGTTGCCCAACATGTATGCGAGCGCGGAGGCCACGGCCGCCGGGCGATGCCCCGCGCAAACAATGCCCGTTTCGCCGTTGAGGACCGCCTCGGGCGCGCCGCCGGAGTCCCCGGCGACGACGGGAAGGCCGGCGGCGTAGGCCTCGAGATAGACGATTCCGAGCCCTTCGAGGTCCATGCCCGCCGCGCGGGTTCTGCACGGCATGGCGAAAACGTCGCCCAGGCTGTAGTGGGCGGCAAGCTCCTCGAACGGCGCCTCGCCCGTGAAGACGATGCTTGCCGCGGCGGGGCTTTCCCGCGCCATCTTCCGCAGATCGCCCTGGTAGGGGCCCTTGCCGACTATGACGAGCTTGGCCCGCGGGCAGGCGGCGAGGACCCGGGGCCAGGCGCGAATGAGCGTGTCCTGCCCCTTGCGCTCGACCAGTCGCGAAATGCACACGACCGTTGGCTCGTCGCCGATTCCGTAACGTTCGCGCAGCTTTTGCCGCCACGACGCCGAAAACGCGAAGTCCTCAGGCGAGATCCCGCCCGGCAGGCGCACAATTCGGGTGTCCCCGATGAGCGGGCGGAGCCGGCGGAGGGTCGCCTTCGTCAGGTAGGTGACGACGTCGGCGTCGTGAAAGATCTTTCGCAGAGCCAGACGCCCGGCAGGGACCCTCGCCCAGCCGACCTCGTGCCCGTGGGTGGTCGAGATGACTTTGCCGGCCCCGGCGGCCTTCGCGGCCTTCGCCATAAGGCCGAGCGGCGTCGATGCGCCGAACCAAACAGCCTCGATGGACTGCTCGCGAATGATTCTCTGCATCTCGCGGCGCACGCTTGGGATCGGAAGCATGACCGTTCCCGGGTAGCGGATCGTCGTCCACGGCTGCGCGGCGTCATACTCGTCCGCCCCGCCGTCCGGGGGAGAAGAGCAGTAGACGACGAGGGAATCCGGATCGAGCTCGCGGGCGAAGCCTTCGAGATACGTCTGTATTCCTCCCTTGCGGGGCGGAAAGTCGTTCGTCACGAGGAGCGTCCGTCTCATGCGGGTAATCGTATCTGGTTTCGCCCGCCTAGTTCGGCATCGGATTGCGTGAGATCGGCATCGGATTGGATGAGATCGGCAACGGGCTGCACGAGCCTGAGACGGCGGTATTCACGGGTGTGAAACAGCGCGACGGGGGCTGATCTTGGCGCGCGAGCTTCGGGGATTCACCCTCGTCGGGTGACATTGCAGTCTATATCGCATTGCTTGCTGTAGTTGCGAAGACTACTCTGAAAAATATAAATAGCAACGGGTGGAGATAGGGGGAAATGATGAAACTCATCCGTTTCGCAGCTTCGCTGTCGGCGTTGTCGATGGCGATTGCGGGGGCGTCGGTCGCCCACGCAGATTCTTCAGATCAAGGTTCGGATGCGACGTCGGGCGCCACGGCGCAACGCGCCTACAAAGCTGTTGCGGGAGTCGACCGCGAGTGGACAGACGCGGCGGCCGACGTTCCGGCGAACGCTTCAAGCAGGAACGCGATCAAAACGACGCAGCAAGGCGTGAGCGTCTCGGTGCCCAACGATCCGAGCTTGAAGATGACGATCGAGGGACGCAACGGCAAGGTCTCGGTGGGCCTGCCGTTTTCAGACTCGGCATCGAAGGCGGCGTCGTCGCACGCCGGCACGGCCACGTTCGACAATAAAAACGGCTCGTCCACAACGCCAATCGTCCGCAAAGACGGGAGCGTCCAGATTAACACCGTGATCAATGGCGCCAAAGCCCCCAAGCGCTATGCGTACAAGATGCAGGTCCCTGAAGGGGCGAAGATTGAGCGCGTCGGTTCGTCCATTCTGGTGGTGAAGGGCAAGAAGATGGTTGCCGGCATCGCCCCCGCGTGGGCGAAGGACGCCAAGGGCAAGAGCGTTCCGACCCATTACGAGGTCAAAGGCAACGTCGTCACGCAGGTGGTCGATCACGGCAGCCAGTACGCTTATCCGATCGTCGCCGATCCTTTCCTTGGCCGGAATCTATTTGAAACAATGCAAAAGAATAGAAAAGGTCAGTGGGAAGGTGAAGACACATACTCTGGAGAACTCTCGAAATGGGGGTTGGCAGTTTACTGGGGAATCACTGGTCCTGTTGTCAGCGGCAATGATGTGATGCTGAATCAGGGCTGGCAAGAATGGAAGGATCGTCTTCTTGGCCAAAATCCTCCTGTAACCTTGTGGCAACAGTATCAGTGCCACGTCAAGTATGGTTACGATCACTATCATGCGGGTATTCATTGGGACCTTGAGCTTGCACGACCGTCCAATCCCGATTGGTCGAATGTCCTGGAACACGGGTGCAATTGGTGACGGCGATTTCATCTGGTCCTAGAAGCGGTGCACATTGACGATTTAGGTAATCGGTGTGTCCTTTGAAAGCTTGGGGAGCGAAGTGCATATTTTGCTCCCCAACCTTTCATTTCTCCATGCGCTTCTTGAAAGCCTATTTAGAGACACGCAGGGGCAGGGCAAGGTCTTTGGCTTCTGTGGCAAATGGCAGATAGGGCAGTCTTCGTCCGCTCGAGCAGCTCGTGTTTCCGTTGCGGGTGATGCTGCCGCTCTAAGCGCGACATCGGCATGAAAATTACCTGGTTCGGCATGGAAAGTACCTGGAGCTATTAAAGTGACCATATTTTGGTCGTTATCTTGTGTCCAGGTGTTTTTCATCTTCGCAGACATGATTTGAGGTACTTTTCATGCATGAGGCGAGGTGGCGAGGTGCTTTTCATGCTGCTTTTGGCGGTGCCTCGACGGTGCTAGGTGCTTTTCATGTGGTCTTTGGCGGCGTCGGGCAGCGCTAGGCACTTTTCATGCCGAGGAGAAGCTCTGTGCGTGGCAAACTGATGCGTAGGCGAGGCCAATGCTTATAGAGAAGGCTTCTAAGAGCCCTTTAAGACGACGCCGCAGCTTAGGACGACGTCGGAGTGCAGCCTCGCCAATTCGTGCCCGACGCCGAGAACCCGCGCCCTCACAGATCCGCGCCGAGGCCTTCGGTCGCCTGGAGGACGTCGGTCAGGCGCCGGGCCGCCGTCACGACCGCTGTCGCGTGCTGGCGTCCGGGCTGGTGCCCCATCCGCTCGACGGGGCCGGAGATCGAGACCGCCGCGATGACCCGGCCGGACGGCCCGCGCACGGGGGCCGATATAGAGGCCACCCCGATTTCGCGCTCAGAGACGGACTGCGCCCACCCGCGCCTGCGCACGGCCGAAAGGTTCGTCGCCGTGAAATTCGCCCCGTGCAGACCCCGGTGAAGCCGGTCGGGCTCCTCCCACGCCAAAAGCACCTGCGCGGCCGACCCCGCCTTCATCGACAGGGTCGCGCCGATGGGAATCGAATCGCGCAAGCCAACCGTTCGCTCGGCCGCTGCCACGCACACCCGCTGATCGCCCTGGCGGCGGAAAAGCTGGGCGGATTCGCCCGTGTGGTCGCGCAACGCGGTCAAAACCGGGCTGGCGGAGGCGAGGAGGCGGTCCTCGCCGGCTGCCGAGGCCAACTCGCCGAGCCGAGGGCCGAGGATGAAACGCCCCTGCATGTCGCGGGCAACCAGGCGGTGGTGCTCGAGCGCGACGGCGAGGCGGTGGACGGTCGGCCGCGCCAAATGCGTCGCGGACACCAGTTGCGCGAGCGTTTGGGGTCCGGATTCGAGGGCGCTGAAAACGGATGCGGCCTTGTCGAGCACTCCGACGCCGGAGCTGTCGTCTCGTAGCGTGTCGCCGCTGCGGCCATCGGCGTCGTCCTCGGGTACAGTGTCCATGTATTGATACTTGCATCTCACGCTTTGAGATGCAAGGACAAAAACCCCTGTATTTGCGGGATCCTTTTCTTGACTCTTTCAACCGAATATGACAAAGGAGGGCACAATGGGTGCGACGCTCGCCGAGAAGGTCTGGGCCGACCACGTTGTCAAGCGCGGAGAGAACGGCGCTCCCGACCTTCTTTTCATCGATCTGCAGCTCGTCCACGAAGTGACGAGCCCGCAGGCTTTCGAGGGGCTTCGCCTTGCCGGGCGCCCCGTGCGCCGCCCGGATCTGACGGTGGCCACGGAGGACCACAATACGCCGACGCTGGACATCGACCTGCCCATCGCGGACCTCACGTCCCGCGCCCAGATCGACGCTTTGCGGCGGAACTGTGAGGAATTCGGCGTTCCCATCTATTCACTCGGCAACGCCGACCAGGGGATCGTCCACGTCGTCGGCCCGCAACTCGGGCTGACACAGCCGGGCATGACCATCGTGTGCGGCGACTCGCACACGTCCACCCACGGCGCCTTCGGCTCGCTCGCCCTCGGGATCGGCACGTCGGAGGTCGAACACGTGCTGGCGACGCAGACCCTTCCGCTCGCGCCGTTCAAGACGATGGCTATCAACGTGAACGGCAGGCTCAAGCCGGGCACGACCGCCAAGGACATCATCCTGGCGATCATCGCGAAGATCGGGACGAACGGCGCCCAGGGCCACGTCATCGAGTATCGCGGAGAGGCCATCCGCTCCCTGTCAATGGAGGCCCGGATGACGATCTGCAACATGTCGATCGAAGCCGGCGCGCGGGCCGGAATGGTCGCCCCCGACGAGACGACGTTCGCCTACGTCAAGGGCAGGCCGAACGCGCCGGAGAACTGGGACGAGGCCGTCGCCTACTGGCGCACTTTGGCCACCGACGACGACGCCGAATTCGACACCGTCGTGGAGCTCGACGCCGACGGGCTGGAGCCCTTCGTCACCTGGGGGACCAACCCGGGCCAGGGAATAGGGATCTCCGGAAAGGTTCCCGAGCCTGCCGACATCGCCGACGAGACCCAGCGCAAAGCCGCCGAAGGCGCGATCGAGTACATGGGCCTGACCCCGGGAACGCCGATGCGGGAGATCGACATCGACGCCGTGTTCATCGGCTCGTGCACGAACGGGCGCATCGAGGACCTGCGGGCGGCCGCAAAGGTGGTCGAGGGCCGCAAGAAGGCTCCGAAAACCCGCGTGATGGTGGTTCCGGGGTCGGCCCGGGTCCGCCTCCAGGCCGAGGCCGAGGGACTCGACAAAGTCTTCCTCGACTTCGGGGCCGAGTGGCGCAACGCCGGATGCTCGATGTGCCTGGGCATGAACCCCGACCGGCTGAGCCCGGGGGAGCGGTGCGCTTCGACGTCGAACAGGAACTTCCAGGGGAGGCAGGGGCCGGGCGGGCGAACCCACCTCGTATCGCCCCTCGTCGCGGCGGCGACGGCGGTCAAGGGAAAGCTCGCCACGCCGTCGGACCTCGGCTGAAGCGGGAAGTTTAGGGCCTTCAGCCGGGTTGAACGGCTCAGCCGAGCCAGACGCCTCAGCGGCCAAGAAAGGAACACGATGGAAAAGTTCACGCAGCACACCGGGATCGGCGTCCCGCTCCGGCGCAGCGCCGTCGACACGGACCAGATCATTCCGGCCGTCTACCTCAAGCGGATCACCCGCACGGGATTCGAGGACGCCCTCTTCGCCTCGTGGCGCAAAGACCCCTCCTTCGTCCTCAACAAGGAGGAGTACCGCCGGGGCTCGGTGCTGGTGGCCGGGCCCGACTTCGGCACCGGGTCCTCGCGCGAGCACGCGGTGTGGGCGCTCAAGGACTACGGCTTCCGCGCCGTCTTCGCCCCGAAGTTCGCCGACATCTTCCGCGGCAACGCGGGCAAGCAGGGGCTTGTGGCCGGCGTGGTGGCGCAAGAGGACGTCGAGCAGCTGTGGAAGATCCTCGAGGCCAACCCGGGCGCGGAGATCACGGTGGACCTCGAGAGCCGAACGGTTCACGCCGAGGGCTTCGCCTGCCGCTTCGACCTCGACGACTACACGCGGTGGCGGCTCATGGAGGGGCTCGACGACGTCGGAATCACCCTCCAGAACGAAGGCGCCATCGAGGCCTACGAGGCTTCCCGCCCTTCCTTCAAGCCGAAGACGCTGCCCAAGAAGCACCTCCCGGAGGCCGCGGTGGTCTCGGCGCGGCCGGTGGGCCGGGACGCCCCGCTCGCCTGACTGCATGAAGGCCGCCTGCGCCGTCGGCCGAGGCTTTGCGAACGGCGCAGACCCTTGCGGCGCACAAGCATGCGGGCGGATTCACACTCGGCGAATCCACCTCGCGTCCATAAGCGGCTATTCTTGAATGCGCGGATTGCGAGCCGATCCAGTACACGCACACTTTATCGGCGGCCGTCGACATTGGAGGACGCATATGGTCAGCAAGATTCGCGTGCTGGGAGGCACGCCACTTCGCGGTGAGGTCACCGTGCGCGGAGCGAAGAATCTGGTCCCGAAGGCGATGGTGGCCGCCTTGCTCTCTGCGGAGCAGTCGAAGCTCCGCAACGTGCCTTTGATTCGCGACGTCGACGTCGTCTCGGATCTGCTGCGCATGCACGGGGTGACCGTCGACTACGACCAAGAGGCCGGCGTCCTGGCAATGACGCCGGGCTCGATCAACCTGCCCGAAGACTCGGTGGAGATGGACACGCTCGCCGGCTCTTCGCGCATTCCCATCCTTTTCGCCGGCCCCCTTCTGCACAGCCTCGGAGAGGCGTTCATCCCCGACCTCGGCGGCTGCCACATCGGATCCCGGCCCGTGAACTTCCACCTCAGGGTGCTCGAGGATTTCGGAGCCCGCAGGATCCAGGAGGCCGCAGGCATGCACCTTATAGCGGAAAAGCCGCTCAAGGCAAAGCCTGTGCACCTGCCGTACCCTTCCGTCGGGGCGACGGAGCAGACCCTTCTGACGGCGGTCATGGCCCAAGGCGTCACCGAGCTGACGAATGCCGCGGTTGAGCCGGAGATCATGGACCTCATCGCCATCTTGCAGAAGATGGGCGCGATCATCTCCGTGGACACCGACCGCACGATTCGCATCGAGGGGGTCGACAAACTGCGCGGATACTCGCACACCGCGCTTCCCGACCGCATCGAGGCGGGCTCGTGGGCGTGCGCCGCGCTTGCCACCGGGGGCGACGTTTTCGTCAGGGGGGCCGAGCAGCAGTCGATGACGAGCTTCCTCAACGTCTTCCGCAAGGTCGGCGGAGAGTTCGACGTGCAAGACGAAGGCATCCGCTTCTGGCATCCCGGCGGCGAGCTGCGCTCCATGGCGCTTCAGACCGACGTGCATCCGGGGTTCATGACCGATTGGCAGCAGCCCCTCGTCGTCGCCCTGACGCAGGCGACGGGCATTTCCATCGTCCACGAAACCGTGTACGAGGAGCGCTTCGGCTTCACGGAGGCGCTCAACGAGATGGGGGCCTCCATCCAGACGTACAGGGAGTGCCTCGGAGGGCTGCCGTGCCGATTCGGGCAGCGCAACTTCTATCATTCGGCGGTCATTCAGGGGCCGACGAAGCTGCGGGCCGCAGACATCGACGTTCCCGATCTGCGCGGCGGCTTTTCCCACCTCATCGCCGCGCTCGCCGCCGAAGGCGAGTCAGTCGTTTCGGGAATCGACATCATCGATCGCGGATACGAGCACTTCATGCAAAAGCTGAGGGCGCTCGGCGCCAACGTCGTGAAGGAGGGCTGATGGCGGAGGCGATGCCTCTGCTCACGCGGCTGCTCGCGCGGCCGGCCCTCGCCCTCGCCGGCGCGCTCCAGAAAACGAGGACCGCGGGCGCCGAGCGGGTGCCTCCCTCGGGCCCGCTCTTGGTGGCCGCCAACCACACGTGTCACCTCGACTGGCTCACGATGGCGATCGTCGTCTACCGTTCGGGGCGGGCCCCGCGAATCGCCGCCAGGGCGGACCTGTTCACTGTTCCCGTCCTGGGGTGGATCATGCGCAAAACAGGGCAGATTCCCATCTATCGCTCCGACGCCTCCTCTGCGCCGAAGGACGGCGGCAGCCCCGCCTCCTCGATGGACGCCATGGCCCGGGCCCTCGCGGAGGGCAAAAGCGTTATTGTCTTCCCCGAGTCGACGTTCACCCGCGACCCTTCGGGCTGGCCGATGAAGGCGCGAACCGGTGTGGCGCGCCTGGCCTTGGCGAATCCCGACGTCGCCGTGGTCCCCGTCGCCCATTGGGGAAACGAGGGCCTTATCGACCCCTGGACCGGCAAAGTCTCCTGGCGAAAATTCGGGCGTCGGCGCACGGCGGTCGACGTGCGCATCGGCGAGCCGGTCGATCTTTCGGCATACCGCGGACGCGACGTCACCCACGAGCTTCTGACCGAGGCGACGGAGAAGGTCATGGCGGCCGTCACGGACGAGCTGAAGACTGTTCGCGCCGCCGACGTCGCCGCCGGCAACGGGCCCCGCCAACGCCGATGGGACCGGGCGATCGACGGCGACCCCTACGAAAAGGGAGTGCTCGCGCGCCATGCGGAGATCGCGGAACGCCAGAGGCGCCGAGCGCGGCGGAAAGCCGAGAAGCAGAGGAGACAGGCGCGGCGGAAAGGCGAGCGCGGCGGAAGACTCAGCTTGAAGGAGAGGCTCAGCCCTTCTTTACGTCGATGACGAGCCGCGACGGGTCCTTGAGCACCTGGATCCGATAGGAGCCCTTGGCGGACAGTCCGATGAGGACCATGTGCTGGCCTTCGAAGGGGTACTGGACGGAGACGCCCTTGACGGTCGAAAGGCCGGCGAGCGACCCGGGGTGGAGGGTCGGCGGAAGGGTGGCGACGTCGCTCGGCTCGCGAACGCCCGCAACGTCGATCTGCAAGAAAACGTCGCCCTTGACGTCGATTCGCTCGCCCTTCTCGTCAATGGGGTCTTTTGTCCACGTCGTCTTCCACGTCAAATCTGCGGCGCCGCCCGTGTACTGGACGACTACCCTTTCATACCCCGGGTGCGATCCGACCCTGGAGGAACTCGGGAAGGCGTGGCCGGCAGCCGTGGGGAAGCCGTCTGATTGCGACCCCTCCGCGAGCCAGTCGGTCGGGGCGACGGGTGAGGCAGACGCCCGCGGGGAGGCAGGCGAGGCGGACGACGCGGCAGACGGGCCCGACGATCGCGAGGCGCCCGAAGCCTGCGCGGAGGCGACCGCGCCCGGATTCGCCTTCGGTTTGCCGCCGTCGGCTTCCTCCGAGGCCGACGAGCACGCCGAGCCCGCGAGGACGAGGGCGGCGCATGCGGCGCCGAGACGGGCTTTCATTGGTGAACCTCCTTGAGTGCGGCGTCGAGGTCCCTCCATAGATCCTCGACGTCCTCGATGCCGACGCTCACGCGCAGCAGATCCTCCGGAACGGTTGCGGCTTCCGTGGGAAAGCGACGGCGTCGTTCAAGGCTAGACTCTACCCCTCCGAGCGACGTCGCGGGCAACCATATCCGGACGAATCGCCCGAGCTCCTCGGCCGCCTGCGCCCCGCCGACGGGCCTCATCGTGAGGACGCCTCCGAAACAGGGCATGAGCCGTTTGGCGCGCTCGTGCTGCGGATGGGAGGGAAGCGACGGATGGCGGACCTCGGCGATAAGGGGGTGCTCCTCGAGCCGGCGGGCGATCTCGGCGGCGTTCGCCCAGATGCGCTCCATCCGCAAGGGGAGCGTGCGCATCGAGCGCAGCAAAAGCCAAGCTTCAACCGGGCCCGCGACCCCGCCGGCGTCGGTGCGCTCCTCGTGCAGGGCTTCGTGAAGGTCGCCGCGCGAGGTCAGCGCGGCGCCGAGGACGACGTCGGAATGCCCGGACAGGTACTTCGTCGCCGAATGGACGACGACGTCGGCGCCCGCCTCGAGGGGGCGCTGCCCGAGAGGCGTGGCGAAGGTGTTGTCGACCACCACGAGAGCGCCCGCAGCGTGGGCGGCTTCACAGATCGCAGGGATGTCGGCGACCTCGAGCATCGGGTTGGTGGGCGATTCGATCCACACGAGCCCCGCGGCCTCGCCGTCCGCGGAGATTGCGGCGACGACGGCGTCGGTGTCCGCGACGTCGACCTCGCGGACCTGGCCGCCTTCGCGGGTTGAACGGTCGCGGGCCACGATGAGCGAGGCGTAGTAGGCGTGCCGGGGCATGACGACGGGAGCCCCCGGTCGATTCAGATGCATGGCGTTCGCCACTGCCGCCATGCCCGAGGAATGGAGGAGTGCGGGCAGGGGAGCGCCCTCGAGCTCGGCGATCAGCTCCTCGGCCGGGTGCCACGTCTCGTTGGACCATCGCGAGTAAAGCATGGATCCGTCGGGAGAACCAATCGAGTGGTAAGTTGACGAAAGCGTGATCGGCGGGTTGACGGGAGAGCCTTGGGAGCGTCTCGGACGCGCTGATGCCACGGCGATCGTCGCAGGTGCGAGGCCATGATTTTCACTCATACGATGTAGGCTATCGCTTTAGTGGTACCGAAAGTGGAAGGTGACCGGATAATGGCAAAGACGCGTGTGGCCCTCATCTACGGCGGGGCTTCGGGCGAGCATTCGGTTTCGTGTATGACCGCCGCATCGGTTTTACGCGCTATGGACCCGGACAAGTACGACGTCGTCCCCATCGGGATACGGCGCGACGGCACGTGGGTTCCCGGATCCGCGGACCCCGATGCGCTGGAGGCGGGCGGCCCCCAAGGGGAGGTCGGCGAATCCTCCAGCCGTGTGCTCATAGAGATCGGAGGACAGCCGCGCGCCCTGACCGTCGTCGAATCGGAGGGCGGGGCGCCCGCCGTCGAGGCGCTCGGAGGCTTCGACGTGGCGTTCCCGCTGCTTCACGGCCCCTTCGGCGAGGACGGGACGATCCAGGGCTTCCTCGAAATGGCGGGCGTCCCCTACGTCGGCTGCGGAGTGTTCGCCTCGGCCGCCGGAATGGACAAGCACTTCATGAAAGTCGTCCTGGAGTCGGCTGGCATCGCCGTCGCCCCGTACGTGCTCGTCGCCCCCAGAAGGTGGCGGACGGAGAAAGGGCAGATCCTCGCGGAGATCGCGGAGAAGCTGACCTTCCCCGTGTTCGTCAAGCCCGCGCGCGCGGGGTCGTCTTTGGGAATCGGCAAGGTTATAGAGCCCGGCGGGCTTGAAGAGGCGATCGCCGCGGCGCAGAAGGTCGACCCGAAGGTGATCGTTGAGCAGGGAGTCAAAGGCCGGGAGGTCGAGTGCGCCGTGCTCGGCGGCAGGGGCGACGCCGCCCCTCGAACGTCGATCCTCGGCGAAATCGTCATGGACGGGACCGACTGGTACGACTTCGAGACGAAGTACATCCAGACGGAAGGCTTCCATATGGCCGTTCCCGCGCCGGTTGAGGCCGACGTCGAAGCCGAGGCTCGGCGGATCGCCGCGAGGGTCTTCGAAGCCTTCGACTGCGAGGGAATGACCCGGGTCGATTTCTTCCTGACCGACGACGGCGAAATACTCGTCAACGAGCACAACACGATTCCGGGCTTCACGGAATTCTCGATGTATCCGATTCTTTGGGAACACACGGGAATCCCGTATTCCGAGCTCATCGACGAGCTTGTCGCCCTCGCGCTCGAACGTCCCGTGGGCCTGCGGTAAAAGGCCTCGGCGAACGTTCGATTTGTCCCGTGGACGCGATCGGCGAAGCCCCGGCGGGCCGCCTCACGCGCAAGGTCGCATCCACAGATTGAAGGTTAATGTTGTCTAACGGCGGATTCTCACCCTCCCCGGAACGAAGAAGAGCTCGACGCTCACCTGGAAGGCATCGAGCCGAGGCCGCGGCGACCGCGAACCTAGCGGCGACCGCAGAACGAAAGGCGCCTGCGGAGGAAGCGGCGACCGCAGAACGAAAGGCACCCGCGAACCTAGCGGCGGTTCTCGACGGAGCGGCGCCCCCGGACCGAAAGGCGCCCGCGAGCCTGGCAGCGGTTCCGGACCGAGTGACGGCTCCAGACCGAAAGGCGCCCGCGGAGGAAGCGGCGACCGCAGAACGAAAGGCGTCTGCGGAGGAAGCGGCGACCGCAGAACGAAAGGCACCCGCGAACCTAGCGGCGGTTCTCGACGGAGCGGCGCCCCCGGACCGAAAGACCGGTATGAAGATCGGTTACATCGTCGGCTCGCTGTCAAAGGAATCGCTCAATCGGGGATTGGCCAAAGCCTTCATCGCAGTCGCGCCCCTCGGCGTCGATTTCGTGGAGCTGCCCATCGCCGACCTGCCTATGTACAACCGCGACGTCGACGGAAACTGGCCGCAGGTCGCCCTGGATTTCAAGCAGTCCATCCTTGGCGTCGACGGCATCGTTTTCATCACGCCCGAGCACAACCGCATGTACTCGGCGCCGTTGGCCAACGCCATCGAATGGGGATCGCGCCCGTTTGGAAGCTCGGCGTGGTCCGGCAAACCCGTCGCCGTCACGGGAACCGCTCCGAGCAACGAAGCCACCGGGCTGGCGCAGGTCCACCTTCGGGCGCCGCTTGTATTCTGCGGCTCGACGGTCTATCCGGCCGAGGTCTACGTCAACGCAGTCGATGCGGGAATCACGCCGGAGGGCCTTTTCGCCGAGAGCGCGAGGCCCTATCTTCAGGAGTTCATCTCCGGCTTCATCGACTTCGTCGAGGAGTTCTACCGCGATTGACCGGTGGGTCTTTTTCGTCGTCAGCATGACGGCGTCTCTCGTTTGGCGATCATCGCGTATGATTGCCGACGCTTCATTCAATTCGGGAGGCGTGCATGCCTTCCGCACAACGAAAGGCTCACATGAAGATCGCCTACATGGTCGGATCGCTTTCTTCGACGTCCCTCAACAGGGGCCTGGCCAGGGCCCTCGTCTCCCTCGCCCCCGAGGGCGTCGAATTCGTCGACCTCGACATCGGCAGCCTTCCGCTGTACAACCGCGACTACGACGGCGACTGGCCCGAAGTCGCCACCGCCTTCAAGAAGGCCGTCGACGAGGCCGACGGCGTCGTCATCGTCACGCCCGAGCACAACCGCATGTACTCGGCGGCCGTTGCCAACGCCGTCGAATGGTCCTCTCGCCCCTGGGGTGCCGCCTCGCTGAAGGGAAAGCCGGTCGCGCTGGCCGGAGTCTCGCCGAGCCCCGTCGCCACGGGAATCGCCCAGACGCATCTGCGCGGCCCGCTCACGTTCTTCGGCTCGAAGCTCTACCCGCATGAGGCGTACATCAACGCGCAACAGGCGGGGATCACACCCGAGGGCGGCGTAGCCGAGGGCTCGCGCGATTTCCTCGCCCGGTTCATCGGCGGCTTCGTCGACTTCGTCAAAGCGTCGGAGTGACTTTCCCGAGGCGGTCCCTGTGCGCTAGACGGTCCCTGCGCGCTGGCGTCGCGCGACGCGGTCGCAGCGTTCGACGCAAACCGTCGCCGTCGCCAGAAGCGCTGCGCACAGCCACAGAGAGGGCTTGATGCCGTCGACGAAAGGCTGGCCGGGAAGGTACTTTCCGTGCGCCGTGAAGATCGCCGTGCATACCGCTATGCCGATCGCCACTCCTAGATGGCGCAGAGTCGAATTGACGCCCGAGGCGACCGCGCGTCGGTCTGCGGAAACGCCCTGGAGGGCGCCGGTCGCCAAGGGCGCGAAGCTCAATCCCATTCCAAGCCCGGCGATCGCCATCGGAGCTACGCAATCGCCGTAAGGGACATGGGCCCCGACCTTCACGGCGAACCACGCGAGTGCGACCGTCTGAAGGGACATTCCAGAGACGAGCACGCGCCGAACTCCCAGTCGTTTGACGAGTCCGCCGGAGGCGGGAGAGACAAAGAGCGGCAAAAGGGTCCATGGGCCGGCTCGCAGCCCTGCCTCGAACGCGCTGTATCCGAGTGTGATTTGGAGGAATTGGCTTAAAAAGAAGATTGCCCCGAAAACGCCTGCCGCAAAGAGGACCGTTGCCGCATTGATCAGCGAGAAACGCCGATCGGCGAACAGACTCAAAGGCATGACGGGGGCTTTGGCCGAGCGTTCCCGGAGAAGGAAGAGAACCAGGCAGATTCCGGCGGCCGCAAAGCCTCCGATGGTCAGACGGTCGGTCCAGCCCCTGGCCGGGCCTTCGACGACAGCCCATGTCAGTGGGAAGACGAAGCCGATGCCGAGAACGGTCCCGAGCCGGTCCGCGCCTCTCGATCCGACTGCGGCGCGGGGGAGGAATCGCGGGACGAGCGGCAAGGACAGGGCGCCGATCGGAACGTTGATCCAGAAGACGACCGACCAGTGCAGCCCCGAGACGACCGCGCCCCCGAGAAGCGGGCCCATTGCTATTCCGAGACCGTTGACTCCGCCCCACACGCCTATCGCGAGTTCGCGCAGGCGCCGAGGGACGGCGTCGACGAGGAGGGCGAGGGAAAGCGTCACGATCGCTGCGCCGCCCGCCCCTTGGACAGCTCGGGCGACGATGAGCGCCTGCGGCGTCGGAGCGAGGGCGCAGGCCGCTGAGGCCGCTGCAAACACGGCGATTCCGGAGAAGAAGATGCGGCGTCGCCCGAATCTGTCGCCCAGCGCGGCCATCGGGAGAAGAGCCGAGGCGAGAACCAGGGTGTAGGCGTTGACGAACCACTGCAATTGGGTGACTGTTGCGCCGAGCTCGCGTTCTATGTCCGGCAGCGCGAATGTCATGACGAGGTTGTCCAGAGCCGTCATGAGAGTGGGGATCGCGGCTGCGGCTATGGCCGCGGCCGTTGAAGCCTTCCTCGCCGCCCGGCGGCGCTCGGGCGGTTCGCCTGGCGCGGACCGCGGCCGAACCGATGCAGGCTGTGCCGACGGCGGCCGACCTGGCGCGGACGGCGCCGACGGGGACGAGTCCGATATGGATGGCGACGGCAGCGTTGTTGGCTGCGGGTTGCTCATGTGCATGCTGTACTTCCTTGATTTCCGAGTGCTCGTTTCGAGCGGCCAAATTGGATAGTGAAACTATCTAGTTCAACAGGATAGCATTGCTATCCAATCTTGCAAATCGAGGAAGGAGACGGCTGTGCGGATCTCGGAGCTGGCCCGCGAATCGGGAACGTCGGTGGCCACGATCAAGTACTACCTGCGAGAGGGCCTTTTGACGCGGGGCGAGAAGGTCAACGCCCGCGAGGCCTCTTACGGGCAAGAGCACGTGAGGCGGCTGCGGCTCATTCGCGCGATGGTCGAGGTGCTCGGGGCGTCGATCGAGCAGGTGCGAAAGATTCTTCGGGCGGCAGACGACGCCGATCGTGATCCCCTCCTTGCGATGTCGGAGGCGACGGCGGCTTTGCCCACGGTGAATGTCCCCGCAGCGGGCGATTCGAGGGCGCGTGAACTGCTTGCGCGAATAGGATTCGAACGGCTTGTGCGCTTGGAGGACGCCAACTCCAAGGCTGTGATTGAGCGGCTCTCCGCCGCGATCGACTTCTGCGAGGAGCTCGGCGTTCCCATGGACGAGAGCCAACTGAAAGTCTACGCCGAGGCCGCCTTCGAGACGGCCGAAAGCGATTTCGCCCGCATACCCGAGGGGGAGGGCGCGGTCGCCTTCGCCGTGCTCGGCACCGTGTCCCGCGAGCCCGTGCTGCTGGCCATGAGGCGGGCGGCGCATCAGGAAGTCGGACACCGGGTGGCCTCTAGCCTGAAAAAGGGCGGCGCATCCTCCTTCGGCGAATGAGCCGGGCCTTTCGGCCGGCGACGGCGTTCGGCTGACAGTGACGTTCGGCCGGCGACGGCGTGCGGCTGGCACAATGTTTCCATGCGCGTGCGTGACTTCTCAGAGGACGAGCTGCTCGGATTGATCCGTCCGCATCTGCCGGGAGCCGAGGGAATCGAGGTGGCCAGCGGGGACGATTGCGCGGTGATCGGCTTGTCGGCCGGCAATGTCGCGATCTCCACGGACATGCTCGTCGAAGGGTCGCATTACCTTCCCGAATGGTCCACGGGGTACGACGTCGGATGGCGGGCGGCCATGCAGAACGCGGCCGACGCCGCGGCCATGGGCGCCCGCCCCGTCTCCTTCGTCGCGGCTCTCAGCGTGCCCGGCGATCGCGACGTCGAATGGCTCGTCGAGTTCGCGCGCGGCATGGGCGAGGCCGCCAGACGCGTCGGCGCCGGCGTCGACGGCGGGGACCTCACCCGAGGCCCCGCAACGGCCGGAGTGACCGTCGTCGGCGACCTTTCGGGCCGCCCGCCGGCCCTGCGGTCCGGTGCAAGGCCGGGAGACCGCCTCATCCACTGCGGAGTCCTCGGGTGGTCCGCCGCCGGTCTTCATTTCCTCACGAACGGCGCCGTCGCGCCCGAATGCGCAAGCGTCCTGCCCGCCGGCTCCGAGCGTTCCCCCGCGCCGAACGGGCATGCCCCCGACGGGGCCGACGCCGTCGTCGCGGTGTACAAGCGCCCCAACCCGCCCGTCGACCTCGCCTTGGCAGCCTGCGCCGCAGGGCAGATAGGGGCCCTCATGGACGTCTCCGACGGGCTGGTGCGCGACGCCTGGCGCATGGCCGAAGCCTCGAATGTGGGCATTGACATAGATCCGGCTGCGATCGCGCGCGACGTCGACGGCTTGGTCTGTGCCGGCGTGAGGCGCGAGCTTGCCGAGGGCATGGTCCTGGGCGGGGGAGAGGACCACGGATTCCTTGCGACGACGTCGAATTCCGTGCCCGAAGGATGGCGGCAGATCGGCGCCGTGCGCGAGCCCGGCTCCGGGGGCAAAAGGGAATCTGGAGGCTTTGTGACCTATGATGGGCGAGACATTCCGAAGGCGACTGGGTGGGATCATTTTCGCGCTGAGCGTGTTTAGCTTTACCCAATGTAGGCGAATGCTGATAGTGTCGAAACCACGATCGAAAGGAAACACAATGCAGTTTGTTACTCTGAACAACGGTGTGAAGATGCCCGTCCTCGGTTTCGGTGTGTATCAGATTCCGCCGTCGGACACCGAGCGGGCGGTTTCCGAGGCGCTGGAGGTCGGATACCGGCATATCGACACGGCTGCCGTCTACAAAAACGAGGAAGCCGTCGGCAAGGCGATAGCGGCCAGCGGAATTCCGCGGGACGAGCTTTTTGTCACCACCAAGGTCTGGATTTCCGACGCCGGCGAGGACGCCGCCCGCGCGGCTTTTGAGCGTTCGTCGGAGAAGCTCGGCCTCGACGTCGTCGATCTCTACCTCATCCATCAGCCTTTCGGCGACGTTTACGGCTCTTGGAGGGCGCTGGAGCGCCTAAACGACGAAGGCCGCGTCCGTGCTATCGGTGTGTCCAACTTCCACAACGACCGGCTGGCCGACCTCATTGCCTTCAACCGCATCGTTCCGGCGGTCAACCAGGTTGAAACCCACCCCTTCCTCCAACGCTTCGCCGACCAAGAGTTCATGGCGGGCGAGGGCGTGCAGATCGAATCGTGGGCGCCCTTCGCCGAAGGCCGCAACAGCCTGTTCACCAACCCGACCCTCTCGTCGATTGCCCGCGCGCACGACAAGTCGGTTGCGCAAGTCGTCCTCCGCTGGCTCATCCAGCGAGGCGTCGTCGTCATTCCCAAGTCTGTCAGGCGCGATCGGATGGAGGAGAACTTCAACGTCTTCGACTTCGAGCTCGCCGATTCGGACATGGCCGTCGTCACGACGCTGGAGAAAGGCGAACCGCTCTTCATCGACCATCGCGACCCTGCGGCCGTCGACATGCTCAAGGGTGTCACGGTCGAGTGACCTTTGCCCGGGGCCATGGCAAACGGCCATGGCCCCGGGCATGGACGGGCAAACAAAAAGGGGCCGTTTGACGGCCCCTTTTTTCACGCGCGTCGCGCTCAGCGGCGCGGAGCGCGCTCGATCTTTCCCGCCTTGAGGCAGGACGTGCAGACGTTGACGCGCTTGCGAGCGCCGTTGACGAGGGCGCGAACGCGCTGAATGTTCGGGTTCCAACGGCGGCTGGTCCGCACGTGGGAGTGCGAGACGCGCTTGCCGAAGCTCGGGTGCTTGCCGCAAATTTCGCAGACAGAGGCCACGATTGTCTCCTTCGTACGCTGACGGGACGCCAGCGGCGTCTCTTTTTCTGTGTCGCCGGCCCCATGCCACCAAAAGCCGCATGTTCGTCAGAGGCCATGCCTTGCCCTAGACGGCTACATGTCTTCGCGCCGATTGACGGCTAAGCGTCGATCGACGACCGTGTGCCAGGTGACGGCAACCCTTCGATTGTAGCCATGGTTGCGTTTCGTGTCCAAGCGCGCGTCGCGGTGGCATCCGACACTCTCCGGTAGTCTGGGACAGTCGGAGCGGCCGGCTGAGGGCGCCGTCGGCGGATCCCGAAGCCGGCGCGGAGAAGCGAAGGGGAAACGAAGTGACCGAGAAAGGGCTGTGCCATGGTTCGTGAGGCGGTCGCCTCTGACGGCTGGAGCGCTCTCGGACGCCCCCTCGAACGCGCACTGGGAAAGCGCACAGCCGCGGCCCTGGCGAAGCTCGAACTTCGCACCGTGGGCGACCTTCTGGGCCACGCCCCCTTCAGATTGGCGCATCGCGGCGAGCTCATGCCGTTGGCTGACGTCCGCGAAGGCGAGGCGGCCACCGTCATAGCCCGGGTGACGGACTCGAGGATGCGGCCGATGAACTCGCGGCGAGGATACATCCTCACGGTCCGAATCGCCGACGGCGTGAACGAACTCGATCTGACCTTCTTCGGCAAAAGCCCGCGCACGCTCGATTTCCACGCCAAGCGCCTGGTTTCCGGCGTCGTCGCCAGCTTCTCGGGGACAGTCTCCTCGTACCGCGGCGGCCTCCAGCTGACCCATCCGGAATACGAGCTCGTCGAAGACGAGTCCGACGTCGCCAAGCTAGCCCGCCCCATTCCGATCTATCACGCCACGGACCGGCTGCCCTCGTGGCACATCCGAAAGGCCGTCCAGTCCGTTCTGCAGGCCCTCGCGCCTTCGGACGTCCCCGACCCGCTTCCCGGCGACTACTTGGCGGCCCATCGCCTGCCCCCGAAGTTCGAAGCCATACGCGCCCTGCACTGCCCCGAAGACGACGAAGAGTGGCGCGCGGCCCGCCTGCGAATGGCCCACGAGGAGGCCTACGTGCTGCAGGCCGCCCTGGCTCAGCGCTCCCGCCGCGCGCGCGAGCGGGCCACGGCGCCCTTCCCCTTGGCGGACGGGGGCCTGCTCGCCCAGTTCGACGCCGACCTGCCCTACGAGCTCACGCCGGGCCAGCGGGAAGTGTCCGCCGACATCGCCGCCGACCTGGCCAAGACCGCGCCCATGCGCAGGCTGCTGCAGGGCGACGTCGGCTCGGGAAAGACGGTCGTGGCGCTGCGGGCAATGCTCCAAGTGCTCGACGGAGGCGGCCAGGCCGCGCTGCTCGCGCCGACCGAAGTGCTCGCCTACCAGCACATGCGCACGATCGAGGCGCTCGTCGGCCCGCTCGCGCCGGTCGAGCTCCTGACGGGCTCGCTCACGGCCGCCCAACGCCGCCGCACGCTGGCCCGCATCGCCTCCGGCCAGGCGGGCCTCATCGTGGGCACGCACGCGCTCTTCTCAGACGACGTCGCGATTCCCTTCCTGGGGCTCGCCGTGGTCGACGAGCAGCATCGCTTCGGCGTCGACCAGCGCGACGCGCTGGCGGGAGGAGGCGTCCACACCCTCGTCATGACGGCCACCCCGATCCCCCGCACGATAGCCATGAGCGTCTTCGGCGACCTCGACGTCTCCGTGCTGCGCGAGCTCCCCGCGGGCCGCGCGGAGGTCTCCACGACCGTCGTTCCGGCTTCGAAGGAGGCGTGGGTCGAGCGTGTGTGGGAGCGTTTGGGGGAGGAGGTCCGCGGCGGGGGGCGCGCCTACGTCGTGTGCCCCCGCATCGAGGACGACGACGAAGGGCTGCCGCTCGCCTCGGTCGCCGACGTTTCGGCGGAGCTTCGGGAAAAGAGCGCGCTCGCCGGAATCGAGGTCGGGACGATGCACGGGCGCATGGCCTCCGACGAGAAAGCCGAGGCAATGGAGCGCTTCGCTTCGGGGCGCGCGCCGATCCTCGTGTCGACGACCGTCGTCGAGGTCGGCGTAGACGTTCCCGAAGCCACCGCGATGGTGATTTTGGACGCGGACCGCTTCGGCCTGTCCCAGCTGCATCAGCTGCGCGGAAGGATCGGCCGGGGAACGGCGCCCGGCGTGTGCCTGGCGGTCACGTCGGCCGAAAAGGGAAGCCTCGCGCTCAGGCGGCTGGAGGCCTTCGCCTCGACGACCGACGGCTTCGCCCTGGCGGAGCTCGACCTCCGGCTGCGAAGCGAGGGGGACGTGCTGGGAGCGGCCCAAGCGGGACGAGGCTCACACCTGCGCTTCCTGTCCGTCGCCAAGGACCGGGAGATCATTGAGACGGCGAGGGACGCCGCGCGCGAGGCGGTCGCCGCGGATCCCGAGCTCGCCGAACGCCGGGCCCTCGCGGACGCGGTGGCGGCCATCGACGCGGGAAGGGCGGACTATCTTGAACGGGGATGAGCCGCAAAGGCGCACGGACATGGAAGGCGAGAGGATATGACCCGGATAGTCGCGGGCGCCGCGAAAGGGCGCACGATCAAGGTTCCGGCCAGCGGCACGCGCCCGACGAGCGAGCGCGTGCGCGAGGCCCTCTTTTCACGGCTTGACCACCTCGGATACATCGAGGGATGCGCGGTGCTCGACCTCTACTCCGGCTCCGGGGCCGTCGGCCTGGAGGCCGCCAGCCGAGGCGCCTCCTTCGTCGAATGCGTCGAATCCTCCCGCAAGGCCGCGGAACTCATTCGAGCCAACGCCAGTGCTCTCAAACTCCGCGTCAAGGTCAGCTGCATGCGGGTCGAGTCGCGGCTGGCCGGTCCGGCGCAGACGGCCTTCGACGTCGTCTTCCTCGACCCTCCCTACGTCCTCGACGAAGAGCGGCTCGCGGCGGTCCTGGCCCGCCTTCCCGGCGTTCTCGCCCCCGACGGCATAGCCGTGGTCGAAAGGTCCTCGCGCTCGCCCGAGCCCTCCTGGCCGTCCGGTTTTGCGCCAACAGACGAACGCGCCTTCGGGGATACGCGCATTTTCAGCGTTTCGCCCGCTAGGCTTGACGCATGACCATCGCCGTGTTTCCCGGATCCTTCGATCCCGTCACCCTGGGGCACGTGGACATCGCCGCGCGCGCCCGCGCCTTCGCCGACGAAGTGATCCTCGCCGTCGGCCTCAACGCCTCCAAGCGGCACGCCTTCGGCCCCGCTCAGCGGCTGGCCATGGCCGAGGCGGCCGTCGAGGGGCTCGACGGCGTGCGCGCCGTTGCCATGCCCGGCCTTCTCGTAGACCTGTGCAAAGAGCTCGGCGCGGACGTGGTCGTCAAGGGGCTGCGGGGCGAAGCCGACTTCTCAGCGGAAAAGCCCATGGCCCTCATGAACCGCAGCCTGACGGGCATCGAAACGGTCTTCGTTTTGGGCGACCCCGCCTTGGCGCACATCGCCTCCTCCCTCGTCAAAGACGTGGCGCGGCACGGAGGGGACGTCACAGACCTTGTACCGCCGGGCGTGGCAGAGGCCTTCGCCGGCATCCATCGCACCGAGGAGCAACAATGACTTCATCCGACGCCGCCTCCGTCGTCGACATTCTCGACCAGCTGATCGACATCGTCCGCTCTGCGAGGTCCGTCCCCATGTCGGCCTCGGCGATGGTCAACAGATCGCAGGTCATCGAGCTGCTGACGACCGCGCGCGACATTCTTCCCGATCAGCTCGTCGAGGCGGACGGCCTGCTCGCCGAAGTCGACTCGGTGACGGCGCGCGCGCACGACGAGGCCGCCCGCATTCGCGAACGGGCCGAGCACGACGCCGAGGACATCGTCGCCCAGGCGCGCGAGCAGGCCGCGCGCCTTGTTTCCCAAGACGCGGTGACCGTCGCGGCGAAGTCCCGGGCGCAACGGATCGTCGACGACGCAACGAACCAGGCCGAGACGATGAAGAGGGGCGCGGACGAATACTCGGACGAGCGCCTGCGCGAGCTGCAGGACCAGGTGGCCGAGCTCGGCAACTCCATGGACGCGCTTTCCCGCGAGTTTCAGGGGAAGATCGACGTCGTCCTCGGCCAGGTCAAGGCCGGGCGCCGGGTCATCGCCGAGCGGCAGGGGGAGATCGATCCCGTGGACGAGGGAATGGAATACGAGGAGGACTCGTGGACGTGAGGAGCCCCTTCGCCGTCGATTTGGCGTCCCTTCCGCGGCAGGAAGGCGCCTCGATCGAGTGGGAGCGCACGCTTGACGCCCCCGCGGACCTGGGCACGGAGCTGATCGGCGTCCCCGAAGGCAGCCCGCTTCAGGTGCGGCTGACGTTGCAATCGGTTTCCGAGGGCGTGTACGTCGGCGGGTCCGTCGCCGCCCACGTCGTCGGCGAGTGCGCCAGGTGCGTGCGCCGCTTCGAGTACGACGTCGACGAGGCCGTCGGCGAACTGGCGTTCTATCCGGAGAGGAGGCTCGCCCTCGTCGAGGAGGGCGACGAGGAGGCCGAGGAGTTTCCCGTCGTCGAAGACGGCCACGTGGACGTCGAGCCCGTCTTGAGGGACGCGATCGTCCTCTCCCTCCCTTTCACGCCGCTGTGCGAGCCGGATTGCCAGGGCCTGTGCTCCGGCTGCGGCAAGCGGTGGGACGAGTTGCCCGACGACCATTTCCACCCCCTGCCGACGAACGGGGACGACCCGTTGGCGGCCCTCGAAGCCAAGCTCCGCGGAGACATGGAACGGTGAGCTATCGCGAACTCGTCGAACGGTGGGGCGTAGACATCAATCGCCCCCTGCTCAGGCTCGCCCTGACGCACCGCTCCTTCGCCTTCGAGCACGGCGAACCGCACAATGAACGGCTCGAATTCCTCGGCGACTCCGTTTTGGGCTTCATCGCCGCGGACAAGGTCTTCCGCGAGTTTCCGGACTCGCGCGAGGGAGACATGTCGCGGATGAAGACCTTCGCCGTTTCCGAGAAGGCCCTCGCCTCAATCGCGCGCGAGCTGGAGCTCGGCCGGTTCATCCGCCTGGGGCGCGGCGAGGACCTCAGCGGGGGACGGGACAAAGACTCCATCCTCTCCGACACCGTCGAGGCGCTCATAGCCGCGACCTACCTTCAGCACGGCCTGGACGTGGCGCGAAAGACAGTCGAGAGGCTCGTGGCCGCGAAAATCGAAGACGCCTCGCTTTTGGGGCCCAACCTCGACTGGCAGACGAGCTTCGAGGAGGTCGCGCACGAGCGCGGGATGACCGGATCCCTCCAATTCGAGCTCACGAGCGAGGGCCCCGACCACCGGCGCGTCTACACGGCCGTGGCCTCGATGGGCGGACGCGTGTGGGGAGAGGGCACGGGAAGCTCGAAGAAGACCGCCCGGCAGGCTGCGGCGCAAGTCGCCTACCGCGCGATCACGGCCGAGAATGGCGAATAGCCGCGAATGTGTAATGGCGTTCCCGTGTAGGTATGATAAAGGCAGGTCCGTGTGAAGGGGAGTGTATGGCATCAGACGATGACATCAGAGTCATGATCATCGACGATCACGAAGTGGTGCGCCGAGGCATCGCGGAGGTCGTCGACCGCATGGACGGCCTCATCGTCGTCGCGGAGGCCGGAAGCGTCCAGGAAGCGATCCGCCGCGGGGAGCTCGTCCACCCCGACGTCGCGCTCGTCGACCTTCGCTTGCCCGACGGCACGGGAATCGACATCATCCGCCGCCTTACGGAGGCCGTTCCTGACACGAAGTGCATTGTGCTGACGTCCTTCGACGACGACGAGGCGCTCGCCGAGGCCCAGGCCGCGGGCGCGAAGGCGTACCTCCTCAAATCCGTGCGCGGCGCCGAGATCACGGAGAACATCAAGGCGGTGGCCTCGGGAAGGGTCCTTTTGGACGAGCGGACCGTGTCGAGACGCAGAGCCGACCACGCCGACCCCACCGCCGACCTCACGCCCTCCGAGCGGAGGGTCCTCGAACTCATCGGCGACGGCCTTTCGAACCGCGAGATCGGCGATCGCCTGGGCGTGGCAGAAAAGACCGTCAAAAACCACATCACCTCGCTCCTGTCGAAAATGGGCCTTCAGCGCCGGACGCAGGTCGCCGCATGGGTCGCCGGCCAGCGGGCGGCCGGTTGGCGCCACGGCTCGTAGCCGGGCCTCATTCGACGAGCGCCGTCCATTCGATCTTCGTCCCTCCGCCGTTTTCGGCGCCGCTGCCCGGGCGGATGGAAAAAGTGCCGTGGTGGCGCCGCGCGCGGGCGGCAAGGTTTGACAGTCCAGAGCGTCGGCTGAGGTCGCGGCCGATGCCCTGCCCGTCGTCGATCACCGTGACGGAGACCCTGTGGTTCTCTATCGCGACGTCGACCTCCACGGATGCGGCTCGCGCATGTTTGGCGGCGTTGGCTATGCATTCGCGCACGACGGCGACGACGTCGTCGGCCACGTCGGCCCCGAGCTCGTCGTCGATCTCGGTGTGAAGCCCCCCGTCAACCGGGGTGCCGAGGTTGACGATCAGCAGCTTCGGGCGGAACCCCAAGAGTTTCGCGCCGTGCTCGACCTCTCGGCGCAGGCGCGAGACGATCGGCGCCGTCGCCTGGGGATCGCGAAGCGAGTAAATGATCTGCCGGATCTGGCCCACGGATTCGTCGATCGAATTGATGGCGTCGTCGAGGCTTTCAAGGGCCGTTTTCGGCGCGGCCCCCGAGGCCGCCAGGTCGTTGCGCACGGCCGTCAGCTCCATGCCCGAGGCGAAGAGCTGCTGAATGGCCAGATCGTGGAGGTCGCGCGAGATCTGGGCGCGCTCCTCCAGCTGGGAGGCCTGGGCTTGAATATGACGGGCGTCGGCCAGCTCCAAGGCGAGCGCTGCCTGCTTCGCCACGGCCTCGGCCATGGCGAGGTCCGACAGGTCGAACTCCTGCTTGTCCTGCGCGCGCAGGAGGATGATGACGCCCATCGTCGATCCTTTGGCGACCATCGGCGCGTAAAGCGCGCTTCCGTAGGAGGCGAGCATCGGAACCTGGAGCCGGGCTTGGCGCGACATCGAGTCGATGATCATTCCCTGCCCGTCGCGGATGACGCTCTGCGCGCGTCCTGTCGGAGGAAAATCGACGCCGACGATCTCGGAGGCGCCTTCGCCGTCGGCTATTTCGCAGGTCCATGCGCCGGCGACGCCCTCGAGGACGATGAGCGCGACGTCGGCCTTGGCCACGCGCCGCATCTCGTAGGCGATGAGCGCGAGGACGTCCTCCTCGTCCTTGCCTTCGAGAAGGGCGGTGGAAATGGCGCGAGAGGCGGCGATCCACTGCGCCCTGACCACGGATTCGGCGAACAGCCGCGAATTCTCGACCGCGATGCTCGCCGCTCGCGCCAGCATCATGATCGCCTCGCCGTCGTCGTCCGAAAAGCCTCCGTCCTTGTGGGCGAGATAAAGGCGGCCGAAAGAGCGCCCGCGCACGACGAGCGGCACGCCGAGGAAGTTGTCCATGGGCGGATGGTCGGCCGGCCACGGGGGATCGGGGAACTCCTCGGCGAGGTCGTTTCGGATGATGTAGGCGTCGTCGGGCATCTCGCCGAAAAGCCCGTATCCCATGGGCGGATGGCCGATGAGCCCGTTAGACATCGAATCCACGCCCGAATAGACAAGCTGGACGGTGTTTCCTCTGAGGTCGAGCACCGAGAGGGCGCCGTAGCGGGCGCCCGTCAGGGTCGCCGCGGATTCGACGAAGGCTTGGAGCGCCGAGTAGTGGTCTAGCCGCGCGGTCAGATCGAGAGCCCGTCTGAGAAGCTCGCTCGGATCGATCATCGTCTGCTCTCCTCTCGTGAAAGCGACCATCGGTAGGCGGGGAGCGAAGCGGCGAGCTCGTCGTGGGCGCCCTGCGCCACCACGCGGGCCTTTCCGCCTGCCCCGTCGAGGACGACGACGGAATCGACGCCTTCCAGCGCCGTCAGGCGGTGCGAGACGAGGATGACCGTCTTGCCCTCCGTCGCTGCAAGGTCTCGGATGAGCGCGTCGGCCGTTTCCCCGTCGAGATGCTCGGCCGGCTCGTCGATCAACAGGCAGTCGGCGGGAGAGGCGAGGGCTCGGGCGAGGAGGAGTCGCCTGCGTTCGCCTCCCGAAACCGTGGTCGCGTCGACGCCCAGGACGGTGTGGACGCCGTCGGGCAGCTCGGCCAGCCACGGCCCCAGCCCCGCTTTGACCAGCAGCTCGGCCGCCTCCCCTTCCGACACGTCCCGGCGGGCCACCCTCAGGTTTTCCAGGATGCTCGTGGCGAACAGATGGGCGTCCTCGGCCGTCAGCGTCAAAGACGTCGAAACTTCCGCGCGCGGAATGAGATGAACCGGCCGGCCGCCGAGCAGGGCCGACCCCGCCTTGGGCTCGAGCATCCCGGCGAGCGTGTAAAGAAGCGTGGTCTTGCCTATTCCCGACGGCCCGACGACGGCGAGGGAGGAGCCGCGCCCGACGGCGAGGTCGATGGGGGCGCTCAGCTCGGGCCCGCCCGGCCAGCCGATGACGAGGCCCTTCGCAACCAGGCTCTCGGCGACGGACCCCGCCTCGGCGCGGCCGGATGCGTCGAGGCTCTCGGCGGCCGGGCGCGCCGGACCGCCGGGCTTCGCGAGATCCGCGTCCGCGCCGGAGCCCGCCGGGCCGGATTCGGCTGGATCGGCGGCCTGCGCGCCGTCAAGCAAGTCGAGTATCCGTTTCGAAGCCGCCGCCGATCGGACGAGCTGCACGGCCGCCTCGCCGAGGGGATCGACTGCCTCGAAGGCCGCGAGCGGCACGAGGGCGACGATGGCGAGCTCGACGGACGTGAGGGCGCCGCTCGCCGCTTCGCCCCCGCCGATGACGAGTGCGGCGAGGACGGCGCATCCCGTTGCCAGGGTCTCGATTGCCGAGAAGAGGGCGCCCGGCCTGGCGGCGGCGTCGCGATTGGCGAAGACCCTCCGTTCGGCGTCGTCCAAAGCCGACGCGAGAGCGCCCATCCGCCCGGAGACGCGCAGTTCGTCGCTGGATTCGAGCATGGTGAGCGAGAGCGCGGCGAGCTCTGCCCTGTCCTCGACCTGCCGGATCTCCGCCAGGCGGGCCCCGCGCATCGACGCGTACGGGCCGACAAGGCCGGCTGCGGCCAGGCAGCAGGCGAGCGCCAGGGCGACGGCGGGGGAGAAGAAGGCGACGACGGCCACGCTCGCCGCAGAAGCGAGGACCGCCACGGCAATGGGCAGCAATGCGCGCACCACGAGGTCGCCGACGGCCTCGACGTCCCTGCCCGTGCGCGCCAAAAGGTCGCCGCGGCGTATCCGCGTCACCCTGTCGATGCGCGAGTCGGCGAGCCTCGAGTAGACGGCCGACCGCAGATTCGACATGCCGCGGAGCGCCACGGAGTGGCTCGTCAGCTGCCGAAGGTAGCGGAAAACGGGGCGGCTCGCGCCGAAGGCCCGGACGATCGTAGCCGCCAAGGCAAGCGAGGCCACGAGCGGCGTCTGAGAGGCGCGGGCGATGAGCCAGGCGGAGACCGCTGCAAGCCCGACGGCGCACACGAGCGTCGCGACCCCCGTGACGACGGCCCAGGCCAGCGGGGCCTTCGCGACGCCGAGCAGGGCAAAGACGCGCCGCAAGGCGATGCGCTCCGATTTGGGCAGCGCCTTCATCGCCCTCCTCCCGTCGGCGTCCGGTCCGTCGCGTCGCTTGTGTGAGCGACGGCTGCCTCCGTCGCGTCAGCCGTTTCCGAGGCTTGGCTCTTTTCCCGGGCATGGCTCTTTTCCGGGGCGTCGCTTCTCGCCGCGACGTCGACCACCGCGTCGGCCTCCTCGATGAGCGCCGACCTGTGGGCGACGGCGAGCACCGTGTGCCCCGTTGCTCGCAGCTCGCGCACTGCGCGTGCGACGAGCTCTTCGGAGGCCGCGTCGAGGTGGGCCGAAGGCTCGTCGAGAAGCACGAAAGGCCGAGGTTTCACGAGGGCGCGCGCAAGCGCCAAGCGCTGCCGCTGACCCACGGACAGGCCGACCCCGCCGTGGCCGATTCTCGTGTCCCACCCGTCGGGGAGACAGGCTGCGACTTCGTCGAAACCCGTGACGGACGCCGCCCGTTCGAGCTCGTCTCCGAGGGGGCATCCCATATTTTCGAGCACTGTCCCGGGAAGGATCGCGGGCCGCTGCGGAACCCACGAGATCTGCCGCCACAGGCTCTCCTTCGAGATGCGTTCGATCGGCGTGCGCCCGATCCTCGCGCTTCCCGACGTCGGGGAGACGAGCCCTAGGACGACAGCCGCCGCGGTGGACTTGCCCGCACCGGACCTCCCGCGGAGAACTGTCACTTTGCCGGGCTCGATGCGGGCCGTCAGTTCGAATGGGGCCACGGTTGCGCGCCCCGGGGAGGCGACGCTGAGACGGTCGAGGACCACGGGCGAAACCGCCAGGTCGGGGCATGGCAGGTCCGAGGCAGCCTTTCCCGGAACAGCCTCCGCCTTCCCCGGAGCGGCCTTGCCCAGTGCCGCGGCTTCCCGCGAAGGCTCCGCCTCGCCCGCGTTTTCGAGCGCGTCGAAGGCCCGCTCGGCTGCGGCGACGCCGTCGGCGGAGGCGTGGAACTGCGCCCCGACCTCCCGAAGCGGCTTGAAGCACTCGGGAGTGAGCATGATGATCGCGAGGCCGGAGAAGAGGTCGAGGCCGCCCCCGACCATGCGCAGGCCGACCTCGACGGCGACGAGCGCCGTCGACACCGTCGCGAGAAACTCCAGGACGGCCCCCGAAAGAAAGGCGACGTAGAGCGTCTTCATCGTGGTGCGGGCGTAGGAGTCGCCAAGGTCCCTCACGCGCTTGCGCGGCGCCGACTCGCGGCCGAGCGCCTTGAGGGTCGCCAGGCCCGCGAGAAGGTCGAGGAGCTGGCCGCCCAGTCGCTGCATGGCTCGCAGGCGCTCATGCGAGTACGCCTGCGTCATCTTCCCCACGAGGATCATGAATATCGGGATGAGCGGCAGGCACACGAGGATCGCGACGGCGCTGATCCAATCCAGCCACACGACGGCCGCGAGCGTGGCCGGCGTCGCCAGGCACGTGAGGATGAGCTGCGGCAGGAACCTGACGAAGTACGGCTCGAGCGCGTCGAGGCCTTCTGTTGCGAGCGTGACTGTCGAGCTCGTCTTCCCGTCGGCGAGCCAGCGTTGCCCCCTGCCGGCCGCGGATTCGAGGACGCGCCCGCGCAGCTGCGCGATGGTCCGCAGGGCCGCGCGACGGCCCGCCGCCTCCTGCGCGTACCCCACGAGCGCCCTCCCCGCGAACGCCCCGGCGACGAGGCCCAAGGGCAGGCCGAGGCTCGCAGGGGAGCCGCCGTGCGAAACGAGCTGGGCAAGCGCAGCCGCCGTCGCGCAACACTGGACGACGGCGAGGATCGTCGTCGCCATGCCCGCGGCCACGAGAAAGGCCATGTAGGCTCTGGCCGAACGCGCGTGGCGCAGGAGCCGGGGGTCGAGGGGCTTCACTCATCTGTCCTTCGGTCGATTCCCCCGTACCTTATCGGACGACGGCGCCCGCCTGGTCCAGGCCCGGGGCCGAGAGCCTCACGCGTTCTCGAAATTCCGGACCTTCTTCGGATCCAGGCCCGGCGTCTCGTCGGGGACGTGCTCGACGGAGATGCGCCGCGAGAAAACCTTGTACGACCACACCGTGTACCCGAGGACGATCGGAACGAAGACGAGCGCTGCGGCCGACATGATCGTCTGCGTGTTGCCGGTGGCCGCAGCTTGAGCGAGGGTGAGGGAATAGCGCGAATCCACGGACGACTTGAGTGCGTAGGGGAAGATCGTGAACCAGATGAAGACCACGGCCAGGGCGATGGCGGCGAAATGGGCCATGAAGGCCGCGCCCTCGCGCTCCTTGTAGACGAATGCCGCCGCTGCGACGAGGCTCAGCGCGCACAAGGCCAGGGGGACGATCGAAATCGCGTTGTTCGTGTGGGCGAATTGCGCCCACAGGGCCCATGCGGCCGTGGCGGACGTCGAAAACAGAATGGACTTCTTCGCGAAGGCGCGGGCCCGCTTCCTGAGGTCGCCCGAAGTCTTCAACGTGAGGAAAATCGCGCCGTGGGAGAGGAAGAGGCTCACGGTCACGATTCCGCCGAGCACCGTGAAAGGGGTGATGAGCGAGAAGAATCCGCCCGTGAGGTAGTGATAGTTGTCAGCCAGCGAGCTCGCGGCGTCCTGAGGTGCGACGGGCACAAAGGCGCCGTCGTCGTAACGGCCCACCTCGATGTGCATCCCCTGAACCAGGTTGGCGAAGGCGACGCCCCACAAGAAAGAGACGACCCAGGACGAGACGGTGTGGGCTGTGTCCCAGCCGTTTCTCCAGGCTTCGGCGTCGATCATTTTTCGCCACTCGATGGCGCAGACGCGGACGATGAGGCAGACCAAAATAAGCATGAGCGCGAGGTACATGCCCGAGAACATCGTCGCGTACCACTCGGGGAAGGCGGCGAATGTGGCGCCTCCCGCGGTGAGGACCCAAACTTCGTTTCCGTCCCAGTGCGGGCCGATGGAGCTGAGCGCGACGCGCCGTTCTTTCGACGTTTTGGGAAGGATCTTCAGCAGCATGGCGACGCCGAAGTCGAATCCTTCCAGCGCGAGGTAGCCGATCCACAGCACCGCGACGACGGAGAACCAGAGAAGCTGAATGGTTGTCAGTTCCACGATCGTTCCTTTCAGTACGCGAAGGTCATGGGGGCGGACTCGTTGAGCTTCACGGTCTTCTTGCGGGTGTCGATGCCCTCCAGCGCATAACGCCGCAGCAGTGCGATCCAAACGACCCCCAGAGCGCTGTAAAGGAGGGTGAAGACGGCCATCGACGTGAGCACGGCCCCTCCGCTCACGGAGTTCGACAGGCCCTGGTCGGTCATCAGCATGACGCCGTTCTCACCGGGATTGACGATCCACGGCTGACGGCCCATCTCCGTCAGCAGCCAGCCGAAGGAGTTGCCGAGGAAGGGAAGGGGAATGGCCAAAAGCCAGAGTCTGCCGACTCTCTCGGACTTTTCGACCTTGTCTCCGCGCAGCGAGCGCAGGCCGAAGATCGACATCGCCAGCCCCAGGAAGCCGATGCCCATCATGATCCTGAAGGACCAGAAGGTCACCGTCAGATTCGGGCGGTAGTCCCGGTCGGATCCGTAGACGTCGGCGTACTTGGCCTTCAGCTCGGCGTTGACCTCGTTCAAGCCCTTGAGGAAGGATTCTTTGCCCGAAAAATGGTTGGCGGCCATGAACGATTCGAGCCCGCCGGGGAACGGCAGGGTCAGCTGGGGGCCGTCGCAGTCGGACGTCCACATGGCGACGACGAGGTCGTGGCTCTCTCCCGATTCGCACACGCCCATCATCGCCGCAGCCTTGGCGGGCTGAATGTCCTTGACGTGCTGGCCCATGAAGTGGCCGGAGCCGATGGCGGCGCACGACGAGACAAGCATCGCAACGAGGCCGACCTTGGCCGCGGGCTTCCAGTATTTGCGGGCTTCCTCCTCGCTTCCCGTCTTGCGGCGCGAACGGGCCATCCACCAAAAGCAGAGCCCCGCCACGAGCCCGCCGGCGACGAGGAAGGCGGCGCTGATCGTGTGGGCGAAGGTGTAAAGGGAGGTTTCCGAGAACAGCACTCGGAAAAAGCCGCCGATTCCGTCCAGCTCGAGCCGTCCCGTCTGGCGATTGACGACGGCGCCAGTCGGATTTTGCATGAAGGAGTTGGCGGCGAGGATGAAGAAGCCGGAGAGCATCGTGCCGATTGCCAGGAGCCAGATGCACATGTTGTGCAGCTTCGGGGAAAGGCGGTTCTTGCCGAAGATCCACAGGCCCAAGAAGGTCGATTCCAGGAAGAACGCGAGCAGGGCCTCGAAAGCAAGGGGCGCTCCGAAAATGTCGCCGACGAAGCGGGAATACTCCGACCAGTTCATTCCGAACTGGAACTCCTGAACGATTCCCGTCGCCACGCCCAAGGCGAAATTGATGAGCAGAATCTTTCCGAAGAAATCGGTCGCCTTCTGCCATGCGGGGTCGCCGGAGCGGCGGGCCTTCGTTTGCATGACGGCCACGAGTGTGGACAGGCCGATCGTCAGAGGCACCTGGTAAAAGTGGTACACGGTAGTGATGCCGAATTGCCAGCGTGCCAGTTCGAAAGCTTCCATCGTTGAGCCTTCCGTGGGCGTGGTCAGATTGAACTCTTCCAGTGTAGAACAGATTTCCGCCACGATCTGACAAATTGTCAGGAAAGCTCTTGTCCGCGCTGTTTTCTCAGAATCGACATAAAAGCAACTTCCTTTCAGGTCGATGCGGTTCAGGCCGATGCGGTTTCTTCGGGGGAGGCCGCCGCGGAGCCTCTTGAGAAAGCTGTGGTGTGGAATGGATTCGTGTGTTCCGTCGTTCCGTTTCCAGATACGTATGAGACAATACATGTCAGCTTTGGGATTTCCCGCATGATCCCGATTGGGAGAGGCCGCACTGTGCGCCGCAAGAGCGTCGCCGCCGGTGCGCCTGTCATGAGACTTCCGCGGTCAGCCGCGATACATAAGCCGGCGACGGCGCGTTGCGGGGGCGCCTCCCGGTGGGAGAATACGTATGTCTGATTTTGTTACGGACGAGCGGGAAAATCCGCACAACGAGCCCGCGTCCCCCGTCGGCGACGGCCGGGCAGACGAGGCCGCCTCGGGCAACGGCGGCCAAGGCGGGGCAGGTCAAGAAGGGCAAGGCGAGAAGGGGGGAAGGACGGTCCGCGCCGCGCGCGTGCGGCGGCCGGCTGCGCGCACCCGGCGCAGAGCCTCCGATTCCGAACAGGCCGGCGCCGAATCGACGGCGGATGCCACGAGCGCCGTCGCCCAGTCGCTTGCTGAGCTGGAGCCCAAGCGCAGGCCTCGCAGGAGGGCTCCTTCCAAAGAAGTCGTCGAATCGCTTGAGATCATCGCCGAAGGCGCCTCCGATTCGGGCGCGGCCGCGCGCTCCGCGGGGTCGACGCCGCAGTTTTCGTCGTCGGAGGATTCCGGTCCCGGGGACACCCCGCCGATGGGAATGACCGCTCTGCTTTTCCAGGAGCCCGACGTCAGCAGGGTGCGCGTTCGCAAGCGCAAGTCGGCCGAGGAGCCGTCGGAGCCGGCGTCGTCCCCCTCTCGACCCCGGAAGCGGACATCGGCGAAATCCGATCCCGAGCAGAAGGCGGAGAAGAAAGACGAGCGCGGCGCCGGCGAGGGCTCCGAACGCTCGGCCGAGGAACGGGAGGGCGCCGAGCCGCGACGGCGCAAGCGCGGAACGAGGGGGCGGCGCAAGAACGCCTCCGAGGACGTTCAGGCGGCGGCAGAAGACAAGCCCGACACCTCCAAGCAGAAAGACGCGAAGGCCAAGGACGCCGGCGATTCGGCGGAGACCGAGACCCGCAGGCGGCGTCGGCGCGCTCGCTCTTCGGACCCGGCCTCCGACGAGGTCAGCATTCCCAAGGGCTCGACTCGACTCGAGGCGAAGCGGCAGAGGCGCCGAGAAGGCCGTGAGGCGGGCAGGCGCCGCCACTCCATCACGGAGTCCGAGTACCTGGCGCGGCGCGAATCGGTCAAGCGTGAGATGCTCATTCGCGAGCAGGACGGGCTCAACCAGATTGCCGTTTTGGAAGACGACGTTCTCGTCGAACACTACGTCGCCCGCCACACGCAGGTCTCGATGGTCGGAAACGTCTACCTTGGCAGGGTCCAAAACGTGCTTCCGTCGATGGAGGCGGCGTTCGTCGACATCGGCAAGGGCCGAAACGCCGTCCTCTACGCCGGCGAGGTCAATTGGGAGGCCGCCGGGCTGGAGGGAAAGCCCCGGCGCATCGAGCAGGCTCTCAAATCGGGCGACACCGTGGTGGTCCAGGTGACGAAGGATCCGATCGGGCACAAGGGCGCGCGCCTGACCGCGCAGATCACCCTCGCCGGCCGCCACCTCGTCCTCGTTCCTTCGGGAGCGATGACGGGGATCTCCCGCAAGCTTCCGGACAAAGAGCGGCAGAGGCTCAAGCGTCTGCTGCGCGAGATCGTCCCCGCCGAGCACGGCGTCATCGTCCGGACGGCGGCTGAGGGCACGTCCGAGGAGCAGCTGCGCGCCGACGTCGAGCGGCTGGCGAAGACCTGGCAGGACATCCAGGCGAAGGCGAAGAACACCAAAGGGGCGCCCATGCTCCTCAAGGGGGAGCCGGAGCTCGCCGTCCGGGTGGTCCGGGACATCTTCAACGAGGATTTCCAGTCCCTGACGATCCAGGGGGCAAAGGCGTGGCGGACGATCTCCGAGTACGTGGCCGAGCTTTCTCCCGAGCTGTCTCAGCGCCTGGAGCACTGGACCGGGGCCTCTGACATCTTCACCTCTCACAGAGTCGACGAGCAGCTGGCCAAGGCCTTCGACCGGAAGGTGTGGCTGCCGTCGGGCGGAACGCTGGTCATCGACCGAACCGAGGCGATGACCGTCATCGACGTCAACACCGGCAAGTTCACCGGCGCTGGCGGCACGCTCGAGGAGACGGTGACGAGGAACAACCTCGAGGCGGCCGAGGAGATCGTCCGTCAGCTGCGCCTGCGCGACATCGGCGGGATCATCGTCATCGATTTCATCGACATGGTGCTGGAGGCCAACCGCGAGCTCGTCCTTCGCAGGCTCGTCGAATGCCTTGGGCGCGACCGCACGCGCCACCAAGTCGCCGAAGTCACGTCTCTCGGCCTCGTCCAGATGACCCGCAAGAGGGTGGGGCAGGGGCTCGTCGAGGCTTTCTCGACCGTGTGCGAGGCGTGCGAGGGGCGCGGGTACATCATCCATTCGAATCCCGTCGAGAGGGGCGACGCCGGCGCCGACAAGCGCGCGCGAAGCAAGCAGGCCGCCAAACAGTCGGCTTCCGAGCCCCGAGACGAAAGCCCCAAGCACGACGACGTGAAGGCGGCCCTGCATTCCATCGCAGCGGCGGCCCAATCGAAGCACGACGAAAACTCCGAGCCAGGCGAATCGGATTCCGCCCAGGATTCGGCCAAGAACGCCGACGACGCCGAGGAGAAGGCGGCCGAAGGCGGCGAGGACTCGAAGCGGGCAGCGGCGAAGGCGCGCAATCGGACCAAGGCTTCCGCGAAGAAGCAGGGGACGAAGAAGGCGAAGGGCGCCCAGGGCAAGCGCGTGCAGGCGGCCGCCGCAAAAGCCGCTGAGGCGGGTCAAGCGGACGTCCCCGGCGAGGCGGACGTCCCCGGCGAGGCTTCGGCGCAGAGCCGGGCCGAGTCTGCCGAACATGCCGGATCGTCCGGCCGCGACGTGCCCGGCCAAGGCGAAGCGGGCTCCCCGGCCTCGGAAGGCCCGAGGTCGCGCACGAGGCGCGTGTCCTCGTCGGGGACGATCACTCCGTCGGCGGGCCCCGCGATTCTCAGCTTCCCCGCCTCGTGAGGGCTTGTGCGCGTCGCCTCGTGAGGGTTTGTGGGCGCTGCCTTGTGAGATCTGCGTGCTGGCGGCCGCGGGCGGAGGCCCGTTCCCAAACGGGCCGTGCACCCCGCCCCTGCGTCGCTGTGCGTGGCGCATTGCATAGCGACATGGGGCGCCGTCCGACTTGCCCGGCGATCGGTTGCACCAGTAAACTTGAGCGTCGGCGCGCTTGCGCCCCATTGTCAGTTGCGCCGCAGGAGCGAGCGCAGTCCTAATCAACAGAGATGAGCAGTAACGTGGTGTACGCGATCGTTAAGGCCGGCGGCCGCCAGGAGAAGGTGTCCGTCGGGTCCGTCGTCGTCGTGAACAGGCTGGACGGAGAGGTCGGCGACACCGTCGAGCTCGAGCCCGTCCTGCTCGTTGACGGTGAGAAGATCACATCGGCTGCCGACGGCATCTCCGCGAAGGTGACCGCCGAGATCGTGCGCGAGGAAAAAGGGCCGAAGATCTCGATCGTCAAATACAAGAACAAGACGGGCTACCGCAAGCGTCAGGGTCATCGCCAGAAGCTGACCCGCTTGAAGGTCGTCGGAATCAAGTGACCTTTTCACCCAACGTTATTTAGAAGGCAGGTTTTCGAGATGGCACATAAGAAGGGCGCCAGCTCCTCCCGCAACGGCCGCGATTCCAACGCCCAGCGCCTCGGCGTCAAGCGTTTCGGCGGCCAGCTCGTGAACGCGGGCGAAATCATCGTCCGCCAGCGCGGCACTCACTTCCATCCGGGATTCAACGTGGGGCGCGGCAGGGACGACACGCTTTTCGCGCTCGCCGCCGGTCACGTCAAGTTCGGCACCCGTCGCGACCGCAAGGTCATCGACATCGTCGCTGCGGAGGCCTGAAAACAATCGAGCGAATAGGGGTGGAAGGCACGTCCTTCCGCCCCTTTTTCACGTAGGCTCTTTTGCATAGGAGGGGAGATGGCCAGCTTCGTCGATCACGTGACGCTGCACGTCAAGGCGGGCGACGGCGGAAACGGATGCGTATCGGTGCGTCGAGAGAAATTCAAGCCTCTGGGCGGGCCCGACGGCGCGAACGGAGGGCGGGGAGGCGACGTCGTCGTCGAAGCCGACCCCCAGGAGACAACCCTCCTCACATACCACCACGCCCCCCATCAGAAAGCCCCCTCTGGGACGCCGGGCGCCGGCGACATGCGATCCGGCCGCAACGGCGAAGACAGGGTGCTTAAAGTTCCCGTCGGGACGGTCGTGAAGGGGGCCGACGGCGAAGTCCTGGCCGACCTCGTCGAGCCGGGGCAGCGATTCGTCGCGGCCCGCGGCGGCCAAGGGGGCCTGGGGAACGCGGCACTCGCCTCGCCCAAGCGCAAGGCGCCGGGATTTGCCCTTCTCGGAGACGAGGGTGAGGAAGGCGAGGTCGTCCTAGAGCTCAAATCCGTCGCCGACGTCGCGCTTGTCGGCTTCCCGAGCGCGGGAAAGTCCTCGCTCATCGCAGCGATGTCGGCCGCGCGCCCGAAGATCGCCGACTATCCGTTCACCACGCTCGTCCCCAACCTCGGCGTCGTGCAGGCCGGAGACGAACGCTACACGATAGCCGACGTTCCGGGGCTCATTCCGGGCGCATCCGACGGGAAGGGCCTGGGGCTCGAATTCCTCAGGCACATTGAGCGCTGTTCGGTGATCGTCCACGTCCTCGACTGCGCCACGTTCGAGCCGGGGCGGGATCCGCTCTCCGACCTGGCGACCATCGAGTCGGAGCTGGCCGCATACGCCCGACGTCTGCCTCAGGAAGAGGGGCGAGTTCCGCTCGCAGACAGGCCCCGCATCGTCGTTCTCAACAAGGCCGACGTCCCCGAGGCGAAAGAGCTGGCGGAATTCGTGCTCCCCGAGCTCTCCGGCTATCCGGTCTTCATCGTCTCCGCCGTGGCGCACACGGGTTTGCGTGAGCTCTCCTTCGCTCTGGCTGCGGCGGTGGCGCAGGCCCGCAAGTTTGTCCCCGTCGAGTCGGGGCCGCGGGTCGAGGTTCGCGCCAAGGGTCGCGGAAGCTCCTTCACCCTCTCGCGGAGGACGAAGAACGGCGAGGACTTCTTTGTTGTGCGCGGCGACAAGCCCGAAAGATGGGTCCGCCAGACGGATTTCGACAACGACGAGGCAGTCGGCTATCTCGCGGACCGCCTCAACGCGCTCGGCGTCGAAGACGCCCTCGTGAAAGCCGGGGCGCAGGCCGGTGCGACAGTTGTGGTCGGCCCCGAGGATTCCGGATACATTTTCGACTGGGAGCCGTCGATGCAGACCGGAGCGGAGCTTTTGGGCCCGCGGGGGACGGACCTTCGCTTCGAGGAGCGCACCCGGGCTTCGCGAAAAGAACGCAAGGCCGCTTACCACGACCGCATGGACGCGAAGGCGCAGGCGCGGGAAGAATTGCAGGCGGAGCGCGAGTCGGGATTATGGACCGATCCTGAGCGATAAACCGCAGTTTTTGCAATGCTATATTGTTATAATGCGTGAGAACTTCCACATTGCGGCCCAAGGTCTTGCCATGTGGACACAAGGCTGTTTTACTTGCTCGTAGGTTAAACGTTTGAACCTTTGCCCGGATGCGGGCATGGTTTCGAGCGTTGGCGATCGGGCGCCTTCGCGTTCTTGCGGCGTCGCTTGATCCCCGGTGTCGGCCGGACCTCGAAGGATCGAGAGCGCAAAAGGAAATTGTCATGACAATTAGCCTTGCAACGAAAGAGTCGGAACTGGACGACGCCTCCGCGGAGAGCGTCGCCGAGGCCGTCATGGGCGTCGATCTCTCGCTTCTTGGCGCCGTCGCAACGGAGACGTTCGCAGCCGCGCTCGGAAACGAGATGCCCGTCGAGTACGCGAGCTATCCGAGAATAGCCTCGTGCGCCCAGGCCGCGACGCGCGGCGGGATTGACTTCGTTTGCTTCGACGCCACCTTTCGCACCCGGTCCGACAACGCGAATCAGCTCGACGCCGCCCGAGTGGCCGCTCGCCTGCTCAGTCAGCATGCGGGGAACGTCAGCGTCCAGATCCCGGCGGAAGCCGCGGTGTCGCGAGAGGGGATAGGGATTCTCGCCCAGCACGGCGAACACGCAGCGCCGACGGTCGAAGTGACGGAGGAAAGCGATCTCGACGGCATTGCGCAGCTGGCCGAGGAGATAGCCGCAAACGGAATGCCCGTGAACGTGCAACTCGACGCCGAGGTCGCCGACGCGATCTCCCTCGGAGCGCTGGCCGCCTTCGCAGACGGGGTGCGCGTTCGCACCGACAACCTCGAGCGGGCGCGCGGCATTCGCTCGGAACTTCGGGAGCTCGCGGCGTCCAACGGGCGGAGCGTGAGGGTCCTCGGGGAACTGGGAATCGTGATATCCGGGTCGATGAGGGCGGCCAACGAGCGCGCGCTCCTCGTCGCAGACATGGTCGGAGCCCCCCTCTTCGAGGGGAAGGCTTCCGTTGTGGGCACGGTGTCCGACGTCGCCGACGCGTTCGAGCGCTGGATCGGCACGGGGGCGGCCGACGGCCTCATCTTTCTTCCAGCCTCGCTTCCCACGGATCTCGCCTCGCTCATACGCGGCGTCGTCCCGCTTCTGACCGCGCGCGCCCAGATTGAGGCCGCGTGACACGCGGGCCGCTTCGAAGCTAAGCGACGCCGTCTCGAGGAGCCATGAACCGGTTCTGCGGTGTGAGCCGGTTTGGCGTGATCGGCTTGAACGAGGGGCGGCCGGCACATCGCCGACCGCCCCCAAGGATGCGCAAAGGCCGCTCAGCCCTTCATTTCGTTGATCTTGGCGCGCACCTCGTCCATGTCGAGCTCCTCGACCTGCTTGATGAGGTCCTCGAGGGAAGCCTTGGGAAGGGCTCCCGCCTGAGAGAAAACGCGGACGCCGTCGCGGAAGGCCATGACCGTGGGAATCGAGGTGATTCCGAATTCGCCGGCGAGCGCCTGCTGGTCCTCGGTGTCGACTTTGCCGAATACGACGTCGGGATGGGCCTCCGAAGCCGCCTCGAAAACGGGTGCGAACTGACGGCACGGGCCGCACCACGATGCCCAGAAGTCGAGAAGGACGATTCCCTCCTTGATCGTGTCGTTGAAGTTGTCGATCGTGACGGCTTGAGTTGCCATTGCCTGTTGCCTTTCGTTTAGGTCCTGTACGGAGGAGTCAACGTTGCCTCCGTCCACCCTATTCCCCGGTGCGCGGGCGCCTTGCAGCTATGCGCTAGCAGCGGAATCGACGGAGAGAGAAAAGAAGCGGAGCGGCGTAGGCTTTCGTACATGGCATATGCAAACGGAGGCGCGACGCGAAGGGCCGTGGAGGCGGTTTTCGCGTCGAAGGCGAAAGAAGGCGGCCGTGCCTAAGACCGACGTTCAGGTCCCCATCGACGTCGTCCCCGGAAAGAAAAGGCGCATCGGGATAATGGGCGGGACGTTCGACCCCATTCACCACGGGCATCTGGTTGCGGCTTCGGAGGTACTGAGCGTCTTCAACCTGGACGAGGTCGTTTTCGTGCCCACCGGCAGGCAGCCGTACAAACGCGACCGAAAGGTGACGTTGGCGGAGCACCGTTATTTGATGGCGGTCATCGCGACGGCTTCGAATCCGCGGTTTTCGGTTTCCCGCGTCGACATCGAGCGCGGCGGGACGACGTACACGATCGACACCCTTCGCGATCTGCGAAAGGCTTACCCCGACGCGGATTTTTTCTTTATCACGGGCGCCGACGTGCTCCCGCAGATCCTTGAATGGAAAGACTCGGACGAGCTGTGGTCTATGGCTCATTTCGTAGGCGTGACGCGGGCCGGACACCAGTTGGACACGGCGGGTCTTCCTCCCGAGGGGATTACGCTGATGGAGGTGCCGGCCATGGCGATTTCTTCCACGGATTGCCGCGCGCGCGTGGCTTCTGGCGTTCAGCCGTGGTATCTCGTCCCCGACGGCGTGGTTCAGTACATTGCCAAGTATCGGCTCTACAAGGCAGGCTGACGTGTGGGAAACCTGGCAAAGGTTTGGGCGAAACGCCGATGTAAAGTCGGAATATCCGCGTCAGTCGGATAAACTGAAACCCTTGAACGACGTCTCTGAGGCGTTGGCGTCGGGATAAACGCCGCCCAGGGCAGCGGGAAGGAATATGTATGAGTGACGAACAGCCGAGGATGTCACGGCGCGAAATGAGGGCAAAGGGCCTTCTTGCGCCGATCCTAGACGGCGCGTCCCCACTTGACGATCTCACCCCCACCGCGGAGATACGTCTCAAGCGCCTGACGCGCAAGGAGATGCGTGAACGCGAGGCGGGGCTGACGCGAGAAGATTCCGGAAGCTCGGCTTCCGACGGACATGGAAAGACCGCTTCCACGGGCGGTTCGACGGAGGGCGTCGGCGCGCACGGACGTTTCCCGTCGGCGATTCCCGAGAGGGCTGGCAGCGCACACGAGCCGGCGTCGAGGGCGTCGCATGTGGATTCAAGCAGGACTTCGACGCATCACGGCGGGCATGCGGCCCCCGCGGAGGGATTTTCCACGACGGGCAACATCACCCCCGTCGCGACGGTGGCCGCGGCGGAGGTCGGGCTCGTCGAGGGCCGCTGGCCGGCAGGGCCCGACGACAAGAGCGGCATAGGCGGGCCCGGCGGCTTGCCCGTCCCAGGGGCTCAGAAGCCGGGCGCGGATTCGGCCGCTTTGCCCGAGAGGACCGGGTCTTTTGCCAGCGTCGCCCCCGAAGCGCCGCAGGAAGCGCCTAAGGGGCTGGACAGGTCGGCGGACAGCCGCTCCCAGGCAGGCACGCCGTTCCGGAACCAGCCGAGCTCGCCCCAATCGACGACGGGAACGATTCAGCCGACGCCGCCGAGTAGTCCGACTCAGTCGATCCCGAGCGCGGCCCAGCCGGCGCCCAGCGCTCCGACGGCGAATGCGACGACTCAAGCTTTCGCCAATCCGACGGCCTCTCGTGAGGACGGGTCGGAGGCGTTCGACGCCGCCGGGCGCAGTTCCGTCTTTTCCCGTTTCGACGGCGGCGGGGTCGGCGCAACCGAAGGCCCCGACACCAAGGACCGCCAGACCAGCCGTTTCCCGGAGGCGAACGAGGGTGAGTCCGCCCCGCCCCGCCCCGCGGCCGAGGAGCAGTACGATCCGCGGGCCTCGCTCAAGGCGCCTTTGCTGGAGAGGCTGCGGCGCGAAAGCGAGCCTGGCGGCGAGGAGAAGTATTCCGATTTCGCGCCCGTCCCCAGCCCCGCCGGCGAGGTGAGGTCCATCGATCCCGAAGCCGGTCCGGCGGCGGCCGAGAGCGAGTACGAGGAGCAGCTGGGAGACATCGCCGAGGAGGATGAGAAGCCCCGCGGATGGCTCATGACGATCGTGGCGATTCTCATTGGCCTGCTGGTCGGCCTCGCCGTCGGCCTCATCGTCCGCAACTTCGTCGCCTCCGGCGGTGACGCGCAGCCCGCGCTAGAGGCCGCGGCGACAGTTGCCCCGCCCTGTTTCGGGGTGTGATGTGGCGGCGTCCGAAGAGTCATTGGAGTGGGCGAGAACAGCCGCCCGGGCCGCGGCCGAGCTCAAACCGACGACCATTGCAGCGATTGACGTCTCCGAGCGGCTTGTGCTCACGGAAGTGTTCCTCGTCGTCTCCGGATCGAGCGACCGGCAGGTGAGGTCTCTCGTCGATGCGATCGACGAAGCGTTGCTCAAAGCCGGAGTCCGTCGAAAGCGACGCGAAGGGTTCGACGAGGGCCACTGGGTGCTCGTCGACTACGGCGACCTCGTGGTTCACGTCCAACAAGATGAAGACCGCGAGTTCTACGCGCTGGAGCGCCTCTGGGCCGACTGTCCGAGCATCGGCCTTTCGGTCGAAGCGCCCCGGGCATGAGCGCTTCGCGGGTGGTCCTGTGGCGCCACGGCCAGACCGACATGAATCTCACGGGGAGGATCCAAGGAGCCAGGGACTTTCCCCTCAACGACGCGGGCTTGCGGCAGGCGCGCGAGGCGGCGGCGGCCCTCGCGCCGCTTGAACCCTCGCTTATCGTCTCCTCGCCGCTCGCCCGGGCGCGGCAGACCGCCGAAGCGCTTTCGGCCGTCGTCGGCGTCGACGTCGAGGCGGACGACCGTCTCAAGGAACGTTCCTTCGGACTTTTCGAGGGGCTGACGGGGGAGGAGATCGAAGAGAGGTACCCCGAGCAGTACCGCGCCTGGCGGCAGGCCAAGGAACCTGAGGGAGTGGGCGCCGAACGGCAGGCCGACGTCGGCCGTCGGGCGAGCCGGGCGATCGAAGACTGGGCGGCCAAGACGGACGGGACCCTCGTGGTGGCTTCCCACGGCGCAGCCATCAAACTCGCAACGATCTCGCTTTTGGGCGAGGCGCCCGGCGAATGGATGGGCTTGAAAGTGATGTCCAATTGCAACTGGGCGATCCTGGAGCCCTTGCGGGTGGGCCCGCCGGCCTGGCGCATCGCCGCTTACAACGTGGGCGTGGGCAAATCCGACGAGGTTCGCACGCCCACGCAGTGAGGCCTGTCCGTGAGCGATGAGGCCTGTCTGCATGCGGGCGAGGTCCGTTCGTGAGCGAGTGCGGCCCGTTCGTGAGCGGCGTCTCCTAACCGTGATTTGCCAAGCATCGGGGGAGTCCGTAATATTGAGGAGTCCGCTTGGGGCTATGGCGCAGTTGGTAGCGCGCTTCCATGGCATGGAAGAGGTCAGGGGTTCGAATCCCCTTAGCTCCACTAGTTTCTCTCATATAAAACTAGTGCAGTTCCGCCGCCTTAAATCTCTGCAGGTGTGCCGCCGTTTTTGAAAGCGGACAACGGCATTTATTCCGTTTAACTCTCTGCGTTTTTCGTTGGTCAGGACAGAATGTTGCCCATCGGAGTCCATCTTGATCGGTTCTCGTCGACCTTGGCAGGCCGCGCGAGTGTGCGATTCTGGGCGTCAGGCTTTGGCCGTTAAAATGAAAGCAACTAGTGACCTGCGGTTACGCGAGATGAGGTGAATCATGGTTGGCACAGCACGACACGTCGCCGCGATGGTGCGCAGCCATGCAGCTGGCGACGATGAGGGCTTCTACTCTGTCGCGCTCCAGGTTGCCGCCCGCGAAGCCAAGGCCGGGCATCATATTCTCGCAAACGACATCAAGAAGGCAGTTGACGTATCTCGCGAGCGGGAACCTCTCGGCACGGTCACGATGCTGGCCCAACCCCGCGGCGAACTGGCCGAACTCGTGGAGGCCACGCATCCGGATGTACGTCTCCGTCACTTGGTTGCGTCGGCCGAGCTCACATCGCAGATAAAACAGGTTCTTGCGGAGCAGCGGCAACGCAAGAACCTTTTGGACCACGGGTTTGCTCCCGCGCATCGGCTTCTTCTGGAAGGACCTCCGGGAACTGGCAAGACAATGACGGCGGCGGTGTTTGCGACCGAACTTGAAGTTCCGATGTTTACCGTCAGGCTGGATACCCTGCTGAGCAAGTTTATGGGAGAGACCTCCAGCAAGCTTCGCCTTGTCTTTGATTCCGTCGCGCAACGGCGCGGGGTGTACCTCTTCGACGAGTTCGATGCGCTCGGAGGCGATCGCAGCGGAAACGACGTCGGCGAGGCTCGCCGAATTCTGAACTCTTTTCTTGTGTTTCTAGAAAAGGCGAGCACCGAGTCACTGGTGCTCGCTGCGACAAACCACCGCACGATCTTGGACAAGGCGCTGTTCCGTCGCTTCGACATGGTTCTCGACTACGCGCTTCCCGACGCACGTCAGGCAGCCGCTGTGATGAAGGCACGCCTTGGAACTCTTGCTGCCGGGATCAGCATGGCCAAGCTGGGAGAATACACGGCGGGATTGAGCCACGCGGAGCTGGTCAAGGCGGCCGAGACGGCAGCCAAGGTAGTTCTCATGAGGGGTGAAAGGCGAGTCCGTCGAGAAGACCTCGTCGCTGCCTTGATCGCGCGAAGGGTGGCGAGCCTTGGCTGAGGTTTCACGCCGTCTCGACCATCTCTACATCGACGGATATGCACTAACGGCGGACTTCAAGGGTAGAGCAGGTGGCGATAACGTTCGTGAGGTAAAGGACCGCTATGCGCACGGAAATAGTCTCAAGTGCTCTGCCGAGTATGCCTTTAGGAGTCTCAAACAAGAACGCGACAGTGCTATGGCAAATGCCGAAGAATTGCGGGCAACAGGCACGATTATTGTCCTCGAGGGCGAAGGAGCCACGTATCCGCTCAGGGTTGACTCTCTTAACTCGTATACGCGTAAACGAAAGGGGCGAAAGGAGGATATCCGTAAACCAAAATGGCTTCTGCTCTCCGTCCGGGAAACTCACGAAGGGACACTGGAGACAGCGACTGTTTGGGTATCAGACTCCTACCGACAGGAATTCTTGAGACTCTTTGAGGACTACTTGAATGACGAGAAGAATACGAAAGCGGGGTATCCGAGGAACCGGGCACTTGTCGCAAACATTTCTCGCATTCGGAAAGCTGTCCTTGAAGACCTCTGGACATCCGAAAACGATCCTCCTCAATCTGGCTTGTGCTGGTGGGAGTTGTGGCTTGACGGCACCAGGCCAAGTGGAAGGATCGCTCCACCGCTACCCGAATCTCGAGACGAAGGTCTTCGAAACGGGAGGCCATCTCATGACCGGGCACAGCAGAGAAATCGATGCGGCAGTCGTTGAATTCATCGAAAGGCACAAATAGGGAGGACAATATAGACCGGCGTCGCGTCGGCATGTCGATTCAACGCGCTTGCCGACGGCGGCACATCGAGACCAGGCGACGCCGTTTTGCTTATATTCCTGGGCTTGGCGCCGGCGCTCGTGCCGGCGCATCGGCTCAGCGACGTTCGAGAGCTCGGCCTGCCGCCGCACGTGATCCTGGAGATCTTCCTGCCGGTCATGCTTTTCTGGGAAACGCGGAACGCCTCGCAGCGGGAGGTTCGCACGCGGCTGCGCAACGAAGGCAAGATCGACATGAACGTGCTCCACGCGGTCCAAGAGCGGCTCGACACTGAAGAGGTTCGCATCATCGGGCCGGTCGAGCTCGACTGATCGACGGCCGCCATGCGCCGTCGGCCTTGTTCGCCGCCCGAAAAGAAGCGTGCCTGTGAAAGGAGCATGCCTATGCCGGACGATGGACGCGCCGGCGCATACCGCGTAGGGTGAGCCGCAGAGGGCTGAACCTGGACGGCCCTGTTCACCACTTTCCCCGACGATTGGATCGAAGGATGAAAAAGAGAACGATTGCCGCCTCGTTTCTGCTGATCGGCGCGGCATACGCGGTGATCTCCCGAGTCGAAAGGCGCATCGACGATCGTTTCGGCGAGACGGGATTCCCTCAAACCGAAGACCCGGAACACCTTGGGGAGCCCTATGGCTTCGAAGGGGCCGACGGCGCGGAAGACGCCTTGAGAAAGGCCGACGGCGCAAGAGCCAACTCCGACGGGGACAATGTGCGCAACGGAGCCGTCACCCATAGGGTGCCGGATTTCGACCCGGCGTACTGGACGGACGAAAGGACTGCGAACGCCCTTCCCGCGAAAATGCCGACGCCGCCGAGGAAAATGCCATCCGACGACTAGCCGCAGTCAGCCGCAATCCGAGCCTGCTTCCGTCCAATCGGAGCCGCGTCCCGCAGCTTTCAATCAGGGGCGTGAGCTGTCACGGGGCCTGAATTCGCGTGGGCTGCGCAGATCGATCGTCAGGGCGTCAAGGTTCCAGCTTGAGCCTTCACGCGGGGCTTGAATTCACGCTGGCTCTTGGGCTTCGAGGTCAAGGAGGAAGCGCTTGACGTCCGCCCCGCCCAAGTACTGGCCCGGCGAGCCGTCCGACCGAACGACCCTGTGGCACGGAACCACGATAGGCAGGGGATTGGAGGCGCAGGCGCTGGCCGCGGCCCGTATCGCCGAGGGGAAGCCGCTCGCCTCCGCCAGTTCCTTGTACGTCATGACCTCGCCAGGCTCGGATGAGAGAAGCGTTTCGCGCACGGCCCTTTTGAGCGGAGTCCCGGGGTCGGCTCCCAGCGGCACGTCGAAAGACGCGCGTTCGCCTCGGAAGTATTCGTCCAGCTGATGCGTGGCAACGTGGAGAATGACGCTTGCCACTCCCGCTTCGATCGCGCCGGCGTCGGAGAGGCCGCCGAGGACGACGTCGAAGTCCTCCCGGGCAAAAGCCACTCGAACCAACGCGCCGTCGGATTCGGCGACGAGCAGTTCGCCGATTGGCGTCTTGTGAACGCAGTAATGCAAAGCGGGCATAGCGGCCTTCCGATTCGGTTTTCACCATCCTAGTGGGTGTTCGCCGATCACAAAATAGGCAGAGGAGCCGCTTGCTCCGTCCGCTGCGCGAAAACACGCCCCTCATTCCCCAAAACACACCTCTCCTCAGGCGGCGGCACGCCGCTAGGAAGCTCGGGTCGGCGCGAAGAAGCTCGACCCGAGAAGTTCTCCCGCCTGAGTAAAGGCACGCGCCCGAGGGAGGATGCACGGCGGAAAGTCCCAAGCATTTCATTACCATGGAGCCATGAAGACGACGTCTCGACCCCGCGCCGCGTGGCACCGGATAACTCTGGGCATCCAGCTCGGATGGGCCGCAGTGTTGCTTTTGACCCTGTGCCTCAACGCCGTTCTGCCGAATCCGACGTGGTATGCGATTCACGTGGCCGGGCTCGGTCTCATCGGTTCCGCGATTCTCGTGTGGACGTGGCATTTCGCCGACGCCCTCACTCGGAGCCAGCAGTCTCAGAAAGCGCAGGCGGCAAGGCTCGCGCTGCTGGCGGCGGGCGTGATTCAGCTCGGCGGGGCGTTGGCGATCACCGGCGGGTTCGCCGCGCTTCTGGGAATCGCAGGCGGGGCCGCAGTCGTCGCGACGATCTCTTGGCACATCGCCGCCTTGCGCAAAGCCATGTCGGGATCCTTCCTCGGCAGGGCCGCCGTCACTCTGCGGTTTCACGCAACGGCGGCGACGTTCCTGGTGCTCGGCGCCCTCATCGGCGTGTTCATGGCGGTCGACGTCGCTTCGCGCGATATCGCTATGAGCTGGTGGAGCGCCGTCTATTCCCGGCACGACGCGCTCGCGCTGGCCCATTCGCTGTGTCAGACCCTGGGGTTCGTCGGTTTGACGATACTCGGCACGCTCGTGACGTTCGGGCCGACGATTGCGCGGACGCGAATGACGCCCAACGCCGTCGCACTGTCCTCTCGAACGCTGCCGTGCCTGGCCGGCGCGGTTGCCGCGGGCGTCGTCTTCTCTCTCCTCGACATGCCGAGAATCGCCGGTCTGGCAGTTATCGCGTGGGTTGTCGCGGCCGTTCTCGGCGTGCTCGTCCCCGTCGCCAAATCCTGGAAAGGATCGATGCCCGCCGTAGGCGACGGCTGGTTCGTCGGCGCCGGAATCACGTGGATCATGGTCGCCGCGCTGGCGTGGGCCGTTCAGCTGCTCGCTTCGCACGACGCCGCCCGTGCGCGGACGGGAACGGGCATTCAATTCGCTCTCCTCATCGGGGCGGGGGCCGTCCAAACGGTCGTCGGCTCGCTCACTTTTCTCCTTCCCGTGGTGCTCGGGGGCGGGCCCGCCAGACTCAGGCGCACGCTCGAACGCGTCGAACCCTCCGCGGCGGCCCGATGGTTCCTCGTCAACGGCGGGGTGGCCGTCGCACTCGCAACCCCATCGGCTCGCACGAAAACCGCTGCGTTGGCGATTGCCTGCGTCAGCGCCGCTGCGAGCGTCGCCCTCGTCGCATTCCACAGCCTGCGCCAACGGTCCCTCGACGTCGAAGAAACGCCTCCGCCGCCGGGGGGCGGGCCCAGGAAGCTTCCGAAGACGCGAATGGCGCTTGGCGCGAGCGTGGCGTCGATTGCGCTTGTCATCGCCGTCGCCGCCGGCGTGGGAACGGGAGGAGCCGACCCCGCGGTCGAAGCCGACGCGCCTGTGACGAAGGTCGAGGTCTCCGTCCGAGGGCTCGCATACTCGCCTTCGAGCATCGACGTTCCGGCCGGCAACAGGCTCGTCGTGACGTTGAAGAACACCGGAGATCAGCGTCACGACCTCATTTTCGCCAACGGCGCCGGAACCGGCGCCGTTGAGGCGGGGGAAAGCGGAACGGTCGACGTCGGCGTCGTCAAGGCGGACACGGAGGGCTGGTGCACGATCGTCGGCCACCGACAGGCGGGAATGGTCCTCAAGGTCAAGGCCGTCGGCGCTTCGGGGGCCCACGCTTCAGGCCGCGGGAAGGCCGGTCCGACGCCTGCGGGCTCCGACGGTTCCCATTCGGGTCACGGAGGCTCGAGCCACGGCTCGAACCACGCGGGGACGGGGGAGGCGATCCTGCCGACCGCCGCCGAGCTTTCCGCGAAGCCGGGAAAGGGCTTCAGCCCGAGCGACCCGGTTCTTCGCCCGGCTGGAAGCGAAAGGGTGCACAACGTCACTTTCGAGGCCAGAGAGGTGGAGAAAGAGGTCGCTCCGGGCCGCAGGCAGAAGGTCTGGACGTTCAACGGAGCCTCGCCGGGGCCGGTCCTGCGCGGCAAAGTCGGCGACACCTTCAATGTCACGCTCGTCAACAAGGGCACGATGGGGCATTCGCTCGATTTCCACGCCGGCGACGTTTCGCCCGATTCGCGTATGAAGACGATCGCCCCGGGGGAGAGGCTCGTTTACACGTTCACCGCGAAACGCGCGGGCATCTGGCTCTATCACTGCAGCACGGCCCCGCTGTCCGTGCACATAGCCAGCGGGATGCACGGGGCCGTCGTCATCGATCCCGAGGACGTCGATCCCGTCGATCGCGAGTTCGTTTTCGTCCAGAGCGAGCAGTACTGGGCTCAGAGCAAGGCCGACGCCGCAAACGCCGACGCCATCGCGCGGGTGACGCCCAGCGCCGTCACCTTCAATGGATACCCCTTTCAGTACGTTCACCGCCCAATCAAGGTGCGCAAAGGGGAGAGGGTTCGCATCTGGGCGGTCTCGGCCGGCCCCAATCTGGATCTCCCCTTCCACGTCGTCGGAACCCAATTTGACACGGTGTGGTATGAGGGCAGGTATTCCATCCGCAGAGGATGCGACGGCTCGGGGCTCACGCGGGCCTCGTGCGATCCTTTCGCCCCGGGCAAAGAGAGCGTCGGCTCCGCCGGCTCGCAGGGTTTGGACGTGTCCGTCGCCCAGGGCGGGTTCGTCGAGTTCGTCGCACCCGAGGCGGGGACGTACACCGCCCTCAACCACGCGATGACGTACGCTGAGAGAGGCGCGACGGCGAAGATCGTCGTGGCCGACTGAGCGCGGCGGCGAAGGCGTGCGCGCCCCCGAGCCGTCGTGATAAGGAGGGCTCAGAAGGAGGGGATCACCGCGCCGTCCGGCCACGTCTTTTTGATGTAGTCGGAGACTTCCTTCGAATGAAGCAGTTTGTCGAGCTTCTTGACCGCTTCGACCGTCTTTTTGTCGGCCTTCGAATTCCAGACGAGCACGTTCGCGTAGGGGTTGTCTTTGCCCGGTTCAAGGTACAGCGCGTCCTTCGAAGGCGTGAGTTTGTTCTTCAGCGCGTAGTTGCCGTTGATGACGGCGATGTCGACGTCGGGCAGCGCCGCCGGAATCGAGGGCGCCGCGTACGGCTTGAGCTGAATTTTCTTCGGATTCGATTCGACGTCGTAGATGGTCGGCGAATCCTTCTTCTTGAGCGTGATGATCTTGTTCTTCACGAGCAGCTCGAGCGCGCGAGCCTGATTCGAGGGATCGTCGTTGATGGCGACGGTCGCATTGTCGGGAAGGTCTTTGAGATCCTTGATCTTCTTCGAGTAGACGCCCAAAGGCTCGATGTGGACGCCTTTGCCGTGTTCGAACGAGTAGCCGTTCTTCTTCGAGGCGTCCTCCAAGTAGGGGACGTGCTGGAAGAAGTTCGCATCGATCTCGCCTTCGTCAAGGGCAGAGTTGGGCTGGATGTAGTCCTGGTACTGCTTGATCTCAACCTTGAGGCCGGCTTTCTTGGCCAGATTGTCCTGAACGTAGTTGAGAATCTGGGCGTGGGGAACGGGCGACGCCCCCACCGTTATCGTGACGGTTCCGTCGGAGTTCTTCTCCGGAGCCTTGAACGACGCTTTGTCGTCGGCGCCGCAGGCGGAGAGCGCAAGCGCGGAAACGGCGGCGAGCGCGATGAAAGGCTTGAAACGAGACATGGTTTTCCTTAGGTCTGGGCGGGCTTCTTGGCCCGAGAACGAAATGGGTGCGCCCGAGGTCGGAATGGGCGCAAGCCCGGCGTGCGGTGCGAGGGTTCGTTCCCCGGCTGGCTTCCCCTCAGCGGTGATCGGCCAGCCGGCTGAGCATGTCGCCGACCCACTGGATGACCTGGACGATGAGGACGATGACGACGATGATTATGGTCATCGCATCCCACTGGTGCTGGTAATAGCCGTAGTTCTGCGCCAGCGCTCCAAGGCCGCCGCCGCCCACGATCCCTGCCATCGCCGAGTATCCGACGAGGGTGATGGCCAAGATGGTGACCGATTGGATGAGGGCGGGGACCGCTTCGCGGACGAGGACGCCCCAAAGAATCCATGTTCTGGAGGCACCCATCATCTGCGCGGCCTCGACCTTGCCGCGCTCGACACCCGAAAGATTCGACTCGACGAGGCGCGCGAAATAGGGGATCGCGCCCACCGTGAGCGGGACCGCCGTTCCCTGCCATCCCGACGCATTGCCGATGAGAGCCCTGGTCGGAACGATGAGCAGGAACATCACGATGACCATGGGGATCGAACGGGTCGCGTTGACGATGAAACCCAGGATCGCGGCGAAGAACTTGCTGGCGCCGTCGGTGTTTTCCTTGAGGGTGATCAGAACGATTCCCAGAATGCCGCCGAAGACCACGGAAAGGAGGGTGGAGACTCCGACCATCAAAAGCGTGTCGATCGTCGACTGGAGAAGCTCCTGTTTGATCGCTGAGTTGTTGAACCAGGTGCCGTCGTTCATGCGCGCACCTCCGTTGCGACGTCTATGTCGGCGAACGCGGTCCGGACGCGTGCGACGTCGCGTGCGTCCACCGTCAAAGCCAAACGGGCCACCTGCGTGGAGCCGATCGTCTCGAAGGTCCCGGCGCCGATGTCCGCGCCGAGTTCGCGGGCTGTTTCGAGAACGCGGGCGCCGGCAGGCTCTCCGGGCCGGGACGTGAAAGCCACATCGACGACGGTGCGTCCGCGGGCGTCCTCGGGCGCCAGCGGCGGGGGCGGAACGATTTGCCGCGACAGGGGCGATTCGACGGCGGCGACGACGTCCTCCACCCGTCCGCTCGCCGCAATCCGGCCGGAGTCGAGAAGGGTGACGGAATCGCAGATCTGACGCACCACGGACATTTCGTGGGTGATGATGACGACGGTCACGCCGTACCTGTCGCGAACCGATTTGAGGAGGCCGAGGATCTGCTCGGTCGTCTCCGTGTCCAAGGCGGACGTCGGCTCGTCGCAAAGGAGGACGGAGGGGTTGTCTGCGAGCGCTCTGGCGATGCCTACGCGCTGGCGCTGGCCGCCCGACAACTCGGACGGGTAGGAGGTTCCGCGGTCTGAAAGGCCGACGAGGTCGAGCAGCTCGCTGACGCGCTTGGCCCTCTTCGAAGACGGCATGCCCGCCAGACGGAGGGGGATGGCGATGTTCTCCCGCGCGGTTCTGGCGTCGAGGAGGTTGGCGCCTTGGAAAACCATGCCGATCGTCCGGCGGGCCTCGCGCAGCTGGCCCGAGGAAACCGAGGCGAGATCGAGCCCGCCGACGCGGATGACGCCCTTCGTCGGCCGCTCCAAGGCCGTCAGGCAGCGAATGAGCGTCGACTTTCCGGCTCCGGATTCGCCGACTATGCCGTGGATGTCTCGCTCGGGGATCTCAAGGTTGATGTCGTCCAAGGCGACGACCGGCTTTTGCCCGCGCCGCGGATAGACTTTGGTCACACCGCTCAGCGTTATCATGATTCCTCCATCGATCGTGGCGGAAGCACCCGGCCTCCCGGGTTGCTGCAACGTCGTCGAGCCACGTCTCTCGATTGCTCTAGATGAACTAGCTAGAAAGATATACGCATGGCGCCGACGTGTGCAAGAATGCGCCGCGGCGCGGCGAGCCTTGGAGTTGGCGACTGCGGCAAATTCGCTCGAAGGCGGGGTGAAAAAGTGTCGGATCCCACCGCGATGATTGCGGTATGACAAGAAAGTGGTGCGACCCCGACGGTCGCGAAGACGCCGATTCCCTCGAGTACCTCATCGACGCGCTGACGGATGTGTGGGAGCCTCAGATCCCAGTCGATTTCTCCTTCGTCGACTTCGACGTCGTATGCGGCTCGGGGTGAGTGCGCGGCTCAGGGCAAACATGCTGTTGAGGGCGAGTATGCGGTTCAGGGTGCGAACCATGCCCCGAGCCGACGCGCAGGCACGCGGGTTTGTCCACGCGAATGGCGATTCAGATCCTCGCGCATCGCGACGCGCCGGCTCACGCGGGTTTGTCCCGCGGGGCCTGCGAGGGAGGCCAATGGACAGGGCCTATGAAGGTCGTCTATGCGCAGCGTCGGTGCGTGACAAATGCTCCAGCACATGACGTCTCGCTGCTGGCCCGAGGGGCGCAGCGTCAACGCGTGACGGAAACGGCGTCGGCGACCGAAAGGGAGATGTCCGCCGAGGTTTGAGGCGTGGACACGCGCATGAGGCCGAGGCCGCGTTTGATGTCTGCGACGCCCACGCTGGCCCCGGGGACCAGCCCGATGTCGGCGAGTTCCTTCAGCACGGCCGAATCGGTGTCGTCGACGCGGTGGACGACGCCGGCGTCGCCCGGGCCGAGCGACCCCAAGGAGACGGCGTTTTCCGCCTCGGGAAGCGAGCCGTCGGGGCGGGGGATGGGATCTCCGTGGGGATCGTGCCGGGGATGGCCGAGCGCGGCGTCCAGCCTTTCCACGAAGGTTGCGGAAACGGCGTGCTCGAGGTGCTCCGCCTCGTCGTGGACTTCGTCCCACGAGTAGCCGAATATCGTCATGAGCCCGGTTTCGATGAGCCGGTGGATTCGGACCATGCGGGCGGCCTCGCCCCTTCCGGCTTCGGTCAGCGAAATGTTGCCGTAGCGGGCGTGGCGCACGAGCCCCATGGAGACGAGGCGCTGAACCCCCTCGGAAACCGTGGAGGGGGAAAGGCCGAGGGTCCGCGTGAGGTCCCCCGGGGTGACGGGTTTCTCCTGCCACTCTCCGAGCTTCCATATGGCGCGAAGGTAGTCCTCGTGCGAAGCCGACAGCGCCATCAGCCGACTGCCGCGGCCGCGGCGATGCTCAAGGCCTTCGAAAACTTGCTCTCCCTCTCCTCGGCCGTCATGTCGCGGGCAGGGTCGAAGAGGAGATCGGAGACCGTGAGGACGGCGAGGGCCTCCTTGCCCAGCTCTGCCGCGATCGCGTACAGGACCGCCGCCTCCATCTCGACGCCGAGCGTGCCGATCTCGGCCAAGCGCTTCGTCTGTTCGATCGGATTGCCGTAGAAGCGGTCTCGCGAAACGACTGTCCCCACTTTGACCCGGGGATCGTCGCCTGCCGCCTCGACCGCGGCTCGCAGCAAATTCCACGAGGCGGTGGCCGAGAAGTGGATCCCGGGAACGACGCCGCCCACAATCGACGAGTCGGTGTGCGCGCCGAGGGCGATCACGACGTCGCCGGGCGCGGCGTCGGCGGCGAGGCCGCCCATCGTTCCGACCCTGACGATCCGTTCTACGTCGTAAAAGGAAAAGAGCTCAGTGGCGTATATCGCAAGCGACGGTTGGCCCATTCCCGACGCCATGACGGAAAGCGGCTTTCCCCGATAGAGGCCGGTATACCCGCCGATTCCACGGACGTCCGTGACTTTTCGGGCGTCTTTGAGCAGCGCTTCGGCCATGCGCTGCGCCCGCTTCGGGTCGCCCGGCATGAGGACGGCGGGCGCGAAGTCGCCTTTCTCAGCGGTTATATGGGGTGTGGCCATGTGTGCCTTCCAACTGGATCGGGTTATGGGAGCGCGCAGCGGCGAGGTGATAGACTCCACCGGTACGTTCAATGCGGCGTTTTGCTTGGCATCTAGGCCACTATATCGCCCGTGGGGAGGTATCCACACCCCTTCTTACGGGTAGAAGTGGCGTTGCTGACTTACGTCGACGAAAATTGTCCTTGGCCGAACGAGGCTCGTCGGCTATGGATCGTCAAGAAAGGTGCGAACATGACTGTTCCGAACAACCCCGGCCAGGGGGGCTACCAGCAGCAGCCCGGTCAAGGGGGCTACCAGCAGCCCGGCCAGCAGGGATGGGCGCCGTCGGCATACTCAGCAGCTCCCGCCCCGGGACAAGACGCTTACGGCCAGCAGCCCGGCCAGGACGCCTACGGTCAAAATCCGCAGGGCTATGCGCAGCCCGGAGCCGACGCTTACGGCTACAGCCAGCAAGCCTTCCCGCAGCCCAGGCAAGGCGGCGGCTTCGGCGCGGCCTTCTCGATGAACTTCCAGACCAAGGGCGGCGTCGCCCTTGCGAAGATCGCCCAGCTGATCTCGCTGATCGCAGGGGCGGGATTCGCGTTGTACGGCCTCTTTGAGTTTCTCACAGTCGCCACGTCGGGAGGGGGCGCCCTGCAGATCTTTACGTACTTGGCCAAAGCGGTCGCCTATATTGCTTTCGGGCTTTTCCTTCCTGCCTTCAGCCGCGCTGTCCTTGAGCACGCAGTCAACGACAAGGAGTAGAGGATCCTTCGGATGGATTCCACGCTCCGCAAGGACTATCGGCTCATAGCCTTCGACCTGGACGACACGCTCGCCCCCTCGAAGTCGCCTTTGCCCGATCGGATGGCCGCCGCGTTGCGTCGGCTTCTCGACCTGGCAGACGTTTGCGTGATTTCGGGGGGCCAGTTCGGCCAGTTCTCCTCCCAGCTGCTCGACAACCTGGGCGCTTCCGTCGAGCAGCTGGGCAGGCTGCATCTCATGCCCACCTGCGGCACCCGCTATATGCGTCACATTGACGGGAAGTGGGTTGAAATCTACGCCAGGGACCTCACGGCCCAGGAACGTCGCAGGGTCATGGACGTCCTCGAGTCCCAGGCGCGCAGGCTCGGCCTGTGGCGCGAGGACACGTGGGGCCCCATCCTTGAGGACCGCGGGTCTCAGATCACCTTCTCCGCCCTCGGCCAGGACGCGCCGCTCGAGGAGAAGAGGGCGTGGGACCCCGACGGCGGGAAAAAGGAAGCGTTGCGGGCCGCCTGCGCAGCGCTGCTTCCCGAGCTCGAAGTGCGTTCGGGAGGCTCGACGTCGGTCGACGTCACCCGCAAGGGAATCGACAAAGCCTACGGAATCGGCGAGCTTTCGTCCCAGACGGGAATCGCCGTCTCCGACATGCTTTTCGTCGGCGACCGCCTCGATGAAGGCGGGAACGACTATCCGGTGCTGCGCCTGGGAATCGACGCGCATCCGGTGGGCGGTTGGCGGGACACGGCCCGTTTTGTCGAAGAATACGCGACGGCGCACATGCCGGGCGAGGCGGAGGTGCGAGGCAGCTAGGCCTTAAGCCGACGGGCGGAGCCTTGAAGCGACGGCGCAGAGCCATAAAGCAACGGAAGTGACGGAGGAGTCCATGGCCGGCATCGACATTGACAGCCTGAGCGACGACGAGGTCGAAGCCTACATCGCCGAGGCGGAGTCGAGGAAGTGGAAGGCCTCGGAGCGAGAGCTTGCGGGAGGGGCGTCCTTCGAGCTTTCGATTGTCATGCTCGTGACCGGGCTCGCGGGGATGTGGGCGTCCTTCAGCCTCGTGACCGCCGAGCGGGCCATGCTGCAAAACCCCGGGGGAAAGCTCTCGTGCGACCTCAATCCGCTCATCGGCTGCTCAGGCTTCCTCAACTCGGACTACAACACCCTCTTCTTCGGCGTGCCCAACGCCCTGTTCGGGCTCATGTTCTTCAGCGGCGTCGTCGCCCTCGGCCTTGCGCTCCTCGGCGGCGCGCGCCTGCCCTCCTGGATGTGGCGTCTGCTGAGCTTGGGAATGGCGGCGGCCGCCGCATGGATTCTCTGGTTCCAGTACACGTCGATCTTCGTCGAGGGAGCCCTGTGCCCGTACTGCATTGTCACGTGGACCGCCGCAATCCCCTTGATCGTGCACGTCCTGGCCCGCAGTTTCGGTGCAGGCCACCTGCCCGCCGGAGACGGCGCCCGCCGGATTCTCGTCAAAGGCAGGTGGTGGCTCGTCGCGGCCGTCTACCTTGCCGTCGCGCTGGTGGCGGTCGTCGCCTTGTGGGACAAGTGGCAGTACGTTTTCTGACGTCCAAACCAGGGGCGCCTGAGGCCCAAACTAGGGGTTTTGACGCCCTCCAAACCGGGCGCCGTCACCCGAGCCAAAGAGGATTCACCGAGCGCAGGTCCCTCGGAACGAAGGACTTCCACGACTTCTTGAGAGCCTCCCGCAGGCGGATCATGGCCGAGTCGAGCTGCTCCGCCGGCAATCCGGCCCTGGCGTTCTCGAAACGGATGTCCTCCTCGCTGGTGGCGGGAATGACGTGGATGTGCACATGAGGCACCTCGAGGCCGGCGATGACCGTCATCGCGCGAGGAACCCCGAACGCCTCGATCTGGGCCTTTCCGATGCGCTGGGCGACGACGCTCATGTGGGCGAAGGTCGCTTCGTCGAGGTCGGTGAATTGCGCGATTTCGATGCGCGGAATGACGAGGACGTGGCCGTCTGTTATGGGTTCGTGGGTGCCGATGGCGACGCAGACGTCGTCGGCCCACACGAACCGCCCGGGAATCTTGCCTTCGAAAATCTTGGTGAACACGCTCATGGCACGATTCTACGTCCGCGGTCGGAGTTTCCACCGCCCGCTGTTGGTTCCTCGAGGCGCGGCTCGAAGATTCTTTGCGGCCTGAAGATTCTTTGCGGCTCGAACTTCTCAGCCGTGGGACGATTCGCGGGCGACGCCTGATTTCACGGCGCGCGAAGCTCACAGTGGACACTTTGGGGCTCGTCGGCGGGCGTGAGTTAACCTTGGCATACCAAATAATGAAAGGCGGACGATGAGCGGACAGGAAACAGGCGGGACGACGCCGCACCGGTACACGGCCGAACTGGCCAACGCGATCGAAGCGCGGTGGCAGGAACGCTGGGAAGAGCTCGGGACGTTCTACACCCCGAACCCGGTCGGCGACCTTGCGGGCGCGACGTCGGCTGAGAAGGTCTACATTCTCGACATGTTCTCCTACCCCTCGGGCAAGGGCCTGCACGTGGGCCACCCGCTCGGCTACATCGCAACGGACACGATCGCCAGGTATCAGCGCATGCTCGGCAAGAACGTGCTCTACACAATGGGATTCGACGCCTTCGGCCTGCCTGCGGAGCAATACGCCGTGCAGACCGGCCAGCATCCGCGCGTCACCACTGAGCAGAACATTGCGAACATGCGCCGCCAGCTCAAACGCATCGGTTTCTCCCACGATTCGCGCCGGACCTTTGCGACCACCGACGTCGACTACGTGCGTTGGACGCAGTGGATTTTCCTGCAGATATACAACTCTTGGTACGACCCGGACGCCCCCTGCCGAGACGGTCGGAGCAAGGGATCGGCACGCCCGATTTCTCAGCTCCGCGACGAGTTCGACGCCGGGAAGAGGAAGCTTGACGACGGCCGCGAGTGGTCCGAGCTCAGCGAAGGGGAGAAGGGCGAGGTGCTCGACTCGCGCCGTCTGGCCTACATCAGCGAGGCCCCGGTCAACTGGTGCCCCGGTTTGGGAACGGTTTTGGCCAATGAGGAAGTCACGGCCGACGGGCGCTCCGAGCGCGGAAACTTCCCCGTTTTCAAGAGGAATCTGCGGCAGTGGATGATGCGCATCACCGCCTACGCCGACAGGCTGGCCGACGACCTCGACACCATTGACTGGCCCGAGAAGGTCCGGCTTATGCAACGCCACTGGATCGGCCGTTCGGAAGGCGCGAGCGTCGAGTTTGACGTTCCCGGAGCCGGCCGCAGGCTCGAGGTTTACACGACCCGGCCCGACACGCTTTTCGGCGCCACGTTTATGGCGGTGGCCCCCGAGCATCCGATCCTCGGCGACGGCGTTCCCGGAAGCGAGGCCGACCAGTCGCGCCTGAACGTTCCCGCATTCTGGCCCGAGGGGACGAATGGCCTGTGGACCGGCGGGGCTGCGACCCCGGCCGAGGCCGTCGCGAAGTATCGCGCCGCCGCCGCTGCCAAAAGCGAGATCGAAAGGTCCGACGACGAGCGTGCGAAGACGGGCGTCTTCACCGGGCTGTTCGGAGTCAACCCCGCCAACGGCAAGCAGATTCCGATCTTCGTTGCAGACTACGTGCTGACGGGGTACGGAACGGGCGCAGTCATGGCCGTCCCGGCGCACGATTCGCGCGATTGGGAGTTCGCCCGCGCCTACGGCCTCGACGTCGTCAGGACGATCGGGCCGGCCGAGGACCCCTACGGCCCCGACCTCGAGGAAGCCGCCTTCGAGGGGGAGGGCGTCGCCGTCGATTCGGCCAACGATTCGATCAGCCTCAACGGCCTGTCGAAGGACGAGGCCAAGGCCGCCATGACGGCTTGGCTCGAGTCGACGGGCGCGGGGCGGGCCGCCGTCGCGCATCGCCTGCGCGACTGGCTCTTCTCCCGCCAGCGCTATTGGGGCGAGCCGTTCCCCATCGTCTGGGACGAGGAGGGACGGCCGCACTCCCTCCCCGAGGACTGCCTGCCCGTGGAGCTGCCGGAGATCAGCGACTACTCGCCGCGCACCTTCGACCCCGGGGACGCCGACTCCTCGCCGGAGCCGCCGCTTGGCCGGGCCGAGGAGTGGCTGGACGTCGAACTCGATTTGGGCGACGGCCTCAAGCGGTACAGGCGCGAGACGAACACGATGCCGCAGTGGGCGGGATCGTGCTGGTACGAACTGCGCTACATCGACCCCCACAACGAAGCCGAGTTCGTCGATCCGACAAACGAGGCCTACTGGATGGGTCCGCGCCCGGACGCCGGAAACGTCACGGGCGGCACCGATCTGTACGTCGGCGGCGTCGAACATGCGGTCCTTCATCTCCTCTACGCGCGCTTTTGGCACAAGGTGCTCTTCGACCTCGGCTACGTCAGCTCCTCCGAGCCTTTCCACAAGCTCTTCAACCAGGGCTATGTCCAGGCCTACGCCTACACGGACGCACGCGGCCAGTACGTTCCGGCCGAGGAAGTGGTGGAAGCGGGGACCGACGAGAACGGCGAGACGCTCTATGCGTGGAAGGGCGAGCCCGTCTCCCGCGAATACGGGAAGATGGGCAAGTCGTTGAAGAACATCGTCACGCCCGACGAGATCTGCGACGATTACGGTGCAGACACTTTCCGGCTGTACGAGATGTCGATGGGCCCGCTGGACATGTCGCGCCCGTGGGAGACGAGGGCCGTCGTCGGCTCCCAGCGTTTCCTACAGCGGCTGTGGCGCAACGTCGTCGACGAGCAAACCGGCGAGGTGACCGTGGCCGACGTTCCCGTCGAGGGAGAGACGGCCAAGCTGCTCGCCCGGACGATCGCGGACGTCCGCAACGACTATGACGGGATGCGGATCAACACCGCCATCGCGAAGATGATCGTTCTGAACAACCATCTGACGTCGCTCGCCGAGGTGCCCCGTGAGGCGGCCGAGAGCCTCGTTCTCATGGTTTCGCCGGTTGCGCCTCACATAGCCGAGGAGCTCTGGGGTAAGCTCGGACATGAGTCTTCGCTTGTCGACGCTCCGTTCCCGGAGGTGGGCGACGAGTCGCTTCTCGTCGATGAGAACGTGACATGCGTCGTTCAGGTCAAGGGAAAGGTCCGCGATCGTCTGGAGGTGCCCGCCGACGTCTCCGAGGACGATTTGGTCCGGCGCGCACTCGCATCGGAGCGGATCGCGAAGTTCCTCGACGGCGAGCCTCGCAAGGTGATCGTTCGCGCACCGGGCCTCGTCAACATCGTCCCCTGAGGATCCATCGTCCCTAAGGAAGTGCCATGACAAAGAACGTCCCCGCGGTGACCCAGCATGAATTCGACGGGCTGCCCGCTTGGAAACTGACCTCCCCGACCGGCGCCGAGGCGCTGGTCGCCGAGCGAGGGGCGACCCTCATTTCGTGGCGGCCGCGGCCGGAGGCCGAGGTCATAGACGGATACAAGTCCGCCAAGGAGCTCGAGGCGCAAGCGGGGGACAGGAGCCTCGTCATGCTGCCCTGGTGCGGGCGGGTCGCCGAGGGAGCGTACTCCTTCGACGGCACGCGATACAGGCTCGCTGAACGCGCCGAGTCCGCGGGCCTGGGCGGCAGAGCGGGGGGCATTGACTTCGGCAGAGTCGGGAGAGGATCGGCTCTTGTGCTCCGCGGACGCATGCCGGGCGACTTCGGGTACCCGTGGGACATCGACGTCACCGTGGTTTTCGCCCTTGACGCCGGAATCGACGGGGAGGAGCACCTTTCGGTGTCGATAAGCGCCGAGAACGCGTCCGATTCCGCCGCGCCCCTCTCCATGGGCTGGCATCCGTACATCAAAATGCCGGGCGTGAGAGGCATATCGAATCTGTCCCTCACGGTCCCCGCCAGAACCAAGGTGTTGACCGACGCGCGGATCATTCCGCTTCCCGGCGATTCGGCCTTCGCGGGGGTCGCCGCGCCGGTTCGCTTCGACTACCTCGGGACGACGAAGATCGACCAGTCGTACACGAATCTCGTCCCCGACGCCGACGGAGTGGTGTGCACCGAGCTCAAAGACCCCGTGCGCTCCACCAGGGTGCGCCTGACCCAGGAGCCGAGCGAGGCCCCCGTCGCCCACGTCTTCACCGGCGACGGGCTCCCCCGCGACGAGCGTCAATCGATAGCCCTTGAACCGTGCTCGGCGCTTTCGGACGCCTTCCGCCGCGCCGATTCATCGGTTCGCCTTCCGTTGGGGCCGGGTGAGACCCGGACGATCACGGCGACGCTGACCTACATAGGCGGATAGGCCGCGCAGCGGCTGCGGGCCGGGCGAGCCGTTCGTGGGGCAATAGGGACGCCATTGCAGACGCCGACAGCGCCATCTCAGAGGCTGGTCGAGAGGGGGCGCGGCGGCGGCCGTCGGCTTCGAGCCGCGCTACCTGCGTCGCGAGCCGAACAGCGTTCGGGTGATGCTCGATCCCAGCGACCGCCCGATTGAGCGCACAACTGAATCGATCGCCGCCTCTTTGCGCTTTTCCTGACGCTCGGCGCGGCGCTCTTCGGCCTTGCGCTGACGTTCGGCCTCTTTGGCGGCTTCGCGCTCTTCCCGCTCGGCCGCCTTGGCCGCGGCCCTCGCCTCCGCCTCGAGCTCTTTCAGGCGGCGCTTTTCAGCCTCCGCCGCAGCCTTCTCGGCCTCCTTTGCCGCTTTGGCCTGTTCCTTCGCGGTTTCGGCCGCCGCCTTCTCCGCTTCGACGCGCGCCGCGAGAAGCTCGAAGGCGCTCTCCGGGTCCACCGGGTCCTTGTACTTGGCCATGAACGGCGACGCAGCCAAACATGCGGAGACGGCCCCGGGCGAGGAGGGCCCCATGACCGCCGCGGGGGCCCACAGGCGCGTGGGCGCGACCGGCGTCGGGCGTCCTTTCGGGTCGAGCACCGTGACGATGGCCTCGCCGGTGCCGAGGCCGGGAAGAACCTCCAGGAGGTCGAGAGGCGACGAAGGGAACGTGTCCACAGTCGCCTTGAGGGCCTTCTGGTCGTTCGGCGTGTGGGCGCGCAGCGCATGCTGGACGCGGGAGCCGAGTTGGGCGAGCACGTCGTCGGGAACGTCTTTCGGCGACTGCGTGACGAAGAAGATTCCGACGCCTTTGGAGCGGATGAGCCTGACCGTTTGAACGACCTGGTTGAGGAACTCCTTGCTGGCGTCGGCAAAGAGAAGGTGCGCCTCGTCGAAGAAGAAGACGAGCTTGGGCTTGTCGGCGTCGCCCACCTCGGGCAGATCCTGGAAGAGGGAGGCGAGAAGCCACATGACGAAGGTGGAAAACAGCGCGGGCTGGGATCGCACGTCGGGAAGCTCGAGGCAGGAGACGACGCCGCGCCCGTCCGACGAGGTGCGAAGAAACGCCTCCGTTTCGAAGGCGGGTTCGCCGAAGAAAGCGTCCGCGCCCTGGGCCTGAAGCGCCGAAATCTCGCGGAGGATCACCCCCGCGGTGGCGGGGGAGACGCCGCCGATTCCGGCAAGCTCGCCCTTGCCTTCCTCCGAGGTCAGGTATGCGACGGTGGCGCGCAGGTCCGCCAGGTCGATGAGCGCGAGGCCTTGCGAGTCCGCCCACGAGAAGATCAGCGACAGCGCCGACTCCTGCGTTTCGTTCAACCCGAGCACCTTGGACATGAGGATCGGGCCGAAATCGGTGACGCTTGTGCGCACGGGGACTCCGTCTCCCGAGCCTCCCAGCGAGAAGAGCTCAACGGGGAAGGACGCGGGCTGCCACGGCTGACCGAGGGCGGCGACGCGGGCGGACAGCTTCTCGGAGGCTTGGCCCGGCTCGAGCAGTCCCGTCAGATCGCCCTTGATGTCTGTGATGAACACGGGGATGCCGGAAGCCGAAAGCCCCTCCGTCATGAGCTGGAGGGTGCGCGTCTTGCCCGTGCCGGTGGCGCCCGCCACGAGTCCGTGGCGGTTGAGCATTCCCAGCGGAATTCGCACGAGCGCGCGCGGTTCGGGCGCGCCGTCTTCGAGATAAGCGCCGAGGGTGAGCGTCGGCGCGTCGAAGGCGTATCCGTCGCGAACGGCGGCTGCATATTCGCCGAGCTCTTTTTCAGCGGAGTCGGTTTGCGGCGGCGCGGTTTGCCGGGCGCCTGCGGGCTGCTGGGATGCGGGCGGCGAGGGCGTTTCCGAGGTTGCAGAGGCGCCGCCGTCGCCTCTCTGCGGACTTTCCGCCGTCGTTCCCGCAGACGTCGCATCGTTCGGCGAAGCGGAAAGGTTCTCAGGCGCCGGGGAGTTCCCGGAAGCGGGAGGCGCGTCCGAACCGGGGGCGTTCCCTGCGGCGGCCAAGGCGGCGTCAAGCGCGGCTTGGGCGGCGTCGGCCTTCGCCTGGGCCGCGTCCGCAGCAGCCTGTGCGGCCTGCGCCCGTAGTCTTGCGAGTTCAGCGTCCGAAGTGCTCATGTGGAGAGTCTAACCGGCTTGCGGCGCCAATGGCGTTTCTTCTGCACAGCCGGCGGCGATTGGCGCACAGGTTTGCGATGCGCAGGGCATGTCCACATTTCCGTTTTCGGGCGCGTCCGGCGCCGCCGCGCAGGCGAAGACTCCTTTCCATGAACACTCCACCGCCGCGACCTCCGGCATTTCGCCCGCAACTGACAACACTCCGCAGGCAACCGAGAAGCTGCCGCTCCTTTTCGACGCCGTCAGGCGACCGATGCGATCCGCGGGTCTCAATTGAGTCCGGCGACGCCGATCCGCCGCCTTCCGGCACACGTGGCGCTGGCGGGTTCTCTGAGGCCGCCGGCCCCGCGCCTGGAGACCTTGACGCGATCTTTCAGACCGTTGATCCCGCCCTTGATGCCGTTGATTTGACTCCTGGAGCCGTCGAATTGCCTCGCCGCGGCGACGAGTTGCCGTTCCGCTGCGAAGAAGCGGATGCGGCGCCGGATCTCGCCGACACGGCCGTTCTTCCCGTGGTCAGATTTCAGGAGCCAAGAGAACGAGCTTGTCGGGAGCCGGAAGGCCGAGTTGAGAGCAGGGTCGAGAAGCGGGCAAGCGACGCCGAAATCGAAGGGGCGGCGAAGAGGCGTTCCTTTGCGAGCCTTGCCCTGGCCTCCGGGACGGGGGAGGACGTCGCGGCGCTCATGGGAGGCCCGGGGAAGCGACGCTGGCGTTTGAATCGGGACAACGCTCGGGCCGTTCTTATCGCGGTCGCGGTGTGTCTCGTGGCAGCGTGGGCGTGGCTTGCGCTGATGAAGCAGGGCGGGGAGGAATCCCAGAGCAAGCTGGTCGAAGAACGGGGCTCGTCGTCGGCCTCCGGCGGCGTCGGGCGCGGCAAAGCGGGCGACTCGGCCAAGAGGGGCGAAACCGGAAAGAAGTCTGCTCCGGCAAGCCGAGACGGCGGGGAATCCGGCAACGGCTCCGCGGGCGGCTCGGCCCGGCCTTCGTCGATCGTCGTCTATGTCAGCGGCGCGGTCAAAACCCCCGGCGTCTACACACTTGCGGCGGGTTCGCGCGTCGACGACGCCGTGCGCGCGGCCGGCGGGTTGACCGAGCGCGCAGAATCCGCCGGAACCAATCTAGCCGCGCAGCTTTCGGACGGGGAGCACGTCCACGTCGCCGCCGTGGGCGAATCGGCGCCTTCCGGGGCGCTTGGGCCGGCGTCCGGCTCGGATGCGGCGGGCGGGGAAAAGGGCGCGGGCGCAAAGTCCTCCGGCAAAGGCGCAGGAAAGAAGGCCGCCGCGGGGCAGAAGGCGGGGGCGGCCAAGGTCAATGTGAACACCGCCGGCGCCGAGGAGCTTCAGACGCTGCCGGGAGTCGGCCCGGCGACGGCCAAGGCGATCATCGCCTGGCGCGAGGAAAACGGGCGCTTTCGATCCGTCGACGACCTGTTGGACGTTTCGGGCATAGGCAAGGCGACCCTCGCCAAGTTCCGCGATCGCGTGTCGGTCTAGCGCGGTGCGGCGGACATGTCGAAGGAATCGAAACATTCGAAACACGCTCAAGAACGCGCGTTCTCGCAGGACGTGAGGCTGCTTCCCCTCGCCCTTTCGGGGCTGGCGGGCGCATGGGCGTCTCTGCACGCGGGCCGGGCGGCGGTCAGATGGGCGGGTTCCGCGTCGGCGTGGGTCGCCGTCGCTGCCGCGACGGCGGGCGCCTTGTGGGCGGTCAAACGAATGCTGCCCGAACGGGCCGTCGCCCGGACGGCCGCCGTGGCTGCCGCGATCTTCATCGGATGGACGTGGGCGGGGTGCCTCCATCGGAGCGTCGCCGAACCGGAGGCGATGGCGCATGCCTACGGAAAGACGGCGAAGGCGGAGGCGACGGCGGTCGGAAGGGCGGACAGGGCGGGAGAGCGCTGCTCGGTGCTCGCCCGCCCAAGCCGCATCGACGCGGACGGCGCGATGCGGCTGTCCGGGCACGCGCGAATTTCGATCGTCGGCGTTCCGTGCGACGTCCTGGGAGGGCAGAAGGTGAAGGCGGTCGGCAAGCTCGTCGAGCCGCCTGCCGGCGCGCGCCAGAGCGGGACGCTCTACGCGAGAACCGTCGCGGTCTCGGGGCGCGGCTCGGCGGTCTCACGCACGGTCGCCCGCATCGACACGGCGCTCGAAGAAGTGCTGGCCGACGCCCCCGAACACGCCCGCGGCCTCATTCCCGGCGTCGCCCTGGGACGCGACGACGCCGTCGAACCCGGCCTCGCCTCCGCCATGAAAATGACCCAGCTCACGCATCTGATCGCAGTTTCCGGCGGGCACGTGTCGATACTTCTCTCCCTCGTCATCCTCGGATTCGGGAGACGGCGGCTCGCCGCCACCGCCGCGGTCTGCTTCCTGTCGGTCCTTGCGCTGCTCGCGCTCGTCGGCCCCCAAGCCTCCGTCATACGCGCCGCGGCAATGGGAACCGTGGTCGTCCTCGCGCTCGGAATCGGGCGGGCGAGCCAGGCTGCGCCGTCGCTGAGCACAGCCGCGCTCGGCGTGGCCCTCGTCGACCCCTGGATGGCAGTGAGCTACGGGTTTTTGCTCTCGGCGAGCGCGACGCTCGGCATCGTCTGCTTCGCCGAGCCTCTCACCGCGCGGCTGGCGGCGAAGGCCCCGCGCCTGCTGGCCGAGCTCGTGGCCGTCCCGCTCGTGGCGCAGCTGGCCTGCCTGCCCGTTCTCGCCCTGTTCACCGACACGGGATCGATCTGGGGAGTGCCGGCCAACATGCTCGTCGCCCCGGTGGTCGCGCCCCTGACCGTGTGCGGGCTCGCCACCGCCCTGGCCAGCCCGATTCTTCCGTGGCTGGCCGAGGCAGCGCTCGTTCCCTCCGCGATGGCGACGTGGTGGATCGAGCGGGTCGCGACGACGCTCGCGAAGTGGCCGGGCTCGGGAATCGGCCTGCTGGCCTCTTTCGTCTTTTGCCTCGTTTTCCTCGCGGCGCTCATCGCCCGCAAGGCCCTCGGCTTCGTCGTGGTTGCCGCCCTTGTGGCCGTCACATGGTGGACCGGGCGGCGCGCGTCGATCGAGATCGCAGACGGCTGGGAGGTCGTCCAATGCGACGTCGGCCAGGGATCCGGGCTCCTGGCCCGGGTGAGGGGGAAGACGATCATGGTCGACGTCGGCCCGCAGGGAAAGGCGGCCGCCGAATGCGTCGAGGCGGCGGGGGTGAAGAAGATCGACATCCTCGTCCTCACCCACGGGCATTCCGACCACATCGGAGGCCTTCCGGAGGTATTGAAGGCGGCCGACGTCGGGCAGGTCTGGGTCTCGCCGAACATGGACCCCGAGGGCAACAAACGGTGGCTGGAGGCCGAGCTGAAGAGGACGGGACACACGCCCACAGTCGTCTCTCAGGGCAAGGTCGACGATCCCGATGCGCCTCGGGTGCGTGTCATTTGGCCGCGCGCCAACGCCCCCGCGGGCGCCGAGCAGGCCAACGCCCAGTCTGTCGCCGTCCTCGTGGACATACCCGGCGGAATGCTCGTCACGGGGGACCAAGGCCGCGAAAGCCAAGAGCGCTTCGTTCGCGAGGTCGAACCCGTGCGCATCGCGGTGGTCCCGCACCACGGCAGCTCGGATCAGTCCGAACGGCTCGCCCGCGCCGCCGACGCGAAGATCGCCTTCATATCGGTGGGGGAGAACAGCTACGGGCATCCCTCCCGCCGCGCGTTCGAGCTCTACTCCTCCTCGGCCGATGTGTACGACACGAAATCGTGCGGGACGATTGTGGTGGCCGGATCCGAGGTGGCCTCGCGCTGCGAAGGGCCGCGAGGGTGAGTGTGCGGACGCGAGAATGAAAAGGAGGCTGCGCGATGAGCGAGGCGGGAAGGAAAACGCGGGACGGGCCCGTGAGATACTTGTGCCATGGCTAAGACAGGCGCGCTCAGACACGACCAAATCGAGCTCGCTCCGGTCGTCCTGTTCCTCGTCGGCGAGCCCGTCCTCGGCGACAGGGCAGTTTCCCGGCTCATCGAGCGGGCCCTCGAACGCAATCCGGCCACCGCCGTGACGAAGATCGACGCCGAGCAGTACGCCGCGGGCCAGCTTGCCGCAGCCGTCGGCCCCTCTCTTTTCGCCGAGCCGAACGTCGTCGCCGCGAGCAACCTCCAGAAGATGAGCGACGCCTTCCTCGCCGACGCCCTCGCCTACGTCGCCGCCCCGGACCCCGACGTCGTGCTCATCCTGCGCCACGACGGCGGAACAAGGGGAAAGCGCCTCCTCGACGCGGTGCGCGCCGCCGGCTTCCAGTGCTGCGAGATTCCGGCCGTCAAGTATCCGAACGAAAAGGCCGCCCTCGTCCGAGACGAAGTGGCTCGGGCCCGCAGGCGCATGACCGCCGACGCCGTCGAGGCGCTTGTCGACGCCCACGGCAACGACGTCGCAGAGCTCGTTGCGGCGACGGCCCAGCTCCTGTCCGACGTCGAGGGGACGATAGACGAGGCGGCCGTGCGCACCTACTACGCGGGGCGCATCCAGGCCAGCGGCTTCGACATCGCCGACGCCGCCGTCGCAGGCAACGGAGGCAAGGCCGTGGCCCTCGCGAGGCACGCGCTGGCCAGCGGAGTCGCCCCCGTCCCCATCGTCGCGGCTCTCGCGTACAAACTGCGCACGCTCGCCCTTGTGGCCGCGCGAAAGGGCGCGTCGGCCCGCCCGGGCGACCCGACGATGTCCCCCGGCCAGCGTCGCAGCGCCGAGAGAATCGCCGGACAGTGGTCGAATGAGGCGTTGGCCACTGCGATCCAGGCGGTCGCCCAAGCCGACGCCGAAGTCAAGGGAGCGTCGAGAGATCCCGAATTCGCCCTGGAACGCGTCATCCTGCGGGTCGCCGCCGCCAAGAAAAGGTGAGGAAGCGCGTGGAGGAAAGCGAGGAGCGCGTGAAAGCGCCTGACGGTTCCGTGAAAAAGGGCGAGGCACCGGCGAAAAAAGGGCGAGGCGCCGGCGAAAAAAGGGCGAGGCGCCGGCGAAAAAAGGGCGAGGCGCCGGCGAAAAAAGGGCGAGGCGCCGATGAAAGGGAACGCGCCCGTCCAGAAGAAGCGCCCGCCTGTTCGCGGACACGGGCATGCGCATTCTGAAAAAATGCGGCAAGATAGTAGGCTCGATCACAGTGGTGCAGAGTATCGCTCACGCAGGCGGCGCCTTGCACCTCTCACGCAGGCGGCGCCAAGCACCGCTCAGTGACGACGCCAATTCGGAGGAGACAACGTGCTCATAGGAGTGCCGAAAGAATCTCGGGCGGGCGAAACCCTTGTGGCCGCCACGCCCGACACGGTGGACAAGCTCATCAGGCTCGGCTACGACGTCTGCGTCGAGGCCGGCGCCGGCGAACGGTCGAGCTATCCCGACGAGCAGTATCGCCAGGCGGGCGCCCAGATCGTCGACGCCCAGGGAGTCTGGGCCGCGGACATCATCACCTCGCTCGACACGCCGAGCGAGGCCAAGCTTCTCAATATCCGGCGGGGGGCCACCCTCATCGCGAGGATGGACCCGGCCTCCAACCCTGAGGCGGTCGAGCGGCTCGCCGCGATGGGCGTCACATCGGTCGCCATGGACGCGGTCCCGAGGATCTCGCGTGCTCAGTCGATCGACGTCCGCTCGTCGATGGCGAACGTCGCCGGATACCGCGCCGTCGTGGAGGCGGCCAACGCCTTCGGTCGGCTCTTCACCGGCCAGATGACGGCCGCGGGCAAAGTGCCTCCGGCAAACGTGTACGTCATAGGCGCCGGAGTCGCCGGGCTCGCGGCGATCGGCACGGCGAGCTCGCTCGGCGCCGTCGTCCGAGGGACGGACATCCGCCCCGAAACCGCCGACCAGGTCCAATCGCTCGGCGGGGAATTCGTTGAGATCCCGGTTGTTCAGGAATCCTCCGACGGATACGCCCATGCGATGAGTATCGACCAGGAGCTCGCGGCCAGGGAGGTCTACAGCAGGGAGGCCGCCGCCTCTGACATCGTCATCGCGACCGCGCTGATCCCCGGGAAACCCGCTCCGCTTCTGATTACGGCCGAGGCCGTCGCCGCCATGAAGCCGGGATCGGTCATCGTCGATCTGGGCGCAGCCAACGGGGGCAACTGCGAACTGACCGTTCCGGGGCGGGTGACCGTCACCGACAACGGAGTGACGATCATCGGGTACACGGACCTGGCGGGGCGCCTGCCCGGGCAGGCCTCCCAGCTCTACGGCCAGAACGTCGTCAACTTCTTCAAGCTCGCGACGCCGGGCAAGGACGGCGTTCTCACGCTCGACATGGACGACGACGTCATGCGCGCCATGACCGTCACCCTCCACGGAATCGTCATGTGGCCGCCGCCGCCCGTGAGGGTGTCCAAGGCCAGGGCCGAGAAGGCGCCGCCGCCTCCGCCCTCGCCGACGCCCATACGGGCGCAGGAGACTCCGCCGTGGGTCAAACCCGCGCTCGCCGTGGCGGGGGCGCTCGTCGCGGTCCTCGTGTACTTCGCCCCGCGGAGCATGTCCAATCACTTCATCGTCTTCACCTTGGCGTGCGTCGTGGGCTTCTACGTCATCACCAACGTGACGCATTCGCTGCACACCCCGCTCATGTCGGTGACCAACGCGATATCGGGGATCATCGTCGTCGGCGCGCTCATCCAAACCGTCAACCACGACCCATGGATACAAGTGCTGGCGTTCATCGCCATAGTCGTGGCGTCGATCAATGTCTTCGGCGGGTTTGCCGTGACTCACCGCATGCTCAAGATGTTCCAGAGGAGCTGAGAATGAACGCTGCGATTTTCGCGACCGACAACGCCGGAATTCTCGGGATCGGCGGCGACGGCGCGGCCGTCAGGTTCACCGACCTCGCCTACCTCGTCGCCGCTCTGCTCTTCATCCTCGCCCTTGCGGGGCTCTCGAAGCAGACGACGGCGAGCCGCGGCAACACTTTCGGCATCGTGGGCATGGGGCTGGCGCTCTCCGCGGTCTTCATCCTCACGGCGGCCTCCAACCACGCCAATGCGCTGCAGATGTCCCTGTTCACGCTCCTCGCAATGGCCATAGGCGCCGGCATCGGCATATGGAGGGCCCAACGCGTCGAGATGACTGGCATGCCCCAGCTCATCGCCCTTCTGCACTCCTTCGTGGGCATGGCCGCCGTCATCGTCGGCTACAACGCGCTCCTTGAAAGCGCCGACAACCACTTCCCTGAGCTGAGCCGTGGCGCGGCTCTGCGCGACGTGCCTGACATGTCCTTCCGTCTGGGCGAGATCGGCCTGGCGGTTTTCGTGGGCGCGGTCACCCTCACCGGGTCGATCGTCGCCTTTCTCAAGCTCTCGGGCAGGATATCGGGCGCCCCCCTCGCGCTTCCCGGGCGGAACTGGATGAATCTGGGCGCACTCGTCGCCTCGGTTCTTCTCATCGTGTGGTTCGTCAGAGCCGGGGACCTCACGTCGGCGTTGATTCCGCTGATCCTCCTGCTCGTCGTCTCACTCGCCCTGGGCGCGCACCTCGTTTTGGCGATCGGCGGAGGCGACATGCCCGTCGTCGTCTCGATGCTCAACTCGTATTCGGGCTGGGCCGCGTCGATGGCCGGGTTCACACTCGGAAACAACCTGCTCATCATCACCGGAGCGCTCGTCGGATCCTCCGGCGCCTACCTCTCCTACATCATGTGCAAAGCCATGAACCGCTCCTTCGTCTCCGTCATCCTCGGCGGCTTCGGCTCCGCCGGCGCGCTGTCGGGCCAGGACAGGGACTATGGCGACTACCGGGAGACGACGGCGGACGAGGTTGCGCGCATGCTCAAGGGCGCGGCCTCCGTCATCATCGCCCCCGGCTACGGTATGGCGGTCGCCCAGGCCCAGTACCCGGTGGCCGAGCTGGCCCGGCGGCTGCGCGAGGGGGGCGTCGAGGTCCGCTTCGGCATCCACCCCGTGGCCGGCCGCCTGCCCGGCCACATGAACGTCCTCCTCGCCGAGGCGAAGGTCCCATACGACGTCGTCTTCGAGATGGACGAGATCAACTCCGACTTTTCCTCGACCGACGTCGTCCTCGTGATAGGGGCCAACGACACGGTCAACCCCTCGGCACAGGAGCCGGGCTCGCCCATCGCAGGAATGCCGGTGCTCCACGTGTGGGAGGCGAAGGACGTTGTCGTCTTCAAACGGTCGATGTCCAACTCCGGGTACGCGGGAGTCCAGAATCCGCTTTTCTTCAACGAGAACACGCACATGCTGCTCGGGGACGCGCGTGAGTCCCTGGAGAAGATCGTCACTGAGCTCTGATCGGCGCGGGCTCGTAGAATGGCCCTGACCAGAGCCGAGCCTCGACAGAACAGGGCCCTGAGCGTTAGAAACTCTGAGCGGAAAGGAATCCCCAGCGGAAACAGGCCATGCCCAAACTCATCTGCATCGACGTAGACGGCACCCTCGTCACGGAAACCCAGGAGACGCCCGCTTCGGCGCGCGAAGCCGTTCGGGCCTCCATCGCGGCCGGCAACAAGCTCCTCCTCTCCACGGGGCGCTCGCTGCCCGAAATCTACCCGTTTCTGTGGGATCTCGGTTTCCACGGCATCATTGCCGGATCGGGGGCGTACGTGAAGATAGGGGAGGAAGTCGTCATGGACCGGCGAATGTCAGCCGAGGACATCTCCTACGTCACGGGCATCTATCGCAAGCACGGCGTCAACTGGATGTGGCAGGGGCCCGAAGAATTCTGCATGAGCGAAGGCTTCTTCGGGTCCTTCGCGGGGGCCCCGAACGCGGAAGGCAGCCCCTGGCACCCCTACTATCTGCAGATCCTTCCGGTGTTGAGCACGAAAGTTCCCACGAGCACGTCCAAGGGGCTCTTCGTCTTGCCTTACGACTCGTCGGTGAGCTATGAGGAGTTCGTCGAGATCATCGGCCCGAAGTACCACATCATCCCCGATTCCGTGGGGGCCGCCGGGGGAACGACCGGGGAGATCCTTCTGGCCGGATTGACGAAAGACGTCGGCATGCGGGCGGCCGCGCAGCGCCTGGGCTTCGACCTTGCGGACACGGTCGCGATCGGCGATTCCCCGAACGACATCGAAATCCTCAAGGCCGCGGGGATTTCAGTGGCCATGGGCAACGCAACCGACGCGGTGAAATCGCATGCGGACATGGTGACGTCCGCGATCGACGACGACGGAGTGTACCGGGCGTTCGAAACCCTCGGCCTCATGTGACGTCCGCTCGCACGCGACGGTCGGCGGCCAATCCCGCCCCGGCCCTCGTCACGCTCGCGATTGCACGGAAGGGAGGGTGACGGAAACCGAGGTCCCCACGCCTAGGCGAGAGCTCATCTGGGCGGTTCCGCCGTGGCGAGCGACGATCGTCGCCACCAAGGCGAGGCCGAGGCCGTTGCCCGGATGCCCGCCGGAATTGCTCGCCCTGCTGAGCTCGTCCCAGACGGCGCCCACGTCCTCGGCGGGAATGCCGATGCCCGTGTCGGCGACCTCGACGGTGACGGTCCCTTGGCCCTCCGACCCTCGAATCTCGATGAGGGATTCGGCCCCGGAGTACTTCGCCGCATTCGACACGAGGTTGTACACCGCCGAGTAGAGCAGGTCGGCGTCGCCCGCCACGTGCGAAAGCGGCCAGGGCGCCTCCGGGAAGCTCAGGGAGAACGACCTGCTTTCTCCGCGCGCGGCGAGCTCTTGGGCGACGGCGTCGACGGCGTCGCGCGCGGTCTCCTCCAGGTCCACTTCCTCGATGTCGATGGGAGAGGTCTCAAGCTCGGAAAGCTTGCGCAAATCGGTCAGCAGGCGGCTCATGCGCAAGGATTGCGCGGTGACGATCGACCAGCTCGGATCCTCGGCGTCGTGGCTCGCCGCGGCGGCGCGCAGGGCCGTCAGCGGATTCTTCAGCTCGTGGTCGAGGCGCCGGAGAAAATGGCGGTGAGATTGGCGCAGCTCCTCCTGACCGGCTTTCAAACCGTCGGCATACTCCCGTTTTCTTCGGTTCCGCCAGGCGAGGGCGATCCACGCGCACACGCTGAGGAACAGCCCTGCGGAGGCGAGCAGGGCCGGAAGCGGGAACTTCACGAGGAGGTAGCGGGATTCGCCGGAGAGGCGCCACGCTGCGGCGGCGGCGAGGCAGACGCTCGCAGGCAGAAGCACAAAGACGAGCCTGCGCAGACGAATGCGTTTCATGCCCGCACCGCCCCGATGAAGCGATATCCCACCGACGGCACCGTTTCGATGTAGGTCGGCTGGGTCGGATCGTCGCCGAGAACCCGCCTGATCTCGCGGATTCGGTGGTCGACGGCACGAGTTGAAGACGCGAAGTCGATTCCCCACAGCGCGGCCAGGAGCCGCTCGCGGGTGTGGAGCTCGCCCGGATGGGTCATGAGGTAGTCGAGAAGCATCGACGCCTTGGGGGTGAGCGTGACCTCGCGGGCCTTGAGGAAGACGCGCAGCGCGATTCGGTCGAGCACGAGGTCGCCGCACACCAGCCGGTCGGCCGCCGAATAGGGCTTGGGGGCCGCCGCCGTGCGCCGCAGGACGGCGCGGATGCGAGAGACCAGCTCCTGCGGGTCGAAGGGTTTTGAAAGATAGTCGTCCGCGCCCTCGTCCAGGGCCGCGGAACGTTCGTAGGACTGGTCGATCTGGGTCAGAAGAATGATGGGAGTCCATCCGCCGCGGGCGCGTATCTCGCGCACGAGCTGGCGCCCGTCCAGTCGAGGCATCATGACGTCCGTGACGACGATGTCGGGGTTGATCTTTTCGTGGACGTCGAGGCCTTCGGCGCCGTCGTGGGCGACGACGACGGCGAAGCCGGAGCGTTCAAGATAGGGGGCGAGCGCGTCCGTGATGGCCGACTCGTCGTCGACCAGCAGGACCGTTTGTCGATTGATCGGCTTGTCGGCCATTTGCGACGTCCTCTCCAAACACGGCTGCGGTTGCGGAGGAGACGCCGCAACCGTGCCGTTTGCCTTCGGCCGGCCATAGCCGGCCCCGTTTCAGTCGGCCTTTTCGACCTCGTTGTCGGATCCGTTGTCGTTGATCGCAGGCCGCGAACCGTTTGCCCACTCGACCTTGTTGTCGGATCCGTTGAAGTCCACGGAGGATACTTGCTCGACGAACACCTTGACGTTCGAGCCCTGGATCGAGACCTTCTTCGCCGTCTTGGCGAGGACCTTCACGTCCGATCCGGTGACGGTGATCTGATTGACGTTCTCCTTGACGTGGACGGTTCCGCCGGAGCTGGCGACGACCGCGTTCCCGCCGACGACTGCGGCCACGGTGGCGTTCTTGTCGGCCGCCGCCTCCTTCCAATCGTCGTCGTCGACCGTCGTGCCGCCTTCCGCGGAGGCGCCGCCCTTCGAGGACGAGTTCGCCGACGAGCCGCCCTTCGAGCCCTTCGAGCTGTTCGACCCGTTGTTGGAGTCGATGTTCTGCTCGGAGTCTTTTCCGTCGGCCTTGTTGGAGGCCCCGCCGGTGGCGGTGACGTTCTGGTCGTTGTTGCCGGTGACAGTCACGCCCGGGCTCTTGCTCGCGGCGTCGTCCTTGACTTCAGCCTGGCAGGCCGCCGTGGCGAAGGCGAGGCATGCTGCGAGCGCGAGTCCGGTGGTCTTCCATGTTTTCATCGAAGTTTCCTTTCGTTTGGGAAAGTCTCCCGTAGTGCCGCTGCCGTCGATGCCGACGTCGCCGACGCGAAGGCAGCCTGCGAATTATATTGAGTTGTGATTGACGGCCGCTACTTGCGATTCGTTGGAAATGCTTGCGTAGCGTATCGGGCCGATGTGGCCGCACTGGTAGAAGGGCGTTACTGTCATGGTCGTTGCGAAGTGTGCGTGAGCCTCGCAGAGACTAGTGTAACCTGGCGGTAAGGCAGGTTAGCGACCTGTGGCTAACGTGCGGGCGCAGGACGCGCTCGGCGGATTTCGTTCTCCGCACCGTTGTCGGTGACAGAGGGCATGGCGCCGTCGGTCCAGCGCACGTCGTTGTCGGACCCGTCGAAGTGGACGGACGAGACTCTTCGGACGAAGACGTCCACGTCGGAGCCCGAGACCCTCACCTTGGCGGCGGAATCTGCGACGACGTCGACGTCGGAGCCGTTGACGTCGATTTCCTTGACGTCGCCCTCGACTCTCACGGTTCCTCCGCTGGAGGAGATGCGAGCGACGCCGTTGCGGGCTTTGACGACTGCGACGGGGTCGTCCTCGCCGATGAGCGTCCCATCGGGCGCGACGATTTCGTCGTCATCGTCGTCGAAGTAGTAGTTGCCCGAGGCCGACGCCGCGTCGCCTGAGGCGTAGGGGCCGCCTCCGTTGCCAGCGTCGCGGCCGTCCGCGTCGTCGGCGGCGTTCTTGGATTCGCATGCCGTCGTCACGAAAGCGAGGCAGGCTGCGAGTGCGAGTCCGCGGATCTTCCACGTCTTCATTGCTTGTCCTTTCCTTGGGAGCCGTGACTCCGATCGATGTTCGCGAGGGCCGCCGCCCTGCTGTGCTTCAAGGCTATCGGGGCGATGTGGCAGGGAGGTCGCCTTGGTGTCGCAGTTTGGAGACACGCAGGAAAACGGCGAAATATCAGGGAAAACAGGGGGGTGACAAAAGGACACGAACCTCCGAAGGGCCTTGCCGACAGGCCAAGTCAGGTGTAGAGTGTCATGTATACATGTTTTACATGCAATAGACTCATTGTTTTGACGAAGGCGGCGTCGCGAGGTTCGACGGGGCCGAACGGGCCGCGAGTTGAAAGCGTCCCTCGGAGGGCCGAGGGTCATTGCCGAGAGTCACTGCAATGCAAAACCGCAAACCTCCCCGGCGGCGGGCGATCCGCACGGCGGGGATCCGCATAGGCACAAGAGAAAGAACTGTTATGAGTCCTGTCAACACGAGCTCTTACGGGCCCGGGGGCCGCGGCTTTCACGGGGTGGTGACGGTCGGCCAGCGCGGTCAAGTCGCCATTCCGGCCAAGGCGCGCAGAGACCTGGGAATCGAGGCGGGGGCGCAGCTCGTCGTTCTGACCGACCCGAACGAAGGCATCGCGCTCATTCCGCTCGAGCTCCTTTTGAGCAAACAAGACCATCCCGTGGCGAAACTCGTCCGATCGACGCTCCCGGGGGTGACGCGGCCCGACGGCGAAAACGCGGACGACGCCGCCGGGAGGCGTGCAGAGGACGCCACAGGAAAGCATGCAGGCGACGCTGCAGGGAAGGTCGCCGACGGCGGCCGCGATTCACGATGAGCGTGCGCATGTCAACCGATGCGCGCGGCTCAGCCGGCGCGCCTGCAGTGGCGGTCGAATCCCTGACGAAGCGGTTCGGCGATCTTCTCGCCGTCGACGGCGTCTCCTTCGACGTCGCCGACCGTGAAATCTTCGGAATCATCGGCCCGAACGGGGCCGGAAAGACGACCCTCATGGAGTGCCTGGAGGGGCTCCAGCGCCGGACGTCGGGCGCCGCGCGGGTCCTCGGCGCCGATCCGGACGTCGCCGACCGCTCATGGCGGGCGCGGGTGGGAGTCCAACTCCAATCCTCGGCTTTGCCGACGAAAATGAAAGTCGGCGAGGCCATCGACTTGTTCGGATCCTTCTATGACAATCCCAGGGGCGCCGACGAGCTCATCGCCGAGCTCGGACTGTCCGGCAAGAAAGACTCCTACGTCGAAAAGCTATCGGGAGGCCAGCGCCAGCGGGTGTCGATCGCTCTCGCGCTTGTGAGCCGGCCGGAGATCGTCTTCCTCGACGAACTGACCACGGCGCTGGACCCGCAGGCGCGGCTGGCGATGTGGGACGTGGTCCGCTCAATCCGGGACGCCGGGTGCACCGTGGTCATGACCACCCATTACATGGAGGAGGCGGAGGCCTTGTGCGACAGGGTCGCGATCGTCGATCGCGGGCGGATCATCGCGCTCGACACCGTCGCGGGCCTCGTCGCCGGGTTCGGCGGAGCAAGCCTCGTCACTCTGAAGACCAACCGACCGGTCGGCCCTGAGATATTCGCGAACGTCGCCGGGGTCTCGAACGTAGCGATCGACGGCCTCACCGTGAGGCTGCATTCCACCGGCGGATTCCCCGGCGAGGCCGTTCGTGCGATAGAGGGCGCGGGCGCGGCGGTTGAAGAGATTGAAACGTCGAAAGCCTCGCTAGAGGACGTCTTTCTCGCCCTGACGGGCCGCGCGATGAGGGAGGGGAACTGACATGCGCGTCTTCATGAAAGTTCTCAAGACCACGGCCCTGCGCACGCTTCGCGAGCCGGCGAACGTCGTGTTCATGATCGCCTTCGCTCCGGCGTTCATGCTGGTCATGGGGCTGATATTCGGAAATGACCCGAGGAAGGAGTTCGGCGGCCAGGGCTTTCTCGACGCGAACGTCACGGCCTTCCCCGGCATCGTCGTCGCCATCGCGGCGATCATCATCCTTCCCGTCGACCTCGTGACGCAGAGGGAGACGGGGGTTCTCAGGAGGTTTCGCGCGACGCCGCTTCGCCCGGCGGTCTACATGTCGGCCGATCTGACTGTTCGCGTGGCTCTGAGTCTGCTGTCGATAGCCTGCCTTTACGCGGTGGCGATTGCGGGATTCGGCGTCGGCGCCGATGCGATGAGGGTGGTGAACGTCCTTCTGGCCACGGCGCTCGGGCTGTGCTCGTTCATGGCGCTGGGATACCTGTTGGCGGGGTTCTTGCCCTCCCAGGGCGCGGCGCAGGGGATAGGGAACATCCTCGTCTACCCCCTCATTTTCCTTTCGGGCGCGGCGGTTCCCCTTTCCCAGCTTCCCGAGGGAGTGGCCGCGGTTGCGAGGTTTTCCCCGCTCACGCAGCTGACCTTTCTGACGAAGGGCCTGTGGGAAGGCGAGGGGTGGATCCGACACTGGGGATCCGCAGCCTCGCTGATTGCAATGGGAGCGCTGTGCGGGGTTCTGGCGGCGCGGTGTTTCCGTTGGGAAAAATAACAGAAACGAAGACAGGGGCAGCGAAAACCGCTGCTCCTCGTCTATGCCCCGACGCCGGCTACTTGGCCGGCTTGGCGACGGCTACTTGGCCAGCTTGGCGACCTGCACCGCGAGCTTCGACTTGCGGTTGGCGGCCTGGTTCTTGTGAATGACGCCCTTGGAAACCGCCTTGTCGAGCTTCCGGGTGGCCACCCGCAACGCCGCTTCGGCGGTCTCGACGTCGCCGGCGGCGACGGCCCTGCGCGTCTTGCGCACGTAGGTCTTCAGCTCCGACTTGACGGACTGGTTGCGGAGGCGGCGCTTCTCATTTGTGAGGATGCGCTTCTTCTGCGACTTGATGTTTGCCACGTGTTCTACTTTCAACTCAATCGCCGTCGGCGATAAATCGTCATGGTCGGCGAGGAATCCGCCTTCGACGAGACTGGGGAAGCAGGCCCTGGAGAGCGCCGTCGGCAGGACTCATCACCCGGCCGGTGTAAAGTCCATCGGGTAGTTTATCAGAAGCTATCGATGAAAACGGCGTATAGCGGCCACAACTTGTGTGAACCGCGTTTCATCGAGGCTTCCGCCTTCGCGCCGCATCTGCTCGGGGGCCACGCACAGAAGCCTGTCGATTCGCGCCTCGGACGGGCGGCCCTTGGAATCCCATCCGCCCGAGCCGACGTCGATCCAGAAACGCCCGTTTCGCGCCTCTTGCTCGGCGTCGCGGTCGTGGTCCTTCGAGGTCAGCTGGGCGAATACGATGCATCGCTCGATCTCGGCCAGCACCAAGACCGGGCGGTCCTTGCCCTGGCTTCTATCCTCTTCGTAGGGAACCCACGTCCACACCACTTCGCCCGGATCGGGGAAGTCGTCCTCCCGGGGAGAGTAGTCGAATTCGGGCAGGCCGAGGTCCGAAACGGAGTAGACCTTCGGCGCGTCCCCGATTCCCGGGAGCTCGGAAAGCGAGCGCGCGACCAGGGTTCCGCCGGTTTCGCCCGAGCGGCGTGCGGGCTCGGTGCGCCGGCCTCGCCCGCCGCGCTCGTTCCTCGGCTCGGAAGATTTGCGCGGCGTCGATTTCGACGTCAGCGATTCGAAGAGGCCCGCCGCCAGTCCCTTGAGGAAACGCGGAATTGCCATCAGACGCCGGAAGTCCGGCCCGGGCGGCGCTCGTCGGCCTCGACTGCGGGCGCGGCGTCGTCGCCTCCGAAGAGAAGGTTGGTGAGCATCACGTGAACCTGCTCGGCGTTGGGGACGTCGCGGAGGTAGAGGGGCTCGTCGGCTGAAGTCTGCAACTCCAAGGTTCCCGCCTTGAAAAAGCGGTCGATGAGGTCCCTCTCGTAGGCCACGTTGGAAATGCGGTTGAGGGGGATGTCGTGGCCGGATTTCGTAAAGATTCCCGTGCGGGTGATGATTCGGCGGTTGGTCACCGTGAAGGTGTCGGTGATCCATCTCAACCACGGCCAGCCGACGAAGGCCACGAGGCCGACGAGAAGAAGGACGAGCAGCGTCCATGTTCCGGCGGGCTTCCAGCTGTCGGGCATGTAGACGAACCCCGCGACGGCGAGGATTATGAGGACGATTCCCGCCGCGATGTTCGGGATCAGCCGTTTCACATGCTCGTGCATGTGAAGGATGATCCTCTCGTTTTCGCTAAGGAGCTTTTTTGAAAGTGCCATGAGCATATCGTGCCACACGATCGTCCGCGGGGAGGGCCGCGTCCGAGAACTTCGGGCCGCAGACTAGAAGACGAGGGTCAAAAACGCCACGAACGTGAAGAAGACTCCCAGGGGAATCGACAGGAGAGTGAAGATTCCGGACAGGAGGGTGACTCGCAGGTCGTCTTTGAGGTAGGGCGCATTGACGAGCCCTCCCGCGGCGGCGATCGCCGAGCGTTGGGCGGCCTCGATGCGCGGCATCCACGTTTCGCGCAGCTGGGCGGCCTCGGCCGCGGCGTCGTGCAGACGGTCGCGCTCGATCGTCTCTTCGGAGTCCGCGAAGGCGTCCTTGGGCGGCGGCGACTCCCGCCGTCCGCTTTGATCGATGACGACGATCTCCCGGGAAGGGGAGTCGCCTTCGCCGACGCCGCCCGAGCCGTTCCGGCCTTCGTCGGCCTTGCCTTCGGCTGCCTCGGGCCGGGAGTCTGAAGCCGACGAGACAACCTGGCCCGAGCTTTCCTGCCAGCGGTCGACGGCGTCTTTGAGCCTCTTGCGGCGCCAGGCGAAGACGAGCGCCGAGAGCAGGCCGAAAACGGAGACCGCGCTGAGCAGGACCGTGAGGAACGTGCCGGCGTCGCCGCCGAGGGCGAAGACAAGCGCGCCGAGGAGCCCGTTGACGACGACGGCGTTGCCGACCAACGTGCGGCCGGGCCCGCGGGTGATCCGTTCGATGAACGGCAGGAGGTCTTTCAACGAACCGGGAGTGAGGAACATGAGACCATTGTCGGGCCATTCGATTGGAATCTTCTATGGACGGGCCGGCGGTTTTGCGCAGGGACGAATTCCCGAGGCGGACGCCCGTTCCCGCGACGTCGCCGCCGAACGTCGGCGTCCCGCGTGAATTCGCCAGGCAGCCCGCGCGCCTCGGCGAAATTCACACATCGCCCCCACGCCGCGAGGCCTGGCCAAGGCCGACGAGCACTACACTGGTGGAGACTGTTCGACAAAGGAGAACTGTGCCCGCATCCCTTCCCGGCGAGATCGCCCCCGCTTCGACGGCGCCGTCGCGCATCCGCAATTTCTGCATCATCGCCCACGTCGACCACGGAAAGTCGACACTGGCGGACAGGATGCTCCAGCTGACGGGGATCGTCGACGAGCGCGCCATGCGGGACCAGTACCTCGACCGCATGGACATCGAGCGCGAGCGGGGGATCACGATCAAATCCCAGGCGGTCCGCCTGCCGTGGATCGTCGACGGCGAAGCCTACGCCCTGAACATGATCGACACTCCCGGGCACGTCGACTTCTCCTACGAGGTCAACCGTTCGCTCGCCGCGTGCGAGGGCGCGATCCTCCTTGTCGACGCGACTCAGGGAATCGAGGCGCAGACCCTGGCCAACCTATACATGGCGCTCGACAACGACCTCGCGATCATCCCCGTGCTCAACAAGATCGACCTTCCCTCGGCGCAGCCCGAGAAGTACGCGGAGGAGCTCGCCTCGCTCATCGGCGTCGATCCGGGCGAATGCCTCGCCGTGTCTGGGAAAACCGGCTTGGGCGTGGCCGAGCTGCTCAACAGGATCGTCGCCGAGGTCCCCGCGCCCGAGGGCGAGGCGGACGGCCCGACCCGTGCGATGATCTTCGATTCCGTCTACGACACCTATCGAGGCGTCGTCACCTACATCCGCGTCAAGGACGGCAGGCTCACACGGCGCGAGCGCATCCAGACGATGTCGACGGGAGCGACGCACGAGCTCCTCGAAATCGGCGTCATTTCGCCCGAGCCCACGCCGACAGAGGGCCTGGCCGCGGGCGAGGTCGGCTACCTCATCACCGGGGTGAAAGACGTGCGCCAATCCCGGGTGGGCGACACCGTGACCTCCGCCAAATCCCCCGCGGACGAGCCGCTGGACGGCTATCAGGACCCCAAGCCCATGGTGTTCTCCGGCGTCTATCCGATCGACGGATCGGACTATCCGGATCTGCGAGACGCCTTGGACAAGCTCAAGCTGAACGACGCCGCGCTGTCATACGAGCCCGAAAATTCGGTGGCCCTAGGCTTCGGCTTTCGATGCGGGTTCCTGGGACTGCTGCACCTGGAGATCATCCGAGAGCGCGTGGAGCGCGAATTCGGGATCGACATCATCGCCACGGCGCCGTCGGTCGTGTATCGGGTGGTGACCGAGGGCGGCGAGGAGGCCGTCGTGACGAATCCGTCGGAGTTCCCGGAGGGGAAGATCAAGCAGATATTCGAGCCGACGGTGCGGGCCACCGTGCTCACGCCCTCGGACTACACGGGGACCGTCATGGAGCTCTGCCAGCAGCGGCGTGGCACGATGCTGGGCATGGACTACCTGTCCTCGGAGAGGGTCGAGCTCCACTACATCCTTCCCCTCGCCGAGATCGTCACCGATTTCTTCGACCAGCTCAAGAGCAGGACGAAAGGATACGCCTCCCTCGACTACGACATGGCCGAGGAGCAGGAGGCCGACCTCGTCAAGGTCGATGTGCTGCTCAACCACGAGGTCGTCGACGCCTTCTCGGCGATCGTCCACAGGGACAAGGCATACTCCTACGGGGTTGAGATGACGAAGAAGCTCAAGGAGCTCATTCCCCGTCAGCAGTTCGAGATTCCGGTCCAGGCCGCCGTCGGCAGCCGAATCATCGCCCGCGAGACGATTAAGGCGATGCGCAAGGACGTTCTTGCCAAGTGCTACGGCGGCGACATCACCCGCAAGCGCAAGCTGCTGGAAAAGCAGAAAGAGGGAAAGAAGCGGATGAAGTCGATTGGCCGCGTGGACGTGCCGCAGGAGGCTTTCGTGGCCGCGCTCACCTCGGACGCTCCGAAGAAATGAGCGCGGCCTGCGCCGCCTGGCGGGGCCGTCTTCTCCGGGAAGGCGGCCGGGCCCGGCGGACCGGAAAATGCCGGCCTGGACGAGAAGACGCCCGTCGGCCTGGACGAGAAATTGGAAGGTTGAAAAATGCCCGACGTCGAGACGATCAAGGTAACCCGAGCCGTGAGCGAGCCCGCGATTGCCGAGGGCGCATGCATGGACGTGGTGGCCGTGTGCACGATGGCGGACGTCCACGCCGACGACGGCGCCGTCGGCGTGACCGCGATCGACAAGCGGCCCGCGACTCTGCCCGTCACCGTCCACACACTCGGAATCCGCGGGGACATCCAAGCCGACCGGAAGCATCACGGGGGAGCCGACAAGGCGCTGTACGCCTTTGCGCAGGGAGAGGCCGACTACTGGTCGGCGATTTTGAAACGTGAGATTCCCTGCGGGCTTTTCGGTGAGAATCTGCGGGTGGGGGGATCCGTCGACGCTTTCGAATTCGGCGCGCGCATAAGGCTGGGCGAGGTCGAAATGGAGGCGACGGGCCCTCGCACGCCCTGCATGACATTCGCCAGGTGGATGGGGCGCCCGCGTTTCGTCAAGGAGTTTTCCCGGCGGGGAAGGCACGGCGTGTACTTTCGCGTTCTGAAAGCGGGAAAAATCGAAACGAAGGACAGGATCGAAGTGGTCTCGACTCCTGGACACGGCGTGACCATTGCCGATTGGGTGGCTGAGCCCACAGCCGAACGGGCGGAAGCGCTGCTTGAGAGTCAGCGCGCAGGGCGGCTGTCAATCGCGGATTACGTGGCCAAGCACGTGAACGCCGCGGCGGGGCGAAGGAATGCGTGACGTGGCCGGCGGCGATTCGGCAGGCTCAGCGGCAAATCCCGAGGGCTTGGCGGCAGATCCCGAAATGCGGCGCTGCCCGGCGCGCATCAAGTCTTTCTCTCGGCGAGGCGGCCGAATGGTGCGCCAGTACCAGGCGGTGCTCGACGAGCACGGCCCCTTCTACATCCTCGACCTGCCAGAGGGCGATTCGCCGACGACGATCGCGCCGAATGCGCGAGTGGATCTGCGGGCCGTCTTCGGCAACGACGCGCCGATCGTCGTCGAAATAGGGCCCGGATCGGGCGAACAACTCACTTCCTATGCGAAAGAGCATCCCGATCGAAACATTCTGGCCTTCGAGGCCTGGCACGTCGGCGTCGCCCGATGCGTCGCGAACGCTGTGCGCAAGGGCGTGACGAACGTGCGGATCGTCGAGGCCGACGCCGCGCAGGCCCTGCCCGTGATATTCGCCGACCCGGAGGCCCCCCGGGCCAGCGAGCTGTGGACGTTCTTCCCCGACCCTTGGCGCAAATCCCGCCACCGCAAACGCCGTCTGATCGCGGGCCCGTTCATCGCCGAGGCGGCGAAGATCCTGGAAGTCGGCGGCCTGTGGCGGCTCGCGACGGATTGGGACGACTACGCCTGGCAAATGCGCGACGAACTCGAGGCCAGCGATTCCTTCGCCAACCTCCACGCGGGGGAGCGGCCCGACCCGAACGACCGCGAGCCCGCCCGCGGGGGCTTCGCCCCGAGGTGGGACGAACGCGTCATGACGCGCTTCGAGCGGAGGGGAATCGAGGCCGGCCGCACGATCCACGACCTGGCTTTCCGCCGTGGCTGACCTTCCCGACGGAGAAGAGGCGCCGAAGGACGGCGCCCTGCCGGACCCGGACGTCTCCGGCGGGCTGAGCGCCTACGTCCACGTGCCGTTTTGCGCCGTCAGATGCGGGTACTGCGATTTCAACACGTACACCAACCTCGACTTCGGGCCGGGGGCCTCGACGTCGGACTTCCCCGAATCTCTGGCGGGGGAGATCGCCCTGAGCCGCAGCGTCCTTCGCGGCGGCGAGGCCGCGCCGCTGATCGACACCGTGTTCTTCGGCGGCGGGACTCCCACGATGCTCGACCCCGGGCAGCTGGGGTCGGTGCTGGCCGCCCTCGACGCCGCCTTCGGCCTGCGCGAGGGGGCGGAGGCCACCACCGAGGCGAATCCCGAGTCGGTGGATCGCGAGAGCCTCTTTCAGCTGGCCGACGCCGGGTTCACGAGGGTCTCCTTCGGCATGCAGTCGGCCGTCGAATCGGTGCTCGCGACGCTTGACCGGAGGCATACGCCCGGGCAGGTCGGGCGCGCGGTCGGCTGGGCGCGCGAGGCCGGGCTCGATGTGTCCGTCGATCTCATCTACGGCGCCCCGGGCGAGACGATGGGGCAGTGGCGGAGGTCGACAGAGGCGGCGATCGCGCTTGAGCCGGATCACCTGAGCGCCTACGCGCTGACCGTCGAGCCGGGGACCAAGATGGGCGCGCAGGCCGCGCGGGGCGCCATCCGGCTTCCCGACCCGGACGAGCTGGCGGACAAGTACGAGGCCGCAGACGAGGCCTTCGAGGCGGCCGGATACCGCTGGTACGAGATATCCAACTGGGCCCGCGGCGGGCGCGAATGCCGCCACAATCGGGTGTATTGGGGCGGCGGAAACTGGTGGGGCTACGGCCCGGGCGCGCATTCGCACATCAACGGGACGCGCTTTTGGAACGTCAAGCATCCCCTGGCCTACGCCCGGCGGGTCGCCGCGGGGGAGAGCCCGGCGGCGGCGCGCGAGATCCTCACGGCGTCCGAGATCGCCGACGAGGCCGTCATGCTCGGCGTCCGCATGCGCGAAGGCATCGAGATCCCCCGGTTCATCGGCGCACGGACGACAGCTGGCCTCGTCGCCGACGGCCTCCTCGACGGCCGCGCCGCAATTGCGGGCCGCATCGTCCTCACGCTGCGCGGCAGGCTTCTCGCCGACGCCGTCACGAGGCGCCTGTGGGAGGACCTGGAGGGTTAAAGCCTATCTGCCCGAGTAACCGGTTTTTCGGCCAGATACGACCTCAACGTGTCACCCTCAAGCCTGAAATACCTGGCCGAAGCACTCCAAAGGCCGCATACGAGCTGCATACGATGAAACTAAGATGCTTAGAAGGTGTTTGTATATAAAAAGTTAGACATTGACGGACTTAAAAAGAACAATGCAAGATTATCTAGAAAGATCACATAGGATCTTTTATATTCTGCAAAACTTACGTACTTTTGAATGAAAGGAAGAATCATGGCTATTGGTCGTGAAACAACTAATTTTATTACCAAAAATCTATCTCAATCCAATATTCGAAATATTCTGCGAGAACCCTTGCGAAAAGCAACGATTAATCCAATCGAATATGATGCTTTGGCGGAACGGGACGATATTGGAATAAATGCGGACGAAAAAGCTATTTTCAGGACTTTTGGAGCAGTTCAAATTACCGTTAACGCAGATGTAGAGGAAAACGCCAATATAATTAGTTTAACAGCAATTTGGTATGGAATGAAAGAAATTTTTATTGCTTCTTACACTAAAGATACTCATTATTCAAAACGTTCTAGTTTGAAGCTCAAGGGAAGGATTGAAGACGCGCTCAGAGCGGCAGATCCGGAACTTTGCGAAATCGCGTTTTGAGGGTCAGGATTAGGGGAACCGCATAGTCAAATGTGAAGGGCGGCGTGAAGAAGAGGGGCTTTGCTCGATGTGTATTGCATAAAGCGGAGCCCCTCGCGCCCCAGGATCGGGATTCTCTGAGCGGCGATTTTTCCCGAACTGACGCCCCGCCTAAACCGACACCCCGCGGGAGGCCAGCTCCTTTCGTTTTGCGAGGTATCGCCGGCGTCGGCGAAAGACCTCTCCCACCTCGTCCTCGACTCCCTCGAGGAAGTTCTCGCGCCCCTCGGACGAGCTCATCGTCGCCACGGCGAAATTGACGGTCGCCACGAGGGCCAAGAGCAAGGCGATGCAGATGCCCGAGTCGGTGAGGAGGTACGTCTCGCCGTCGTAGACGAAGGAATCGATCGCGGTCGGTTCCAGGTCCCACGTCTTGTACATCTCTCTGCTTATCGTCAAAACCGAGACCGTGGCGAAAAGGGCTGCCGAAACGATGAAAATGAGGGCAAGTTGGAGAAGCTGCCGCACGATGAAGAGAATCGTGAGATTCGAACGCTGAAGCCGGGTGAGCCGTTCGTCGGCTTCCAGAAGGTCCTTCTGCAGCGAGGCCATGAACCGCGGAGCGCCCACGAGCACCGTCAAAATCGCGATCGCGGCGAGCAGTTCGAGGAGCAGCTCGATCCGGCGGTAGCTCGAAAACGTGACGAACTGCCAGAACTCCTGGGTGAAGAAGATGAGGAAGCAGAAGAGAAAAATGGCCGCCGTCTGCCGGAAGACGATGACCAGCTGGTCCCACAGGTCGGACAGAATCTTCAGCAGGGCCCAGGCCAGCGTCTGGGCGAGGCCCCATCCGATGACGCCGACGACGAAGGCGCAGACGCAGACGTTGAAGGCGACGTGCCGAAGCGCCGGGTAGACTCCCACGGCGGAGTTGATTCGCATGAGCGAGGGCACGACGACGAACACCGCCGCGCTCCACCAGCCGACCCTCGCAGGGGCCGAGAAAAGCGAGCGGCCCGCACGGCGGTTGCCGCGGATCCATATTGCGAGCACGGCGGCTGCCGATGCGACCAGCACGATCGCCGCCAGCCCGGGCTTCCACGACGTCGCAAGAGAGCGTGTCACCTGGACCGCGAAAAGGACGCCGAGCCAGGGCCAGGCGCGCGTCAGAACGTCTTCGGTGGCGGAATAGTCTTCAATGAGCGTGGGAAGCCCGCGACGGCGGAAGTACCGCTCGTCCGCGAGGAGCGAGGCCTCTGCTTGACTCAAAGGCTCTAGACCCCGGGCTGAACGGGGGTCTTCTGGAGGTGTTGTCACGTCACCATTGTGCCAGGGTCTGGCTTGCAACGGCCGCCGGGTTGCGCCGCCTAGTCACTCCGCCGAACCCTCGGTCACGAAGTCGATGAGCTCTTCCATGCGGCCGAGCAGGCTCGGCTCCAAGTCCTTGTACGTCGTCACCTTCTCCAGTATCCGCGCCCAGCCAAGGCCGACGTCCTCGGCGTCGGCGTGCGGCCATCCCAAACGCCTGAGCGTGCCGACCTTGATGTCCTCCCCCCGGGGAACCTCCGGCCACTCGCGCAGCCCCAGAACCGCCGGACGCACCGCCTGCCACACGTCCACGTACGGGTGGCCGAGGATGAGGACGCCGGGAACGGCAGAAAAGCGCTCGGCGATCCGCTGCTCCTTCGAGCCTTGCACGAGGTGGTCGACGAGCACCCCGGCCCTCCTTGCCGGCGACGGGGAGAACTCCGCCAGGCACTCCTCGAGCCGGTCGACTCCCCGAAGCTCCTCGACGACGACGCCTTCGAGGGCGAGGTCCGCGCCCCAGATCTTGGCGACCAGCTCGGCGTCGTGCTTGCCCTCGACCCAGATGCGCGACTCGCGGGCCGTGCGCGCCCTGGCGCTGACGTGGAAGGAGCCCGAGGCGGTGCGGGCTCTGCCCGCCGGAGCCTTCGCCTGCGGCCGTATGAGCTCCACGGGGCGCCCGTCAATCCAGAATCCGCGGCCCAGCGGGAAAGACCGGCGCACGCCCTTGCGCCCTTCGAGCTCGGCCTGCCATTGGCCTGCGACCTTGCCCACGCGCACGATCTCGCCGACGAAGCCCGTGTCGACGTCCTCGACCACGAGCCCGCGGCGCGCCTCGACCGGCCGCGACTCCGGGTTGTGCGCGAAGTCCCCGCGCCGGTGAGGGTTGGAACTGAGAACGTCGTTTCCGTAGCGGTCGAATGAAAAGCTCATCGCTCAAGGGTATGCCGGCAAACGCCCTCAGCGTAGAATTGGCACTCTCGCGAGTCGAGTGCTATATGCTGTCAAGTGGCCCAATGAGGGTGGAAGCCGACGGAGAGGAGGCGAGCATGGGCAGCAGCGAACGCCGCGCGAAGGTCCTCGAGGCCATCGTGCGCGATTACGTGTCCACACGCGAGCCCGTCGGCTCGCGCAGCATCGTCGAACGCTACGACCTCGGCGTCTCGCCGGCGACGATACGCAACGACATGGCGGCCCTGGAGGAGGCCGGCCTCATCCATCGGCCCCACACGTCGGCCGGACGCGTGCCGACCGACCAGGGGTACCGCCAATTCGTCGATTCGCTTCAGTCCATCAAGCCTTTGTCGCCGCCCGAACGCCGGGCGATGCGGAAGCTGCTCGAAGGCGCCGTCGATCTCGACGACGTCGTCGAACGCGCCGTGCGCGCGTTGGCCCAGGTCACCCGGCAGGTGGCCGTCGTCCAATACCCCTCGCTCCAACGGGTGTCGCTGCAGCACGTCGAGGTCGTCGCCGTCGGCGTCCGATACGTCATTCTCCTCATCGTGACGGAGGCAGGCAGGGTGGAGCAGCGAAGCCTCAGGCTGGAATCCGAGGTCGATGTGGAGGACCTCGCCGACCTCGGCCGATGTTTCAACGCCCAGTTGGCGGGCCTGCGCCTGGCCGACATCGCCCCGTCCCTGGAGGCGCTCCTGACCGAGTCGCCGGAACGGCTGCGGCCCGTCGCCGAAGCCGTGGGCGGCGCCATCCTCGACGCCTTGCGGGCGGACGGCGAGGAGCGCATAGTCATGGCGGGCGCCGCCAACCTCTCGCGGCATTCCTTCGACTTCGCCAACTCGATCTCGCCGGTTTTGGACCTGCTTGAAGAGCAGGTCGTCCTTCTGCGCCTCCTCGCCGCGATGCAAGACGGCGTCTCGGTGTCGATCGGGGAGGAGAACCGGTACGAGGAGCTGGCGGAAGCGTCCGTCGTCTCCTCGACGTACGACGTCGCCGACCAATCGGTGGCGCGCGTGGGGGTCGTGGGCCCGACGCGCATGGACTACCCCGGAACGATGTCCGCCGTATACGCCATCTCCCGGTACCTGTCCGACATCCTCAGCAACCGCTAAAGAAGTAAGACAAATTGGCTGACTACTATCAAATTCTCGGTGTTTCCCGCTCCGCCTCGCAGGAGGAGATCAAAAAGGCCTACCGCAAGCGTGCGCGCAGGCTTCATCCAGACGTCGCAGGCCCCGAAAAAGCCGACGAGTTCAAGGCGGTCAACGAGGCCTACGACGTCCTTTCCGACGCCGAGTCGAGGAGAATGTACGACCTCGGCGGCACGGACGCCCTGCGCGGCGGCGGATCGGCCGGGGGCTTCGGCGGCTTCGCCGACATTTTCGAGACCTTCTTCGGCGGAATGTCCGGCGCCGCCCGCGGCCCGGCCTCCAGGGGAAGACGCGGCCAAGACTCCCTCGTGACCGTGACGCTGTCCCTGCGCGACGTCGTCTTCGGCGTCGAACGCGACATCACCCACACCCTCGCGGTCGAATGCGAAACCTGCCACGGGACGGCGGCCGCGCCCGGAACCGAGCCCGTCACCTGCTCGGAGTGCGACGGCGCCGGCACGGTGCAAAGGGTCGCGAACTCCATCCTCGGCCAGATGGTCACGCAAATGGCGTGCCCGACCTGCCACGGCTTCGGCACCGTCATCCTCACGCCGTGCGCAGACTGCTCCGGTCAGGGCCGCGTCCGCGGAACGAGCACCGTCCACGTCCGGATTCCGGCGGGCGTCGAGGACGGCATGCGGATTCGCGTCGCCGGCAAGGGCGAGGCGGGCGTCGAAGGCGGCGGGCCAGGCGACCTGTTCGTCGAGGTGCGCGTGGGCAGGGACAAGGTCTTCCGCCGCGACGGCGACGACCTGGTGTGCGAGCTCGAGATACCCATGACCGCGAGCGCGCTGGGCTGCTCGATTGAGATCGAGACGTTCGACGGCCCGGTGACGGTGGACGTGCCCGAGGGGGCCGACGCCGGCCACACGATCAAGCTTTCGGGGCTGGGCGTCGGCAGGCTCCAGAGGGAGGGACGCGGCGACCTCAGGGTGGTCCTCGACGTCAAGACCCCCACGAAGCTCGACGACGCCCAGCGCAGCCTCCTCGAAAAGCTCGCGCGCATGCGGGGAGAGGAAATGCCCGCGGCCCGCCTCGTCCAGCAGGGCGGATTCTTCTCCAAGCTCCGGGACAAGCTTCGCTCATGACCCGCCCGGTCTACCTCGCGCCCGGCGTCGGAGTGCGCTCGGGCTCGACTCCCGGCCGCCGGGACGGGTTGCCGCCCGGACGCGGCGGCATGACCTCCGACTCCGCCCATCCGGCAGACTCCCGTAATCAGCCGCCCGGCGAGCGCCGCCCGCTGCCTTGCCGGCCCGGGGATCGGTTTGTTCTGGCGGGGCCGGAAGGCCACCACGCCGCAACGGTCAAAAGGGCGAGCCCGGGGGAGGAGATCGACGTCGTCGACGGGCGCGGGGGCAGGGCCCGGTGCGCGGTCGTCGGCGTGTCGAAGGGGGAAGTCGAACTGGAGGTGCTCGGATTCGAGCGCGAGCCGGCGCCGTCGCCCCGCATCACCCTCCTCCAAGCCTTGGCCAAGGGCTCGCGGGACGAGCAGGCGGTGGAGACGGCAACCGAGTACGGGGTCTGGCGCTTCGTCCCCTGGGCGAGCGCCCGTGCCGTGGCCAATTGGAAGGGCAAGGAGGAAACGGCGCGACGGCGCTGGGAATCGGTCGTTTTGGCGGCTTCCAAGCAGTCGCGGCGGGCGTGGATTCCCGAGGTCCTCGACGTGTGCACGACGCCGCAGGCGCTTCGGCTCGCATCGGCGGAAGGCGCCGATCTGCTCGTGTGCCACGAGGAGGCCGACGTGCCCATCGCGAGGGCGGGATTGCAGGGCTCGGAGAACCTGTGGATCGTCGTCGGCCCGGAGGGCGGCCTGACGCAAGAAGAGATCGGCGCCTTCGAGCGGATCGGAGGGCGGACGGCGCTTTTGAGCCCCAACGTCCTGCGCTCGTCCAGCGCCGGCCCGTTTGCCGTCGCGGCCCTGTCGGGCATGCGCGGCGCGGCCGGCTAGAAACGGAACCCGGCTAGAATCGGAGGCATGGCTACGTCGACGCGAACGATCTCCGTTCCCGCGCACATCTCGATGATCAATCTTCTGGGATACCGGGACGAAGTGCTGCGCGCGCTCGAAACCGGGCTCGCGCCCGTGACGCTTCACGTCCTCGACCACCAGATCACGTTGGCGGGCGAAGAGTCGCGCCTGGATTTCGCCGAGGCGCTCATCGGCGAGCTGGTGGACGTGGTCCAGTCGGGCCAGCATTTGACCCTCGACGCGGTCCAACGGGCGATCGCCATCTCGCGCGACGGCGTCATGCGCCCCTCCGACATGCTCACCCACGACATCCTGTCGGCGCACGGCAAGACCATCCGCCCCAAAACCCTCGGCCAGAAGGCCTACGTGGACGCGATCGACGAAAACACCGTGACCTTCGGGATCGGGCCGGCCGGAACGGGAAAGACGTATCTGGCGATGGCCAAGGCCGTGGACGCCCTCAACAAGCGGCGGGTCTCGAAGATCATCCTCACGCGCCCGGCCGTCGAGGCCGGCGAGTCGCTGGGCTTCCTGCCGGGCTCGCTCACGGACAAGATCGACCCGTACCTGCGCCCCCTGTACGACGCGATGTACGGGATGCTGGACCCCGAGTCGATCCCCAAACTCATGGCCGCCGGAACGGTGGAAGTGGCGCCGCTGGCCTACATGCGCGGCAGGACTCTCGACGACGCGTTCGTCATCCTCGACGAGGCCCAGAACACGACGCCCGAGCAGATGAAAATGTTCCTCACCCGCCTCGGCTTCGGCTCGACCATGGTCGTCACCGGCGACGTCACCCAGATCGACCTTCCCGGGAAAACCGAGTCCGGCCTTCGCCTCGTCAGGCGCATTCTTCGCGACATTCCGGGGATACGCTTTTGCGAGCTCAGCTCCGCCGACGTCGTCCGCCACAGGCTCGTCAGCGAGATCATCGACGCCTACGCCCGGTGGGACGAGGCCCGCGCTTGCGATCGTGAAGAGCTCGGGGCGGGACGCGGGGACGGACCCGGCGCGGATTCCCGCGAGCGGCGCGGCGGCCTTCGCGAAGGGCATCGAGGCTTCCGCGGCGGGGACGGCGAAGGCGTCGGCGAAGGGCTTCGCAACGACGGGCGCCTCCGAAGGCGCCTCGAAAGGGAAAACAGATGAGCATCGACGTCAACGACGAATCGGGTTTCGCTCCGGGAATCGACCTCAAGGAGGTCTCGGACCTGGCCAGGTTCGTCCTGGACCGCATGCGCGTGCATCCTGCCGCGGAACTCAACGTCCTCTTCCAAGACGAGGAGTCCATGGCCAGGCTCCACGTCGAATGGATGGACCTTGACGGGCCCACGGACGTCCTCTCGTTTCCGATGGACGAGCTTCGGCCGGCGCCGATAGGGGAGGAGCCCCGCGAAGGGGTGCTGGGGGACATCGTCGTGTGCCCGCAGGTCGCCGCCAGGCAGGCCTACACAGCCGGGCACGCCGTCGCCGAGGAGGTCCTCCTCCTCGTAACCCATGGGATCCTCCACCTTCTGGGGTACGACCACGCCGAGGAAGACGAGCGGCGAGAAATGTTCGACCTCCAGCGGCAACTGCTGCTCACCTTCCTGGCCGGCAGGCGAGCCGACCCCGTCGCGCCCGAACCGACTGAAATATGAGCGGCTCCAACGTGCCTCTCGCGGCGCTCGCCGCGCTCGCGTTCGTGTGCTATAGCATCGGCGCTCTCTTTTCCGCGGGTCTGACCGCGCTGGGCCGGATCACCCGGGCCGAGGCGGCGGACGCGCCGAAGGCCTCGAAGAGAATGCTCTCGATCGTCTCCAGGCGGCAGGCGGCCATCACGGGGCTCATCTCGCTGCGCGTCTTCTTCACCTCGCTCGCCGCCGTCCTCGCGGCGCTTGCGCTTGCCTCGGCGTTTGACGAGTGGTGGGAGGCCGTCGGCGGATATCTCGCCCTGACAGCCGCCGTCTCTCTGATGCTGAGAGTCGTCTCTCCGGCGTCGATAGGAGCGAGGCGGCCCGTCGAAACGCTTGCGCTCATTTCCCTTCCGGCCGCCCTGGCCACCTCGGTCGCCTCCTCGGTGGTGCGCGAGGGGGAGGCCGACGACGAAGAATTCGAGCAGCTGCACGAGGATCAGCTGGCCGTCATGGTCGAAAGGGTCTCGGACTCGACGGTCCTCGACGAATCCGACCGCGAGCTTCTCCAATCCGTGTTCGACTTCAACCACACGCTCGTGCGCGAGGTGATGGTCCCCCGCACCGACATGGTCTCCATCGGCGTCGACGCACCGTTGGACAAGGCGATGTCACTGTTCACGCGCTCGGGCTTCTCGCGTGTCCCCGCGGTCGGCGAATCCGCCGACGATCTGCATGGAGTCCTCTACCTCAAGGACGTCCTGCGCCGCTGGCTGCGCGGGAACACGGAGTCCCTCACCGTCGCCGACCTCATGCGCGAGCCCGTTTTCGTCCCCGAGACGAAAGTGGTCGACGACCTCATGCGCGAAATGCAGGCCAACCAGGTGCACATCGCGCTCGTCGTCGACGAGTACGGCGGAATAGCGGGCCTCGTGACGATCGAGGACCTCGTCGAGGAGCTGGTCGGCGAGATCTCCGACGAGCACGACCGAAGCGCCCCCGAGGTCGACGTCGTCGAAGAGGGGGTGTACAGGGTCCCCGCCCGCCTGCCGATCGCCGACCTCGGCGAGCTTTTCGGCGTTAAACTCGACGACGACGACGTCGACACCGTGGGAGGCCTCTTCGCCAAGCTCATCGGCAGGGTTCCCATCGCGGGCAGCCGAGCGTCCATCGGCGGCATCAGTCTGACGGCCGACCGATTCCAAGGCCGCAGGAGAAGGCTGTGGACCGTCCTCGCCCGTCGAGAAGACGAAGGAGAATCAGATGAATGACTGGCCCGAGGGCTTCAGAGCGGGGTTCGTGTGCGTCGTCGGGCGGCCGAACACGGGAAAGTCGACCCTGACCAACGCGCTCGTCGGCCAAAAGGTCGCAATAACCTCGGACCGCCCCGAAACCACCCGGCGGGTTGTCAGAGCCGTCGTCAACCGCGGGGGCGGCCAGCTCATCCTCGTCGACACGCCTGGCCTGCACCGCCCCCGCACGCTGCTGGGCGAAAGGCTCAACGACATGGTCCGCGACTCCCTGAGCGACGTCGACGCCGTCGTCATGTGCCTTCCCGCAGACGAGGCGACGGGCCCCGGCGACCGCTTCCTCCTGGGCCTCGTCTCGAAACTCGTCTCGAAGAAGGCCTCGATCGTCGCGGCGGTGACGAAATCCGACCTCGTCGGTCGCGCGGCCCTGGCAAGGCGGCTCCAGGAAGTCTCCGAGCTGGCCGACTTCGCGGAGGTCGTCCCCGTCAGCGCGGCAAAGGGGGAGCGGGTCGAGCTTTTGGCCTCGCTCCTCGTCGAGAGGATGCCCGAAAGCCCGCCCCTCTACCCTCGCGACGCCGTGACCGACGAAAGCGAGGAAACGCTGATAACCGAGCTCGTGCGCGAGGCGGCTCTGAGGGATCTGCGCGACGAGCTCCCGCATTCCCTGGCCGTGACGATCGAGGAGGTCGTCGGCGACCGCGTCCACGTCAGCCTCCACGTCGAACGCGATTCCCAGAAGGGCATCGTCATCGGCCGAGGAGGGGCCCAGCTCAAACGCATCAGAGTGCGCGCCCGCAAGGCGATCGAGAGGCTCCTGGGCAGGAAAGTCAGCCTCGACCTCCACGTGAAGGTGACGAAAGACTGGCAGCGCGACCCCAAGAAAATGGGACGGTTGGGCTTCTAGATGGCCGCCCGGAGGAGAGCCGCGGGCGAGGCCTCAACGTCGGACGCCGGGCGGCGCGAGGCGCGAGCGCTGCCCGCGCGCCACCCGAGGCTCCTCGCGTGGATTCTCGTCGTCTTCCTTCTCGGGATGTGGGGAAGCTGGGCCGGCCCGCGATGGAATCCCGAGCCGATGCGCTCCGTCGTCGTCCCGGAGACGTCGGACACCGCCGTCGTCGGCAAGGCCCCTTCGCCGCCTGTCGGCACGTATCGGATCGAAAAGCGGCAGGTGCAGGTGCGTCTGAGGGACGGAACGTCCATTCCCGCGCAGCTGACGACTCCCGTCGGCGTGCGCGGCCTCGTTCCGGGAATCGTCTTCGTCCACGGCACGGGGACGAAAGGGACGAACGACTTCGACGAATCCACGGATCTCATCTCCTCAGCCGGCATAGCCACCCTCGTGCCGATGAAACGGACGGCGAACTATTCGACGACGCACCGCGACTACCTCGCGCTTGCCGACGACTACGAGGACGCGCTGTCCCACCTGCTCGACGTCCCGGGCGTCGATCCCAAAAGGTCCGGGCTGTACACGGTTTCGGAAGGATGCTTCATCGGGCCCATCATCGCGGCGCGCAACCCCTCGGTCTCTTTCGTCGTCCTCGTCTCGGCCCCGGTTCTGCCCATACGCGTGCAGGGGGCGCTGGCGGCGGACGCCTACCTGCGGCGGCTCGGCGCGCCCAGCCAAATGAGAGAGGTCGTCTCCAAGCTTGTCGGCCAGCAGTTCGGCGAGGATTTCCGGTACATCGACTTCGACGTGTCGCAGTACCAAAGGAAGATGACGATGCCCGTCCTCATGGTCTACGGGACGGACGACATGTCGATGCCCACGGTCCAAGGGCCGGTCATCATGCGCTCGGACCTCGAAAAGGCGGGCAACAACTCCCTGACGGTCCGCTACTACAAGGGAGGGCACGGGCTGAAGGTCGACGGCGTCGCGCAGGCGGCCCCCATGAGGGACGTCTCCGACTGGGTCAACGGCCTTCCCTCGACTGCCTCGGCCGAGCCCAGGATCGCCGGCGAAAAACCCGTCCAGGCCTACAAGGGAAAGACGATGGCCTCGGCGCCCAAATTCGCCTCCGGAAAACAGCTGATGCTCACGCTGGGGGCCGGAGCGCTCGCGCTGATCGTTTCGTCGCTGCTTTTGGCCGTCGGGCGCATGCGAGTGCGCGGCAAGAGGCTCATCGACACGCGTGGAATGGGGGCCTGCGTCGTGGCGTCTTCGGCCGGGATCATCGTAGCCTGGTGTGTCCTTGTGCTGTACCTTGTCGCCCTCGCCTACTATGCTGTGTCGTACCAGCGGAATCTCATCGTCGTTCAAGGCGGGTGGATCGCTTGCCAGGGAGCCGCGCTCCTTTCGGCGTGGCTTTTCGTCAGAGTTCCGTTCCGCTGGCACGAAAAGAAGCCTAAGATGCGTGCGGGCGCCACGGCCGTCGTCGGTGCGGCGCTCGGGGGGCAGATCGTTCTTCTCCTCATGCTCGCTTACTGGGGACCCTTCCCCTCCTTGAGGTGAATCGTACCCATTCTCAGGGTTGGCTTGAAAAACTGTCGTAAGGTTATTCGCATGCAGATAACAGTGGCTGGAGTGACCGATCCCGGAAGAATCCGGTTCAGGAACGAGGATCGGTACCTCCTCCACCCACCCATCCTGGCCGTCGCCGACGGAATGGGCGGCCACCTCGTCGGTGACAAGGCGGCCCAGACGGTCATAGACTCCTTGGCGGCTGTCCCGTGGGACGGCGTCGAAGGCGCGGACGCAGTCGCGAGGCTGCAAAGGTGCGTGGACGAGTCCAGGGCGAAGATCGTCACCGTGATCAAAGAAGGCAAGATCGAGGAGACCGCGACCCGCGTGGGAGCCCAGCCCGGAGCCGGCACCACCGTCGCCGGCGCCGTCTACATGGAGGAAGAGGGGAAGTGGCTCGTTTTCCACATCGGCGACTCGCGCGTCTACATGTGGCGCGACGGGCGGCTGCGGCGGCTGACCCGCGACCACTCGCTCGTCCAAGAGCTCATCGACGAGGGCGAGCTGACGGAGGAGGAGGCCCGAGTCCACCCCCGCAAGGCGGTCATCACCCGGGCGGTGGGCAGCTACGGCGAATCCACCCTCGAGACCTCTTACGTGGACGCCCGCGAGGGAGATACGATCATCGTCTGCTCTGACGGGCTTTCGGACGAATTGGACGATTCGGACGTCTCTTCGGTTATTGTGGATGTCGAGGATGGCGAGGATGAAGTCAGCCTCGACGCTGTCGCATTCGCTTTGCGCGATGTAGCGTTGACTCGCGGCGGGCGCGACAACGTCACCGTGGCATTGATGAAGATTGGGGTTTCCGAATGAGCCTATCCCTTGAATTCTGCGGCGAGTGGTTCCACATCGATCCGGGCGAGCCCTTCCTCGTGGGCCGTGAAGGCCCGCTTGAACTCGACGACAATCAGTACCTCCATCGCCGGTTCCTCGTCATCTCCCACGTCGACGGAATGTGGTGGATCGAGAACATCGGCGCGCGCCTGTCCGCCACCCTGGCCGACGCCGAAGGCGTGACCCAGGCGTACCTGCAGCCGGGCGCCCGGCTGCCGCTCGTCTATGCGGACACGACGCTGCTGTTCACCGCGGGGCGGACCACCTACGAGATGCGGCTCGTCAACAATCAGCCGGCCTACGTCCCCTCCGCGGTGTCCGAGACGAGCGAATCCGGGGCGACGACGATCGGCCCGATTGAGCTGACAAACTCCCAGCTGCTCCTCGTGCTCGCCCTGTCGGAGCCTGTGCTGACGGGCCGGGGGACGACCTCCTCCATTCCATCGTCCCAGAACGCCGCCGACCGCCTCGGCTGGCCCATCACCCGTTTCAACCGCAAGCTTGACCACGTCTGCGACCGGCTCACCCGCTACGGCGTGCGCGGCCTGCACGGCGGCCCCGAGAAACTGGCCGTCAACCGAAGGGCGCGCCTCGTCGAACACGCCGTCGCCACGCGGCTGGTCACCCCCGACATGCTTTACCGGCTGGAAGACCCAGCGGCCTACGACGACGCCAACTAGGCCATGGACACCGGCAACGCCTTCGACAACACCCAGGTCTGGGCCCAACACGTGGTCCGCTGGGGCACAGCGACCTCCGGCGACGCAGTCGCCTCGGGCGACGGACTCATCGCCCAGATGCCGGTTTTCATCGTGACCGACCCGCACTCCGACGTGCTGCTGGCACGCGAGGTCTCGTGGATGATCGTCGACGCTTTCTCCGCATTGCGGGCGGCGCACCCTGACGGCCCGCTCGTGCGGCACGTCCACGACCTGTGGCGCGACATCACCAGGGGCATCGCGCGCAGGGTCGCCGAGGCGACGATTCTCAAGAACGGGGGAGGGATCGGCGACGTCGACGACGTCAGGCTCGCCGGGCTCATCGCCACCCGCATCGAGGACAGCCCGACGTGGATCGCCGTCTCCTCCGGAGGAATGGGAATCGTCACAGTCGACGAGAAGGGGGCGGCCGAGCCGCTGCCGCAGTTCGACGATGTAGGATACGACCTCCCGGGCGATTTGTGGACGATTCCGATGGAGGCCGGCCAGCGCTTCGTCGTCGCGACCGAGCGCGTTCGGGCCAAGCTCGCGGGAAACCAGGCGCTCGTCGCCCTCGGGCAGCTCAAGCGCGCCGAGCGGGCCGCGTCTGCCGTGCTCTCTCAGGCGGTCGCCGGAGCGGGAACCGGGGCGGACCAGGCCATCCTCGTCATCGACGTCCTCACTCCCGAAGACGAGGCGGCCCTCGCCTCGCCGCCGACCCTCGAAGGGGAGGCCGAGCCTGAAAGCGACCTGCCGGCCAGCCAGCTGAGCGGTTCGTGGGGCCTTGAGGCTCTCGGCATCGACCACAGCCTGCGCCCGCGCGCCCCCCGCCGCTCGCACACGGCCCCTCCCGTGCTCGACGACTTCCATTTCGTCTCCTATCTCGGCTCCGGGGGGTTCTCCGACGTCTACCTGTACGAGGAGCAGCTGCCCAAGCGGCTTGTGGCGATCAAGGTCCTCTCCCGCACGGCGCTGGGCGAGGGGGACTCCTCGCAGTTCCGGGACGAGGTCGACCTCATGGCCCAGCTGTCCGGGCATCCCTCCGTCGTCGAAATACACGACGCCGACGTGGCCGAGTCTGGCCAGCCCTACGTTGTCATGCAGTACTGCCCGATGCCCTCCCTTGCCGAGCGCCTCGCGAACGGGCCGCTGGCGATCGAGGACGCGCTGAAGATGGGCGTGCAGGTGGCCTCGGCGGTGCACACGGCCCACGTCATGGGAATCGTGCACCACGACCTCAAGCCCGCGAACGTGCTGTATTCGCAGTTCGGGCGCCCGCTTTTGGGCGACTTCGGGATTGCCACCCTCGTGGGCGCCACGAACCAGGACGTCATGGGCGCCTCGCTTCCCTGGGCGGCCCCGGAGGTGCTTCTCAACCAGCAGGCCGACGCCAGGGCCGACGTGTATTCTCTCGCGGCGACCGTCTACACGGCGCTCAGCGGGCACGCCCCGTTCGCGACCGACGACGCCCTCACAAGGCGCGAGTACATCACCCACATGTTCGCCACCCAACTCGCCCCGCTCTGCCTCGGCGAGGGACGGCCGCAGGGGGCCGACGCGCCCGAGAAAGCCGCCGCCTTCGAGCGCCTGGACGAGGTGCTCATGGCGGCGATGGAGCGCGAGGTCGACAAGCGCACGGCCACCGCCGTCGAATTCGGCCGACAGCTCCAGGAGGTTCAGACGGCCCTCGGACAGCAGCCCACGGATCTGGAAGTCCCCGAATAGCGGATTCGAAGCCCCCGAACAACGGAGGGTTCGTGGCATTCTTCTCATCCGCTCCCGAATCGGCGTTTTCTTCGCCTCCGCCCGCCAGTGCGGCTAAGATGGGCCACATGCTGACGGCCTTCATCCTTCTTATCTGCCGCGGCGAGGCGGGCTAGACCGGCTCCTCGCCGCGGGTTTCGCAGCGCCGGTCGCCTCAACCCGCGCACTGTCAGCAGGAGAAAAGCAATGAAAACCCAGGGCCGTTCCAGCCGCCAAAATCCATCCGGCATGCCGATCGCCAAGTATCGGCATTTTCTCGACGTCAATCCCGTCTCGCTTCCCGACAGAACGTGGCCGGACAACCGCATCCTCAAAGCGCCCCGGTGGCTCTCCACCGACCTCCGCGACGGAAACCAGGCCCTCATCGAGCCGATGGACCCCGCCCGCAAAAAGCTGATGTTCGAGCTGCTCGTCGAGCTCGGACTGAAAGAGATCGAGATCGGCTTTCCCGCCGCCAGCGCGGCAGACCTCGAGTTTTGCCGCAGCCTGGTCGAAGAAGGCCTCGTGCCGGAGGACGTGACGATCTCCGTCCTCACCCAGTCGCGGCAGGAGATCATCCACAAGACCGTCGACGCCCTGGAGGGCCTGCCGCGGGCTGTCGTCCACCTGTACAACGCGACCTCGCCCGTCTTCCGCCGCGTCGTCTTCCACAACGACAAGGAGGCGACGAAGCAGCTGGCGGTGACCGGCACGCAGGAGCTCGTCGCCTACATGGAGAAGACGCTGGGCGACGACGTCGTCGCCGGATTCGAATACTCGCCCGAAATCTTCGTGGACACCGAGCTGGACTTCGCCCTCGAGGTGTGCGAAGCGGTCATGGACGTGTGGCAGCCCGGACCGGACCGCGAGATCGTCATCAACCTGCCGACGACGGTCGAAAGGTGCACGCCCAACGTGTACGCCGACCAGATCGAGTACATGAGCCGAAACCTCTCGCGGCGCGAGCACGTCGTGCTTTCGGCTCACAACCACAACGACCGCGGCACGGGCATCGCCACGGCGGAGCTGGCCATGCTGGCCGGCGTCGACCGCGTCGAAGGCTGCCTCTTCGGCCAGGGCGAGCGCACCGGCAACGTCGACCTCGTCACCCTCGCGCTCAACCTCTTCAGCCAGGGAATCGACCCCGAGCTCAACCTCTCCGACATCGACCGGGTGCGCCGCGTCGTCGAGCACTGCACGCAGATGGACGTCCCGCCGCGCACGCCCTACGGCGGCGACCTCGTCTACACGTCCTTCTCCGGCTCACATCAGGACGCCATCAAGAAGGGCTTCGCCGACCGCGCCCGCAGGGTCGCCGAGAACGGCGGCGACGAGAACGCGGTCACATGGGACATTCCCTACCTGCCCGTCGATCCGAAGGACGTGGGCCGCACCTACGAGGCCGTGGTCCGGGTGAATTCGCAGTCGGGCAAGGGCGGCGTGTCCTATCTGCTGTCGACCACCCGCCACCTGGACCTTCCCCGGCGCATGCAGATCGAGCTGTCCGGCATCGTCCAGCGGCACGCCGACAAGTTCGGCGGCGAGATCACCGCCGATCAGCTGTGGAGGATCTTCGCCGACGAATACCTTCCGCACACCGAGGCCGACGGCCTCTCGCCGTGGGGGAGGTACCGACTGGCTTCGGCCACGGTCAGCGCCGGCGACGGATCGTCAACGGCCCTCGAGGCGAGGGTCGTTGAGCGCATCGAGGGGAAGAAGGACAAGCGCCACCTCATCGAGGCCTCGGGCAACGGCCCCATCGACGCCTTCGTCACCGCGCTCTCAACGATCGGAGCGGACGTCCACGTCCTCGACTACGCCGAGCACGCCCTCGCCTCCGGGCGGGACGCGACGGCGGCGGCCTATGTCGAGTGCGACGTCGCCGGCCAGACGCTGTGGGGCTGCGGAATCGATCCGTCGACGATGAGGGCGAGCTTCAACGCGATCATCTCGGCCGTCAACCGAGCCGCGCGCTGAAGGCCGCGCCTGATTCGTTCGGCGCGAAAAGCCGGTTGCCCGCCTTTTGCGATGCGCGGGCGCCGGCCGGGTTCGAACATGCGATAATTTACGGGTGAAGCTTTATCGCGACGAAGCCATCGTGCTGCGCACCCACGACTTGGGCGAGGCCGACAGGATCGTCACCTTCTTCTCGAGACGGCACGGAAAGATGCGCGGGGTGGCCAAGGGCGTCCGACGCACAAAATCCAGGTTCGGAGCGCGGCTGGAGCCGTTTTCCATGGTCGACCTCCAGCTCTATGAGGGGCGCACGCTCGACGTCGTCACGGAGGCCGCCACCCTCAATCCCTACGGCCGCTCGATCGGAAGGGACTATGACGCCTACACGTGCGCCTGCGTGATTGCCGAGGTCGCGGACAAGCTTGCGGCGATCGAAGAGGAGCCCGACCAGGCCCACTACCTGCTGCTTCACGGCGCGATCCACGCGCTCGCCACCGGCGCGCACCGGCCCGCCCTCATCGTCGATTCCTACATCCTGCGGGCGATGGCGCTGCACGGGTGGGGGCTGTCCCTCTACGAATGCGCGGTGTGCGGGAAGGACGAAGGCCTGGCGGCCTTCCACCTGCAGTCGGGCGGAGTCGTGTGCTCGGACTGCGCCCCGCGCGCCGCAGCCTACCCGGCGCCCGAGACGATCGAACTGCTCGGCTCGCTGGTTTCGGGCCGCTGGGACGTCGCGGACGCCGCCGCCGAACACGACCGGCGGGCGGCCTCGGCCATCGTCGCGGCCTACCTTCAATGGCACATCGAGCGCAAGGTGCGTTCGTTGCGGATCGCGGAGTCGGCATGATCGGGGAGACGGCATGACGCGGCCGGCAGAAGGGCCGAAAGAGCCGATCTCCCCTCCTCCCCACCCGTCGGGCGCCCGCCCGCCCAAGCTGCCCATAGTGCCCGGGCACGTCGCCGTCGTCATGGACGGCAACGGCAGGTGGGCCAACGCCCGCGGCCTTCCGCGCGTCGAGGGGCACCGCGTGGGCGAGGCGACCCTCATGGACGTCGTGGCCGGGGCCCTCGAAATCGGCGTGAAGGAGCTCTCCGCCTACGCCTTTTCGACCGAAAATTGGAAGCGGAGCCCGGCGGAGGTTCGCTTCATCATGGGCTTCTCGCGCCAGGTCTTGCGAGCCCAGCGCGACGACCTCAACGCCTGGGGCGTGCGCGTGCGCTGGGTCGGGCGCACGCCCAAGCTCTGGGCGTCCGTCCTGAAGGAGCTGCGCGCGGCCGAGGAGCTGACGCGCAACAACACGAAGCTCACCCTCAACATGTGCATCAACTACGGCGGGCGGGCGGAAATCGCCGACGCCGCGCGCTCGATCGCGCGCGAGGCCGCCGAGGGGCGCCTCAAGCCCGGGGCCGTCAACGAAAAGACGATCCAGCGCTGCCTCTACGCGCCCGCCATGCCCGACGTCGATCTATTCATCCGCACGAGCGGGGAGCTGCGGACGTCGAATTTCCTCATGTGGGAGTCGGCCTACGCCGAGCTGTACTTCTCGGACCTGGCGTGGCCGGACTTCGACAGGCGGGAGCTGTGGAAGGCCTGCGAGGCCTATGCCGAAAGGGACAGGCGGTTCGGCGGCGCGCAGGACAGGGTCTCTCGCGCCTGAAACGCCCAGTTCCCGACCGGGCCTTCTAACCCGCGGCAGCGAGCTCGGACGCCGCCCATTCGCTGAGGGCCGCCGCCAGCGCACGCACGTCGACGTCGGCGGGCACGTGCAGAAATCCGGCTTTCCCGCCGTACCGGCCGGCGGATTGCACGGCCGTGTAAAGCGCCGTGTTGCAGACGTAGGTGCCGGCGTGCCAAGAGATGTCCGTTCTCAGACCCCGTTGCGTCAGAAAGCCGCTCAGCCTGGCCGTGTCGATCGTGGCGAACAGGCCGTCCGTTCCCGCGGCGTCCACTTTGCCGCCGGAGGCCGTGAGAGCGTCGTTGTCGGTTCCGGCCTGCTCGTTCACGGCGATGCGCTCGGCAAGCAGGCTGCGGGCCTCGGCGGAAAGGCCGGTGCACAGCACAATGCGGGGACGAAGCTGCGCCGCCAGCCGCTGTATCTGGGCACGGGCGCGAGTGAACGAAACAGGAAGAAGCTGCGCTCGCAACCCGCCGTCTTGTTGCGAAGCCCCGTAGGCAGCCGAAAGAACTTCTACAAGCTTTTGCGTGGGGTTGGTCGCATTGCCGCCAAAGGGTTCGAATCCGGTGATCAGAACTTCCATGCGCTCCAAAATACACCGATTGGAAGGGCGGCAATACACCGATTGGAGAAGCCGCTGGAAAGGCCGCCCCGTTTGGAAAGGCTGCCCCGGTCGTTTCGGGCAGCGCAGCCTCAATCATCTAAGATTGGTCAAGGCCGTCTATGATTGGCCACGGCGTCGCGCGTCCAAACGGGCGAGCGGCCGGACAAGGGGGCTCTATGAGTACGATGATCAAGCGTTACGCGGTGCTGACGCCCTTCGACCGCCCCGAGGTGGTCGCCGGAATTCTGGCGCTCAACCGCATCGACGCCGCCGTCGTGATGACGGGCAGCGGGGCGGTGGTCGTACGCGAACTCGCCGCGCCGCAATACGACGAATGGGACATCCGCAACATCGTCGGGCCGGACGAATTCGAGGAGGAGGACCCGGAGGCCGACCCCTCCGACAGCGCGCCCACGGTCGCGGCCTCGCTTTCGAAGCTCTCGCGCTTCGGCGTCGTGCTGCTCGACGTCGACCTCGGCACCGACGTCGGAATCGAGGCGGGCGTTTCGGGAACCGTGCGTGCTCGCCGTTTCCTCTCCGGCGAGGCGGGAGAGGAAATCTCCGCCGGGGCGCTGCTCAACGTCCTCGATCCGCTGGTGGAAAAGCTCATCCTCGGCCAGGAAAAGCCGGAGGACCACGACGCGATCCTTTCGGGCGAGGTGACGACCGCCATGATCACGAAGATGACGCGGGCAAGGAACAGCCGCGGCGAGGGCAAGGGAATCGGCGGGCCGCTCACAGACGAGGATTTGGAAGGCGAAGGCTCCGACGGCGATTCCTCCGGCGGAGGCGAGCCCTCCGGCGGATCCGAGCGGCGCGAGCGGTAGACCGGGGCGCAAGGGCCATATGACTTTGCCGCTTCAGCTCCTGCCCGCCGTCGACGTGGTCGATGGCCGATCGGTGCGATTGACTCGCGGGGAGGCTTCGTCCGCGCGCTCTTTCGGCGACCCTAGGCGGGCCGTCGCCGACTTCGCCGAGGCCGGCGCCGCGTGGATCCACCTCGCCGACATCGACGCCGCCTTTGGGCGCGGCTCGAACCGAGCGCTCCTGGCGGAAATCGTGAGGGACGCGCAGACGCGGCGCGGGGTGCGCGTCGAATGGTCCGGGGGAGTGCGCGACGAAGAGAGCCTGCTCGCGGCGGTCGCCAGCGGCGCCGCTCGGGTGAACCTGGCGACGGGCGCCCTCGCCGACCTCGAATGGGCGGCAAGCGCGATCGAGCGTTTCGGCTCTCAGGTGGCCGTGTGCCTTGACGTGCGCGGCGACGTTCTCGCGGCGCGGGGCGAATCCGCCGAAGTCGGCAGGCTGTGGGACGTCCTCCCCGCGCTCGAAGAGGCGGGATGCGCCCGGTACGTCGTCACCGACGTGGCGCGCGACGGCGCGATGAGCGGGCCCAACACGGAGCTGCTCCGCGAGGTCGCAGCGGCTGCAAGCGCCCCGATCGTCGCCTCGGGCGGAGTTTCGAGCCTTCAGGACATCCGCAGTCTGCGCGGGCTCGCCGCCGTCGGCGTCGATTCGGCGATCGTCGGCAAGGCGCTCTACGAGGGGGCGTTCACGCTGGCGCAGGCCATTGAGGCGGCCGGGAATCAGAACATTGAGCGCGCCGGCGATAAGAGCGCCGGGTTGCTCGGAGGCGAGAGCGCCGAGCTCGCCGCAGACCGGGAGGGAAGCCGGGGCGGTGGCCGAGCCGGGCAAACCGCGAAAGAGGCCGCGGTCGCCGAGGCCCCCGCAGGAAGGACGGATTTGTGATCGACCGACGCGTGCACGCCGGCGCGGGAGACGCCCCCCGCGCGAGCGCCGCGAGGCCCGGGCGCGTCGACGCCGGGAAGCTGGAGCGGCTGCTGCGTCCCAATCCCTTCCCCGGGGACATGGGCGAGATGAGCCCCGACATGGCCGCCGCCCAGGCGAATCCCGACCCCGGGGCGTCGCTCAAAGGAATTGTCGCGGCCCTCGCCGCGGGGCGGGTTTTGGTTCCGGCCCTTCCGCACGAGCATCCCGGGAGGACCGACGACGGCGGCGTCGCGGACCACGAATCCGAACCCGACCCCACCGCGGACGCGGCGGCCCAAGCCGCGACACTCTCGGTCCGGATCCCCGGAGGCCGCTTTGCGACCCCGGTCTTCTCCTGCGCCGAGCGGCTTTCGGCCTGCTACCCGGGGGCGCGCCCCATTCCCGTCCTGGGCCCGAACGCCGCGGCGCGGGCGCTGACGTTCTCCGGCGTCCTCGCCCTCGACCCGCGGGAACCAAGCGGGCAAGGCTGCATCGCCCTGGGCCGAAGCGCGGTCGCCGCCGTCGCAGCCGGGGAAGCATGGGCGGCGCCGTGGGACAGCCCCCGGGTCCTCGAAGGTTTCGAGAAGGCGCTCAGCGAAGGAGGCCATGCCGCCCGAGTGAGCCTCGCGCCGATGCACAGCGGCATCATCAGGCTGTACGTCGCGATCGACGCCGCATCGGGGGCAGACGCGTACCGCGCGGTCGCAGCAGTGGTCGCAGCCGCGGAGGGCGACAAGTACCTGCGGGCACACCTTGACGTCGTCGAAGTCGTTCCCGTGAGTGCAAACTCACACGCGTGACGGGCGCGAAAATCCGAGGCTTTCTCGCGGCGCAGCCGGCCGTTCTGTTATAGTTTCAGGCGACCGACCGGCACAAGCCGGAACGCAAGTGGAGACACTCCCACCTGATGCCTTCGAATCTCGCGATCGAAAGGAATCGGGTCAGATCGGGCTCAGACCCTTTCCTTCGGGCAGTTCTCCGTGCGCGTGCACGTCGAGGAAACGAAGGAATAGCCATCAACAACGAACCACGAGTTAATGAGCGCATCCACGTGGACAGGGTTCGCCTTGTCGGCCCGGGAGGCGAGCAGGTCGGCGTCGTCCGCGTAGAAGACGCGCTGCGCCTGGCTCAGGAGGCGGGACTCGACCTCGTCGAGGTCGCGCCGAACTCGAACCCGCCCGTCGCCAAGCTCATGGACTACGGGAAGTTCAAGTATGAGTCGGCCCAGAAAGTCCGCGAAGCGCGCCGGAACCAGTCGAACACAGTCATCAAGTCCATCCGCATTGGTCTGAAGATCGACGAAAACGATTACAGAACCAAGAAGTCCCAGGCGGAACGCTTTCTCACCGGCGGGGACAAGGTGAAGTTCGACCTTCGGTTCAAGGGCCGCGAGCAGTCCCGCCCGGAAATGGGCGTCCGCCTGCTGCGAGGCTTGGCCGACGAGCTGGCCGAGCTTTCGACGATTGAAGCGGCGCCGCGTGCGGAAGGGCGCAACATGTCCATGGTGTTGGCGCCGCTGAGAAAGAAATCCGAAGCCAAATCCGATCAGCGGCGACGCCGCGAGGCCGAACGCGAGTCACGCAAGGCACGCGAAGCCGAGCGCGCAGCGCGTTCGAACGGATCGGAGGCGCGGGAGGACGTCGAGTCCGACGAGACCGTCGACTGACACGCGCCAATGTAAGAAACGCCGCGCGCCCTGCGCGGCCAGACCGAGGGGCAAAGAAGAATGCCGAAGAACAAGACGCACTCCGGTGCGAAGAAGCGCTTCCGTGTGACAGGGAGCGGCAAGCTCATGCGCGAGCAGGCCAACAAGCGCCACCTGTTGGAGCACAAGTCCAGCCGTCGCACCCGCCGCCTGGCTATGGATCAGCCGGTCGACGCCGCGAACCTCAAGTCCGTCAAGCGCCTGCTGGGCCGCTGAAGCTAGAAGGAGAAAGCCATGGCACGCGTCAAGCGCGCAGTCAACGCCGCCAAGAAGCGCCGCACCACACTCGAGCGCGCCTCGGGTTATCGCGGGCAGCGCTCCCGCCTCTATCGGAAGGCGAAGGAGCAGGTCACCCACTCATTCGTATACAACTACCGTGACCGCAAGGCCCGCAAGCGCGAATTCCGCAAGCTGTGGATCGCCAGGATCAACGCCGCCGCCCGCGCCGAAGGGTTGACGTACAACCGTTTCATCCAGGGTCTGACCCTCGCGGGAATCGAGGTCGACCGTCGGCAGCTCGCCGAAATGGCGGTCAACGACCCCAAAGCCTTCGCAGCCGTCGTCGCCGCGGCCAAGAAGGCCCTTCCGGAGGACGTCAACGCTCCGAAGCAGGCCTGATCGAGGCTCGGCTGAAAGGCCCCGGTTGTTTCCGGGGCCTTTTCCCGTGAAAGGGTGATTATGAACCTTCGGACCAAAGAGGCCTCGCGCAGCCAGCTCCAGCGCGCGCAGAGGCTGCATCGCCGAGAACAGCGTTCGCGGCACGGCCAGACCCTCGTCGAGGGGCCGCAGGCCGTGCGCGAGCTCCTCGCCTGCGCCCCCGGCCTGACACGCGACCTCTACGTCACCGAGGAGGCGGTTGAACGGCACGTCGACGTCGCCGAATTGGCCTCCGCGGCCAGAGTGTGGACGCACGTGCTCGCCGCGCGGGACATGCGCGACCTTTCGGCGGACGCCCAGGGCGTCGTCGCAGTCATCTCGACGCCGCAGGCGCCCGATCTGAATTCGCTTCTAGGCGAGGCGTCTCTCGTTGTGGCGACCCTCGACATCGCCGACCCCGGAAATCTGGGAACCGTCATTCGAACGGCCGACGCCGCCGGGGCCGACGCCGTCGTCGTCGGCAAGGCCAGCGCCGAGCTCTATTCGCCCAAGGTCATGCGATCGGCGGCAGGAAGCCACTTCCATGTGCCGTGCGTCGCGGGAATCGAGGCATCGGAGCTCGCCGCGCGGGCGAGGGCGGACGGCCTCCAGGTCCTCACGGCCGAGGGAACGGGGGAGTGGGAGCTGCCGGTCCTCATCCGAGAGGCGGCCGAGGCGAAAATCCTGGGCGCCGCGCCGAGCGGACCCGATCTCAGGCGCAGGGCGCTCTGGTTCGTCGGCAACGAGGCCCGCGGATTCGCCGGATACGATTTCGACGTCGACGCGCGGGTGGCCGTTCCCCTCTACGGGAAGGCCGAATCCCTCAACGTCTCCACCGCTCTGGCCGTGTGCGTCTACGCAAGCGCCATGGCCCAAAGGGCGGATTGAAGACGGCAGGAGTCGGCGCAGCCGAGAGCCAGGAGGAAGCGATGCGTGCAAGCCGCGCGGTCAAAGCCGCTGCCACCGTGGGCGCCGCCGCGGTCTACCGAAAGATGCGGACCCCCGTCAGGCAGAATTCGCCCTTCCGCAGGGCGTGGGAGCTCAATCTTCTTCGCTCGCTGCGCGAGCTCGAGGAACTCGCGGCGGGCGCAGATTCGCCGCCGCCATATGTGGACGGCGATCCGGCCTTGCGCGACGCGGCCGGCCCCGGCCGAGCCTCCGCGGCCCCAGGCGAGGCGAAGCCTCGGCCCTTCGTCTACGCGGCGCTCGGAGACTCCGCGGCCCAAGGCCTCGGGGCCGCGTCGATCGCCGAGGGGTACGTTCCGAGGATCGCGGCGGGCCTGGAAGCGGCCCTGGGCCGCAGGGTCATCCTCCTCAACGTCTCGCTTTCGGGAGGCACAGCCGAATCCGTGCTGACGTCGCAACTGCCGCAGCTGGCGGGTCTGCGCGCGGGCGCAGCACACGTTGTCCCCGATCTTGTCACCCTCGACGTCGGCGGCAACGACGTCTCGCTTTCCCGCCTGAGCGTCGAAGACTTCGCAGGACTCATGGACCGCGTCTGCCGCGAGCTTCCCGGACCCGCCGTCGTCGCGAACATACCGACGTTCAAGCCTTTGGCGAGCGCCGAAAGGGCCGCGCGGCTCTCAGACGCGATCGACGCAGCCGCGAAAAGGCACGGATGCGGGCTGGTCGACCTCTTCGACGTCTCCGAGGCGATGTCGACCCGCGAATACATCGTCACGCATCACGCCGCGGACCTGTTCCATCCCAGCTCCGCCTGGTACAGCCGATGGGCCGAGCTGTTCATGGAGCAGATTGCGCAGATCTTCGGCTTCGCCCCTCCCGACATGGCCGAAGTTCCTGCGTGGAGCGGCGCCGCCGGCCTCCGCGTCGAATGACCGCTCGGAGGTCCGCCGCGTCGACCGGCCGAAGGGCGCAGCCGGATCTCGCATAGGAAGACACGGTCAGATCTTGCTCCAAAAGGCCTGCGTCAGCTGCTTGCGGTTTCCCATAGACGTCTTGTGAAGGATGTTGTGGACGTGGACCTTCACCGTGGACACGGAAATGAAAAGCTCGTCGGCTATCGCCCGGTTGTCCTTGCCGTCGAGGACGAGCCGCAGCACCTCCTCCTCGCGGCGTGACAGGCCGTTGACGTTCGAGTAGCTCGCGATTGACTGGAAGACGAAGGCCTCCCGCTGGTTGGTCACGCCCGCCGGCGGATCGACGTACCGCATTCGCAGGGTTTTGTAGGCGGAGACGCATACGAACGAGGCGATGCAAAGAAGCAGGGCATTTTCAGCGAAGTTGCGCTCCGGCAGGAAAGACAGGTCGCCCGGTCGGCTGTCGCTGTAGTCCAAGCCGAGGATGAAGACGACGTTCCACGCCGTCGTCGCGACGGTCGCGCCGAGGACGGCAAGATAGAAGCCTCTGTGATGAAGCAGGCGGCGCCGCTCGCCGAGGTCGTCCGTTCTCAGAAAATGAACGAGGATCGCCACGAGCAACGCGAGTATGAAAAGCGACCTCACGCTGAAAAAGGCGAATTCGCGCCACTTGCCGACGCCCAGAAAATTGAAGGAGGCGTAGCTGACGGCCAGAAAGGACAGGGGAATCGCCCACAGCGCCCGCTTTCGTTTGTCCAACCCGAGATACTCTCTGCAGGCGCACCAGAAGAACAGGACGAGGAAAGATCCGAGCAGCGCCGATTCGACCGGCCCGTTGATCTCGTATACGGCCAGTTTCCCCGGTTTCCTGCCGACGATGTCGGTTCTGAGAACCAGTGCGACGTCGAAGAAGTAGACGAGGAAGGCGAACGTCGTGAACAGGTAGGGCCTTTGGCGGTTGACAAGATAGACGGAGAGGCAAACCGCGGCCGTGAGGATGCTCGCCAAGAGGACGGTCAATGTGTAGTAATAGAGGGTTACTGACACCTCATCCCCTTTTTCGGTTGCCGTGACGATCCCCGTTGACGCCGTCGCTCATGATTATCTCAGCATTCGCTGTCAGATTCCACGTCCGCATCGTGGAAAAAAAGTTCCGCGATGCGGAAAGTTTAGGTAGGATGTAGTCGTGGAATCTAGAAATAGTCGGTTGTACGCCTCTCTTTTGTACCGGCATAACTCTTGAAATGCGTCACACTTAGACGGACTATGGAGTAGCGCCGGTATCGGCGTCACGGGATCGGTTACGATACCGAACTCACCGTAACGATGCGAAAAAGAAAGGAATGACATGCCCATCAGCCTCAGCGGACGCAACTTCCTCAAGCTGCTCGACTACACGCCGGATGAGATCCGCTACCTCCTGCGCTTGTCAGAGCAGTTCAAAAGCCTTAAACTCGCTGGAACGCCACACAGGTACCTCGAAGGGAAGAACATCGTTCTTCTGTTTGAGAAGACCTCCACCCGCACGCGTTGCGCCTTCGAGGTCGCCGGCATGGACCTCGGCATGGGGGTCACCTACCTCGACCCGGGCAGCTCGCAGATGGGGGCGAAGGAGTCGATCGCCGACACTGCCCAGGTTCTGGGGCGGATGTATGACGGCATTGAGTACCGCGGCTTCGCGCAGGAAATCGTCGAAGAGCTTGCCGAGAACGCCGGGGTGCCCGTTTGGAACGGCCTGACCACCGAGTTCCATCCGACCCAGATGATCGCGGACATGCTCACCGTCAAGGAGAACTTCCCCGGCGGCCTCAAAGGCCTGAAGTTCGTCTTCATGGGCGACGCCCGCAACAACGTGGCGAACTCCCTCATGGTCGTCTGTTCCAAGCTGGGCCTGCATTTCGTCGCCTGCGGCCCGAAGGACCTCATGCCCGAGGAGTCGCTCGTCGCCCAGTGCCGCGAGATAGCCGAGGAGACGGGCGCGACCGTCACGCTGACCGACGACGTCGACGAGGCCGTTTCCGGCGCGCACGTGGTCTACACGGACATCTGGGTGTCCATGGGCGAGCCGGCCGAGCTTTGGGAGAAGCGCATCAAGCTCCTCGAACCGTACCGCGTGACCGCGCAGGTCATGGCGAAGGCCGACGCCGAGGCAATTTTCATGCATTGCCTTCCCTCATTCCACGACACGAACACGACGATCGGCGCCGACATCGCCGAAAAGTTCGGCGTGACTGAAATGGAGGTCTCCAACGAGGTCTTCATATCTGCCAAGTCCAAGGTCATGGACGAGGCGGAAAACCGCATGCACACCATTAAGGCCGTCATGTACGCAACACTGTCGTAGCTGCATGGGGCGCCGCTGTGGCGTGAACGAACAGTCCCGGCCCCTCGCGGGCCGGCCCTTACAAAGGAGTATGAATGCAATCAGACAAGCGCATGGTCATTGCCCTCGGAGGAAACGCGCTAGGAAAGACCCCCGAGGAGCAACTCACGCTGATCGGCGCTGCCGCCGAGGCGATCGTCGACCTTATGGACGGCGGCTACAACGTCACGGTCACCCACGGAAACGGCCCCCAGGTGGGGATGATCAAGGTGGCCACGGACGTCTCCGCGGACAAGGGCGGCGGAACGCCGCTCATCCCGTTCGCCGAGTGCGGCGCGATGTCCCAGGGGTACATCGGCTATCACCTCCAGCAGGCGATCGGAAGGGAGCTGAAGAGGCGCGGGTCGGACAAGCAGTGCGTCTCGGTCGTCACGCAGACCGTCGTCGACGTGCGCGATCCGGCCTTCCAGAATCCCACCAAGCCTGTCGGTGCATTCTTCAGCGAGGAGCGCGCCAAGGAGCTCATGGCCGAGACCGGAAACACCTATGTGGAAGACGCCGGCCGCGGCTGGAGATGGGTCGTTCCCTCTCCCTTGCCGTCCGCGATCGTCGAAGCCGCGACGGTCAAGACGCTCATTGACGCGGGCGCCGTCGTCGTCGCTTCCGGCGGCGGCGGAATCCCCGTCATCGAAGACGGCGACGGATACATGGGGGTCGCGGCGGTCATCGACAAAGACCGCTCGGCCGCTCTCCTGGCTTCCGACATCGGTGCGGAACTGCTCGTCATCCTCACGGCGGTCGACAGGGTCAGCCTGAACTACAACACACCCGATCAGACAGACCTGGAGTCGATGACCGTCGAGGAAGCCCACAAACACATCGACGAAGATCAATTCGCCAAGGGATCGATGCTTCCCAAAGTCGAGGCGTGCTTGAACTTCGTCGAGGGGGGTGAGGGACGCAAGGCCCTCATCACCTCACTCGTGAGGGCAAAGGACGCCCTCGCCGGACGAACTGGCACATATATAACGATGTAGCGGCGAGAAGTTCGTCGCTGCACGGTGCGGGCCGGGAGGCCGGCCGCCGGCTTGTCAACCGCCGACCGGCATTTGGCAGGCCGCCAATTGACGGCCTGCAAGCCCGCTCGGTCCGCACCGCCCATGAAGGGAACTTCATCATGTCGACGACGACAAACGACGTTGTGGAGACCACAACGAAAAAGAAAAGGGGAAAGTGGACGTTCCCCGGTGCATTCACCATTCTTTTCGTCCTCACCATCCTCACGGTCCTGGCGACGCACGTCGTCCAGGCGGGGTCCTATTCCAAATTGGAGTACAAAAAAGACACGTTCTCCATCACCGAGCCGAGCGGCAAAGTCGACACAATGCCTGCCACGCAGGAGACCCTCGACAAACTCGGCGTGAAGATCTCCCTCAAGAAATTCGAGAGCGGGGCTCTGACGAAGCCCGTCTCGGTTCCAGGAACGTACAAGGAGCTCAAAGGCCATCCCGCGGGCGTTCAGGACGTGACCAGGTCGATGGTCAAGGGCACCATCGAGGCCATCGACATCATCGTGTTCATCTTCGTCCTGGGAGGTTTGATAGGCGTCGTCAGAGCGGCGGGGGCCTTCGAATCGGGCCTCTTAGCCTTGACGAAGAAGACCAAGGGGCGCGAGTTCGCCCTGGTCTTCGCCGTGTCCGCGTTCATGGTGGTCGGCGGAACGACGTGCGGATTGGAGGAGGAGGCCGTCGCCTTCTACCCGATCCTCTGCCCCGTCTTCATCGCCCTGGGATACGACTCGATCATATGCGTCGGGGCGATTTTCCTTGCGGGGTCGATGGGAACGACGTTCTCGACCATCAACCCGTTCTCCTCGGTCATCGCCTCCAACGCCGCGGGCATCCAATTCACCGACGGCATCTGGTGGCGCGCGGCGGGCTGCCTCGTCGGCGGCGTCGTGGTGGTCCTCTACCTCTACTGGTACGCCAACAAGATCAAGAAGAACCCCGAAGCCTCTCTCACTTACGAGGATCGGGAAAAGTTCAACAAGCAGTGGGCCGTCGACGTCGGCGAGTCCGCCGGCGACTTCACGTGGCGCAAGAAGGTCACCCTCATCCTCTTCGTCTCGGCCTTCGTCCTCATGGTCTACGGAGTCATGCAGCTCGGCTGGTGGTTCCCCGACATGGCCGCGTCTTTCCTGGCGATCACGATCGTCATCATGTTCATCGTGACGACGGGCAAGGAACGGCTCAAGGAAAAGCAGCTGGTCGACGCCTTTACCGACGGCGCCTCCAGCCTGGTGGGCGTTTCGCTCATCATCGGCCTGGCCCGCGGCATCAACACCATCATGAACGAGGGCAAGATTTCGGACACGCTCCTCGAAGGCGCCTCCAACCTCGTTCAGGGCATGAACGGGCCCGTGTTCATCATTATGATGATGCTCATCTTCTTCGTCTTGGGCTTCGTCGTGCCGTCCTCTTCGGGCCTGGCCGTTCTGGCCATGCCGATTATGGCGCCCCTCGGCGACTCGGTGGGAATCGAGCGTTTCATCATCGTCTGCGCCTACCAGTGGGGCCAGTACGCGATGCTTTTCCTGGCGCCGACCGGACTGGTCATGGCGACGCTGCAAATGCTCGACATGAAATTCTCGGCCTGGCTGAAGTTCGTGTGGCCGATGGTCGTCTTCGTCCTCGGCTTCGGCGGGGTCATGCTCGTCACGCAGGTGCTCGTGTACTCCTAGGGCCGCCGCTCCCAAGGCTGCCGCGATCTGAAAGCGGGGCGGGCCGCCTTTCCGGATCCGTCTCGGCATTCGGCACGGCCAGGTGAGAAGCGGAGGCGGAGGGGACGCCCCTTCCGCCCCCGCTTTTCCCGTGTTGCGAAGGAAACGGGGGCGGCTTCGCCGCACGGACCGCGTGAACGCCGAGGCAGGCGTGACGTACAATCTTCAGCGGAAACCTAGGGAAAGGCACTCATGTCCACACAAGCTCTCAGCCCGTTGGACGGGGCGGGCGTCGCCGCGGCCGTCGACGCGGCCCGGCGGGTTTTCGCCGAGGCGTCCACGCTCGAGGAGCTGAAATCGGCCCGGCTCGCCCATTCCGGCGACGCCGCTCCCGTCACTCAGGCGAACGCCCTCATCAAGGGATTGGACAAGGCGGACAAGCCTGTGGCGGGCAAGCTCATAGGCGCGGCGCGCAAACAGATTCAGGCAGCGTTGGCCGAGGCGACGGCCAGGCTCGAGGCCGAAGAGGCCGCGGCCGCCCTGGAAAGGGAGAAAGTCGACGTCACCGTCCCCACGCGCCGCAATCCGCGGGGGGCGCGCCATCCGCTCACCGTGCTCGTCGAGGACGTCGCCGACTTCTTTGTCGGCATGGGCTGGGAAATCGCCGAGGGCCCCGAGGTTGAGCACGAGTGGTTCAATTTCGACGCCCTCAATTTCGGGCCCGACCATCCGGCTCGCCAGATGCAGGACACCTTCTACGTTTCGGGCGTTCAGACCGTCGGAGGCTCTTCGGCCGACGCCGCGGGGGCCGCTGACGGCGAGAAAACGGGCGCCGCGGAGGGCGCGGGTGCGGCCGACAAAAAGGAAACGGCCGGCCGGACGGGCGACGTCGAGGCTCAGCCCGGCCTCGTGCTGCGCACGCACACGTCGCCCGTGCAGGGGCGCGAGATGCTCAAGCGCGGCGCCCCGCTGTACATCGCCTGCCCGGGCAAGGTCTTCCGAACCGACGCGCTGGACGCGACGCACACCCCCGTCTTCCACCAGGTGGAGGGCTTGGCCGTGGACAAGGGCCTGACGATGGCCGACCTCAAGGGCACGCTCGACCATTTCGCCCGGGCGATGTTCGGCCCCGAGGCCAGGACGCGCCTGCGGCCGTCGTTTTTCCCGTTCACCGAGCCGAGCGCCGAGATGGACCTGTGGTTCCCACAGAAGAAGGGCGGCGCCGGCTGGATCGAATGGGGAGGCTGCGGCATGGTCAACCCGGAGGTTCTGCGCAACGCCGGGATCGACCCCGACGAGCACACCGGCTTCGCCTTCGGCATGGGCCTGGAGCGCACCCTCATGCTCCGCCACGGAATCGCCGACATGCGCGACATGGTCGAGGGAGACGTGCGCTTCTCCCTCCAGTTCGGAACCACAGGAAGGGGCAACTGAGATGCCGCTCGTACCCACGCAATGGCTTGCCGAGCACGTCGAGATTTCCGAGGGCCTGACCGCTCAGGAACTGGCTGCGGCGCTCGTCAAAGTCGGCCTGGAAGAGGAGACGATCCACTCCGCGGAGGTCACGGGGCCTGTCGTCGTCGGCAAAGTGCTTGCCCGCAGCCCCGAAAAGCAGAAGAACGGCAAGGTCGTCAACTACTGCCGGGTCGACGTCGGCGAGCACAACGACGCCCCCGGAACAGGCAAGGAGCCGAGCGACCTTCCCTCGCGCGGAATTATTTGCGGCGCGCACAACTTCGACGTCGGCGACTACGTGGCCGTCTCACTGCCCGGGGCGGTCCTTCCCGGAGGCTTCGCCATCTCGGCGCGCAAAACGTACGGGCATCTCTCTGACGGGATGATCTGCTCGGCGCTCGAGCTCGGGCTGGGCGAGGACCACGACGGGATCATTGTCCTCGCCGCCGCGGGCGACGAGGAGGCCGCCAAGGGGCTTCCCGGCGTCGGCTGCGACGTTCTGCCCTACCTAGGAATCGGCGGGGAGACGCTGGAAATCAACATCACCCCCGACCGCGGATACTGTTTCTCCATGCGGGGCGTGGCGCGGGAGTACCACCACTCGACGGGCGCCGCGTTCACCGACCGGGGACTGCCCGAAAGCCGCCAGAACTTCCTCGATCCGGGGGAAAAAGCCGATTCCATCCCTTCGAGCACGGAGAACGGATTCGCCGTCGAGGTGCGCGACGAGTCCCCGATTCACGGCAACGTCGGATGCGACCGCTTCGTCACGCGCATCGTCAGAGGGATCGACCCGAAGGCCGAAAGCCCCAAGTGGCTGCGCGACAGATTGACGGCCGCCGGAATGCGGCCGATCTCCCTGGCCGTGGACGCGACGAACTACGTCATGCTCGACCTCGGCCAGCCTTTGCACGCCTACGACCTCGACAAAATGCGCGGGCCGATCGTCGTTCGCCGCGCGAGGGCGGGGGAGAAGCACACGACGCTCGACGACGTCGAACGCACCCTCGACCCCGAAGACCTCCTCATCACCGACGCCACCGCCGAGCGCGTCCTCGGAATAGCCGGCGTCATGGGCGGCGCGGACACCGAGATCACGGGCGAAACCGTCAACGTGCTAATCGAGGCCGCGCATTTCGACCCGGTCTCCATCGCGAGGTCGGCCCGCCGCCACAAGCTGGCGAGCGAGGCGTCCAAGCGCTTCGAACGAGGCGCGGACCCCGAGCTGCCGCCGGTGGCCGCTCAGAATGTGGTGGATTTGCTCGTCGAGTACGGCGGCGGCACAGCCGGCGACGAGGTTTTCGACCTGCGGACTTTCCCTGCGCCCGAAGCGCAAGATTTCCGGCTGTCGGAGGTGGAGCGGCTGACCGGACTTGGCCTTTCCGACGAGTGCATCATCGGCGTTCTGAGGGAGATCGGCTGCGAGGTCGAAGTTCCCGGTGACGGAGCCTCCGGCGCCTTTGGCGAACCGAACGCCAATCGCCCTGCGCCCGCGGGCGACGGCTCTGTCGATGGCTCCGGCGCCGCCGAAGGATCTGACTCCGAAAAATTTGCCGCTGAAAAATACGAGAGCGGCGCTTTGAAGGGCGCGGAAACGACGGTGCGGGTCACGCCGCCGACGTGGCGGCCCGACCTCGTCGGCCCCGCCCATTTCGTCGAGGAGGTTGCCCGGCTCGTCGGCTACGACGAGATTCCCGTTCGGCTGCCCCGCGCGAACGTCGGCCGTGGGATCACGGCGGTTCAGCGGGCGCGCCGGGACGCGGCGCGGACCCTCGCCGAGCAGGGCTGGGTTCAGGTGCTCTCCTACCCCTTCGTCTCGGCTGAGGCGTTTGAACGGCAGGCAATCGCCGCCGGCGACGAGCGCCGCCGTCTGCTCCGCCTCGCCAATCCGCTGCAGGAGGATGCGCCGTGCCTGCGCAGCTCGATCCTCGACTCCCTGCTTGAGACCGCCCGGCTGAACGTCTCCCGCTCCAACCCGTCCGTCGCGGTTTTCGAGCAGGGGCTCGTCACTCGGCCCGACAACCTCGTTCCCGCCGCCCCTGCGGGCGTCGGCGCACGGCCGAGCGACGCCGAATTGAAAGCCCTCCATTGCGCGATTCCCTCCCAGCCGCATCACGTCGCCGGCGTCGCCTGCGGCCCGAAGACGCCGGCCGCCTACGGCTACACGCCCGAACCCTGGGACTGGCGAGATGCGATTGAGGCGGCCTTCGGCGTCGCAGCCTCCGCCGGGGTCGGCGTGGTCGCTGTGGCCGCCGAGCGCGCCCCCTGGCATCCCGGCCGGTGCGCGCGCATCCAGTCGAAAGACGGGCGGACCGTCGGCTACGCCGGCGAACTCGCGCCCGCCGTGTGCAAGGCGTGGGGGCTGCCAGCCCGATCGGTCGCCTTCGAAGTCGACATGGACGCGCTCACGGGTGCGGGGAACGGAGACGATCAGGCGGCCTCCAACGCCGCGCCGCTCGAGGTGAGGCCGGTGACCACCGCCCCGCCGGCGAAAGAGGACATCGCCCTCGTCGTCGACTCCGACGTCACGGCCGCCGAGATCGAGAACGTCATCCGCAAAGCCGCCGGGGACCTGCTCGAAAGCGCGGTGCTCTTCGACGTCTACACGGGCGACCAGGTGGGCGAGGGCAAGAAGTCTCTCGCTTTCGCGCTTCGCTTCCGAAGCGACCACACCCTGAGCGCCGAAGAGACGGCGGCCGTGCGCAAACGCATCGTCAAGGCGGCGCGCAAGAGCGGGGCGGAGCTGCGGGCGTGAGGCCGAGCGAGCGGATCCTCGTCACCGGGGCCTCCCGGGGCATCGGCCGCGCCCTCGCCGCCGGTTTGGCCGCCCCCGGGCGCAAGCTCGTGCTTGTGGCGCGAAAGGTTTCGAATCTTGCGACGGCCGCGGGCGAATGCGAGGCTCGCGGCGCGCGGGTGTGCACGGTGGGGGCCGACCTTTCCAAGGCGCGCGACGTCGAAGCGATGCTCGACGTCGTCCTTGCGGAAGGCCCCGTCGACATGGTGGTCAACTGCGCGGGCGTCTCCGGCGGCGAGGCCCTTCCGTGGGAGGCCGACCCGCAGGAGTGGTGGCGCACCCAAGAGGTCAACGTGCGCGCGCCCTTTCTCATCCAGCGCAGGGCCGTCCCCGCAATGATCGCGGCCGGCGGCGGGCGCATCCTCGACATCTCCTCCGGCGCGGCGGTCAAGGACAATGCGGAGGCGTCGGGATACTGCGTCTCGAAAACGGCGCTCATGCGGCTGGGCGGCTGTTTGGCCGAGGCCGGCCGCGAGCGCGGGATCGCCGTGCTCGAGCTCGCCCCCGGAGTCGTTCAGACGGACATGACGGCGGGCATGGCGATGCACGCCGGGCGCACGGAATGGACCGACGTCGCCCTCTCCGTCGAAATAGCCTCGGCTTTCGCCGACGGCCTTCTCGACGGGCTTTCCGGCTGCCAGGTGCGGGCGGGAAGCGACGATCTCGCCGACCTCGTCGAGCTCTCCAAGCGCGGCGCGGGCCCAGACGAGAGGCGACTGCGCCGCACCGAATTCTCCGGTTGACGGGCAGATCGCAAATCATCCCGCGGTAGGTTAAGGCCTCAGCCGAAAGTATTGCATTTTTCGGACCTAAAGTATGAGAAATCGGCGGCAAAAGAGAAATTTCTCAGAATAGACTGTAGCGCGTCAGGCCTCGTTGCGAGCGATCGGTGGCTCTTACCTCATGCGTTCGCCTGCCGCGAGGCGAAGTAATTCGAGGCGGGTTGCGATTGCGCAGCGCGCCTTGACGCCGAAATGTGACATTTTGCCGTCAATACTGGGAAAGATGTGCAATGAAGAAAGTCCGCGTGTCTTCACGACGTAAAAACGCCTTGTCACGCCGTAAAAAGCTGCATGCGCTCGCCGCAATGGGATGCGGCTTTTCTTTGATTTTCAACTCTGTCTTTTCGCAAGGCGGCACCGGGCAAGCCAAGGCGGACATCGTCCAGCAGGGGCCGATCCTTCCGGCGGTCTTCGCAACCGGCGGCTCGGGCCGATACGTCGATTCGATCCAATGGCTCCAATGGGCGGATTACTCGAAGTTTAAGAACAACCCGACCCCCAACGTCCCCGTGCTCAACTACGGGCAGACGAAGAACTTCGTCAACAAACGCGACCTGGGCGACGCCGGCGAGCTCATCACCACCTGCCAGCTGTCTAATTACAGGCACCTCGGGCATCCGAGCGACGTCTCCGACCAGCAGGCCAAAGGCCCCCTCGTCGCGACGATTCCCGGCGCGTGGGCCGGCGACGCCCTTGACAACCTTTACAACATCGGCGGCCCGGGCCAATGGAAAGACGGCAGCGCCGAGTGGCACGACGGGCTGACCTATCCCGCCGACTACGTCAACAAAAACCAGATGGCCATCGGCTTGGCCAACGGATACGCCTACAACGGGGCGAACACCTGGGACGGCAAAAAGTGGGGAACCCCCGGCTCGAGCACCGAGCCCACCGGCTACGCGGCCCGCGTGAGCGTCGACTACTCCTGCAAGGTCGAGCTGCACACCCGGGAAGGCGCGGTTAAGGAGGTGCCGGTTCAGGGCCTCGTCTTCGCCGACGCCGAAGCCTCGTCCAGGCGGTACGGGATCAAGAGCTGGGCCACGAACGAGTGGGCCGACGAATGGGTCCAGGCCAGCACCGACCAAAACGTCCGCTGGCGCGTGCTTGACACGCTGCGTTCGAAGACGTGCGTCTCGAAGGCCACCGGCAAGCTGGTGACGACCGACGCCGAGATGTCGAACGCCGGCAAGACGCTGCGGCTCATGCCCTCCGACGAGGAATGCGTCTACCAAAAGGGCGCGGGAGGGGCCAACGGCACCTACACCCGGCCCAACGGCCTGGGCGGGCCTGACGCGGTCATGTTCATGGAAGGCGTGACCAAAGCGACGATCACCCTGCAGGGCTCCGGCTACTCCGCCGTCGCGCTCGGACTCATCGTCGCCACAGACTTCGGCGACGCGCCGAAATCCTACGGCTACGCCGGATCGACCTTCCAGCCGACGTGGAAGGGCGGAGAGGTTCCCAAGGCCGGCAACACCGATCTTTTCGCCTTGAGCCCGCAGGCGCAGATGTCGATGGGGCAGGGCGCCCCCCGCCTCGGCGAACACATCGACGCCGAGGGCTACCAGAAGTTCAGCGACGACGCCCAGGGCGACGACAAAAACGGCCTGTTCGACGACGAAGACGGAATCGACACGACCAAGTGGGACGGCGGAATCCGAACGTTCCCCGGCGACACCCATGCGGAAACGGTCAAATGCGCCGGCGTCGGCAAGGTCGCTGGATGGATTGACTGGAACAACAACGGCACGTTCGATTCCCAGGAAAAGAGCGGCGAGGTCCCCTGCACGGCGGGCGAGGCAAAGCTGACCTGGAAGGTGCCGAACGACGTCACGAGCTCCGTGCGAAGCGTCGACGGCGAGCCGGGCTCGCATCCCGACAGCTACATGCGCGTGCGCATCACGAACGACAACGGAGGCAACAACCAGAAGCCAACCGGCATGACCACCACGGGCGAAGTCGAGGACTACAAGGTCTCGATCCGCGTTCCCACGCTCCAGCTGACGAAGAAGGTCGACGGATCCTACGCGAGCAGCGAGGTTCCGGCGCTCGGCGCCGATCAGTGGACGCTCGAGGGCAAGGCCTCCGACGTCGTGATCTCCGGCAAGGGCAAAACCGGAAACGCCAAGGGAAATCCGCAAAGCATGCGGCAGGGGCAGGTCGCCCTCTCCGAGACTTCGACCAACCCGGCGGCCGCCGGATACGAGAGCGGCCAATGGACGTGCTCGGAGACTCCTGGCACGAAGGCTGAGCGGTATTCGTCGCGGGTAGGCCCGACGACCGGCGGAAAGGCCACGCTCACGCTCAACCGGCAGGACCGGGTGAGCTGCGAGATCACGAACAAATCCAAGCCCGGATCGCTCGTGTGGGGCAAAGTGAGCTCCGTCGACAAGGCGCCCCTCGGCGGCTCCCGGTGGACCGTCACGGGCCCGAGCTACCCGGGCGGCGCGGACGTCGCCGACTGCGTGAGCGACGGCGTGTGCACGGGGCTCGACAAGGACCCCGCAAAGGGCAAGTTCAAGCTCGTCGATCTCAAATGGGGAACCTACTCCCTGAAGGAGGCCAAGGCGCCCGAAGGCTACGTGCCGACGGACAAAGTCTTCTCCTTCGAGAAGATCACGCCGACCAACCTGACGGCGAAGCTTCAGGATTCCGGATCCGTGGCCAATCAGATAGTCGACAACGCCATCGTGAACGAACCCTACAAGGGGACGGTCTCGTGGAAGAAGGCCGACGAAGCCGGCAAGGCCCTCGCCGGCTCGGAGTGGAAGCTGACTGGCCCGGGGATTCCCGCCGAGACGGTTGTCGAGGACTGCGTGGAGGCCACGGCCGCGCAGTGCACGGGCGGAAAATACAAGGACGTCGATCCGCTTCCCGGATCGTTCAAGGTCGAGAACATCGGCCTGGGATCCTTCAAGCTGACCGAATCGGCCGCCCCCGCCGGGTACAAGCTGAGCACCGCGGCCCATGCCTTCACGATTTCCCCGGCTGCGCTCAACCACGTCTTTTCCGCCGCCTTCGTCAACGAAAAGGCCGACGTTCCTTCGCTGCCGCTGACCGGAGGGGCGAGCGCGGACTCCTTCCTTCTGTGGGGCGGAGGGCTCCTGGCGCTAGCGGGCGCCGGCGCCTTCATCCGGCGGAAAATCCGACGCGGGAGAGGAGAAATGCCGCCTCGCCGATAGACCTGCAGATGTATCTAGAACCTGCACACCCAGATTTTTCAACAGACCCGAGTCCGGCCGATATGCGTCGGTCTCATCAGAAAAGGAAAACAACCAGATGAGCACACACACACAATCCGCCAGGCGGCGTGCGAGTGCCGTGGTCGGAGCGCTGGCTTTGGGCATCGCCGGCCTCGCAGGCGCAAGCGCAGCCTTCGCCGACCAAGGCAACATCGATCCCAACGCCACCGGATCGATTGTCATTCACAAACACGAGGCCGGTTCGCAAAAGGCCGACGGCACCGCCGACGGCCAGACCGACACCCAGGGAGGCGCCGGCGTCGCGGGCGTCACCTTCACGGCCTTCCCGATTTCCAACCTCGACCTGAAGACCCAGGCCGACTGGAACAACCTCAAGAACTGGAACATTCCCGCCGACGCCTGCGGCACGGACTTCAACACGCCGAAGCTCACGCTGCCCAGCGGCGCGGCGGCTGCGTTCGACGCCGGGAAGGTCAGCAGTCCCACGAACGGCCAAGGGGTGACGACGATCGGCAACCTGCCGGTCAAGGCTTACCTCGTATGTGAGACCAAGGCCCCGAGCACCGTCAAGAAGAAGGCCGCGCCCTTCCTCGTGACGATTCCGTTCCCGAACAACGCGGCCAACACCGCCCACGCCGACGGGAACTGGCTCTACAACGTCAACGTCTACCCGAAGAACACCGTTGTGGTCGCACCCACAAAGGGCGTCGAGGTCTCGAAGAACGGCATCAAGACGGCCGATCAGGTCACCTTCCCGGTGACGGCGAAGATCCCGAGCATCGCCGCGACGGACAGCTTCAAGCACTTCGTCGTCTCCGACCCCCTCGATTCCAACCTCGAGGAAGGCAAGGTCGCTTCCGTCAAGATCAAGGGACAGGCCGTCGACCCGTCCTATTACGTCGCCACAGGCGGGCAGAGCCCCAGCGTCGGCTTCACCAAGGCCGGCCTGGCCTACCTGCGGACGGTTCCGAACGAGACGATCGAGGTCGTCTTCACCGCCAAGGTCAAGACAGTGCCCGCGGGCGGAGTCATCGAGAACGTCGCCAACCTGTACATCGACGTGGTTCCGGGGTCGACCCCGCCGGACAATCCGCCGACGACGCCTCCGAGCGAGCCTCCCACGCCCACGAACAAGGTCGTCACCTCGTGGGGAGACATCACGATCAACAAGACCGACGCCGACAACGAAAAGACGCTCGCCGGCGCGAAGTTCAAGGTCTACAACGCGGCTGACCCCTACGCGGCCTCCTGCGAGGGCGCCGTCAAGAGCGGCGACCCGATTTCCGTGGGCGGGGAGGACACTTTTGCCTCCGCGGCCAACGGCGTCGTCTCCATCGAGGGCCTGTTCGTCGACAAGAAGCAGGGCGCCCCGGACGCCCAGACCGTCACTCCGGATCACAGCCAGCGCTGCTACGTGATCGAAGAGGTCGAGGCGCCCGCCGGCTACACGCTTCCTTCCGGAGGCAAGGAGCTCACCGGAATCACGGTCAAGGCCGGAAAGACGACGTCGGCCGCGGTGACCGTAAAGAACTCCAAGCAGGATGTGCCCGGCCTGCCCCTGACCGGTGCGGCCGGCAAGCTCATCATGATGCTGGGCGGCGCCACCCTCGTGGCCATCGCAGTCGGCTCCGTGTTTGTGGCCCGTTCGCGCCGCAAGCGTCAGGCGGCAGCCCTGTAGCTCCGCGGGATGCCGCGTTCATGCGAGCCATGAGCTTGCGGGAGGCGGCATCCTTGCCCCGAGGCGTGCGCCGTTCCGCGGAACGGCGCACGCAGCCTGTGGCGGCAGTGCGGGCGGGGCGGCGTCGTGCGGACGCGCGCAGAGCGTCTGGCGCGGATGCGGACGGCGCCCGCAGGAACCGGCATCGATTTCCGTTGCAATACGGGCGGCCTCTTGCCGAAACGTGCACGGTGTGGCGGGGGAGCGAAGGCTTCTCCGCCACAATTGCGCTTTTGTACAAACTCTCTCGCGTCAATCTCTTTTCGGGAAACGCCTTTGCTTCGAAGGCTCCTCGGGAAACGCCTTCGCGCCGAACGCTTCTTACGAACTTGTGCAGATCCCTCCCGAACATGACTTTCGCGTCAAATCCTCCATACAACCGGTCCTCGCACGAAACGCTTTCGCGCAAGGCGCCCCTGCGCAGGAAACACCCCTGCGCGGCAAGCCGCGGCCAAGGAAGAAGACATGACATTCAAGCGATCACGCCGCAATCGCGGGCGAAAGGGCAAGTGGAAGCTCGCGCCGTCCGCGCTGGTCCCCGCCCTCATCGGGGTGCTCGGCCTCGGCATTTTCCTCTATCCGCAGGCGGCCAGCTGGGTCTCTCAGCTCAACCAGTCGAAGGTCGTCGACAATTACGAGAGGCAGGTCAACCGAGCCCATCCTTCGGCCGCCGAGCAGATCAAACAGGCCCACGCATACAACGCCGCCCTGAGCGCGGGGGCCGTGTACAAAGCCGACACGAACATTCCGACCGGGGCCGGCAAAAGCTCGAACGGCAAACTCGATTACAACGCCATCCTTCGCACGGACGAATCGGGTTTGATGGCGCGGCTGCGGATTCCCGCGATCGACGTCGACCTCCCCGTCTACCACGGGACGTCGGACGCCACCCTTCTCCAGGGGGCGGGGCATCTCGAAGGAACCTCTCTGCCGGTCGGAGGCGCGGGAACCCGATCGGTGATCACCGCGCATCGGGGGCTCGCCAACGCCACCATGTTCACGAACCTCGACCGGGTCAAGGTCGGCGACACCTTCACCATCGAGGTGTTCGGCAAGGTGCTCGCCTACAAGGTGAGGGAGACGAAGGTGGTCGAGCCGACCGAGACCGAATCGTTGCGGGCGATTCCCGGCAAGGACCTCGTCACCCTCGTGACGTGCACGCCCCTGGGCATCAACACCCATCGCATTCTCGTCACGGCCGAGCGGATCAAGCCGACCCCGGCCAAGGATCTGGCCAACGCGCATGCCGCATCGGACCTGCCTCGTTTTCCGTGGTGGGCCATTTGGCTCTCTGCCGGCCTGCTCGTCGCGGCCGCGTACGTATGGCGGTCGGGGTACCCGGCTAAGGCGCCGACGGCGGAAGCGCAGGCCGCTGAGGCTTAGCCGACGAGGGCATAGACGTCGAGCGGCAGCCGGCGAAGGCCTACCCGCTTAGCCGGCGAAAGCGCAGGCCGGCTTTACCTGTGCCCGCGGCCCGCGCGGCCGCGACGATCGTGCTTGAAGCCGCGCTCGTCGCGGGTGGTGCGGTCGTATCGCGACCCTCGATCGCCGCGGCCGCGGTCGGAATAGTCAGAGTCCCGGCGGGGGCGGCCCCGTCCGGCGTCGTCGCGGAAGCTTCCCGGGCCGCGGTCCTCGCTGATCCTCAGAGCCCTGCCCGAAACTCGGGCCTGGGAAATGCGTTTGCGCGCCTCGGGGGAGAGCGGCACTCCGATCTCGACGAGGGAGAAGGTCGGGAAAATGTCGATGTGGCCGAGGTCGGAGCCGCTGAGTCCGCCTTCGTGCGTGAGCGCGCCGACGATGGCCCCGGGCTTGACCCGGTCTTTGTGGCCGACCTCCACCCTGTAGCGAACAGAGTTCTTCATCTGGCGACGCGGCTGACGCTCCTTGCGGGGCCGCCCCTCGCGCTCCGGGCCGAAATCCTCCGTAAGACGCTCGGGCTCTTCGCCCGCCACCGGGCCGGGGTCGCGCACGGCGAGGGCCAGGAGCGCCATCGTCAGGGTTTCGAGGCTCACCGGACCGGCCTGCGCGGGCAGGTCGGAGTGTGAGCCGGAATCGAAGTGTGCGTGCGAGTCCGGCTGTGCGCCGGGGCCGGGCTGCGCGGCTGCCTTGGCCTGCTCGGCGAGGAAATCTTCGAGGATCTCTTCGTAGACCCACAGGCGGCCCTTCGCGACGCGGGCCATCGCCTGCTCCACCGTTCTGCGCGCGCGCAGCTTCGAAACCTCTGCGGGCGTGGGCAGCTCGATCTGCTCCATGCGCGAGCCCGTTTGCTTTTCAATGCGGCGCAGCCGGGGGCGCTCTTTCGGCGTGACGAACGTGATCGACTCGCCCGTGCGGCCCGCCCGCCCGGTGCGGCCGACGCGGTGGACGTACGTGTCGGTTTCGCGCGGGACGTCGAAGTTGACGACCAACCCGATGCGGTCGACGTCGAGCCCGCGCGCGGCGACGTCGGTTGCCACCAGCACGTCCAGCGTGCCGTTGCGCAGGCGTGTGACGAGCTTCTCGCGTTCTTTCTGGACGACGTCGCCCGAAAGCGCCGCCGCCGCCACGCCGCGGGCGCCGAGCTCGATGGTCAAATCCTCGGCCGTTGCGCGGGTGCGGACGAAAACGAGGGCCGCTTGAGCCTCCGTGACGGCCAAAACCCGCGCCAATGCGCCGATTTTGTGCCGCTCGGGCACCACGGCGTACATCTGCTTGACCGTCGAGACCGTGGTCGCGGGCCGCGAGATCGTCACTTCTTCGGCGTCGCTCAGGTGGCGTTCGGCCACGCGCCGAATCGGCGGCGGCATCGTCGCCGAGAAAAGTGCGGATATCCGACCTTCGGGAACCTCGGAGGCGATTTTCTCAACGTCCTCGGCGAATCCCATTCGGAGCATTTCGTCGGCCTCGTCGAGCACGAAATAGCGCACTGCGTCCAAACGAAGGGCGCCGCGGTCCATGAGGTCCATAATGCGCCCCGGGGTGCCGACCACCACTTGCGCCCCGCTTTCGAGCGCCCTGAGCTGGGGGAGATAGGAGGACCCGCCGTACACGGCGGCGACGTCGACCCCGCGCGATTTCGCCGCAAAAGACTCGATTGCCTGCGCTCCTTGCATCGCCAGCTCGCGCGTCGGGGCGAGAACGAGGGCCTGGACCTCGCGCTTGTCGGGGTCGATATGGGCGAGGAGGGGAAGGGCGAAGGCCGCCGTTTTGCCCGTTCCCGTCTGGGCGACGCCGACGACGTCTTTTCCCCGCAGAAGAATCGGGATGGCCGCGGCCTGAATCGCCGTGGGCGCCGAAAAGCCGAGCTCCTTCACCGCGGCGAGGAGGTCTTCGGGCAGTCCGAGGTCGTCGAAAAGGACGTCGCTGGAATTGACGTCGCCGGGCTTCTCGGCTGCGGCGTCGGTTCTAGGTGCGACGTTGTCGTTCTGGTTTTGGCCGTTGCCGCTCTCGTGCGAGGCGCCGCCGTTTTGGTCTGAAGCGCCGCGGTTCCGGCTCTGGCCGTTGTCGTCCTCGGGGGAGGCGCCGGCGCCCTCGTGCAGGCTGCTGCCGTCTTTACGATCGGCGGCGTCGCGGTCCGCTGCGTCTTCTTTGGGCGCTGAGGCGCCGGAGCCCTCGTCGTTGTGATAGTCGTTGTGATACGCAAAGAGGCCGTCGATGCTCTCGTCGCTCCGGAACGGGAAGGAGTCGTTGCGCGGCGCAAGGGCGCCATTGGGAGGCGTGAGGGCGTCGTCGGTTCCCCCGTCGAGCGAGGGCGCATTATATTCGGTCATGTTCACCTGTCAGTTGTCCAGCGCGCGCCACGAAACCTGATAACACCGCGCGCTCGCCTAGCAACCGGCAGGCGAAAAGCTGGGGCGACGATGCGCCTAGAGGAGTCTAGTCCTTCAAGCGTGAAATGTTTGCTTTTGCGAGGGTGAGATGTGGCACGGCGAATGGGCGGCGTTCGCAGCGGTTCGCAGAAACCGGCGCGAGGCGGGATCGAGAACGCTGAGGCCGAAAAAGAGGACGCGGCTTTCCCCGAGGACGGGTCGGGAATGCGTGTGGCCGGTTGGCTGTCCGACGAAAACGCGGTGCCGGCGGACACCGCTTTCGGCGCTCTCACTGGCCGCAAGAGCGCCGACGACGCGCGGACTTTGCCGCAGCGGCGAGCCGAAGCGCTTGTCCAATCGGCCGACGCGAAGCTCGACGAGGGGAGCCTCGGCAAGGGCGTGAGGTCTCGCAGGCATTGCTCCGTGCGCACGCGCGATGCGAGGCGTGAGTGTCTAAACGACGGACTCGATTGTGCGCGCCGAAGCCTCGAGCTGGGCTTCCTCCTCGGATCCGGGGTGGGGAACTGTCCTTCGCACGATGATTAAGGACACCGCGCTCAACAGCGCCATCGTTCCGACCGAGGCTGCGAAAGCCCACTCTTGGGCGGGCATGACGATGGCATAGACCAAGCCTACGACCGCGACGCAGAAGGAGAAACCGAGGGTGTCGGCGAGCTGGATGGCCGACGACGTCGTCCCCTGCCTGCGTTTGGGAGTCATGGCCAACGCGTGAACCGCCATGGCCGAAAAGACCAATCCCATTCCCAATCCCGCCAAGCTCCATCCGGCCACGACGAGCCACGGGGAGAACCGATAAAAGCTCGCGGGAACGACGACGAGAATGCCGCACAGCTGGAATGCCGTTCCGAGAGAGGCGATCCTCCGTCGAAGACCGGGGGAGGAAACCCGCCCCTGGATCCACGAGCCCAAAGCCCACGTGATCGAACCGACCGTCAAGATGAACCCGGCCTCGGTGGGGCGCCAGCCGTGGATCTTTTGCAGCAAGAGAGGAAGGAAAGCCTCGGTGCCGAGCAGAGTGCCGCTGCTCAAGCCGCGCATGAGAATCGTCGAAGCGAGGCCCCGCCGCGCGACGTACGTGCCGCGCGGAAGCAGAGGGCGAATGAAAACGAAAGTCAAAACGCCGGTGAGAACGACGGCGGCGTACACCGCGGCGGTGAACTTCTCCGGCGGAGTCCCCGAGAGGATTTGAAGCCCCGCGATGGATGCGCCCGTGAGGACGGAGGGGATCATGATTGCCGTCCAGCCGACGAGCGGGCCGGGGTCCGTTTTCGGCAGGCGCTTGACGACGATGAGCAAAAGAGGGAGGCCCAAGAGGAAAAGGAACGGGACGCATCCGAAAACGGCCCTCCAATTCAACGATTCGACCATCCAGCCTGCCACGACCGGCCCGACCATCGACGGCAGAACCCAAGCGCCCGAAATCATGGCGAAAATGCGACCCTGACGATCGGGGCGGACGTGGCTGCCGAGAATCGAGTACAGCGGGACTATGCACATGCCTCCGCCCAGGCCCTGAACGGTTCTGCCGACCACGAACAGCTCCATCGTGGGGGCGGCCGTGCATGCCGTCAATCCCGCGGAAAGGACGCCGAGGCCCGCGAGCAGGCACGCTTGGGACGAGCGGGCGTCGCACCACAGCCCGGCAAGGGCCGTTGTGACGAGTTGCGCGGCAAGGGGGATGCCCATGGCGAGCGCGTAGAGATTCTGCCCGTCGAGCCTGTCTGCGACGGTGGGCATGGCCGTTCCCACCGCCACAGCCTCGAAAGCAATCAGCGAAACGCAGCCGACCGTCAACCAGGTGAAAAGCCTCTCGACGCCCGGGCTCAAATAGGCGTTCGCGAGAGACTGCGGCGTTTTCGTGTCCCCTTTTTCCATGTGCCCTTCTCTTCGTGGCGAGACTATTCGTGCCGGTGAGACAGCATTCTCTCACCGCGACGACGATCCGCGGCAATGCGGCGTGGCGGCTGCGGCGCGGAGGTCCGATGCGGCATCGCGAACCGGTGCGGGGGTCGTTTTGCGACCCGGTGTGGAATCGCGACTCGGCGCCGGGGTGTCCGCAGCGCGTCGCGAAGCAACTATCATTGAGCAGTGGCTGCCGTTCGTCTGGCGGGGCCGGGCATCCGCGGCGTCCCGGATCGAGAGGCGGCGGCCCGGATCGAAAGGCGGCGGTTCAGAAGCGGTCCAGATCGAAAAGAGGTAGAACGTGCTCCGCACACGCATGGCCGGTTCTCTCCGGTCGGAAGACATCGGCTCGTCGGTCACTCTGACCGGATGGGTCGACCGCCGTCGCGACCATGGGGGAATCGCATTCATCGACCTTCGCGACGCATCGGGGATCGTCCAGGTCACCGTTCGCGAAGAAGTGGCGCACGAGCTTCGCAACGAGTATTGCCTGCAGATTTCTGGAGTCGTGCGCGAGCGGCCGGACGGCAACGCCAACGCCGCGCTGTCAACGGGCGAGATCGAGGTGGAGGCGGCCGACGTCGTCGTCCTCAATCCCTCCGCCCCGCTTCCCTTCCAAGTCTCCGAGCACGCCGACGAGCAGGCAGGCGAGGAGGCTCGCCTGAAGTATCGATATCTCGATCTGCGGCGGGCCCCGATGCAGCGCGCCGTCCGGCTGCGGTCCGAGGCCTCCCAGGCGGCCCGCAAGGTTTTGCACGGCCACGATTTCGTGGAAGTGGAGACGCCGACCCTGACGCGTTCGACGCCCGAAGGAGCGCGCGACTTCCTCGTTCCCGCGCGGCTGAACCCCGGATCGTGGTACGCGCTGCCACAGTCGCCCCAGCTGTTCAAGCAGCTGCTTATGGTCGCGGGAATGGAGCGCTACTACCAGATCGCACGCTGCTATCGAGACGAGGACTTCCGCGCCGACCGCCAGCCCGAATTTACGCAGCTCGACATCGAGATGTCCTTCGTCGACCAAAACGACGTCATCGCCGTCGCCGAGGACGTTCTGCGAGAAGTGTGGGCGCTCATCGGATACGATCTCGAAACGCCGATCCCGCGCATGACATATGCCGACGCCATGGAACGCTACGGCTCTGACAAGCCCGACCTGCGCTTCGGCCTCGAACTCGTCAACCTCACCGAGTATTTCGAGAACACGCCGTTCCGGGTGTTCCAGAATCCCTACGTGGGCGCGGTCGTCATGCCCGGCGGCGCGTCTCAGCCGCGCCGGGCCTTCGACAAGTGGCAGGAATGGGCGAAGGCTCGCGGCGCAAAGGGCCTCGCGTACGTGACGGTCGCCGAGGACGGGAAACTCGGCGGCCCGGTCGCGAAAAACATCTCGGAGGCGGAGAGAGCGGGGCTGGCAGAAAAGGCCGGGGCCAAGCCGGGCGACTGCGTGTTCTTCGCCGCGGGTTCGCCGATCGAGGCGCGCGAGCTGCTTGGCGCCGCGCGTCTGGAGATCGGCAAGCGCTGCGGCCTCATCGACCCGAAGGCGTGGGCTTTCACGTGGGTCGTCGACGCGCCGCTGTTCAAGCCCTCGGGGGCGGCTGCCGCAGAGGGCGACGTCGCGCTCGGCCATTCGGCGTGGACCGCCGTCCACCACGCATTCACCTCGCCCAAACCCGAATGCCTCGACTCCTTCGACGTCGACCCCGAAAGCGCACTGGCCTATGCCTACGACATAGTTTGCAACGGAAACGAGATCGGCGGAGGGTCGATCCGCATCCACAGACGCGACGTTCAGGAGCGGGTTTTCAAGGTCATGGGGATCTCGGCCGAGGAGGCGCAGGAGAAATTCGGCTTCCTGCTCGACGCTTTCAAGTTCGGCGCTCCGCCCCACGGCGGAATCGCCTTCGGCTGGGATCGAATCGTCTCGCTTCTGACCGACGCCCCCTCGATTCGAGACGTCATCGCCTTCCCGAAGATCGGCGCCGGCTGGGACCCCCTCACGGACGCGCCCGCGCCGATCACCGCGCAGCAGCGCAAGGAGGCCGGCGTGGATGCGAAATCCCGCGAAACGGAGCCGGGCGAGAAGCCGGGAGAAGCGGGCCGAATCTGAATCTCGGGCGCGGCGGAAACCGGCGAAAGAGGCAAACGGGAGGCGAGTCGACCCGCGTCGAGGAAACGGGGCCGACGTCGAGGACGCTGCCTCACCCCCGCCTGCGCCAGTAGCCGACCAATCCAACGGTCAAGGCGAAAGGCCATAGAGCCGCCGGACCGTACGCGGCGACGAAAACCGCGCGCTGAGCCGAGTTCATGCCCGCCATCGGAGTCCAGCCCTCCCAAACTCCCGCACTCACGCCTATGATCCGCACCGCAATCACGCCCACGACGAAGTAAAGGCAGAGCGCCCCGGCGCCGCCGACGATCGCAGCGAGGCGACGGTGGACGGTCTTTCCGCCCAGGCGCGGAACCCACTTCGGAACCTTTTCGCCCCAGCCGTAACACAAGCCCAATGAAAGCGCTGCTGCGCCCACTTGCAGCGCGTCTAAAAGCAGAACATAGAGGGCGCCCGACGCGCTCGAACGGTAGATGCCGGCCTCCGCGAAACCTGTGTCGGCTCCGGCGAGCATCGCGGTGCGCCAGCAAACGGAGGGCAAGGGGCTGAGGAAGGCGATCCAGCAGGCTGCCTTTGCCCACCGTTGGGGTTTGCGGCCGACGGCGCCCGGGGAAGAAGCAAATAGATGCGGGAATCTAAAACTCATGGCCTCAATATACCGCTATACTCAGATGCCATGGCGCGTCCGGTGAAGTACAGCCTCGACCAGATACTCGACGGCGTCGCGATTGCGGCCCGCGAGCGGGGGATCGAGGTTTCGATTGCGGACATTGCAGCCGCGGCGAACGTGCCTTCGGGCTCGATATACCACCGCTTTTCCTCACGGCGAGAATTGCTTGTGCAGCTGTGGCTTCGCTCGATTTGCCGCTTTCAGGAGGGTTTCGTTCGAGCGCTTGACGGCGACCCGCCGGAGCGAGCCGTCGTCGCCGCGGCGCTTCACACGCCGACGTTCTGCCGGAGCAACCCGATGGACGCCATGGGAATGACGCTTTTTCGGCAGTGGGAGCTCGTCAATGACGCGCCCGACCCCTGCGCCGAGGATGTGCTGCATGTCAACGACGGCATCGACGCCGCCACGGCGAGGCTCGTTGAGCGTCTGCGCGGTTTCCGCGACGAGCGCAGCTACGGGCTGATCGTGGCGGCGACCCGTACGTGCCCGTACGGCTTGGTCCGTCCGCACGTCGGGTGTGAGATTCCCGAGTGGATCGACGAAGCCGTGGCCGCCAGCGCCGCGGCGATCGCCGGTCGCGCCGCGCAGTAAGGGCGACCTGCCGGCGAGTTCGCCTGTCACGCAGCGCAACGGGGATCAAAACGAGAATCGTGCGAAGCCGCGAACGCCGAGCTCGCCGAGGTCGGTCATTCCCACGCTTCGATAGAAGGAGGCGGTTTTCTCCTCGTCGTCGGTGATGAGGACGATCTGGGGCACGTGCGCGAAACGTTCAAGCGCCGCGGAGGCCAAACGCGCGCCTATGCCGCGGCGCTGCACGTCGGGGCGCACCAGAATGTCCTGTATGTAGGCGATCGAGGCGTCGTCTCCGACGGCGCGGGCTAGGCCGACGAGCTCGCGGCCGTCCCACACGCTCAATTTCCACAGTGAGTTTTCGACGGCGCGCTGCAGCAAATCTGGGTTTCGGGTGTAATTCGACCATCCGACCGATGTGTAGAGGCCGATGAGGTCGCCCTTCGCAATCGGGCTGTTCTCCGAATAATCCAGTGCGCGGTCTGCGGCGAGGCGTTCAGCGGAGCGGTCCGGTGCCATGAGACTGACTTTACTCTATTTCTCAGTCGCCGAGACCCGCCGCTCGACCGTGTTTGCCGCTCTCGACCGGGCTTGCGGCCGAGTGAAGCGCCGCTAACTCGCGATTTTGAATTGAGCGGCGCGCCTTCCGTCCCCGCCGCCGAACAGAGCTCCGTTTAGGCCGCCGACAGCGCTTCGAGCACTTCGGGGAGCTCGGTGACGCCGTCGGACGCGAGAAAATGGCCGGCCCCGTGCACGGTCAGCGTTCTAGCGCCGATTCGCGACGCGAACTCCTCTGATGCCCCCGCGGGAACGAACGGATCGTCGTCGGAGCGAATCACCGTTGCACGGCCGAAAACACGCGGATTGGGGAAAGGGTTCTTCGAAAGGAAATTAGGCAGCTGCGAGAGTACGAAGCGGTCGACGTCGTCGTCCCCAGCAAGCGGAAGTTCGCAGGCGAAGGGCGCGACGGCGACGAGTGCGCCGAGCTGGGCGTCGCAGGAGGCGCCGCCGCGTGCTCGGGCCTGTGCGACGCCGCGTTTGACGAGGCGTTGGATCGCACGCAGCGCGGCAAGGCCGCCGAGGCTGTGGGTGACGACGGCCGTCTTCCGCGACAGTGGGCCGATTGCATCGGTTGCGGAGAGAATCCACGAGGCTGCCTCGGGTGACTGGGGGCGGGGGAGCTCCACCGCCTCGGCGCCGGGAACGGCCCGCGTCAGCCAAGGAAACCAGTGGTCCGCGGGCGTGGCGCCGTAACCGTGGAGGATCACGACCCGCTCGAATGGAATTCCCCGGACGGAATCGCCCAAGGGGGAATCGGCGCCTTTCGCAAATGAATCGGCGTCTCTCGCAAATGAGTCTGAGTTTTTCATAGCTGAAATGCTATGGCTTGACGCTAGCGTGAAGGTCAAAAGGGCATTGCGCCGCGTGATGGCTTCGCGGCGCCAAAAGGGCATCGCGCAGCTTGGCGGTTGCGCAATGCGTAAAGGAGGCTGCGCAGCGTCGCCTAAGCGATCGCGCCGCAGTTGCGCACCGTCGGAAAGCGGCTGCAGCGGCGAACGAAACTCTGCGAGAATGGTGGCCGATCTCGCGGAGGACGCGAGAATGCGGACGATGCGTGAGGAAGGGACGTGAGACATGCGAATCGGCGAATTCGCGCGAATGGCCGGAGTGAGCGCCAGAGCCCTGCGCCACTACGAGACGGCCCGGCTGCTCGTGCCCGCGCGCACGCCTGGCGGATATCGCGACTACACGGCCGAAGACCTTGACACGGTTGAGAGAATTCGGCTGATTCTCGGCACCGGACTGAGTGCGGCGGCGGCCAGGCGCTATCTCGATTGCGTGCGCGCCGGAAGCGGCGAGGCGACGGTGACGATGTGCCCGAATCTTCGGCGCGAACTTTCCGAGCTCGAGGATCGGTTGCGGCGTCGCAGTGAGCAAATAGCGGCGGAACGCGCCGCGATAGCCCGTTTTGTGGCGTCGTCCCACGGCGAAGGCGTCTGATACCTTTTCGTCGGACGATCGGCTTCGCCGCGCGCCGGACGCCGTCGACGAGTTCCGTGGCGGAAGGCTGGCCGTCGGCCCCATGCGGGCGCATGCGTTGTCTTGTCACGCTGCGGCTCGCGAGTGTGAAGACGATGCAGCTCAAGCCGTGGCCCGGGCATGCGGGCAGGCGATCGCCGTCGTCCATATGGGCGGGCATGCGCGCAATGTCGAACGCTACACGCGCAAGGCGCTGTCCGGGGCCGCCCTCGTCGCCGAACTTGAATGGCAGCGCGCCTCAATTCCGGCGCGGCCGCGCCAGTACGTCTTCGGCGACGCTTCTTGAACCTTGGTTCTTGTCATGTGGATTCTAAAGTCTGGGAAAACTCGCGGCCGAAAAATCTGTCGGAGGGGCCCGATAGCATTGACGGCATGGACCTTTTCGATGCGATGGGCACGGACGACGCCGGAATTCCCGACGGCGCTGGCGGCCCCCTTGCCGCGAGGATGCGCCCGCGGACTCTTGACGAGGTCGTCGGGCAAGGCCACCTGCTGGCCGAGGGGTCGCCGCTGCGTCGGCTGGCGGAGGCGAGCGGCGGAGCGCCGTCGTCGGTGTTCTTGTGGGGGCCGCCCGGAACGGGGAAGACCACCTTCGCCTATCTCATCGCGCGTGCGGGAAACAGGCATTTCGAAGAGGTGTCGGCGGTTTCGGCCGGGGTGAAGGAGCTGAGGGCCGTCGTCTCGGCGGCGCGCCAGCGTCTGGCCACGAGCGGCCGCGAAACCGTCCTGTTCGTCGACGAGGTCCACCGATTCAACCGCGCCCAGCAGGACGCCCTTTTGCCCGCCGTTGAAAACGGCTGGGTCACGCTGGTCGCCGCGACCACTGAAAATCCCTCGTTCACCGTCGTCTCTCCGCTTCTGTCGCGCTCACTGCTCGTCACGCTCAAAGGGCTTGCCGAGGAAGACATTCGCACGATCGTCGCCCGCGCGCTCGAAGACGAACGCGGCTTCGCCGGACGCCTTTCGATCGCGGCCGACGCGCTCGACAATCTCGTCCGCATCGCCGGGCGCGACGGAAGGCGGTCTCTCACGCTTTTGGAAGCCGCCGCCGAAGGGGCGCGAACGCGCGGTGAAACGACGATCGAACTGGCCGACGTCGCAAAGGCCTCCGACGGGGCGACCGTGCGCTATGACAGAGCGGGCGACCAGCACTACGACGTCGTCTCCGCTTTCATCAAATCGATCAGGGGGTCGGACGTCGATGCCGCAATGCACTACCTCGCCAGAATGCTCAGCGCGGGGGAGGACCCTCGTTTCATCGCGCGCAGGCTCATGATCAGCGCGGCCGAGGACGTCGGCATGGCCGATCCCTCCGCCCTGCAGACGGCCACGGCGGCGGCGCAGTCGGTCGCGCTCGTCGGAATGCCCGAAGCGCGGATCATCCTGGCCGAAGCGGTGGTCCACCTCGCCACGGCGCCAAAATCGAACCGGGCGTACATGGCCGTCAATGCGGCGATGTCCGACGTCGCCGCGGGAAAGGCGGGCCCCGTTCCCGAGGCGCTTCGAGATGCGCACTACGCGAGCGCAAAGGAGCTGGGACACGGCGAGGGGTACAAGTACGCCCACGACTTTCCCGGGGCCGTCGCGCCCATGAGATTCATGCCGGAAGGGCTCGAAGGCGTCCGCTATTACAACCCCAGCGATCGCGGCTACGAGTCGCAGATCACCTCCCGGCTTGCGCGGATTCGGAGGGTGCTCGAAGAAGATAGCTGATACAATTCCATGGTTGCCCACCCGGGCAGCGTCAAACCTGGGGCCTCAGCCTTTTGGTCGGCCCCGCAGCCGCACGCGGCTGCGCATATAATATCGACAGGAGAAATTGCATGGCGGGAAACCGTTCTCGTAAACTTGTGCGTCAGTCCCGATCGCTGGGCATCGCGCTGTCCCCGAAGGCCGAGCGCTACATGCAGCGCCGTCCGTACCGCCCCGGCGAACACGGCCGAGGCCGCACCAAGGACTCCGATTACTCGGTCCGTCTGAAGGAGAAGCAGCGTCTTCGCGCCCAGTATGGAATCCGCGAGGCGCAGATGCGCCGCGTGTGGGAGGAAGCTCGCCGCGCCGACGGCCTGTCGGGTGAGAATCTCGTCGAGCTGCTCGAAATGCGCCTCGACGCGCTCGTTCTTCGCGCCGGATTCGCTCGCACGATCGCGCAGGCGCGCCAGGTCGTCGTCCACCGTCACCTGCTCGTCGACGGGAAGATCGTCGACCGCCCCTCCTTCCGGGTCAAGCCCGGTCAGATCGTCCAGGTCAAGCCAAAGTCGCAGACCTCGCCGCAGTTCCACGTGGCTGCCCAGGGCGCGCATCGGGACGTGCTCCCGCAGGTTCCCGCATACCTCGACGTCGATCTCGAGAAGCTCCGCTTCACTCTGACTCGGCGGCCCAAGCGCGCCGAGGTCCCGGTCATTTGCGACGTCCAGATGGTCGTTGAGCACTACTCGCGTTAATCGAATCCAAGAACGCGCCCCGCGGGGCGCGTTCTTGGCATCCTGCGGGCGCGGGCAGTGCCTGCCTGCGCCCGTGAAAAGCACGGGCTGCGGCCCGCGTATGTGAAAAGCGGGCGCCGCGCCCGCCCTAGAAAAGGTCAAAAATGCGTACCGCCGAAATCCGCCAGCGCTGGCTCGACTACTTCGCCAAGCACGATCACCACATCGCGCCCTCGGTGTCCCTCGTTTCGCCCGATCCCTCGATCCTCTTCACCGTCGCGGGAATGGTGCCGTTCATCCCCTACATCCTGAACACCGAGCCCGCCCCGTGGCCGACGGTCGCATCCGTTCAAAAGTGCATCCGAACGAACGACATCGACAACGTCGGCAGAACCACGCGCCACGGCACGTTCTTCCAGATGAACGGCAACTTCTCCTTCGGCGACTACTTCAAAGAAGGCGCCATCGACCTCGCGTGGGGCCTCCTGACCTCCTCGGTTGCCGACGGAGGCTACGGGCTCGACGGCGACCGCCTGTGGATGACGATCTGGGAAGAAGACGCGGTTTCCTACGACTACTGGACTCGCGTCGTCGGCCTTCCCTCCGATCACATTCAAAAACTCCCGTTCAAAGAGATCTCGTGGTCCACCGGCCAGCCCGGACCGGCAGGGGCATGCTGCGAGATCCACTACGACCGCGGCCCCGAGTACGGCCCGGACGGCGGCCCCGCCGCAGACGCCCAGGGAGACCGCTTCCTGGAAATCTGGAACCTCGTCTTCGACGAATTCATCAGGGGCGAAGGCGAAGGCCACGATTTCGAACTCGTCGGCAAACTCGAACGCACCGCGATCGACACCGGCGCGGGCCTCGAGCGCATCGCCTACCTCCTCCAGGGCAAAGCCAACATGTACGAAATCGACGAGGTTTACCCGGTCATCCAGGCGACGGAGGAGATCGCCGGCAAGAAATACGGGGCCGACGCCGAAGACGACGTGCGCATGCGCGTGGTCGCCGACCACGTCCGCTCCGCCCTCATGCTCATCGGCGACGGCGTGCGGCCCGGCAACGACGGCCGCGGCTACGTCCTGCGGCGGCTCATCCGCCGCGCGGTGCGCTCCATTCGCCTCCTCGGCGTCGACGACGTCGTCCTTCCCTCCCTCGTCGCCACGTCCAAGGACGCGATGAAGGATTCCTATCCCGAGCTCGAAACCGAATTCGCGCGGATCCTCGATGTGGCCTCGGCCGAAGAGGCCGCCTTCCGCAGGACTCTGACGTCGGGAACCCAGATCTTCGACCTCGCCGCGTCCAAGGCCTCCGGCGGAAACAAGGTCCTCTCCGGCAAGGACGCCTTCGCCCTCCACGACACCTACGGCTTCCCGATCGACCTCACCCTCGAAATGGCCTCGGAGCAGGGGCTCAAGGTCGACGAAGCCGAATTCCGGCGGCTCATGCAAGAGCAGAAGGACCGCGCCCGCGCCGACGCACGGGCAAAGAAGACCGGCCACGTCGACTCGGCCGTGTACAACGAGATCCTCGACGAAAGCGGCGGCTCCACACGGTTCCTCGGATACTCGGAGACCGGGGCGGAAGGCAAGGTCGTGGCCCTGCTCGTCGACGGCGTCTCGGTTCCCGCGGCCACGGCCCCCGCGGACGTCGACGTCGTCCTGGACCAGACGCCCTTCTACGCGGAAATGGGCGGCCAGCTGGCCGACCGCGGAACGATAAGCGTCGAGGGCGGCGGCCTCGTTCAAGTCGACGACGTCCAGTCGCCGGTCAAGGGCCTCAACGTCCACCGCGGAACCGTCAGCGAGGGCACGATCGCCGTCGGCGAGAAAGTCTTCGCGCAGATCGACGTCGACAGGCGCGGCCAGATCGCCAGGTCCCACACCTCGACGCACATGATCCACAAGGCGCTCCACGAGTTCCTCGGGGAGCAGGCGACCCAGGCGGGATCGGAGAATTCTCCCTCCCGGCTGCGCTTCGACTTCCGCCACGGCGAGCAAATCCCCGCGGACGTCGTCATGGGAATCGAGGGGCGCGTCAACGGCAGGCTCCGCGAAAACCTTGAGGTCACAGACGAAATTATGGACCTCGACAAGGCGCGAGCCGCCGGGGCCATGGCTCTTTTCGGCGAAAAGTACGGGAAAGAAGTCCGGGTGGTCTCGATCGACGATTCGTGGTCGAAAGAGCTGTGCGCGGGCACGCACGTCGCCTCGACCGGAAAGATCGGATTGGTCTCCATCCTCGGAGAGTCCTCGATCGGGTCGGGAGTGCGGCGCATCGACGCCCTCGTCGGCGAAGGGGCATACGCGCACGGCGCGAAGGAGCACGCCCTCGTCTCTCAGCTGGCCGGGATCGTCGGCGCGCGGCCCGAGGAGCTGCCCGAACGCATCGACGCCGTCCTTTCTCGCCTGAAGTCCGCCGAAAAAGAAATCGCGGCCCTCAGGCGCGAGAAGCTGTCCGCGGGAATCGGGGACATCCTCGGCGGGCGCCGTCGCATCGGGAAGTTCGACCTTTACTGGGCCGGTTTGGGCGAGGTCGCCAGCGGCGACGACGTCCGCGCCGTCGCAACAGACGTCCGGGGAAGAATCGACGATTCGGAGACTGCCGTCGTCGTCGTCGGCGGCGTCGTCAACGGCCGCCCGTCCGTCGTGGTGGCGACGACGTCCGCAGCGAGGCAGGCCGGCGCCAGGGCCGGAAAGCTCGTCTCCTCGTTCTCGAAGATCCTCGGCGGAGGGGGAGGCGGCCGTGACGACATCGCCCAGGGCGGAGGCCAGGACCCGTCCAAGCTTCTGGAAGCCCTCGAGGGCCTAAAGGCGCAGCTGAGCTGATGCGCAAAGGCAGACGCGTGGGATTCGACGTGGGGCGGGTTCGAATCGGGGTCGCCCAATGCGACCCCGAGGGCATTCTCGCAACCCCCGTTGAGACGCTGTGGCGCGGGGAGTCGGACATCGACGACGCCGCGCAGATCGTGCGGGAGTGCGAGGCGATGGAAGTGATCGTCGGGCTTCCTCTCAACATGGACGGCACCGAGGGCGCATCGGCGCTCGACGCTCGCGCCTGGGCGGCCGAGCTGGCCGAGTCCGTGGCGCCGGCGCCCGTCAGGCTCGTCGACGAAAGGCTCTCCACCGTGACCGCCCACGGGCAGCTCATAGCGGCCGGACGCAACTCACGCAAGCATCGCTCGATTGTGGATCAGGCCGCCGCTGTGGTTATCCTCAATACAGCACTTGAGATGGAACAGCGCACAGGCAACGCACCCGGCGAGTGCGTCTCCATCGCGCAGGAGGCACAACAATGACCGATTTCTTCGATCGCTCGGCGAATCAGAGGCGTTCGCGAAGCGGCCCGTTTGCAGACCAGCAAACGGCGTCGCGCAAGCGCCGCAAAAAGCAGCGAAGGCGGTCGTTCGTCATCTTGGTGATGGCCATTGCCTTCCTCTCCGCCGTGTCGGTGATCTTCATCCCCGAGTTTTTCAAGGAATCCAAAGTAGTCGAGGACTATCCCGGGCCGGGTTCGGGAAAGGTCTCGATCGTGATCCCGGAATCCGCGACGGGCAGAGAAATCGCCGCGATTCTAAAGGAAAAGGGCGTCATCGCCAACGCGCAGCCGTTCATCGACGCCTACAACAATGACAAGAGGGCGCAAAGTCAGATCAAGCCCGGCGTGTACGAGCTGAAGAAGCGCATGTCGTCGGCGGGCGCTCTGGCGTCCCTGCTCGGCCGTCAGTCCACGGAGGTCAGGGTCACCATCCCCGAAGGCTGGACGAAACAGCAGATTTATGAGCGGTTGGCGGACAACCTCAACGTGCCCGTCACCGACGTGCAGAAAGCGGCCGAGAACACGGCGGCCATCGGGCTTCCCAGCGAAGCCGACGGCAACCCGGAAGGATGGTACGCCCCGCTCACGTACTCCTTCCCCAAAGACACGAAGCCTGAAGACGCGCTCAAAAAGATGGTCGAGTCGCGGATAGCCCAGCTCAAGAAGCTCAAGATCCCCTCCGGGCAGTGGCAGAACGTCCTCATCAAGGCGTCGATCGTGGAACGCGAGGTCAACAAAGGCGAGTACTATCCGAAGGTCGCCCGGGTGATCGAGAACAGGCTCACTGACAAAGGCCAGGTCAACGGCCTGCTCCAGATGGACTCGACCGTTCTCTACGGCCTCGGGCATCGCGGCGGATCTCCCACTGCCGCCCAAACGCGTGATGCCAGCAACAAGTACAACACCTATCAGCACCCGGGTTTGCCGCCCACGCCGATTTCCGCTGCGGGCGACGCGGCGATCGACGGAGTGCTCCACCCCGCCGACGGAAACTGGCTTTATTTTGTGACCGTCAACTTGGAGACGGGCGAGACGAAGTTCACCGCTGACTGGGATGAGCACCTCAAGAACGTCGACGAGCTCAAGAAGTGGAACAAGGCCCATCCTCGCCCGAGCGCCACGAGCGGCGACGCGGCGGGCGGCCAGAAGGACACGACCGGCGGCCAGAAGTCCGACAAGGAATCCGACAGGCAAACCGGCGGTTCCACCGGCAAATGACCGGCATCCTGTGGGTCGGGGAGGACTCGGTCCATTTGCGGCTTCTCGAGGCGTCCGGAGCCGCCCGGGTCGAGCGGGCAGCCAGCGTCGAGGAGGCGTGCGCCCGCCGAGCCCGCGCAGCCGCGGGCGGGCAGACAGAGCCCGCGTGGGCCGGAGTCGCCGTCGACGCCGCGCACTACGCCGCCGCGATGCAGACCGCCGAGCTTCGCGACGGGCTCGCCGCGGCCGTCGGATTTGCCGACACGCTTGCCTTCGCCGGCCCCCTGCCCGGGGCTTACGCTTTCTGCGCGCGAGTCGGGGGAATCGTCGCGGCCTTCCGCGAGGCCACAGGCAAGCCTCGCGCCTCGGCCGACGGCGCGCTCGTCGGCTCGGGTCCCGAGGCATGGGCGGGGCTCGCCGCTTTGACGCAGCTGCGAGTCCGCCGCCTGGTGGCCCACACCGAACCGTTCGACGCCGCCACGCCGGCCGTGGCCCACAGGCTCGGAATCGAATTGGCGACCGCCGACGCCGCGGCGTTCGCGGACGCCCCCGTCGTCTATTCGGCCCGCGAGCTCGCCGCTATCGTCAATTGCGAGGAAAGAGGCCTCATCGTCAATGAGGCCGTCGCCTTGCACACTGCCGCGGCCCAGATTCGCCTCCTCACGTCGAAAGAGCCGGATCTGGAGGCGATGCGAAGCGCCATGCGATCGGCTCTTTGACTTGGGCGCTTCGACCCCGACAGTTTGACCCGAGAGCTTCGACCCCGGCGCCGCTGTGGAAAACCCGGGGGCCGGCGGCCGATTCGCCCTAACGTTGCAGCATGGATTTTTGGTCTCGTGAGCGCATCCTTCGCGGCGTCCTCTCGCCCCTCCGCGCGGCGGCTCTGTGGGCGGCCGCGGCAATCCTCCTCGGCGCAGCGCGTTTATTCGCGGCTTCGCCGCATCCGGGCGCATCGCTCCGCTCGGGCCTCGCGTACGCCGAACTGGCCTGGGGAGCGGCCGCCGCGGGATTTCTTGCGGTAGCCGCCTACGTCGACGCCGCGCTTCAGATCCTGCCAGACCCGCTCGTCGCCTCGGCCGCCGCCGCGGCGTCACTTTCGGCGGCGTCGCGAGGACTTGACGAATTTCTTGCCTCCGCCGCCGGCGGCGCCCTTTTCTTTCTCGCAGCCTTCGCCCTCACGCTCGTGACGAGCCTCGGCCGCGGCGACGCCAAGCTGACCGGCGCGCTTGGCCTGTGGACCGGTCAGCCTCAGCCTATGCTCTTCGGCTTGGCCGTCGGCGTCGTCTGCGCCGGAATCGTCGCGTGCGCGCTGCTTGCCGTCGGGAGAATAGACCGCCGAACTCGCATGGCCCTGGGGCCGTGGCTGGTGGCGGGCGCTTCGGTCGCGTGGGCGGGGAACTGCTAGCGGAACGAGGCAGACTGCGAAAATCAAACGAGAACCAAACAAGAAGCTTGATTGCGATCCGAACCGTGGGACAATGATGGGCATGTTCTCTTGGTCAACGGCGGGGGAGTCCCACGGACCGGCCCTCATCGCACTCATGGAAGGCGCTCCCGCGGGGGTGCGCATTTCCTCCGCGGACATTTCGCGCGCGCTCGCCCGGCGGCGGCAGGGGCACGGGCGCGGCGCCAGGCAGAAATTCGAGCGCGACGAGCTGACCGTTCTCTCGGGGATCCGCCACGGCAAGACGATCGGCTCTCCCATAGCCCTCCAGATAGGCAACTCCGAATGGCCGAAGTGGCGGGCGGTGATGTCCGCGGACCCCGTCGACCCTTCCGAGCTGACCAGGGACGCGGGCACGGGAGACCCGCGCGAAATCGCGAGAAACAAACCCCTGACGAAGCCGAGGCCCGGGCACGCGGACCTCGTGGGGATGAACAAGTACGGCTTCGACGACGCCAGGCCCGTGCTCGAACGCGCTTCGGCCCGCGAGACGGCCGCCCGCGTCGCCCTCGGCGCGATCGCCGCGGCCGTCAACAGCCAGGTCGCGGGAGTGTCCGTCCTTTCCAGAGTCGTGAGGATCGGAACGGCAGTCGACGAGGGCGCCCCTCCGGGGCCCGACGCCGCCGAGGCCCTCGACTCGAGCCCCGTCAGGTGCCTCGACCCTGCTGTGGAGGCCGCGATGGTCGCGGAGATCGACGAGGCGAAGAAGGCCGGCGACACCCTCGGCGGCGTCGTCGAAGTGCTCGTCTACGGAGTTCCCCAGGGGCTCGGCACGTACGCGACGCCCATGGGCAGGCTCGACGCCAGGCTCGCCGCCGCGGCGATGTCGATCCAGTCGGTCAAAGGCGTGGAGATCGGCGACGGCTTTGCCGGCGCCGGACGCCGCGGGAGCGTCGCCCACGACGAGATCGTCCGCGAGGGCGCCCTCAGGCGGCTGACCAACCGGGCCGGAGGAATCGAGGGGGGAATGTCCAACGGCGAGGCCATCCGCATCCGTCTGGCCTTCAAGCCCATCTCGACCGTTCCAAGGGCGCTTCGCACGATCGACACGTCCACGGGAGAGCCAGCGACCGCGCTCCATCAGCGCTCCGACGTCACGGCGGTCGTTCCGGGGGCCGTCGTCGCCGAGGCCATGGCCTCGCTCGTCGTCGCGGAAGCCCTGATCGAGAAGACGGGAGGCGACTCCGCGGACCAGATGCGCGAGTCTCTCGCCGCCTACCTTGCCTCCATACCGGAGGTCCGCGCATGAGCGCGAAAGCCGTGTTCGTCGGCATGCCCGGAGCAGGCAAATCCAAGGTCGGCAGGCTCGTAGCCGAGGCGCTCGGCTGCGACTTCCGAGACTCTGACGATCTCATCGTCCAGGCCGAAGGGCGCAGCATCGCGAGCATTTTCTCTGACGACGGCGAAACGCGGTTTCGGGAGATCGAAGCGGAGGTCGTCTCGCGCGCCCTTCTCGACTTCGACGGCGTGCTCTCCCTCGGCGGAGGGGCGATTCTCGCCGAATCGACGCGGAAGGCGCTCAGGGGGCACCCCGTCGTCCTCATCGACGTCGACGACGCCGAACTTGTCAGGCGCGCAAAGCAGTCTTCGGTGGTCCGGCCGCTGTTGGCCGGCGACCCCGCCGCCAAAATGGCGGAGCTGCGCTCGGAGCGCGACGCGTGGTACAGGGAAGCCGCGCGCCACACCGTGACGTCCGACGACGGCCCCGTCCAACGGGTCGTGGCCAAGGTCCTTCGCCTTCTCGGCGCAGACTCGGAGCCGCGTCCGTGAGCCTCGCGATCCTCCTTGGGCCGCCGGGCGCGCTCGTGCCCGAGTGCGCGGAGCGGATCTCTGCCGCGAGCGGCCGCAGTTGCCTCCTTGTGGACGACGCCGTGGAAGCCGTGGCTGGGGAGAGCCCCGAGCAGATCGTCACGACAAAAGGCGCGCGGGCCCTGAGGGCCGTCGAGCGCGAGGTCGTGGGCGCGATCCTCGATTCGGTCGACGCCGCGGACAACAGGATCCTCGCGTTGAGCTCGGGATCGCTCGGAGACGGCGAGGACGACGGGGATTTCGCCCCCGTCAGGCGGCGAATCGCAGAGTTGGCGGGGGCGGGCGCCGTCGTCGTGCATCTGACGGGAGACCTCGCGACCCTCGTGAAGAGAACCGGCATCGGCGGGCCGCGCCTGGCCGCCGTCGAATCCCCCCGAAAAATCTTCTACCGGCACCTTTCGCGCCGCCAGCCGCTTTATGCGGCGGCCGCCGAGGCGACGGTCGACACCTCGGGAATGGACGTTCCTGAGGCGGCAGCGCAGGTTGCCCGCCTCATCCGTTTCACGCAGTGAAGGGGTGCCCGGTGTCATACGGACCGTTTGCTCGCCGACGCGAGCGAACCTGTATTCTAGGGACGGCGCGCAAAAGGCGCGAAAGACAACAGACAAGGAGCCCTTGTGGCAAGCACCAACGACCTGAAGAACGGAATGGTTCTGAACATCGACGGCCAATTGTGGAGCGTCGTCGAGTTCCAGCACGTCAAGCCGGGCAAAGGCCCCGCGTTCGTGCGCACCAAGATCAAGAACGTCCTGTCCGGCAAGACGGTTGACAAGACGTTCAACGCCGGAGTCAAGGTCGAGACGGCCACCGTCGACCGCAGGGACATGCAGTACCTGTACAACGACGGCACGGATTTCGTATTCATGGATCTGGAAACCTACGAGCAGATTCCGGTCTCGCCGGAGATCGTCGGGGACGCCGCCAATTTCCTCCTCGAGGAGCAGCAGGCCATCGTAGCCTCGCACGAGGGGCAGGTGCTTTTCGTCGAGCTTCCGGCGTCGGTGGTCCTCGAAGTGACCTACACCGAGCCCGGCCTTCAGGGCGACCGCTCCAACGCCGGCACCAAGCCGGCCACGATTCAAACCGGCTACGAAGTCCAGGTGCCCCTTTTCCTCAATCAGGGCGACAAAGTCAAGATCGACACTCGCACGGGCGAATACCTCGGCCGAGTGGCGGACTGATGGACGGACAATCCAAGCGCCGACGGCGCAAAGACGGCTTCACCGCGCGGACCAAGCAGCGCAACCGCGCTCTCGACGTCGTTTTCGAGGCCGACGAGCGCGGTCTGCTCGGCCAGGGAGACCTCCTCGCCCTGCTTGACGAGCGCAAGGTTATGTCGACCTCGCAGTCGCCCATCGGCGAATTCGGAGCGAGCATAGTCGAGGCGTACGCGGAGAACGCCGACGACATCGACACGATCGTCGAGGCGGCGAGCGAAGACTGGGCGATGAGCCGCATGAACGCCGTCGACCGCTCCATTCTTCGCGCGGCTGCGGCGGAGCTCGTGTATGTGGGCACCGACCGCTTCCACGTCATCCCCGAATGGGCGGGTTTGGCGCGCGAATATTCGACGGAGCGCTCGGTGGGCTTCGTCATGGGAGTCCTCAACCGCGTCGCGGACATTCGCGCGCGCGAGCTTTCAGGCGGCCGCGAGCTTTCCGAAAGCGAGGATGCGGGCGGCCGGGAAGCAGACTCGTAATCGCGAGCCTTGTTGCGCCCGGCGCCGTCGAGGGCTACCGTAATCGATGGAACCCGCCTTGGTTCCGATTTCTTTAAGCCCGTCCTGCGAGGCGGGGAAGGAGGCCTGCATGGCAGACAAGGCGCGCGCCCGCGTGGTGCTTGACGCCGATGACATCGAGCGGTCGCTCAAGCGCATCGCTCACGAAATTCTAGAGCGCAACAAAGGAGCCGAGAGCCTCATCCTTCTCGGAATTCCGACTCGGGGGGTCCCGCTGGCGCGGCGGCTTCGCGACGCTCTTCGCGAAGCGGGAGGCGTGGAGGTCCCCGCCGGCTCGCTCGACATCACGATGTATCGCGATGACCTTCGAAGCAATCCCATTCGCGTTCCCCATCCGACCAGCATTCCCGACGGCGGGATCGACGCCGCAACGGTTGTGCTGGTCGACGACGTTTTCTACTCAGGCCGTACGATTCGCTCCGCTTTGGAGGCAATCGCCGACATCGGGCGGCCCGCCGCGGTTCAGCTGGCGGTCCTGGTGGACCGCGGGCATCGCGAGCTGCCGATTCGCGCGGACTACGTCGGAAAGAACCTGCCGACGTCGCGCACCGAAAAGGTGCGGGTGAACCTCGCCCCTGTCGACGAAGCCGATTTCGTAGCGATTGAGGAGGCCTGACATGCGGCATCTTTTGGGAACAGACGACATGACGCACGCCGAGGCCATCCAGATTCTGGACACGGCCGAGACGATGGCCGCGACCCAGTCGCGCACGATCAAAAAGCTCCCCGTTCTGCGCGGGCGCACCGTCGCGACGACGTTCTTCGAGGACTCGACCCGCACCCGGCTGTCCTTCGAGGCGGCCGCCAAGCGGCTGTCGGCCGACGTCATCTCCTTCTCAGCGAAGGGGTCCTCGCTGTCGAAGGGCGAGTCGCTCAAGGACACGGCGCAGACGATCGTCGCGATGGGGGCGGAGGCCCTCATCGTGCGGCACAGCGCCTCGGGCGCCCCGCACAGGCTGGCCCACTGCGGGTGGATCGACGTTCCGATCCTCAACGGCGGCGACGGCACCCATCAACATCCCACCCAGGCCCTGCTCGATTCCTTCACCCTGCGCCGCCACCTGCACACCGGGCGGGACAAGGCGGCCCCGGAAGGCTCCGACCTGGCCGGCGCGCACGTCGTGGTCGTCGGAGACATCCTCCACTCGCGCGTCGCCCGCTCGAACGTCGATCTCCTCTCGCTCCTCGGGGCGAAGGTGACTCTGGTCGCCCCGCCCACCCTGCTGCCCGTCGGCATGGAGGACTGGCCGTGCGAGGTGTCCTACACGCTTGACGACGTCCTCGCCTCCAAGCCCGAGGCCGTCATGATGCTGCGGGTCCAGCGCGAGCGCATGAGCGGCGCCGGCGGCGGCTTCTTCCCCTCGCCTGAAGAGTACTCGCGCCAGTACGGCCTGAACGCGGAGCGCCTCTCGGTGCTCGGCGACGACGCCGTGCTCATGCATCCGGGCCCGATGAACCGCGGCCTGGAGATTTCGGCCGACGCGGCCGACTCCGCCCACTCGGTGGTTCTCGAACAGGTGGCCAACGGAGTGTCCGTGCGCATGGCCGCCCTCTACCTTCTTCTGGCGCACGGCGAGGAGATTTCGGCATGAGCGAGTACATTTTCAAGCGGGCGAGGCTGCTGGGCAAGGACGTCGTGGACGTCCACGTCCTCAACGGCACGGTCGCCGCGGTGTCGGGCGACGAGATTTCCTCGGCGAACGCGACGGTCGTCGACGCCTCGGGCCTCGTCGTTTTGCCCGGGCTCGTGGATTCGCACACGCATTTGCGCGAGCCCGGCCTGGAGGACTCCGAGACCGTTCTGACCGGTTCGCAGGCCGCGGCCGCGGGCGGCTACACCTGCGTCAATGCCATGGCCAACACGACGCCCGTCCAAGATTCGGCCGGCGTCGTCGAACAGGTCATGCGCCTGGGAGAGATCGCCGGATACGTGGACGTGCGCCCGGTGGGCGCCGTTTCCTCCGGGCTGGAGGGCAAGCACCTCGCCGAGCTCGGGGCCATGGCCGCCTCAGACGCCCAGGTCCGCTACTTCTCCGACGACGGAAAATGCGTTTCCGACCCCGTGCTCATGCGCAGGGCGCTCGAATACGCGAAGGCCTTCGACGGCGTCGTCGCCCAGCACGCCCAGGATCCGCGGTTGACGGAAAGGGCGCAGATGCACGAGGGCGACGTCTCGGCCGAGCTCGGGCTGGCCGGCTGGCCGGCGGTCGCCGAGGAGTCGATCATCGCCCGCGACGTGCTTTTGGCCAAGCACGTTGGCTCGAAAGTCCACATTCTCCACGTTTCCACGGCCGGTTCAGTCGACCTCGTCCGCTGGGCGAAGGCCCAAGGCATCGCCGTGACGGCCGAGGCCACGCCTCACCACCTGAGCCTCGACCACACGGAAGTCCGCTCCTACGATCCGATGTTCAAGGTCAATCCGCCGCTTCGCCCCCGCGAGGACGTCGAGGCGCTGCGCCGCGGCGTCGTCGATGGGACGATCGACGTGATCGGAACCGACCACGCGCCGCATCCCATCGAGGAGAAAGACTGCGAATGGGCGGTCGCGGCCAACGGAATGATCGGCCTGGAGACGGCGCTTTCGGTTGTTCAGGGCTCGCTCGTGGACGCCGGCCTCATCGACTGGGAGGACGTTGCCAGGCTCATGAGCTACGAGCCCGCGCGCATATGCGCCAGCCCGGGCCAGGGCCGCCCGGTGGCCGCCGGGGAGCCGGCGAACCTCTGCTTCGTCGATCCCGATGCGAGGCGGAAGATTTCGGGGCGCGCCGGCCGCTCGAAGTCGCACAACACCCCGTGGGAGGGCCGCACCCTTCCGGGACGGGTGATGTACACCGTCCACCGGGGCGTGCCGACCGTGTGGGAGGGCGGGCTCCGCTCCCACGAGGACGTCATGGCCGATCGTGCGAAGCTCGATCGCGTCGGCCGGCTGACGGTCTGAAAACGCTGCAAGTCTGAGACTCTCAACGTGCGGATGCGGTTGTCCGATCGCATCCGCACGCCTCATGGAGATACGTCTCACAAAGTTATGTCCCGTGGAGGAAAAATGACGACGTTCGGCGAGCGCCTGCGCCAATCCATGGCGGCCCGCGGGCCGGTGTGCGCGGGGATCGATCCGCACGCGGGCCTGCTGCGGCAGTGGGGGCTCGAGGACAGCCCGGCCGGCGTGCGCGAGTTCTCGCTGCGCACGATCGACGCGCTGTATGACCGCGCGGCGGCGTTTAAGCCGCAGTCGGCCTTTTACGAGCGGCACGGCGCGGCGGGGGTCGCCGCGCTGGAAGAGACGCTGCGCGCCTGCCGCGACGCCGAGGTTCCCGTCATCGCCGACGTCAAGCGCGGAGACATCGGCTCGACGATGGACGGATACGCCGACGCCTACCTCAGCGGCCCGCTCAAGGCCGACGCATTCACCGTCTCCCCGTATCTCGGCCCCGGATCTCTCGAGGCCACGGCGCGCCGCGCGGCCGAGCTGGGCGGCGGCCTGTTCGTCCTCGCCCTCACATCCAACCCCGAGGGCGCCCAGATCCAGCACGCGGGCTCGCCCTCCGTCGCGGGCAGGGTGGTCGATGCGGTCGCCGCGTGGAACGAGGACATCGCCCCGGGGTCCTTCGGCCTCGTCGTCGGCGCGACCGTCGGGGACGGCGCCCGCCGGCTCGGCATCGACCTTCCGTCGTTCCCGGGAATTTTCCTCGCCCCAGGAATAGGGGCGCAGGGCGCGGGCGCCGACGAGCTCCGGCAGGTTTTCGGCTCGGGGATCGCGCGGGTCTTGGCTTCGGCCTCCCGATCGATCCTGGCCGGCGGCCCTGCAACGGCGGGGCTGCGCGAAAGCTTCGCCCGCACGCTGGCCACGGTCGAATCCGCCCTCGGGCAGCCGCAAGCCAGGTAGCATGGAGCGCATGGACAACCGCGCTTTCGTCGTCGTCGGGCCTTCGGGCGTGGGTAAGGGGACGCTGCTCAGAGAGGCTCTGGCGCGGGCGCCCGAATGCTGGCTGTCCGTCTCGGCCACCACGAGGGACCCCCGGCCGGGCGAGCGGGAAGGCGTCGACTATTTCTTCGTCAGCGACGAACGCTTCGACGAGCTCGTGGAAACGGGGCAGATGCTCGAATGGGCCTTGGTCCACGGAGTCAACCGGTACGGCACCCCGCGCGGGCCCGTGGACGACGCCGCAGCCCGCGGCCGCATCCCCGTGCTCGAACTCGACCTCGCGGGTGCGCGCCAAGTGCGGCGGTCGATGCCCGAGGCCGCGCAGATATTCATCGCCCCGCCCGCGTGGGAGGAGCTCGAGCGCCGGCTGCAGGGCAGAGGAACCGAAGGCCCCGAGGAAATCGCCCGCCGTCTGGAGACGGCCCGCGAAGAAATGGCGGCCGTGGAAGAATTCGACGTCGTCGTCGTCAACGATTCCGTGGCGCGCGCCACGGAAGAGCTGCTGCGCATTTTCGGAGTCACACGCTAAAATAAGCCTCTGGACGTCTAGTTAAGAGGGAAGAATGTTCGGAACAGTTCCTGAGCCCGAGGGCATCACCAATCCGCCGATCGACGAACTGCTCGAGAAGGTGGATTCGAAGTACGCCCTGTCGGTTTACGCCGCCCAGCGCGCCCGCCAGATCAACTCCTACCGTCAGGAGATGACGCGGGGCGACGGCAACATCACCACCTTCGGCCCTCTGGTCGAGGCGAGTCCGGAGGACAAGCCCCTGTCCATAGCCCTGGAGGAAATCCGGGAGGACAAGGTCGAGTGGACGACGGAAAAAGACTGACCGCTCGAGGGGCCTTCCGAAAGGAGGGCCCTCTTTCTATCGTCGTCGGCGTCTCCGGCGGCATCGCGGCGTACAAAGCGTGCGCCGCCGTTCGTCTGTTCAAGGAGGCGGGGCACCGCGTCACCGTCGTCGCCACCCGCGCCGCCCTCAGCCTTGTCGGCGCCGTCACGTGGGAGGCGCTGTCCGGGCGCAGGGTCTACTCCGACGTCTGCGAGGACGCGGCCGACGTCGCCCACGTGAGGCTGGCCCGGGAGGCCGATGCGATCGTGGTCGTCCCGGCCACGGCCAACACCCTCGCGAAGATTCGCGCGGGAATCGCCGACAACATGCTGACGAACGCCGTGCTGGCCGCGACGTGCCCGGTATTCGCCGCCCCGGCGATGCACACGGAGATGTGGCTCAACCCCGCCACACAGGAAAACGTCGCCGTTTTGCGCGAGCGCGGCGTGCGCTTCATCGGCCCCGCCTCCGGGCGCCTGACAGGCGCGGATTCGGGCGTCGGGCGCCTGAGCGAGCCGGGCGACGTCGTCGCCGCCGTGCTTTCGGCCATGCGCGAATCGAGCGGGCGGCGCGATCTGCACGGCCTGACCTTCGCCGTGAGCGCGGGCGGCACGCGCGAGCCCATCGATCCTGTCCGCTACCTCGGCAACCGCTCCACCGGGCGTTTCGGAACCGCGATCACACGGCTCGCGGCCGAACGCGGCGCGAAGGCGATTCTCGTCGAGTCCAACGTCGCATCCGACGTCCTCCGCGGGGCAGGCGACGCGGAGATCCGCCACGCCCCGAGCGCCCTCGAGCTGCGCGACGCCATGGAGGCCGCCTCACTCGAGGCTGACGTGCTCGTCATGGCCGCGGCCGTGGCCGATTTCCGCCCCGCGAAGGTCAGCCCCACAAAGCAGAAGAAGACGGGGGAGGCCTTCCTCCCGATCGAGCTCGTCGAGAACCCGGACATCCTCGCCGGGCTGGCGGCTGCGCGCAGACCGGGCCAGACGATCGTCGGATTCGCCGCCGAAACCGGCGACGAGCGCGGCTCGGTCGAAGACTACGGCCGCGAGAAGGCGCTGAGAAAGGGAGCCGATCTGACCGTCGTCAACGGCGTGGGGGAGCGCGTCGGCTTCGGCGACGTCGATTCCCGGATCGTCGTGCTCGACTCGAAAGGCGACGTCGTGGCAAGGGCTGAAGGAAGGAAAGAAGAGCTAGCGCGCGTCATCGTCGACGCCGTCGCGCAGCTGCGATCCTAAGGAGAATGGAATGCACCGCCAACAATTCACATCCGAATCCGTCACCGAGGGGCACCCCGACAAGGTCTGCGATCGGATATCGGACACGGTCCTCGACGCAATGCTCGAGCAGGACCCCTCTTCCCGCGTGGCGATCGAGACGATGGCGACCACCGGCCTCATACACGTCGCCGGCGAGGTGACCACGTCCTCCTACGTCGAGATCCCGCGCCTGGTCAGGCAGACGATCCGCGACATCGGCTACACGTCGTCAGACATCGGCTTCGACGGCGCATCGTGCGGTGTGACGCTCTCGATCGGCCAGCAGTCCGCCGACATTTCCGAGGGCGTCACAACGTCTTTGGAAATCCGCGAGGGAATGCGCTCCGACGACGCCTTCGACCGCCAAGGCGCCGGAGACCAGGGGCTCATGTTCGGCTACGCGAGCAACGAGACGGGCGAGCTCATGCCCGCTCCCATCGCCCTCGCCCACCGCCTGGCCGAGCGCCTCGCGAGGGTCCGCAAGGACGGCATCGTGCCCGGCCTGCGCCCGGACGGAAAGACTCAGGTGACGGTCGGCTACGAAGGCCTGCGGCCCGTCAGCCTCGAAGCGGTTGTCATTTCAACGCAACACGACGAGGGCGTCGAGAGGCCTTGGCTGCACGAGGCCATGAAGGAGCACGTCCTCGACCACGTGCTCCAGGCCGAGGGCGTCGATTTGGACGTCTCCGAGCTTCGCCTGTTCGTCAACCCGTCCGGGAAGTTCGTCGTCGGCGGCCCAATGGGCGACGCCGGGCTGACCGGCCGCAAGATCATCGTCGACACCTACGGCGGAATGGCCCGCCACGGGGGAGGGGCCTTCTCGGGGAAGGACCCCTCGAAGGTCGATCGGTCGGCCGCCTACGCCGCGAGGTGGGCGGCGAAGAACGTCGTGGCCTCCGGGCTGGCGGAGCGATGCGAGCTGCAAGTCGCCTACGCGATCGGCCGGGCCCATCCGCTGTCCGTGCGCGTCGACACCTTCGGCACGGAGACGGCGCCGGTGGAGCGGATCGAGTCGGCGGTGACCAAGGTCTTCGACCTGCGCCCCGCGGCGATCATCGAGGAGCTTGACCTCAAGCGCCCGATATATGCGGCGACGTCGGCCTACGGGCATTTCGGGCGCGAGGGCTTCGCCTGGGAGCGGACGGATCGCGTCGACGAGCTTCTGCGCGCCGTTTGACTCCGGCGCGGAGCAAACTTGTGCGTTCAGTCGGGCCGACGTCGAAATCACACGCTTCCAGCCGCCGCACCGGCGTGCGCCCGCCCTGTGTTTGAAGCCCGCCGCTCGCCTCCCCGAAAAGTGTCGGAGGCTCTTGGTTTAATGGACGCATGGACGTGACGCTTCCGGGGCTGGGTCAGCTTCCCGCGGCCGAAGAGCAGGCGGGGCTGCTTGACGTCGCGCGCGTCGAACGGGAGGTCGTCGGCGAGGTGCGGTCCCCGGTCGCCCACGTTCACGTGCTGCTGCGCCAGCCGCATCTCGACAAGGTCTTCGACTACCTCGTCCCCGCGTCGGCGGACTCGTCGGCGGTCGTCGGCGCGCGCGTCGCCGTCGACGTCGGCGCGCATCGGGCGAGCGGCTTCATCGTCGGCAGGGATTCGACCTCGGAGGCCGCGGGCAAGCTGCGCCCGCTGCGCAGGGTCGTCTCCGCCCTCCCCGTCCTCACGCCCGAAGTGTACGGACTGTGCGTCGATGTGGCCGCCCGATGCGCGGGGTCTGCGGCGGACCTGCTGTCTCTGGCGGTTCCCGAACGCCACGCGCGCGCGGAAAAGGCCCATCTCGCCGCCCACGGCGGCAAAGCTGCCGCCGATCGGCTCGCCGTCGATTCTTACGAGCCGGCCCCCGCCAGCCCGTGGCGCGCCTACCTCGGCGGCCCGGCGTTCCTCCGGCGCGTCGCCGCGGGCCAAGGCCCGAGGGCCGTGTGCTGCGAGCTCCCCGGAAGCGATGCGGTTGCCATGCTCGCCGACGCCGTGTCGGCCGCCCGCGCGTCGGGGCGCGGCTGCCTTGTCGTGATCCCCACGAGGCGCGAGGCCTCTCGCATCGCCGAGGGGGTCGCCGCCGCCACAGGCGAGAGCGTCGCCCTCGTCGTCGCCGACGAGCCGCATGAGAGCCGGTATGCCGCGTTCCTTCGAATCCTCACGGGAATCGACCGCATAGTCGTGGGAACCCGCTCCGCCGTGTGGGCGCCGGTGAACGGCTTGGGCCTGGTCGCCGTGCTCGACGACGCCTCGCCGAACCTGCGCGAACAACACGCCCCCTACGTGAGGGCGGGCGAGGCCCTCGCGGTGCGCGCAGCCCGGGAAGGCGCGGCCTTCCTCTCCCTGTCGGGGTGCGTTTCGCTTTCATCCCAGGCGATGATCGACCGGGGCGAGGCGGCCCTCGTGCGCGGCGAGCCGACCGCGCTGAGGGCGAGCCTTCCGCGAGTGAGCGCGGCCGAACAGTGGGAGCGCGACGGCGCCTCTTGGTCGCGGCTGCCGGAGTCTGCCTTCGCGCTCGTCAGGCACGGCCTCGACGAGGGGCCGGTTCTCGTCGTCGTCCCCAGGGCCGGATACATCCCGATGACGGCGTGCGCCTCCTGTCGGGAAATCGCGCGGTGCGAAATATGCGGGGGAGGCCTCGGCCTCGACTTCGGCGAGGCCGGCCCGCGCTGCCGAAGGTGCGGACTGCCCGCGGCCCGATGGCGCTGCCCCGAATGCGGAGGAGGCCGCATTCGCGCGATCCGCCTCGGTTCTCACCGCACCGCCGAAGAAATAGGCAAGGCCTTTCCCGGAACGGGAATCGTCATGTCCGGTTCGCAGGCCAGCGAGGGCATCGTCGATTCGGTCTCCGGCAAGCCCCGAATCGTCGTCGCCACCCCCGGATCCGAGCCTGCGGCGCAGGGCGGGTACCGGGCGGCTCTCGTCCTCGATTCGCGGTTCCTCAGGGGAGACGGGCCGGGCTCGGAAATCGAGTTCGTCCGCAGAGCATGCCGCATCGTTGCGCGCGTCCGCCCGGCGCGCGAAGGAGGACACGTGATGTTCGCCGGAGGAATCGACCCCGTTTTCCTCAGGATCCTCAATACGTGGGGGCAGCCCGATTTTGCAGCAGGCCTGTACGCGCAGAGGCGAGAGCTCCAGCTTCCGCCCTCGGCCTTCTGGCTCGCCGTGACAGGGGAATCCCCGTCGGTGCGCACCTACCTGGGCGTCCTGCGTTCGTCGCTTTTCGCGGCGGAGGCTCAGGAGGCCGAAGCTGCCGGGCGCCGCGCCGACGCCGCCTCAGACGCGCAGGCGCGCGACCCCCTGCTGGCCGGCGGGATCGTGCGTTTGGCTTCGGGCTACGAGCTCTTGGGCCCGGTTCCGTCCGCCAGGCCGCGAAATGACGCAAGGCGGAACGTTGCTGCGCGAAATGAAGGCATGCGGAACTCTGCCGTTCAAAACGAAGGCTTGCGGGCCGAGGCAGGAAACAACGCCGCTGCCCGAGGCGGCGCGGGGCACAACGGCGTCGGCCAAAATGCATCCGGACGGAGCGAAACCGGGCGCAGCGGCGTCGCAAGAAAGGACGAGGTCACGGTCTACGTCCGGTGCGCACACGCTCTGGGGTCCTCTCTCGCCGCGCACGCGAGGGCCGCACACCGCGAGTACACGGCCAAACAGCTCGGCCCGTCCCTGCGCCTGGAGGTCGATCCTGATGTCTAGTGTGTCTGGATGCGGTGCAATATTAGATCGCGGTGGCGCAGGGATCGAGCTCCAAAATATTAATATATCTTATGACGATTCGGAATATCGAACGGCATTCTGGCAGGATCTCGTGTCCAAGGCATACACTGCGACTGAATCCACGGTCAACGACAATTCAAGGCGGCAGTCCATGAATGCAAGCAACACCTTGTCCCGCCTCGATATGGCGGCGGGGTCCCTCGCGACCGCCCTCGCTTCCGCCGGGGCCGTCTACGGCCTGTGGGCCGCCTTCTTTTACGACGGCGGCACGGCCGGCCTCGCCCCTTTTGCAATTGCGGCGTGCGTCGGCGCGGCATGCGCGGCGTTCGGGCTGCACCGCCGGTCGCGCCTCATCACGGGCTTCGGCCTGCTTCTTGCGGCCCTTGCGCCCGTCGGCTTCGCGTGGATTTCCTCCGTCGCGTCCCTCTTCGTGGGCATCGCGCTGCTCTTTCGCGAGATTCTTAAGCGCCGCAAGCGAAAACGATGAGGCTCGAAGCTCGAGAGCGACGAGGCAAGCGCGGCGCTTGAGAATGACGAGGCGGGCGCAAAGTCGAAGCCGTCGCCCCTCGCGTCGCCTACACTGAACGGGTGAGAATTCTTTTCGCCGGAACGCCGCAGGCCTCTGTGCCGTCGCTGCAACGCCTCCTCGACGCCGGACACGACGTCCTGGCCGTCCTCACTCGCGCCCCCGCCCCGGCGGGGCGGCACCATAAACTCGTCCGGTCGGCCGTGCACGAAGAGGCCGACGCCAGAGGAATCCCGGTTTACACGCCGGCGAGCCTCAAAAAGGACGAAGACGTCCGGCGCGCGATTGAGGAGCTCGCGCCCGAGGCGGTGGCGGTGGTCGCCTATGGCCTCCTCATTCCTCCTGCGCTTTTGGAGATTCCGCGCTTCGGCTGGATCAACCTGCATTTCTCGCTCCTTCCGCAGTGGCGAGGCGCCGCGCCCGTCCAGTACGCGATCGCGGCCGGCCAGGAAACGACCGGGGCTTCAACCTTCAGACTCGAGGCGGGCCTGGACACGGGGCCGGTTTTCTGCACCGTCGTCGAAAAAGTGGGGGAGCGCGAAACGGCGGGGGAACTCCTCGAGCGCCTCTCGCATTCGGGGGCCGGCCTTCTGCTTCAAACCTTCGAGCGGCTCGGCCGGGGCGCAGAGCCCGTCCCGCAAAGCGGAGAACCCTCCTATGCGCCGAGCATCTCGACGGCGGACGCCCGCGTGGACTGGAACCTCGACGCGGTGACGATCGATCGGCGCAGCCGTGCGCACACGCCGGCCCCCGGGCCGTGGACGACGCTCGGCGGAACGCGGATCAAGCTCGGGCCGCTGGCGGCGCGCCCCGACGTCGTCGATCTGCCGCCTGGGCAAATCAGAGCCGGCAAGCCCCCGCTGGCGGGAACCGGGGCGGGCGCCGTCGAGCTGAGCAGCGTGGCCCCGGCGGGAAAGAAACCGATGGACGCGGGCGCGTGGCTTCGAGGGGCGCGTCTGGCCCCGGAGACGCGATTCGACGCGGAAGGCGAGTGACAAGTGAACGACCAACCTCATGCGGGCAGTGTCAGCCGCGGAATCGAAAGCGTCGGTCGCCATGACGACGACGGCAATGCCCGTAACGCGCGAGAGAACCACAACGCGCGCGACGGCCGCAGCGACCGCGCCGCCGGCAACAGGCGCGAAAGCCGCGGCGGCAACGCTCGCGGCAATCGTGGCAACCGCAGGCCCGAAGGCTGGCATCCCGGGCGGCAGGAGGCCAACGCGGCCAGGCTCGTCGCCTTCGAGGTCCTCAGGGCGGTCGACGAGGACGACGCGTACGCCAACCTCGTCCTGCCCGTCGAGATCGCCCGCGCCGGCCTGAACAAGCTCGACGCCGCCTACGCCACGAACCTGTGCTACGGCACGCTCCGCATGCGCGGCAGGTGGGACGCGATCATCAGCCGCTGCGCGAAAGGGCGCAGAATCTACGACATCGACCCGCCGGTCCTCGACCTGCTGAGGATGGGATGCGAGCAGCTGCTCGCGATGGAGACCCCGCCGCACGCGGCCATCCACGAAACGGTGGTCATCGCGCGCAATTTCTTCGGCCAGGGCACGGGCGGATTCGTCAACGCAGTTTTGCGCCGCATCAGCGAAAAGGCCGGCCAATGGCCCGAGATCGTCCGCTCGTCCACCGCTTCGCACACGGAGTTCCTCTCCCTTTGGCACTCGCATCCCAGGTGGATCGTCGAGGCGCTCGAGGAGTCGCTCGAAGCCTCCGGGCGCAGCAGGGACGACGTCGAATCGGTTCTCGCCGCCCACAACGCCCCCGCGAAGGTCGCACTGGCCGCCCGCGCGATCAGCCCGGAGGCCCTGGCCGAGCGTGTGGAGGCGGCGAAGATGGAGGCGTTCCCCGGCTGCCTGATGCCGAGCGCGGTGTTGCTGGGCCGCGGCGACCCGCACCGGCTGTACCCGGTGCGCGACGGGCTCGCGGGAGTCCAAGACGAGGGAAGCCAGCTCATTGCGGCGCTGTTCGCCTCCGCGCCAGTCGATGGCAAGGACGAGCTGTGGCTGGACATGTGCGCCGGCCCGGGCGGGAAAACCGCCACGCTCGCGCCGATCGCGCAGGGGCGCGGGGCCCGCATCCACGCGAACGAGCCTCAGGAACACCGCCTCGACCTCGTCGCCGCCTCGGTGGAGCCGTGGGAGGACGCGGTCGCCCTTCGCCTGGGCGACGGCCGCGAGCTCGGGGCGCAGGAGCCCGAGGCCTACGACCGCGTGCTCGTCGACGCCCCGTGTTCGGGCCTGGGGGCGCTGCGGCGCCGCCCCGAGGCGCGCTGGCGCAAGGACCCGACGGACATTCCGGGCTTGGCCAAGCTGCAGAGGCAGCTTCTGGCCTCCGCGTTCAAGGCTCTCCGCCCGGGCGGCGCCCTCGTGTATTCGACGTGCTCGCCGGTGCTCGCCGAGACGCGCGACGTCGTCCGCGATTTCCTCGCGGCCCACGGGCGCGCGAAGCTCCTCGACGCCGGAGAGGCCGCAAACCGCGTCGCGATCCGCGACGTTTCGGCGCACGGCGGCATGGTGCAGCTGTGGGCGGACACGGACCGCACAGACGGAATGTTCATCGCCCTCATCACCAAGGAGGCCGCTGACGCCGAGGCGGCGGCCGATTCGACGACAAGCTAAACTTGCCCCATGAGCGTTGTCATTTCACCGTCGATTCTCAACTGCGATTTCGGGCGTCTCGCCGACGAGCTTGCCAAAATCTCGAATGCGGATTTCGCGCACGTGGACATCATGGACAATCACTTCGTCCCAAACCTCGCCCTCGGCCTGCCGTTGGCCGAGGCGGCCGTGAAGTCCAGTCCGATCCCCGTCGACGCCCATCTCATGATCGAGAACCCCGACCGCTGGGCGCCCGTCTACGCCGAGCTTGGATGCGAGTCCGTCACGTTCCACGCCGAGGCGGCCCAGGCGCCGATCCGCCTCGCCCGCGAGATCCGGGCGATGGGCAGGCGCGCAGGCCTGGCGCTGCGCCCGGCCACGGGAATCGAGCCCTATCTGGACATCCTCGGCGAGTTCGACATGATCCTGGTCATGACGGTGGAACCCGGTTTCGGAGGCCAGTCCTTCATCGAGGCGATGATGCCGAAGGTTTCGCGCACGCGCCGAGCCATCGAAGCGGCGGGCTTGGACGTGTGGATCCAGGTCGACGGCGGAGTCTCCCGCTCGACGATCGAGAAAGCGGCCGAAGCGGGCGCGAACAACTTCGTCGCGGGATCGGCCGTCTACAAGGCCGACGACGCCGCGGCAGAGGTCGATTTCTTGCGGTCCCTGGCGGCCAAACACGTCTGCTGAGCCGGAGCTGCGTCCCCGGTAACAGCCAAAAACCTTACTTTCTTGTAATATCAATCTGCCGAAAGCCGTTCGAAGAAGGAGGTCGGGGCGAGGCCGTCTGAAAGGCGGCCTCGTAAAAGGTTGAGCCGCGGCGCGGGCAGGCGATCGCTCGCTTCCGCGACATGAGACATAGGGGAAACCGTGTCAGACGAGATGGTTCGGCAAGCGCAGAAGTGGCTGAACACGACTTATAAGAATCGACCGGGCTTCGGCAGCGTGTCGGAGGACGGGCAAACCGGGTGGGAGACCATCCATGGCCTGATCCGGGCGTTGCAGATTGAGCTGGGCATCACCGAGACGGCGAACAATTTCGGTGCGGGCACGCAGACGCGTTTCACTGCGCGGTGGCCGCAGGGAATCAAGGAGCAGGATCCCGGAGATACATCCACATCTAACGTGTATGCGATCATCCAGTGTGCTCTGTGGTGCAAAGGCTATTCCACCGGATCAAATATCACCACGCATTTTTATGGCGGCACCGGCAGTGCGATCAAAGATTTGAAAACCGACATTGGCATTGGCGGGGACTCCACCGTCACGGTTGGAATCATGAAGGCGCTGTTGACGATGGACCAGTTCGTATTGCTCTTTCGCCGTGGCGGACGTGTGGCTGTTCGCAAGGTCCAACAGAAGCTGAACCGTGACTACGGCGATTATGTGGGGATTGTTCCCACTGATGGAGTGTACGGGCGGGAAATGAACAAGGCCCTCATACAGGTGCTGCAGGCCATTGAGGGATTCACTCCGGCCGAAGCGACCGGAAACTTCGGCGCAGGAACTCGTTCCCGCCTAAAAGTCATAACTGCCTCGAATGCCAGATCGCACCCCACTTGGGTGTGGTTCGCTTCGGTAACGCTCACGTGCAATGGGTATCCCGCTTCTGTGAGCAGCGAATGGTCGGAGGCAACTGAGCATCTTGAGAAGTTCCAGCGCGAGTACGCCCTTCCGGTGAGCGGAAAGGTTGATCGAACCACATGGATGAGTCTGCTTACGTCGAAAGGCGACCCGGACCGCCCGTGCGTGGCCTGTGACACTCGATTTGAAATCACCGATGAGTTTCTCGCAAAACTCAAGTCCGACGGGTACAAGATCGTGGGGCGTTATCTGACTGAACCGGGCCAGGACCAGAAGAAGCCTGAAGATTACTTCAAAGCAATCCGCCCAGGCGAGCTCGAGCGGATTGTCAAGGGAGGCATGAAGTTCTTCCCGATTTTCCAGGAGAACTCGCGTCAGCTATCCGATTTCACTCCTGAGAACGGCGCACGCCACGCTCGTGAAGCCCAGTCTGCTGCCCAGAGGCTCGGCGTACCACCTACAATCATTTATTTTGCTGTCGATATGGACGTTTATGAGTATCAAATCGATCAGGTCGTAGATCCCTATTTTAAGGCAATCAAGGCGAATCTAGGAGGAGGTTACAGCGTAGGTATCTATGCATCGCGCAATACTTGTACAAGAATCACAAAAAATGGACATGCTATCTCTAGCTTTGTCTCCGATATGTCTTATGGATTCTCGGGCAACCTAGGTTATCCGATTCCGACCAACTGGAACTATGACCAGTTTACAGAGATTAGTGGTTACGGCGGAAGATGGGATCTCGACAAAGTCGCACACTCGGGACGAGTCCCCGCATGTGATGCCATCCTTTCATCAACTTCTCCTTCGCCATATCCCGATAAGGATCCGACTTCACCCGATCAAGATCCGCTATTGAAATGGGCGAAGACAACAGAACAAGAGTGTTTGTCGGGAATGGGGGTCTTTTCAATCCGGTGAAGCCTTATCGAGGCTTTACAGGCGAGTTCATCCTTGAGTGGCTAAGAAAACCTGAATACTGGGGAGGTTCTTATACTGGCCTATGGCGGCTATACACCCCCGAACTCCCTACGCCTTCTGAACTTGCGGCTGCACGCGCATTGTGTGACAACGTTTGCAGTAAGCAACCGGTCATTAAAGGAACGCTGCCTCGCCGCGATATTGCTCACATGGCCGCTACGGCGCTTGGGTGTTTGACATGGGGTATTGAGGAAAGACACGGAGACTACGGTTTGGGAGATTTAGGAGGCTGGCCTTTGGACCTGCTACAAATGTGGGGTTTTTACAGAAAAGAAACAAAGAGCACAAACTTGACTTCGTGGCTGCATGCTAACTTAGGAACTGTCAGTGGCGGTAAAGGGTTTGGCTACAGCGACGTGCTAGCCGACGCTGATGCGTGGCTCATTGCGCGGCATATGAAGAGACACTCGTCTGATACCTCTCTGACTGACGCAATGAGCAACGTATTTGCTCGAAGCGAGATCCATCGTATTGCCTATTTCTATCGCGAACGTTTCAATGCTGATACTGATAACGTTGTCGCGGTCTTTAAGAAAGTGGCTGACGGCATTGACGCATGGGGATTTGAGAACATTCCCTTCACCGAAGACAGACTTCTAAATGCTTGTGGCGCGGATCGTCTCCCTTCTGCTTCCGAGGCTGAAGCGCTTGCGCGCGCATACGCCGCTTTCCTATCAAATCCTCGTCGATGACGTAATATCCTAGAATCGGTTTTCCCCAGTAAGAAGGGTAATATCAGGCCAATATGGCTGGAAGGAGAGCGAATGATGACCGCTTCTCACGATCTCGATGATTTCAAGACTGAAGAAGAGTCGTCAGCAAACTCAATACGCTACCGCAAGATATCGGCGATCAGACGCACTCTGTGGTGGCTTGGCCTACTCCTTCTTTCACCGGCGCCTGCCGCATTTATCACCGAAGACGGCGTATATCTATTTTTTCGGAGTTTTCCATGTCAAATTCATGTTGAATCTACTGCAGATCCGCAACTTTTGCCAACGCTTATAGAGAAACGTATTGTCATTACTCTCTCTCTTGGATTTCTTTGCTGGATTATGTGCGTAGTTTTGAGTCTATTTTCTCCGCAGTCAGGCGCTTTGTCACAGAAGCAACGTTCCAAACGAATCTTGAAACGAATATTTATAACGATCATATCGTTAGTTTTTCTATTTACTTCTAGCTATATATATATATTATTTAATATCGGTATTGACTTATATTATAATCCAATTCCTGTGTGAAGGGCACTATCGGGGAAGAGCTCCACCTGCGAAAGTAGTTCGCAACAACGTTCCTGCGTTTGCAGTTTGATCCCCGGGCAGAAGCAAACTGGTGCGAAAGGTTCAACCCGATCTCGCTCTTCTCGCGAGAAGAGCGAGATCGGGAAAACGCGATACCGTCTATGGCCAAGTCAGAAAGGATAGCTTCCGGCACTTTCGATGCTGACGTTCTCAAAGCAGTTTCTGCGGTGGTTTCGAGAACGATCCCCGCCCTCCGTCAGCTTCCTTTAGCTCGCAGCGGGACTGATCTAAGTAGACGATTTCTTTAGGTCAGCTCCATCTACTTGGTCCGAGTTCGCTATCCTGAGCTGCGCTGACTTTCGTCTGTTGAAGGCTCGAATTGTGAGTCCGGCGACGTATACCCATGTGGGGTAGCCGTAAACACTCCAAAGCCACTCCATCTCAAGTTCATAATAAAAGAACTTATTCGGAGGTATATGACGAAAGATCATGATATACACAAGTACGACAAAGAAACTTAAAGCGTAAATTAAAATAGTCGTAAATAGGAGCCATATAGGATTGAAATAGCATTTGAATTTCTTCGATAGAGCAAGGCAAACGCAGGGAACGAGAAACAGAGCTGGAATAATGGTGAAGATGACTATGATAAATGGGCGCAGTATCCAAATAAAACTTAGGTATACGAATATAACTGCAGACAGGATGAAAGCGTGTGAGAAGGCTGCACCAGCAAACGCACGTCGTCGCTTATACAGATCAGCACTCATGATGTCCTCTTCTGGTTCCTCTGCCCGGTGTAGCCTTCCAGATTTTCTCATAGTCAGCAGGTCCATAGAAGAGATAGATCGGTGGAAGAGACAGATCGAATCTCTAAACCAAGGCCGACCAGGTTGTTTGCTTGTGATTACGGCTGCTCACGAAGGTGTCGACAGGAAGAATGCCGCGCGACTACGGCGACACGCAGGTTATCCGGAAAGCGCGCACTCCAAACAAATAAATCGCCAAACCAATTACCTGTACATCTGGATGCTCGATTCACATCTAGATGCCCGCAGACACTCGATAGGCTCTACAAGGTGCCGCGCCGCTCCATGCGAATTGTCTGCATGCCCTTCGCCTCTCCGATCTCGCCAGTGGGCACGAAACCTTTCTTGCGACAGAAGGCGACGCGCTTCGGCGTCGTCGGGCGGCGCGGGACGAACGGAGAACGCGGATCGTTCCATGGGCGCCACGATACCAGTCGGCGTCTCGACACCGTTCGGTGCCGAGGCGTTGGACGGCGCCGCGGTGCTGGCTTCCGGCGTCCGCCGAACCGCATCAGTTCGCCGCCGGCGCGTTCCGCCGGATCTTCGAAAAGGCAACGAGGCACGCCGCGGCGGCGCCGAGTACCGCTGCGCAGCAAAACATCAGCGGGCGAAAGGCGAGGCCGCGCGCCAGGAGCGGGCCGAGGCTGGCCCCGATGAAAAGAACGAGCCCGTTGATCGCCATTCCGCTGGCCCTGTGAGGCGCGCTCACCTCGCCGAAAAGCGTGATCATGGCGGGAACCGCCAGAGCGATTCCCGTGACGAACACAAGGCTTGCAGCCGTGAGGGCGACGACGTTGGAAGAAGCCGCCGCCTCCAGAACGAGCCCGCCCGCAGCCAAGAGGAATCCGGCGCGAGCCAGTCCGGAAACCCCGCGCCGGCGAGCCAGAGGGCCGGCGGCCAGCGCGGCGAACATGCACGGAAGCCCGCACAGACGAATCTCCATGAGCGCGGAGTCGGAAAGCTCGAGCGAGGCCGCGTGCGCGCCAAGTGCCGTGTACATCGCGATGAAGCACATGAGAAGGGTGATGTGTGCGGCGCACAGAGTCAGCATCGCGGGCAAGCGGATCAATCGGCCGATCTGCCGGAACTGGCGGCCCAAGCCGAGGCCTGGCGTGCGCCCAGGCTCGCGTACGAGAACGAAGATCGCGGCCCCGCACAGCGCCAGCACCGCGGCGCTGACCAGGAACGCCGACGTCCAACCTGCCCAGTTTGCGAGGGCCTGCGGGACAACCTGCCCCACGATTCCCGCCACCAAGAAAGCCGTGGAAATCGCCCCTATGGACAAAGCGCGGCGTCGAGGCTCGACCGCTTCGGCGATGTAGGCGAGGGCGACGGGGGCGAAGCTCGACGTCGTGATTCCCTGCACCCCGCGCAAAACCGCGAGCGCGGGAACGGACTGGGCCGCCGCGCACCCGGCCGTTGCCAGCGTGAGCAGAATCGTCCCGGCGAGCATCGTTCGGCGTCGCCCGAAATGGTCGGCGAGAGGGCCCCACAGGACGAAGCCCAGCGCGTACGTCGCGCTGAAGCAGGTTGACAGGGCGAAGGCGGCGTCGCCCCCGAGAGCGGCGCCGACGGGGTCGGCCAGCGGGATCGCCGCGTAGAGCTGAGAGACGACGACGAGGGCGGTGAACACGAGCAGGCCGACGGTTCCTGCGCCCGCCGGGAACTCCGCGACGGCTCCGCTTGCCTGACTTGCTTGACGCGGCTCGTCCGCCGTGGAAACGATGCGCCGATCGGCGACGTCGGCGGCGAATGGGTATTCATCAGACGCGGGTGCTGAAAAGCGCCGATCGTCCTTCGCGTTGGATTGCCCGCAGGGCTCGGCGGCTGGAAGGCGATTGGAACCGTTTGGGGGAAACGGGTTTGGGGGAGGCGGCTGGCCGATTGAATGCGACATGGGAAACCTCTTTTCCAACGAAAGCGTTGGAAATTACCGTAGTAGTCTTGACTTCAGAAAGCAACGTTCACGTTGGAGATGGTGTGTGACGCCACGCCAAACGCACGAACTGGAGGCACTGCGTCAGACGCGCGGATTGACGCGGCCGCACGCCGAAAACTCGGACGTCCGCATTCGAACGTGGAACACGGGGCGCCGCCACGCCGGGCTTTCGACGGCGCGGCGCCTCGAACGTGACGCCTCGAGCGGGGCGCCCCGCTCGGAAAGGAAGGAATCGACATGGCTTGGGACACCGAGGGAACCAAAAGGAAGATACTTTTGGCGGCCGTCAATGAATTCGCGGCCCACGGGCCCGACGGGACGACGGTCGAGCGGATCGCCAAGGCCGCAGGGGTCAACAAGGAGCGCGTTTACAACTACTTCGGGGCCAAACGCGAGCTCTTCGCCCACGTGTTGCGCGAGGAGATGGCGAAAGTCGCCCGGGCCGTTCCCATTTCGTTCGCCGTCGACGACGCCGGAGATTACGCCGAGCGCGTTTACGACTACCATCGCGAGCATCCTCAGCTCAGCCGGCTGCTCCTGTGGGAGGGCCTCGTCTTGGGCGCGGACGTTCCGAACGACGACGACCGCCTGGCTCGGTATCGCGAGAAGGCGTCGGCTGTTGCCGAAGGGCAGAGTCGCGGCCAACTGACTGAGGCAATCGACGCCGACCATCTGGCCTTCCTCATCCTTTCGCTCGCCGGGTGGTGGGCGGCCGTCCCGCAAGTTGCCGAGATGGTCTCCAAGCCGATCGACGAAAACGAGCATCGGCGCAGAAGGGCCTCGGTGGTTGAGGCCGCCAGACGCCTGGCGGCGCCCGGCGGCCCGGGCGTCCACGCGGCCGAGGCAGATTGAGCCGCCGGATGCGGGTTCGGCGTTCCGCGATCCGTGCCCAACTGGGTCCGCTGCGGATGCCCGGCCTGCGTCCGATTCGCTTCTGGAGCCGCTCTGAGCAACAGCTCCAACCGGCAAACGCGCGGGACGGCCGCCTTCGCCCCCGACGGCCTCGAACTTGCGTTTGCTCGCGCATATGGCATAATCGCTACGAACACAAACGTGCTCCGGGGTCAGTGAAAGTCTGAACCGGCGGTGACAGTCCGCGACCCGCGCAAGCGGTTGACAGGGTGGAATTCCCTGACCGACGGTCAAAGTCCGGATGGGAGGCGCACGGCTGTCTGCGACGTCGTCCAGGCTTCGCAGGCCGCGCTCGCCCCTGCCCCGGAATGGACCGGGAAGGCAAGGGATGAGGAAGAAAAACGCAGCGGCGCCGGCGGCGCTCGGCCTGCTGCTTCTGCTGGCATGGGACGCGGCCGTGCGCTTCGGCCTCGTCAACGCCAATTTCCTTCCCGCCCCCGCCGAGGTCGCCAAGCGCGCCTACGAAGGGCTGCGCGACGGATACCTCGCCTCCGCCACGTGGGCCACCCTCGAAGAGGCGCTGCTCGGCGCATCCGCGGCCGCGGCCGTCGGCGTCCCCCTCGGATACGCCCTGGCCAGATGGGGCGCCTTCGCCCGCGCCGTACAGCCGTACATCGGGGCCTCGCAGGCCGTTCCCGCCGTCGCCGTCGCGCCGCTGCTGACGATCTGGATCGGGTACGGCACGGTTTCGATCACCGTCCTCTGCGCGATCATGGTGGTCTTCCCGATGATCGTCACAACGGCGGCGGGCATTTCCAGGGTCGACGCCGACGTGCTCGGCGCGGCCAGGCTCGACGGAGCCCACGGCCTGAGGCTGGCCCGCAGCGTCGAGCTTCCCATGGCCGCGCCCTCGATCTTGGCGGGGCTGCGCACAGGATTCACGCTGAGCCTCACAGGCGCCGTCGTCGGCGAAATGGTGACCGGGGGAGAGGGGCTCGGGCTCACGCTCACGTCGGCGCAGCATTCGGCGGACGTGACGGGGATGTTCGCCGCGATCGCGCTCCTGGCCGCGTGCGCAATGTGCGTCTACACCCTTTTCGGCTTGCTCGAACGCCGCGCCGGAGCGCGCCTCGACGGGGAAGGCGCCGAAGAATGAAACCGGGCGGGCCTGACGGCGCAAGGCCGGGCGGGCCGTACAGCTGCAGGCCGAACGGGCCGGCCCGCAAAGACCGAACGCAGGCCGAACGGGCCGGCCCGCAAAGACCGAACGCAGGCCGGACGGAAGAAAGCCGGATCAGGGCCGAGCGGGCCCGGCCGCCGAATGTCGGCCGAGCCAAACCCCAAAGACCGAACGGAAGGACAACCGATGAAATCCACGAAGAGAATCTTCGCCTTTCTCGCCGCGGCGCTTCTGTGCCTCGCGGGATGCGGCGGAAACGACAAGGGCTCCGAGGGCGGCAAGATCACGATCGGCTTGACCTACGTGCCGGACGTCCAATTCGCGCCCTTCTACGTGGCCGAAGACAAAGGCTATTTCGAGGATGAGGGAGTGAACGTCACGCTGCGCCATCACGGGGCCCAAGAGTCGCTTTTCGGCGCGCTCGAGCAGGGGACCGAGGACGTCGTCGTCGCGGGCGGCGACGAAATGCTGCAAAATCGATCCAACGGCATCAAAGTGTACAACTGGGCCACGATGTATCAGACCTACCCGGTCAAGGTCATCGTCCCGCGCGATTCGGCCATCCACTCCGCGGCGGACCTCAAAGGCAAGACCATCGGGCTGCCGGGCAAGGCGGGGGAGAACTACTTCAGCCTGCAGGCCATGCTCAAGGCCAACGGCCTGACCGAGTCGGACGTGAAGATTCAGTTCATCGGGTACACGCAGACGGCAGCCTTGACCTCGAAGAAGGTCGACGCCGTCATCGGCTTCGTCAACTCCGACGCCGTCGCCATCGAAGCGCAAGGCGTCCCGGTTCGCACGATCGACCCCGTCGAAGGCGGAATCCCGCTCGTCGGCGCCGGCCTCGGCTCGCTCGACTCGTTCAAGGAGAAGGGCTCGAAGAAGGAGCGCAAGATCCTCGCCGCCCTGACCAAGGCGGTCGCATACATGCGCGCCCACCCCGAGGAGACGCTCGACATCGTGCGCAAGCGCGTTCCCGCACTCGCCGACAAGAAGCAGCGCGCCACCGCGTCCAAGGTCCTGTCCGCCTCGATGAAGCTGTACGGGGCGGGCAAGTTCGGCGCGCAGGATTCCGCCAAGTGGCAGAAGATGGCCGAGTTCATGAAGGAAGCGGGATTCCTGCGCAATCGGGTCGAGGTCTCTCAGGCCCACATCTCGCTCGACTGACCGGCCCATTGCCGCACCCAGCCCCAGCCGATAGGATGACGGACGGAACCGACGTCGTCGATCGTCGGTTCCGCGCGGCAAAAGCGCCGAAGCATCCAGGGCGGCGGGCGTCGATCGTCGGTCTGCGCAGCGAAGGCGCCGAAGCGGCCCGAACGCCGATTGAGCCGGCTCGAAGCGCGCGGAAGCCCTCGCCGCGCCCGCCGGTCGTCGATACGGCCCGGCTGCTTGTTCGAATCCGGCGGTTTTCGATAAAATCGACGTGTTCGGCGCACGGCCGGACGGCGGGCGCGACGGCGCGTCCGCGTACGGAAGGCGTCGCCGTCCGGTCACGCAGGCGCGCGACGTCGGAAAGGACACCGTGTGAAGGCTTACATGTTTTACGGCCCCGGCGATCTGCGCTTGGAGGACATTGCCGCCGAGCACCCCGGCCCGGGCGAGATCGCCGTGGACATCAAGGCCGCCGCCACGTGCGGAACCGACCTGAAATCCTATCGGCGGGGGCATCCGACCCTCTTTCCCGCGCTGCCCGCCCGCTTCGGCCACGAGTTCTCCGGGATCGTCTCCGAGGTGGGCGAGGGCGTGACCGACTTCGAGGTCGGCCAGAGGGTCGTCGCCGCCAACACCGCCCCGTGCGGCCACTGCTGGGCGTGCACCATCGGGCGCGAGTCGCTGTGCGAAAACCTCCAGTATCTCAACGGCGCCTTCGCTGAGCAGATCGTCGTCCCGCGCGCGATCGTCGAGCGCAACACGTACGCGATCCCGGACACCCTGGCCTTCGAGGCGGCCGCCCCGCTTGAGCCCCTGTCCACCGTGGTCCACGGGATGCACGAATCGGGAATCGCTCTCGGAGACACCGTCGTGGTCAACGGCGCGGGCCCAATCGGCCAGATGTACCTGAGGCTGGCGCAGCTGCGCGGAGCGACGGTCATCGTGGCCGACCGCTCGCAAGGCCGCCTCGCCCAGGCCGAGGCCGCGGGGGCCTCCGCCGTCGTCGACCTGACCGGTTTGGAAACGCCCGAAGAATGCGCGGCGGCGATCCGGCCGCTGACGCCCGGCGGACGCGGCGCCGACGTCGCCATCGAGGCCGTCGGTCTGCCGAACGTGTGGGAACAGACCGTTCTGTGCCTGCGCCCCGGCGGAACGGCCGTGCTCTTCGGCGGAACCCCGAAGAACGCCCCGTTCCAGGTCAACTCCTCGGACATGCATTACAAGGAGTACACGCTCAAGGGCGTTTATCACCACCAGCCGCGCTTCGTTCAGATCGCGGTGGAGCTGCTCTCGTCCGGCAAGTTCGACGGGATGACCCTGTGCACCGAGGTCCGCCCGCTGGAGGCGCTCGTCGAAAGCCTAGAGGACATGGCCCGCGGAGTCGGATCGAAGTACATCCTCACGCCGTAGCGGAGGACGCGGGCGTCGCAGGCGCGTGAAGCGACGGGTCACGGCGCGTGAAGCGATTCGTCACAGCGCGTCTGCCGCAGCGTAGCCGGCGACGCCGGCTGCGAGGAACGCGAGGGGATCTTCGGTAAGCCCGCGCCCCATCGTCCGCAGGGGCACGGGAGAGGAAGCGAGAACCTCGTCCAGGCCGTCCGTCGGCACGTCGACCCGCTTGAGCCTCTCGCATTCAAAGAGAGAGTCGAGTTGGGAGGCCAAGAGCCGGCGGACGTCCTCTCCGATGAGGGAAGACAGCTTCGGCGGCTTCGGCTCGGCCGGCGAACCTGAATCGTGCGACAGGTGAAAATCGGCCGGCGAACCTGAATCGGATGTTTCCGGCCCGTCGAGGACGGGGCACGGGCAGAGGGTCTCAACCAGCGCCACGCGGCTGAGCGCCGTGTGCGTATGGTGGGACAGGCCGAAATGGCGCCCGCGGGCATCGGCGTTCGACATGCGCAGCAGGGCGATCGGCACGCCTCCCAAGGCCGCGGCCGCGTTGAGCGCCTCGCCGACCTTCGTTCCCGAAAATCCCCATTTCGTGCCGGTTCCGAGGTTTCCAGGGCCCTGGGCGACGACGGCGACGTCGGCCTTCCACACGATCCTCGCCGCAAGCAGCGCCGTGTGGACGTTGACGGCCTCCAGCTGGCCTCCGAATGCTTGGCCGCAGGAAATGGTTCCCACGATGTCGCCGGATTCTCTCATGGCGGCCGCAGCGCGCGAGAACCAGGCGGGCAGGGCCGCGCCGTCGTCCATGATGTAGGCGATGCGCGCCCCCGGCCGACTCGCGCGGACCGCGGCGACCGCCGCGGGGACGGCTGAGTGAAGATCGGCGACGAGAACGGGCATGCCCTCGATTGAGTCGGCCTCTCGAAGGGCCTCGTGCCACTCGGACTCCTGCTCGTCGGCCCCCAGGGTCATGTATTGGAGCGGGGTGTAACGGGCCTTGACGATGTGCCCGGGCCCGGGCTGCGGATCCGGCGGCAAATTGTCCGGCAGGGCCGCCACCATGAGGTAGCCCCCCGTTCCCAGGCCCCTGACCGCCGCGGAGGCGGTGAGAACGGCCCGCTGGCCCGTCTCCGGACGGCCCACCAGCCGCGTGTAGGCGAGGGCCCGGGCCTCTTCGCCGTCGTCGAGGAGCACCTGGCATTCGACGCATCCGTCCCATGTCTTTCCGAGTGAGACTATCTCACCGTTTCGCCACATCATCACGCACCCAAGCCTACCCTTCGATTACCCTAGGCATGTGAGTCAGCAATCGGAATACCGCGCGGGCGAGCGCCAGCTTTCGCTGCTTGCCGCCCTGACGCATCGGGGGCTCACCCGGGCGCAGGCCCGCCAACGGATTCCCTCATATGCCGCCTACGCTTCGCGCGAGACCTTCCAGCGCGTCTTCGAACGCGACGTCGCCGCGCTGAGGGCCGCCGGGTACCCGATTGCCGTCGACGAAGGCGACGTCTACAGATACGACCGCACGGCCCCGATCATCGCGCCGATGTCCGCCCTCGACGTCGGCCTGGTGCGGTCCCTGCTCGTCGGCCTGGGCAAGGGCGGCGGGCTCGTGGGGGCGGCCCACTCGGGGATGGCGAAGATCCTGGCCACGGGCGAGGCGGGCGGCTCGGCGCCGAAATACCTGAGAGCCTCGATTCCCTCCGGGGACGACGTCGTGCAGATCGCGCGGGCTCTCCAATATCGGCGTCGGATCTCCTTCGCGTACGAAGGGCGAGGGGCGGAGCCCGCGCGGTACCTGCTCGAGCCCCGGAGCCTCGCCCAGCATTTCGACGCCTTCTACGTCACGGGGGAAGCCCGATGCGTCGCGGGCAAGGTCCGCCCCGGAGGCTCGCCGGCCTGGTCGAAAAGGACCTTCCGGGTCAGCCGCATCGTGCCCGGCTCGCTTTCCGTGGACGGCCCGGCCGGCCGGCCGGCGTCCGCAGACGAAGAAGACGCCTTCGCCCCCGTGCGGGCCGTTCTGGCGGTGCGCCCCGGGGCCGCGGCGCCCCTCCTCGCTCAGGGACGCCCGATTTGCCCGCCGGCAAAAAAGGCGAATTCTGCGCCGGCGGGGGAAACGAGTCCCTCAGACGCCGGGAAGTCCTCCGCTGCAAGCGACACGGACGGCCCGCGGGGCGCGATTCCCGCGACTGCGCGAAAAGGGTGCGAAATTGCGGCTCCCGCCGGGTGGGACGTCGTCGAAATAGGTCCGGTCAACCGCCAGCGCGTCTTCGAGGCGCTTCTCGCATACGGGAAAGACGTGCGCCTTATGGGGGACGCCTCACTGCGCGCCGAATGGCGGGCGCGGCTGGAACACCTTGCCGGGTTGGGGCAGCCGAGCCGTGAGCCCGGGCGCGAAGGTTTGAGACTGGAGGCCGAAGCATGAGGGCGGGTGTGAAAACAGGCTGCGGCGCGAGACGAGGCATGAAGTCGGCGGCCAAAGCATGGAAAACGCACGAAAACGGCGGCCAAGGCATGGCGACAGGGGTCGCGGCGTGAGCGGAAAGGGAATAGTTCAAACGAACGCTCTGCTCGTCTTTCTCTCGTCCCTGCCCGGGGGCTCGGCAAGCCTTCGGGAACTCTCCGAGCGTTTCGGGATCGAATGGAAACGCGTGCTGCGCCTGCTGTGGGATGCGTCGTTGGTGGAGATCGAAGGGTACGGTCTGCCGTTCAACCTCGATCTGCCTCCGAATCCGGGCGAGGAAGACGCCGGCGAAGAGCCGACGACGCCCGATTCCTACGTCTCTTTTTCCGATTCGGGGGAGCTCGACGTTCCCGACCTCGCCTTGACTCTCGACGAGGTCATCGCGCTCGTGGCCGTCATCGACTCCGTCGCGGAGATCACGCCTTCGGGCGACGCGCGGGACGCCCTCGCGCATGTGCGCGCCACCCTGATCGCAGCGGCCGACGGCGCCGGCTTCGGCTCGGCCATGTGGGACGGGCCCGCCCCCGTCATCGGCGACGAAGCCTTCGCCGCGGTCGAACGGGCCCTCGCATCCAGAAGCTTCATCGAGTTCACCTACCACCGGCCCGGCCCCGACCTCGCCGAGTCCGTCACGCGGGTCGAAGCCTTTCCGGTCGAGATTCAGGCCGCTTACAACCCGCTGCTTCTCGCCGTCGCATCGGCCGGGCCGCGTTCGTACCGCCTCGACAGGATCGGGGACGTCCGCGAGGGCCGCAAAGCCAGCAGGGCGGAGGCGGCGGCCGCCCGCGCGGCGGTCGTCGACGAGGCGAAATCTTGGAGCCCCGAGGGCCAGCGCGTGACTGTCACGGTGGGCCCTTCCGGGCGGTGGATCGGCGAAGCCCTGCCGGGTGCGAGCATGAGGAGGTCGGGCGACGGCGGGGATTATTACGATGTGTCCTTCGCGTCGACCTCCGACGAATTCCTCGCCTCGCTCTTGGTCCAGCTGGGCACGGCCGTCCGCGCCGTCGAGCCGCGAGAGACGGCGGCGCGGCTCGCGAAGCGCTTCAGAGACCTGGCGGACGCAGCATGAGCGACGCCCGCCGCGTGAAAAACGGCCCGCGTCGCGAGAGGATCGGCCTGCTCGTCAACCCGACGAGCAGGCGCGGGCTCGCCGAACGCGACGGCATACACGCGGCGCGCTGCCTGCGGGCCCTGGGCTTCGACGTCGTCGATCTGACCGCGGGGTCCGCGGAGGAAGCCGCGCGCATGAGCTCAGCCGCCGTCGCCTCCGAGGGGCTCGACGCGCTCTTCGCCGTGGGCGGCGACGGAACCGTGGGCATAGCCGTCGACGCGCTGGCCGACTCCAAGATTCCGCTGGGAATCCTCGCCGTGGGGACCGGCAACGACGCGGCGCGGCATTTCGGGCTGCCCAGACGCGACGTCGACGCCGCCCTCGCGCTCGCCCTAGACGCGCTCGAATCGAAGCGCACGTTCGCCGCAGACGTCCTCGAGGTCGCCTCCGAAGCAGGGAGCAGGCGGGTGATGTCGGTCGTCTCCGCGGGCCTGGACGCCGACGTCAATCGGCGGACGAACTCCTTCTCCTTCCCGCGCGGGGGAGCGCGCTATGCGAGGGGGATAGTTTCAGCCGTCGCAAACTTCGCGCCGTACGGCCTGCGCCTGGAGGTCGACGGGCGGGCGTGCTCGGCTCCGGCGACCCTCGTTTCGGTGGCCAACACCCGCTTTTTCGGCGCGGGCCTGCCGATCGCTCCGTCGGCCACGGCCGCGGACGGACTGGCCGACGTCGTCTTCGCCGCCGGACTGAGCCGCCTGCAAATTGTCAACCTCCTCCCTCGGCTGGCGCTGGGGCGCCACCCGAGCCATCCTCTCGTCCATTGCGTTCGGGCGCGCCGCGTCCGCATCGCCTGCGAGCCGCGCGCGGGCGCCCGGCCGCCCGATCCCATGGCCGACGGCGATAGGCTGGGAACGCTCCCAATCGACATCACGTGCCTTCCAGGCGCGGTGGAGGTGCTCATATGAACGGCGCATTGGACCACGTCGACCATTTCGTCGAAGAATACGCGGCCCGCGGCATCGCCCTCGACGGCTTCCAAATCGACGCGTGCAAAGCCGTCGCGCGCAATCGCGACGTCCTCGTGTGCGCACCCACCGGCTCGGGGAAGACGGTCGTGGCCCACTTCGCCGTCGAACTGGCCCTGGCCAAGGAGAAACGCTGCGTCTACACCGCGCCGATCAAGGCGCTGTCGAACCAGAAATACTCCGAGCTCGCCGAACTTCACGGCGAGGAATACGTCGGCCTGCTCACCGGAGACGTCTCCGTCAACCGCGACGCCGAGATCCTCGTGGTCACCACGGAGGTGCTGCGCAACATGCTATTTGCGGGCTCACCCGACATCGACGACGTCGGATACGTCGTCCTCGACGAAGTCCACTATCTCGCGGACAGGGAGCGCGGGCCGGTGTGGGAGGAAATCATCCTCACCCTGCCCGAACACTGCCGGCTCATCGGCCTGTCCGCCACCGTCCCGAACACGGGCGAGCTCGCGGGATGGCTGCGCTCCGTGCGCGGGAAAACGGAGCTTGTCCACAGCGCGGTCAGGCCGGTTCCCCTCCGGCAGGAGGTCGCCGTGGGACGGAAGGTCTTCCGGCTTTTCGGCAAGGACGGCGGCCCGCTCGGCGCGCTCGTCTCGGCGATCGCGAAGCTGCCGCCGGACGGGCGCGGACGCGTTTCGGACCGGGACCGCCGGAGGATCATCGACCTTTTGGCCGAGCGCGACATGCTTCCGGCCATCGAGTTCATCTTCTCGCGCAAAGGCTGCGACAAGGCGGTCGAGGCCCTTCTCCAACGGGACGTTGCGCTCACGGGCAGGAAAGAACGGGCCGAGGCGGCGGCCAGGATCGCCGAGGTGCGCGCAACCTTGAGCGAATCCGACCGCCGCGCCGTCGGATTCGACGCCGCCGCGCGCGCGCTCGTTCGCGGATACGGCGCCCACCACGCGGGCGTCTATCCGGCGATCAAGGAGCTGACGGAGAAGCTCATGGAGGACGGTCTGCTGCGGATCGTCTACGCGACCGGCACCCTTGCCCTGGGCATCGACATGCCGGTGCGCACCGTCGTCGTCGAATCGCTGCGGCGGTGGGACGGGGAGGGGTTCATCGACCTGAGCGCCACGGAGTACACGCAGCTCATCGGGCGCGCGGGCCGCAGGGGGAAAGACACGGTCGGCCACGCGGTCGTCCTCGCCGGTCCCGACCTCGACCCCTACATTTTGGCCGACCTCGGGTCGGGCAAAGTGGAAGCCCTCCTCTCGGCCTTCGCGCCCTCGTACAACACGGTGGTCAACCTCCTGGCCAGAATGCCCTACGAGCAGGCGCGGGCGATGATGGGGCGCAGCTTCGCGCAGTATCAGCGAAACGCCGACCTCGCCAAGCTCGAGGCGCGCCTGGCACGGATTCGCCGCCGGATTTCCGCCGAGGAAGGGCGGCTGCACTGCGACGCGGGCGACGTCGTCGAATACGTGCGCCTGCGCGCCGCCTCGGGAAGGGCCGCCAAGTCCGTGCGCAAGGCCGCCAAAAGGGAATACCGCGAAAGGGTTTCCCGCTCTTTCGCGCAGGCGAAAAACGGACGCCTCTACGCCGTGCACAGGGGCGGCGACGTCGACTACGTGCTTGTCCTTTCGGCCGATCGCGGCAAGCTGCGCGTCATCGACTGGTACGGGGAGATTTCCTGGCTGCGCGAGGCGGACCTCGGCTCGGAGCTGCGCGACGTCGGATCCGTGAGCCTGCCCGTGGGGCGGCGCCTCAAAGACAGGTCGACGCGGGAAGACCTCGCCGACGCCATCGTCGAGCAGGTCGAGGAGCGCACCGAGCTGGGTGTGGACCGCGACCTTCTCGGATCGTGGTCCCGATTCGCCGTCGGCCCGGACGCGGACCTGGCCAAGCACCCGTGCTCGGCGTGCCCCGATCTGGCAGCCCACCTCGAAGACGCGGAAACGCTCCTGTCGCTCGACGCCCGAGCCGCCGAAATCGAGAAGACGTCGGCGGGCTTCACCGACTCCGTCGGACGCGAATTCGACGCGACGGCCGCGGCGCTCGTCGACGTCGGCGTGCTTCAAAACCGCGGCGGGGCAATCGAGCCGGGGCCCGGCGCCCCGACGCTGCGCAGGCTTCACCTGGAGGACGACCTTTTGGCCTACACGTGTCTCTCGGCGCTCGCCGAGGGCCTGACGCCCTCGGAATTCGCCGGGTGGGCGTCGATGTTCCTCACCGACGACAGGCTTGGAACTGCGCAGCCGCGCTCGCCCGTGCTCGCGAGGCTGGCCAGGCAGGCCGTCGGCGAAGCCGAGTTCCTCCGCTCCGTCGAGGACAGGCACGGAATCGCCAGAACCCGCGACGTCACCCCCGGGTGCGCGGACGTCTTCGCCGCCTGGGCCTCGGGCGCGAGCCTGGACGAGTGCCTGCGCACCTCCAGGATGGCCGCGGGCGACTTCATCGCGGCGGCCCGCAGGCTCATCGATCTGCTGGGGCAGTTCGCCCTCGCCGGGGAAGGCACGTGGATCGCCGACGTCGCCGGCCTCGCCCGCTCGCGCGTGCGCAGAAGCGAGGTCGTGGCATGAGCGGGCGACTTCATCGCGGCGGCGCCCGAGACGTCGGCGCGAAGAGGCTGCTGCCGAGTCTCGCGCCACTCGGCCCGGCTGCGCTGTCCGTCGGCGCGGGCGTGTGCCTGTGGGCGTCCTTTGCCCCCCTGCACCTGTGGCCGTCGGCTCTTCTCGGCGTCGCCCTTCTCATCACGGCGCTGCGCGGGCGAGGCTTTCGCGCCAGTTTCGCCTGCGGCTTCGCGACGGGAGCGGTTTTCTTCGGCCTGCTGTGCGATTGGGCCGCCGAAGCCGCGGGAACGTGGATCGCCAGAGTGGGGCTGGGGGGAGTGCTCGCCCTTTACACCGCCGTTCTTGCGCTTGTCTGGCAGGCGTTCCTGCGGGTCTGGGGCGGTTGCGCGGAAACGACGCCGGGCGCGAGGAAGGATCCCGAGGCTCGCACAGGCGACGCCGGAGCCGCCGCAAACAACAAAGCGTGCGCTTGGAAGCTGGTGCCTGCTCTCGCCATTGCATGGGTCGCCGTCGAAGACCTCCAAGGCACGTGGCCCGAGGGCGGAATGCCGTGGGGCAAGCTCGCATTCGGGCAGGTCGAAGGGCCGCTCGTGCGCCTGGCGCCCTACGGCTCGACGGAGCTCGTCAGCTTCGCCGTCGTCGCCCTGGGAGCCTCTCTCGCATACGTCGCGCAAAACGCGAGGGCCCGCCCGCGCCGCGCTCTCGCCACGGCCGCAGGCGCCTGCGCCGCGCTCGGGGCGGCGGCGGCCATTCCGCTGGGCGGCCCGCCCGCAAGCAGCGTGAAGGTCGGCTTCGTCCAGGGGAACGTCTCCAGGGACAAATCGCTGACAGGCTATGCTCGGGCCGTCTCCGTCACCGAAGGGCTGGCGAAGCAAACGCGGAAGATCGAGGGGGAGGGCGCCGAACTTGTTCTGTGGCCGGAAAGCTCGTCCGACCTCGATCCGGAGACGACGCCAGAAGCCCGCGACGTGATCGAAGGGGCGGTGTCGCGCCTCGGCGTCCCGCTTGTGCTCGGCATCCAGCGCTACCCGGAGGACTACCGCTACAACGAGTACACGCTGTGGGTTCCCGGAAAGGGGCTGACCGCCAGGTATACGAAGCTGCATCCCGTGCCTTTCGGCGAATATATACCCGCGCGCGGGTTCTTCCGGCTGTTCACGAAGGCCGTCGACCGGGTTTCAACGGACATGCGCGCGGGGAAGGGTGCCGCGGTTCTCGACGTTCCGCTGCGCGGGCGGCGCGTGCGCATTGCCGCGCCGATATGCTTCGAGGTCGCCTACAACGAGATCGTCTCCGACTCCGTTCGCAAAGGCGCGACCCTTGTCACGGTTCCCACGAACAATGCGTCCTTCGGAGATTCCGCCGAATCGCGCCAGCAATTCGACATGACGCGCTTTAGGGCCGTCGAAACCAGACGCACGGCGATACAGGTATCGACCATGGGGGTTTCCGGCGTCGTCGACGCCGACGGCACGGTGCGCGAAAAGACCGGCATGTGGAAGGCGGACGCCCGGGTGGCCGGCGTCGGCCTCCACACCCACCTGACGCCAGCCGTCCGATGGGGCGGTTCGATGCGCCTGGCGTGGAACCTCGCCGCAGGGGCGACGACGGCGTTAGCATTGTGGCAGACGCGCCGCTTGCCTCAGCGGCGCGGCCGGCGGAAGTACGGCTGGCGGCGGCGCGGCCTCCCAAGTTCAGGCGGCGACGGCGCGCAGCGCATCCCAAGCGAGAGTCGGACCGAAAGCGTCGGCAGCGGAAACATTCGCGGCAAGGACAACAACAAGGAGGAACGATGAAGGTCGTCGTGATCATACCGACCTACAACGAAATCGAGTCGCTGAAGCCGATCGTCGGCAGAGTGCGGGCGGCCGTCCCCGAGGCCGACGTCCTCGTCGTCGATGACAATTCCCCCGACGGCACGGGGGACCTGGCCGACGAACTGGCCTCGGCCGACCCTCGCGTCCACGTCCTTCACCGCGCGGGAAAAGAAGGGCTCGGGAAGGCCTACGTCGCTGCGTTTTCCTGGGCGACGGAGAAGGAGTACACGCACGTCGTCCAGATGGACGCCGACGGCTCCCACCGGCCCGAGCAGCTTCCCCTCCTGCTCGAGCGGGCCGCCATGAGCGACCAGCCCGACCTCGTCATCGGCTCACGCTACGTGCGCGGGGGAGAGCTGGAGGGATGGCCGAAGTCGCGCGAAATCCTCTCGCGCGCCGGGAATTTCTACATCAAGGCGTGGCTGGGGCTTCCGGCGTCGGACGTCACCGCCGGCTTCCGGGTCTACCGGGTGGCTTTCCTCCGCCGCCTCGACCTTTCCAGCGTCGAATCGGCGGGCTACTTCTTCCAGACTGACATGACGGACAAGGTCCACCAGTTGGGCGGGTCGATCGTGGAGATGCCGATCAGCTTTGCCCAGCGGGAAGCGGGGGAGTCGAAGCTCTCGGCCGGCATCTTCACGGAGTCGCTCAAACGGACGACGTCGATGGGCGTCAAGCGCCGCGGGCGCCAGCTGGCAGGCCTGGCGCGCCGCGCAGCTTCTCGGCTGCGCGGGAAGTGACGTTGGCATTGGCCGGGCGTCGGCGGCCGGCGCGGGCGTCCGCACCAAAAATGGAACTTTTGATGCAAATAGGCACTTTTCATGCCTAGAGGACCCCGGACCGCGGCAACTCAGCCGTGGTGTCGGCGAAGCCTGAGCTTGCCCGCGCGCAGCAGGTCGAGGCGTTCCTGGAGGAGTTCCTTGAGCTCGTCCTCGGTGCGGCGCTCAAGGAGCATGTCCCAGTGCGTGCGCTGAGGCTTGGCGGGTTTCTTGTCGTCCGTCGCAGGCTCATCGCGCAGCAGGCCCTCGGCGCCGCAGCGGCATTCCCAGGTTGCGGGCGGCTCGGCGTCCGTCGCCATGGCCACGCCGAATTCGTGGCCGCTGGGGCACGCGTAGACGACTTGTTTGCGCTCGACAAAGGCGACTCCTTCGTCGGTTTCCAGTGAATTTGCGCCAATCTTCATTCCGCGAAGCGAACGTTCGGCCATGGTTTTCCTTTCCTCGATTGCGGGATCAGTCTAACGGGAAGGCCGAAGAAACGTCGGGCAAAGCGGTTTTGCCCCGACATGACGCCACTTTCGTCCGTCACCCCCTTCTGCACCCCGATCCGATAATGCACATTATGTCAGAACGGGCCAAAGCAGAACGCGACCCGCCTTTGAGATATTCCCCCATCGACGCCGAAAGATGAAGTAATCTCGGCATCATGAGACTCGGAATCGACTTTGGAACCACGCGTACAACCGTCGCCGTCGCCGACCGCGGCAACTATCCGCTTCTCGCGTTCCCAGATCGGAACTCGGACGCCCGTGAGTACATCCCGTCGATCGTCGCTCTGGCGGATTCCGGTCCTGTCTACGGTTTCGAGGCCGCGGGCCTGGCCCTCAAGGGCGCTCCGCACCTGCGCTCCTTCAAGCGCCTGCTGTCGCGCGCGGACGTCAACCAAGACGCCGAGGTCGAACTCGGCGGCCTCACGATTCCGCTCATCGACGTCGTCTCCGGGTTCCTCACGCACGTCGCGAAATCCGTCCGCTCCGCCGCCAAGCCCGTCAGGGGCGGGCTCGAGGCCGTCGTCGGCATTCCCGCCCACGCGCATTCGGCTCAGCGTCTCATCACCCTCGAAGCCTTCAGGCGCGCGGGGATCGACGTCGTGGCCATGATCAACGAGCCGTCGGCCGCAGGCTTCGAGTACACGCACAGGCTCACGAAGTCTCTCAACTCGCGCCGCACGCGCATCCTCGTCTACGACCTTGGCGGCGGAACCTTCGACGCCTCCCTCGTGGCCGCAGACGACAAGAGCCACGAGGTGCTCGGCTCGCGGGGCGACAACAACTTCGGCGGAGACGATTTCGACGTCGCCCTCGCCTCCTTGGCGCTCGAAAAGTCCGGGCGCGGCGAACTCGCCGCAGACGAATGGCAGAAGCTTCTCGACTCGGCCCGTCAGGCCAAGGAGTCCCTGTACCCGCAATCCCGATACGTCGCCGTGGACGTTCCCGGCGCCGCCTCCCCCACGTCGATTCCGGTCAAGGAATTCTACGATTCGGTCACTCCGCTCATCGAGTCCACTCTCGCCACGATGGAGCCGCTTTTGACCCAGGAGGGGGGCGGCGCGCCAAAGCTCCCGGACGACGTCGCCGGCCTCTACGTCGTCGGCGGCGGGTCGGAGCTTCCCGCCGTGGGGCGGACGCTGCGATCCAGGTACGGCAGGCGAGTCCACCGCTCCCCCTACACCGCGGGGTCGACCGCGATCGGCTTGGCCATCGCAGCCGACCCGTCGGCGGGCTACACGCTTACGGACAAGCTGGCGCGCGGCGTCGGCGTCTTCCGCGACCGCGAGGGCGGCTCGGTCATATCCTTCGACCCCCTGCTCGGCAGCGAGCAGCGCGTGAGCCCGAGTGAGGATGTGACGGTCGTTCGCACCTACCGGGCGGCGCACAACGTCGGCTGGTATCGCTTCGTCGAATACACACGGACGGACGCGGACGGCGTTCCGCGCGGCGAGGTCGTCCCGTGCGGCACGCTGGCTTTCCCCTTCGACCCCGCGTTGCGCAGCGGCGAGGTGGACGTGGACGACGTCGAAGTGCAGCGAACCGGCGACGGCCCCCTCATCGAGGAGCGTTACACGGTGGACCGGCACGGGATCGTCGAGGTTTCGATCCGCGACGTCGAATCGGGATACGAGGTCGCGCGCTCGCTCGGCGCACGCTAGAGAGTCACAGGCCTCGGACGCCTTGCGCATCGCGTGTGCGTGCGGGGCGCTTATTGGTGTTTAGGCGGTGCGGACGGCGTTCGGCGAACGTCGCGCGTGTGCGTGCGGGGCCTATGGCTACCCTCTTTCGCGGTACGTCGGCTTTGGACGGCCTCGATTATCTGAGAATATGTGGAAGTGGCCCATCCAGTCGACAGGGCGCCCAGCGCGCCCACATTAGCCGTTCTTTCCATTCAACATGTTTTGGCCTTCTACGCCGGCGCGGTCATCGTTCCGCTGCTCATCGCCGGCGGGCTCCACCTGAACGCGGAAACCACGATCCACCTCATCAACGCCGACCTTCTCACCTGCGGCGTCGCGACGCTCATCCAGAGCGTGGGGATCACGCGTTTCGTGGGCGTGCGCCTGCCGATCATTCAGGGCGTGACCACCACCGCGGTGGCCCCGATCATCGCGATCGGCGTTGCGTCGGCGCACGGCGGGGACCCGAACTCGGCCCTTCCCACGATCTACGGCGCCGTCATCGCCTCCGGCCTGTTCACTTTCTTCGCCGCGCCCTATTTCGCGGCCCTCATCCGATTCTTCCCGCCGGTGGTCACGGGCACGGTCCTCCTCGTCATGGGAACGACCCTGCTGTCGGTCTCGGCCTCCGACTTCGTCGGATACGCCACCGCGGCGTCGTCGGCGGCCTCCGCCAAGGGCGTGGTTCCCCTGCAGCCGACGTCGCTGCTCTACGCCTTCGGGACGCTGGCCGCCATCGTCTTGGCCCAGCGATTTTTGCGGGGGTTTCTCGCAACGATCGCGGTGCTCATCGGCCTCGTCGGAGGCACGGCCGTCGCCGCGATCCTAGGCCACCTCGACCCGAAGGACATCGACGCCTTCAAAAGCGCCGGCTCTTTCGCCGCGACCACGCCGTTCTACTTCGGGACGCCGGCCTTCGCCGCGGGCGCGATCGTTTCGATGGTCATCGTCATGGCCGTGACGATGGTCGAGACGACGGGCGACGTCTTCGCCACCGGGGAGATCGTCGGCAAGCGCATTCGAAAAGCCGACATTTCGGCCGCCATCCGCGCCGACGGCTTGTCGACGCTCCTCGGCGGCGTCATGAATTCGTTCCCCTACACCTGTTTCGCCCAGAACGTCGGCCTTGTGCGCATCACGCGGGTGAAATCGCGGTGGGTGGCGGCCGGCGCGGGCGTGATCATGATGGTCCTCGGGCTCTTGCCGAAGGCGGGTGCGATCGTGGCGATGATCCCCTCCCCCGTGCTCGGAGGCGCCTCCCTGGCAATGTTCGCCAACGTGGCCTGGGTCGGCATGCAGACGATAGCCAAGGCGGACATGCGGGACAACCGCAACGCCGTGATCGTGACGACCTCGCTCGGCCTGGCCATGCTCGTGACCTTCAAGCCGTTCATCGCCGAGTCCATGCCCTCGTGGGCCCGGATCTTCTTCGCCTCGGGCATGACCGCCGGGGCGATCGCGGCGATCGCCCTCAACGTCTTGTTCTTCCACGTCGGGCGCAGGGGCGGAGCGCCTGTCGTATCGGCGCCCGACGGGCGCGCGCTCACCGTCGAAGAGGTCAACGCCATGGGCCGCGAACGCTTTGTCGAGGCCTTCTCACCGCTTTTCAACACGCAGACGTGGCCGCTGGAGAGGGCGTGGGAGAGCCGCCCCTTCGCCGACGCCGAAGAGTTCCGCGACGCCGTCGAGAAGGCCATTCTCACAGCCAGCCAGGAGCGCAAACTCGCCCTCCTGCGCGACTACCCCAGCATCTCCAGCCTCCTCGAGGAGGACGACGCCGCAGCCCAGAAAGTCTCGCGCGACATCGGGTCGACGGCTCTCGGCGAGGCTGGCCCGGAAGAGCTGGAACGGCTGAGCACTTTGGCCAAGGCCTACGCAGAGCGGTTCGGATGGCCGCTCGTGGCATACCTCGGCCCTCTGGACACGGCCGAGCGGCTCATTGAGTCCGGTGCGCGCCGCCTGAGCCATTCGGCCGAACAAGAGCAGATTCTCGCGCTCTCGGAAGTCATTGACGTCGCCTACGATCGCTTCGACATGCTTCTTGCCGACGCGAATCCCGTGCGCACGGCCTGGGAGTCCAAGCTCACCGGGCAGTGATACGTGATGCTCGGCCGCAGGCGCGTGAGAGCCCTCATCCGGTGTGTGAGGAACGCCCCCGCGAAGAGAGCCCGCAAAGCCAGCGCGGGCGCCCCTCGCGGGGCTGTTTGTCCACTTTAAGCTTTGCGCCTTTTCGCCGCGCGACGCTTGGCGAGCTCGTCTTCCACAACGACGGCGCCGGCCTCTTCGGCCCGCTCCGTCGGAAGCTCGCCCAGCGTGCCCTCGACTTCCCGCCACACGCGGCCCACGGCTATGCCGAAGACCCCTTGGCCGCCCTTGACGAGATCGATGACCTCGTCGTCGGACGTGCACTCATAGACGGAAGCCCCGTCGGACATGAGGGTGATCTGAGCCAAATCCTCAACTCCGTGCGACTCGAGTTGCGCGACTGCGAGCCGGATCTGCTGAAGCGAAACGCCCGTGTCCAAGAGGCGCTTGACGATCTTGAGCACAAGAATGTCGCGAAAAGAGTACAGGCGCTGGCTGCCTGAACCGTGTGCATTGCGAATCGATGGCGAGATGAGGCCCGTCCGATCCCAGTAGTCGAGCTGCCGGTACGTGATGCCGGCCGCACGGCATGCGATAGGGCCGCGATAGCCCGTCTCGTAGTCCAGATCTGGGAGCGGATCGCCGAAGAGCATTTGCTGAGCACGTTGCATCCTTGCGTCGTGCGCGTGAGCTTCGCTCATGGTTTCCTCCATACTTTCGTGAAATAGACGGGGGTGCTCCGCCTACACAGGCAACGATATAGCAGGAACGGCTCTCAATGGTGGTACGGCGCGTCTAAACTTCGAATCAACCGTGAGAACTCCCCTAGCGACACTCAGATGGTTGAAAATTCGATTTTATTGCCTAACGCAGTTCGACTTCGATGTTTTCCGTTAGGAGCGCGCGATAAAGCTGGGATATGACGGTCGCGTTCTCCGTCGCCGAGGCGATGGCCCTCTCTCGCGCGACGCTGGATTTGCGGGCGCGTTCGGTTGCGATGGAGTTCGTCACTAGGACGGCGTGGGCGTGTGCGGATGTCCTGACGCTGCGCACCTGCCGCAGCGTGAAGCCCGCGCCCAGCAGCATCGTTGCGAAGCGAACGATGTCCGGGGCCTGCGCGGTCAAGCGCCCCCGCGGGTCGGCGGCGAGGATGCCGGCGTCGACCATCTCCTCGACGTCGGTGACGGAGACGCCGGTGAGGTCCGCGACTTCGGTCAAGCGCAGGCGCGTGCCGGGCTGGGGGCGCTTGGCGACGTCGTCGATGAGGCGAAGCCGCCCCGGATGCGTGCCCTCAGGCTGTTGCCCGGCGTCGAGCTGGCGGAGAAGCTCCCGGATCTGGTCAAGCGGAAGATACCGGTCGCGCTGCTCGCGCAGGATGAAGCGCAGCCGCTCGCAGTCCGCGGGTGAGAAGAGTCTCTGATTCGAAGCCGTCCTGTGGGGGCGGACAAGCTCGATCGACTCGTAATGGCGGATCTTCGACAGCGTCAGCAGAGGAAACTCGGCCGCCAGCATCGACTGGACCTCCCCTATCTTCAGATAGGGGTCGTGGGGAACGTCGAAGGGCCACTGCCCCTCCGGCTGCGCTTCGACGACGTCGGCCTCGGGGGCCGCCGCGGGCTTGCGCGCTGCGCCCGTCATGCGTTGGCGCGACGTCATGCCGTGGCCGGAGCCTCGTAGAAGGTCAGGCGGAACTTGCCGATCTGGACCTCGTCGCCGGTGTGAAGAATCTGGGCGTCGACCCGCTCGCGGTTGACGTAGGTTCCGTTGAGCGAACCCGAATCGCGAACCGAGAACTCGTCGCCGCTGCGAATGAACTGTGCGTGCTTGCGCGAAACCGTGGCGTCGTCCAAGAAGATGTCGGACTTCTGGTGACGTCCCGCGTTCGTGCGGTCCTCGTTGAGCAGGAAGCGCGCCCCGGAATTCGGTCCGGACAGTGCGATGAGCAAGGCGGAGCCCCTGGGCAGCGACTCGATCGCCGCCTGCTCTTCCGGCTTCAACGCGCGCCTGGCGATGTTGACGTCCGAGTCCCCGCCGACGGTCTTGAAAACCGAGGTCGTGGTGGGATCGGCCTCATTGGGCTCAAACCGTTCAGGCATACTGAAATCCTCCTTGGATAAAGATCCGGCTTGCCTCCGTAACCGTAGATCACAATTCTATAACCTTTGAGCCCCGCGTGTCATGGGTTTCTCGGTATTGACTTTCATTGAGCTTGAAGCGAATCGCCGTCGGGCCCCGCGCGGTTGTCTCCCCGCCTGCCGTTGTGTATTCTTGTTTGGTCGCAGCAATGATGTGGCTGATCCTCGGCTTCCTTCGCGGAAAGCTCGCGGGAGCCGTCTTCAGAAAGCTTGCAACTCTCTTGTCTCGGGAAGGCAAGTTTCTTTCTTGGGAGGCTCTTTCTCGGGAAGAAGGCGAGCCGCAGGATTGCATGAGCGGCGACGGGCTATGGCGCAGTTTGGTAGCGCACTTGACTGGGGGTCAAGGGGTCGTGGGTTCAAATCCCGCTAGCCCGACGGATCGAAGCCCGGCGAGAGTCTCTCGCCGGGCTTTTTCTTGCGAACTCTTCATGTGAGCTTTTCTTAGGCCGAGTGCCTTTCTCCTGCGGCAGAGGTCCCCCCCGGACGCCGAAGAGGCGAGCGTCACGGGCCGACGACGAACCTCATCCCTCTGGGATCGCGGGCCAGGCCGGCCTCCGCCAGAGCGTCGCCCATGGCGCGATCCAGCGTCGAGACGCCGTTGACCGACTCGACAACCGTCCGCTTCCTCGCGGCGACGCCCGGGTCCCGGGACGCCGCGCGCCTGAGGGATTCGGCCAAGGCCCGCAACGCCGCACGAAACACGCCGATCCGCGACGTGCAACAGACCAGCGCCTTCATGTTCTCCGGCGCGTAGAGGGCCGGCTCCCCGTCGACGAGGACGACCGCCGCTCCCGGCCTGCGCGTAGGGCCGGGCGAGCTGCCGGAAGGGATCGCAACGAGCCGCTCCCCGATCTGCTGAGGCAGCGCGGGGTCGGGCCAGGGCGCGCCGCGCCCGACGAGGCAGGCCGGGTCCCTGAGATCGAGAACCGCGGCCGCGGGTTCGCGATCGCCGTCTCCGGCGGCGCGGCCCTCGGCGTCGCCCGGGGGCTCCGCGAACGAACGCAGCGCGTCGAGCGTTTCCTTTTCGGCGTACTGGACGGGTCCGAGCCCGCGGACGAAGGTTCCCCGCAGGGCGGCGCCGGCGTCTTCCATTCGCCGCAGAACGGGCGCCAGGCTCGCCATTCCGCCGGGGACGCCCGCCGCAAGGGCGATGTCTCGGGAGACCACGCCGTAGCGGTCGAGCAGCGACTCGACCGTTGCCACCGCGGCCTCCTCGGCGGAAACCCGGGGCGGCCTCAGGCGGCGCCACGCCGTTTGCAGCATCGCGGCCTCCAGCCGCTCCGGCACTGCCGCACCGCCGTTCCTCGGCGGGGGTTGCCATAGCTGGGCGTTGTCCGCTTGCCTTCCCTGCGCCGGGCCGCCCGAGGCAATGCCCGGCGCTTCAGCGCTCAGGGCTCGGGCGGCGGCGAAAGCAGCGTAACGGCGCGAGCGCCGGCTCGTCACCCGCCGTTTCTTCGGGGCGGCGGCGCGCGGCTGGAGGCAGGCGCGCACCGGTTCGAAGGAAAGGGCAGTCGCGGCCCCGTCGCGCGCGAGCTTCCACAGATCCTCCCAGCCGACGTCGCCGGCCGAAACGGCCGCGCCCGCAACCGGGGCCAGCGGCGAATCCGTGGGGAAGAAGGCCACCTCGCCGGCCGGCACTCCGCCCGTTCGGGACGCGTCGCTGGCCAACCGCCCAGATTCTTTGCCCGTTCGGGACGTTTCGCTGTCTGCCCGCCCCGATTCTCCGCTCGACCGCGCCTGCCACAGGACGTCGCCGGACAAAATGAGCTCGTCGAGCATGCCCGGGCTGTAATCGGCGACGCGCGCGGGGAAGACGACGGACTCCCACAGCGACGCCGGAAGCCACACGCCCTCCATCAGCGAAATCGCCTCCGCCAGGGCGTCGATTCCCCGCCCGGGCCGGTCGATCCCCGCGCGTTCGAGGACCAGCCTGTGCAAGGCGGCGGGGCGGACGGGTTCGATCGCGGCGCGGGCCCGGGCGAGCGACCTGTTGCGCACCCGCGCGAAAACGGAGGCCTCCATCCAGTGCGCGTCGTCTATTCGCATGAGCGAGCCGCTTTCGGCAAGCGATTCGAGGGCTTCGGCGGCGGTTGCGCGTCCGATTCCGAACTCTGCCGCCGCGCCCGCCGCTGTGATGCGGGCTCGGGTGCGCGCGCAGCGAAGGAGCAGGTCCTCCAGCGGAGGGCGCGAAACCGCCGAGATCCGCGGGGAGCCGCCCGGCTCGGCGGCCCATTCGGGGACGTCGGCGCCGAGGGCAAGCCTGAGCGCGGGCGCATCCTCGGCGCCCGCCCAGCATTCGCGCCCTCCCAGGCGCACGGCCACAACCCTGCGCGATTGCGCGAGCTCTTCAAGCAGGCTGCGAACCGCCTCCCGTTGAGAGCGGGCCGCGGCCTCCTCTTGGCCGTCCCGCGCAGAGCCTTCGCCGACTCGCGGGAAACGGCCTTCGCCTTCCTGTCGAGGCCGCTCTACGTCGGCCTGCAAGGAGAGTGCCTCATCCTCTCGCGCGGCGCTGTCCCCTTCCTCTCGCGCGGACGGCGCATCGCCGTAGGCGCCGACGCTGCGGGCGGCGACCTCTTCGAGGGTCAACGGCCCGAGCCGGCGGAGAAGGTCGGCGACGGCCTCGGCGTCGCACCTGACCCGCCGGCCGGGCGCCAGCCGCTGCAATTCGGCGTCGACCTCGGCCAGGACGCTTTCGTCGAGGACCTGCCCGACGCCGCCGTCTCCGACGAGGGAGGCGATCGCCTCCGGGTCGAGGGAAAGCAGATGCGCCCTTCGCTCGGCGCGCGGAAGGTCCTCCTGGTAGAGGAATGCGCCGGTGTACCCGAAGAGCAGCGGGCGCGCGAAGGGCGAAGGCACAGCCGTCTCCGCCTCGACGATGCGAACGGAGCGGGCTTCGATCCGCTCCATGAGGCCGGCAAGCGCGGGAAGGTCGTAGACGTCCTGGAGACATTCCCTCGCGGCCTCGACCGCCACGGGAAAGTTCCGGAATCGCCGGGAGGCCTCCAGCAGCTGTCCGGCTCTGAGCCGCTGGAGCCACAGCGGCGTTCTGCGTCCGGGGCGGGACGACGGCGTCAGCAGAGCCCGGGCCGCGCATTCGCGAAAGCGCGCGGCGAAAAGGGCGGTGCCGCCGATTCGGCTCGTGACGAGGCGGCGCAGTTCCTCGGCGTCGAAAACCACGAGCTCGGCGCCGGGAGGCCTGCCGACCGTCGCGGGCAGCTGGAAGGCGATGCCGTCGTCGTTCGCGAACACTTGCGGCTCGATCGTCGCAACGCGGCGTATGCGCTCGCGTATCGCCATGGCCCACGGCTCGTGCACTCGCCGGCCCATCGGGCTGTGCAGGATGAAGCGCCAGCTGCCGTTTTCGTCCCTGCAGCGTTCGAGCACGAGCGTTTCGTCGCTCGGAATCGCGCCGGTCGCGGCCTTCTGTTCGAGGAGGAGCGAGACGAGGCTTTCCCGCGCGTTTTCGTCGAGCCCGGCGCTTTCGAGCCTGGCGAGGAACGACGCCGAAACGAGCGGCTCGCTTCGGACTTTCGCCGAAGAATCGGGATTAGGGGCGGGGCGCGGGCGTCCTGCCGCCTCCGGGACCGACGCGAATTCCAGGCTCGCCTCGGCCTCGCGGAGGAATGCGCCCTTCGCCGCGCCCGCGGAGGCCGGCCGCCCGGGCCCTTCGCCCCGCCAAAAGGGCAGGCGCGAGCTTCGCCCGCTCACGCGGTCGACGACGACGCGGTCGCTTGTGATCTCGCGAATCTGCCAGCTCGACGTGCCCAGGGTGACGACGTCGCCGACCCTGCTCTCGTAGACCATCTCCTCGTCGAGCTCGCCGACGCGGCGCCGCCCCGCCTCCTCGGCGCCCTCGGGAAGGACCACTGGGAACATGCCTCGGTCGGGAATTGTGCCGGAAAAGGAGACGGCGAGCCGCTGCGCTCCGGGACGGGCGCGCAAAACGCCCGCCTCGCGGTCCCACACGATTCGGGGCGAGAAGTCGGCGAGGTCGGCGGAGGCGTAGGCGCCGGATAGCAGCTCGAGGACGGAGTCAAAGGACTCCCTCGGCAAAGCGGCGTAGGGGGCGGCGCGGCGCACCGTCTCGAACCAGCGGTCGGCGGACGTCTCCTCGACGCTCACGGCGGCGACGGTTTGCTGGGCAAGCACGTCCAGCGCGTTCGCGACAAGCTCGGTCTCCTCGATCGCTCCGGTCCGCATGCCTTCGGCCGCGACGGCGGCGTCGACGAGATGCGTCCGCTCCACGGGGTAGATCGCTCCGCGCGGCCGCCCGCCGACGGAGTGGTTGGCCCGGCCGATGCGCTGAAGGCCGCTTGCCGTCGAAGGCGGGGGCGCGACCTGGAGGACGAGGTCGATGGAGCCCATGTCGATGCCGAGCTCGAGCGACGCCGTCGCCACCACGCAGCGCAGGCTGCCCGATTTCAGCTCGTTCTCGACGGCCAGCCTCTGCTCCTTGGAGACCGACCCGTGGTGGGCCTTGGCGATGACCGCCTCTCCCCCGAAGCGATTCGCGTACTCCTCGTTCAGGTGCGCCGTCAGCCTTTCGCATGCTCCCCGCGAGTTGACGAATACCGCCGTCGTCCGGTGCTGAAGAACGTGGTCGAGAATGGCCCGTTCTATGTGCGGCCACATCGAAACGACCATTTGCCCGGCGACGGAGGCGGGCGGAATGGCGGCCATGTCGGCGACGGGCACGCTGACCGCGACGTCGGGATTCGCGGCTGAGTCGGCCTCCACGATCGTGACGGGACGCGATCCTCCGAGGAAGTCGGCCACGGTCCGGGCCGGCGAAACGGTGGCGGACAGGCCGATTCGCTGGGCGGGCTTCTCCAGCAGCCCGTCAAGGCGCTCGAGGGACAGCGCGAGGTGGGTTCCGCGCTTGCTTCCCGCAAGGGAATGGATCTCGTCGACGATGACGGTCGAGACGGCGCCAAGCGTCTTCCTCGCCTCGCTCGTGAGCATGAGGTAGAGGGATTCGGGCGTCGTGATGAGGATGTCGGGCGGATTGACGCGGAGGCGACGCCGCTCCTTCGCGGGTGTGTCGCCGGTCCGCATGCCCACGGTCGTGCCCGTTTGCTCGGCAGCAGCCGCTCGCGAGCCCTCGACCTGAGCGGCCTTGGATCCTTCAGCGTTCGGTTCGGACGCTGGGCCTGCATCCGACTTTCCCGCGGGCGCGCCGCCCGGATTCGCTCGGGTTCTTTCACTCGCGAGGGCGCCGGGTGCGCCGCCGTCCGATTCGCCTGCGGATTCTCCGGGTTCGCCGGGCTCACGGACGGGCCCAGGCACTTCGGCGACGCCGAGTTCACGCGCGGGTTCTGCGCTCTCCCCGCGATCGCCGGGCTCGCCGAACTCCCGAAGGCCCCGCGCGGCGCGTTCGACGCCGGCGAGCGGCCGCCGCAGATTGCGTTCGACGTCGGCCGCCAAAGCCTTGAGCGGCGAAACGTAGAGGACGCGCACGCCCTTGGCCTCGCGGTCTTCGGCCGAGCGGCGCATGAACCGGTCAATCGCGCTGAAGAAGGCGGCGAGCGTCTTTCCCGAACCGGTGGGCGCGACGACGAGGGCGTTCTCTCCCCTGCCTATCGCCGCCCATGCGCGCTCCTGAACGGAGGTAGGCCCGCTCGGAAAGGCGGAGAGGAACCACGAGCGCGAGGCCCGTGAGAAGCCGGAGAAAGCTGCGAAGCTGGAAAAGTCTGACGTCACGGCCCGCTAGGCTTTCCTGCCGCAGACCTTGCCGATCGACATTTCCAGAAAGCCGACGACGGGGGCGACGACGAGCGCAGCGTTTGGAAGCCACCACCAGAGGTTGAAGTCGCCGTAGTATGACCAGAACGAGAGGGCCATGAATCCGGCGCAGAAGGTGAGCGTCAGGCCGACGGTCACAACCAGCTCGCCCGCCGCACGGCCCTTGCGCACCAGATACACGCCAAGAAATCCCAGAAGCGCCGCCGAAACGTCGAGCGGGAAGAACGACCAGTTCCACGCCTGCATGATCGGGTTGGAGTAGTCTCTGAAGCGCTGCTCCTCGGGTATGAGATCGAGGAAGACGGCCGTCCAATACAGCAGCAATCCCGCGTCGACGGCCAAAAGAAGCGGCTTGCCGGCTCTCATACGCCCCTCGCGATCGTCGTCCATATGGCTGTGGCCTCCTTGTTTGTCTTTGTTGCGCTGGCTGTCTGACCAGCCTTCTGTGCAGGTTGCTCGCGCAGGTTTGTGGCTCGTTCTACCTTTATCACACTGTCCGCGTCCGTCACACCGCCCAGCGGATTTCGACGCCTCGCCCGCGCATTTTTCACGTCTTCGGCGGGCATGCCGTCGGCGCGCTCGCAGCTCAACAGTCAATGCGTCGAGAATCGCTTGCAGCGCAACAGCCAGCGCGTTGTGCCGCGAATCGATACACTTTCATCTTGGATCAGCACATCGCAACACCTTGCGGCCGCATCCCGTCTGTTTGACGACGATGCGGCGCTTGCCCACGGCAAGGAACGTCGGAAGCCTCCTAAGTGGCGGAAACGCCGCTTTTGGAGGCTTCGAGCGCAAGGTGTCGAAGAAACTAGCCAGAAGGAACCGACAATGATCCAAACGAGTCCAACGAGATGAAAGGCAGACAATGGCGAAGAAACCCTCGGCGGGCAAAGCTGCAGTCAAGAAGGTCGTCCTCATCACCGGCGCAAGCAGCGGCATGGGGTTCGAGGCGGCGAAAGAGCTGGCCTCGCAGGGCCATTCCGTCTACGGCGCAGCCAGGCGCGTCGAAAGGATGGCGCCGCTCACCGAATACGGCGTGCACACCATCGAGCTTGACGTCACCGACGAGGAGGCGTGCAAGGACGCCGTCGGGCGGGTCGTCGCCGAACGCGGGCGCATCGACGTGCTGGTGAACAACGCGGGCTACGGATCCTTCGGAACGATCGAAGACGTCGAGATCGACGAAGCGCGCCGCCAGTTCGACGTCAACGTCTTCGGCCTCGCCGCTCTGACGAAGGCCGTCATGCCCCAGATGCGCGAGCGGCGATCGGGCATGGTCATCAACGTCTCGAGCATGGGCGGGCGGCTCGTCACGTTCATGGGAGGCTGGTACCACGCCACAAAGTACGCGGTGGAGGCCCTTTCCGACGCGTTGCGCATGGAGGCGGCCGAGTTCGGCATCGACGTCGTGCTCATCGAACCCGGCGGAATCAAAACCGAATGGGGGAACATCGCCGCCGACCACCTCGCCGAGTCTTCGAAGGGCGGGGCGTATGAGCAAACGGCGTCCAAGGCTGCGGAAGGCATGCGCCGCCAGTATTCGGGCAAGATGATGTCCGACCCCGACGTCGTGGTGCGAGCGATTTCGCGGGCCGTCAACGCGAAACGGCCCCGGCCCCGCTACCTTATCGGCTTCGGAGCAAAGCCTTTGGTCGCAGCCCATGCGGTGCTGCCCACAAGGGCCTTCGACTGGTTTGTAAAAAAGGCCGTCTTTACCCCGAGCCGGCGGAAGTCGCGGCGCTCGCAACAGCGTCGGCCGCAGTAGCCGTTGCGGCATGACGGTTATGAGGGCACGCCCCTGCGCGAAAGCGCCCGTTTGCGCCCGTGCCGCGACATGCCACACGGGCGCTTCCAGAACTGTCGACGCTTTGTGCTCACCGGTCATTTGCCGGAGCTCGTTGACCGTCGACTTTTTCAACAATCAAGCCCGCCAACCGTCAAATTCGCCGACCGTCAACTCAAGGAGGCGCCCATGATTATCGCAGGAGTTATTTTCGCAGCCGTCGCTGCGCTCATTCATATTTATATTTTCTATTTGGAGTCCATCGCCTGGGAGAGCGAGCGCGCGCGGGCCGCATTCGGCACGGGTTCCGTCGAGGAAGCGCGGACGACGAAGTTCATGGCCTTCAACCAGGGCTTCTACAACCTGTTCCTGGCGCTGCTGGCGATCATCGGAATCGCCGTGTGGACCGCCGAATCAAGCGCCGTCGGGCTGACACTCGCATTCGCGGGCGTCGGCTCGATGCTGGCCGCCGCGGCCATCCTTTTCATCGCCTCCGCGCCGCACAGGGCAGCCGCCGTCAAGCAGGGCGCGTTCCCTCTGCTGGCCGTAGGATCCCTCGGTTTGAGCCTAATGCTCTAGGCTTCGGCCCAGTACTCTAGCAGGATGGGCATCTTTACCCGTCGGTGCCCATGAGGGTCGCCGACGGAGTCTATTTCGCCCGCGTCAAACGGATTCGCCCGCGAAAGGCTGCGCGGCTTTATCGGCTGAAAACCGCCGGAATTCCCGCTGCGCCGTGCCTGGAAACGCCACTGTATCAGCTTGCGCTCGGAGGCCGCTCGCGTCGTTTTAACCTCCTCTGCCGGAGCATGGCCCTTGTTAGACTCTTGCCATGCCCACCACGCGAATCAACGACAGAGAGACGGAGCGCAAGATGCTCGACGTCGCCGTTTCGCTGGTACATCAACAGGGCATTTCCGCGGAGCTGGACGACCTCGCCTTCGACCAGATCGTCCAGGAGGCCGGGGTTCCGCGCGATTCGGCGTACCGGCGCTGGCCCAAACTCCACAAGTTCTACGGCGAGGTGCTGCTTGAGCTCGCCAGCGGCACCACCCTGCCGGTCACGGAGTCGGCCATCGCCGAGCCCGCGGGCGCGATCGTCCTCGACCGCATCGAGCACCTGGGAACGGCGCAGGGGCGGCGCAACGTCGTCGTCGAAATGTTCCGCGTGGCGATCGGCGCCGACTACGATTCGATCGTCGCATCCCCGGAGTGGAACACGTTCGCGGCCCTCGTCGCCTGCCACCAGGGGATCGCCGACGACGACATTCGCGATGCCGTCGCCGCCGAGCTTGCCGCGACCGAGGACCGATACGTGCTGGCCCGCGCCCGCGTGTACGCGCAGCTCTCGGCCATCCTCGGCTATCGGCTCGTCCCCCCGTTGGCCGGGCCGGACGGCTTCGAGCTCATGAGCCGGGCGGCCGGGGCGGCGATCATGGGCCTCGTGGCGAAGATCGGCCTGGGCGGACCAGCCTACGAGTCCCCGCGTTACCTGCGCGCATTCGGCAGCACCGACGTCGCCGAATGGAGGCCCTCCATCTACATCATGGCCTCGTCGATCTTCAGCTTCATCGAGCCGGACCCCCGCACCCGCTGGTCGCGGGCGCGGGTCGAAGACCTCGTCATGGCGATCGCGCAATTCGCCTCGCGCAAGTAATTCGTTTCACCGGCAGTCACATCACCGGCAGCGGCCGAAGTCAAAACGGAAGGTTTGGACGCGGCGGAGTTCGACGTCGGGCCGTTCCCGCGCCGCCTCCCCTACCTGCTGCCCGTCGCCGTCTTCCCTTCGCGAAAGAGCCGCCGGAGCAGGCGCACCCGCCAAGTCCACCTCGCGGGGCGGGCGAGCTTTCCCGTCGCCTCGCGTTCGGCGTTGTCGAACATATCCTCGACGACGGCGTCGTGCAAAGGCTCGACCGCCAGGGGGAAGAGCAGGCGCATGCTGCCGCGGGCGCGCCCGACGAGCACGTGCCTCATGCGGCAGCGGCCTCCGGGAAGGGCGCTGAGGCTCAGCTCGTGCGCGCCGTCGATCCCCGTGGTGGGTTCGAAGGCGAAACGGACCCTCGCGCCGGGCTCGTACTCTGTCACGTGATAACGGATGGCCCCGTGGCCTCCCGCGCCGCCTTCGGAGACCGGCCTGTCCAGCACCATGGGAGGCCAGTTTTGCGAAGGCCAGAGGCGGTCGCCTTTCCTGCCCAGCCCGTCAAGCAGAGCGCCCAGCCGCTCGATCGGCGCATCGACGACGCGTTCGTGAACGTTGCGAATCATTGCTTCCTCGCTTCCATCGAGAGTTATTGCAAGTCTATTCTAAAACTCTAGTTCGCTCTGAAGTCGACAAGTCACCCACTCGTCTGGCACGCAAGCGCCTCATGCATTTGGCTTGGCTCATTTTGCTCCGGCCAGGCGGGCCGACTATCAGTCAAACCTGCATCAGATTCGGTACGGTTGGCTCAGATGTCTCTTGTTTTCGGACAGGCCCTCCGCGAAGGCAACCCTGGGCGTTAGGCTGGTGTTTGC
>ERZ772918.5-NODE-5-length-210567-cov-6.86921_pt1 | contig 210567 bp, 164 predicted proteins | sample MGYA00512118_ERZ772918 | MGnify/ENA primary metagenome ERZ772918 (study PRJEB29015, sample SAMEA2737939) | human oral metagenome | biome: human oral; feature: human-associated habitat; material: dental | place: China | collected 2135 ... | reverse complement strand
GAGCGTTCGACTGAAAATCGAAAGGTCACCGGATCGACGCCGGTCGGAGCCACTGCCTTTTCGGCATGTTTTTCGCGCTTCCAACGCGCGCCTCAGCCTTTCGGAACGCGCCGAGTTCTTGTTGGCACATGTAAAGAATTTTTACACGTTCCAAAAACGTGTAAAAAATTTGGCGACTTTTTTACACGTCAAGAATCCCGTGTCCAGAATTTTTCCATGTGGAAACCTGATCTTCCTTACAACGAACTCCCGTTCCCTCCCGTCGACGAACTGGAGACTCGCTCAATTCTTCGGGCGGCGGCGAACGCGCGAGCGGCGCTCGCCGGACTGGATCAGGCCGGTCAAACAGATTCCCAACCCAGAGATTCTCATCTCCCCTCTCTCCTCGAAGCACAGGCAAGCTCGGAAATCGAAAATATCGTGACCACAACCGACGACCTCTTCCGAGACGAAAACCTCAAGGAGCGCCGCCCCGGACCCAGCGGTAAAGGAGACTTGCGCTATCGGGAGGCTCTGTTCGCCGGGCTCAAGGAGGTTCGCCGTCGTCCCCTCAATACGAATATCGCCCTCGAGGCAAGCTCCCACATAAGCGGCTACAACATGGAGCTAAGGTCTTTGCCCGGCACTTTCATCGGAAACTCCACGACCTTGGAACGCCGGTACACGCCCCCCGAGAGCAAAGATCTCATCGCCCGCAAGCTCGGGGATTGGGAGAAGATCGTTCACATCGGAGACGAGCTCGACCCATTGGCCGCGATGGCGGTCGCCCACTGCCAGTTCGAAGCAATCCGCCCTTTCACGGACAGCAACGGGCGCACAGGAAGGATCCTCAACATCCTCATGCTCATCGAAAGGAGGCTTTTGAGCGAGCCGGTTCTCTGCCTTTCCCGCTACATCATCGAAAACAAAAACGAGTACTACGACCGTCTCCTGGCCGTGACACGAGACGGCGCCTGGCAAGAGTGGCTTTCCTTCATGCTGAGCGCCGTGCAATCGACTTCTGAGGAGACGCTCGCAACCATTGACAGAATTCAAGAGGCTCGCCGCACGATTCGGGAACAAATGCGCCCAAATCGGGGCGGTTCGAACGCCGACCTCCTGGACCTGCTCTTCGAACGCCCGTACTGCCGAATCGCCGACGTCGAAGACGCCTGCAACGTCACGCGCCCCACGGCGACCAAACGTCTGGAAGAGCTGGTCGCCGCGGGCGTGCTGGACGACAGAAGGGCCGGCAGAGACAGACTTTTCGTCAACGTGCCGCTGATGGAGATCCTCCGCAACCCGGGAACCGCCGCGCAGGAACGCTGAGGCTGCGGGATCGGCGCTTGCCGGGCAAGACCCCTTTTGGGGGACGCCGCCGCCCGACGATCGGAGAAGTCCAATGCTGATCGGGGAAAGCCAATGCTTCGTCGTCACGCGCTGGAATTCCCGCGAGAAGTGCGAGCGACGGGTCGTCGCGCTCCCCACTGGCGGGCCCGAGGATGGCGCCTGCCGCGGAACGCGCGTCGAGCCCCTCGGGTTCGAGGTCGCCCGGCACGAAAAATGACCGCTGGCCATCGGCCGGCTTCAGACGCGGCTCCGAGCAGACAACAGCGCACCGGTCCTCCCGCAGCGAGCCACACAGGACCCGCCGTAGTTGGCATGCAAAACCATTTTGCATCCCCAACCTGGGGTATCGAGTGTCCCGGTGTTCCTAAAGCACCTCGACCAACCGGATCAGGTATCCGTCGGGGTCTTGGACCACGAACTCCGTCTGGCCTTCGAGTTTGGCGCCACGGGCGCCTGTTTCATACCAAATCTGCCGCAGGTCCCGAAACGGCCGGACGCCCAGCGCCGTCAGCCGCGAGCGCGCGGCGCCGACGTCGGGAACTTCGATCTGAAGGCTCACCCCCCGGCCCCTCGGCGCACGGACGCGGCCGGCGAACTCTGGGCGGTCTTCTTCGAGCATGAGTTGGGCGCCGTTGAGTCCGAGGCACGCGAACAAGGGATCCTCCCTGGAGAAGAGGATCCGAAAACCGACTCCTTTGACGTAGAAGTCGAGGCTCGCGAAGATGTCGCTGACGGACAACTCGGGAACGAGCGGATTCCAACGCATAGCCCGATCATGGCATACGTTCCTCTCACCGGACCGTCGGACTCCGTATACTCAAGTGTGGAACCTCGTACATTTTGTGGAAAACTCTCGTTAAATCGCTCGCAGTCGCATAGACTTCGCGTCAAGTAGCCTCGCGGCAGAGCCTTGAAAGGAGGGACTTCCTCCATGAGTCCAAAGACGGCCCATGTCCAAGTCCTTGCCCCGTTGACCGGTGTCATGGTGCCGATCGAAAGCGTTCCCGATCCCGTCTTCGCACAGAAGATGGTCGGCGATGGATTCTCCATCGACCCTTTCGACGGCACGGTATTCGCTCCGGTTTCGGGAGAGATCGCCGATCTCCAAAACGCCCATCACGCCCTCACGATACGCACACCGGAGGGGATCGAGATCCTCATCCACATCGGCCTTGAAACCGTCGGCCTGGAAGGACGCGGGTTCACGCCCCACGTCGCCAGGGGCGACAAAGTCGACGCCGGCGACAAGCTCATAACCTTCGACGTCGACCGGGTGGCCCGCGAGGCGAAAAGCCTGCTCACCCAGGTGGTCGTGGCCAATATGGACGCGATCGGCTCGATCCGGCCCGAAACCGGGATGGTGGTCGGCGGAAGGTCCTTGGCCGCCACGATCGAGCCCGCCGCGCCGAAGGCCCGCGCATCGGCCGGCGGCGGGGGCGAGGCCTTCACCGGCACGGTTGCCATCCCCAACCCGACGGGCTTGCACGCGCGGCCCGCCGCGACTCTCGTCGCCCTGGCCAAGGGCTTCGAGAGCGACATCAAGCTGGCCTCCCAGGGAAACACCGCCAACGCGAAATCGATCGTCGCCATCATGGGCCTGGGCCTCGCCCACGGTCAGGAGGTCGAGGTCAGCGCCGTCGGACCCGACGCTGAGCGCGCGCTCACCGAAGTCATTGAGGCGATCAGCGGCGGCCTCGGGGAAGAGCCCGTGCCCGCAGGCTCGCCGGGTTCGGCACAGGCCGCCCCCGAGCAAGCCGCTCCCGCGCAAGAGCCGCCGGCCCGCCGCTCGGAGGACCCCGACCTCTACCTCGGCATTCCCGCTTCGCCGGGCCTGGCCGTAGGCGCGCTCGTCCAGCTGCGCACGCAGGAGTTCACCATCGTCGAGGCGGGGCTCAACCCGGCCGACGAGCGGCGCACCCTGCGCGACGGGCTCAACCGCGCGCTGTGGTCCCTGGGGGAGCTGGCCGACGGTTTGCGCAAGCAAGGCGACGAGGAACGCGCCGCCATCTTCTCCGCGCACGAGGAGCTGCTGCAGGATCCTGAGCTCCTCCACCTGGCCAATGTCGCCGTGAACGAAGGAAAGAGCGCCGCTTTCGCCTGGCGCAACGCCTACACGACGTTCGCGGACCAGCTCGAGTCGCTGGGCAACGAGGTGCTCGCCGGACGCGCCACGGACGTGCGCGACGCCGGCGTCCGCGTGCTCCAAGAGATCACCGGGCAAAAGCTCGAACGCCCGGAGCTTCCCGAAAACACGATCCTCGTGGCCGAGGAGCTGACGCCTTCGGACACGGCTCACCTCGACCGTTCGAAGGTCGTCGGATTCGCGACCGTCACCGGCGGGGCCTCCTCCCACGTCGCGATCATCGCGCGCTCGCTCGACATTCCCGCGATCGCCGGAATTGAAAACGCCGTCCTCGACCTCGAAGACGGCACTCGGGCGGTCCTCGACGGAACCTCCGGCGAGCTGCGGACGAACCTTTCCGAGGCCGACCTTTCCGCCGTTCGCAAGCGCCAGAAGCGAATCGAGGCCCGCAAGGCCGCCGAATACGCGAAGAAGGACGAGCCGGCGGTCACCTCCGACGGCAGGCGCGTGCAAGTGGTCGCCAACATCGGCGGGGTCGACGACGCAAAGGAATCCCAGACGAAGGGCGCCGAGGGCGTCGGCCTTCTGCGCAGCGAATTCGTCTTCCTCGGACGCGCCGACGCGCCCAGCGAAGAGGAGCAGGTCGCGATCTACGCGGACTGCGCGCGCGCCTTGGCGCCCGGTCAGCCGCTCGTCATTCGCACGCTCGACGTCGGCGGAGACAAGCCGCTCGCGTACCTCCCCCTCGGAGAGGAGGACAACCCGTTCCTCGGCCTGCGCGGAGTGCGGGTGGGCCTCGACCGCCCCGAGACTCTGCGCCCGCAGATCCGCGCGATCCTCCGCGCCGCGGATGAAGGGGCCAAGCTCCACGTCATGTTCCCGATGGTCGCCACCATCAGCGACTGGCGCCGCGCGAAGGCGATGTGGGACGAAGAGGCCGAGGACCTCGGCTACCGGGGCAAGGTGAGTCTGGGCATCATGATGGAGGTTCCTTCCGTCGGCGTGATGGCCAAACAGTTCGCCGCGGAGGAAGGCCTCGATTTCTTCAGCGTCGGCTCGAACGACCTGACGAGCTACACCCTGGCCATGGACCGGGGAAACGCCAAAGTCGCCGCACAGGTCGACGCATGCGACCCCTCGATTTTGGCTCTCATCGGCCAGGCGGCCGAGGCCCTGCACGAGAAGGGCAAGTGGATCGGGGTGTGCGGCGGCGTCGCCTCAGACCCGCAGGCGGTTCCGATCCTCGTAGGCTTGGGCGTGGACGAGCTGAGCTGCTCGATCCCGGCCATCCCTTCGATCAAAGCGAAAGTCAGGGCGTATTCGTACAGCGAGTGCAAGTCGCTCGCCGATGCGGCGCTGACATCCGCGACCCCCGAAGAAGTCCGCGCCCTCGTCCCTCTCGACGAGGTATGAGGAGGTAACCATGAGTACCGCTTCCGAGATCGTCGCCGCCGTCGGCGGCCCCGAAAATATCTCCAGCCTCACCCATTGCGCCACTCGCCTGCGTTTCCAGCTGCTCGACGCTTCGAAAGTCGACGGCGACGCGATCGATGCGATCGACGGCGTCATGGGTTCCGTTCCCCAATCCGGGGAACGCTATCAGATCATCATCGGCGGCGCCGTGCAGACGGTATACAACGCCATCAACGCCCTGCCCGAGATGCAGGGAAATCGCCAGCCGACCGACGCCGAGATCAAGGCCGCCGCCCGAGCCGGCGGGCCCCGGGGCAAGTCCGCGTGGCTCGACACGTTCTTTGAGTTCCTGTCGGATTCGTTCCGTCCCGTGCTCGGCGCACTGCTCGGCGCTTCGCTCATCATCACCTTTATGTCGATCATGGCGACGCTCAAGGTCATCGAGAATTGGTCCGACCCTACGGTGACCCTTTCGCCCTCGTGGACGTTCATCAACCTCATGTGGCAGTCGGTGTTCACCTTCCTGCCCCTGATGGTGGCGTACAACGCCTCGAAGAAGGCGGGCGCCGATCCGTGGGTCGGCTTCGCGATCATGGCCTTCGTCATGCTTCCCGGCTTCACGGCGTTGGGCAAGCATCCGACGAAGACCATCACGTTCGCGGGAGGAAACAAGATTCCGATCGTGGAGGTCTTCGGCTTGCCGCTGACCGTTCCGAGCTACGGCTCGCAGGTGTTCCCGCCGCTGTTCATGGCCGTGGTCTTGGGGCTTTTGTACAAGCTGCTCAAGAGGGTCATTCCCGAGAACGTGCAGCTCGTTTTCGTGCCTTTCTTGGCCTTCGTCATCATGATCCCGCTGACCGCCTTCCTCATTGGGCCCGCGGGAATCTACGTCGGCGGCTGGATCGGCAACTCGCTCAGCGCGATCAATGACTTCTCGCCGTTCATCTTCGCAATCATCGTCCCCCTCGCTTACCCGTTCATGGTGCCGGTCGGCCTGCACTGGCCGATCAACGCGATCATGCTCGCCAACATTGCCCCACCGTTGCGCCACGATTACATCCAGGGTCCGATGGGCGCATGGAACTTCGCCTGCTTCGGCGCGACGGCGGGCGTTTTGTTCCTCGCTTTCCGCGACCGGGACAAGCAAATGCGCCAGACGGCGACCGGCGCTTTGACCGCCGGCCTCCTCGGAGGCATCTCCGAGCCGTCCCTCTACGGCATCCATTTGCGGTTCAAGAAGATCTACTCGCGAATGCTGCCCGGCTGCCTTGTGGGCGGGCTGATCATCGGCATCGGCGGCGGCGTGAACATCCAGGCCTTCGTCTTCACCTCGCTGTTGACGATCCCCGCCTTCGAGAACATCCCGCTCTACGCGATCGCCGTGCTCGCGGCCTTCACCACCTCCATGCTGCTGGTCATCTTCCTCGACTACCGCACGCCCGAGGACAAGGCCGCTGCGCACGCTAAGGCTTCTGCCGATGCCGACGCCGCAGCCACCGCCGGGGACGATGCCGCACCCGGGCCCGCGCCCGCCGGAGACACGATCGAGCAAGACCGCGTCGACGCCCTTTTCGCAGGTCTCGGCGGCCGCGACAACGTGGCGACGCTCGAGGATGTCGCTTCGACTCGCCTGCGCGTTGAGGTCCGCGATTCTTCGCTGGTCGATCTCGACGTTCTCAACTCCGCCGGCGTTGCGGGCGCCGCCGAGGTTGTCCCGGGCGTCTGGCATGTGATCCTTGGGCAAGAAGCGTCTGCTTTCGCAAAGGCCGCAAGCCTCGCGGAGGCACCCGCCAAGTAGCTCCACGGCCCGCTGTCACAACAACAATCCCTGGTTTGCCGCACAGTTCGCGCTGTGCGGCAAACCGTTTTCGGAGGCGCCCAGAGCCGAGGATTCAGCGCTGACACGTCCCTAAGGCCCGAGAAGAAACGGGCTACCCCGAAAGCTCGGACGCAGACGGGCCCCTCAGGCGCAACAATGGACGACTCGGTCATCGTCAGCTCCCGTTCAACCTAACGCCGACGAGATCTCCGTCAGACCGTCTGAAAAGGAAACCGCCGTCATGGTGCTCGACATCGATCATGTCTTGGTGCACTTTCTGGTGATGATGCCAGCACAGCAAAACCGCGTTGTCGATGTCGGTCGCTCCACCGGCGCTCCAAGACAACGCATGGTGGATCTGCCCGTGAGCGATTGTGTCTGTGCATCCCGGGTATCGGCATGTTCGATCTCTGGCAATGACGGCCCGAGCCTGCCCGGAGGTAAACAGGCGTTTTTCCCGTCCGACATCCAGAATTTCGCCAGTCTGAGAGAAAACGACTCGGCTGATCGACGAATCGCAAACCAAGCGCGCCAATTGCGGCATCGACAACGGCGATCCGTCGTCGAAGGTTGCAGGCTCGAGCCCCTTCATTGCCGTCAAATCAACGCTTCCCGGAATCGCACTCAGAATTTTGCCCAACTGCTGAGACCAACGTTCGCGTTGCGCGGCGACGCCCTCGAGGCATCGAGCCCGACGGCTCTCACCTGCCGGTCCTTTGCCCGCCCCTTCCCCATCGCCGCCACAAGCGCACAGGAAGCCAACGCCGCCATTCGAATTGTCAACCAGCGGCCCTTCGCCGCTCGAAGATCTTGCTCGCGCACCGTCGCCGCTCGAAGCCCTAGCTAGCGTGCTTTCGTTGCTTGAAGACCGCTGCGAAGTTTCCTCATACGCCCATCGAGACTCCGACAGTGGAAGAATTTCCTGCCCCCGAGGCTCGATGCCTGGACGCCGCCCGGCTTCCACGCGCCGCCCGGCCGTCTCTGCCTGCCCAGCTTCGACTCGCCGCACGACCTTCATTCGCTTTCGTTCGGAGGGGAGCAAAACCTCTCGTTTTGAGCTGTTGAAAGTCGGGCTGTTGGAAGCCGAGTCGCAAGGAGCGCAACCGCGGGAAGCGGAAGCAGAGGAATTCGAAACGCAAGAAGCAAAAGAGGAAGAAGCGGAACTTGAAGCGCGAGAAACAGAAGCGGAGGAAGCCTTCTCCAGTCCGACAAGGGTGCCAAAAGGAACGTGTACGGAAAGATGCGGGCGGATTCTCGCGCCGCCGTTGACGGTGCCGCCGTCCAGTTTTGCGGTCGCGAGTTCGACCAAAGCGCGAGCGCGCCGGTGCGGAAGGCTACGGTTGTCGTCAGCCGATTTTCGCCCCATGACGGCGCTTAGCGCCGTGTCAACGAGAATGGACGCTTCGTCGGACAGCCAACCGCTTACCTTCATTCCGACACCGTCGCGCACGAAGGACAGCGCTTCCTTCTTCCGTTCGGAGGCTTCAGTCGAAACGGCGGCACCCGGGTCCTCGGCAAAAGCCAATGTTCGCACCCGTCGCTCGAAATCCCTCGGCGCATACTCCTCCGCCAAAGCAATGAGATCCCCCTGAAACCCCGGCCGCTCCAGCGCGTCCTTCAAAGCAGGCGAGTTGAACGCACGTCGAACGATATCGACATGTTCAGGCGAGACGCTCCCGTTTTCCAACGCTTTGCCCATTTCCGCCAAAGACGCGGAGAGCTCCTGAGCCCGCTTCATTTCCCGGTTAGATGCCGCGCCGCTGGCGCCGGAAGCCTTTTCGTTCCACTGTTTGAATGTGCGCGCCCCTTCCTCTTGCCACTGCTTCCCCTTTTCTGCAACGGTGAGGAATCGAGCCCGGGAGCCAACGAGCCGATTAATGCATTTTCCAAGCTTCTCGAGGCATTCGAGAACGACAGGAGGGGAAACGCGTTCGACGTCGATCTGCCTCAATTGAGCGAGCGCACCCTCCAAGCCGTCAAAACAACGCCGAAGCGCACCGTCTTGCCCACCGCTTTTGAGAGCGCCCGTGCCCTTTGCCGATTCGACATCGCGCATCGCACGAGAGGAAAGGCCTCGCCCACCCAAAGAGCTGGAGAAACCCCCGCGTCTGGACGTAGGCCCAGGCGAAGGGCGCGTGGGCGCACAATACTGCGCGTCAGCCCGCATTTGAGCTCCCATTCCAACGCCTCCTCTCGTGCGAATCAGACCGAGGGCGAACTTCTCGCCGTTTCAATCATCATACATCAAAAACAAAGGAATGTCGAGTTTTTGTTCGCAGCAGATTTCGTGTTAAAGTTGAGAACAACAACCGAATAGCGATGAATCCGGTGCGACCCCGCACTCGACGTCAGTTCACCAAAACAGACTCCGCCTCGACAAGGCGCAGAGGAGGCGCCGACGTCGTCGACGTAGCCACTCCCTCAACGGGGTATGTAGCGCCGGCAACGGTAAACGAGGCTCGCCAGGCGACGGTCGCCGTCACGGTCACCAACGCGGCAGGCTGCAAATACGTGTGGGCGACGGTCGCATTCGGCCACGAGCCGCCAGGATCGTCCGTTTCAAACGAAGCGCTGCCGTCGCCGGGCGTCCACCTCCAAGAAACGGGTGTCAGATGAACGGTCACGTCCTGTCCGGCCACTTGAATGCTAGCGTCGTAAGCTTTTGCGTCCGACGCGTAGTAGACAGGCATGTTGACATATGCCCACCCCCGCGCCGGGGTTATTGTCACGCGCCCGGATGCGACTACCAGCCGCTTGACGTCTTCGATGCCGACCAGGCGGGTCACATCGACCGGTTCAACGCCGCCATTCGCCGGGGGATCAGGAGAAAGGTTCACGAAGCACAACCCCTGGCAATCGGCCCCCTCCGCATTTCCGATCAAGGCATATCCGTCGAGACACAGAGGAAAAATCGCATGAGCGGCCCTCGGATCGTTCGGACACACGTACCTCTGCATCTCCAACGCGGGCTTTTCCTGAGAAGAGCCAAGCGCGTGCGACGACGAACGCCCCGGCCCCCTCTGGCGCGACTGCCGGATAGAACTGGCGCTTTTCTTTCCCCTCACGTCAATAGAATTGCCTTGGGATTTACTCGACCATGAGTAACCGTCAGATCCATTTGGACCATCTGGACTTGTATCCAAAGGCATCAAATATGAACTGACAAGCAGCAAGGCAGCAGCCTGCCGCGCACCGATTCCGCTCACCGCCGATCACCCAACTTCTTCCCATTTATCTGGGTTTCCAGCATTGAGCTGCACTACTCGCCAACCTTTGTCGTACTCTAATTCAAAAACGAAAAGCAGATCTTCAGCTTTCTTCTCATACTTGCCGCCATCAGACTTAACCAAAGAGTACTTTTCTTTGTGCGCAACAAGATTAACCCAGTATTTTCCCGCAGACCCTTCCACGCCCCCTTCCTGATGCTTCAGAATTGTCACTTTAGGCACGCTTGTCCACTGACCTTTTCCGTTGGCCGTCTTCGCAGCCTCAATGAACTCCCTGCAAAACTTGCAGTCTGGGCCTGACATTCTATCCAACTCGGCAAAGTCGCCCTTCGCCCCCACGTAAGCCGTCAAGTTGAGGTAGTGCTCCGCAGCGGCGACCGCCCCCTGGGGCGACACCTGAGACATGGCCGCGGGACGCGCCGGAGGAGTGGCATTCGGCCTCTTCGGCGTACGCTCGGAGGCGCGCTGAGGCGCGCCGGTTCGCGACATCCCAACGGGCGACGATTTCCCGCCGCCCGGCGAGGCGCCTCCTCCCGAGTCGTTTGAAGCCGGGGCGCCGGGCGACGTCGTGGTCTCCGCCGACGTCGACGGACCGCTCGATTTCCTCGTCGGCTCAGGCGAACATCCGAGCAACACAGCGCAACAGGTCGCAGCGGCAACCACCCTGCATAACTTACGCACACTTGAAGTATTCATGGATCCACACTAATGCCAAGCGCTCGCATCCCGCGTTGAACGTCCACACCCTGTGGAAAAAATTCGCCGCGCTGAACTTCCCCGCCCCTCAGAACCGCGCCCCAAGGAAACCGCCCCTCAAAACCGCGCTTGCGATACCACGTCTGACGTACTACGTTTATAAGAGTACAGCGGGTCGGGGCCCAAGAGCCAGCGACTTCAGGCTCGATCACGTCCCAACGTCAACCCAAACAGGCCAGTGCAGAACCCTGAACGAAAGGAGCCCCATGATCGGCGGCGACGCCATCCGCGGATACATCGACCTCATGGTCCTTTCGATTCTGCGGGAACACGCCTCATACCCCTACGAACTCGTCAAGACCATCACCGAGGTCTCGGGGGGCGCCTACACCATCAAGCAGACCACGCTTTACAGCGCGGTCAAACGCCTCGAAGCCACGGGGCTCGTCGCCTCGTTTCCCGACGTGTCCGAGTCGGGAAAACCACGAACCTACTACCGGATGACCGACGAAGGGCGAGTGTCCCTGCGCGCCAAAATCGCCGAGTGGAAAGCCACGCGAGCCGTCGTCGATCGATTTGTGAAAGGAAATCACTAATGGATGTCATTTACGCCTATCTCGATACCATGTTCTCCCCTTACGCTTCCAGCCCCCGCCTCGATGCGGCGAAAGAGGAACTGCGAGGAATGATGGAAGACGCCTACTCCGCCAGAGTCGCGCAGGGCAGCTCGCACAACGAGGCGGTCGGGGCGGTCATCACCGAATTCGGCAACCTCGACGAACTCGCCGAAGTGCTCGGCATTTCAACCGAACTCAATCGCGCGAGCGGCGCGCATTCCAACGACGCCGCCCGCAACGCGCCGTCCCCCGGCTCGACGGCCCCCGATTCCGACGACGCCGCGGCGCAAGGCGCCGACCTCGCGGGCGCCCACGCCCCGCACACCGCTCCCCCAGGCGCCCGCCCCCGCGCCTTCGCCGCTAACGGCCCTGCCGCAACCGGCGCACCGACAGCCGAGGCTCCGAACGCCGACTCGTTCGCGGCCGACTCGGCGACGCCCAGATCCGCAGCCTCCGGTTTCACGGCAACCCGCTCCACCGCCCCCGACGCAGAGGCGCGCCAAACGCACAGGCCGTCCGATAACAGGGACCAATGGTGGAACTGCGGGCGGAAGTGGGCAAATCGGGACGACGAGCCGGGCGCCCGAGTCGACATCTTCGCGGCCGTCTTCTGGCCGGTCATCACCTCCGTCTACCTTTTGTGGAGCTTTGTCTGGAGCGCCTGGAACGTCTCGTGGCTCATTTGGCCCATCGCCGGAGTACTTTTCGGCCCCGCGGTGATCATCGCTTCGGCTTGGTCGAATCGGCGAGACAGGCGCAAGAACGGCCCGACGTCCTGAGCTCCCGACGTCCTGAGCGCCCGCGCGCCCTGAACGGCCCGGCATCCCCTGTGCCCCGAACCGCCCGCAACCCGGGCGGGGCACAAGCCTCCGACCGAAGCGCCGCGTTTTCGCGGAGGCCCCCTCGGGGCAGGATCCGCGCAGCCGACGACCCGGGACCACAGCATGCAGCACCGCCGACGGCGCCTTCACGGGATCCGCGCAGCCGGCGACCCAGACAGAATCATCCACAGCCTAACCCTCGCGTTCGTCGAATTTTACTCCAGTAGACTTCCAGAAAAGCTCCAGTAAATCTCCGGTCCAAGCTTTCAGACTTGAAACATGGACGAGAAGACAACGCCTTTTAACAGCAATGACAACGGGAACGGACGGGAGCGCAAGAAAGCGACCTCCAAGCCGCCGTTTGCCGCGAACGGGGGCAAATATCTCGCAAACACCGAGCGGCAGCCCGCCGGCAACCAACCCTTCGACAACCAACCCTTCGACAACCAACCCGCCGACAGTCGGCCCGCCGGCAACCAGCTGACCGCCGAACGCGTGCAGCCGGCAGGCGCCCAACCGGCAAACGACCTCCCCGCCGAGGCGCTTTCACGCCGGAAGCGGCGGAAGGCTGCCAAGGCGGCCAAGCGCGCGGCCAACCCCCGCAAGTACAAGCGGCGGCGGCGCATCGTCGCGGCGAGTTCGCTTTCCGTCGCGCTCGCCGTCGGCACGGGAACCGCTTGGGCGCTCAATCGTTACGTCATCGACCATGTCGAAATCTCGAACGTCAAGGAGTACGAGGCCAAGCAGCAGGCGTCGGCGTCGAACGCCGCGAAGGACTATTCGAACAGCAACGTCAAAACGACGGTGACGGACAGTTCGTACACGGGAGCGAACGGAACGGTCAAGGTCGAGCAGATCGCCACCGGCTCCGGGGACAACACCGTCACCTACTACGTCGCCACCGTGAAGCTCACAGACGCGACCGCCTTGAAGTCCGCCTTCGCCAACAACCAGTTCGGCCGCAACATCACCCAGAAAACCTCGACCATCGCCTCGAACAGCAACGCGATCTTCGCGATCAACGGCGACTACTACGGCTTCAGAAGCAGCGGAATCGTCATCCGCAACGGGGTCGTCTACCGCGACGACGGCGCCCGCGCCGGCCTCGCCTTCTACCGCGACGGATCCGTGAAAATCTACGACGAAACCAGCACAAACGGCAAGAAACTCGTCAAGGAAGGCGTGTGGAACACCCTGTCCTTCGGCCCGTCGCTCGTCAAGAACGGCAAGATCGTGGACGGGATCGACGACGTCGAGATCGACACGAACTTCGGCAACCACTCGATCCAGGGCAACCAGCCTCGCACCCTGGTCGGCGCGAAGAAGGACGGCACGCTGGTCTTCGTCGTCGTCGACGGAAGGGACGCCGGGTACTCGCGCGGCGTCACGATGACGGAAGCCGCCAAGATCATGCTCGAACAGGGCTGCGTCACCGCCTACAACCTCGACGGCGGCGGCTCTTCGACCATGTACTTCAACGGCGAGGTCGTCAACGAGCCCTCCAACGGCGGCGAGCGCGGAACGTCGGACATCCTCTATGTGGAGAAGCTGTCATGATCGTCGTCATTCCGGCGCTCGAACCCGACCGCAGGCTTCCCGACTTCGTGTGCGACATCCGCAGGGAGATCCCGGACGCGCAAGCGCTCGTGGTCGACGACGGATCCGGCCCCGGCTACTCCCCCATCTTCCAGGAGGCGCGGGACAACGGCGCGCGAGTCATCGGATACTCCAGAAACCGCGGGAAGGGCTACGCGCTGCGAACCGCCTTCCGGTGGTGCCTGGAAAACGCGCCCGGCCAGGAGGTTGTCTGCGCCGATTCGGACGGCCAGCACAGGCCCTCCGACATCGCCGCGGTCGCCCGGGAGGTGCGCGGCGACCCGCAGGCGCTGGTTCTGGGAGTGCGGGCCTTCGCGGGCGACGTGCCGGCCAGGTCTCGCTTCGGCAATGCGGTGAGCGCACAGTTCTTCAGGCTGGCGTCGGGAGTGAAGGTCGCCGACACCCAGACGGGGCTCCGCGGATACGGCCCCGACCAGCTCAAAGGCCTGCTCGACGTTCCCGGAGACCGTTTCGAATGGGAGCTCAACGCCTTGCTGGCGGCTGCGGACGCCAAGCGGAGAATCGTGCAGACGCCGATCGAAACCGTGTACATCGACGCGAACTCGGGTTCGCACTTCCGCCCGCTACGGGATTCGTGGCGCGTGTTCCGCCCGCTCCTTGCATTTGCGGGCGCGGGAGTGTTCTGCTGGGCCCTCGAGCTCGCCCTCTTCCTCGCCTTGGCGGGCCACTTCAACCTTCTGGCCGCCGTCGTCGGCTCGCGGCTGACGTCCGGCGCGGTCAACTTCGCCCTCAACAAGCTGGGAGTGTTCCGCGACCGCTCGAACGACAGGACGTGGAGCCAGGTCAGGCAGTACACCCTGCTCGCGCTCGCGCTCATGGCCGTGACGTACGTCGGCGTCGAGGCGCTGGGCCTGCTGCACGTGCCGCTGTGGCTGGCAAAGATCGGCACGGACGTCCTCGGATTCGCCGTGAGCTTCGCGGTGCAGCGCCGCTTCATCTTTCGCGCGCGCCCGCACGGGCGGACGCTGAAAGAGGGCGGCTCACGAAACCGCGCGGCGGCAGACGTCGCCCGCACGGGCGGACGCTGAAGGAAGGCCCGGGGGAAGGCCCGTCAGAGCACCGCGACGGCGGCGTCGTAATTGGGCTCGTTTGCCATGTCGGCGACGAGCTCCTCGTGGAGGACGGTCCCGTCGGCGTCCAGGACGACGACGGCGCGGGCAAGAAGCCCGGCCAGAGGAGTGTCGACGAGGGTGACCCCGTAATCCTTGCCGAAGCTCGACCGGAACGAGGAGCCGACGAGGACGTCGTCGATGCCCTCGGCCGCGCAGAAACGGCCGGCGGCAAAAGGAAGGTCGGCCGAGACGCAGACCACCGCGGTGTTGTCCAAAGACGCCGCCCGCTTGTTGAACTCGCGGACCGACGCGGCGCACACGCCGGTGTCGATGCTCGGGAAGATGTTGAGGACGACGCGCTTGCCCGCGAGGGACTCGCTCGTCAGGTCGGAAAGGTCGGCGGCCGTGAGGGAAAAGGCGGGCGCGGCAGAGCCGACCGCAGGCAGTTCGCCGACGGTGTTGGCGGGTTCTCCATGGAAACGAGTGGTAGACATAAGTCAATTTTCGAAGCATCGAGCGCAATCGCGCAAGACGTAAGAGTATCGCTGATAACGAACTGAGGGCGGCGGGCGGGGAGGAAAACGGTGCGTGGGCTTCGCCTTTTCCGCCCTCGTGGGTGAGAATAGTTGTGCATTGTCGACCGCCGCGATACGAAGGGGAATGAAGGTGGACAATTCTAATGCGCAAGAAGAGGCGCTGCGAGCTCGCGCGCAGGCAGAGTATGCGAAGCTTCGGGAGCAAATGCGTCAGCAGGACGGGAAGTCCCTGAAGGGGGCCTCGAAGGCCGCACGCACGGCCGCTCCAGCCGCTTCGGGATCCGCCTCGGCCTCCCGCCCTTCCGGCGTCGGCGGCGAGTCCGGCGGTTCGGCAGCGCAGTCCGGCGGCTCGACGACGCAGTCCGGCGCCGCGTCCGCGCAGCCTTCGGACGCGGGCAAGCCCACCATCGGCTCCCTCGTCGCAGATCTGTCCTCGCAGGCTTCGACCCTGGTGCGCGGGGAGCTGGAGTACGCCCAAGCGAACCTCAAGGCCAAAGTCAAGAACCTGGGGATGGGCGGAGTCCATCTGGGCGTCGCCGCGTTCATCGGCCTGTATGCGACGGGGATGCTTTTCGTGACTTTCGCCCTCGTCCTGGCGATATGGCTTCCCGTGTGGGCGGGCTTCCTCATCGTGACGTCCTTGCTGCTTCTGCTGGCGGGAGCCTTCGCGCTTCTCGGAGTGAAGAAGCTTAAGGCGTCGCAGGCCTACAAGGTTTCCCCCGGCGACGGATTCGGCAAGGACGTCGCCGCCTTCAAGAACGGATTGAAAAAGTGAGCAACAAACCCAACGACGACGACAAAGACATCGAGCAGATCGAGGCCAATCTCGCTGCGACCCGCGAATCGATGACCGCCACGGTCAACGAGTTGGCCGCGCGGCTCAATCCCTCGACCCTGGCGGAGGACGCCAAGGAACAGGTCAAGGCCAAGGCCTCTCAAGCCGCTGAGACGGTCAAGGGGGTCGTGTCCGACGCCAAGCGGGGCGACCGGCGCGCTTTGGCGATTGTCGGCGGCACGGCGGCGGCGTTCGTCGGCGTCCTCGCCCTCAAGCTCGCGCGCCGACGGCGGGCCAAAAAACGCGTTTGAGGGCAATCGCACGCGTTCGACGTGGCGCTGACGCACCCAGGCGCGCTAAGCTATAGAACGCGAACGGATGAGTAAACCATTGGGGCGCCATTGAGCTTGCCCCGCGATGAGACGAAGGGGGTCGAGCCATGGGGCGCGGCCGTCAAAAGGCTAAGCAACGCAAAGTAGCTAGAGATCTCAAGTATTTCACCCCGGATACCGATTACGAAGCCTTGGAGCGCGAGCTCAAAGCGTCTTCAAAGAGCGACGACGAGCGGGACGACTACGACAAGTACGACGTCCCGCCCGCCACGGACGAGTGGGACGAAGACGACTGGAAGCCATCGCGCTGACGACGTCTGGCGAGGGCGGTGTGAGCGGGTTTTTGCCCGTCCACACCGCCCTCGTCAACCTCGCTCGTTTGACGGGGCCCTCGCCTGACGGCGCTCTTTTAACGGCCGGCTGCGCGGGTCCAACGGACCGCGGACTTGACGGCAGACCGGCCCGATACGGCGCTGGCGGCGGCTCCGCAGATTTGGCGCCGGCTCCACGAGCTCAACGATAGGCGCCGAAGACCCGGACGGTTCCGCCGTGCACGCCTTTCGTTCCGCCGACGACTCGCTCTGACGCCGCGGCGCGTGAGGCGCCCGGGCACGCGGCCGGAGCTGCGACCGCGTCGGCATCAGCCACGGCTCCGATCGGCCAGGCTGCGCAGCCGCGGGCCGCACTGGCGGCGACGACGGCGTCGACCTCCCCTTCCGCAAGCACGGCGACCATTCCGACTCCCATGTTGAGCGTGTCTTCGAGGTCTTCCCAAGCGACTCCGCCCAGCTCGCGCACAACCGAGAAAACCGGCGGAACCTCGATGGACGAGCGGTCGATCGCGGCGCACATCCCAACGGGCACGACCCGCGCCAGATTGGCCGCCAGCCCGCCGCCCGTCACATGCGAGAAGGCGTGGACCCTCCTCGAAACCTCCAGGCACAGCGGAGAGTAGAGCCGCGTGGGCTCCAAGAGCTCCTCCCCCAGCGTACGCCCGAACTCGGGCACATCGCGGTCCAAGGGCCAGCCCGATTCGGCGACGATTCGGCGCACCAGCGAGTATCCGTTCGAATGCAGCCCGCTGGAGGCGATGGCGAGGACGACGTCGCCCGCCTCGACGCGCTCGGGGCCGAGGACCGCGTCGGCCTCCACCGCTCCGACGGCCGCGCCGGCGACGTCGTAGTCGTCAGACGCCATGAGGCCGGGGTGCTCGGCCGTCTCCCCGCCCAGAAGAGGGGCGCCCACGAACTCGCACGCCCGCGCGACGCCGCGCACGACGTCGGCGATCCGCTCGGGGACCACCCGCCCGCAGGCGATGTAGTCAGTCATGAGGAGCGGGCGCGCACCGACCACCGCGACGTCGTCGACGACCATGCCGACGAGGTCCTGGCCGATCGTGTCGTGCACGTCGAGGGCCCGGGCTATGGCGATCTTCGTTCCGACGCCGTCGGTCGACGTCGCCAGAAGGGGCCTTTGGAACTCCTTCAGGGCGGAGACGTCGACCATTCCGGCGAAGCCTCCCACTCCGCCGACGACGTCGGCGCCGAGCGTGCGCCCGACGGCCGCCTTCATGAGTTCGACGGCGCGGTCTCCCGCCTCCGTGTCGACCCCGGCCGCCGCGTAGGCGGATACCCGTTCTTTCACCGTTCCTCCAATGGTCCTTTCACCGTTTCCCCGACGGTTCGCCCACACCCGCGAGCGCGCTGAGAACGTCGGACCCCGAAGAGGCCGCCACGCTCGCGACGTCCACGGGATACCTTCCCGTGAAGCAAGCCGTGCACAGGTCCTCCCGGGCCTGCTCGGTCGCCCGCACCATGCCGTCGAGGGATATGTACCCGAGCGTGTCGGCGCCCACGGCGTCGCGGATTTCCTCGACGCCCATCGAGTTGGCGATGAGCTCGCCTCGGGTGGGGAAGTCGATCCCGAAGAAGCAGGGCCAGGTCACCGGCGGCGACGAGATGCGGACGTGCACCTCGGCGGCCCCGGCCTCCCGCAGCATGGCGACGAGGGCGCGCTGGGTGTTACCGCGGACGATCGAATCGTCGACGACGACGAGCCGCTTGCCCTCGATCACCTCCCTCATGGGATTGAGCTTGAGGCGGATGCCCCGCTGGCGCTGCAGCTGCGTGGGGGCGATGAAAGTTCGCCCCACGTAGGCGTTCTTCACGAGGCCTTGGCCGTAGGGGATGCCCGACCCCTGCGCGTATCCGATGGCGGCGGGCGTGCCCGAGGACGGCGTGGCGATGACGAGGTCGGCCTCGACCGGGTGCTCCTCGGCGAGGATGCGGCCCATCTCCAGACGCGCCGAGTTGACGGACCTCCCGGCGATGGCCGTGTCCGGGCGGGCGAGGTAGACGTATTCGAAGACGCATCCGGCCTTCTTCGGCTCGGCCCACATGTGGGACTCGACGTCGCCTTCGCCGATGACGAGGAACTCGCCGGGGCTGACTTCCCGCTCGAATTCTGCGCCGACGATGTCAAGCGCCGCAGTCTCCGACGCCACGACCCATCCGCCGTCGAGCCTGCCGAGCACGAGGGGCCGGAAGCCGTGCCGGTCGCGCGCGGCATAGAGGCGGGTTTCGTCCATGAAAGCGAGGGAGAAAGCCCCCTCCAAGCGCGGAAGGACGCTCAGGGCGGCGTCGGCGAGGCTCGGCGCGTCGGTGCAGCCGAACAGCGCGGTGAGAACGGCGGTGTCCGTGGAGGAGCCGCGGCCGAGCTCGCCCGTGAGGTCCTCGCCCGAACGCGCACGGACCTCTTCCGTCAGCTCCGCGGTGTTCGTGAGATTCCCGTTGTGGGCAAGCGCGACGGTTCCCGAATGCGCCTCGCCCGGCTCGCCCGGCGTCGGGCCCGCGGACGGCGAGAAGAAACGGGTGGGGCCGAGGGTCGGCTGGGCGTTCTCCCAGGCGGAGGCGCCGGTGGTCGCGTAGCGAACGTGGGCGACGCACATGTGCCCGTTCAGCGTGGACAGCGATTTTTCGTCGAACACCTGCGAGACGAGGCCCATGTCCTTGTACACGAGAATCGTCTGGCCGTTCGAGACGGCGATTCCCGCCGATTCCTGCCCGCGATGCTGCAAGGCGTAGAGCCCGTAATAGGCCAGCTGGGCCACCGGCTGGCCGGGTGCGTACACTCCGAAGACACCGCATTCCTCCTGCGGTTTTTCGCCGGGAAAGAGCTCGGCGGTCAAGCGCCCATCAGCCACCACGGACCAATTGTCTCACAATGCGGGTTGCCCGCATCCGCCGTTTCCCGGATGTCGGACGAGTTCGCGGCGAGCTGCCCGCCCGCGACGCCGCGGATCAGGGGCCTGCCGGACCTCAGCTGCGATCCGCGGACGTTCGGCGCTGCGCCCCTCCGCGGATCAGAAGCCTGCGGGCGTGTTCTTATGGAATTGGCGCTCAGCCGGCTGCGCCCCGGAGAGGCGGAATTCGACGGTCGACGTCGCGACATCGGCCTTGTGCAAAACGGCGGACACCCTCTTCCCGCGAACGAGCGGGTCGCCGACGATCGTCGCCTGGACCGCGGGCTCGCGGATCATCACCTTGCCGACGCCGCGCACATCCTCCCCGGCGGCCGGCTTGCCGCGCCGGCGAAGCACGTCGACGACGACGCCGTCGAACGCCTCCCCTTCGCGTCCGGCTAGCACGAGCGCCTCGACGGCGTCCAGGGCGCCGCGTTCGTACTGGCCGGCGATTTTGGCGGAAGCGGCCATCTCCTCGGGCAGCTTGCCGAGGCCCTCGCGAACCCACGCCGGCAGATCGTCGCCCGTGCAGATGCAGCGGCAGGTTTCGAGCGCATACCTGTCGGCCAGCCGGCGAAGCGGCGCCGTCACATGCGCGTACCTCGTCGCGAGGGCGGCGTGGTCGAGCACCGTCTCCCCGCGATGCCTGGCCTCCGCGCGGTTCGCGCCTCCGCCGCCGTCGGCGGGCAGAGCCCGGTACCCCGCCCCGCGAAACAGGCTCACGGCCTCGTTGAGGAAGGCCGCGCCGGCCGAGCTGTGCGCGCCGACCCCGCGGACGAAATACGGGTAGCTCACGCTTTCCGGCCAGATCAGGCCGAGGGCCCGGGCAACCGAGCGCAGGCGTTCGACGTCGCGCCGCTCCGCGGGCGGCATCGTTCTGAGAATGCCGACGTTCGCGTCTCCCATGAGCCGGGCTGCGGCGATGCCCGTCACGAGGGACAGCTGCGCATTCCATTCCTCGACGCGCGTCATCGTGCGGTAAGAGAGCCGGTACCCGCCGTTGTGGGGCTCGACCGCCTGGGCGGGCAGCGCCAGGGAGATTCCCCCGCGGGAAGCCTCGAGGGTTTGGCGCTTCAAGCCGACTTCGGCGAGCAGCGCGACCTGGTCTTCCTTCACCTCCGGGGGAAGCGGAGGGCCGCCGTCGAGGGCGGATTGAACCTGGTCGTAGCTGAGCTTGGCCACGGAGCGTACGGCGGCCAGCTCGACCCACGTCCACGTGAGCTCGCCGGCGGCGTCGAGGTGGTGGTACCAGAGGTAGGCGGGGCGCTCTTCGCCGGGAAGCAGGGACGCGGCGCCGTGCGAAAGGACCTCGGGGTGGAGGGGAATCGAGCCGTCGGGTCCGTAAAAGGTCTGCCCGCGACGGTGGGTTTCCCCGTCCAGCGGCCCGCCCGGCTCAATGAACGTTCCGACGGCGGAGACGGCGTATCGAAGGAGGTAGCCGTCGCCTTCGCGCTCGATGAAGAACGCCTGGTCGAGGTCGAGCGAGCCGGCCGGATCGACCGTGGCGAAGGGGATGTCGCACCGGTCGACGAAGCGCGCCCGGAAATCGGGGTCGTCTTTCCACCGCGCGGCTGCGCGTTCGGCGTCGGCTGCGGCCTCCGCGGGGAAGCCGGCTGCAATTCCGAGCTTTTCCCTCAGTGCGGCGAGGGCTCCGGCGACCGCGCGGGATCCGGCGACGTTCGTTTTGATGAGACGTTGTGGCACTGACCCAGCCTATCGGCGCCGGGAGAGGCTGTCACTCCGCCCAGCGGCCTAGCGTCGCGTCGGCGAACAGCGGAAAGCACGGGCCGAGGTCCGCCCGGGCCCCCGACGCCGTGGCCTTCCCTGACCTTTCGGCGTCGTCCCAGGTCATTGAGCCGACGACGAGGCCGAGGAAGACGCCGACCTCCATCTCGACGACGTTGGGCGGAGTGCCGCGCCTGTGGGCTGGCCCCCGGCCGATCTGGACCGCCCCGGCGAAGGGGACTCGCACCTCGACGCTGCGCCCCGGGCAGCGCTGCGCAAGCTCCCGGAGGGCGAAGCGGGCGGCGGTGCGGGCCTGGCCCGACTCCAGGGTCTCTCCGGCCGCCGCCCTGGCTAAAAGCGGCATGGCCTCATGCGGTTCGATCGTTCCCGGCATGCTCCCAAGGCTATACCCGCGCGAGGCCGATCCGGCCGCCCGCCCGCCCCGCGCCCCCAAAAAGCCGTGTATTCACGACACAAAAACAGCGCGAACAGGCGTAAACTGACAGGTAGGCGGACGATCAAGCCGACATTGACGCCGATGAGATCCACGTGCCGCAGCCCGTCCGCCTCGTTCGCCGCATACGCCCTCCGAAGTTCAACAAAGGTTCCGACAACATGAAGGTTCTGACAATATGATCGTCACCCTCACTCCAAACCCCTCTCTCGATCGCACCGTCACGCTGCCGGGTCCGCTGCTGCGCGGGGCCGTCAACCGTCTGGGCTCCGTCACGGTGGAGCCCGGCGGGAAGGGCGTCAACGTCGCCCGCGTGCTGGCCGCCTCCGGCCAGGAGGCCACGGCCCTCGTTCCCGCCGCGTCGGACGACCCGCTCCTCAAGGCGATCGACTCCCTCGGCCTAAAGGGCATGACCTGCCGGGCCGTTCCCGTGGCGGGGGCGGCCCGAATCAACACCGCCGTCACCGAGCCTGACGGAACGACGACGAAGCTCAACGAAGCCGGTGCGGGCCTGAGCGAGGCCGAGGCCGCCGCCGTCGAGGCCGCGCTGTCCGAAGAGCTGCGACCCGCCTCCGACGGGCGCAGCTGGGCCGTGCTCTCCGGGTCGCTGCCGCCGGGAGCCCCCGTCGACTGGTACGTCCGCCTCGTCGGCCTGCTCCGGCCTCTGGGCGTGCGCATCGCCGTCGACACCTCGGACGCGCCGCTCGCGGCCCTGGCGGCCGGCCTTCCCGACTGCGCGCCGGACCTGATCAAGCCCAACGGGGAGGAGCTCGCCCAGCTGGCCGGCCGGGGCGCGAGCGACCTGGAGGACGCCGCCGTCGCCGGCGACTTCGGACCGGTGGCCGAGGCCGCGCGCGTCCTCGTAGAGCTCGGGATCGGCGCCGTTCTGGCGACCCTGGGGCCCGCGGGCGGCGTTCTGGCCGCCGACGACGGCGCCTGGCACGCCACCGCACCGTCGGTTCCGGTCGTCTCCACCGTGGGCGCGGGAGACTCATCCATCGCGGGGTACATCCTGGCCGACGTCCGCGGCGGCGGGCAGGCCGAGTGCCTGCGCACCGCCATGGCATACGGCGCGGCCGCGGCAAGCCTTCCCGGCACCGCCCTGCCCACGCCGCGCGATCTGCCCGCGCAGTCCTCTGAGATCGCCCGACTCGATTGAAGGCGCCTATCGCTCGTCGACGGCCCGCCGCGACCGACGTCGCCCGGCGTCAGCCTCACTCCACAAGCAAACGCTTAAGCCAACTCGGAAGCAGAAACATAAGCCAAGTCGAAAGCAGGCATATAAACCAATCCAAAAGTGGAAACATACACCAGCTCCGACGGCAGGCACGCATCCAGCCACAGTCAAGCCCGCAATCCAGTAAATATGAACGCACACACCGATCCAGACGCAGACCTACACAGGATCTTCAAACAGATCTAAACCCAATCTCCAAAGACTCCTGTTTGATCTGCAAACAAACCAACGGTCAATCCCCAAACCGACCGGAAAACGACCCCTAAACCAACCAAAACACCCCAGCAAACCAGCAACCGATCCGCATAAACCAGCAACCCAACCACAAGCAAGAAAACAGCAAAGGAGACACCGTGACCGAGCAACAACCCAGCGAGCAGACGCCGCTCATCACTCCCGAACTCGTCGCCCTGGACGCGGCGCCAGGGCCGCACCGGAGGGACGTCATCAAGTTCCTGGCGCGCAAGATCGGGGGCTCCGGGCGCGCCGACGACGCCAACGGCCTTGCCGGAGACGCCCTCGCGCGCGAGGCGACCGCGCCCACCGGCATTCCCGGCGGCATCGCGATCCCGCACTGCCGCAGCGCCCACGTGCTTGCCGCGAGCCTTGGCTTCGCCCGGCTGGCCGAGCCGGTGGACTTCGGGGCGGACGACGATCAGCCAGCCGACATAGTCTTCATGATCGCGGCCCCCGACGGCGCAAACGACGTCCATCTCCAGCTTCTGGCCAAGTTGGCGCGCGGGCTCATGGACGATGCGTTCACGGGCGCGCTGCGCGCGGCGAAGAGCCCCGAGGAGGTCGCCCGCATCGTCACCGCGCAGGTCCAGCCCGAGCTGCTCGAAGCGGCGACGGAGCCGACCGAAGGCCCGCCCGCAGGCCCGTCCGCCGGGCAGGGGAAGGGCGCGGCCTCGAAGGCATCGAAGGAGGGGACGGCATCGAAAGCGGCCCCGGCCGGCGAGGCCTCCGCGCCGAAGGCCGGGGCCGCCGCGCGCTCCGCCGCCCCGCCCGGAAAGAAGGTGATCGTCGGCGTCACGTCCTGCCCCACCGGCATCGCGCACACGTTCATGGCCGCCGAGGCGCTGGAACGCGCGGGAAGCGAGCGCGGCGTCACCGTCGCGGTCGAAGGCCAGGGGTCGGGAAAGATCGAAGCCCTCGATCCCGAGCTCGTCAAACAGGCCGACGCCGTGATCTTCGCCCATTCCCTCCCGGTCAAAGGGATCGAGCGCTTCGCCGGCAAGCCCGTGGTCGACGTGGACGTCAAAGCCGCCGTCGACGACGCCGGAGCGCTCGTCGATCAGGCGCTGGCCGCCGCCGAGGACCCGCACGCCAAGCGAGTCCAGGCGGGCGCGGGCGCCGCGCAGGAGGCGACCGAGGAGGAGAACGTCCACTGGGCGCGCAGACTCCAGCAAGCCGTGATGACGGGCGTTTCCTACATGATCCCCTTCGTCGCCGCGGGCGGTCTGCTCATCGCCCTCGGCTATCTCTTCGGCGGATACGACATCAGCGGATACGAACACGACGGCGCCAAGGTCGAGGTGGCCAAGAACATCGTCTCCCACTCGTCCCTGTGGAACCTTCCCGACATCGCCCGGACCGTGAATGGGAAGGCCAACACGATGTGGGCGCCCCACGCCCTGTTCGACTCCCCCTTCTGCGCCTACCTGGGGGCCGTCTTCTACATGATCGGCACGACCGCCATGGGCTTCCTCGTGCCCGCCTTGGCCGGCTACATCTCCTTCGGCCTGGCCGGACGCCCGGGCATCGCCCCCGGATTCGCCATGGGCGCGGTGGCCGTCGCCGTCGATTCGGGATTCATCGGCGGCCTCACCGGCGGAATACTCGCCGGATACGTCGCCTCGTGGCTCACCGGGCTGAGCACTCCGCGCTGGCTGCGCGGGCTCATGCCGGTGGTCGTGATCCCTCTCGCGACGACGCTGCTGGTCGGCTCCGTCATGTACATGCTCTTGGGCCGGCCTCTGGAAGCGCTCATGAACAACCTCGAACAAGGCTTGAAGTCGATGAGCGAGGGCGGCGGCTCCGTCTTCCTGGGGATCATCCTGGGTCTCATGATGTGCTTCGACTTGGGCGGCCCGATCAACAAGTCCGCCTATCTCTTCGCCACCGCCGGCCTGGCTGCGGAGACCACCGCGTCCTACGAAATCATGGCGGCGGTCATGGCCGCGGGCATGGTTCCCCCGCTGGCCCTCGCGCTGGCCACCGCGGCTCGCCCGCGCCTCTTCACGAGCGGTGAGCGGGAAAACGGCAGGGCCGCGTGGCTTCTGGGAGCCTCGTTCATCTCCGAGGGGGCGATTCCCTTCGCCGCGGCCGCCCCGCTGCGGATCATCCCCGCGACCATGGCAGGCGGCGCCGTCACCGGCGCGCTGACGATGCTGATGCACGTGGGATCCCGCGCCCCGCACGGCGGGGTCTTCGTCGCCTTCGCGATCGACGGATTCGCCGGATTCGTCCTGGCGATCCTGGCCGGCATGGCCGTCACGGCGGCCCTTGTCATCCTCTTGAAGAGCCTGAACAATGAGAACGCGGGCGACAAGAAAAGGGGCCTCGGAAAGGAAAAGCAGACGGCGGCGGCCTGAGCCTGCGGGCGCGCTCAGCTGTTTGCGGGCGGCCGCTTCCCCGGCCGCCCGCAAACAGCGCAAACAGATTGAATCAGACGATGCCGTGGGCGATCATGACGTCGGCCACCCTCGTGAAGCCCGCCGCGTTCGCGCCCAACACGTAGTCGCCGGGCTTGCCGTAGAATTCGGCCGTTTCGACGCAGGCGCCGTGGATGTCCTCCATGATTCCCGCAAGCTTCTTCTCTGCGGTGGCGAAATCCCAACGGGTGCGCCCGGCGTTCTGCTCCATTTCCAGCGCGGAGGTCGCCACGCCGCCGGCGTTGGCCGCCTTTGCGGGGCCGTACAGGATTCCCGCGGCCTGGAATGCCTCAACGGCCTTCGGGGTGGACGGCATGTTCGCGCCCTCGGAGACGGCCACACAGCCGTTCTTCAGCAGCGTGGCCGCGTCCTTCTCGTCAAGCTCGTTCTGGGTGGCGCACGGAAGGGCGACGTCGGCCGGAACGTCCCACACCCTGCCGTCGGTCACGAGCTTCGCGCCCGGGCGGCGGGCGACGTAGTCGGCCACGCGTCCACGCTCGACCTCCTTGACCTGCTTGAGCAGGTCAAGGTCGATGCCGGCCTCGTCGACCACGTAACCCGAGGAATCTGAGATCGTCACGGCCTTGCCCCCGAGGGCCCGGAGCTTCTCGACGGCGTAGATCGCGACGTTGCCCGAGCCGGAGACGGCGACCGTCTTGCCTTCGAGCGAGTCGCCCTTCGTGCCGAGCATCGACTGGGCGAAAAGGACCGTTCCATAGCCGGTGGCCTCGGTGCGCGCGAGCGAGCCGCCGAATCCGAGGCCCTTGCCGGTGAGGACGCCGGCGTCGTAGCGGTTGCGAAGTCGCTTGTACTGGCCGAAAAGGTAGCCGATCTCGCGGCCGCCCACGCCGATGTCGCCGGCGGGCACGTCGGTGTTCGGGCCGATGTGCCGGGAAAGCTCGGTCATGAAGGACTGACAGAATCGCATGACCTCGGCGTCGGACTTGCCGTGCGGGTCGAAGTCCGATCCGCCCTTGCCGCCGCCGATGCCCTGGCCGGTCAGGGCGTTCTTGAAGATCTGCTCGAAGCCGAGGAACTTGATGATTCCGATGTTGACCGACGGGTGGAAGCGCAGGCCGCCCTTGTAGGGGCCGAGCGCCGAGTTGAACTCGATGCGGAAGCCGCGGTTGACCTGGACGTTTCCGGCGTCGTCGACCCACGGCACGCGGAAGACGATCTGCCGTTCGGGCTCGACCAAGCGCTCCAGAAGCCCGTTCTCGGCGTATTGCGGCTGCTTCTCGATCACCGGCACGAGCGAGTCGAGGACCTCGCGCACCGCCTGGTGGAATTCGAGGTCGCCGCGGTTGCGCGCTACAACCTGCTCGTAGACTTTCTCAACCTGCGCATTCATTGTGGCTCCTATCTGCAGGGCGGCAGCGCGAACCGCGCGCCCGCTCCGGGTCGGTTTTACTTCGTCCATAATTATGCGCGGGGGTTTCGTTACCAAGCGAAGAAATTTCACTATTTGAGCGGGAAAACTACGTGTTTTTGGTCACGGTCTCTTGAAAAGTCGGAAAAGTCGCCGAAAACGGGCCAGCCGCCCGCGTAGCCGAAAAGGGCCAGCCGCCCGCGTGAATGAGCGGCTGGCCCCGGATCCGGCTCGGCCCGCGTCCGATGCTGCGACGTCGGGCCTTACTCCGGCCCCGCTCCGCCTAAGCCGCGGGCTTCGCTTCCGACGGCGCGGCGCGCAACCTCACTTTCGACGCCGCAGCGCGGCGGTCACCGCGAACAGGCCGACCACGCCCCACGCGGCGAGGAGGACCCACGAGCGCCCGGGAACCGAGAAGTCCTCGGAGGCGATGCCGCCCCGCATGACCTGCGCCATCGGCTCGAAGGGGAGCCACTGATGGGCCGTTTGGAGCCATTGCGGCAGCCTTTCGACGGGGAAGGTGATGGGGGCGAAGATCATCGAGACGAAGATGCACAGCTGGCCGACGAGCATCGCGACTTGCGCCTGGAGCAGAACGGCCGCCGTGTACCCGACGGAGGCCGCGATGAGTGAGACCAGCATGGCGCCGGGAACCGCCCACCACGTGATCGACAGGTCGACGTCGAAGCGGAGCGCGCCCACGCCCGCCCCGATCACGAGCCCGGGCAGCACGACAAGGCCCCACACCAAAAGGTCGCCGAGGACGAATGCGAGCCGGCCCAGGGGCAGAGTGAGCATCCAGTCGAAGCTCCCTTCGGTTCGGTACGTCCCGACAGCCTGCGTGGTCAGCGCAAAACCGAGCGTGAGGATGGACAGCGTGGGACCCGCCGTCAGAAGGTACAGGCTTTCCTGACGCCCGACGTCGCCGATGATGTAGCTGTATCCGAACACCACGGTGACGGCGATGAACAGCTGCAAAACGATGATCACCGGGATCATGACTGAATGGCGCCTGAACTGCCATTGCATAAACAGGCCGATCTGGCCTAAAGGCCCCACCGCGCGGTTGGCCGATGCGCCGGGCGCAATGGGCTTGCCCGCTGCGGCTTTCGAGGACCCTCCCGCGTTCGGACCGCCCGCGGAAATCGCGTTGCCCGCAGCAACGCCGCCTTTTTCGATCATTTTGCCTCCTCCGGTCATGCCGCCTTCTCCTCCGCGTTCGCCGCGCCGTCGGTCGTCAGCGCCACGTATACCTCTTCCAGCGAGACCGGTCCGATCTCGTACCTGGAAATCTCCCCCGCTTCGTGGGCTCTGACGGCCCAACCGGCGGCGTCGGCCACCTCGCTCTCATGGACTTTGACGCGGATGTGCGTCGGATCGACTTTCTCGACGGGCCAAGCCGAGGGGACGACCGGTTCGCGCCCGCGCTCGACGTCGATGTCTATGTACACCCCGTCGCCGAATTGGGAGACGACCGAGGCGGGCGTTCCCGAGGCGAGGATCTTTCCGTGGTCGAGGAGCACGAGGCTGTCGACGGCCCGCTCGGCCTCTCGGACGTTGTGCGTAACGAGCAGAACGGCCGCCCCGCGCTCGGCAACCCGGCGAACCTCGTCCCACAGCAGGCGCCTTCGCACGGGATCGACGTCGTTGGTCGGCTCGTCGAGGACGACGAGCGCCCCCGGCTGAGCCACCGCCATGGCAAAGGCGGCCAGGCGGGCGACGCCGCCAGAGACCTTCTCCGCGAGCTTGTCCGCCCACTCCCCCATGTCGAGGACGTCGATCAGTTCGCTGGCCCGGGCGCGCATCGCCCGGCGTCGGCCCCCTCGAATCCTCCCCGTCAGCTCAATCGCCTTGCGCGGGCTGATGCCGGTGATCGGCACGTTCGCCTGCGCCTGGACGCTTACGAGCCGCCTGGCAAGCTCCGGCTCGGCCACGACGTCGACGCCGCCGACGGCGATCGAGCCCGAGTGCGGTCTATACAGCCCGACGACCTGATTGACGAGCGTCGTCTTGCCGGCGCCGTTGTGGCCGAGGACTCCGACCACCTCGCCGGCTTTCACGTCCATCGTGATTCCGTCGTTCGCCCGAACCAGGCGCGAGCCGGAGCCGAAGCGCTTGTGCAGGCCGTGCACGGCGAGAACCTTTTCCATCGCCTTTTCCCTTCCTTTCGCTTTCATGTTCCGCAAAGCATATACCGTGCGGTATATGCCAAACAGACTATCACGAAATCGTCCGGACGCAAGCGAGCCGACGTCGCGAAAAGTCTCGAATCTCAACCCGAACAGGGCCTAAATCGCGAAGTTTCGCGGTTTAGGCGGCAAACCGGACGCGAGCAAGATTCGATTCCGAACGGTATGCTTTTGGTCGACGAAAATTGGATGCAGCCCCCAACTTAGGCGCAAAACAGCCCCCATCGAATCTCGCCCTTTCCTTCTAGAACTTCTCAACAAACGAAATCCATATTTCCCATTCGAACGCAACCAATCACATCTACATATGATTGAATTATTCATTAACTACCTTTTCGGCATTCACTGTTGGGGAGATCTACAGTTCTGAATTACACGCGTAGCCTCGTAGAATGGTCTTGCCACCAATACAATAACTAAGAACCATAAGAAGGGAACGATGCTTCAAGAATTTTCAGGCATTGATCGCGCACAGAGCACGCTTGACAACAAAATGATCGAGGCACAGGAGAATTTCCTCCGCGCAAAAGATCTCATGCAGAAGGTAAACAAGCTGGAGGGAAGCGCCGAGAGCAAGGACGGCAGGGTGTCCATAACGGTGAACAACGCCGGCGGCCTTGTGTGCATCGGGCTCGCCGACGACGCCGTGGAACTGAAGACCAGGGATTTGACCGCTCTCATCATGTCTACGTTCCGCGAAGCCCGCCGCAACGTGACGGACAACTACGCCGCTTTGGTCTACGACGAACTCGGCGAAGACTCCGCCGTCGCAAAAGAAGGCGTGCGGCAGATGCTCACACGGCTTGCGAGCAAAAGCAGCACCGACAACGACCGATTCCACAAAGCGATTTCGAATCTATGGAGGCAACGATGAATGTGAAAGTAGAGCCCGCCGTGCTGCGGGCCCACGCGGCGAAAGTCGCCGACATCAGCGACGGCGTGGCCAGCGCGAAGTCGGCCTCGGCGGCCACGAATCTCGGAGGGGGAGCCTTCGGCTTCCTATGCTCGTTCATGGTCCCGCCGCTGTCCGCCGTCAAAACGGTAGCCGACCTCGCAATCGACGCCGCCGCGGGGGCAGTCGAAAAGACGGTGGGCGATCTGAAGGCGGTCGCCGATTCCTACGAGGACGCCGACACGGTGAACTCGCAGACGATCAACCAGATCACAACGCTCATGGGAGGCCAGTGATGGCGGCCCAAGCGTCGGTGTCCGGCCCCGTGGAAGCGTCGCCGCTGTCGGGCCTCGGCCTCATCGAGGACGGACAGGATCTCAATGAAGCCATGGAAAGCAACTCCTGGGTCGCCGAATCCCTGGCAGTCTTCGGCACGTCCATGGACGTGCAGCAACTCGTGTCGGACCCGCTCCAAACCCTCATGTCGTGGGGAATCTCGTGGCTTCTCGACCACATGTCGCCGCTCAAGGACTGGCTGAACGAGCTCACGGGCAATCCGGGGGAAGTCCAAGGCTTCGCGGCCACATGGACGTCCACAGGCGAGTCGCTGCAAACCAACTCCGCCGATCTGGCGAGGTCCGTAACGAACGACCTCGAGGGGCAAGAAGGCATGGGAATCGCCGCCTACAGCGCCCTGCAAACCGACATCGCCAAGCACGTCGAACTCGCCGGAACCTGCTCGAACGCAATGTCCACCGCCCTGGGCGTGGCTTCGACGATCGTCCAGGTCGTCCACGACTTGGTTCGCGACGCGATCGCCGACATCGTCTCGTCCATTGCGGCGAAAGCCGTCGAATTGGCCATTTCCTGCGGCACCCTGGCCCCCAAGATTGTCACGGACGTCGCGTCTTTGGCCTTGGAATGGGCGGGCAAACTCCGCAGGTACGTCGACGATCTTCTGTCCTCGGGAAAGAGGCTTTCGAAGCTCTCCGACAATCTGTCGGGACTGTTTACGCGCCTGAAAGACGCCCTGGCGAAAATCAAGGGCGGGACGAAAGAGATCAAAATGCCTCCCAAACCCGATCCGATATCCCCCGGGGGGAGCGTTGAAAGACGTTGGACGTACAATGGTGGACCTAACGGAAACGGAAGTTATGTTGATGTATTTTTCGACGCCAATGGAAACCGTTTGCGAACCGAAGGACGATTCAATGACTCAAACGTGGTCAATGCCCGCGAGGACACAGTGCCCAGCGATCTAAACCACCACCTCGAAGGCGGGCTCCAGAAGGCGGACGAAGCCGATCGGTCGATGTTCGGAAGGAACCATGGACTCGCCCACTCTGGAGACGACGCCGGACACATGGCCAACGTCCAAGTGCTGCCGCCCACGCGAGCGCGCCTCCTTGACAAGGATTATCCTTTCACAGACGCTTTCGGCGGTCGCCATGTCGACGCACAAGATCCCCTGGCAAAAATGCGGAAGAATCTGGAGGACCCCAACCATCCCGCGCAAAATTGGGGAGATGCGCTCAAGAGCCTCTCTCCGAACGAAAGAACAGCTGTTAGGAATCTCGAACGCCAAGAAAATGCGCTGACCTTCGCTGCCCAAGAACACAGTCTCAATCGCGGCAGATTCTACACGGAGTACGAAAAGCCTATGCTTGAAGCCTCCGGGCAGCGCCGCTTCTCCGTCGAAGAGTCTGGCCACAATGCCCAAGGACGCCCCTCTGGATTCACTGTCTCGTGCGATCGCATCAACAGGCTGGGCTTGAGGCAAGCCATCGTCAACCCCAAGTATTACTCCAATTGATCCGCTGCTAGACTAATCCTCAACTTCATTCTGTTTAGGCTGAGAGCAGGTCAATGTCGGCGTCCGCCTAGAGCATGCCGACGTTGAAGCGGTTCGCACGCCAAAACACCGAATGCCCATTCCAATCGCGATCGCCGCGAAAGAAGCATATAAATAGAAAGAACGGCAAACTTCAATGACCGAATCTAACGCGAGCAACATCCCACCGTCACAGGACATCGACGACGAGTACACATTCAAGCTGCTCGGAATCCTCAGCCGCACCGCAGAGGAAGCCGCCGATGGCTGGAGCAAACTCGGACTGATACTCAATTTCGATCGCGACGCCGGCAGCCTGCTCACGTATTCAACCGTTATATGGAACGGAAAGCATTACGCCGAGTGGATTCCGGACCTAGAACAGCATGAACTGTCGACGGAGGCGCTCCTTTGGACTAAGAGACTCTCCGACGCCGGTTTCCCATGCTGGACGTCCATGTTCCTGGGGATGGGATCCGACAGGCATTTCGTCTGGATACCCAATTACGAAGCGGACTACGGCCCCTGGAAGTTGGACGTCGAGACCGACAACTGGCCGACCATGGAAAAAGCTCTGGAAGAGGTCTGACACAAGGACAAGGCCCGCGTCTCATCACGGGAAACGGGCCTGTCTTTCGGATTCCGTTTTACGTGCCCATCGGCAGGAAAGCGAGTCGGATTCTGCTCGCCTCCGGCAGTCTCGGCGGTCTCATGCGCGAGCTGCCGGAGGCGAGCGTCCTTCTGCGAATGCTCTTTCTCAAGAGAGGAAGCTTCAAAGCCAGCGTCTCCAAGAACCGCAGTCCGCGGAGTCGCCTGCGGGCGGCGTCCCGTTTGAACGCCGCCCGCCGGCCTTCTCACACCCCGCGGCTGGCCAGAAGCGAGGTCACCTGCGCGGTGCGCTCGGCTGCGGCGTCGGGGCTGTAGCGGCCGAGGGCGACGTCGTCGGTTATCTTTCCGTCCACAAGCACAAGGACCCTGTCCGCCCGCACCGCGACCATCGGGTCGTGCGTGACGAGGACGACCGTCGTGCCCCGAGCGCGGATATCGCCCATGATGTCGAGAACCTGCGCCGCCGAGGAGGAGTTGAGCGCGCCGGTCGGCTCGTCGCCGATGACGATCTCCGGGTCGTTGATGAGGGCGCGGCAGATGCTCGCCCGCTGAAGCTGGCCGCCCGAGACCTCGGCGACGTCGCTCGACTCGAGCCCAGATATTCCCATGCTCTCCATCAGCCCGCGAGCGCGGGCCACGACCTCTTCGCGGGGCCTGTCCCCGGCGAGGAAGCCCGGCAGGGCGATGTTGTCGAGCAGGCAGAGGGTGCGCAGAAGATGCGGGTTTTGGAAGACGAATCCGAGGCGGCGCAGGCGCAGCGCCGCGAGGTCCTTCTCCTTCATCCCGGTCAGGTCCTCGCCGCCCGCCTTGACGGTCCCGCCCGTGGGACGGTCGAGGCCGGAGAGTATGTGGAGGAAGGTCGTTTTTCCCGAGCCCGAGGGGCCCATGATCGCGACGAACGATCCAGGCTCTATCGCTGCGTTCAGCCCGTGGAGCACACGGGAGTCGTAGTCCTTCGTTATGTCAATGGCTTCCAAGATCGGCATCGCCGTCTCCTTTCGCAAGTGCTTTGCGTGATTGTTCGCGGTCTGTTTGGTTGAGTTGTTTGAGTTTGTCCAGCCGTTCGAGCGTGATTGGGCGGTCATTCGGCGTCCGCCATCTCTGCGGTCCGCATGCGCCGCAGGGCCAGGAGAACCGCGCCGGCCACGGTCAGGGCGAGAACGCCGGGAAGGGCGATCCATGCGAGCCACGGATTCGCCACGAAGCTCAGGCTCGGGGCCCCGAGCATTCCGAGAACCGCGCCGACGGCCGCCTCGCCGAGCGTGAGCACCGCGAGCGCCCCCACGGCGACTCCCATGAGGAGCACCGTGCCGAAGCGGATGAGGTATTGGCCGCGCAGGCCGCGCCTGCTCGCGCCGATCGCCAGCTGGGCGGCGATCTGAGGCCTCTCGCGCTTGACGACGAGCACGGCGAAGAGCGCCGAGACGAGGAAGGCGAGAGCGGCCGAGACGACGCCCGCGAATACCGACACCGTGCGCATCTGCGAGATGGTGGCGCCCAGCGTTTGCGAGATGTAGTCCTGGATCTGCACGACGGTGACCCCGGGAAGCTTCGCGCGCAGGTCCGCCACGGCCCCGGCGGGATCGGCGTTTTCCTTGAAGTCGGCGTAGATCACCTGCTGGGCGGGCTGGCTCGTGTCGCCCGCGACGGTCTCCGCCGGCGTTTTGGCCGTTTTGCCGCCGTTGGTGATGTCCTGATACACGCCGGTCACCCGCAGCTTCCGCGAATCGGCGCTCCGCCCGGGCGCGGGAGCCGAAGGCTTGCCGCCCGCTTGCCGTTCGGGAGAGGCGCCGCCCGCCTTCGCCTGGGAGGACGGCCCGTCGCCCGCCCCTCCCCGGGGAACCGTGAGCGTCACTGTGTCTCCGACGTCGGCCTTGGCCTCTTTCGCCTGGTTCGCGGAAAGGGCGATCTCATTCGCGGCGACCGGGGCCTTCCCTCTCATGTAGTTCACCCGGAACGCAGTGTGATCGCCGCTTTCGACCAACGCCACGGTTTTCTTTCCTCCGGCGGAGGCCATGTCGTACCGATGGGCAGTCATCTTGACGGCCCGAGAGACGTTGGGATCGGCCTTGACCCGGGCGAAGGCTTGGTCCAGGCCGTCGCCGTCGCCCTGCGAGGAGGCGATCTTCTTCACGTCCATGCGCACGTCGGCCCCGCCGATTCCCAGATATGCAGCAAAACCGGGGTTGTCCATCGTGGTGACGACGCACACCGGCAGGATCATGACGATCGTGCACACGCTGAGCACCCCGAGCAAAAGCGCGTAGGCGGGCCGGAGAGCCTCGCGCACGCCCATCCACAGGCACACCGGGACGCGCTTGAAGGACGTCAGCTTCAGGCGGTGGCGCTTGGGGCGGATCTTTCCGCTGACGCCGGTGCGCAGCGCCTGGACGGCCGAAAGCCTGTCGATGCGGCGCAGAATCAGACAGCAGAACCCGACCATCGCGAGCCCGAGCGCAATCGCCGCGGCGAGCGGGACGGCGACGTCCCACGCCCCTGCGGCGGGCTCTCCGAGGTAGAGGAGCACGGCCTCGTCGAGGGGCGCCGCCAGCGGGAAGGACAAGAGGCAGCCGACCGCCGTCCCCGCCGCCGTCAAAGCGAAGTACTTGACCAGGTAAAGGCGCTTGATCCCGCGCGGCGGCGCGCCGACCGCCTTGAGCACGCTGATCTGCGGGAGGTCGTCCTCCATCGCCGCGAGGAACGTGTACCTGAGGATGAGCGAGGCGACGATCACCAGCAAAACCGCGACGAGCAGCGCCACGGCGGCGATCGGCACCGTCGTCACGCCGTTCATCAGCTTGAGGATGGACGTGTCGATCGTGATTCCCTTGCTCGAAAGCCCGCTCGCCTCGAAATCGGAAATGAAAGACGAGGTCGGGGTCCCGGAGGCCAGGCGGAATTCCATGAGGTACTCGGGCTCCAAACGCTTGTCGAATTCGGCGAAGTCGCTGGGATGGACGACGAGCCGCTTGGACGTGACCATCGAGGGGTTCATCTGCGGGTCGCGGACGAAATCGACCACCTTGAGCTCGCGGCTCCACGAGCCGCTTTGAACGCGGACGACGTCGCCCACCTTGGCCATGCCCTCGGCCTTGTAATGGACGGGAAGCGCTATCTCCCCCGGCCCCGGGCGCACCGGCTTTCCGTTCTGGCCCAGGAGAAAGTCGAAGCGTTCGGGGGCGGTGACGAAGGCCGGCTCCAGCACCGAATCGGCCTGGCTCTTGCCCGCAATCGTCAGCTGCCGCACGGGCGCCGGCAGGGAGCGCATGAGGTGGTAGTCCCTGACGTCCGAGCGCCCGCCGACCCATTTTGCAACTCCCTTCGCGTCGGGCGTCCCGGTGTACATGTGCACGACGTCGGGCGGCACGGCCTCCCTCCACAGGGAGTTGACCGCGGAGCCGGCGCGTATTCCAAGCGCCGTGCTCATGGCGACGAGGGCGACGGCCAGAGACAAGAGAACCGTCAGGGCGACGGATTGCGCGACGCCGCGACGCAGGTCTGCGCGAAGCATGCGGAGCAGCATCAGAAATCCCCCGCCTTTCCGCTCGATCCGGGCCCTCCGGTCCGAACGGGCCTTCCGGTCCGAACGGGCCTTCCGGTCCGAACGGGCGAAGCCTGCGCCCGCCCCTCGGCTATGCGCACGGAGGCCTTCTCCGTTGATTTGTTCCGCGCGCCGTCGGCCTTCGGACCGTCCCCCTGCGCGGAGGAACCCTCGGTTCCTCTGACTATGTTCGCGCGCTTGGCGTGCACGGCGGCGGCGACGCCGACGAGAGCGATCCCCATGGCCGTCACCAGCAGAGCGGTTCCGCGCCCCTGCCCGGTTCCGAACACCGTTCCGACCGATCCCGCCAGGGGCCCGTCGGCGCGCAGCAGAGGTTCGAAAACCTTGTCCGCCAGCGGACCGGCGAGGACGAAGGCCGCGACGTATCCGAGCTGGGAGACCATGCCGATCGTTCCCCACGCCCGAGCCTGCTGCTCGTTGGGGATGGACGAGCGGATGATCACCTCGGCCCCCGCATTGCACAGGGCGAGCGAGGCGAAGAGGACGAAGCCGGCAGCCGCGGCCCACCAGGCGACAGGGCGAATCGGCAAAAGCGCCATGGCTGCGCCCGCGCCGAGCATGCCCGCGGCGAGCAGGGCCGCCGGCCGCGCATTCTTCGCCATGCCGACCACAGCGGCGCCCGCGAACATTCCCACGGAGGCGATCGTTTCGACGGTGCCCTCCGTTCTCGTTCCCACATATGGCAGGAAAATCGGCTTGAGAAGCGTTTGAAGGAAGCCGATGACGAAGACAGCCATCGTCATGAGGCCGAGCACGATGCGCACGTTCTTCCGCGAAGCCACCGCGCGCCAGCCGGCCATGAGCTGGGCCGCGAACCCCTCTTCCTCCGCCCTGCCGCCGGTGTTCCCGGCGGCTTTGCGGACGGCTAGGCTGCAGCCGACCGTGACCAGGCAGGTGCTCGCGTCGATCAGGAGCAGCGCCCGAAGCCCGACCGCGGGAAGCAGAAATCCGGCCAGCAGCGGCGAGATGAGGTACTTCGACGAGGCGGCGAGCTGGAGCATGCCGGACGCCCGCACGTATTCGTCCGGGCCGACGAAGTCATTGACGCTCGCGCGCAGCGCGGGCTCGGTGAGGGCCGCAAAGCACGAGGAGGCGACGATGCCGAGGCAGATGAGCTTGATGTCGGGGTCGTCGGAGGAAACCGCGGCGATGACGACGAGCAGGCCGCCCACGGAGCCGCCGTCGCCGAGGATCATCATGACCCGCCGGTCGAAGCGGTCCGCCAGAACGCCCGCAATCGGGGCGAACAGGACGATCGGGGCGAAAGAGCACAACTCAACGAGCATGACCGAGGAGGCCGTCCCGTAGGTTTGGAACATGTAGATCGCCAGGGCGAATGCGCTCAGACCCGTGCCGACGGAGTTGACGAACGCACCCGCGAAAAGAATCGAGAAGCACTTCATCGCTCTCGCCCCTCACTGCATTGCTTCTCGCCGCCTTGCCTCCCGCCGCCTTGCGTCCCGCCGAGGGCGCTCAAAGCGCCCTCGGGGCAGCCGAGCAGGATTTCCGCCGCGCGCGTGACCGCCCCGGCGCGTCGGCCGACCTCCGCCGCGTCGCCGCCGAATATCCCGACATCGAGCAGGAACCCGCCTGCAGTCAGCAGAATCTCGACGGTTCCGAAGGGGTCGTCGGTGGTGAAGACCCCTTTCTCCGCGCCTTCGGAGACGACGTCGGCGAGGATCGGGGTCAGCCCCTTGACCATCTCCACAATCGACAGGAGATGGAACTCAGAGTTGTCCTGGGTGTGGAATTCCTCGATGAGCTCGGCGGACTGGCCCTCCACCTGAGCCGAAGCCACGACGGCGCCGAGCTTCTCGAGGGCGGACAGATCACTTGCGGCTATCGCCCTCGCGCGTTCGACCGCCTGGCCGACCGTGCGTCTGACCAAGCCCCTGAGGACCTCCTCCTTGCCGGAAAAATGATGGTAAAGGGTTCCTTTGGCGATGCCCACCGCCTTCAAGATGTCCTCGATCGTCGTCGCCTGATACCCCTTCGTGACGAACAGGGTCTGCGCGGCGTCGAGGATCTCGTCTTTGCGCTGCGCAGCGGGCTTGCTTACCCGAACCATGTCTATTCCTCGCTTTCTGTGCGAACTTTTCTCGTTTCGATCGAACCGACCGACCGTCGGTCTAATTATAAGTCCATCGAGATTCCTTATGTCAAGCGCTCGCATGGAGAATTCACGCAAGGAGCCCGCATGGGACGTCACACGGTTTGCCCAAAGGCCCGCCCCGCCGTTGCGGTACTGTGGATCCATGGCCACGGAGAAGGACAAGTCGGACGGCGAGCACGACCTCGCCTCGGCGACGAAGGCGCTCACCGCCGCCCTGAGCAATCTCACCCGCGCGGTGACGAAGGAGACGGGCAAGAACCTCTCGAGCACGCTGCGCAAGACGTCCGAGCAGCTCTCCTCGGCCGCGGCGAAGATCGAGTCGACCGCGGAAGACATCCGCGACCGCGGCAAACGGGGCCGGACCAAGGCCGAACGCACCCGCGCTGAGATCATTGAGGCGGCGCGGCGCGTCTTCGCCAAGAAGGGGTATGAGGGCGCCGCCGTGGCGGACATAGCCGCAGAAGCCGGATTCACAAAGGGCGCGCTCTACGCCAATTTCCCCTCGAAGGAGGCGCTTTTCCTCACGGTCCTGCGCGATCTTGAAAGGCAGCAGGACGAGCTCGTCGATGAGTATCGGCAGGCCAACCGGATGCCCGACTTCCTATGCGCCGGCGACTATTCCGAGACGGAGAGGGAGATCCTCCTCATCAATATGGAGTCGTGGATCTACGCCGTCCGCCACCCCGAGGCCCGCGAGGAGCTGGGGGCGATGCTGTCCAGGACGAAGGACGGGGTGGCCGAGCTCATCGCCCGCAGCAAAGGCAGAAGCCAGGCCACGGAGGAAGACGGCGACGCCGCCTACGCGGCTCTCTCCATCAACGTGCTTTCGAGCGTTGCGGGCACGATGCTCGGCTCCGAAGAGGTGCGTGCCACCTCCGCCAGGCTGTTTTCGCAAATACTCGGGAGCGACGGCGACGCGCCCCGCGAGGGCGACGGCTCGGCGCCCGACGTCGGCAAACCGCGCAGCGGCGCCGAAGGCCCGACGGACGAAACATAGCTGAGACGCCGCCTCCGCGAGGGCCAAGACACGGCCCGCCCGGCCCGCCTCCGGGCGCGCTGCAGCGCGCCGAACAGTTCGCGCCCCGCCGCGCTGCAGGGCGAATCACACCCGCCAGTCGCCCAGCGCGCCTTCGAGGGCGCCGAGCGCGGCGTCGATGAGGGCGTAGCGGTCCGTCTCCGGGCAGCCGGCGCGCACCCAGGCCAGGCAGGCGCCGTCGAGGAAGCCGAAGTATCCGGAAACCGCGTAGGCGTGCCGCTTCCAGCCGGAAACGCCCAGCGTCTGCGACAGGGCCTCGACGTAGGATTCACGCGCCCGCGCGCGAACTTCGATCGCCTCGGGCGGCTCGTGCCCGCCCAGGAGCGGCGCGGCCCACGCCTCCGGATGGGTGCGGATGTGTTCGAGGTAGACCTCCAAGCCGGCGCGGACCCTGTCTCGCACGCTGACGGACGGGCCGAGCAGCTCGACAGCTTCCCTCTGAGCGCGGCCGAGCCCCTCGATCGCCTCGCCGACAACGGCGGCGTACAGCCCCGCCTTCGAGCCGAAATAGTGGAAGATCAGCCCCTCGGAGGCTTCGCAGCTTTCGGCGAGGGCCGCCGTGGTCACCTCCGAGTAGGGCGCGGCGGCGAAGGCCCGGCTTGCCGCGGCGAGCATCGCCTTCCGGCGTTCCTGCGTGGACATCCGGCGGCGTCGGGGAGACTGTGCTTGCGTCACACGCCCATCGTATCGCCGCCGACGGGCACGACGACGACCTCCGCGCCCCCGGCCCGCAACATGTCCACGTGTTCGCGTTTCGTCCGGCCGTCGACGAGGATCGTATCGAACGCCCTCAAAGGAGCGGTTTTCTGCCAGGCCCGCCGCTCGAACTTCGTGCTGTCGACCAGGAGGACGCGGCGCGAGGACTGTCTGAGCATCGCGCGTTTGAGTTCGACGACGACGTCGACAGGGTTGTACACGCCGTCGCCCCACACGGCGGCGTCGGACATGACGCACAAGTCGGCGCGGACGCCCTCGACGAACGAGGTGGCCAGGCTCCCGTAGAACGCGTCCGCCCACGGAAGGTAGCGCCCGCCGATCAGGACGAGCTCGGCCGTCTTGGACTCGGCGAGCGCCCGGCCGACGGCCATCGAATTCGTGACGACGGTCAGCGGGTAGGTCGACTCCAGCTCGGCGACCATGGGAAGGACGGTGGACGAATCGTCGATCATGAGGACGTCCCCGGGCGAGACGAGGCTCGCCGCCGCCCGGCTCAGGGCCGCTTTTTCGCGCGGCGATTTCGTTCTGCGAATCCCCGGGGGAAGTTCGGCCGTGGAGGAGGCCCTGGGGCGCAGAACCCCCTTCGACCGCTCGATCAGGCCCGCCCCTTCGAGGATCTGAACGTCGCGATAGACCGTGACGACGGAGACCCCCAGGCTCTCCGCGACCTCCTCGATTCGCACCTCCTCGCTTGCGAGGACCTCGTCGACGATGAGCGAGCGGCGCCTGTCAGGCGCCACCCTCCCGCGCGGAGTCCGCTCGCCCGCGCGGTCCCCGGCATGGCTTTTGGCGCGGTCCCCGGCATGGCTTTCCGCTTGGATCCGGGCTTTGTTGTCGGCTTTCACTGTCCGCCTCGCACCTCGCTTCGTCTGGCTGACGCACGCCTCGTCGGCTCGATGAAAATTTTTCATATTCTACGCAATTTTCAAAAAGAATTCTCAAAAATATTGACAGGCTGGCCGTTCGCGGATACGTTGTAGACGTCACGCATAGGCTTCGGTCGTTTGCGCTCCAAGGAGGGATGCGCGAAAAGCGGGAGCCGCACAATTCACAGCTTCGGCGCCCGCCGCGGAAACGACGTCGGCAGGCGCCGCCACACAGTTCTCAACGAGGAGAAGTCAATGAACGACGTCGTCATCGGTGTCGACGGAGGGACGACGGCCGTCAAGGCCGTCGCCTTCGACCTGAACGGGCAGATCAAAGCCTCCCATCACGAATCCGTCCCGGTTCGCTACGGCGCAAACGGCGAGAGCGAGCAGGACATGGCGCTGCTGTGGGAGGCGGTCGCCTCCTGCCTGCGCAGCGTCGCCGAGCAGGTGCGGGGATCGAGGATCGTCGGCATCGGGCTGACCGGACAAGGCGACGGCGTCTGGCTCGTCGACGCCGACGGCGAGCCCGTGCGCCCCGCAGCCAATTGGATGGACGGCCGGGCTGCCGGCCGGGTCGGCGACTGGAACCTCGACGGCCGCGGCCGCGCGGTGCTCGACGTCACCGGCACAACCGTTTTCGGCGGGCTTTTCCCGGTTCTCTACGAGGAGCTCGCCGCCGCCGAGCCGGAGGCCGTCGCCCAGGCGACGAGCCATCTCAACTGCAAAGACTGGATCCGCTTCAAGCTCACGGGCGTTCGCGCCACGGATTTCACCGAGGCGTCCCGCACCTTCCTCGACGTCGCCACGACCTCGGGGTACAACGAGCCGCTGGCCGAGAAGCTCGGCCTGAGCGAGGCACTCAAGCTCCTTCCCGAGATTCGGCATCCGGCGGGCGAAGCTTCGCCCGTCACGGAAGAGGCCGCCGAGGCCACCGGGATTCCGGCGGGGACGCCCGTCGGGGTGGGGATGATCGACGTCGCCGTGACCGGAATGGGCCTGGGAAGGATCGCCGACGGCGACTCCTGGCTCATCCTCGGAACCACCGGCTTCGTCGGCACGCTCCTCCCGAGCGTCGCCGAGCGCAGATCCGAACTGTCGATGGTTCTGGCGACGGGCGAGGGAACCCAGGTCCTCGAATTCATGGCGCCGATGACCGGCACCCCCAACCTCGACTGGATCCGCTCGACCCTCGGCCTCGAAGCGCAGTCGTGGAGCGAGATCGAGAAAATGGCCAGAGCGGCGGGGCCCGGCTCCCACGGGGTCGTCTACCTTCCCTACGCCTCGCCCGGCGGCGAGCGGGCGCCCTTCCTCGACACGAACGCATCCGCGTCATGGCAGGGAATGAGCCTGACGAGCACCCGCGCCGACATCCTGCGCGCGGTCTACGAGGGCGTGGTATTCTCCCTCGCCGAATGCCTCAACGCGCTGCGCATCACGGGCCCCATCGTCGTCTCCGGAGGCGGATTCCGCTCCGACCTCCTGTGCGAGATCCTCGCGGACGTCACCGCGCAGCGAGTCCTGCGACAAGACGCGCCCGAAGCGGGCGCCCGCGGGGCGGCCGTCCTCGCCCTCGTCTCAGCCGGAGCGTTCCCGGACGTGTTCTCGGCTTCCTCGGCTCTCGGCGCGGCCCTCGAAACCTTCGACCCGAATCCGGACAACATCCACATCTACTCGGAGGCGCGGGTGGCGTTTTACGACGCCCGCGAGGGGGCCCGGCGCTGCTGGCGCACGCTCCGAAAGCTCCGCTCGTCCACGGGAAAGGCGGAGTCGTGAAGGTCCTCCTTGCCTCCGACGGCTTCGTGACCGACGCCGTCCTGCGCACCGCCCTCGCCCGTGCGCTTCCCGACGTCGAAACGGCTTCGATCGCCTCGACGTGGCCCGTCCCTCCCTTCCGAGACATCGGCGACGTCCGCGAGGCGGCCGGCGACGAGGACGAGCTGATCGAAGCCCTCAGCGGCTGCGACGTCGCCTTCTCCCACACCTTCCCCTTCACGGAGAAGGTCATCGCGGCCTCGCCCTCGCTCAAGCTCGTCGCCATTTGCCGGGGCGGCCCCGTCAACGTCAACATCGAGGCCGCCACTCGGGCCGGTGTGCTCGTCTCCTACACGCCGGGCCGCAACGCGACGGCGACGGCCGAGCACACCGTGGGAATGATTCTCGCCAGCCTCAGGCAGATCCCCCAGCGCCACCGGGAGGTCGTCAACGGCCAGTGGCGCTCGGACTATTACATTTTCGACAACGTCGGCGCGGAGATCGGCTCCTCGACCGTCGGCGTCGTCGGATACGGCGCCGTCGGGCGGAGGGTCGCCGCCGTCATGGCCGCTTTCGGGGCGCGCGTGCTCGTCTACGACCCGTGGGCGGACGAGCCGGCCGAAGGGATGACCCGCGTCGATTCCCTCGGCGAGCTTCTCGCCGGCAGCGACGTCGTCACGATCCACGCGCGCGTCACGCCCGAAAACCGCGGGATGATCGACGCCGACGCGCTCGCGCTCATGCCGGAGGGCTCCGTGCTCGTCAACTGCGCGCGCGGCGAGCTCGTCGACTACGACGCGGTGTGCGACGCCCTCGACTCCGGCCGCCTTTTCGCGGCGGGATTCGACGTGCTGCCTCAGGAGCCGCTGCCGCCGGGCCACAGGCTCCTGAGGACGCCGCGGGTCACGATCACCCCGCATCTGGCGGGCGCCTCGAAGGAGGCCGCGCGCATCGCCGCCCGAATCGGAGCCGAGGACATCGCGGCCTTCGCCGCCGGCCGCCGGCCCCTCCACCTCGCCAATCCGGAGGCGCTCGAGGCCCGAGCCCGGCTGTTCCAAGCCGGCGCGGCTCCGTCCGGAGCCGGCGGGAAGGCGCCAAAGGTCGGCGCGGCTGAGCCGGAAACAGGCGAGGCATCGTCTGGAACCGGCGCGGCTGCACCGGAAGCCGACCCCAAAACGTCCGAAGACAACAACCAAGCATTCGAAAGTAGGCCATCGTGCTTTTAGAGAAAGAACGCCGCGACGTCGTCGAGACCTGCCTGTTCATGCAGAGCAACGGATTGATCGTCGGCACCGCCGGAAACGTCTCGATCCGCGTCGATGACAAGGTCGCGATCTCGCCTTCGGGCGTGCCCTACGAAACGATGACGGCCGAGGACGTGGTTGTCTTTTCGATGGACGGGGAACGCGTGGACGGGATCCTCGAGCCGTCCTCCGAGCTTCCCCTCCATCTGAGCGTCTATCGCGAAACGGCTGCAAAGGCGATCACGCACAACCACGCGCCGGCCTCGACGGCCCTGGGGCTGGTGGTCGACGAGATTCCGCCGTCCCACTACTATTCGGCGATGCTCGGCGGGATCATCCGGGTCGCCCCGTACGCGGAGTTCGGCACGGACGAGCTCGCGCGAAACGTGACCGACGCCCTGAAGGACCGCAGCGGGGCGCTGATGAAGAACCACGGCGCCATCACGATCGGGCCGACCGTGAAGAAGGCGGCGGGGCTCCTTCCGATCTTGGAGTACGTCTGCGAAATCCACCTCCGGGCGATGGCGACGGGCGCCCCCATCGCGCTGCTTTCGCCCGAGCAGATGGCCGACGCCAAGGCCGCCATCGCCGACTACGGGAAGCAGCCGAACAAGAAGTGACCGGGCTGGTCTAGGCGCCCGCAGCGGGCGCGCCGATCCGACGCTCTGCGGCCGAGCCCACGCCTTCCGGGCCCGGCCGCTTTTGCGTCGCGGGTTCGCTTCCATTTGCCGCCGTCGAGGCATATACTCGATTTCGTTATTGAGCGTCACTCAACAAGGGGCTCGGCGGGGCGTTCCGTCCGTCCGACGTCGCGATGCCGTGAAAGGAATTCGAATGTCTTTGCTCGACGACGCCATCTGGTGGCACATCTATCCCCTCGGAGCCGCGGGCGCTCCGATCCGCGGCGATCAGGCGCGAGAGGCGGCCGATCCGGGCGAGCGTCGGCTCCTGAGGCTGGTCCCCTGGCTCGACTACGCGGTGGAGCTCGGATGCTCCGGCGTCCTTCTGGGCCCGATCTTCGAATCGGCCTCCCACGGCTACGACACCCTCGACCACATGGCGATCGACCGGCGCCTGGGCTCCGAGGAGGATTTCGAGGCTTTCATGGCGGCGTGCCGCGAGCGCGGGCTCAACGTCATGCTCGACGGCGTTTTCAACCACGTCGCGGCCAGCCACCCGCGCGCCGAGGAGCTTGCGCTTCGCCTGCCCGACGGCGGCCTGGCGTGCTGGGAGGGGCACAGCGAGCTTCTCACGCTCGACCATTCCAAACCCGCCGTCGTCGATTTCGTCGCTGACATCATGCTTCACTGGCTGCGCAAGGGGATCGCCGGGTGGCGCCTCGACGTCGCCTACGCCGTGCCTCCGCGCTTCTGGGCCGAGACGGTCGGCCGCGTGCGCGGCGAGTTTCCGAACGCGCTTTTCTTGGGAGAGGCAATCCACGGAGACTACGCGCGGATCGTCGCCGACGGCCGCCTGGACACGGTCACGCAGTACGAGCTGTGGAAGGCGATCTGGAGTTCGATCAAGGACGTCAACTTCTGGGAGCTGGCCTGGGCCCTCGACCGGCAGGCCGAACTGTGCAGGGGCTTCGTTCCGCAGACTTTCGTCGGGAATCACGACGTCACCCGCATAGCCTCGCAGATCGGCGAAACGGGGGCGGCGCTGGCGGCCGCCATGCTTTTCACCCTGCCCGGGATGCCCTCGATTTACTACGGCGACGAACGCGGCGTGCTCGGCGACAAGGGCGAGGGGATTGCGGCCGACGACGGGCTTCGCCCGGCCCTGCCTCCCGAACCGGGCGAGGGCGACAGGCCGTGGATGTACCGCCTTTACCAGGAACTCATCGGCTTGCGGCGGCGCCACCCGTGGATCGCCCGCGGCGAGGTCGCGGTGCTGGCCAAGGACAACTCCTGGATCGAATACGAGGTGCGTCCGGGCGGCGAGGGAGGGCTTGAAGGTGCGCCGAACAGCGGCCGGGACGGCGCGGGCCACGCGAACGACGGCCACGCGAATGGCGGCCGCCCGAAGGCGGGCGACGCACTGCGGGTGCGAATCGAGCTCGCCCCTCGCGCGGCCGCGCGGGTCACGGACGCCGCCGGCAACGGGCTGTTTGACTGGCGCGGGCCCGACGGCCCAGCCTGAGCCGAATCGCGCAGCGCTTGGGCTGGAGCCGTTCGCAGCTTTACACGCCTGATGTCCGAAGTCGGCGACGGACTGAGGCTCGTTTTGAACCTGTAACGCGTTCACCGGGCAGCGAAGCCGTGCCTCTCATAGATTCTGCGAGCCGCGGCGTTCTCGCTCTCTACGCGCAAGCCCACCTCCCGATCGCCGACCGCGGCCAGCGCGGCGTCGACGAGCGCGCCTCCGATCCCCCGCCCGCGTTTGCCGGGGGCGACGAAGAGATCGATGATGAAGGTCAGGCCTTCGACGTCGTCCCACGGCGGATTGTCCGTCACGAGAATCGCGCCGACGGGCTCCCCGCCCTCCTCTGCAACTAGGCAGGCCTCGGGAACCCACGTGCCGTAGTCGCCGGCGCTCGTGGCTTCGACGTCGGCGACGGCTTCTTCGCACGTCCCGGCTTCGCCGTCGGGATACGAGCGGAAGTACAGGCGTCCGATCCTTTCGATCGATTCGCGATCCTGAGAAATCCGCCGGATGCAAACGCCTTCTGGGCGCTCCGGCGGTTCGGTGCGCGAAAGACCCGACAAATCGGTGACGCCGCCGGGTCCTGCCGGGCAGCCGCCGGGGCCCGCGGAGCGCCCGTCGGTTGTCGCAGGGCGGACGAAGGTAAGCTGCATCGTACTCCTTTCCGAGGCGTTTGCCCTCAAGATTCTAACCGTGAGGCTCGCATCGCACACACCGCGTGAAAAGCCCGCGTCTAAGCTCTAAACAACTCCGTCCGAACAACATACCTTTCCAGATTCAACTATTGATCTCCTAGAGAATTCTGGTTAGACTCATGGTATCAATAAAATCACGCCAAAGGACAGCAAATGACCTTGCTTAACGACCTTTCCATGATCAGCAAGAATCCAGGTCACCACGAGGAGCACGAGCAGCATCGCCGCGGCAACCCGAAAGAACCCGACCGGCGCAGATCGAAAGCGCGTCCCAAGCGTCAACGCCGCAAAGAGCCCTTCGACGCGAGCGTAATCGGCCCCTGCATCGCAGTCTGCGCGGCAGCACTGGCATTCGGTCTCTTTTTCTCCCCCTGGATCGGCGAGCATTCGGGCTGGGATGCGGCTGACGCCTTCGAAAGGTCAGCTGAGGGCGCAACAAGCCGGTCTTCCCTGGGCATCGCGAAATACTCGATGCTCATATCGACGCCCTGCTCAATGCTCGCCGGACTCATTGCGATTGACAGGAAGACGTCGTTCGCGGCGCCGCTCTTTATGTTCATGGGCACATCGGCTGCGGCGCTCTTCTCGATTCCCGCAGTCATTGCGGTCTCTTCTGCAACGAAATTTTCTTTGTTTTCGGGGGAAGACCCCGGGAAGGAAGTCCTCGCGACTCTGACGCCGATAGGGGTTCCTCTTTTTCTCACGATATCCGCATGCGCCGCGGGTTTCGAGCTTGAACGACGCAGCGAGAATCTGCGCATGCAGATTGACGATCTACGGCGAGAGCTCGACAGCCTGTACACCGACGACGATTCGTGTCCCGAGGGCGACAACGACCTGCACTCCGAGGACGACGATCTCTATCCTGACATCGAACGCAGAATCAAGGAACTGCACTCCCTCATTCAAAATCTCGAACTGAAGGCGGGAGTGCAAAGGCCGGATGACGCCCGGCAAACTCAGGGCGACGGGGTCGAATCCCGTCAGCAGCCGAACGCTCTTTCCAATTCAGGGCAACCGTCTGACGAGTCCTCCGATTCGCCGCAAACGCGAAGAGAATCCTCCGAGACGGAAGGAACAGGGAAATGACCGGCGAACCCGATGTCTTCGACTACTACAGCGACTCAGAGTCGGAAGCTTTTTCGAAAACCAACGCCAAGCCGGCATTGCTCATGCTTATTCTCCTGACTTTGGCCACTGCAGCCGTGTCGATTCAGGCCCACTGGCTCGACAATCACACCTTCTACAGTTCCGCCGAAGCCGCCGATATCGAAGGTTACCTTCTGTCGCTCACCGGACGGCCGTTGATCGTACTGATTCCTTGCGCATACATCCTCGCAATCGTGACTTTGGCGAATCGAACCGTTATCGCGTGCTCTATCCTGTCGGTCGTCGTCAACGCCTTGGCCCTTGTTGCCGCGGTTCCCCTAGCGGTTTACGTATCGAGAGGGCACGAGTGGATCGTGATGTTTCCACTTCCCCCCGCCCTTTTCGCTTTGTCCGTGGCCGCAGCGAGCGCCGACCTGCGAAACAAGATCAAGTCCGCCCATGAACTGTTTTAAAACGCGAACGATCTCAAGTCCGGAGCAGAAAGGGACGTGAGCAAGAAAAGTACCTTGCCACATTATAAGTTCCAAAATTTGGTCCTGATCACGCAGCAGGGAACTTTTCATAGGCGGATCGCACGACGGCGAACCGCACGACAGGATGCCACGCGATCGACCCCAAATCGGGCAGGAATCCCCCAAATCATGCGGAAACCGAGCCGAAGCGGGACGGTTTAATCGAAGAGACTGCGCAGCACCGCGTCGGACGCGGCAGCGAGTTCGGCGACGTCGAACACCAGCATATCCTCGGAGCTCCCCGCCAGGTCGGCAGCCTCCGACCCGGCGGCCGATGCCGCAGCGAGCGAGCCGGCAACGGCAGCAGACGACTCAGCAGGCAGGTCGGCAGCCTCCGTCGCGTCGGCGTCGGGGGGCCACAGCTCGGCGGCAAGCTGGATCGCAAGCAGCTCCCCGCCAGTAGTCCCCAAGCGCACGGCCGCAACGCCCTCGGCCTCGGCCGCGCGCAGCACGAGGTCGAGACAGCCTTCGGGCACTGCGAGCACCGCGCGGGCCTGCGACTCCGAGAAAAGCGCGGTGAAATTGTCGATTCCCTCGCGCGAGGCCAGGTCCGTCAGATCGATCGACGCGCCGACCCCCGCCCGCACGGACATATCCGCGAGCGCCTGGACGAGGCCCCCGTTGGAAACGTCGTGCGCCGCGGCCAGGACGGGTCCAAGTGCGCCGGTGTCGGCGTCGTGCAATGCCAAAAGCACGCGCCCCAACGCCATTTCCGCCTGAAGGTCCGCCTTCGGCGGCCTCCCGCCGAGATGCCCGTGGATCGCGCGCGCCCAGGCGGAGCCGTCAAGCTCGGCGCGGGTGCGGCCAAGCAGCACGACGGCGAGGCCGTCCTCCCGCCAGCCAGACGGCACGGCGGTGCGCACGTCGTCCATGACTCCGAGGACGCCGACGACGGGCGTCGGGTTGATCGACGAGTCGACGCGGCCTTTCTCCTTGCCGTGTGAGTTGTAGAGCGAGACGTTTCCGCCGGTCACGGGCACGCCCGTCTCCTTGCAGGCGTCCGCGAGCCCGGTTATCGCCTGGACGAGCTGCCACATGGCGTCCGGGTCTTCCGGCGAACCGAAGTTCAGGCAGTCGGTGACGGCCAGGGGCTTCGCGCCCACGGTGCAGACGTTGCGGTACGCCTCGGCCAGCGCCTGGCGGGCGCCCTCGTACGGGTCGAGCTTCGTGTAGCGCCCGTTGGCGTCGGCGGACATCGCGATGCCCCGCCCGGTCTCCTCGTCGACGCGGATCACCCCGGCGTCGTCGGGCTGAGAAAGGGCCGTGTTCCCGCGGACGAACCTGTCATACTGGTCGGTCACCCAGCCCGCGCCCGCCTGATTCGGATCGGTGAGCACGCGCAGGGCATGCTCGCGCAGCTCGGCCGGCGAACCGGGGCGGGAGAGCCGGTTCGCGCCGTCGGCGTTGAGCGCGTCCTGCCACTGCGGGCGGGCGTACGGCCGCTCGTATGCAGGGCCTTCGTGGGCGACGGAGCGCGGGTCGACGTCGACGATCCTGTGCCCGTGGTGGTCGATCGTCAGCCGCCCCGAGGAATTGACGGCCCCGATGACGGCGGCCTCGACTTCCCACTTGCCGACGACGTCCATGAACGCGTCGAGCCTGTCCGGGGCGACGACGGCCATCATTCGCTCCTGTGATTCGCTCATGAGGATTTCCCCGGCGGTGAGCGTGGGGTCGCGCAGAAGAACATTCTCGAGGTCCACGTGCATGCCGCCGTCGCCGTTGGAGGCGAGCTCGCTCGTGGCGCAGGAGATTCCGGCCGCGCCGAGGTCTTGGATTCCCAAGACGAGGCCCCCGGCGAAGAGCTCGAGGCAGCATTCGATGAGGACCTTCTCCATGAACGGGTCGCCCACCTGCACGGAGGGCCGTTTGGCGGGCATGCCGTCCTCGAAGGCCTCGGAGGCGAGGATCGACGCCCCGCCGATGCCGTCGCCGCCGGTGCGCGCCCCGAAGAGCACCACCTTGTTGCCCTCGCCGGAGGCGTTGGCGAGGTGGACGTCGCCGTGGCGCAGCACGCCTGCGCACAGGGCGTTGACGAGCGGATTCTCCTGGTAGGACGCGTCGAATTCGGTCTCCCCGCCGATGTTCGCCAGCCCGAGGCAGTTGCCGTATCCGCCGACGCCGGCGACGACGCCGTGCACAACGCGCGCCGTGTCCGCATGGCCGACGTCGCCGAAGCGCAGCTGGTCCATGACCGCCACGGGGCGAGCGCCCATGGAGACAATGTCGCGCACGATGCCGCCCACTCCGGTGGCCGCTCCCTGATACGGCTCGACGAAGCTCGGGTGATTGTGCGACTCCACCTTGAAGGTGACGGCCCAGCCGTCGCCGATGTCCACGACGCCGGCGTTCTCGCCCATGCCCACGAGCAGGCGCTCGCGCATCTCGGGCGTGAGCTTGCTGCCGAATTGCTTGAGGTGGATCTTCGAGGACTTGTACGAGCAGTGCTCGGACCACATCACCGAGTACATTGCGAGCTCGGCCGCCGTGGGGCGCCTGCCGAGGATCTTCCTGATGTTCGCGTATTCGTCCTCTTTGAGACCGAGCTCGGCCCAGGGCATGGGCTGCTCGGGCGTCGCGGCTGCTTCCTCGACGGTGTCATAGCTTTCGTTGCGGTGCTCGGCCGAGGCCATGGATTCTCCTGTTTCCGAGGGGAGCGCCGCGTCCCTTGGGCGGGGCGGCGTCCCGAAGTGTGAGCGCTGGATTCGCGGCCCTCCCCGCCGCTGTGCGAGAACCGGCTCCTCTTACGCGAGAACCGATTCGAGGGCGGATGTGAAAAAGGTCAGCCCGTCGGTTCCCGAACGGAGCCCGTCCGCGCCGCCCGGGCCGAAGCCCGATTCGACTGCGTGCTCCGGATGAGGCATGAGCCCGACGACGTTCCCCGACTCGGAGACGACGCCCGCGATGTCGTCGACCGACCCGTTGGGGTTGACTCCGACGTATCGGAAGGCCACACGCCCCTCGCATTCGAGGCGGGCGACGGTTTCGGCGTCGGCCTGGAAGCATCCCTCGCCGTTCTTCAACGGAATCGTGATGACCTGCCCCGGCGTGAAACCGGAAGTCCACGGCGTGTCCGCGTTCTCGACGGCAAGCTTTTGCTCGCGGCAGACGAAGCGCTGCCCCTCGTTGCGGACCAGCGCCCCCGGCAGCAGGTGCGCCTCGCACAGAATCTGGAATCCGTTGCAGATCCCCAGCACGGGCATGCCTTTGCCGGCCGCCTCGACGACGGCAGACATGACGGGCGTCAGCGCGGCTATGGCCCCGCATCTGAGGTAGTCGCCGTAGGAAAAGCCGCCGGGCAGCACGATCGCATCGACTTCCCCGACGTCGTCCGAGGCGTGCCACAGTGCGACGGGCGAGCCTCCGGCCAAGCGGACGGCGCGCGCGGCGTCACCGTCGTCCAACGTTCCGGGAAACGTGACCACGCCGATCCTCACCGCTCGCCCTCCGCAGCATAGACGGCGACGACGTCCTCGATGATCGGATTGGAAAGGCTCGTCGCGGCGAGTTCGCGGGCAGACTCCAGATGCGCCTCAGTCACCGGCCCCTCCACGGAAAGCTGGAAACGCTTGCCCTGCCGCACGTCCGTGAAGACGTCCACTCCGTGCCGAAGGAAGGCACCGCGCACGGCCTTGCCCTGCGGGTCGAGGATTTCAGGCTTCGGCATGACTTCGACGATGATCAGCCCCAAGGGCTTCCTCCTGTCTCAAAAATCGGACGCCACGCGGCGCCTCGTGTCCATGATACGGGCACGAGGCGCTTTTGCGCACGCGTTTCCGAAATCCGAGCGGCGGGTTCGCCTAACCGCTCCCGGGTCTCGTCTGACCGTTTTATCCGTTCCCGGGGGCGTCTGTCACGACCAGCGGCTGCCGGTCAGACGCTCGTAGATCTGCACATAACGCTCGCGGGTCTTGTCAACCACCTCATCGGGCAGCTCGGGCGGATGCGTGCCGGAATTCACGTCCCACCCCGATTCCTCAGAGCTCAGCCAGTCGCGGACGAATTGCTTGTCGAGCGAATGCTGGGACCTTCCCGGCTCGTAGACGTTCGCGATCCAGAACCGCGAAGAGTCCGGGGTGAGCACTTCGTCGCCGAGGATGATCTCCTCCGAGCCGGCGTCGGGGGAGACGCCGAACTCGAACTTCGTGTCGGCAATGATGATGCCCCGTTCCGCGGCGATCTCGCGAGCCCTCACATACGTCGCGATGGACTTCGCCCGAAGCTCGCGGGCCACGCCCTCTCCCACCCGCGCGGCGGTGTCGGCGAAGGTGATGCTTTGGTCGTGGTCGCCGAGCCTCGCCTTCGTCGTGGGCGTGAAGATCGGCCGGTCGAGGCGCTCGGCCTCCCTGATGCCCGGCGGAAGGGCGACGCCGCACACGGTTCCGCGACGCTTGTACTCGGCCATGCCGGACCCCGTCAGGTAACCGCGCACCACGCATTCGACGGGGAAAACCTTGAGGCGGCGGGTGATCATTGCACGCCCTTCGACGGCCGCGGGGACGTTCGTCGACATGACGTGATTGGGTGTGAGATCAGCGAGCTGTTCGAACCACCACAGCGACAGCTGGGTGAGTATCCTCCCCTTGTCCGGGATCTCGGTGGGAAGAACGTAATCGTAGGCGCTGATCCGATCAGAGGCGACGATGAGGTATGTATCCTCGCCGTTGTGTGCGTCCACGCCCGATGGAACGTAGACATCGCGAACTTTACCCGAGTACACGTGCGTCCACCCGGGCAGGTTTCTTGCACCGATTCCAATCATCTGTGTTCTCACTCCCTCGTGTACCACAGTAGTTCTTTCCACGTATTGGATCACGGCTACCTGCCTTTTGTCCATAGGTTGAGATAACCGTTTTTGTCCGCGACGACGACGTCGAACGACAATTGCGCATCAAACCGGCGCAAAACCCCGATCAACCGATCTCGCGCCCTAGTGTGCCAATGACCATAAGGGGGCATTAGACACACCCCCAGAGGCACGAAGACCAAGCCGGGTCAACGCCGACCCCATCGCCACGTTGCGAATGCAGTTTCAACGATACACCCGCCGTTCGACCGTTATCCAGTGATTTTGTCCGGCGTTTTCAAAGTCGGGGGCGTTTTCGAGGTCGAGGCGAAGTGCGGATTCGCGGGCGCGCAGCGGTCACATTCCTGCGGCGACGTCGGTGCGGAAATGCGCCCCCTTCAGCCGGATTTCCGAGACGGCGGCGTAGGCCGCGGCGCGCGCGGCGGCCACATCCTTTCCCATTCCGACGCATGCCACCACCCGGCCTCCGGCGGACACGACGCCGCCGCCCGAATCCTTCGTTCCCGCGTGGATGACGTGCGCGCCGGGCACCCCTTCGGCCGCTGCCAAGCCCTCGACGGGGTCGCCCGCACGCACCGGCCCGGGATAGCCGGGGGCCGCCAAGACCACGGTGACTGCGGCGTCGGGAAGCCATTCGAGGCGTCGGATTCCACGCCCACCGCTGGCTTTCCCTTCGTCGTCCACAGCAGCTTCCCGCTCGCCCTCAGTCAGCTCCGAGCCGCCTCGACCAGGCCCGCCTTCGCCGGCTCGCGACTCGTCTCGGCCTGCCGTCCGCCCGCCCCCCGCCGTTTCAGGGTCTCCGCGGACCGGCAGCAGCTCGCCCCTCGCCGCGTCGCGCAAGAGGCCGGCGAGCGGGGTGACCAGCCGCGCCAGCACCGACTGCGTTTCAGGGTCGCCGAAACGGACGTTGAACTCCACCACTTTCACGCCTTCGGAGGTCAGCGCCAGGCCGCAGTAGAGCACGCCGACGAAAGGCGTGCCGCGCCGCGCCATTTCGTCAACGACGGGCTGGGCGACCTCGGCGGCGACGGCGTCGGCCAGCCCCGGGTCGGCCCACGGGAGCGGCGAGTAGGATCCCATGCCGCCGGTGTTGGGCCCCCTGCCGCCGTCGTACGCCCGCTTGTAGTCCTGCGCGGGCTCCAAAGGAAGGGCGACGTGCCCGTCGCACAGGCAGAAAAGGGAGACTTCGGGGCCGTCGAGGAACTCCTCGACCAGCGCCTTCCCGTCGGGTTTGGCCAGGCACGCCTCGGCGTGGGCCAGGGCGGCGTCCCTGTCGTCCGTCACGACGACTCCCTTGCCCGCGGCCAGCCCGTCGTCCTTGACCACGTGGGGCGCGCCGAAAGCGTTGAGGGCCGCTTCCACTTCGCCCAGACTCGCGCACAGCCGCGACCGCGCCGTCGGCACGCCCGCGCTGGCCATGACCTCCTTGGCGAACGCCTTCGAGCCTTCCAGGCGCGCGGCTTCCCGCGAGGGGCCGAAAACGTCGATGCCCGCCTCGCGCACGGCGTCGGCCACACCCGCGACCAGCGGGGCCTCCGGACCGACGACGACGAGGTCGACCCCCTTGCTTCGAGCGAATGCGGCCACGGCCGCCCCGTCGAGGACGTCGAGGTCGACGAGCGTTCCCAACGGGGCCATCCCGGGGTTCCCCGGGGCAATGTAAAGGACGTCGTCGTCGCTGCGAAGAGAACGGGCAATGGCGTGCTCGCGGCCTCCCGACCCGAGTATGAGTATGTTCACGGAACAACCCTAAGCCAGGTTGCGCGACAACGACGATTTGACGCCGGACGTGTCACATTCTGAACGGCGCCCCTCTCCCGAACGGCGAATCCTTCCTGAACTGCGCGCCTTTTCCAAGCGACGACGCTTCCCCGAAGGAGAAGCCTTACTGAACGAGCGCCTCCCGTCGGCGTCCCCCAGGAAACTCGCCGCCCTTGCCCTTCACCCAACTCAGCCCAACAAATCGCCTCTGTAAAAAGAGAAAGGACGTTTATGGCAGAAAAGAGACAGCTTGGTGATATTACGATCGCTAAACGCCAATCATACCTTCGTCTGATTACCGAACACATTCGACGTCGTTAAACTCCCCAAAGGAGGCGTGTCTACCGAACTCCATGCTCACTTTCACATCACGAGTACAGGAAATGAATATGAAAAAGATACCTTCGCGGCGTCCCGTCTCGAAGGTCAAGGCGATGCTCTTCGCTTTCGTCGTGTCCTTCATTGCAACCGTCGTTTTGGCGCCGCGCGCCGTGCAGGCCGCTGAAATTCCAAACGACGGCGTCTACGGAATCAAACAGGTGACGCCCGAAACGACCGCTTGGGGGCAATGAGACTCCGTCCGGCTCAATTTCACATGGGCGGCGCCGAACGGCGCCAGCCGGGGCGACACGATCGCCATCTAGCTTCCCGCGTGGTCGACGCGGGTTCGGCCCTCGGCTTTGCCGTCCTGACGCCCTCGGGCGAGGAAATCGGCCGGGCCGCATTTGATTCGGGCACGAACAGAATGGTCATCACCTTCGCGACGGACTACGTGGAAACAGACCGGAACGTAAACGAAACGGCGTATTTCAACGCCACGCTCAGCCAAAGGGCACTCGTATTCGATTCGACGACGAACGCCACGGACATCGACATTTTCGGCACGCAGGTGAGGATCAACAAGCTCGTCGGCCCCAACGGCCCCGAAGAGGAATCCAAGAAAGGCTGGTGGATACCGAACCAGGCTGAGGCCACGGACACTGACGAATCAGGCATTCTCATCAACTAGGGACGAATCGGCTGTCAGCTACGGCATCGTCTTGGACAACCTCGAATGGACCGCAGCCTCTATCGACGACAAGGCCGACGCCGACCTCGTCTACTGCGTCAACGGCCAGGCGGCCGAGGGCCCGCGCTGAAGGACGTCCAGTGCGCCGTCGACGGAACGCCCCACAAGGCGGATGCGCAAGGCCGGACCGATTTGGGGGCGTGGGTCTTCCCGCGGAAGGCGTCGTTCGAATGCCAGGGACCGACCCCGAAGGGCGCACGCCCACGAAGGCCGGCCAGGGAAGCGACCGGGCAAAGGATTCATCGACCTCGGGAGCCGCAAAAGAAGAGCCTCGCTTTCACGGGCTTGGACAGCGCCGCGATGGGTCTCGGCGCGATCGCTCTGGGCTGCGGCGGGAGGAACGCTGATCACGATTCGCAGGCGCAAAAATGCACTGTGAGGTTGCATCGTGAAGTAGCATCGCGCGGCTGGACCGGCAGTCAGGCCGCGATAGCTGGCGCACTGGGCGCTCGGGCCGGAGCCTGACCAGCCGCAGCGCTTCAGCAAACAAAGGCGGACCCGAGCCCTCGGGTCCGCCCCTCGTCATCAGATATGAAAAGTACCTGTCTGCAGGAAAGCACCAGAATTTGGCACTTTTCACTGATCCAGGCACTTTTCATCAGCCGAAGGCGCTCCAAGGGCGGCCCGGCCGTCAGCCGACCGTCACGCGGCGCCTTTCAGCAGGCAGTTCAGCCCCAATCAGGCCTTCGCCGCAGCGATGCGCTCACGGAACTTCGCGAGCTGCTCGGTGATCTTGGCGGGGAGCTTGTCGCCGAACTGCTTGAAGTACTCCTCGGTCTCACCCATCTCGGCGGCCCAGGCATCGGGGTCGATCTCGAACAGCGCGTCCCACGTGGCCTTGTCGACGTCGATCCCGTCGAGGTTGAAATCCTCGAACTTCGGGTAGCGGCCGGTCACGCCGTCGACGGCGTCGACCTGCCCGCTGACTCGGCGGACGATCCAGTCGAGGACGCGCGAGTTCTCGCCGTATCCGGGCCACATGAACTTGCCGTCGGGGCCCTTGCGGAACCAGTTGACCTGGAAGACCTTCGGGAACTTGTCGCCGAGCTTCTCCTGAAGCTTCAGCCAATGGCCCCAGTAATCCGCCATGTGGTACCCGCAGAAAGGCAGCATGGCGAAGGGGTCGTGGCGCAGAGAGCCGGCCTTGACGTCCGTCGCGGCGGCGGTCACCTCGGAGGCGACCGAGGCTCCGATGAACACGCCGTGGGCGTTCTCGTACTGCTCGGCGACGAGCGGCACGTTGCTGGCGCGGCGGCCTCCGAAGAGAACCGCGTCAACCGGCACGCCCTGCGGGGCCTCCCAATCCTCACAGATGATCGGACACTGCGAGGCGGGAACCGTGAAGCGGCTGTTCGGGTGGGCGGCCTTCTTGCCCTCGGCGGCGTCGGCCGGGGTGTAATCCTTGCCGGTCCAGTCAATGAGATGGTCCGGGAGCGGGGCGTCGATGCCTTCCCACCACACGTCGCCGTCGTCGGTCAGGGCGACGTTCGTGAAGATCGAGTTGCCGCGCATGGTGTCCATCGCCATGGGGTTCGTGTCGTACGAGGTCCCGGGGGCGACGCCGAAGAAGCCGGCCTCAGGGTTGATCGCGTACAGGCGCCCGTCGGGGCCGGGGCGCATCCATGCGATGTCGTCGCCGATCGTCTCGACCTTGTAACCGGGAATGGTCGGCTGGAGCATGGCGAGGTTGGTCTTGCCGCAAGCCGAGGGGAAGGCGGCCGTCACGTGGTACTGCTTGCCGGTCTTCTCGTCGGTCAGGCGAAGGATGAGCATGTGCTCGGCCATCCATCCCTGGCGGCGGGCCATCGTCGAGGCGATGCGCAGCGCGTAGCACTTCTTGCCCAGCAGCGCGTTGCCGCCGTAGCCGGACCCGTATGACCAGATCTCGTTCGTCTCCGGGAAGTGCGTGATGTACTTTTCCTCGTTGCAAGGCCAGGCAGTGTCCTCACGGACGGTCCCGTCGGCGTCGCGCAGGGGGTAGCCGACGGAGTGGACCGCGGGAACCCACTCGCCGCCCTCGCCGATGAGCTTGAGCGCTTTGGCGCCCATTCGGGTCATGATGCGCATGTTCGTGACCACGTAGGGAGAGTCGGTCAGCTCGATGCCGAGCTTGGAGATCGGTCCGCCGAGCGGGCCCATCGAGAACGGAACGACGTACATCGTGCGGCCGCGCATGGCGCCGTCGAACTTCTCGTTGAGGATCTTCTTCATCTCGACCGGGTCGTACCAGTGATTGGTCGGTCCGGCGTCTTCTTCCTTCTCGGAGCAGATGAACGTCCGGGACTCCACGCGGGCGACGTCGGAGGGAAGCGAGCGCGCAAGGAAGGAGTTGGGGCGCTTCTCGGGATTGAGGCGCGTGAAAACTCCAGCCTCGACCATCTCGGTGGTGAGCCGATCCCATTCTTCGTCCGAGCCATCAGCCCAGTAAATGGAATCGGGCTTGGCGAGATTGGCCGTCTTCGCAACGAACTCAATCAGCTCTTCAGGGGCCTCGGCGGGAGCTCCGGCCCGAACCTCTTCGACGGTGTAGGTCTTATCCGTCATCGCGTTTCCTTCCTGAGTCTGCGATGTGCTGCCGCAGCCTTGTCGCCACGGCGCGAACGACATCCATTGTTGCGGAAAAGGCTGGGGATTTCCCGTGCGTTTCGTCCCAGAACGGCATAGGTGCGACGGGTGCGATCTTTCACACACCGACGTCGTCGAAGCAGTCCAATCGAACCGGGCGGGAGCTTCCGCCGCGCCTCGACAAACCGCCCGGCGGACGAGAGGCAGGCGAATGACTGAGGAGCTTTCCCCACGCCCGCCGAAGCCCCGTACACGATTGCGGCAGAGACAGTACGGGGGTCTGAGCTTTCCCCACGCCTGCTGAAGCCCCGCATAGTGTCCGACGTCGAAGGCGAGAAGGCGACGCGCGGGGCCGAAACGAAAGGAAGGCGGGCACAAACAAAAGGCGGGCACAAACAAGAGGATAGGCGGCCCAAGCGAAAGGACGCGTGGGCCCGAGTAAAAGGATAGGCGGGTGCAAACAAGAGGGCGTGCGGGCCGGGAAAAGGACGTATCGGCCCGAATGCAAGAAACGGACGGCCAAGGAACGAGAGGTCCCCACCTGACGACGTGTGCCGTTTTCCCCCGCCAACTATGCTGTTCCGTGTACGGCGCGACAAGCGCGCTTCAATACTAAGGATTCAACAATGAGCGTTCTTCCACGCACAACCGTGAGGAAGCGGTCTCGGTTGCTCGCGGCAGCCTTGCTTCCCTTCATGCTCCTGGTCGCCGCGTGCAAAACGGACACAACCATAGAGTACAAGGCCGACGGCACGTCCGTATCGAGCATCGTGGTTGAAGACGACGAGGGCAAGCTGAGCGGCCGGAACCTGACGTGCCAGTCGGCGATTGCGCAGCTTCAAAGGGCCGGGCAGGGAAGGAGCAGCGCCGGCCTCGATCTGAACAAGGTCAAGGTTGAGGACCTTTCCAATGGCGGAAACCTCAAGTGCAAGCTGACTCAGACCCAAACCAGGCAAGAGTCCGGACTCGCAAAGACTTCTGACGGCTACGTTCTCAAGGTGCCCGCCAATCCGAGACTCAACTCCTCAAGCTTCAGAGGGCAGGTCAAAGTCACGTTCAAGCTCGTCATGCCTGGAAAGATCACCAAAGCGTCCGGAAACGGCAAGATCAGCGGCAACACGGTGACATACGAGGGCCTCGACATCATGTCCCAAGGAGCCGAAATCAGGGCAGCGAAGGGCGAAGGCTCCGACGACGAACCCTCCGCCTCCGAGAACGGGACGACGGCCAACCCCGAAGCCGGCGCTTCTAAGAACGACTCCGACGGCGGATTCCCAATGTGGGCGTGGTTCGCCATCGGAGGCGGGGCCGTCGTCCTATTGGGCCTCATAATCTTCCTTGCAACCCGAAAAGGGAAGGGATCTGGCTCCGGACAGGCCTACACAGCCCCATTCGGCGGTCCGCAGGCTCCGCAGCAATTCGGCCAGCCCCAGGCTCCGCAGCAATTCAGCAGCCCGCAGGCTCCGCAGCAATTCAGCAGCCCGCAGGCTCCGCAACAGTTCGGCCAGCCCCAGGCTCCGCAGCAATTCAGCAGCCCGCAGGCTCCGCAACAGTTCGGCCAGCCCCAGGCTCCGCAACAGTTCGGAGGGCCGCAGAACCAGCAAGGCTACTCCCAGCACCCGCCACAGCAAGGCGGAGGCTACCCGCAGAATCCTCCCCAGCAAGGCGGCTACTGACGGCCTCTCGGGCGCTGTACAGACCTTCGGCCCGCTCCGAGCAAAATGTATGACTCGGGCGGGCCGAAGGGGCGTTTGGCGTTGCCGAACACAACGCCCGCACTTCAACGACCGGCCTTGAGTTCAGTCACGATATACACAAAACCCTTCGTTCATCCGAACACATTCAAAGCGTAGCCCCGTCGCTCGCCTGCGACGCGCGAGCCCTTCAACTTGCCAGGCCGCTCCCGCCCGTTCAAAAACGCGAGTCTGCGCGGAATTCGCGGCTTGCAGAGAAACTTGCGGCACGTCCGCAGGCAAACCAGAGAACTATAGGTAAAGCGAAGGGCAAAGGCCGTCGCTTTCGCCTCAATCGATTGTGCGCCGAGCGCCCGAGTCGCTACCTTTGTTCTTGAACATGATGGACACGCTTATCAGATAGGGACAAGTACATGATAACCATCGCCAAGAGGGGACGTCGCCGGGCCCTTCTTCTCTTTCTCCCATTCCTGCTGATTCTTTCAGCGTGTCGAATCGATACAAACATCACGGTCAGCGAAGACGGAAGCACCTCCTTGAGCATAGCGTTCGACACCGAGGATCCCTCGACAAAGGCCGGAAACTGCCAGGCTCTGTCCTCGCAAACAGACGCCCTCAAATCGACCTACGGCACTCCGGTCATCGAATCCGTTCCCGGCGCGAAAGGCATGGGCTGCAAACTCACGTTCAAAGACGGGCCCTTTCTGAAGACCTTGGCTGAAAAGGACGAGGAGGGGCACGTAACCGTCACTGTTCCCCAAGCGTTCTGGTCGGCAATGGACGGCCAGCTCAAGAGCTCGGTGCGTTCGCGAATGAGCGACCTCAAGTTCAAGATCGGCATCACCCTTCCGTCCGAGGTCACCAAAGTGAGCAAAGGCGGAAAAATCAATGGAAACACGGCAGAGTGGGACAGCTACGCCACCGCGAAGAAAGGGGTAAGCGCAACCGCCGGCGGCGAGCTCGGAGAAATCGGCGTGGACGGAGAGTCGGAAGACCCCTCCGACCCTCCGACAACCAACAAGTCAACCTCGCCTAAGACAACGCCGGACGACACGCCGACGCCATGGACGTCGCCCAAGAAAAACAAAGGCATGCCGATGTGGGCATGGTTCGCCATCGGCGGCGGCGCTCTCGCGGCCGTCATCGTAATCATCCTCCTCGTCACCCGCAGGAAGTCCGGCGGCGGCTTCCCGGGTTCAGACGGGTACCCCGGCCCCGGCGGCTTCCCCGGCCCGGGCGGCGGCTTCCCGGGTTCAGGCGGCTTCCCCGGCCCCGGCGGCGGAAACTACCCCGGCGCCGACGGGTACCCGGGCTCCGGCGGCGGATACCAGAGCCCCGGCGGCTTTTCAGGTTCAGACGGTTACCCTGGCCCCGGCGGCGGAAACTACTCCGCCACGGGCGGCTACCCCGGCCCCGGCGGCGGATACCAGAGCCCCGGCGGGCACGTCGGATTGGACAGCGGCCAGCAGTGCCAAGGCCAGTATTCGGGCGAAGCTTTCTCGGGGCCGCAGTCGGCGGGCATGGCGGGAGCGGGGAGCTCGTTTCAAGCTTTGGCGGCCGCGAACCAGACGCCCTCGGTCGCCGTTAGCCCGATGCCCTCGGGCGAGAGTGCGCCGGCCATGCTCATCCCAAGCGCTCAGACCCCGCCGCACTCCCGCCCCGATTTCCCCTCGCGAGGCGCGCAAGACGGACTCACGGTCCCCTTGAGCGTCCCAAAGACCGAGGTCCTCTAGATCCCAGACTCGAAAAAGGCGTTGACTCGAAGGGACTTCAGGCTCGGAAGGGCGTTCACCCGATTGGGGTGAACGCCCTTGTCAACATGTCGCTTTGACGTCCCTCCCAACAGCTCCTTGAAGCCCTCTAAGCAAGTAGGCTTCGGCGCACGATCGTCTGGTCGCGTCCGGGCCCCACTCCGATGAGCGAGATCGGGCAGCCCGCCAGGCCCTCGAGGGCCGAAACGTAACCCTGGGCTTCAATGGGCAGGTCCCGGAAGCCCCGGCAGAAGGAGATGTCCTCGTCCCATCCGGGAAACAGCTCGTAGACCGGCTTGGCTCGCGCAAACTCGGCTTGAGTGACGGGGACGTCGTCGACGCGCACGCCGTCGATCTCGTATGCGACGCACACGGGAATCTCCGCGAAACCGGCCAAAACGTCGAGCTTCGTCAGGACCAGGTCCGTCAGCCCGTTGACTCTGGCCGCGTAACGGGCCACCGGGACGTCGAACCATCCGCAGCGGCGCGGGCGCCCCGTCGTCGTCCCGAATTCGCCGCCGCTGAGCCGAAGCCGCTCGCCCGCCTCGTCGAGGAGCTCCGTCGGGAAGGGGCCCTCGCCCACGCGGGTGACATACGCCTTGGCGATCCCCACAACGCGGTCGATGCGCGTGGGCCCCACGCCGGTTCCCGTACAGGCCCCGCCGGCCGTCGCGTTCGACGACGTCACGAAAGGGTAGGTGCCGTGGTCGATGTCGAGCATCGTCGATTGCCCGCCTTCGAAGACCACCGTCTCTCCGGCGTCGAGGGCGGCGTTGACCTCGCGTCCGACGTCTGCGACCATCGGGTGCAGCCGTTCGGCGTAGCCGGAAAGCTCGGCGACAACCGCTTCGACATCGAGCTCCTCCCCCGCGCTTTCCAGAAGGTCCCGCTTCTGTTCGACGGCGGCGCCCACGCGCTCGCGCAAAAGCTCGCGGTCGAAAACGTCTTGGATGCGAATGCCCAAACGCGACGCCTTGTCCGCGTAGGCCGGTCCGATCCCCCGACCCGTCGTGCCGATCCTGCGCGACCCCAGACTTCGCTCGCTAAGCGCGTCGAGGACCTTGCAAAAAGGCGTGATGACGTGCGCGTTGGCTGAAATCCGCAGCCTGGCGGCGTCGATTCCCCGCGATTCAAGCTCCGCGATCTCCTGGAAGAGAACGCCGAGATCCACCACCACCCCGTTGCCGATGACGGGAACGCACCCGGGCGAAAGAATCCCCGAGGGAAGCAGATGCAGCGCGAACTTCTCCCCATCGACCACCACTGTGTGGCCGGCGTTGTTGCCCCCGTTGAACTTGACCACGCACCGCGCCGCCGTTCCGAGCTGATCGGTCGCTTTCCCTTTGCCCTCGTCGCCCCATTGCGCTCCGAGAATGACGATTGCGGGCATAACTTCCTCCGTTTGCCTCAAACTACGTAAAGGGATACCCGCTTTACGTCCCAAGCATAGGCAATGACCGCCCGCCGTGCACGGTCCGCTCCGGCGCAATCGTCGCATTTGCCACAAAAGTGGGCGAGCATTCCGCACCCGGCACCCTGTAGTCTTGATGTGACGTGCATGACGCGACGACGCCTGCCCGGTGTCATCGCCATTGCCCGGCGCCAGCCATCGGCCGGGGTTCACAGCGTCCTTTAAGTTCGCAAGGAGAATCATGTCGACCGACCTGACGCAGCCGCTGGCCGCATTCGTCCGCGCCGCCTCCGGCAAAACCACCCGCAACTCGACCGAGATGGAGTTCTGGACGGGCCTTTCCAGCCTCGTCGTCGAGCGTATAGCGGACGCCTGGCACGCTACGTACCGTGCCTACGAACCCGGCCGGCAAGCGGCCTACTTTTCCGCGGAGTTCCTCGAAGGCCGCGCCCTGCTCAACAATCTCGTCAATCTGGGGATGCTCGACGACGCCCGCGCCGCCCTCGAAGCCCACGGCCAGAGCCTTAGCGACATCCTCGAGGCCGAATCCGACGCCGCCCTGGGCAACGGCGGCCTGGGCCGCCTGGCCGCATGTTTCCTGGATTCCTGCGCGACGATGGACCTCCCGGTGACGGGCTACGGAATCCTCTACCGCTACGGGCTCTTCAAGCAGACGATCGACGACGGCTTCCAGAACGAGCATCCCGACCCCTGGATGGAGGAGGGCTATCCCTTCGTCATCCGCCACGAGGAAGCCTCCAAGTACGTCCATTTCGCCGACATGGACGTGCGCGCGGTGCCCTACGACATGCCGATCACCGGCTACGGGACGAAGAACGTCAACACGCTTCGCCTGTGGAAGTCCGAGCCCATCGAAGAGTTCGACTACGACGCCTTCAACTCCCAGCGTTTCACCGACGCGATCATCGAGCGCGAGCGCGTGGCCGACCTGTGCCGCGTCCTCTATCCGAACGACACGACCTACGAAGGCAAGGTCCTGCGCGTGCGCCAGCAGTACTTCTTCGTTTCGGCGTCGTTGCAGACGATGGTCGACACCTACATCCGAAACCACGGAGAGGATCTGCGCAGCTTCGGCGAATACAACTCGATCCAGCTCAATGACACGCATCCCGTGCTGGCCATTCCCGAGCTCATGCGCCTGCTCCTGGACGAGCACGGCATGACGTGGGAGGACGCGTGGAAGGTCGTGCAAAGCACCTTCGCCTACACCAACCACACGGTTCTCGCCGAGGCCCTCGAAACGTGGGAGACCTCGATTTTCCAGCAGATCTTCCCGCGCATCATGGAGATCATCGCCGAAATCGACCGCCGATTCCGCATCGAGCTTGCCGACAAGGGCTATGACCAGGGCAAGATCGACTACATGGCGCCTCTCTCCGGAGGGCGCGTGCACATGGCGTGGATCGCCTGCTATGCGTCGTATTCGATCAACGGCGTCGCGGCGATCCACACCGACATCCTCAAGCGCGACACCCTCCACGACTGGCACGACATCTGGCCCGAGAAGTTCAACAACAAGACGAACGGCGTGACACAGCGCCGCTGGCTCAACGCCTGCAACCCGGGCCTGGCCGCGCTGCTGACCGAGAAGCTCGGCTCAGACGCCTGGGTTCGCGACCTCGCGAAGCTTCTTGACCTCGAGGCCAAGGGCGACGACGCGCTGTACGAGCGGCTCAACGAGATCAAGCGCGAGAACAAGGTGCGCTTCGCCGAGTGGCTGGAGAAGCGCCAGGGCGACTCGATTCCGATCGACGCCGTCTACGACGTGCAGATCAAGCGCCTGCACGAGTACAAGCGCCAGCTCCTCAACGCCATGTACATCCTCGATCTGCACTACCGGATCAAGGCCGACCCCGGCATGGACGTCGTCCCGCGCGTCTTCATATTCGGCGCCAAGGCCGCCCCCGGATACAAGCGGGCGAAGGCCATCATCAAGTTCATCAACGAAGTCGGCCGGGTCGTCAACAACGACCCCGACACGAAGGACCTCATCCGCGTCGTTTTCGTCGAGAACTACAACGTGACGCCCGCCGAGTACATCATCCCCGCCGCCGACGTCTCCGAGCAGATCTCGATGGCCGGAAAAGAGGCCTCGGGAACGTCGAACATGAAGTTCATGATGAACGGCGCTCTCACGCTCGGCACGCTCGACGGCGCCAACGTGGAGATCGCCCAGGCCGTCGGCGAGGACAACGCCTACATCTTCGGCGCCCGCGAGGAGGAGCTCCCCGAACTTCGCCGCAACTACGACCCCCGCCACCAATACGAGACGGTCCCGGGGCTCAAGCGCGTCATGGACGCCTTCGTCGACGGCACCCTCAACGACGGCGGGTCGGGCGACTTCCACGATTTGCGGGCCTCGCTGATCGACGGCTCGTCGTGGGACAAACCCGACACCTACTACCTGCTGGGCGACTTCGAGTCCTATCGCGAGGCCCGCGACCGCATGGCCGAGGATTACCGCGACCGCAAGGAATGGGCGCGCAAATGCTGGGTCAACATCTGCCGTTCGGGCATCTTCAGCTCCGACAGGACGATCGGCGACTACGCCCGCGAAGTCTGGAAGATCGAACCGGAGTCCATCTGAACGTTCTCGAACCGGAGTCCATCTGAACGTTCTCGAACCGGAGTCCGTCTGGCCTTTCCGGAATCGAACAGCCTGCTGCCCAGAACGTCTCGAATTAGCCCGACGACGTCGGCGGCGCCTTTCTGACGCGTACGTGATCTCATGATGAGCACTGGGGTGCGACTCATGAGATCACGTACTTTTCGCGGTCTCTGCTGCGTCTTACGCAATCTCGGCGACCGTCTTCGCACCTTTTCCCCAAAAGGAGAACCCTGTTTCTGTAACGTCTGTGCAAAAATTTTCATAACTGCCTCCACTTGTGATAGAAAATGGGTAGCTCGGCTCTCACCGAGCAACGCACACCCCGACGGCGGGACTGTCTCGCCGGTTTGTCCAAAGGAGGGCATTCATGCGTCGCACCACAAGCATCGTGGCCGCCGTGGCGGCGGCTGCGGTTTCTCTCGGAGGCCTCGCGGCCTGCTCGAGCAGCTCTGACAAAAAAGACGACGGCAAAGCCTCTGTCTACTATCTCAACTTCAAACCCGAAGCTGAGAAGGCCTGGAAGAAAGTCGCGGCAGAATACAAGAAGAAGACGGGCGTCGAGGTCAAGATCCGCACCGCGGCGGCCGGAAACTACGAGCAAACGCTCAAGACGGAAATCAACAAGTCTGACGCGCCGACCCTCTTCAACGTCAACGGCCCCATCGGCCTGAAGAACTGGGAGAAGTACGTCTCCGACCTGAGCGACGAGAAGTTCACCAAGCATCTGACGAAGAAAGATCTGGCGCTCAAGGGCGAAGACGGCAAGGTCTACGGCGTGCCCTTCACCACCGAGGGCTATGGAATCGTCTACAACGACGCCATCATGAAGAAGTACTTCGCCCTGCCCGACGCCAAGGCGAAGTCGGTCGACGAGATCAAGGGCTTCGACAAGCTCAAGGAAGTCGCCGAAGACATGCAGGCCAAGAAGGACCAGCTCGGCATCAAGGGCGTGTTCGCTTCGACGTCGCTCGCTTCCGGGGAGGACTGGCGCTGGCATACTCACCTGGCCAACTACCCCCTCCATTACGAGTTGAAGGACGCCAAGGTCAAGGACACCGACACCCTCAAGGGAACCTACCTCGACAACTACAAGAAGATCTTCGACCTGTACCTGAAGAACTCGACGGTTTCGCCTTCGGAAGCGAGCAACAAGTCCGTTTCCGACTCGATGTCCGAGTTCGCCCGCGGCCAGGCCGCCATGGTCCAGAACGGCAACTGGGCCTGGGAGCAGATCAAGGGCGACAAGGGCAACGTCGTCAAGCCTGAGGACGTTCGTTTCCTCCCGATCTACACGGGAGTCAAAGGCGAGGAGAAGAACGGCATCGCGATCGGAACGGAGAACTACCTCGCCCTCAACAACAAGGCGTCCGAATCCGACAAGAAGGCCTCGATCGACTTCGTCAATTGGCTCTACACCACAAAGGAAGGCGCCAAGCTGGTCTCCGAGGACCTCGGCTTCATCGCGCCTTTTGACACCTTCGCCTCCCAGAGCCCGTCCGATCCGCTCGGCAAGGAAGTGGTCAAGTACATCAACAACAAGGACCTCGATCCCGTGACCTGGGACTTCACGGTCTTCCCGTCGGAAGACTACAAGAAGCAGCTCGGCTCGCACCTCCAGCAGTACGCCGCCGGCAAGGAAGAGTGGTCCGACGTCGCCAAGTACTTCACTTCCGAATGGAAGAAGGGCAAGGAACAGAACAAGGACAGCTAGCGCACGGGCGGGCCGACGCCGCCCCGGCTCGGCCCGCCTCCCCACAGCGCAACGCGAGCGCCGTGGCGAACCCGCGCAAGGAGATACGCGGCGGCGTCGGCCCTCCGTCGCTTCGACGCAGCGAAGGAGCCGCAGGCGCACGCACGGACGTCTCATCGCACTCGCCTGCGGAGCGGCAGTCCCGCAATCTCTGTAAAGTAAGAGGACGCCCAATCCTTGCAAGGCAAGGGCACGCCGCCGGCTCGTCGCCACACTTCTTTTTGGAGACCGATCATGACCAGATCCTTGAAGAAATACTTCCCGGTCTTCACCGGGCCCACACTCATCGCTTTCACCATCGCCTTCCTCATCCCCTTCGTGGTGGGCGTCTACCTATCCTTCAACAAGTTCACCGCCATCGACGACGCCGAATGGGTGGGTCTGAAGAACTACGCCGCCGCCTTCTCTGAAAGATCGCACTTCGTCGAAGCTTTGACTTTCACGGCCATGGTCACGGCGGTGGCCATCGTCACGGTCAACATAGGCGCATTCGCACTCGCCTACATGCTCACCCGCAAGCTCCGCGGAACCAACGTGTTTCGAACCGTTTTCTTCCTGCCAAACCTCATCGGCGGCTTGGTGCTCGGGTATACGTGGCAGACGATGCTCAACGCCATCATCAACCGTTTCGCCGAAGGGTCAATCCAAGACGATTGGAGGTACGGGTTCGCGGGCCTCGTCTTGCTGACCAGCTGGCAGATGATGGGCTACATGATGATCATCTACATCGCGGGCTTGCAGAACGTTCCGCCCGAGCTCATTGAGGCCGCGCAGATCGACGGCGCTTCCAAATGGCGGACGATGAGGTCCGTGACCCTGCCGATCATGATGCCTTCGATCACCATCTGCACGTTCCTGACGCTTGCCAACACGTTCAAGATGTACGACCAGAACCTCGCCCTGACGGACGGCAAGCCCTACAAGGAGACCCAGATGGCTGCCCTCAACATCTTCAAGAGGATGTTCGACATTCGCAACGGCGAGGGCACAGCGCAAGCCATGGCCGTCATTTTCTTCATCGTCGTCGCCGTCATCGCCTTCATTCAGTTGCGCGTCACCCGTTCGAAGGAGGTCGACCAGTGAGCGCCACCGACAACGACGCCGCACGTTCGGCGTCGAGCACCGCAAACACCCAGTCCGACGTCGCCTCCGGCGCCGTCGCAGCCGAAGCGGCGCACACAGCGTCCGGCGCGGCAGGCACCCCGTCCGACTCCGAACGTCCCGACTCCAAGGCCTCGGCAGCCGCGAAAACGCCGATGCCCACGATCTCGCGTTCGCGTTTCTCCCCGGGCAGGGCGGTTCTCACGCTTTTCCTGACGCTGCTTTCGCTTCTGTGGCTCATTCCGCTCGCGTTCATCTTGATCAACTCGTTCAAGGGCAAGCTGTTCATCTCGGAAAGCCCTTTCGCGCTTCCGGACGGAAAGTCGAGCGTGGGTCTGAACAATTACACGAAGACCCTCGGGGACGAGAACTTCGGCCAGGCGATCTTGTGGTCGCTGTTCATCACGGTGGCCTCAGTGGCCGTGATCGTCTTCTTCTGCGCGATGACGGCCTACTACATCACCCGCGTGAAGACGTGGTGGACGTCGGTGATCTACTATCTTTTCGCCTTCTCGATGATCGTGCCGTTCCAGATGGTCATGTTTCCGACGTCGAGCATCGCCGACAGGTTAGGGCTGGCAACCCCCTGGGGAATGGTGTTGCTTTACCTCGGATTCGGCGGGGGCCTTTCGGTATTCCTCTTCTCCGGCTTCGTCAAGTCGATCCCGCTGGAGATCGAGGAGGCCAGCTACATCGACGGCTGTTCGCCGCTGCAAAACTACTTCCGCGTGGTCATGCCGCTGCTCAAGCCGACGGCAGTCACCGTGGCCATTCTCAACACGATGTGGGTGTGGAACGACTTCCTCCTCCCCTACCTGGTCATCGGCAGCGACGAGCGCTACAAGACGATCCCGATCGTCATCCAAGGAATGATCGGAACGAACGGGAACAAGGACCTCGGGGCGCAGATGGCGGTGCTGGTCATGGCCGTCATCCCGATCGTCGTCTTCTACCTGGCCTGCCAGAAGTACATCGTCGAGGGCGTGGCCGCGGGCGCGGTCAAGGGCTGAGCCGCGCGGTCGCATGGGCGTCCTGTCTCCCGACTCGAAGTTCTATCGAGGCTTGTCGACGGCGACCGATCTGGTCATCGTCAATCTGCTGACGCTCGCCGCCTCCATTCCTGTGGTGACGGCGGGCGCGGCGCTCACGGCATGCGCCCGGGTCTGCGGCGAGACGGTCCGTGAAGAAGAAGGCTACCTCGTGCGCACGTGGTGGGCCGCCTTCCGCAAGAATCTGGTTCAATCAATGGGCTGGTGGATTCCGTGCGCGATCCTCCTCTGCGCAGGCGCGGCCGAGAGCTGGCTCCTTTCGGGCATCGGCGACTCTCGCTTGGCCGGCGGCCTGAACGGCCTGCTCATCGTGGGGCTCGCCGCCGTGCTGGGCGTGCTCAGCTGGATAGCGCCGCTCCAAGCGTTCTTCGAGAACACGGCAATCGGCCACGTGGGGAACGCCGCAGTGCTTGCGGGCGGTTATCTGTGGCGCACGCTGGCCAATGTCGCGGTGGCTCTCGCTCCGTTGGCCGTCTTTCTCGCGGTTCCGCGGGCGCGCATGGCCGCGGTCTGGTTCGTTGCGATCATCGGCTTCGCGTTCACGGCGTACATGCAAGCCATCATCGAGAAGGCCGCGCTGGACAAGCTGCTCGAGGCGGCCCGCGACTAGGAGCTTCCGGTTCTGGGGCAGTAGCGGCTGGCCGCAGCACACAAATCAAAGGCAACAGAACGACGTCGGGGCGGCGCCGGGGTACCGTAGTCGCGTCGAGGCAGCTCCGGGGCGCAGCAGTCACGTCGGGGCGGCGCCGGGGTGCCGTAGTCGCGTCGAGGCAGCTCCGGGGCGCAGCAGTCACGTCGAGGCGGCGTCGAGGCGACATAAGAGCGGCCGTTAGGGACGCAACGGCGACGTCAGCACAGAATAGGGGCGCGTCGGGCACCAAAAGTACCTCGTGCATGATAACGACCATTCAGGGGCACTTCGCAACCATTTTTACTCGATGGTCTTCATGAAAAGTACCCCCGCGCATGATAATGGCCATTTTGAGGTCCTGATCTTGCACCAAAGAACTTTTCATGGGCAGGTACTTTTCATGCCGTCGCTTCAACCGCATTATCACGCCAAATGGTTCATTGCGCCCCGACAGCTCGTCACGTGACGGCGGCCTGTCGCGCCTAAACAGCTCATAACGGCCCACACGCGACAACGGCTTGCCACACCACGCACTTGTTACGTCGATAACGGTTTACCGCCCCGAAACGGCTTGACGCGCAATAACGGCCACACGCCGCACCGCACCAGCTTGCAGCGTCGTAACAGCTCACACGCCGCACCGCACCATAACGGCTTCATCGCATCACGGCGGCTTCGTCGCACCGCACGGAAAGCGCCGTCGTCAGCGAAAACTCGCCGACGACGGCGCAGCGTAGTACCCGGCGGAACCTTGGACCGTCTAACCGGACCAAGTTGCCCTAGCCGGACTGCAGTCGACCAGACGAACCAGGTCTGCCCAGTCATGCCGGGCGGCGCTCAGTCAGGATCAAGTCCGGCCATAGTTCCGAACAAGTCGATCGCCGAGAGGGCGAACCTCAGCCAGCGACCAAGGCCTCAAGCTAGAGACTGAACCTCAACTAGAGGCCAAGCCGCAGCCAGAGGCCCAAGCTTCAGCCAGAGGCCAAGGCCTCAGCTCATCTTGGTTCCGACGGAGCCGAGGCGCTCACAGGCCTCGAGCACGCGGGCAGCCATGCCGGCTTCCGCCAGCTTGCCCCACGAGCGCGGGTCGTAATCCTTCTTGTTTCCGACTTCGCCGTCGACCTTGAGGACGCCGTCGTACTTGCGGAACATGTGGTCGGCGACGGGACGGGTGAAGGCGTACTGAGTGTCGGTGTCGACGTTCATCTTGATGACGCCGTTTGCGACGGCGAGGGCGATCTCGTCCGCGGTGGAGCCGGAGCCGCCGTGCATGACGAGGTCGAAGGGGCGGTTGTTCTTCCAGCCGACCTTCGCCGCGACCTCTTCCTGGATGGTGCCCAGGATCTCGGGGCGCAGCTTGACGTGGCCGGGCTTGTAGACGCCGTGGACGTTGCCGAAGGTCAGGGCCGTCAGGTAACGGCCATTCTCGCCGAGGCCGAGGGCTTCGACCGTGGCGAGCGCGTCTTCGGTGGTGGTGTACAGCTTCTCGTTGATTTTGCCGACCACGCCGTCTTCTTCGCCGCCGACGACGCCGATCTCGATCTCGAGGATCGTGTTGGCGGCCTGCGACAGAGCAAGGAGCTCCTTGGCGATCTCGAGGTTCTCAGCCAACGGAACGGCCGAGCCGTCCCACATATGCGACTGGAAGAAGGGAAGGCGGCCGGCCTTGACTTCCTCGGCCTCGAGCTCGAGCAGGGGGCGTACCCACGAATCGATGTTCTGCTTGGCGCAGTGATCGGTGTGGAGCGCGACGGTCACAGGGTAGTTCTTGGCGACCTCACGCGCATATGCGGCGAGGGCGAGCGAACCGGCGACGCGGTCCTTGACAGTGGAGCCCGAGGCGTACTCAGCGCCGCCGACGGACACCTGGATGATGCCGTCGGACTGGGCCTCGGTGAATCCCTGCAGGGCCGCTGTGAGGGTCTGCGATGACGTCACGTTGATTGCCGGGTAGGCAAACTTGCCTTCCTTGGCGCGGTTGAGCATCTCTGCATAGACTTCAGGGGTTGCGATAGCCACGAATAATCTCCTTCGTGTTGTTGCTGACTACCCCTTCATTCTCTCATTTAACGGCAGGTACACAACACGCGAACGTCCCAAAATTCCGGTCCGCGACTGAGGCCACTATCACGCTGAGGCGGCGGTCACAGCGTGCGCCTCCTCATCGATGCTGCACGGACCACCAGTGCATGGCGATGGCAGCGGCCGCCGCCACATTCATCGAGCGGGTCGAACCGTACTGCTCGATGCGCACGGCGACGTCGCAGGCCGCGAGCAGCTCGGGCGAGATGCCGGAGGATTCCTGCCCGAACACGAGCAGGCACCGCTCGGGCAGCCGGGTCTCTTCGAGCGCGGCCGACCCCGGCGGATTGTCAACGGCAACCATCGCGTAGTCGTTTGCCCTGGCCCATTCGACGACGTCGCGCACCTCCGGCCGATGGAAGACGTCCACGTACCTGTCGGTGACGAGCGCGCCCTTGCGGTTCCACCGCTTGCGGCCGACGATGTGCACGCCGGAGACGTTGAAGGCGTTGCCGGTGCGCACGATCGAGCCGATGTTGAGGTCGTGCGCCAGGTTCTCGATGGCGATCTGGAGGGCCGCCCGGCTGGGAGTGAGGTCGGCCCGGATCGCCTCGACGCTCCAATAGCGGTACTTGTCGATCACGTTGCGCCGGTCGCCGCTTTCCAGCAGGGCCGGGTCGAGGCGCGGGTCGTCCGGCCACGGGCGAGGATGCGGCCCGACGCCGACGTCGCGCCGCGCGTTGCCCAGCGAGGGGTCCTCGGGCGGCCCGGAAAGCTGCGCGGGCTCGAAAGACCCGGCGGGGCTGCTCGCCGCTGCGGGCAGTTCCCCGACATCGCCGACCGCCTCGTCCGCCAGCCGCTCCGCCCCGACCGCTTTATCCGCCAATCGCTCCGCCCCGACCGTTTTATCCGCCAGCCGCTCTGCCCCGGCGGCAAAATCCGCCGCCGCCGCATACAGCCTCTCGGCTATGCCGAGGGGTTCGTCGACAGCCTCCGCGGGGTCGTCAGTCACGCCGGCCTTCCCGTCGCGCCGAGAGACTGATCCGCTGCCTTGTCGCTGGAGCTTTCCTTCGCAGCGGAAGCCGCCGCAGCAGCCGAAGCCGCGTTCACCGTCTCACGTCCGGGCTTCCGCCTTATGCCCTGGCTTCCAGGCCAAGTCATACCTGGGCTTCCAGGCCGAGGTCTTCCAGTCCAAGCGCGGCCAGGTACGGAACGCCGCAGGCTTCGATCTTTTCCTTGGCACCGGTGGCCCGGTCGACGACCACCGCCACGGTCAGCACGTTCGCCCCGGCCTCGCGCGCGGCTTCGAGGGCTTGGATGGGCGAACCGCCGGTCGTGGACGTGTCCTCCAAGATCACGACGTTGCGCCCTTCAATGGACGGGCCTTCGATTCGCCGCTTCGTGCCGTGGTCTTTGGCTTCCTTCCGCACGACGAAGGCGTCGACGTCGAGCCCGCGGGAAGCCGCGGCGTGCATGATGGCGGTGGCCACGGGGTCCGCTCCCATCGTCAGCCCGCCGACGGCGTCGGCCACGCCCGCGCCGAAGCCCGCCTCCTCGAGCATGTCGAGCATGACATGCCCCACAAGCGGGCCCGCCTCATGATGAAGCGTGGCGCGGCGCATGTCCACGTAATACGAGGACTTCTTGCCGGAGGCCAGCGTAAAGTCCCCGCGTTGGACGGCCAAAGAGCCGACCAGTTCAATGAGTCGCCTGCGAAGAGAATCGTTCACGGACTCAAGTGTAGTGGGGCAGAACTCGTGAACTTCAAGTTAGTCTTACCATCATTTGACGAAAGCAATCTATTCAAGTATCACGGTTGCATATAAACAGTAGAGACATAATTTTAGAAGAAACACTTATGAAAAAGCCTCAAAGATACAATTTTTAACTAAAAAATGCATCTAAGCTAAGTTATTCAATCGAGATTACTGCGTTGATTGACAGCCAGGCTTACTCTTGGAAAATGCACGTTATTCACCCGTCAGGATTCTACTCATATGAATATGTGATATGAGGTCTGCATCTGCGGTCGGCGACATCTTGCTAAACTGTACGTTTTCCGCTTCGGCCTCACAGTCAGCGTTCTAAATATTCTAAGCATATACTTAAGGTTATGCGATCCAGGTTCTATATTTTTCACTGAATCTGTGTACAAGCGTGAAGCTTCGACACTTAGCTCCGCAGAAGCAACGCGGGGACCTCGCTTGCCCACGCCGGCTACCCTGCTCCCCATTACCGGCATCGAATGGTCGAAGTTGTAAGACACAAAACCGAGGGGGACTTGCTGACCGGTCTAGTGCGGCTGCAGGGAACGAGCAACCCACCATGTGGGCTGCCGAGCCTGCACCTACATTGCAGCAGGCAAAAAGAATACGTATGCTTCGCCGCCCACCTTCAGCCCACCGACGGCGTCGACCATGCCCACGCCGAAGCCCGCTTGTCGAGCATGTCATGCTCGACAAGCGGGCCCTGCCTCATGATGAAGGGTGGCACGGCACATGTTCACGTAGTACGAGAACTTCTTGTCAGAGGCCGGCGTAAAATCCCTGCATGGGACGGCCAGAATTGACAGTCTCTGTCGATTGCGCAGAGCTCCCCATGAAGTCTCCGCACCAAGCAACCAGAAGTTGACACGTTCAACAGACCAGCCACGAAAAGGGTCGTTCGTGCCGTCACGATCGATATCCACGTGCAGTGACCACTCATGCTTTTAAAGAACCTAGCTATTCCAGAATATACTTATATTGGTTTAAAGCAATGTATGGACATACAGATAAACACATATCACTCTTTGCGCTTCCATGGATCACTAGAAGACGCCTGACCTTCAAATTCGGCCATTTTACTGTCTAATTCCTTTGCCGATCGGTAGTCAATATCCTCATACATATCAAGAACTACTCCCAAAGTATGAGCACCTAAAAGAATATCTTCCGATAGATCTCGACTTAAATCGGCCAATCTCTCTTTCATGTCATAAAATTCAAGGGAAGGTCCATTGAAACCACATCCGATATCCGCTGCCCGACCGAGAGCAATTTCGAAAGATCGAACGGCTTGAGACAGCGCACTCACACCTGCGGCGACTTCGGGGAAAGTCACATCAGCAATTTCTCTCACCAGAGAAACATCTCCGATTTTGAGCTCAGTGTTGCGAGAGTTGGTCCCGCCATTCCTATCCGTCTTATCCACATCGTCGTAGTGAACAACTGGAAAATCCAAGTCAAAGTCGTGTCTGTTTTCATCCATTTTCACATAGTTGCTTTTGAGGTTACTGCTTACCGCCTGCTCAAGCTCTTTCAATTGCCTGTTGACCTCTTCCAGGGCTTTTTCCATGTTATCCATCACGGTGTCATATGACTGCGGGGCAGGTTTGACCTCTCTCTCCATTACGTCGCCAATCGTTTCCAAACCTAAAGCGACAAGCCCGGCCCCCATTACCCAAGCCGTTCCTCCACTAGCGATAGCGGCAACTGCACTGGCTCCCGCGGCAATGATGCGAACATCAGCGGCTGTGATTTCCTCATGTGGCTGATTGGCAACTGAAGCAAAGGACTCCCTAGCTTGCTTAGCGATACCTAGAACGGCCGCACGCGCACTGTCTATCCCAGCCCGCTCCGCCACAAGAGCGGTTTCAATGACATACGAAACCCCACAGAACTTATTCATAATATCCTGCATTCGGAAAAGAAAGTTATTCTTAAAGCTAGACATTCCAACACCAGACAACTGCGTGCGAGCTACGTCGTTCGCCCCTTCCAACCGCTTGGCAATTGTTCCCTGAAACACTGGCGTCTTGCCGCCTTCCTCTGTATCCCCCTGAATAACCTGATTAGCCAAGCAGCTATAGACCGTCTCACATATCTCTTTTCCACCGTCAAGCCCGGACGGCTCAGGGAGCGAACGCCATTTATCCAGCGCCTTATCGACACGCGACATTACATCCATAGCTTTCAACTTCCACTCATTGAGAGCGCCGCTTTTCAGCACTTCTCCTCCGCCAAAAGGTTCAAGTCCCCCAATACCGTGGTCATCAGGAGCCATTAAACCGATGCCTTCATCCGTGTTGTTCGAATCGACTTGAGTGTCTTTATATATGTATCTATCACCTTTTACACACCAAAAATCGAAGCCGGAGAAGTAAGCATCGACAGCAGCTCTTTTAACTTTGCCGATAAGACCGTCGAGAGTGTAGAAAGTCATTTTCGCCCTTTCAATAGAAGTCTTGTTCCTATAAGTTGAGGTTTCCCCTTTAGAAATCTTAGCAACCAAAGAAAGCCTATTGAAAGTTTAAATAAGGTACAGACTCCCCAGATAAATAAACAGATTTTCTATTCCAAAAGAACATGCATCACGCACAAAATCCAGCTAAGATCATTTACGTCAATATGATTGAATATAATCGGACCACCGACCAATGAACAATTTAAAAATCAAGAAAATTCATCATATTCAAACAAATGTGCAGCGTCACTACCTAACATCACTAGAGTGAGGCTCAAATAGAGTGGCCCCTAACCATTTGGCAAGTAAAACCGAAACTCCCATTTGACTGCTTTCATAGCCTCAAAAGTACTGGAGTTTCCGTTGCTCTGTGCTCTGATCTTCTTCTCCCTAGTTACGCTTTCTTTCGTCTACAGCCGTCGCCTTCCCTTGAGTAGGATGCCGTACCTCTTCTTCATCGAATGAACATGCTCCCGAGCTTTCACACGTCTGAGTTAAGGGGGCTTGAGCCTATTGCAGCGTGAAGCAGTTGGTCACAAGACGGAACCGCTGAGCGGACCATACCCGGGTTGAGGTTCGGCCACATTCGGACCGAACGCCGAAATGACCTGTGACCTCCGCGAAGCCCTCAGGCTGCCTCCACCCAGGTCGGTCGAGCCTGCGTTGAGATTCACTATCAGGGCTGGCCTCCGAAGCCGCCAGGCTGGCCCGCCGCATCCTAGACACCGCCTCCAGGCTGGCCGCCGTAGCCGGGCTGCATTCCGCCGTTCTGGGGCCCGTACCCGGGCTGGCCGCCGAAGCCGGCGGCGGGCGGCGTGTTGAAGCCTCCAAAGTTGACCTGGGGCAGCTGCCTGTCGGCGCTGTCGATCTCGAAGTACTCGGCCTTCTGCAGGCTCATCATCGACGCCACGATCGAGGAAGGGAACTTCTCCGCCTTCGTGTTGAGGTCGCGCACGTTCGAGTTGTAGAAACGGCGGCCCGCGGCGATGCGATCCTCGGTGTTGGTCAACTCCTGCTGCAGATTGAGGAAGCTCGTGTCGGCGCGCAGCGTCGGGTAGTTCTCGGCAACGGCAAAAAGCCGCGAAAGCGCGCCCGACAGGGCCGATTCGCTCTGCGACCTCTGAGCGAGCGACGCCGCCGGGGCCTCCGCCAGGCGACGGGCCTCGACCACGGCCTGCAGCGTCATCTGCTCGTGGGCCATGTACCCGCGGACTGTCTCGATGAGGTTGGGAATGAGATCCCGGCGCCTCTTGAGTTCGACGTCGATCTGCCGCCACGACTCCTGGACGAAGTTCCGCAGCTTGACGAATCCGTTGTACGTGACGATGTACCACAGAATCACCAGGAGCAAGATTGACACGATGGCGATGATGGCAACCTTCATGGTTCCCCTTCCTTCCGGTTCCGCAGCGTGCCCTGGACGGGCCCTGCGACGCTTGTTCGCTTGCGACGCGGGCCGCATCACCGGGCTTCCGCATCGCGGGTTTCAGTTTTCCGAGCCCCGCCGCCTCCCGAGGCCTTCCACGAGAGTCTTCAGGGCCAGACCGGCTGACCGGCCTTACACAAACAGGCTAACCCGAAAAGCAAGGCGAATTCGCGCCGAATTCCGGGGAGAGGTACAAGCGTTTGCAACGCGACGGCGTCGCGACCCTCGACGACCCGCATAGGGCGCCGACCGACACACGACGGCGAGTCACAAGAGCTGCGCGGCGAACAAGAGGCGTGAGAGCTGTGCGGCGGAAATGCGTGCGAGACGCGGCGCGGTAGACGCCGAACGCAGTTGTCAACGCGGCTGCGGGGGTGCGCTGCAAGCTGAAGGGCCGGCCGAGCAGGGACGCGGCCCGAAGTTCAGACAGGTTGGAGCGGGGATTCGGCCGAGACAGCGCTCAGCCACAGCGAAAAATCAGACGGAGGAGCCGGCCGAAACGGGACGCGGCGTGAAGCCGGGGCAAATGGGAGCGCTCAGCCGCGGCGGCCGGAACGCTCCGGGCCCGCAACTGCGCGCACGAGGCTCCGGGGCGCAACCTTGAGGGCGCCCGCGAGCGCGCGGTACCTTCGCGACGGCGTGACGACCACCTTGCCGCGGCGCACACCCTCGATGGCCTCGGCGGCCACGCGCTCGGCCGGGATGAAGGCGGATTCGGGCCACTGCCCGGGATCGACGTCGACCTTTTCGTGGAACTCTGTATGCACCAGGCCGGGGCAGACGACCGTCGCGTTGACGCCCGTGCCTTTAAGGCTCGCCGCCAAACCCTCGGTGAAAGTGCGCACCCAGGCTTTGTGCGCGGAGTAGGTTCCCTGCGCCGTCAGCGCGGCCATCGAGGCGATGTTGAGGATGCCTCCGCCGCCGCGGGCGACCATGCCGGGGATCGCCGCGTGGCACGTCATGAGGACGGCGCGCACCATGACGTTGAGAGCGTTGAGCTCGCGTTCGATGTCGCCGCCGACGAAGTCTTGGCCGAGCCCGAATCCCGCGTTGTTGACGAGCAGGCCCACGGGGCGCTCGTCGTCGATGAGGCGTTCGCACACGCGCAAGGTGCCTTCGGCCTGCGAAAGGTCGGCCGGCAGGACCTCTGCCTCCACGTTGGCGACCTGCCTGATATGTTCGGCCACCTCTTCGAGTCGATCCGCACTTCTCGCCACGAGGATGAGGTTCATGCGCTCAGCCGCCAACTGCCACGCGATTTCACGACCAATTCCGGATGTCGCCCCGGTTATTAAAGCGGTAGCCATGCATTCAGCCTATCCCGAAGCACAAGGCATGAGGCGGAACGTCACGCGGCGCGCCTAGCAGGCGTCGCGAGGCGGAACGTCACGCGGCGGGACTAGTCGGCCTCGTCCTTTCTCACGCCGAGGGGCGACGGCGGCCGTCAGCTTCTCGAAAAGTGTCGGAGGCGAATGAGACGCTTAGTGGCATGGACGTTCTTTCGACTCGCGATTCGCTCATCATGGCGACGGCCGCGCTGGCGGCCGAGCATGCTGACGCGCTCACCGCCGAGGAATCGCGGATCGTCGACGCATGCAACGCGCCGAGGCCTTCGCGTTCCGACTTGGCCGAAATCCGGAATCTCATCCGGGCCGGCGGCGATCCTCTGGGAACGGCCTATTGCCGTGTTCACTCGGCGGAGCTGCGGCGTCCGCTGGGCCAAACTTATACGTCGCGAGAGATCGTGGAAGCGATGACCGCTTGGGCTGCGGCCAACGGCTCGCCGCCTCCGACAAATGGTCCGTTCTGACGCGCACATCCACCAAACTGCCGGAAGGATACGTCGAGCTCGGCGAGCTGTGCCGCGTTCACCGGGACGCGGTCACCGGGACAAACAGGGGGCAAACAGAGTGCGGGTGCAAAGGAACGCGGCTTCCGACCTTCCCGAGCGGGTCCTTTTCCCAAGCGTGGCGAAGGCCCGCGAACTGTTCGCGGCTGGAAAAAGGCTGACTTCCGGGGAAGGTTTGCGCAACGTCATCGACCTTCCGTCAGACCTTGACGTCTTCGACGCCGAAGAACGCAGGCAAATCGACAGATTCCTGCGCGAGGCGCAGCGCAAGAATCGCATGCCCACAGGCGAAGAGCGCACAGCCGCCGTAGTTGCCGCCGCAGCCCTCACTGCAAATCAGAAGGTACAGACGACGCGCCGCAGCGCGGTCAAGAACCTGCAGGAAAACGAGGTCGCGAAGGCGCTTTTGGCGAGCGGGTACGTGGAAGTCGAGCGCCGCAGCGTCGATAATTTCTCACAGACTCCCGGCCCCGGAGAATTCTGCAAAGAGTCGCTGTTCGGCGGAAGGAAAGCCGACCTCGTCGTCGGCCTCTGGGACGGCAGAGCGATGCCAACCGAATGCAAGGTCAGCAACTCTTCGACCGATTCGGTCGAACGGCTCAACAACGACGCGGCGGTCAAGGCGAAGATCTGGCTGCGCGAATTCGGCGCCTCCTCCTGCATACCGGCGGCCGTTCTCTCCGGAGTGTTCAAAGTCCACAACCTCTTGAGCGCCCAAAGGGACGACCTGAAAATCTTTTGGTCGCACAAACTGGAAACAATGATCTCCTTCATTGAGAGCACGAAAAACTAGGCGCATGTAGGCTTGGGGCATGCGCATCGCCACGTGGAACATCAACTCAATTCGGGCGCGGCAGGAAAGGGCGCTCGCCGTCCTCGAGCGCTGGGACCTCGACGTCCTCCTGCTGCAGGAGACGAAGTGCCGCCCCGACCAGTTCCCCGCCGCCGAGTTCGAAGCCGCCGGATACGAAGTCGCCGCCCACGGGCTCGACCAATGGAACGGCGTGGCGATTCTATCGCGCGTGGGAATCGAAGAGGTGGCCGTCGGCTTCGAGGGCCAGCCCGCCTTCGGCAAAGAAGGCGCCGAGCCGAAAGTCGAGGCACGGGCGATCGGCGCACGGTGCGGCGGCATCGGTGTGTGGAGCCTTTACGTGCCCAACGGCCGGGCCCTCGACGACCCGCATTACCCCTACAAACTGAAGTTCCTCGGCGCGTTGAGGCAGGCCGCGAGCGCGCAGCTCGCCAAGGACTCCTCGGCCCAGTTCCTCTTGGCCGGAGACTGGAACGTCGTCCCGAGCGACGCCGACGTGTGGGACCCCGAGCTCTTCCGAGGCGAGCTCTACGCGAGCGACCCCGAGCGCGAAGCTTTCCGTGCCTTCGCCGACGCCGGATTCGCGGAAGTCACACGCGGCGCAACCGAGGCGCCCTACACCTTCTGGGACTACCAACGCCTGCGCTTCCCCAAGAACGAGGGAATGCGGATCGACTTCGCGTGGGCGAGCCCGGCTTTGGCCGAGCGGGTCACCGCTGCACACATCGACCGCAACGAGCGCAAGGGCAAGGGGGCCTCGGACCACGTGCCCGTCGTCGTCGAACTCGCGTAAGAGAGCTCGCACCCGTCACGTAAAAGAGACGGAAAGAAGGCTGTGGCAAAGCCGTGATAAACGCAAAGCCGCGATAAGCATGGCCTTGACCGAAACGCGTGCCAGGCGCGAGCGCCGCCTATAAGCCAATGTCTCCTAAAAGCGAATGTTTCCTAAAAGCCAATGTCTCCTGATAGCGAAAACCGGTTGAAGACGGGCGCTTGAAAGCAGGCGACAGTTGAAGGCGAGCGGTCAAACGCAGATTGGCGGCAAGCTTTCGTTGAAGACGGGCGCCGCCTAGAAGCGTGTGGAGACTAGAATACAGCTATGAATGAGGACGTTTTCACGCAACTGTCGGCAGGCGAGATGGCCGAGGGAGTGCAGTCGGGACGTTGGACCGCGCGCGAGCTCGTAGCAGCATCTCTGGAACGCATCGGCCGCCTCGATCCAGAGCTCAACGCCTTCACCGTTGTGCGAACCAAGGAGGCCCTCGCCGAGGCCGACCGGCTCGACGCCGAACTGGCCGGCGAAGCCAAGGGGCGGAAGGCCGACGGCGCGAGCGCCCCAGCCGCCGGCGCGGGAAGGCTCCTGGCGGGCGTGCCCATCGCTGTAAAGGAAGAGTTCGACGTCGCCGGCCTGCCGACCACCCTCGGCGGAAGCGGAAACCCGTCGCCGGCCGCAGCCGACAGCGAAGTGATCCGTCGCGTGCGCGCCGCAGGCGCGATCGTCGTGGGCAAAACGACGATGCCGGAGTTCGGCCGCTGCTCCGAAACGATCTCGGACCGCTACGGCGCCACCCTCAATCCGTGGCGGCGCGACTTCTCCCCCGGCGGCTCGTCGGGTGGTTCGGCTGTGTCCGTGGCTACGGGAATGACCCCGATCGCCCTCGGCGCCGACGGCGGCGGCTCCATTCGCCTGCCCGCCGCGTGCTGCGGAATCCTGGGGCTCAAGCCGGAGCGCGGCCGTGTGACGATGGCGCCGCTCTCGCAGCATTGGCACGCGCTCGTGACCTTCGGCGGGCTGAGCCGCACGGCGGCGGATTCGGCGCTGCTCTACGACGCTATCGCCGGGAGCCTGCCTTCGGACCGATGGCAGGCCGAGCCCCTGAGCGAGCCGTACCGCGACGTCGTCGCACGCGGAACCGGTCCGCTGCGGATCGCCTGGACCGGGCGCTCCCCGATGCCGGGGCTAAAGAACGACCCCGAGGTCGATCGCGCGCTGACCGCATTGATCCAGAGGCTCGCGCGCCTGGGCCACGACGTTCGCGAGACGCACGCCGCGTGGCCCGTGCCCACCGACGCCTTCATTTTGCAGTTTTTCTCCGGCATGGCAACGGAGGCCGACTCGGTCGAGGCGCCCGACAAGCTGGAGCGGCACACCCGCCGCATCGCCGCCGTCGGCCGCCTGATTCCAGCGCGCCTGGCAAGATTCGCCGAACGCCGCGGCGAGAAGATCGCCCGGGCCTTCAACGAACGCTTCCTCCCCACCGCCGACGTCTTGGCGATGCCCACCATTCCGGTGCTTCCGCGGCCTTCAGGCTGGCTGGAGAGCCGAAGCACGTTCGCCTCGATCTTCCGGGGCACGCCAATGGTCGCCAACACGTCGATCTTCAACGTGACGGGCCATCCCGCGCTGTCGATTCCCGGCGGAGTGAGCGCGGAAGGCTTGCCGATCGGCATGCAGCTCGTGACTCGGCCCGGCCGCGAAGGCCTGCTTCTCGCCCTCGCCGCCCAACTCGAGAAGGACGAGCCCTGGCCGACGCCGCCGGGTTTCTGACCCCGCCTTCCGTCAGCAAAGTTACATGTGTCCCGCAATCCCCGACGGCCGCCAGAGGGCCTGAGCCTCTGTGAGATGAGCCGCCATTGCGGCACGACATCCGCGAAGACACGCGAATTTCTCGCGCAAATCGGACGAACGCCCTGTCTATGGGCGAAACATGGCGCTAGTGTGTGAACTATGGAAGCACAGCAGAGCATTGCCGAACGCGATCTTCTCGTCATGCAGCAGGTCAGACCCTCCATATCTGATGAATTCACCATTGAAGACGCCGATGGAAACATTGTCGGAAATATCATATCAACCGATTCCACGCAACCCCGTTCCTCAAAGTCTCCCTGCAAGTTCGACGTCGTCGACGCGGACGGCTCCGTCGTCATCCACGTGAGCGCCATGCAGAACTTCGGCAGGGACGCCTACTCCGTGAACCGCCCCGACGGCGAGCTTCTGGCCGGCGTCAAGGAAAGGTACGCGTGCTTCGTCCGCGAGATGTCGATCGAACCCGTCGACGAGGCTCCGATGACGCTGCACGGCAGTTTCCTCGACCGCCAGTTCAAAGTCAAGTCCGCCGACGGCGACGCCCTGGTCGCAAGCTCCGCGCGCGAAAGGCCGGGTCTCGCCGCGGGCCCGGCCGGCCGCGGCCGCTACGCGCTCACCTTCGAGACAGGCGCCTCTGAGATTCAGCGGCTGGCGGTGCTCGGCGGGATGGTCGCACTGGACCTCATGGATCAAAAGGCCGCTGCATCAGCAAACTCTTGGGCATGATCGGAGCGCCGCACACGGGCGAGCCCGAGCCGCTCCGAACTGATCGGCTCCCGCCAGCGCACTCGTCAACGACGGCTCCGGCAAATGGAACGAACGCGTTGCCTTATGAAAGGAGTCGCCTCATGAAAGAGCTCGACTCCTAGGGCTCCCAAAGTAGCGGGCACGCTGAAGAAGGGAAGCCGGTGCGCGGCGCGACGCCCAAGGCGCCAGCGCATCGGCGCTTTCGAGCTGCCCACGCGCCGACGGGCTGCAACGACTCTGAACGGATCGAGAAACATGCGGCGTCCGGCCCTAGCTGAAGCAACCGGCCGCAGGGGCATTCGCATCAGAGGCGCCAGTCTCCGCATTGCCGTGCCCGTCGAAGATTGTGCGCTTGCTGCCTGTAAACTGACCTGTCGGATGACAAGCAGACTGTGCTCTATGAGATTCGCCGGTGCGTTCATACAGGGCACGCTAACAACAGCCTTCCGGGAATTGCACGGCGTCCCCGTGGGCTGCGCGCCCCGGTCCCGCGCTAGGCCCCGCCGGAGGTTTCTGACCCGCCCGATTCCGCGGCGAAAACCAACCCCCGCGCTCGACTCTTCCCGGATGAGCCCCTCCCCCGAATGCGCCTCTCCCGAGTTCGACGGTTTCCCATTGCAATTCGCGTAAGCCACCTGCCCGGACCGGGGCGAGCAGTAGGCCCCGGGCGGCTTGACGCAAACCGCCGGCCCGGACCGGAGCCAGCCGCGGGCAGCGCCCCGACGCGAGGCTTCGGCTCATCCCAAGGAGAGAAAATCGCGAAGCCACATATCGACCTCCGCCATCGTCTGCGCATCCACGACTCCGGCGACGTCGACGATCCTTTCGCGCGATATGGTCCGCGGCTGCTCGGTCATGGCGTACGTCGGACGACGCAGAACGAGCTCAGGCCCCCGCAGCAAAACGTGATTCGGCCAACCGCGGCGGATCGTCGTTGCAGGGACGACGATTGCAAGCGTATCGGCCTGCTCGAGACAGAGGTCCCGGCGACGACGAGGGCCGGGCGGCGCCCCGCCTGCTCGCGGCCACGCGTCGGGTCCAACTCGGCCCACACGACCGCGCCCCTGCATAGGCCGCCAACCATGTCACGCGTCGCTCGAGGCGACGTCCCAAGCCCGGAACTCGTCCCAGTAGGCCGCGTCCGCCTCGCGAATCGCGCTTCCGAACGCCTCCATCCGCCGACGCCGCTCGTATCCGTCAAGCAGCCGCTCGATGAGGCTCGCAGCGGTCAGCCCCTGCTCTCGCGCGCCCTTGTTGATGCGGTCGCGAAGCTCCGAGGGGACCTTGATTGTTGTAACCATAAGAAAACTCCAGCAAGAGGTATACCGTTTTGGATACCTCGTTTCGAGCATCCCCCTTCCGGTCAAAGCCTCCGCCCGGACGGCTTCGCACAGGCGACGCCGCGCCAATGCGTCGGAAAGCGGATTCTTCCGCAGGAGCCGCCGCGCGACGTCGATTTATGACACGAAACCCTCACGTTTATGGTTTTTCGGCGAAATGTCGCCAAATAATTCTGATAGCACGCCCCCTTAGCGGACCGATTCGGTCCGAATTGGGACCAAAGGTTACGGGGCTTCCCCGGCCCTGGTGTTAGCGTGATCACGCAGGGATTATTCCGCGGCATTCGGCCAAAGACGGGCGATTCGCCGGGCGAACGCAGCCAATCGGGCGCCGTCGGTCAGGACGGACGCCGCGGAATAGAGGTTCACCGGCAACGCAGCCGTGCGCACTCAGCGACGAGCTGCGCACGTCTGGCTGAGCCCTCCGGCAGAAAGCGCAAGCCGCCCGCCGGGTGATCCGACGCCCTAAAAACTTCCATACGCATACAAACTAAATCAGGAAGGAGCCGCGCGAGGCGTCACGACGCCGTTCACCGCACGGACGGAGCCGGCAGACGCTCATTGGCGACGCATCCGCGCGCGGATCCGAAAGGAGACCTCGGAATGTCAAAGAAGCTGCTCGAAGGCGTCAAAGTCATCGAACTGGCGAACTTCATCGCGGCCGCCACGGCCGGCCGTTTCCTGGCCGACCAGGGTGCAACGGTCATCAAGGTCGAGTCCGCCAAGGGCGACCCCTTGCGATTCACGGCCCCCTCGGAAGGCCGGCCCCTCGATTGGCACGAGAACACCACGTGGGAGTTGGAGAACGCCAACAAGCTCAACATCTCCATCAACACGAAATCCGAGGAGGGGCGCGATGCCCTCTTCGCGCTGCTCGAAGACGCCGACGTCCTCATCACAAACTGGCGCCAAGGCCCGCTCGAGCGCCAGGGCCTTGACTACGAGAGCTTGAAAAAGCGCTTTCCCAAGCTCGTCTACGCGATCTGCACAGGGTACGGCGAGAACGGACCGGACAAGGACCTTCCGGGGTTCGACTTCACCGCGTTCTTCGCCCGCGGCGGCTACTTGGAGACGCTTCGCCAAAAGAGCGGCCTGCCCATGAACGTCGTCCCGGGAACAGGCGACCACAACGTCGGCATGAACCTGGCCGCCGGCATCCTCGCGGCGCTCTACCACGCACGGGAGACCGGGCGGGGCGAGAAGGTCGAGTCCTCGCTCTTCGAAACCGCGGTCTTCAACCTCGGCATGGCCATCCAGGCGGCGCAGTACAGGGACATCGGCAAGGCTTTCCCCATCGACTCCAGCGACTACGACAACCCGCTGCTGTCCTCGTGGCCGACGAAGGAAGGGCGCTACATCCAGACCTGCATGCCGAACTACAACCAGTACTTCAAGGTCTTCATCGCCACGATCGGCCACCCCGAGCTCGCCGACGACGAACGCTACTTCCCCATCCAGAACCTGCAGGCGAACGGCCTGGGGCCCGAGCTGCACAAGCTCATCTCCGAGACGTTCAAGACGAGGACGGTCGACGAATGGCGCGCGCCCCTGGTGGAAGCGGACATCCCGTTCTCCCTGGCGCAGTCGCTCACCGACATCCTCGACGACCCGCAGGCCTGGGACAACGACTGCTTCACCGCCTTCGAATACGAGAACGGAAACACCCGCACCCTGGTGCACCAGCCCGTCCGTTTCGCGGAGCAGGGCAAGCCCGTGTACACCCGCGGGCGCTTCCCCGGCGAGGACGGCCCCGAGATCCTGCGCCAGCACGGCTACCCGCAGGAGCGCATCGACAAGATGCTCGCCGACGGCTCCCTCTACGTGTGGAGCGAGTGAGAGCCGGCGCACACATGGAACGAGAGGAAGCATGAGCAAGAGCTATTTGGGCGTCGACGTCGGCTCGACCACCTCGAAATGCGTCGTCATCGACGACGACCGGGCCGTTCTCGGCATGTCCCTGGTGACCGAGGGGATCGGCACCGAGGGCTCGGCCAAAGCCGTCTCCGAGGTCCTCGAACAGGTCGGCGTGCGGCGCGAAGACATTTCCAAAACGGTGGCCACCGGCTACGGGCGGAAGATCTTCCCCGATTCGGACAGGAAGGTCTCCGAGCTGTCGTGCCACGTCAAAGGCGTCTTCTCCCAGGCGCCCGAGGCGCGCACGCTCATCGACATCGGCGGCCAAGACGCCAAGGTCATGTCCATCACCGAATCCGGGATTATGACCAACTTCCAGATGAACGACAAATGCGCGGCGGGCACCGGCCGCTTCCTCGACGTCATGGCGAGGATCCTCCAGCTCGACGTCGCCCAGCTCGAAGGAGAGTACTTCAAGGCGGCCAAACCCTCGAAGATCTCCTCGACCTGCACCGTCTTCTCAGAGTCCGAGGTCATCTCCCAGTTGGCCTCGGGCGAGAAGCGGGAAGACGTCGTCGCCGGAATCTGCCAATCGGTGGCAACCCGCTTCGCCTCGCTCGTCATGCGCGTGGGGGTCACGCCCACCCTGTGCATCAGCGGCGGCGTCGCCAAGAACGGCGGCGTGCGGGACGCGCTGGAAAAGGAACTGGGACTTCAGATCGTCTGCCCTCCCAACGCGCAGTACATGGGTGCGCTCGGCGCCGCTCTGTACGCGTGGGAGACGGAACACGGAATCATTCGTTTGTAAGGAGAAGTGCGATGGCACAACAGACAACGACGGCGCAGGAGCCTGCCAACGCGGCGGGCCAAGCGCCCGATCAGGCCTCCGCGCAGGCGACGGGCCAAGCGCAAGCCAAGGCGCCAGAGCAGGCGGCGAGCCAAGCGCAAACCAAGGCGCCTGAACAGGCGCCGGCCCGCCCGCGCAAGAAACTCGACCCGAATTCGGCGAAGTACAAGCTCAACGCAATCGTCGCCGAGCATTACAAGTCGGCTTTGGAGGCGAAAGAGCGGGGTGAGAAAGTCGGCTGGTGCGCCTCGAACTTCCCGCAGGAAATTTTCGAGACGCTCGGCGTGAAGGTCTGCTACCCCGAGAACCACGCGGCCGCCACGGCGGCCAGGGGCGGCGGCGAACGCATGTGCAACATCGCCGAGGCGGCGGGCTATTCGAACGACCTATGCGCGTACGCCCGCGTCAATCTGGGCGTCGCCATGACCGGCAAAGCCGAGGAGCAGCCCATCCCCATGCCGGATTTCATGCTGTGTTGCAACAACATCTGCAACACCATGACGAAGTGGTACGAGGAGCTGGCCAAGATGCTCCACATACCGATGATCATGATCGACGTCCCGTTCAACCCCGACTACGACGTCTCGCCCGCCCAGATCGAGTACGTCAAGGGGCAGTTCATGGACGCGATCCGCCAACTGGAGGAGATCACCGGGAAAACTTGGTCGGAAGAGCGTTTCGCCGAGGTCATGGCGATCTCCAACCGCACGTCGCGCGCCTGGCTCAAGGCCGCCAGCCTGCTCAAGCACACCCCGGCGCCCTACAACGGCTTCGACCTCATGAACCACATGGCCGTGGCGGTGTGCGCACGCGGAAAAGTCGAGGCGGCAGAGGCCTTCGAAACCCTGTGCAAGGAGATCGAGGCCGCGGTCGCCGAAGGCAAGACGACGTTCCGCGGCGAAGAAAAGCACCGGATCATGTTCGAGGGAATCGCCTGCTGGCCCCACCTGAGGGTCACGAACACCGCCCTGCGCGATCTGGGGATGAACACCGTGGCGACGATCTACGCCGTCGCCTTCGGCATGCTGTACGAGGACTTCGACGGGCTCATCCGCGCCTACTGCTCGGTGCCCAACTCGGTGAACCTCGAAAAGGCCCGCGACCAGCGCATCGAGCTGGTCAAGAGCCAAAACGTCCAGGGAATGCTGGTGCACACGAACCGCTCGTGCAAACTGTGGTCGGGATTCATGTCGGAGGCCTCGCGCCAGGTGTGCGCCGAGTGCTCCATTCCCCTGGCGACGTTCGACGGCGACCAGGCCGACCCCCGCAATTTCTCCGAGGCCCAGTACGAGACTCGCGTGCAGGGCCTGGCCGAAGTCATGGAAGAGATGGGATTCTAATCATGTCGAGATTCGAAGAGTTAGCCGAGGAATTCGCGAGGATCGCCAACGATCCGCGCGGGCAATTCCAGGGTTTCCTCGATTCGGGGAAGAAAGTGGTGGGCTGCGTCCCCGAGTTCACGCCCGAAGAGCTGGTCCATGCGATGGGCATGGCGCCCTTCGGCATGTGGGGCGCCGACGCAAAGGTCACGCGCGCCCGCACGTATTTCCCCACCTTCTATTGCGGGATCGTCCAGACGGTCCTCGACCTCGCGCTCATGAAGAAGTACGAGGGAATGTCCGCCGTCATCATCCCCACCCTGTGCGACACCCTCAAGGCGCTCACGCAGAACTGGCAGCACGGGGTGGACGGCGTCCCGTACATTCCGATGACCTACCCGCAGAACCGCAAGCCCGCCTACGGCCAGCAATTCACCAAGGAGGGCTACGAGCGCGTCATCCGCGATCTGGAACGTTGCACCGGGGCCGAATTCTCCGACGAGGCCCTTGGCAAGACGATCGAGGTCTACAACGAGCATTCGCACCTCATGCGGCAGTTCTCGGTCGCCGCGGCGTCGCACGACTGCGTCACCCCGACCGTCCGCCGCAACGTCTTCAAAAGCGCGTGGTTCATGCTCAAGGAAGACCACTCGAAGCTCGTGCGAGAAATGGTCCAGGAACTCTCCGCGATGGAGGTCGAGACGAAGAAGACGCGAATCGTCACCTCGGGCATCCTCGTCGACAACCTCAACCTCCTCAAGATCCTGGAAGAGAACTCGATGACGATCGTCGGGGACGACGTCGTCGCCGAATCCGGCCAGTATCGAACCGACGCGCCCGTTTCCGGGCCGAGCAACCTCGACAGGCTCGTCGCCAAATTCACGAATACCGGCGACGTCTCGATGCTGCTCGACCCCGAGCGCCACCGCGAGGTCGCGCTCGTGGACCTGGCCAAGGAACGGCGGGCCGACGGCGTGCTCATCGTGCTCACGAAGTTCTGCGACCCGGAGGAGTTCGACCTGCCGCGCCTGCGCAAGGCCGTGAAGGACGCCGGGCTCAAGGAAGTGACGATCGAGGCGGACCGCCAGATGGACCGCTTCGACCAGGCGCAAACAGCACTCGAGACTTTCCACGACGTCCTGGCCTACGCGTAGGCGAAAGGCCGAGGTTTCGACTCCGCCCAAGGGCCGTGCGGATTGTCTGGCCTGCGCGCAGGCGGAGGGCCGAGCCTGACGAGGCGCTGCTTGAACCGAGGCATCATCGGCCCGCGCATCGACGCCGCAAAGCGTCCGCTGCGCGGGCCGCGTTCGTTGCAACGGGATGTTTGCCTGCGAACCCAGAGCGGGCCGCGCAGCCCGGGCCGGCGGGTACGCTTGAGCAAAGGGCATCGACCTCAAGGAGAAACAGATGAAGAACATCCCCCTCGGCTCGACGGGCGTCTCGATCTCGCCGATCACGCTCGGCGGCAACACCTTCGGCTGGACCTCGACGCGCGAGGAGTCTTTCGAGGTGCTCGACGCGTACCTCGCCGGCGGCGGAACCACGATCGACACCGCGGACGCCTACTCCGCCTGGGCGCCCGGCAACCGGGGCGGCGAGTCGGAGGAGACGATCGGCCGGTGGCTCGCGGCCCGCGGATATGCAAAGGGCAGCGGGCGCGAGGGCGTCGTCGTCGCCACAAAAGTGGCCAAACACCCGCAATTCGAGGGGCTCTCGCCCAAAAACGTCGCCGCGGCCTGCGACGCTTCGCTCGAACGGCTCGGCGTCGACTTCGTCGACGTCTACTTCGCCCACTTCGACGACGACGCCGTCGCGATTCCCGATATGGCCGAAGCGTTCTCCGCGCTGGTCGACGCCGGAAAGGCACGAGCCGTCGGCCTGTCGAACTTCACGCCCGAGCGGATGGAGGAGTGGCTGCGCTGCGCCGAGGAGAACGGCCTGCACAAGCCGACGATCCTGCAGCAGCACTACAACCTGGTCAAGCGGAGGCGCTTCGAAGCCTCCTACCTGCCGCTTGCGTGTGAACACGGCATGGCTGCGCAGAGCTACTTCGCCCTGGCCTCCGGGTTCTTGACGGGCAAGTACCGCAGCGAGGACGACGCCAAGGCGAATGCGGCGCGCGGAGGGGCGGCGGCTCGATATCTGACGGAGGAGGGGATCGCAGTGCTCGCGGCTCTGGACGCCGTCGCGGCCCAGCTCGGCGCGAGCCCGGCGAGCGTCGCCTTGGCGTGGCAGCACGCCAAGGGCGTGGATTCCCCGGTGGCCTCTGCCCGGACAGTCGGCCAGCTGCCCGATCTCCTGGCCGCCCTCGACCTGACGCTGACCGCCGAGCAGGTCGCGATCCTCGACGCGGCGTCCGCGCCGATGGCGTGAAGCCGGGCCGACGGCCTGAGACCCGGCCCCGCGAGGACCGGTTTTCGGCGGCGCCTCCGCCGGCGAGGCGAGGCACGACACCGTGTCCCTGCGGGGGACGCGGGGACCGAGGTTAGAGGTTCCCGTCCCCGCCTCAGAATGCGCACATCCTGCGAGCTCCGGTCTAAAGTGGCTGAGCGTGCGGTCCCGGCGTGTGCGGGTCCGGGACCGCATACGCCCGGCGCGGTTGGCCGCGGCGACGACACCCGCACAAGGCGATTCGGAGAAGAGCATGGGCCGTCCGCGAAGGCGCACAGACCATTTGGGCGGGGGCGCAGACGATTCGCGCGAGCGCGCCAATCGACGCGTCTACTCCCTCGGGGCGGGAGCGGGCCCGGGCGACATACCGGGAAAGGCGTGGGGCGTGCCCGACGTCGACGCGCGGGAGGCGGAAGAGTTTCTGGCGCGCAAGGCGCGGGTGAAGCGGGCGGAGTCCGGCGAATGCCGGATCGTTCTGCGCCGATCCCCCGGCGTGAGAGTCTACGCCGCAGCCACCGCGGCCGTCGACACTTTCCTCCTCCTCGCGCTCTTCTTCCCGGCGGCCGCAGACGCGGTGAAAGCGGCGGCGTCGGCGGCGGCGGACAGGACGTTCCTCATCCTCCCGTACCTGTTTTTGGCTCTGTACGTCTTCAACCCCGTCGCATATCTGTGGAGCCTGAACGCTCTGCGCCACCGGACGGTTCTGAGCCGAAGCGGAATCGAGGTGCGGACCCTCGTGCGCAAGGAGAGGCTCCCGTGGCCCGCGACGCGCTCGGGTTTCGGCGTGCTCGAACACGTTGCGAAAAGGACGTCGGGCGCGAGCAGCCACGGGTACCAGCTGGTCCTCGTCAAAGGGACGTCCGACGACGTCGTCAGGCTGCCCGGCGGAAGATTCGACACTGAGAAAGGCTCACCGCATGAAAGGGCGGGGCGAGCCGAGGCGGCGACAAGGCAGACCGGCGGTGCAAAGCGGCCAGTAAGCGACGCAACGACGCGAGCGGACGGCGCGGCATGGCAAGCCGACGGCGCAGAGACGCGAGCCGACGACGCCGCGACAAGGCTCGCGGACACCGACAATCCGAAGATTCAGGCCAGGCTCGCCCTGGAGGGAATATGGTCCGTCGCCTCCAGGCATGGGTGGATACCCAACAGGGGCAGCGCCAAAGCCGACCCCGCGCTCATACGCGCGCGAACGGGCCAAGGCGCGCATCGCGAGAACGCGAACCGGGAAAACGCGCACCGCACGAACAGGGAGAACAGCGCGCGCGGCTTTCAGGGCCGCTCGGCAAACCGCCGAGGCCGCGGGGGCAGGGCGGGCAATCGCGCGGACGGCCGAGCGGATCGGCTGGTCTTCGGGGGCCCGGACTTCCGGCGGGCAATCGAGGCGGCCCGCGACGACGAAGCGTCCGTCACATGGGTCGCCGCAGCGCTGATCAGCGTCGGGGCGCTCGGCCTTTGGCTGACTCTGGGCAGCGCGGCGGCGGCCAAGGCCGCGTTGTCCGCGGGCGTCCTCCTCCTGGGGCTTGCCGTCCTCGTCGGCCCGCTGGTCGCGGAAATCCGGCGCCCTCGCCGAACCGTCGTCGACCGCGACGCCATCCACGTCGACGGAAAGCCGCACGCGTGGCCCGACTCGCGTTCCAGTCTGTTCGCGCTCGGCGACAGGGCGTTCATGGCGGACCGCAAAGGAAGGGCCGTTCCCTTGCTCGGCACCGGTTTGGCGCGGGGCGGATTCGGCAAACGCGAGGCGAAGGCCGCGGCCCAGTGCGAGCAGATCTGGCTGTGGGGCGCGGCCAACGGCGTCGTCCGAGAAAGCGGCCGCTACACGCCCCTGCGAAACGCGGACTGGCAAACCGAACGCGAAATCGCCTCCGTGCGCGCGGGCACGCGGTGACTTTGCGGGGACGGAGGCCGGCGTTCAAAGGCACGGCTGTCTCTTCCGCCTCGACGGGCGGCGACCGGCGGATCCCCTGCCGCCGCCCGTCGGTCGCTGCATGCTTCCGCTCTGCGGAGCCCGCCGTTTAACCGCGCTCCCCGCTGCGCCGCGGTTGCCGGCGCGCTGCGACTATTGCCGCTCTGCAGCTGACACGCCCCTGCTATTCTGCTATTGCTGCACCGCGGCCCGGCGTTCGCGCTTTGCGGCCACAATCTGGTAGGCGATGGCCGCGCACAGGCCGACCGCCGCCGCGACGATGGCGATGACCAGGGCCTGCGAGTAGTCGCCGCCGTTGCTCTTGCCGATCTTGGCCCCCAGATTCGGCGCGAAGATTGCGGAGACAGCGAAGGCGCTGAAGGCGACTCCGTAATTGATCCCCTGGTTCTTCGGGCCGAATTGGCTCATGACGAGGGCCGGCATGGTGCCCATGATGCCGCCGTAACCCATGCCGACGGCGAAAATGCCGAGAACCAGGGGCAGCACGTTGTGGTCGCCTTTCCCGACGATCAGCGAGATCAGGCCCACGGCGGCGAGGACGAAGATGATCTGCACGGTGCGCACCCGGCCGATCTTGTCGGAGACGGTTCCGAAGCAGATCCGGCCCGCCAGGGAGGCGAAGGCGTAGACGGATACGATGAAGGCCGCCTCGGACTTCGAATAGCCGAACATACCCTGCGCGAGCGGGGAGGCGTTGGCGACGATGAGCAGGCCCGAGAAGGCGCCGCAGACGAAGATGACGAAGATGAGCCAAAACATGGGTGTTGTGCACATCTGCCGCCAGTTGAAGTTCTTCGCCTCGGCCGCCGGGCCGCCGGACGCCGGGGCCGGAGGAGCCCAGCCCTCCGGAGCGTAGTTCGCCGGAGCCTGGCGCAGCGTGAGGGCGACAAGGACGGCGACCGCGAGGAAGGCGACGCCGAAGGCCCCCATCGTGGTGACGATCCCCTGGTCGTCGAGGAACCAACGGGCCAGGGGCGCCATGACGATCGCGGCGCCGCCGTTGGCGCCGGTGATGAGGCCCGCGGCCATTCCGCGGCGATCCGGGAAGAAACGCATCGTGTTGTTGAGGGCGGCGGTGTAGGCGAAGCCCTGGCCGAGGCCGCCGATCACGCCGAAGCAGAGGATGAACATGGAGCCCGAGCCTGCCAGCCCGCCGAGCAGCCATCCCAGCCCCCACAGGGCGCCTCCGGTCAGCGCGACGAGCTGAGTTTTGCCGCGGTCCACGAAGTAACCTCCGAGGATCATCGGGATCGGCGAGATGGCGTTGAGGACGGAGTAGGCCATGACGGCGTCGTCCGAACCGAACTCCTTTTCCAGCGCCGTTTTGAGCACCGAGAAGATGTAGGTGCACCCGGTGGCGAAAACCAGCAGGCACGACGCCGCCAGAATCAACCACCGGTTGTATCGAACTTTTTCTGACATTGAATAACCTTTCGAGTGGAAGCCGCCGTCACGCGGCTTTCTCATCCATCACGCTCGCGAGCCCGCCCCGGGTTTCGGCAAAGGCCACCGGATCCGTCTCGTTGAGATCGCCGTCGATCTCCGGCGTGAATTCCATTTGGTCGAGGGCGTCCCGCCGCGGGCCGATGGCTGCAGGCCGGCGCCCGGCGCGGTCTCGCGCGGGGTCAGGCGTTCGCCGTCGAGCGTGAAAACCGCGCGTTCGGTGACGTAAAGGACGCGGCGGCCGGACTTCGCGGCGGTCCGCCCCGAGAAACCCGCCCGCTCTGCGTCTTTGACGATTTTCTTCGTCCTTCCCTCGTACACAACGACTATCCTACCGTCATGTAGCTCCTCCTTCGCTCTTCGTGAGGCACAGGACTTCCTCGTTCAAACGCGACAGGCCGAAGAGAATCACGCCGGCGGCGGCGGAGACCGGCCGCCCGGCCTCCCCGGCCAAAACAACGGCGGGCACGGCTCTACTTCGTGTGCTCTTTGACGATCTGGCGGCCGACGACGTGCACCATGATCTCGTCGGTGCCTCCCCCGAAGCGGTGCCCGCGGGCGTCGCGCCACAGCCGCTCGATGCGCACGCCCTCGGTCACGCCGATGCCGCCGTGGATCTGGAGGGCGTCGTCGCACACCTCGAACGCGGCCATCGAGCAATAGCGCTTGCACATCGCCGCCTGCTTGCGGTCGAGCGTGCCGCTGTCCACCATCGAGGCCGAATGGTAGATGAAGTTCTTCATGTTCTCGATCTTGATGGCCATGTCCGTCAGCTTCTCCTGCACCAGCTGAAAGGAGCCGATCGGCTTGCCGAATTGCACGCGGGTCGCGGCGTACTCCGCGGCGTCCTTGAAGGCCGCCTCGGCCAGGCCGAGGGACTGGGTCGCCGTCATGATCCGCTCCAGCTCGAAGTTCTTCATGAGCTGCTTGAATCCCTCGCCCCTGACGCCCACGAGGCAGGATTCGTCGACCTCGACGTCGTTGTAGTAGATCTCCGAGGAGTCCGCGGTGTGCCAGCACATCTTGGCGATCGGAGAGATCTCGATCCCGGGAGAGTCGGTGGGAACGAGGTACATTGAGATGGCGCGCCGCGGATCCTCGGCGTCGGGGTTGACGGCCATCGTCAGGAGGTACTTCGTGTCGACGGCGTTCGTGATGAGGGTCTTCGTTCCGTTGAAGCGCACCTTTCCGTCGCGATGCTCCGCGGTCGTCTTCATGGCCGAGGAGTCCGATCCCGCCTGCGGCTCGGTGAAGGCGAGGGCGAAAGGGACGCCGCCGTCTTGCAAAATGCCCAGGACCGATTCGCGCTGCTCCGGCGAGCCGAACTCGAGGATGTCGAGGACCTGGAGGATCTCCGTGGCGTATCCGAGGTTGAGGCCGCGCGAGGCCACCCTCTCCCCGATGAGGCACATCGTCACCATGTCCACCGGCGTGCCGCCGTATTCCTCGGGGATGCCGAGGGAGAGGAAGCCGGCCTCCTGCAGGGCCCGCTTGAACTCGACGGGCTGGCGATGCTCGCGATCCGCTTCGGCCACGTACGCAGGGGACGCGCACTGGTCGAGGATCTCGTCGAGGCTTTCCAGCAGGAGCTGCTGTTCTTCGCTGAGGCTGAAGTCCATTCTTCGTTGCACCTTTCTCTGTTTGGAGCTCCGCGGCGGCGCTTTCGTTCAGGCTCCGCGGCGCACCAAGTTTCGACGACGTCGGAAAAACCCGCGAGCACGTGCCGCGTTTCACATGACAAGCCTAAGAATCTCGTCGACCGAGGATATAGGACCAAAGTAGTCCGATTTGCGGGAGTATGCTCGGTAGTGTTCTTTCGCACGGGCAGACAATGCCCGCCGCGCCGCGGATCACGCAATTCCCACGCGAATCCGGGCTGCTGCGCGCTCGACGCCGAACGACCAAAGGAGCGACGGATGACCAAGGCAATCAGCGCGGCGCAGGCCGCCGCGCTCATCAAGGACGGCGACACGGTCGCGTTCTCCGGCTTCGGTTTGGCCTGCGTCAACCAGGAAGTCATCGCCGCCCTCGAGGAGCGATGGCTGGCCGGGCAGGGCCCCCGCGACCTGACGATCGTCAACTCCTCCGCCGTCGGCGCGCGCGGCAAGCGCGAAGGCCTGGGCAAGCTCTCCTACGAGGGGCTGGTCAAGCGGTGGATCGGCGGGATCATGTCCGCCTCCCCCGCCCTGGGCCGGCTCGCCGCCGACAACAAACTCGAATGCTACAACCTGCCGCAGGGCGTCATGACGGCGCTCTACCGCGAGATCGCCGCCCATCGGCCCGGCGTCGTCACCAAAGTCGGGCTGGGCACCTTCGTCGATCCGCGCATCGAGGGCGCCAAGGTCAACGACGTCACCACGGAGGACCTCGTCTCGCTCATCGAGCTGGACGGCGAGGAGTACCTGTACTATCGCGGGTTCCCGATCGACGTCGGGCTCATCCGCGGCACGTACGCCGACGAAATGGGCAACCTGACGATGGAGCACGAGGGCCTGAAGATGGAGATCCTTCCCATCGCCCAGGCCGTCCACAATTCCGGCGGGATCGTGATCGCCCAGGCGAAGGCGGTGGTCGCGACGGGCACTCTCGACCCGAACCTCGTGCGCGTCCCCGGAAACCTCGTCGACTACATCGTGGTCTCCGAGCCCGACAATCACATGCAGACCGAATACACCCAGTACAATCCCGCCTTTTCGGGGCAAATCAAGGTCTCCGTCTCGAACGTCGAGCCTCTGCCGCTGACCATTCGCAAGGTCATGGCGCGCCGCGCCGCCATGGAGATCCGGCCGGGCCAGGCCATGAACCTCGGGGTGGGTGTGCCGGCCGACGTCGGGATCGTGCTCGCCGAGGAAGGCGTCTCCGACTACGCGCTGCTGACCACCGAGGCCGGCGCCGTCGGCGGAACCCCCGCGGACGACAAGAACTTCGGCCACGCCTACAACGCGCTCGCCCAGGTCGGCATGCACGAGCAGTTCGACTATTACGACGGCGGCGGCCTCGACCTGACGATCCTCGGCACGGCGCAGACGGACGCCCGCGGGGACGTCAACGTCTCGAAGTTCAACGGCCGCGTGGCGGGCTGCGGCGGCTTCATCAACATCACGGCCACCGCCAAGCACGTGGTGTTCGCGGGCGCCTTCACGGCGGGAGGCCTCGACGTCCGGTTCGCGGACGGCGGCTGCAGGATCGCGGCCGAAGGGAAAGTGCGCAAGTTCGTCGGCGACGTCGAGCAGATCACCTTCTCCGGCGAGCAGGCATCCCTCGCGGGCCAGTCGGTCCTTTACGTGACCGAGCGCGCGGTCTTCGAGCTGCGCGAGGGCCGCCTGACGCTCATCGAGAAGGCGCCGTGGGCGGACTTGCAGCGCGACATCCTCGACCAAATGGAGTTCAAGCCGGCGATCGCGGACGACCTGAGGGACATGGACCCCGGCATTTTCCGTGAGAAGTGGGGCGGGCTCAAGGCGCACATCGACGCGGCGGCGGCCGCAGAGCGCACGGCTGCGGGCGTCGGCTCCGCGGGCCGGGCTTCCGGCGCGTCCAAAGCCGCGAATTCGACGGGCCCTCAGGCTTCTACCCCTTCGAGCCGCAAGTGAACGGCGCGGGGCGAGAATCGGGCCCGGGCGAGCTCGTCTCGCCGATCCTGCAGTTCGACGCCCTCGCCTGCTCCGAGCCGTCGAAGACGTGCATCGTGGTCGACTCCTTCAGCTACACCCGGGCGCAGATCCTCGAAGCCGCAGACGCGCTGGCGGCCGGGCTCGCCGCCTACGGCGTCGGGCAGGGCGACAGGATCGCCATCATCCGGCGAAACGCCCCGATCCACATGATCGCCTTGCTGGCGGCCAGCAGAATCGGCGCCGTGCTGCTCCCGCTCAATTTCCGCCTGTCCTCGATCGAGTGCCAGGCGATCATCGACGACGCCGGATGCGCCGCCGTGCTGTGCGGGCCGCGTTTCGCGCGGCAGTTCGACGAAGAGCTTGACCTTTCGCCCGAGATCCTCTGGATCGTCGACGACATCGACCCCTCGATCGAACCCCCGGAAGACGATTCTCTCCACTTCATCTGGCAGAGGCTCTCGGAGCTCTACCGCGCAGGCGAGGGCATGGTTCCCGACGCCGCGCCGATCCGCGCCGAGACCCTCGCGCTCCTGCTCTACACGTCCGGCTCGACGGGCAAGGCCAAGGGCGTCAAGCTCACCTACGGCAACGTCTTCGCCTCGTGGGCGGCTTTCTCCGAGGTGCTCGGCACGGGGCCCGACGACGTCGCCCTTGCGATCGCGTCCTTCGGGCACGTCGGCGGCCTCAACACCTTCACCTTCGCCACGCTTTTGGCCGGCGGCCTCGTGGTGGTCCAGCGCAAGTGGGACGTCGGCGACGCTCTGGCCAAGATCGAACGCTACCGGGTGACCCGCACCTTCGGCGTCCCGACGATGTACGACGCCATGGCCCGGCACCCGGACTTCGGCTCGCGCGACCTTTCGAGCCTGAAGACGGCGATCGTGGGAGGCGCCTGCTGCCCCAAGGGCCTCTGCGACGTTTTCACCGCGCGAGGCGTGCCCCTGGCGAACTCGTGGGGCATGACCGAAACCGCGGGCGGCGGCACGCTCACGCCGCCGAAGGACATGGCCGGGCATTGCGCCCAGGTGGGCAAGGCCGCCCCCGGGATGAAAATGCGGGTGGCGCGCGAGGACGGATCCGAGGCGTCGGTCGGCGAAGTTGGCGAACTGTGGGTGTCCGGACCGTCCGTCTCCCCCGGGTACTGGGGAATGCCCGAGGGCGAAGGATGCGGCTTCGCGGGCGACGGATGGTTCCACACGGGGGACCTCGTCTCCGTCGACGCCGAAGGCTTTTACACCGTCGAGGGGCGTGCCAAGGATCTCATCATCTCCGGCGGGGAGAACATCTATCCCGCCGAGATTGAGACGGTGCTGCGCAACCATCCCGCCGTCGCCGACGCCGTTGTGGTGGGCATGCCGGACAATCGCTGGGGCGAGCTGCCGGCTGCCTTCGTCGTCGCCGAAGAGGGCGCCGATCTGGACCTTGACGAAGTGCGCGCCTTCGCCGCGACCCGGCTGGCGAAATACAAGGCGCCGCGCACGATGGCGGAGATTGACGGCATCCCCCTGGGCTCGACGGGCAAGCCGGATCGCGGCGCGCTGGCTCGCATCGCCGCTCGCCACCACGATCCGGGGCCGCGCTGGTACGCGCAGGGGTGAGAGCGCCGTCGGCGCCGGCTCCAAGCCCAGCGTGACTTAGCTTTTCGAGGCGGCTTACGGCCAGGTCCATCCAGGCGGCACCCGCAGCTCCGTCGATAAACCGCCGGGCATCAACGGCAGCGTGGCTCCGTAGCGCTTTCGCCACATCACCGGCGGAAGCGCCCACGACGTCCACCCGCCAAAGGGCCTCGCGGCGAGTTTCGCCGTTTAACGGTAAACTTATGGCATAAATTGACGCCACCGAAGGAGACAGGATCGTGGCACGGGCTGATTTGCTTCTGGATCTCGTGGAAGCCGAAAGGCGAGGCGATCGCGAGCGCTTCAAAGTCCTCGTTGAGTCGGTGATTGCCGAAGAAAGAGCCAACCAGCACCATCTTCTGGCCGACCGGTTATCCCAGCTGATCACGACGACGGGGCAAAGCGTCCACGACGATCATGCCGTGGCAATGCGCGACCTCATACACGAAGTCGTGCCCAGCCGCAGGCTGGAAGAGCTCGTACTGGCTCCTGCTCCGCGCCGCGTCGTGTCCGAATTGATCGAGGAACAGCAACGCGCCGATCTACTGCGCAGCTACGGCATTGAGCCTCGCAACCGATTGCTTCTGTCGGGGCCTCCCGGCAACGGGAAGACCAGCGTTGCCGAGGCGATAGCCTCGGAGCTCATGCTTCCCTTCTACATCATCCGATACGAGGGAGTGATGTCGAGTTTCCTTGGGGAAACGGCCGCCCGGCTCGACAGCGCCTTCGAATTTGCTCGCACTCGCCGCTGCGTTCTGTTCTTCGACGAGCTGGACACCATCGCCAAGGAACGGTCGGACGAACATGAGACGGGAGAGATCAAGAGGGTGGTCTCCACCCTCTTGTTGCAGGTCGACCGCCTCCCCGCACATGTCATCTTCATCGGGGCCACCAACCACAGCGAACTGCTAGATCGAGCTGCGTGGAGGCGCTTCCAAATCCGCGCCGAGCTCGGAGCCCCCACCCGCGATCAGGCCACAAAGTTCTTCGAAAGGCTCTCCGTTCGTCTGGGAGGCGAACTCGGATTCGCGCCTCGAACCCTGGCGGACAAACTGGCCGGCGCGAGCTTTGCAGAGCTCGAAGAGTTCGCCTTAGACGTCCGCCGACGACTGGTGCTTGAGCTTCCCGGCGGTGACATGCGCCGCATTGCGCGCGAGCGCCTGGAAACCGCCGCGGCCAGGTTCGAAAATGACCGGGAACTCGAGGCCTCTTCTAGCATTCGGGCCAGCAAAGGTACAAGATCGCCCCAAACAAGGAAAGAAGCCTCCCAAACTACCTGAGCCTTCAAAGCCGGGAGTCAGTCGCCAAGAAGAGCGGCTGACGCCGCAGTTCCGAAGACTGACAGACGCCTTCGAAGCCAAGCGAGCACAACTCAGAGAAGGGCTGCCCGAGGAAGTCGATCCCGCACTGGTCGTCGTGTTCGATCTCGCAGGCAGCGTCAAAGACTTCTGTAATGCGGTCGACAAAGTGGACGGCCTCGAGTTTCTCTCCGAACTCGCGGGAGATCAGACCGATCCCGACGACGATTTTCACATGATCGACCCAGATGCTGGCCGAACCGACAAACCTGTTGAGCACTCCTTGTACTTGGTCATGTCGAATGCCAGAGCAATCGACGAGCTGCGCAAGCTTTTTGCCCTGTGGAAAGCGGATCCTAAAGCAAAACTCGAACAGGGCCTCAACAAGTTCAAGTACGCCTTTGAGCAGCTCACTGCAATCCGGCGATGGGGCCCCGAGGACCGCATCCGCGAAACCGGGCTTCACGAACGCTGGCAGGAAACACTGAACGTGATCGGGCAATCTGTCGGCACTGTCCTAGTCGAGGTAGAACTGTGGCATCGCCGCGACAAACATAAACGCGCCAAAGCCGAAGAAGCCGTCAAGAGCCTCGTGGCGGACTCCGGTGGGTCTGTCCTTGACAGCGCTCAAATCGCGGAAATCGGTTACCACGCTTTATTGGCGGAATTACCCATACAGCAAGTCGAATCAGTGATGACAAAAGGCGCCGAATCCATCCGCTTGCTCGCCGCCGACGAGATCATGTTCGTCAGCCCATTCACGCCAATGAATGTCGCGCCCTACGCAGAAGATCCGACAGCGAATGTCGCTCTCGATTCGAACAATCGAGTTCAGGGACAGCCGCGAGTCGCACTTCTTGACGGATTGCCGTTCCAGAACCACGACGCGCTACGAGGCCGCCTGTCCATCGACGATCCCGACGGCTTGGGCGATGACTATCCTTTGAGGCAGCGCCAGCACGGCACCGCAATGGCGTCGCTCATCATTCACGGAGACCTCAGCAAGCCCGGCGCCCCACTCGACAGACCCCTTTACGTGCGGCCAATCATGCGGCCTCGCGAGATGGACGAAGGCGAACAGGTCGTTCCCAATCGGCTTTTCCCAGACCTCCTTCACAGAGCAATCAAGCGAATAGTGGAAGGCGATGGCGGCCACGAACCAGCGGCGCCCAGCGTCCGCGTGGTCAACCTATCGATCGGGGTGCCGAACCGCGCCCTTACTCGGAGGATGAGTCCAATTGGCCGCCTCCTGGATTGGCTCGCCGTTCACTACAATTTGCTTTTCATCGTGAGCGCTGGAAACCACCCTGAGCCACTTACAATTCCCGCTGCGGCCGCCGAGAGCATAAAGTCTGCACGGGCCACCGCAACCCAGGCAGTTTTCGACAAGTCTCTGCTGAAGGGAATCCTTCCGCCAGGCGACGCCATGAACGTGTTGACCGTCGGGGCCACCCACAGTGACAATTCTGGCGTCATGAAACCAAATGATGCCGTTTGGGACATCAATCTCCCGGACGCTCCTTCACACTATGGAGCACGAGGGCCCGGCGTCGATCGATCTGTAAAACCGGACCTTCACCATACTGGCGGTCGATCCCTTTACGTACGTCCTGTGATTGCACCTGGGCAGAAAGAAGTCGCTTTAGAACTCGCACCCACGTCGGCAACCGGACCTGGAGTCCGAGTAGCGGCTCCTAGCTCCACAGGAGCCACGAACAAGACGATGTTCACCTTCGGCACCAGCAACGCCACCGCTCTAGTGACGCGAGAGGCGAGTCGGCTCTTCGACGTCTTAGAAGCAGGAGCACAGAGCAACAAGGAGCTGCGGCTGCCAGATCCCCAGTTCCACCCACTCCTCGTTCGAGCTCTCCTCATCCATGCCAGCAGTTGGGGAAGCTGGCACTCACACCTAAAAAAGGACCTCGGGCTCTCCGGCGGCAATGCTCGCCGTCAACTTACTGCCCTGCTTGGTTATGGGCGTCTCGATCCCAATAAGGCAGGCACTGCCGCCAACAACAGAGCAGTGTTGGTCGCGGGCGGACTGATAACTCGAGACCAGCGCCACACATACGAGCTTCCGCTGCCGTCCTCACTTCGTTCAAAAGCTGAATGGCACCGCTTCACGATCACTCTCGCCTACGGAGCCCCAACAATCGGCCACCTCACCCGTTACCGCGGCGCGAAGGTCTATTTCACAACTCCCGACACCAAGCTTGCCGGTGGCGAGCGGATCGAACCCGAGCACCATGCGGTGCGGAGAGGTAGCCTGCAGCACGAAATAGTAGACGGTTCGCATCCAATGTCGTTTGCCGACGGCGACGTCTTCCCGATTCATATCGAGTGCATGGACGACGCTCAGCGACTTCATAAAGGCAACTCAATCAGATACGCGCTGGTGGTATCCGTTGAAACCGCAGAACGAACTTCGACCACGATCTACGACGAAGTTCAAACCATGCTCCGTCTTCACGCAAGCGAACGAGCTCGAGAACGAGTCCAATCTTGACCGGAAGCTTAGCAGGTTTGCCCCCGCACTTGTACAGCACAGGGTTATGGCCGTCGTCGCCAACAGCTTAAGCCGTTCGCCGACATCATTTGCACGGCTGCTTAGTCGTTTGAGCCCTGAGCTTCCTCGCCGGTGCCTTGAGACACTTCCTCGGCGTCGTCGTTATCTTGCCCGTCGCCCTGCGCATCGTCGATGCCCTGCGCGTCGTCGCCCTTCGCCCGTGCGATGAGGGGCAAAAGGACGTGGGCCCGCTCCGACCCGTTTTCGCGCAGATCCGCGAGGGCCTGCTCGGTGGCCCACGGCCCCACGACGCCCGCCACCAGCTCGTTGGCGAACCGCCGAACCTTGTTCCGCCCTACGGACAGCAGGTGGTGCGGCGTCGCCATGACGTGCATCGCCATCCCCCCTTCGAGGGCGTCGCCGAGCTGCACACGCTGCGTTTCCGGCCGCAAATCGCCGGTTCGCATGGCGTCGCGGATGATGTTCCTCGTGTGGATCACGGACTTGCCCACCGAGTTCTGCCATATCGTGCCGAGCTCCTCGTTGTCCGTGTGGTTTTCGAGGATCAGGCGGATGACGGCAAGCCCCGTGGGCGTGTAGTAGCGCGTGAGCCTGTCCTCGACGAGCATCTGGACGTACTCGAGAAACGGGACGTCGGGCCTTTCGTAGTCGCGGTATTCGAAGAAGACGTCCGACGCCGTGAACGCGTCGGCCAGCATCGCCTCTTTGGTGGGCCAGCGCAGATAGAGCGCCGATTTGCCCATGCGGGCGTGCTTGGCCACCTTCCCGAGCGTGAAACCGGACCAGCCCACTTCCATGTAGACCTCGAGCGCGGCGACCAGAGCGCGCTCCTCGATGCCGGGATCGCGCGGGCGGCCGACCCCGGCGTCGGCCGCCCCCGAATCCACGACGCTTGACAGCGCTGGAAGAAGTTCTCCCATCGGATGCTCACGCGCGCCGAGCCGGCACGCTCTTCTCCACGCATTCGACGACGTCGGCGATGCTCGTGTGGACGAATTGCGGGCGGAAAGCGAATTCGCCGATGTTTTCGCGGGTTGTGGACCCGGTCAAGACGAGGTGGGTCTGCAAGCCCGCTTCCATGCCGGCAAGGATGTCGGTGTCCATGCGATCGCCGACCAGCGCGGTCTGCTCCGAGTGGGCGTCGATGAGGTTGAGGCCCATGCGCAGCATGACGGGGTTCGGCTTGCCCACGTAGTACGGGTTCTTGCCGGTGGCGGCGGTTATCATCGCGGCGACGGCGCCGGTGGCCGGGATGGGCCCGTCCGCGGAAGGCCCCGTGACGTCCGGGTTGGTGGCGATGAAGCGGGCGCCTTTGCAGATGAGGCGAATGGCCTGCGTGAGGGCCTCGATGCTGTATGTGCGAGTCTCGCCGAGAACCACGAAATCCGGATTGTCGTTGGTCATGACGAAGCCGTGCTCGTACAGGGCAGTGGTGAGTCCCGCCTCGCCCACCACGTAGGCGCGGCGCGAGTCGGACTGCGTGGCGAGGAAGGTGGCCGTGGCGGTGGCGGAGGTCCAGATGTTCTGCTCAGGAACGTCAAGGCCTGAGGAGGCCAGCCGCGCGGAGAGGTCGCGGCGGGTGAAGATCGAGTTGTTCGTCAAAACGAGGAAGGGAATCTCGCGCTCGCGCAAAGCGCTGAGAAACTCGGACGCCCCCGGCAGAGCGTGCTCTTCGTGAATGAGCACGCCGTCCATGTCAGTCAACCAATTCGCAATGTCAGCCATGCTTCAAGTCTAGGCGGCTGAGCGGCCCGCCGCGGCCCATACCGGGCGCAGTTCACACCGGACGTCCAGGATCCGGCCGATCTTGAAGGAGGTCAGCTCAAAAAGCGGCGGGGGCCGGAAGGCTGCTCTGCGGCTGCAGGGCACTGGGCGCCCGGCTTCCTCCAACCGCTGAGCCCTCAGGGTCGGGCCAGCAGTTGCGACGCTCTCTGGTGGGATATGCCCATGACGGTCCCCACGTCCCGCAGCGCCAGCCCCGCTTCGCGCAACGCCCGGGCAGCCATCCGCGATTCCGCTGCCGCTCGCTCCCTGGCTCGAGCTTCTTTTTCGCGTTCCTCCTTCGCCCGCGCAGCATGTTCCCGATACGCCTGGGGAAGAACGGGGACAACGTCAATGGCGACGTCGTCCTCCGGCAATCCCGCAAGGTAGGCGACGGCCTCGCGGATGTCGTCGCTTGCTTGATCGAGCCTGCGAACCTGGGAGACCGCGCCGACCTCGGCGCATTCGGTGACCCACCACCCTGTGCGCCCGCGTTCGGCTGTGACAGTGAATCGGCGGCTCATCGCCACCACCCCTTTCCCAACTCGTCGGAGAATTGGTCGAAGAATTTGCGGGCGGTCAGGTCGTCAATTTCAGCGTGACGTCCAAGCGTGCGTGAAGTTGTTCCGACGGTGACCGCAGTATGATTCGTCAGCTCCGTGGTCGAGAAGTCAAGGTCGCGAGCTTTTGCTTCTTGCTTGAGCTTCTTAAGCACAGCGTTGCGCTTCACTCACACAGTCTACCCTGGACTAGACTTATCGTGCGACCCCGGTCTAGGGATCTATCGTGCGACCCCGGTCTAGGGAATCGTCTGCATGCCGTTGCGCGGACACAGCAAGCTATAAATTTTAGGGTCGTCTCGGTCACCTTTGCAGCCGCGGCAACTAGAGCTACGGCTGGCACTCATTCTCCCGTGGCGACCAAGTGCCGCCCGTGGCAAACTGGCCGGGTGACTTCTTTCGACGCCGCCGCGCGGGCCGCAACCGCGCATTTTGACTTTCCGTGTGCTTTCGGTGTGACAGACCTTGCGGGGCCGATCGCGTGTTCGGGCGACGTCGACGCGGTTTTCCCTTTCGCCTCGGTGACGAAGCCGCTGGCCGGGTACGCCGCCCTCGTGGCGGTCGATCGGAAACTGCTGCGTTTGGACGCGCCCGCGGGACCCGAGGGTTCGACTGTGCGCCACCTTCTGGCGCATGCCTCCGGTCTGCCGTTCGAGGCGGGGGCGATTCTGGGAGCGCCGGGAAGGCGACGCGTGTATTCGAATCGAGGCTTCGACGTGCTGGGCGGCGTTGTCGAGGAAGCGACGGGCACGCCCTTTCCCGAGTGGCTGGAGGAAACCGTGCTTATTCCGTTGGGCTTGAGTGCAACCGAATGCGAGGGTTCGCCGGCCCATTCGGGCCGCGGCTCGGTGGCCGACCTTCTGGCGTTCGGCCGTGAGACGCTCTCCCCAACGCTCGTCTCGGCCGAGCTGTGGCGCGAGGCGATCACGCCGCAGTTCCCCGGGATCTCGGGCGTGCTGCCTGGGTACGGACGGCAGGCCGACAACGCGTGGGGCCTGGGCGTCGAGATCCGCGACTCGAAGGCGCCGCATTGGACAGACGTTTCGTTCCCGCCGTCGGCCTACGGGCACTTCGGCCAATCGGGGTCGTTCCTATGGGTCGATCCGACGGTCGGGCGCGCCGGGGCCTTCCTCGGCGCGCGCCCCTTCGGCGCGCCTCACAGGGAGGCGTGGCCCGCGCTGACGAAAGCCATGCGCGAGGCGTGACTCGACCGTTGGCGCCTGCCGCAAAGCTGATTCACCCTGTTCCTGTCGACGGCGAGGCCGACGTCGGCGACCCGGGTTCCGGAGGATCCGCGGCGGTTCTAGGCTTGCGCCCGGGCGGCGCGGGGCGGCAGCCGGTCGTATAGGGCATGCCAAAGTAGTTTTCGCGTGTCAAAGACGCGTCTACATACCCGCCGTCCTGGGTGTTGTAGATATAGGCCCCATGGTCACGACCATCTGAGACGTCGATGACCTCCGTGAAACCGAAAGGAGCGACCTCCTCTTTGACGATGGCAAGCAAGCGCGGCCAGACATCCTTGGAGAAACCGGGGGCGATCCCTTGTCGAGAATGGTCGAGATAACCGCCCTCGTGGAGGTCGTCGCACGGGTCGTAAAGCTTGTTCGGGTCCTCGTCTAGCCAGGTCCACCGCTTGGCGCCGAACTCGGCGTCGACCCTGGAGCGCACCCTGGCCAACGCCCCCGTAAGCTGACTGCGGGCGGCTATGACGTCCACCCGCTCTCTGAAGGGCTTACGCCCCTCGTAATACGGAGACGGTGTCTGATCCACCGAGCTCTCCCCCTTTCCCGACGGCGTCGGCAAATTCGAGCCGGGCCCAACGGGCCCGCAGGCGCACAGGGCGCAGCAGGCAGCTGCCGCGGCGACCGCCCGCGCGACCGCGCCCATGTCAATGAGCCTTTCCAACAACGATCGACGCCAACTGCGACTGCGCATGGCTTTTGTCGACGAGATACCCGGAATGGCCGGTTGTCTTCGTGCCGGGCCCCTCCGGATTCAGCTTCTTGAAGCCCGAATCACCGTAGGGGGCCATGCCCGGGCTTCCGTCGTGATTGTAAACAAAACCAGCGCTGACATTGGCGGTTCTGATCGGGTCGTCCTTGAAGAGGGAGACGAATCTGTGCCCCTGCGGGACGTTCATATCCCACGATCCGTTCTTCACTCCCGGCGAACCAAACACGCCGAAGTCGTCAATCACCCCGGGCCGTGCCTGCGCGGCGGCGTAACTGGCCGTCGTCGATCCGTACGAGTGGCCAAGGAGCGACTGGTGGACGTCCGACGTTCCCGAAGTCGCCGCGTTGCGCGAATCCCTGATTCCCTCCAGGAACTTCGCTCCGCGGTCGCCGCCTATCCGGGCGTCGCGGGTGCCGAGAACGGAATAATCCCACTGCGTGAAGCTCTTGCCCGGATTGCTTTCCCACGGCGCCGGCGGAGCGTCGTACCCCACCCAGCCGATCGCCGCGACCGACTCTCCGTATTCTTCGCCTCCCGATAGTACTTGAGCTGCAAGAGTTCATCGCGGCTCAGAAGCTGGGACTCGCTCTTGCCTGGATTCGCCCTCTTGAGCTGCTCCAGACGGTCGGCTACGGGTTTGTACTGTTGGAGATCCTTGTTCAACAGTTTGCGATTGGCGATGTTTCTGCACTTCGCCTCCACGCCGTCCAGGTTGCCGACCATTTCAGGGGACTCTTCAGCCAAAGCCCGTTTTTCGGCGTCGGTGTGGGCGGCCCACCATGCGGCGACCTCCTCCGTATTGTTCGAGGGCGGCTGTTTTGGCAAGCCGGGATCCGGATCCTCCAACCTGCCCGAAGACTTCACCTTTCCGCCAGCGATCCGCGGAAGAGCGGCCTCGTAGGCCCCGTCTGCCTCGTCGGCTTTCTTGCGCGCATTGCGGACATGGACCTTGCACTCCTCGAGGTGTTTCTCGCGTTCCTTTTTGTCTTCCTCATGGTCGGTGTCCCATGGGCTGATCAAATCGCCGAAGCTCTTTTTGATCGGATTCGGGTCGGTCACCGTGGTTCCGTCGGCGGAGATCTTGAAGCCGAAATGGCTGGCGCGAGACTCGGCTTCCATAACCATGGTCGAAACCTTGCCCAAGCCTTCCTGAGCCTCCGCAGTGGTTTTATTAGCTCACCGATGTTTTTCAGCAGCAGGACGGTATTTCGGTCTAAGTGATCGCGCCTCTGCTGAGCCGCCGCAGCCCCTTGCCTTCCCACCCTGTGGAGAGATCCATGGTCTCTTATGGTCGCCCCCGCCCTCAGCCTTCTTTCTAGAATTGACAAGCAGGTCTATAAAGGAGTCCAGGCCCTCGGGCTTCCAACGTTTGAGCTCATCCCACGTGACCATCATTTGCCTCGCAGACGGCTGTCGAGACTGGAAAAGTCGACGCTCGAAGAATGGTCGGCGGCGTTGTAGTCTTCGCGCGCCTTGTCGAGCGCCCCAGTGAAGGCTTCCAGGGAGTCTTTCATGCTTTTGGCCTTCTTGTCGCCAAAGTCTGCGGCACGGACGACGGCGCCTCCCGATCGGCTTCCCGGCATTGCCGCTGCGACACTAGGCGTTCCTTCTAGCATCTTTACGGAACCAATCGCTTGACCGGCTTGATCTGCCTCCGAGGCGGCCTTTTTCAACAGCTGCGGAGAGACTTTCACTTTTGACATTGCTCACCCTTTCACGCACCAGCAATGACGTCACGCATGCGTGTTTATATTAAGCGTGAATCACTGTTGAATGTAACGATTATCACAGTACAACACCATACCACTCCACACCCCCAAAATGGCAGTCCGCATTGCGGAATCGTCCCCCGAAGCTACGCAATGGTGTCGAATGATGCCGCTATGTAATTGTGATACACAACACATCCTTGCGGAACTTCATTGCCTTCGCTTTCAATCACGATCCGCTGCGAACAAAACCAGCCCGCACCCCGAAACAGACCGCGATCATGAGGAAATCAAAGGCCTTCGGCAAGGTCGAACATGCGGCCCATGGGCGGCGCGACAAGCTTGGCCGAAGTCCGGCCCCGGCTCAGACTTCCGATTTCGGCCAAGCCGTCTGCCGACCAAGCCTCAGTGCTTGTCTCTTCGGTTTCCAACCTGCTTTAAGCCAAGCACGCTAGCACGCGCATATAGGCCATGCACGCTAGCACGTCCAGGCGATTACCGCCGCTCCCCCGCTTGGAACACGGACGGTTTCACCCGCCTCAATCGGCCTGCCGTCGGGAATTTCGTCACCGCAGGTCGTGGCCGTTTGCACGACCTCGATCGTTCTCACGGCCCCGGCCGCCCGCGAAGATTCGCTCGTCTTCACTGGCACGCTCACGTCCTCGCGGCCGTGATTGGTGGCTACAAGGATCCCGCCGAGCGGGCCGCGCAGGACGCCCCGCGCGAGCTGCGGAGAATCGAGGTCGACCGGCGGCTCGATTCCGGCGAGGTCGCGCACCAGTCTGTAGACGCGCCACAGGCCGTCGGCGTCGCCGTGGGCGTCGGCGATCTCGGCTGCGAGAAGCTCGATCGGATAGGCGCATACGACGACGGCCCCCCGGCCGCGCCGGGCCACGGTCAGCGCGGGCAGGCCGGCGGCGTCGGTCGCCACCGTTCTCGCGTCGACCACGTCCAGCTCCACGCCTCGCAGATGCAGATCGTTGGCCGCTCCGCCCGCCCTCGCGGCGGCCGGCAGCTCGACCGAGACGACGTCGCCCGCTTCCAGGCCCGCGAAAGGCTCGACGGCGGTCAGCTCGAGGCAGTCCGTTGCGACGGCCCGGTCGGCTATGCGCACGCCCGCGAATTCCGCGAGCTCGGGGATTGCCGTTTCCGCGGAGCACGAAAGATAGAGGACGCCGCCGGCTTCGACGTAGTCGAGCGCGCCCTGCCAGAAGGACGTGCGCATGTGCAGGAGGGACGACGTCGTCGATGTGAGCGGCGCGGGAAGCAGGGCGACGGGCGTCGCGGGCCACGAATCGTCAAGCTTCTCGCGGGGAAACTGGCAGGGCAGCCCGGCGCGGGAGGCGAAGACGTAGGAGTTGAGCCACCCGCGCACCAGCGGCTTGACGTCGCGGGCGGGCTCCCATGCCTTTTCGGCCGGGGCGTACGGCCCCGAGGGCGCGTCGTCCAAACCGTAGGAGGCGCGGTCATAAGGCTTGACGTACTCATGCGGCACGGGAATCGACGCGGGCGTCCAGGGACCGTCGCCCGCCAGGCCCTCGAGGTCGAGGGCCCCGGTCACCCGCGCGAGCTCGCTCTGAACGCGGGCGCGGGGGCGTGCCTTGCCTTCGGCGTCGAGCAGCCCGAATTGCGTCTCGTGGGGCATACGCACATATGGGGCGCGGCGATAGGCGGCGGGTTCGGCGTCGACCCAGCACCACGCGTAGAAGCCAATCGCCCCGGCCCCCAGGGAGGACCAGCACACGAGCCTGTCGTAGTCGGCGATCGCCTCGGGCGCGAACTGGGTGCTAGAGGCCCCGAATTCGTGGACCATCACCGATTTTCCTGCGCCGCGGGCGAGGGCGGTCTCGAATGCCCCCGCCATGCTCATCCGCCGCGAGCCCAGACGGTCGGCGTACAGCTCCGGCGAGTAGATCGGGTAGGGATGCACGCACGCGAAGTCGAGGGCGTCGGCGACGACGTCGGCCCGGAACGGCCCTCCGTCGACCTCCTGGGAGGCCGTGCCGATGGTCACGAGGCAGCCGGGGTGGTTCGCGCGGATCGCCTGAGTCAGGGCCGCAGTCCATTGGACGGCGTGTTCGTCGTCGGTGGTTTCGCCGTAGATCCAGAACGGCGGCTCGTCGGTGAGGTCCCAAGCGATCAGCTCGGAACGGCTCGCCCACCTGCGAGCCAGCTGCGCGGCGTGGGCGGCCTGGAGTTTGACGAGTTGGGGGTCGGTATGCGGGTTGACGCCGCTCGCCCACGGAAGGTCCCAGTACGCGTCGCCGACCTCGCCGCCGACGAAAAGGGCCGGGTGGAGCGTGATTCCACGGGCCTTCGCCGCGTCGAAGACTCGGTCGAGGACGGCCAGGTGCGCCTCGTCGAGGCGGCCGCGTTCGGGTTCGACGGCCGCCCACAGCAGGTCGATGCGGGCGCTCGTCAAACCGTGCTCGGCCATCTGGGCGAAGGCCCGGTCGAATGCCTCGGGGCCTTCGCGCCACGGCCAGTCCGGCCCCGACGGCGGCACGACGTGCGCGCCCACCGGGATATGCGGCTTTCCGCAGGCGTACATGAAGTGCCTGCCCATGGAGAAAGCCGAGGCCCCTGAAGATGCCGCCGCGGCCGAATCCGGCTCGACTACCCGCGCGGCCGGATCCGGCTCGAGCCGGGGTCCGCGTCCTCCCGGCGAAGCGCTCTGCGGCGCCTCGCCTCGATGCCCGCCTCGGCTCATTCGCATGTCGTCACCTTCGCTCCGACGTTGAACACTCCCGGCGTGGCCGAGTTCTGCGAGGCCTTCGCCCAGGCGGCCAACAGCAGCGGAACGGCGGCGCATCCTGCGTCGAGCAGCGGCGCCGTGCTGGAAAACAGGTAGTCGACGGTCAGGCCGGAAGCGGCGACGACGTCGGTTCCCACAACCGTCACCGACGCGCCTTTCGCTTCGAGTTCGCCGCGCAGGCGCGCGTCCAAGGCCGCCTGGGTCGGTTCGAGGCTGACGAGCACGACGCCGAGGCCGGGGGCGGCCAGCTCGAGGGGGCCGTGCCGGAATTCTGCGGCGTCCATCGAATGGGCGGGGACGTGCGCGGATTCCTTGAGGACGAGCGCATTGAGCTCGGCGGTTGCGATGGCGACGCCGCGGCCGAGCACCATGAGGGCCTGCTCGGATTCGTCGATCGCTGCCGCGAGCCTCCGCCCGATAGCCTCGGCGCCGTCGGCCCACTCGCTGAGTCCTGCCGCGGCCTTTTCGGCGAGCGCCTGCGCGGAGGAGAGAATCGAGGCGACGGGCTCGCCGCCAGTCAGGACTTCGGCGAGGACGTGCATGGCGAGCATCGTCGAGACGTACGTCTTGCTGGAGGGCCCGCGCTCGTCGCCCGCGCCGAGGTCGATGGACACCGCGGCCTCTTCGGCGAGAGGGCTTTGCGGCCCGTTCGTGACGGCGACCAGCGGAACGCCCTCTTTCTTGCGGAGCTCCGCCGCCATGCGCACCGCTTCGACGCTCTCGCCCGACTGGCTCACCGCCACAACCGCCGATTCGGGGGCCAAGGCGTTCATCCGGTAGTGCAGAAGCTCGGCGGTGTGGATCGTGTTGGCTTCCACGCCGCGGCGCCCGAGGACGCTGGCCAGCGCGGTCACGGCGTCGGCCGAGCTGCCCATGCCCGTTAGGACCAAGCGGCGACCGCCGAGCAGGGTGCGCACCCGCTCGAACTTGTCCGCCTGCTCGCCCAGGGTGCGCGCCGTGCCCAGCAGCGCGCTCGGGCTCTCGCAGATTTCTGTGAGAAAGAGATCCCTTCCGGCGGGTGCTCCGGCGGTCGCGGCGCTGTTGCCGCCGGCGTGAACGGCGGCAGTCGCAGCGACGTTGCGAGCGGCGCGGTCGGCGACGATTGCGGCGTCGTCGCGATCGGCCGTGCCGGAAGAATCTTGTGTGGTAGCCATGTTTATCCTTTTGTTGAGCCGGCCGTGAGGCCGTCGATGAATTTCCGTTGCGCCACGATGAAAATGACGATCATGGGAACGGCAGTGACGACGGCGCCCGCCATGGTTCCCGGCCAGTCCACTGTGTTCTTGCGGGCAAGAAGGGCCAGGCCGACGGGCAGCGTGCGCGTCGATTCGGAGTTCGAGACGAGGAGCGGCCACAGGAAGTCGTTCCACGCCCCGAGGAAGGTGAAGACCGTCAGGGTCGCGATTCCCGGCGCAGCAAGCGGCAGCACGATGCGCCGCAGGATCTGGAACTCCGACGCCCCGTCCAAGCGCGCCGCCTCCAGAATGGAGTCGGGTATGGAAGCGAAGAACTGCCGCATGAGGAAAATGCCGAAGACCTGGACGGCGCCCGGCGCGATTATTCCCGAAAGCGTGTCGAGGCCCAGGAAGGGAACCCAATCGTGGAGCCACACCATCATCCTGTAGAGGGGGACGAGGTTGACCTGCATGGGGATCATCATCGTCACCATGAGCAGGCCGAACAGGAACGACCGCCCCGGGAAGGGAAGCTTCGCGAAGGCATAGGCCGCCAGCGAATCGAAGACGACGTTGAGAATCACCACGACGACGGCGACGATCACCGAGTTGAGGAAGTATCGGAAGAACGGCTGGTCCGTGAAGATCCGCTCGTAGGCCTTGGTCGACGCCGGGTCGGGCACGAGTCCCGTGCCCGGGGCGAACACATCCCGACTCCGCTTGAACGACGTCGAAAGCGTCCACAGCCAGGGGATCGTCATGAGCACACTGAAGACCGTGAGGCAGACGTATGTCAGGATGCGGCGCTTCGTCGTCGGCCGGAGGCGTTTGGCCCACGACGTCGCGCGCTTCTTTTCCGCCGGCTTCCCGTCGGAGCGCTTCTTTTCCGCGGGCTTCTTTGCGGAAACGCCCGCCGCCTTGCTTGCCGCAGCCTCTTTTGAGGAGCCTTTTGCAGCGGAGTCTTGCGCGTCGGGCATGTCAGCGCCCTTCGTCACGGCTTTGCCCGTCATGAGGGCCTCCTTTCAAGCCTCATCTGGAGCGCAGACGCGGCGGCCAGGAAAATCACCAGGAGATACGCGGCTGCGGACGCGTGGCCCAAGTCCAGCCGGTGGAACTTCTCGACGAGGTAGTAGACCACGGTCATCGTCGAGTCGGCGGGCCCGCCTCTGGTCATGACATACACCTGGTCGTACACCTGGAACGCGCCGATGATTCCGACGACGTAGACGAACAGGAGCGCGGGCCGCAAAGCGGGCAGAGTGACGGCCCGGAAGGTTCGCCACGGCCCGGCGCCGTCGACGGCGGCCGCCTCGTACCTCTCGCGCGGGATTCCCTGCAGAGCAGCGAGGAGGATGACCGTCTCGAAGCCGAACCCCTGCCAGATGCTCGCGGCGCACACGGCAAGCAGGGCCGTGTCCGGGTCGGAGAGCCACTGGCGCCCCTCTCCCCCGAAGAACTCGATGACGCGGTTGATCAGCCCGTCGTCGTTCAGGAGCATCTTCCACATCGTGGAGACGACCACCAGGGACATCGTCACGGGGAGGAAGAATGCGGCGCGGAAGAGCGCCTGGCCGACGCGCGCTCGATTGAGCAGCAGCGCCGAAACCAGCCCGAGGAGCGGACCGATGGTCATCGTCACGAGGGCGAAGATCGCCGTGTTTCCGGCGGCGGTTCGGAACTGTTCGTCGGCGAAGAGGTCGGAGTAGTTGTCGAGGCCGACGAACTTCGGATCGGTTACGCCGTTGTACTTTGTGAAGCTCCACCACAGCGAGAAAGCCATGGGGAGGAAGAAGAAAACGGCGGTGAAGATCATGGCCGGGGCCACGAAGACATACCCCGCCCGGCGCTGCCGCCTTTCCATGGGCGATTTCTTCGCAGACGGCCGGCGTTTGGAGGCCGCCTTGCGGCTTCTGGCGCCCGCGCCGCTTTCGGCGTTCGCGGCCTCGTTCTCTACCGCGGCGTCGGCTGCGTCAACCATGTGTCACCCCTTTTCGCTTCGGGTTCCGCCTTGAGGGAGTTCCAGTGCGCGGACGCACGATGCCGCCCGCGTTTCGCCGGCGGCGGCGCGATCGTAGCCGTGCGTGATTGCTGCGCCGCGCCGCCTGCCGCGTCATTGGCGAAGAGCTTCATCGGTTTTCTTCGCTGCATCTTCTAGCGCCCCCTTGGGGGTTTTCCGGCCTCTGATCGCAGAGGCGACCGCTTTGGTGATCTCCTGGTCGATGTCCGGCCATCCGGCCACGTATGGGAACGGCGTCGCCGTGGACATGGCCTTTTCGAACACCTCGAAGGGCTTTTGCCCGCCGAAGAAGGGATCGGGCTGGGAGAGCTTGGGCGATTTGAGCGCGGCCTTCGTGGCGGGAGCCGCCCCCGCCTTGGTGTAAACGAGCTCTTGCTGCTCGGGTTTGAGCATGAATTGCATGAGGCTCCATGCCTTCTTCGGGTTCTTCGCGCTGGCCGGAATCACCAGGCCGGTGCCGCCGAGGTACGAGCCGGGCTTCTTGGCGAACGGCGCCGGGGCCACAGCCCACTTCCCGGCTTGGCCGGGGACGCCGTCTTTGAGCACGCCCATCATGTAGGGGCCGTTGAGGAACATGCCGATGCGCTCGTCCGAGATTCCCGGCAGGCCCGTGGAGTCGCCTTGCGAGTCGTCCCACAGCAGGCCGCCGCTGTCGAGCAGCTTCTTCATGTACTCCATCGCCTGGACGCCTTCGGGAGACGTGAACGCCGCCTTCTTTCCCGACTTGTCGACGATCGACCCGCCGTTTTGGAAGAGGAACTGGGAGTACTGGAACGTGTCCGGGCGCACCTGCATCAGGTGCTTGTCGGGTTTGCCGTCTCCGTTCGTGTCCTCGGCCATGGCCTTGGAGACCTCGACGAGCTCGTCCCATGTGGTGGGAACCTTGAGCCCCTTGGCTTCCAGGATGTCCTTCCTGTAGTAGAGGGCGTATGCGTCGAAGTCGTATGCCAGAGCGATCTTGTGGCCCTTGTAGGTCATCGCGTCGACGGCGCCCTTGGAGTACTGGGAGTCGATGGACGCGCCGTTGAGCTTCTCGCCCGAGATTTCGGACAGGTCGGACAGAAGGTCTTGGGAGGCGTAGGTCGGCACCCACGTCATGTCGATCGTGGCCAGGTCGGGCGCCGAGTTCGACGAGAACGCGGTCGACAGCTTCTCCTGGAAGGTGTCGTAGTCATAGACCTGGTAATCGACTTTGATTCCCGGGTGCTTCTTCTTGTACGCCTCGATGGCGGGTTTCACCGGCGTCGCCGAGCCGTAGTAGTCCCAGACGACGATCTTGTTCGCGTCTGCGTCGTCGCTCGAACAGGCGGCGAGGCTCGTGCCCGCCATTGCACATGCGGCGATCATCGCCGTTGCGATCGCCCGTTTGCTGTGTCTCCTCATGTTCGCTCCAGCTGGTTGAGGTGATTGGGAGGAAGGGCATGGTCAGGCGCTGGGCGCGGGAGGCTCGCTCGAACGCCGCATCGACGGTTCGTGGACGACGATGCGGGCGCAGCGCGGAGTTTCCTTTTCATACGCTTCGCGGCCTGGCGACGTCGATGTGGTACTTCGCCCGACTGCCCTTCACAACTGTGCGACAGTATTCGATCGGACGCCCATCGGCGTTGCGTGAGATGAGTCTGATCAGGAGCACAGGCTCGCTGCGCTCCTGCTTGAGCAACGCGGCTTCCCTGGCGCTCGGCAGGGCGGGCTGGATCGTTTGATGCCCGCTGACGAGGTCGACGCCGAAGCGCTGGGAAAGGTGCGTGTAGAGGGATGAGGACCCGAGGTCCAGGGAGAGGAGCCCGGGAAAGAGATATTCGGGAAGAAAGACGTGTTCGAGGAGCAGCGGCTCGTCGCCGGCGATGCGCAGGCGCTCGATCGAGTAGACCGGAAGCCCCGAAGCAATGCCGAGCCGGTCAGCCGTCGACGGCGTCGATTCGGTGACTTCCTGGGTCAAAACGACTGTGCGCGGCTTCAGGCCGCGGACGGCCATCTCCGCCGTGAAGCTCGTCAGCTCGGCGAGCTGGCGCTCCACCGGGCTTTCGCTGACGAAGGTCCCGCGCCCGCGGACGCGGTAGATTTGGCCTTCGCGGACGAGCTCGTCCAGAGCGCGCCGCACCGTGACGAGGCTGCACCCGTAGAACTCTCCGAGTTCGCGCTCCGTCGGGAGGCGATCCCCGGATTTCCAGCGCCCCGCGTCCATTTCCCGGCGCAGAGCGCTGTATACCTGGTGATAGAGGGGAACCGGGCCCCTGACGAGGGCGGCGCCGGGCGCGTTCGAGGACGCATCCGCGCCGACGCGCGCATCGGCTTCGCCCGCGTGGGCATCAACCTCGGCCGCATGCGCATCGGCTTCGCCGTCAGGCACGCGGGAGTCGATCGTCTCCTGCGCCATAGCGCCACCTCTCAGGTTTTCCGCAATTCATTATAATGTTATACTTAAGTATGGCCGCGCAAGGAGAACCTGTCAACACGTTCCGGCAATCCGCCGAGAAGTCCGCGGACGCTCAAAGCTCCGCCGCCCCGAGATCCGCGGGACAATCAGCCGAACGTCCCGCTGATGCGCACTTGACGCCGTCCGCCGGCGCAACGGACGCCGACGCCTCCCATTGCATCGGAACCCTCGACATCGGCGGGACGTGGATTCGCGCCGCCGTCGTCACGCCCGCCGGGGAGATCCTCGTCAGGAGCCGGCGGCCCTTGCCGACGTCGGAAGGCGGGCGGGCCGTCGTCGACACGTGCCTCGACGCCCTCGGCGAAGCGCGAATGCGAATCGGGTGCCACGCCCTCGAAAGGATCGGGGTGAGCGTGACCGGGCCGGTCAACCCGCGCACAGGCAAGCTTTTCACGCCGCCGAACACCGGGCCCGTCCTCGCCGGGCTCGAGCTGGGCGAGGCGCTTTCGCGGGCCGCCTGCCTCGAGGTGCGCGTGGACCGCGACACGAACGCGGCAGCACTCGGGGAGCACCGCTGCGGCAGCGCGCGCGGCACGGCGAACTTCGTCTTCATCACGGTGTCCACCGGCGTGGGCGGCGCCGTCATGCTCGACGGCCGCCTGATTCGCGGGGCCGACGGCGTCGCCGGGGAGATCGGGCACATCTGCGTGGAGCGCGGCGGCCCTCGGTGCGGCTGCGGCCGCCGGGGCTGCGTCGAGGCCATCGCGTCCGGCCCGTCGATCGCCCGCCGTGCCGAGGCGGAGCTCCGCGCGGCTGAAGATGCCGAGTTCCGTGCTGCCGAAGGTTTCGCGCGAACGCCCGCCGCGAAATCCGACGAAGGCTCCGCTGCCGCCAACGTCGCCGCCCGAGCCGGTGAAGCCATCACTGCATCGATTTCGTCGCAAGCATTATCGTTCTCTTCGCAAACGTCCTCGCCCCTCGCCGAGCGCCTTCGAAGCGGCCGCCCGCTCACCGGCAAGGACGTGGACGAGTGCGCCGCCGCGGGCGATCCTCACGCGATTCGGGCGCTCGACGCCGCAGCCGCCGCGGTTGCGGGCATGTGCGTCGACATGGCCAACGTCTTCAACCCCGAACGCATCGTGGTGGGCGGAAGCGTGGCCATCACCCACCCCGACTGGATTGCACGGGCATCCGAGCTCGTGGCACGCGAAGCCCTCGTTCCCGCCAACCGCGAGGGAATCGTCGTTCCCGCGGAACTGGGCGACGACGTAAGCCTGGTCGGCGCGGCGTTCTTGTAGACGTCGGGTGCCAGCCAAATAGCCGGTCATTACCACACAAGAAAATACTTTGCCCTAAACGCCCGCACTAGGAACATCCCGAATAATCGGCACAATATAGACTCCCACTCCTCGATCGGCGAGGGCTTTGTCGTGACGGTTGAGATTAACTTGAGTAAACGTGTAGAGCGATTCAGATGTTAACGCCTGGTCATCTTTCACCATCACGATAACAACATCTTTCGGTTTGCATTCATATTCGTTTGGATCATGACCAGCTTCCTTTATCTTCTCTTTTAAAGCTTCTCTTGCCTCTTCGTCGTAAGTAAGAACCTCGGTTGAAACGAGGGCCTGCGCAAGAAGGTGGCTAGCCGGTGCCGATGAGTCGACCCGCTTGACATGAACGAACACACCTTCCTTTAGTAGCACATCACAAGCTTCGATCCGGCTTTTTCGCGACTTAACTGAAATAAGAGAACCGTCCAGGCAGATACCATCCCATTCCTCAGCGACATACTTATTATATGCCAGTTCATCTTTATATTTGTCCGTCCACCGCGAAAGGGGCCGCAAGGGGCTCGGCCGATTGAAGATTTCGGTGGTTTGCCGCAGTATAGTTTCTGAGTAATCATCTTCAACCGTGTACCAGCGTCCACAGTGAAGGAAGTGCTTCTTACCATCAAGATTAACTTCGAATGACAGCCAGTTTTTTACGGGGATTTTCCCACTCTTTAGGTCACCATCGATATTCTCGAGCAACATCACATACATGGCTTCGAATCGACGCTGCCGTTTGCTTTCATCCGCCTCCCGAATCGGCGTAAGCAGAGAATCGAGAGTAGGAAGACCATCTTGCCGTTCGAGCGCTTTACGTCCGCGCCCTTGCGCTACGTATAGTTGAAACGCTTGGACTTCGCCCAACTCGTCACCAGTTTCCTGCGGCCAAGCAAGGGCGATCGGATTGCCCTGCGCAGTGTCGGCAATTGCATCAAGTAACTTTTTGTCAAGTCGTGCAATGTACTCTTTGTTTTTATTTGGAATCTGAGAGATCTTTTCGAGCAATCCTAGGTCTTCTGTAACCGGTTCTTTTTCCAATAGTTTCTTTATAGAGATGAGATTACTAATAATTTTCTTTGGATCCTTTGAAAGGGGTATGCTAAGTGCATCTGCGCCTCGAACAATAACACTTTTGTCAGAAGTGCCGATATCCTCAATTTTACCGGAAGCAACAATACGGGTTGCAAGCTCACCAATCTCTTCAAAACCAAAACCGCGAAGCGTTGCTCCAGACGGAATCGATGAGCGGTCAATTTTAGACCGGTCGTCCAATGTGACCTTAGTAATTGAGTTGAGTTTCGCCGGGTCGACACAGCGGATAGCTATTCGCTTACCGAACCCTAGATCAATGAACCGTTGATCTAGCATCTGAAAACCGATGCCAAATGTGATCGCCCACGCATTAAACAGGTCGGAACCAGCCCCTTCCTCTAACTCTCCACTTCTCCTCCGACTTTCGTCAACTTCCAACGACTCACCGAATCCCACTGTTTCCTCGGGGATAAGAAGCAGAGCTCCCGGAGAGGAACTTTTTATATCGACAGCTTCACCGCTTAAGCAAGTAAGAAGCTCACCCCATTTCACATCCTTCTCTTCGGTGGTTCCTGTAACTAGAAGTGACCTATGCTCGCCAATTTTGACTTTTACATAGTTGAAGTTTTCGTACTTATCTCGGATAGAATCTTCTAGGTCACGCAATCCGATTAAGTGATATACGGTCATGCGAGCCTCGTTGCTCTTTTGTCTTGCCATCAGATACTCCTGTAAGGAATAAGAAAACGTAGTTCAAGTAATTATTAACCATAATCTGCAAAAGAACAAAAAGCCAACTTTATCTTACATTTCATTTCAATAATTATAAGATAAATAATGTCTAACACATTAACTTATTTTTAGTCATTAAATAGATCATATAGAAACCATAAGTTATAAAACTTCATAACTAAAGTCTCTCTGCTGCTGCGCGACCAAGCTACTGCCCAGCGTCACACGGGCCATTCCACTGTTCTAGCCGGTTGCCAACCTCACCGCGGGAGTGGATTTGCCTCGTAGACCTCAAGGCCGACCAGCGCGAGTGAAGACTCTGCCTCGCAAGAGCGGGTTTGGGTTCAGCCGCCAGAATATAGACCAGGGGGCGCGCCTTCAGGCGCGCCCCCACACCAGCCACCAGCCGCAACGCTACTCCCGCGCGGTCAGCTTGAGGCCCGGCGTCGAGTCGGACGGGTCGGTGTCCACCGTGACCGTCGCACCGTCGGTCACCTCGCCCGAGAGCAGCATCCGCGCCAGCTTGTCGCCGATCTCGCGCTGAATGAGCCGGCGCAGCGGGCGCGCGCCATAGGCAGGGTCGTACCCGTCCATCGCGAGGAACTCCCTGGCCGCATCGGTCACGTCCAGCATGATCCGCCGCGACTTCAGGCGCCGCGCCACCTGCTCCACCTGCAGATCCACGATCTTGCCCAGCTCCTCCAGGCTCAGCGGGTCGAACACGATGACGTCGTCAAGCCGGTTGACAAACTCCGGCTTGAACGCCTTCCGCACGGAGGCCATCACGGCCTCGTGCTTCTGGCTTTCGTCGAGCGTCGGATCCATGAGCGCCTGCGAACCCAGGTTCGAGGTCAGAATCAAGATCGTATTCTTGAAATCCACCGTGCGCCCCTGGCCGTCGGTCAGGCGGCCGTCGTCGAGCACCTGCAGCAGAATGTCGAAAACGTCCGGGTTCGCCTTCTCGACCTCGTCCAGCAGAATCACCGAATACGGGCGACGCCGCACGGCCTCAGTCAGCTGGCCGCCCTCCTCGTAGCCCACGTATCCCGGAGGGGCGCCCACCAGGCGCGAGACGGAATGCTTCTCCGAATACTCCGACATGTCGATGCGCACGATCGCGCGATCGTCGTCGAACATGAACTCAGCCAAAGACTTCGCCAGCTCCGTCTTGCCCACGCCCGTGGGCCCCAGGAACAGGAACGAGCCGAGCGGCCGATTCGGGTCGGCGACGCCGGCGCGCGAGCGGCGCACAGCGTCCGAAACGCTCGCCACCGCCTTCTTCTGGCCGATGAGCCGCTTGCCTAAGACGTCCTCCATGGACAGCAGCTTCTCCGTCTCCCCCTGCAGCAGCTTCCCGACGGGCACGCCCGTCCACGCGGAGATCACCTCGGCGATCTCGTCGGCGTCCACGCGCTCGGCGATCATCGGTTCGGTGTCGGCGTCGGCCTCGGCGAGCTCCTGCGCCTCGGCCTCCGCGATCTCGGCCTCGATGGCCGGAATGTCGCCGTTTTGGAGGCGGCCGGCGTCCTCGTAGCGACCCTCGCGGACGGCGCGTTCGAGCTCCGTGCGCAGCTCGTCAAGCTTCACCCTCAGCTCGCCGACGCGGTTGCGCCCGGCCTTCTCGGACTCCCACCGCGCGTTGAGGGCGGCGAGCTCCTCGGACTTGTCCGCAAGCTCGGCCCGCAGCTTCTCCAGCCGGTCGGCGGCCGCGGCGTCGTCCTTCGTCTCCGTCTCAACCAGGTAGGCCTCCTCCATCTTGAGGCGGTCCACCTGCCGCTGCAGGGCGTCGATCTCCTCGGGCGAGGAATCGAGCTCCATGCGCAGGCGCGAGGCGGCCTCGTCGACGAGGTCGATGGCCTTGTCCGGCAGCTGGCGCCCGGGAATGTAGCGGTTCGAAAGCGTCGCGGCGGCCACGAGCGCGCCGTCGGAGATCGTCACCTTGTGGTGCGCCTCGTACTTCGGCGCGATTCCGCGCAGGATCGCCACCGTGTCCTCCACCGAGGGCTCGCCCACGTACACCTGCTGGAAGCGCCGCTCCAGGGCCGGGTCCTTCTCGATGCCCTCGCGGTACTCGTCCAGCGTGGTGGCGCCGATCAGCCGCAGCTCGCCGCGCGCGAGCATCGGCTTGAGCATGTTGCCCGCGTCCATCGCGCCCTCGGAGCCGCCGCCCGCGCCGACGATCGTGTGGATCTCGTCGATGAACGTCACGATCTCGCCGGCCGAATCCTTGATCTCCTGGAGAACCGCCTTGAAACGCTCCTCAAACTCGCCGCGGTACTTCGCGCCCGCCACCATCGAGGCGACGTCGAGCTGGATGAGCCGCTTGCCGCGCAGGGACTCCGGCACGTCGCCGTCGACAATGCGCTGGGCAAGGCCCTCCACCACGGCCGTCTTGCCGACGCCGGGCTCGCCGATGAGCACCGGATTGTTCTTCGTGCGCCGCGAGAGCACCTGGACGACGCGGCGAATCTCCGAGTCTCGGCCGATCACCGGGTCCATCTTGCCCTCGCGGGCCGCCGCCGTCAGATCCGCCCCGTACTTTTCAAGAGCTTGGAACGTGCCCTCGGGGTCGGGGCTCGTCACCTTGGCGCTGCCGCGCACATTCGGCAGGACCGCAGCGAGCTGCTCTCGGCCCGCGCCCGCCGACTGCAAGATCTCCCCCGCCTGGCTCTGCGAGGCAGCGACGGCAATGAGCAAGTGCTCGGTCGAAATGTAGGCGTCGCCCAGGGCGGTCGCCTCCTTGCCGGCGTCGCTGATGACGCGGGAGAGCGCGCGAGATGCCCCCGGCTGCTGCACGGAGGATCCCTCGGACGCCGGCAGCGCCGCGAGCGCGGCGTTCGCACGGGATTCGACCTCCCCGCGGTTGACGCCGACGGCGTCGAGAAGCGCCACGGCCACCCCGCCCTGCTGGGCGAGGAGCGCGGCAAGCAGGTGGAGGGGCTCGACCTGCGGGTTACCCGCGTCGGTCGCAAGCCGAATCGCCTCGGCGAGCGCCTCCTGCGATTTGGTCGTCAGTTTGTCCATAAGCCTTTCACTTTCCTTTGCGTCCTTGAGGGACGGCATTGATGTCTATAGAAGACTGTGTCTATAGAAGGCAACGCCACTGAGATTGAGTCTATTCCACTCAAGTTTATTTGCACAAGGACGGCTCACGGACGTGGCGGTCCGTCGATGCCTCCGGTCAGCGGTCCGACGCCCATGTCGAGGTCACCCGTCGGCAAGCTCGACGCCCACGTCGGCCGCCGATCCGGCGTCGCGGGCGGCTAGCTTCCAAAGCCGCCCGCAACGTCGCCTCCGATCGACAAGTCGCTCTTTTCGACGATCTTCGTCAGCTCCGACTCCGAATACGCCGACGCCGGGCATGTGTAGTTGACTCGCACGAGTATGGCCGGCGGGTTCGCCGTGAACGTGCGGAACCAATACCAGCCGCGGTAGTTTTTCCCGTCATTTCCGGTGTAGGTCGCCATGCTCGCTACGCCGTCGACGTCCGTCCCTTTCGCGCCGCGCACTTTCGTTCTTCCGGAAGGCTCGGAGCGGAAATCAGACATGCTCTGTTGCAGCTGGCCGAGAAGCCGGTTTGCCAGCTCCTGCGTGACCTTCTGGTCCCCTCCCTCGGCTCCGCTGACATACTGCTGCTCGGCGGCGAGGTAGCAGCCCTTCTTGCTCTTCGAAAGGAACTTGCCGTCCTTTTCCACAAAATCGACTTTCCAGTTTTTCATTTTCGTGGGGAAGTTCCAGAAGGGAACTTCCGTCACATTGCCCTTGAAGCGCTGCGACGGGGAGCTTTTCGACCGCGTTCCGTCGCTCGCCGAGGATTTGCTCCCAGAAGGATCCTTGCCGGCATGCGAAGTTTTGCCGCCAGAAGCGTCTTTGCCGGATTCGCCTCCGACCGAGCACGCCCCCAGCGCGGCGAGGGACAGGCCTGCGGCGACGGTCAGGGACATGCCGCGCACGGCAAGGCGGCGCTTGCCTGGAAAGAGTCGACGCCGGCCTGAAACTAGGCGGCGCTTGCCTGGAAAACGGTGTGTCATCGCAATCACGTCTCCTATCGAATGATCGACTGTTTTGGGTTTTTGCTTACATCAACGGACTCTACCTATCTCTCGGGCGAACATGTCGCCGCTGACACAATGTGGAACCTTCCCACTGCGGCGGCTCGGGAAAGGAAGACCAGTGGAAAAGAGCGCCAGACAACTCGGATCGGCGCCTCCCCGGCGATCGCGGGTAGGATGATCGCCGACGCCGGAATCCGCAGTTTCCGACGCCGCCCTTGGCGGAATCGCGAGGTGCGGCGCCGCTGCCGCGGAAATCGGCGGGGCCCGCAGGCGCAACCGCCGGCATGCGCGGCGAGACGCGCGAACGCGCAGGAAGCGCACGCACGGGAAGACGCACGCGCACACCGGGAAACGCGCCCAGGAACGCGCAGGAAGCGCACGCACGGGGAGAAAGGGAGGCCATGCCGGAAGGTCAGGCGATTCACCGCATCGCGCGCCTAATCAACGAGAGGTTCGAGGGCGCCGTCGTCGTCGCGTCTTCCCCGCAGGGGCGCTTTTCCGACGGCGCGCACCGCCTGGACGGGCTCACGGCCGGCCGGGCCGAAGCGTGGGGCAAGCACTTTTTCATGCCGTTCGCCGACGGAAGTCCCTTCACGCGCGCCGACGGCGAGCCTTCGAGCGGCACATGCCTGGGCGACGACGGGCCCGTATGGCTTCACATCCATCTGGGCCTGTACGGCAGGTGGCACTTCACGGGCGAAGGCTCGGACGCGATCGTCGGCGCCGGCGTCCGCAGCGGCAACCACAGCGCGGTCAACGTCGGCGCGGGCAGCACGGTGCGGCTGCGACTCGCCGCCAATGGGCTTGCGGCCGAGCTCACGGGCCCCTCGCGATGCGAGACCCTGGACGGGCCGGGCGTGCGGGCCGCCGTCTCCAAGCTCGGCCCCGACCCCATTCGCAACGAGCCCGGGGACCGCGAGCGCTTCGTCGAGGCGGTTCGGCGGAGGCGGTCGCCGGTGGGCCAGCTGGTTCTCGACCAGTCAATCGCCGCAGGGCCGGGAAACATCTACCGCGCCGACTGCCTTTTCCGGGTCGGCATCTCGCCTCTGCGGCCCGGCAACAAGGTTTCAGCCGAGCGCCTGAAAGCCCTGTGGGACGACCTCGTTGAGACGATGCAGGCCGACGTTCCCGACGGCGTCATACGCACGGTCCCGGAAAGCCTGCGGCCCGAACCCGCCAAGGCCCCGGCGGCAAACGGCGGCGAGGGCGCCGACATCGAAGACCCGGAGGCCCAACGCTTCGCGGTCTACCACCGCACGGGAAGGCCGTGCCTGAAATGCGGCACGCCCGTGGCGGAGAAGGAGATGGCCGGCCGCCGCCTCTTCTGGTGCCCCGGCTGCCAGCGATGAAGCGGCGAGAGGATCCGCGGAGACCGCCTTCTAGTCGTAAGAGACCGCCGAGTCGAGCCACGCCACCTGTATCAGCTCGCGATTGACTTCGCGCGAACGGAACTGGCCGCGGCCGGGCATGCCTTCCTGGGGCCGGATCCGGCCGAGGACGGCGCCCTCTTCGGGGTTGCCGGGCAGGAGCATGGCGGGCGAGGCGAGGTCGTTCATCGCCTGAATGACGGGGGAGCCGTACATGGCCCTGCTCGCGCCTCCCATGCGGCGGGCGACGATGATGTGCAGGCCGACGTCGCGCGCCTGCGCCATCATCGGAACGAGGGCCCTGACCGGATTGCCCTGGGAATTGTCGACGAGGTCGTAATCGTCGACGACGACCCACGCCTCAGGGCCCTTCCACCAGCTGCGCTCGCGCAGCTGCTTGGCAGTGACGTCCGAGCTGGGAACGCGCGTCTCAAGGAACTGCGCCAGACCGTTGAGCTGCTCGGTCGCCTCGGCCGCGTTGCGCAGATGACGGCCCACGTAGCCTTCGGGCAGCTCGCCGAGGAGCGAGCCTCGGTAGTCCACAGCGAAGATCTGCGCCTGCTGCGGCGTGTACAAACGGGCGATTTCCGAGCAAATGAGCCGCAAAGTGGCTGTCTTCCCGGATCTCTGGTCTCCGAAGAAGAAGAAGTGGGAATTCGCCTCGAAGTCGATTCCGAAGGGCTCCAGGCGGGACTCGCCGAGCCCCAAAAGGACCCTGCGATCGTCCTTGCTGACCCTGCGGCGGACCTGCTCGATGGAGACCTTGTCCGGCAGCACGCGCAGCTTCGGGCCCCGCGGGCCGGTCCACAGCTTGTTGACGTTCTCGACGAAGTCGTTGACGCCCTCGGAGAGGTTCTCGGGGTTGTGGTCGGCGTCCACTCGGGGAAGCGCGCCGAGAATGTGGTGCTTGGACGGCTCGAGGCCGCGCCCGGGGGCGCCGGTGGGCACATTCCGCGAGAGCTTCCTGTCGATCTCCGAATCGAGGGCGTCGCCCAGGCGCAGCTCGATTCGCGAGCCGAACATGTCCTTGACGGCGGTGCGGAAGTTCATCCACCGCAGCGCCGTGGCGATGACGTGCATTCCGAAGTTCAGGCCGCGGGGAATGAGATCCTGCAGGCGCATCTCGAGCTCATCGAAGTCGGACCGCAGCGCCTGCCAGCCGTCGACCACCAGGAAGATGTCGCCGTATCCGTCGTCGGCCTTCCCCTCGGCGCGCATGCGCCTATAAGCCGACATCGATTCGATTCCCTGGGCGGCGAAGTACCGCTCGCGGTCGTCGACGATCGACTTGATCTCCGCGAACATGCGGCGCACGCGGGTCTCGTCGCTTCGCAGGGCGACGCCGGACATGTGGGCGAGGTCCCTCATTCCGGCGAACGTGCCGCCGCCGAAGTCCATCGCGTAGATCTGGATCTCTATCGGCGTGTGGGTCAGCGCCAGCGCGCCGACGACGGTTCGCGCGAAGGTCGACTTTCCGGACTGCGGGCCGCCGATGATCGCAAGGTGGCCTCCCGCGCCGGAGAGGTCGAGGGTGAGGATGTCCCTGCGCTGCTCGAGCGGGCGGTCGACGTCGCCCACGGGGATCGTGAATTGGCCGGCGCCGCGCCACTTCGGCGAATGCAGGCCGAGGACGGGGGAGACGCGAAGGTCCGGCATGAGGCTGTCGAGCGTGGCCGGGACGTTGAGCGGCGGCAGCCACACCTGGTGGGCGTCCGGCCCCTTGCCGGCCATCCGGGCGACGGCAATGTCGAAGGTGGTGTTCGGCACCCCGGGGATGCCGGAGTCGCCGAGCTCGTCCTCCTCCGGGCCCGCATCCTCTTCGACCTTCTCGACCTGCTCCGTCTCCAGGCGCAAAGGCTTGGCGGTGAAGTCGAGGATCTCCACCTCTTGGACCTCGCCGGATCCGAGGGCGGCGCTCAGCTCGGTCCGCCTGGGCGGAGGCCCGGAAACGTAGGAGGCGCGGAATCTGATGAGCCCGCTGCTGGCGTCGGGCTTGAGGTATCCGACGCCGGGGATGGCGGGGAGCTCGTAGGCCTCGGAGCCGCCGATGACGCCGCGCGACTCCTGCGCGGAGAAGGTGCGCAGGCCGATGCGGTAGGACAGATGCTCCTGCAGGCCGCGCAAACGGCCCTCTTCGAGCCTCTGCGAGGAAAGCAAAAGGTGAACGCCCAGGGATCGGCCGAGGCGGCCGATCTGGTTGAACATGTCGACGAAGTCCGGCTTTTCCGCTAGGAGCTCGGAGAACTCGTCGGCCACCACGAGAAGCGCGGGAAGCGGGACGAGCTCGGTGCGGCCGTTCTTGCGGGCGCGCTCGTAATCGTGGATGTTCTTGAAGTTTCCGGCCGCGCGCAGGAGCTCCTGGCGCCGGTTCATCTCGCCGCGAAGGGCGTCCTCCATGCGGTCGACCAGGGTGAGGTCTTCGCCGAGGTTGGTGATGATCGCCGAGACGTGGGGCATCTTCGCCATGCCCGCGAAGGTCGCGCCGCCTTTGAAGTCGATGAGCACGAAGTTGAGCTCTTCGGAGGAATGCGCCATGGCCAGCGCCAAAACGAGGGTTCGCAGCACCTCGGACTTTCCAGAGCCCGTCGCGCCGATGATGAGGCCGTGCGGGCCCATTCCGTTGAGCGCCGACTCCTTGATGTCCAGGTAAACCGTTTTGTGCTCGGGGGTCAGGCCGATGGGCACGCGCAGGCGGTCGCGTTCCAGGCGCGGCCTCCACGCGATGTTCGTGTCGAGGTCGCGGACGTCGCCCAGCCCCAGGAGGTCCACGAGCTCGGCGGAGGCCTCCCCGGGGGCGTCGACGGCGGCGCCCGACGCCGCGGCGTCGGTCTGTATGAGCGCCTGCGTGGCCAGGCGCCTGGCGGCGGCTTCGGCCTGAACCACGGAAAGGGTGTGCGAATGGCCGCTGACCGGCTCGAAGCCGATCTGCAAAAGCTCGAGGTTGTCGCCCTCCCCCAGCACGACGCGCACTGTGTTCGCGTCCGTCAGCGACTCCCAGTTGGCCGGAATCTCCACGACGGTCACGCCCAAAACTCCGTCTTCGGTGATAATCGGATGGTCGGGCGGGATGGTGAGGCCGTCGTTGACGATGACGAGGTGGGGAAGCTCGGTTGTGCTCTGGTCGGAGACGAAGCGGGGGCGGTCGGCGATGCCGTCGGGCAGGAGGTCCATGATGTTCGTCGGATCGACGTCGATCATGCGGGCCGGGCCGATGGAGTCGAAGATTCGGTCGGAGCCGGCATGGGGAAGCCATTTGATCCAGTCCCATTCGTCCCAGTGGGCCGTGCTGGTGAGCACGGCGATGCGGACGTCGGAGGCCTTGGTGAAGGTTGAGATCTGAACGAGCACCGAACGCGCCACGGCCCGAGCCTTGGCCGGCGAGTTGCCGATGATCTGCAGGCGGGCGATCGTCGAAAGATTGACGCCCAGGGGCAGCTCGTCGAGCCCCTTGTAGAGCCCCTCGAACTGGACGAGGGCGGACTCGGCGACGGGGTCGGCCTCGGCCACGGCCGAAGCCTCGGCCTTCGTGTAGTCCAAGGTGAAGGGCTGGTTCGCCGCTCCGACTCGCGTCAGGAGAAACTCCTCGTCGGACGGTTCGCGCTCGCCCACTCGCGTGCCCTCCTCGAGGATCACGGGAATGTCGCCGGGGTGGGGCAAAAACCAGTTGGCGAACTCTCTTTGCATGTCCTCGGCCTTGCGGGCGTTCTGCCTGGTCTTGGCCAGGTAGGCGAGGTATTCGCGTCGGCTTCCCGTGACGGAGTTCCTGAACTGGACGCGGTTGCGGTAGATGTTGAGAAAGGCCACACAAAGCATCGCCACGACGAAGAGGCCGGACATCAGGATCATCCTCGGCGAGCGGTTGCCGGACATCGCCATGACCACCATCATGCCCATCGACCCGAACATGGGAAGGATCATGGCCAAAGCGCCGGTCAAGCCTTCCGACCGCTGAATCTCAGGCGGAGCCTTGAGCTCGACGACCTCCTGCGGCGGCGCTTTCGGCGCCTGACGTTTCGTCGTTGCCACGTGCTGTCCTCCAGATTCGTTCTCTTCCCGCGTGGATGTGCGAAGGGCGCGGGCCGACCTGCGGATCGCCTCTGCGGATCGCGGCGCGCGCCCCTCTATGGATCATACTGAGCAAAACGGATTCGCTCGAGCGTGTTCATCCTCGCTTTCCTCCGAATCCACGCCCTTATTCACCGAAACCGCGCCGGTTAGTGAGGTTTTCTGTAAGTTTACGGGGAGTACTCCACCGAGCGCGGGCCCACGCAGCGCGCTATTGTGGACGAGAACGTACACACGCAGCTTTCGACCGAGGGGAAGCATGGCCGCCACTTCAACGTCTGTTTCATACCTCACCATCGTGGTGCAGGGGAAGAGCCACGACGTCGTCGCGCCGGCGGGCTTGACGCTCGCGCAGGTCCTCAAGATCCGCAGGGTGCCGCCAGACCTCGTGCCCTGCACCGTCGCCGGCGACAAGCTTCCCGGCACCTTGGTTGTGGGCAGGGAGATCCGCAACGGGGCGCTCGTGGTGCTCCAACCGCCCGGGCCGGACTTCGAGGTGACCCTTGAAGACTTCAAACCCAACGCAGCCTCGCCCGAGGCTGCCTTCTCCCCCGCAGTCTCGATTGTGGGAATGCTCGTCTCCGTGGTCCTGTCGCTCCTCGTCTTCCTCAGGAGCCCGCTCGTCCCGGAATGGCAGGCGCTGACGGCGGCCGGAACGATGCTTTTCCTCGGACTGCTCTACTCGCTGCGCCCCAACATGGGGCACCCCGTCTCCGAGACTCTCGCGGCCGTCACCTGCGGCATGACAGCGGGTTTCCTGGCGACGGCGTCCAATCCCGACGACGCCAAATACCAGGCCCTCGTCAGCGCCTTCGCAGCCGCCGGGATCCTCGCCGCGATGCGGTGGGCGTGGCGCGGACGCAACGACGTCGCAACGGCCCGGGTGGCGGGAGACTGCGCGGCGCTCGGCCTCATCGTCTCCGTGGGCGGCCTCGCATTCCTGCTCCTCGGCGTCAAGATCGAACTGCTGCTGGCCGGTCTGTTCGGCCTGTCCGCGCCGCTCATCCAGGCCCTTCCGGGGTTCTCGATAAGCATTCCCGTCGAAAGGCTCATCGACGAGGCGACCATCGTGCGCGAAGCCCGCTCCGTCAGGCACGCCGAGCCGAAGAAGCTCGACAAGATCACGCCGCAGGAGACCGCCGACCTCATCGCGGCCGGCACTGCCCGCAACCGCCTGTGGACGGCCATTCTCTGCTCGGCGGCCCTCGTCATGCTGCCGACGATGACCCGCGCCGCCCTCCGCGGAGGATGGCAGGGCGTTGTGGCGGGGGTTTCGATCGCCTTCGTCGCTCTGGCCTTCCTCCTCGTGCCGCGGACAGCGGCAGCGATATACGTTCGAGTCATCCCAAGGGCGACGGTCGCGGCGATGGCCCTCTGCGGCGCGGCGTTCGCCGGCGCCCGGGGGTTCATAAAGGAGCCGGTGCCCCCCGTCGTCGTCCTCACGTGCGTCGCCTTCACGATTCTCCTTGTGAGCATTCCCATTTCCCGCGGTTGGAGGCCCCTTTCCTTCACCCGCATAGCCGACATCGTCCAAAGCCTCGCCTGCGCCTGGGCCCTTCCCCTGGCCCTCGCGGGCACGGGCCTCATCACCCTTGTTCGAACAGGGGGAACTTCATGATCCATCCATCCGCCGTCACGAATCGAGTGAGCGATGCCTGAGAGAAAAGAAAACTTCATCCGAACGACCCTCATACACGAGGAGAAGCGGGCAGACATCCTCTTGCCCTCCAACATGCCGGTGGTCGAGCTTATCCCGAGCGTCGTCCGTCGCTTCGTCTCGGTGACTCCGCGCATGGTCTCGCGAGGGTTCATCCTCACCACCCCCAACGGGCAGGTGGTGGACCAGTCCCTCACGTTGAAGGCCCAGGGAATCAGCGACGGCACGCTTCTCATGCTCTCGCCCAGGGTGAAGGAGATCGAGAAGAAGTACGACGATCCGATCGAGGCCGTCGCCGACGTCGTCAACGAGACCAACAGGCCCTGGACGGACTCCGACGCCGCCGGGGTCGCAACCGGGGCGGCCATAACGCTCCTCGTCGCCTCGGCGATCCTCCTGTGCATGGCGCGGCCGCTTGCGGGAATCTCCATACCGATCATCCTGGGCGGCATGGCGATCCTGCTGATCGGCGTCATCTGGGCGCTTCAGCGCGGCGAAAGGCACACCCACGCCGCGGCGCTCGCCCTCGTCTCCTCGGTGATCGTCGGGGCGTGCGGCTTTTCCGTGCCCAGTCCGCCCGTCTCCTTCGGCCTCGACATGGCGCTGGGCGGGTTCTGCTGCTCGATCGCCGCCATGTTGACGATGCCGCTGCTGAGCGAATGGAAGGAAATCATGTTCGCCCCCGCGGTCGCCGGCATCTCGCTGGGCGCCGTCGGCGCGGTCAACATGGCGCTCACCGATTCGCACGAGCGCGTCGCCGTCGTCGCCACGAGCCTCCTTGGCATCTTCCTGCTCATTCTGCCCGGGCTGTCGATGCGCCTGAGCAGGCTCGACCAGACAGACCCGCTTCTGGCTTCGGGCGGCGGAGGCCCGGCGGCCAATCCGGGCGTCAAGCGCGAGGCTCGGCCGATCAACCCTCGCGTGATCAAAGACCGCTACCTTCGCGGCCGCCGGGCGATGTTCGCGGCGCGATGCGGAGCGGGCTTCGCCCTGGCAGTCCTCACGCCGTTCACGGTCGCCAGCGGCAAATGGGGCGTGGTCGTGATCGCCGGAATCCTGATCATCCTGACGGTCGGATCGCGAGTGCACTACGCGAAGATGGACGTCATGTCCGAGTACGTCATCGCCGTCCTCGTCTTCGCCATCGGATGCTCCTCGGTGATGATGCTCCACTCGCAGTGGTGGCTCGGCCTCGTCATCGTCCTGGCCGTCGTGGCCTCCATTCTGATCGCCTACGGCCTGGTCATAGGAAAGACCCCCCAGTGGCTGCGCCAGGCGGCCGACATGTCCGAGACGATTGCGGGAATCGTCCTCATTCCCGCCGCAGTTCTAGCTCTAAGGTTGTGGTGACGTGGCATCGACGAAAGACATCCTCGACGGGCAGCGTTTCAACCGTCAGCGTTTGGTGACGGCTTTTACCTCCGGAATGCCCGGAGGCCGCGAGCTCACGCCCATCCATCCGTGGAAGGGCATCATCGCGAGCCTCGTGATCACAGCCCTCGTAGTCGGCGGGGCGTGGATATCGAAGCTGTTCGCCCCGTCGCTTCCCGACGGCTGGAAGAACGGCAACCTCGTCATCAACTCGTCGAACGGCTCCCGGTACGTCTCCATCGAGGGAAAGCTCTACCCCGTTCTCAACGCCTTCTCGGCCCATCTTCTCTTTCCCAACCTCAAAACGATCACCGCGAACGACGACGCGCTGGCGACCGCGCCGCTCGGCCCCGTCGTCGGCATTCCCGGCGCCCCGGACAAGGTTCCCTCTGCCGACAAGGTCAAAAACGCGGACATCACCGCGTGCATCGCGAGCAATGACTTCCTGTGGAAGGGCGTGAACATGAAAGAAAAGGTCTCATCGGCGAACGGGGCAGCGCTTTTCGTCGAGAGCAACCACGTGAAATACCTCATCGCGGGCGAGTATCGCTATCCCTTCAAAGAGGGCGAGGGCGAGAACCCGAAGGCCGAGCGCATCCTCGAAAGCTTCGACATCAACGACGCCAAGCCGATCCAGGTCAAGGCCGCGTGGCTCAACCTCTTCAAAGAGGGAGAGCCCCTCACCCCCCTCCAGATCGACGAAGGCAGGGGCAATGTGAGAGTCGAAGGGATCGATCGGGAGTACCCCGTCGGAACGATTCTCAGGGAGGCCGACGAAGAGAAGGGAACGAAGTACTATCTGGTCCGCAAGGACGGAAAGCTGCAGCGCATGTCGACGACGGCCTTCCACATGTACACGCTCTCATCCTCGGGCCGCGACGCCACGCCCTCGAAGATCTCCTCCTATGACAGGGGCCGGGCGACCTTCAACGACGAGAAGCTCATGCCCACGTGGCCCGAGGACATCCCCTCCCTCGTGAACAACTCGACCTCGAGGCCGTGCGCGCACGTCGCCACGGGGCAGAGCACGAGGCTGATGGTGAGCAACAGCATTCCCCGCCTCACCTCCGATCGCGTGGAGGTCGCCTCCCAGACGGGGGCCATCGTCACCCAGCCGGGCAACAAGGTAAAGCGTTACCACCTGATCGACGAGGACGGCCTCGCCTACGAGATGGACAACTTTGAGAAGACCGGCGAATCGCTGGGCTACAAGAACGTGACTCCGCTGGAGGCGCCGCCCGAGTGGATGGATCTGTTCAGCTCCGGGAAAGAGAAGACTCCGACGCTTTCCGTCGAGGCAGCATGGTCCACCGTGCCGGCCGACGCCCGCAAGGCGGCGAACAAGTGAGGCCGAAGGGGGCGAATAGGAGCATGGATCGGAGAAAACGAGGGGCCTTGCGCTGGGGGGCGGCCTCGTCGGCCCTCGTCCTCAGCCTCAGCGGACTCGGGGCGGCGGCTTCGGCGCAGAGCACGGCTTCCGCGCAAGTCGGGGCGTCTGCGCAAGTCAAGGGCCCCGCTCCGATGTGGTTCGACAGGCAGAACTGCGAGAAGGACTCAGCCAGGAGCTACCACCCCAAGGACGAAGAAAAGAACTCGATCGGCACGTACGCGCTCGATCTGACCGAGACCCATAAGTTGACGAGGGGCAAGAAGGCCACGATCGCGCTCATCGACACCGGAATCGCGACGAACAACAACAATCTCAACCCCGCGTTGATCGGCGCGAGCTTCGGCCAGGGGGTCGACCTCACGGGGGGCAACAACTTCAGGGCTGACAACGACGGCCACGGAACGGCCGACGCCTCCATCATCGCCGCCCAGCCGGGCAAAACGAGGTCCTTCAGCGGCGTCGCCCCCGAAGCGACGATCGTCCCCGTCAAGGTGGCCAACGAGGAGCCGCAGGAGAACGCCGACGCAGCAGCCATAAAGGCCTACAAACAGAGCTTGGCGGCCAACCTCATCAAGGGGATCAGCTGGGCGGCCAACAACCCTTCCGTCGACATCATCGCCATACCCATAGCCGGGGATTCGAGCGCGAGCAACGACGCCCTCAAGAGGGCCACAGAAGACGCGATAGCCAAGGGCAAAGTGGTCGTCGCCGCCGCCGGCAACTCGGAAAACCGACGCGGCGGGCCCTCCTCGCCTTCGGTCACTTCGACGTCCTCGTCAAACTCCTCGGAGAATATGCGCTACCCTGCCGGATACGAGGGCGTCATTGGCGTGACCGCGGCCGATTCGCAGGGAAACGTCAACGAATCCGTCGTCCATTCGGACGCCGTCAAGCTGGTCGCGCCCGGCCAGAACATGATCGTGGCCAACGGGGCGACGGGCATCTGCCTGACCTCAACGCAAGCCCCTAGCACGAGCTACGCCACCGCCTACGTCGCCGGCGTCGCGGCCCTCGTCAAAGCCCGCCACCCGAGGGAAAGCGGCAGGATGATCACGTATCGTCTGCTGTCTTCGGCCAACCGTGCGAGCGCGGCCAGTTCGAGCAAAGAACGCGGATGGGGGTTCGTCAACCCCTACGGCGCAGTCACGATGGTCGACGACGGGCAGATTCCAGGGCCGACGTCGCCCGTCATTCAACGGCTCAAACCGGTTCCCACCGTGGGCTCCGACGTTCCGCCCGAGCCTCACGATCCGCAAGGCAACGGCCGCAAAGCGGGAATCATCTGGGCCGGCGCAGGCGTGGGACTGACCGTGGTGCTGCTCATCTTGGCGGCGGGACGCAGCAGAACGGCGCTCAGGCCGCGCGAGGCCGACGACGACGCGGACAACGCCAAGGGTTAGCGCGCGCAAAGAACGCGAAAAACTAGCGCGCGAAGGCAAGGCTCCAAAGGGCTTGTCGCGCAAAATTCTCCGTCCAAAGGGCGGCCGCCCGGGAACACTTTGATTGCCAAGACGCGGGGAGGAACTGGCCACAGGTCTGCTGTTGTTTTGGTTGTGGGTTTGTGTTTAGGTTCTGGCAGGTTTGGTTGATGGTTGGCTTGTATGGCGTTGTGCCGTGCTGGAAGGATGGCCGTCGTGGTCAGGGGGCATTCCGAACAGTTTGGGCGGGATGCTGTGGCGCTGGTCGAGTCTGCAAGTTTCCCCAACGGGCAGGTTGTCGCCGATCCGGGAATCTCCCGCTCGAGTCTGCAAGCGTGGCTGCGGGAAGGGCCGGCTTGCCTCGCGCGGCCTGTCGCACTGGCCCGCTCACACGCGATTGCGCCGCCATGGGCCCCGCCAAGGCCCGACGGCCGACGCCCCGCTTGGGCCTACATGCGCGCGTCAAAGGCCTATGGAGCGGCAGAACGGCCGGCCACAGCATCGGCCGGCCGGCGGCTTCAGGCTTGTCAGCCAACGCGCTGTCGACAGCCCGCCCGGCTGGGGCCGTCGACTGGCGCAATCATTCACTTGCGATCGCGGATCCCAGTCCCGCACGGCGGCTTTCACGGCTATGATCACAACCCACGAACCCGGCCTCTTCCATGGAAGCCGCCGGAGACGGCGCCCCGGGCGCAGCCACGGGGCCCTTCGTTCCGCCCGCGCCTTGAACTCATCCGAGCATTTCTGCTGACCGGACTCGATCCTATCGACTTACACAACATACCCCCTAAGTCCCACAAACACCGCACCCTCCAGGGGCCCCGGTGAGCTTATCGAGTTTTCGTGTGAAATCTGCTTGCGTCAGCCACCGACAGAGGCGAGAGCCCCCTGGCACAGCAGACGAACTTGTCTGGAGACAGCTCCCCCCTTGTGACTGATCATGTGCTGAAGTGCTTAGTTGAACACTTGATTCAAACACTTTGCCCGCAAACACAAGAAAAACTCAAGATCGCACAAGCATGAAGAACCAGATGAGCGCATATGCGACCCTTCTGAGTGCACTCTTCGACCAGTAGCGTTCAATTGAGTTCCGCACCTCGCGTTGTTAGCATTGCGGACACAAGCCGATTGATCACGGTAAAGTTACATAAAGTTATTGAGCAACATCGTGATGATTGGACCACGAAACAGCCCTATAGGGGCACCTAGGTTAAGGAGCACGCATAATGGAAAACGGCGACAACTTCGAAGCCGAACTTACACGAAAAGTCGGCGCGCTGAAACGTGCAGCAATCGACGCAGCCATAGCAGGAGGAGCATACAATCGGTTCACAGTTGGCAAGGACTCTTATGAGATGACCGCCATGATGAGCGGAACGACCAAACTCCTCTACAAAGTAACTCGACCTGATGAGAATGGTTCCGGCGGAGGCGAGATGACTATAACGGAGGATCCCGGCGGCAATCGCCCGGCGTATGACGCTATGGCGAGAAGCCAGAGTGAAAAGATCAAAGCGCGTTTCGATTCCATACGCAAGGAGATCGACGACATCATCAAACCATGGAAAACTTTACCCGACCCTTCGGCCATCGCCAACGACTGTGACGCTTACGCCGCAAGCGTGACGGCGCAACTTGCCTCATCCGCTGAGCAGATCAAGATTCCGGACACGAAGACACTGCCAGAACCGGATCCAGATACATCTTCTGTCGACACTTCTTCGGCTACGTACAGGCCACACGGCCCAATGGGGACACGCCTTTCGATAAGCAGGCCAATGAATGAATTAAAAGGTTCAGCAATGGACACTTTTAGTAAGACTTTTCAAGATAAGCTGCCTTTAATTGTCAAAGACTTGTGCTACGTTTCGGGCATCCACTGTTGCACGCTCGCCGCAGAGTACGGTTTTTTCAAGAAAGCTAGAGAGAAAGTGATCGAGATGGTTACAAGCGCTACCGACACTTTTAATAAGATAGCAAAAACAAAAGGTTCAGTCGATAGCACGATGTTGTTGAATGTCATCAGCTGGGGCCTTAGCATTTTAGCTCTCCCATGGGGAGGAGGAACGTCATTGGCTGCAGCGACGGGCGTATTGGCGTTGACGATAGTCAAGGACACTACTAGTGCGCCGCCGGAGCGAAAGGCTTCCGTTTCTTCATACGAGGACATGAAGAAAGAACTTGAGGAAAGTTTTAAAGCGTTGAAAGAAGAGCTGAAGAAGGGAGAAGAAGCGGTGAGTTCAACTTTAAAGGAGAATCACACAAGGGCTCGTGATGACAAGAAAGCAGATTTTGAGAGAGCTTCACTTCATCTGGTTCCGTCCCCGATTGTCAGCGGGGCAAATGAACTGCAGATGGACGATGATAATGTTAATAAAGTATCGACCCAACTTCTCAGCGTTGCCGACCTGCTGGAGGAGGCGGCTGCAGGCATAGGAAAGATTCCGATGCGAGTTCATCGCGACGGCTTTATAGGCTTAGGCGAAAACGGACCAAGCTCGGAGTACGACTCGTTTGGACAAATGCTTCACGAGTTGCTTCTCGATTTGAAATGGCAGATAGAAGAAGGCGTTATAAACCTCAAACTCGCCCTGAACGATTTCAAAGAACAAGATGAAAGCTCTCGTGCCGCCCTCGAAGATAATGCATCGGCTATAAAAGCAGGTAGCGGCGTTGATCCTTGGGACGATAAGAGGCAAACGGAAAAAGACATGCACAGGGATCCCTATTTTGCGGACCGTGACGACCATGATCCTCATACCCCGACTCAAGACCCCTCTAGACAGGAACTTGGTGAAGAGATGAAACGACGCAAGGATGAGGGCCGCCCCAGTAAGCCCAAGGTGATTAACAACTGCTAAACTCACGGCTTAGAATCCCCCAGCCTCTACAACGCAAGTACAAAACACGGTTGGGCGGTCTGAAAGGCAAAACAAAGCTAGCACAAGGCACAAAAGCGAAGTGCAAACAGGGTCGGGCATAAAAAGCGGCGGTGGAACGGAGAAGTCCGTTCCACCGCCGCTTTGACTTATAACGTCTCACTTTCTTGGCTTTATCCGCCAGCATCCTTCATTCACATCTATTCCCAAGGAATCTACTACACCCCCGTTGCATCTCAATGTCTCCCATTTGGGCAAGCCCCTTCAGCAAGCGTCTTCATCAGTGCGTGAAGCGCCTCGAGCGACCCGGTGTCCAAACAAGCTGAGCTGACTGCTTCCTTGCTCTTTCGAGTCCTCCTTGCGTGACTCCAAGAAGGCAGTCGCTCGGCCGACGCCATAGGCAGTGGATTCTTTCTCGAAGGGAAGAAGGCCTTCAATCCCACTGCTTTGCGTTCCTTGCGCACTGTCGTTCTCGCGGTATCCCATAACTCGACGCAGAATGCCCGAAGATTCTGGAGGGGGAGCGGCTCCAATCATCGAAGCCACGTCAATGATCATTATCTTCCCTCCGACGGTGGCCGCCACCCGCTTGATTCCATCTCTGCGCTTCCGTTTGGAGGTCTTCGCACGCGGAGCGGTGGTGGCACCCCCCTTCATGATCCCAGACGTCTGTGAGGAAGACGAGCTGCTGACCGGCCGAGCCGCGCCGGTGGCGCCGCCGAGCCCGCGGGATGCCGTCGGAGAGGCTTCCGCGCGCGCCGCCGTCGTCGCCCCCCTCAAGATTCCCGATCCGTTTCCAGGGGACTGGACCCGCATCGTCGCGCCGGAGCGCAAAGCCGACGAAGCCGACTGCGGAGCGGAGGCGACCTGAGCCGCCTTCGCCGCCTGGTAGAGCTTGTAACTCGCGGCGGCGGCTCCGCCCGTAGCGGCGGCGGCAGCAGTGGCCATCGGGTTGAACACGGCGGGCGAATGCAGCATCGAAGGCTGAGAAACGGCATGCCCGGCCTGCACGCTGGGCATTGAGTAGTGCGAGGACTGCAGGGAGAGCCCGCTGCCGTCCACGCGCGGCCCGGCGTGCCACTCGGTTGCGGACCTCGTGGGCGCGGCGGGCGCGGGCTCGGAACTCGCGGGGGGCATGAAGAAGGACTTCACCTGATCGAACAGCTTGACCGCCTGATCAAACTTTTGGAAAGCGTCCTGCACCTCCTGCACCGAGGGCAGCTTGACCTTCAGCTTCGACTCGACTTCCTGCTTGAGGCCTTCGAGCTGGGCGAACGGAGGCAGCTTTCCCATGGCGTCGAACGTGTTCACGTCCAACCCCTTGAGCACGGCGAGGGCCTGAACGTCAAGAACGCCCATGGCGGCCTGGTGCACCGCATTGGCGTGCGCCACGATCATGGGCGCCGCGACGGGGCCGGCGGCAGGGGCCAACGCCACCGCGCTGTCGCGGGCGGCGTTTGCGGCGTCTACGCTCCTCCTGATCTCGCCGTACTGAAACTGCGCTTGACGCCCGACCTCGACCACCTGGCGGCGCGCCGTGGCAACCTGCTTGATGCCGTCCGAATGCTCGACGACCCTGGCTTGAAGCTTGTCGAGATTCTCCCGCGTGGTGTCGGCCATCTGCCCCTCGAAACCGAGCTCGCCCGCGATCGAACGCGTCCGCATGGCGACCGTTTCAAGGTGCTGCGCAACTCGGTCCAAACCGTCGGAGACGGTGTCGTGCACAGCGGGGGCCCACGGCCCGATCAATCCGAGCTTTTCAACGTGTGGCGTGGTCATCTGACATCACCCTTTCTTTCGGCCGGCGTCGCCGGATTCCTGCGTTGCTCCGTCGGAGCTGAGCGTTGCGCCTCCGTCCGCGCTCAATGAGCCTTCGCCAGACAAGGAGACCTCGCCAGACAAGGAGACCTCGCCAGACATGGAAAACCCGCCGCCGGACGTCGTGAACTCCCCCGACATAGAAAACCCGGCGGGCATTGAGTTCCCTCCCGACGTCGAACTTCCCGCCGACGTCGATCCCTGCCCGCTCGCGGAGTTCTGCGAGCTCCCCGAGCCTTGGGCGTCGCCCGAGCCTTCTCCGCCCACGAGGGACTGCCCGAGGTGCACAGCTTCCTTGAGCCGCGACAGAAACTCGGGAGTCTTGTAAGCGAAGTTGGCCGAAGCCTGCGCCAACGTGTCGAGAAGGTGCACGTACTTTCCCTGGTGGGTGTCATCCGCCCCCAGGGACTTTTCCAGCGCTATACGGAGGTTGGCGATCACTTCCGTGTACTGCTGGGATATGTTCGTCAGTTCGCCGTCGATCACTTTCATGGTCGCCCCAAGCGGGACGGAGAACTTGTTGACCTCGCTCAGAGCCGTCCACATCTCCGAAATGTCCAGATTCCCGAAGGCGACCTTGGCCTTCGCGAAATCGTCGGACGTGCTTTTCAGATCGTTGATCCTCTGCGAGAAGATGCTCTCGTCGAGTTTGAACATGGTCATTGTTTCTCCCTTCTTTCAATTTCCATTTCAATCGGCATCCCAGTCACGTCCGCATTCCAAGTCGTGCATCGCCACGCATTTCCCTTCCGCGCCTCGACGAGCGCCGACAACACAGCGCCGCAGTTCGACCTGCTTCGAGCACACGCCCCCGCACATGCGTATGCGGGGCGCCAACCGCACATCCCTTCCTGCACCACAAACAAAAACATGAACGACAACAGAATCCGGACGAGACTCATACCATACTACTCCAGATAAACCTGTATTTCCAGAGATTTCGGAGGTAACTTCTCCCCGTTTCTCTCCCCGTCCGCATTTTCGTTTCTTGGCAGATGAAAAATTCGCGCAAAATCGGCATTTTTCTTCCCGAGGCGCTGGTAAAACCCCGTCTACCGCATAGAAGTCTCGCATTCCGCGCACACGCTCTCTCCCCAAGCTCTTGCATCAATGCTTTTCGGCGAGTATAAGCGGAAAGCTCGGCATTGCCGCGCCTGCAAGACGCAGTCGGGCCTTCCGTGAGAGATCCGCATGTGCGGGCGTCGGCCGTGCCTTTCCGCAAGGGCCTTCGCACAGTGCCTCGACGCCGGCTAAGCCCTGCATCAGCGTCGATACGTTAAGATTGGACTGCCTCACAGCGGACCAAACGCCTGCATAAGACGGCCAAACGCCCGCATAAGACGAACGGAGTACACAATGGGCATTTTCGACAAGGCCAAGGACGCTCTCCACAGCGAGGGCATTGAAGAGAAGTCGGACGCCGTTCTCGACAAGGTTGAGGACTTCGCGTCGAAGAAGCTTGGGGAGGATAAGGCCGAGAAGGTCTCGAAGGTGCGCGACGCCATCGACCGCCAGATCGGCAACGAGTGACGCAGCGGCGATGACGGGCGTCGAGGCGCGGCGCGAATCGGCCGGCTGCGGCCGTTTTGCCCCCTCGCCCACGGGAGACCTCCACCTCGGCAACCTCCGCACGGCACTGCTCGCGTGGAGCCTGGCCAAGCAAAGCGGGAGAGGCTTCCTCATGCGGATGGAGGATCTTGACGCCCGCTCACGGCCCGAGTTCGTTTCACGCCAGCTGGCGGACCTCGAGGCCGTCGGAGTGGAATGGGACGGCCCCGTCCTCTTCCAATCCGCGAGATTGCAGCACTATCGCGACGTCGTCGACGATCTTTCGTCGCGGGGCATGCTATACGAGTGCTATTGCACGCGACGCGACTTGGCCGAGGCGCCGTCGGCGCCGCACGGCCCTCCCGGCGCGTATCCGGGCACGTGTCGCGGCCTGAGCGAGCGCGAGAGGAGCGAGCGACGCGCGGCGCTGACCAATCGTGGCCCCGCCCTTCGGCTGACCGCCCGGGCAAGCGGCGTCGCCGTCGTCGACGCGGTGCTCGGCCCCTACACGGGGACGGCCGACGATCTGGTCGTTCTGCGCGGCGACGGCGTTTTCAGCTATAACTTCACCTCGGTGATCGACGACGCCGCAACGGGCGTGACGCAGGTTGTTCGCGGCGACGACCTGCTGCCGTCGACTCCGCGCCAGGCGCATCTGTGCGAGCTCCTCGGCTTGCCCCTGCCCGAATACGCCCACGTGCCGCTGGTTGAGAACGCCGAGGGCGCGAGGCTCGCCAAGCGCGACGGCGCCGTGACGATGGGGGCGTTGAAAGAACTCGGGTGGGCGCCGGCCGACGTCGTCGAACTGCTGGGGGCGAGCCTCGGCATGGGCCATCCGCGCACCGCCGCGGAGTTCGCCGGCCTTGTGCGCGTCTCAGACCTTCGGCGCCCCGCCTGGCGCATCGATCCCGCGACCTTGGAGAACGGCCCGACGCCGGAGACGTTCGAGAGACTCACCGCCACAGAGCCGGCGCAAACCGGCGGGCCGACGCCGCCCGCAGAGCCGGCGCACACGGCCAAGCCCATACAGGCGCCAGCGTAAGGCGCCGAGGCGGGCCGCTGCCGACTTCACGATCCCGCCTCCCGCATGCGTCACTCGCCGATCGACGCGACCGTGGCCCTCCAATTGAGGCGACCGTCACCTGCGGACGGCGGCGACGCCGTCGCGGCGGTCCCCGTTCCAATCACCCGCGACGATCGAATCGCTTGCGCGGCCGAACGAGAACGCCGTCTCAGCGGACCCTCCCTTCGTCGCATTCGTTGCGAAGAGGATGTGCCCGCGCCTGACCGACACCGTGTCGCGGCCGTCGCCGTCCCAATCGCCGACGAGGGGAACGTCGCCCACGCGGCCGTAACGGTAGACGACGTCGGCCTCGCCGCCGCCGAGCGCATTCCTCAGGTAGACGCCGTTGCCGCGCCGCACGCCGGGAGTGGCCTTGCCGTCGCCGTCCCAATCGCCCACGAGCCCGGCGTCGCCCTCTCTTCCGTAAGCAAACGAGACGTTCGCCGGCCCCGAGCGGGTCAGATCCGTCTTGGCCGCGAACAAGTGCCCCTTGTGGAGAACGAGGTCGTCCTTTCCGTCGCCGTCGACGTCGCCGACGAGAATCTCGCCGGAGTCCGCCCCCTCGAAGGTGACCGCGGAGGTTGCGCCCCCGCTGCGATTGACGCCGTAGAGAGTGAAGGCCGCGCCGTTGCGCACGGCCAGGGTCGCGATCCCGTCGCCGTTCCAGTCACCGGCGATCGTCTCGCCCGGCTGGGCGAGGGTCATGCCCAGCTTCGCCCGGTGCATGGCCAGATCGTCGACAAAGTAGGCCGTGCACGTCCCAGACTCGATGCAGGGGTCGGCGATCGGTTTGGCGCCGTCCGGATCAGAAGGGCGCGGACTGGGAGGCTGAGGCGCCTTCCCGACGTTGACTCCGACTTTGACCGGGTCGTGGTCGGAGGAGCGGAAGGGCCCGCCGTCCCACAGCTGCTTGACGTTGTAGTTGCTCCGCGAATACTCGAAGGCCGGGGACTCCATCGCGTTGACGCTCCACACGTCCGCGCCTGTCACCATGCGGCGGGCGGCGTCGTTCGCCAAAACGTGGTCGAGGGAGCCGACGGCGCCGCCGAACTGGTACGAATGGTCTGTGCGCCCAACCGAATCGCGGACCTCCGAATAGCCCGCGTCGCGCAGCGCGAGAATCGGGTCCTCCGCAGAATACGAGTTGAAATCGCCCACCAGAAACACCGGGCGGTTGGCGTACCGCTGCTTCGCCCACTGCGCCAGCGCCTTCGCCTGGGCTGTGCGCAGGCGGTTGTTGTTGCCCTGATAGGGGTCGGTGTCATTCGGGTAGGCGCTCGCGAGGGACCCTTTCGACTTGAAGTGGTTCGCCACAACGGCGAAGGCTTCGCCGCGAGGCGCGCCGGCGGCGTCGAGCGCGCGCCACTCTTGGGCCAGCGGTTCGCGGGCATACCCGGTGAAGTCCTTGTTCCCCGTCAGAATGCGGGACTCGCCCACCGGCTCGACTTTGCCTTTCTGGTAGACGAAGGCGAGGCGTATGACGTCCTCGGAGGCGGGAACCGTGGACGGCGAAGGAACATACGCCCACCGCTCGTGGCCCGCGCGCTCGTTCAGCGCCTTGACCAGGGCGGCGAGCGAGGCGTCGCGATCGTGGCCGAACTTAGAGGAGGTCTCGATCTCCTCAAGCGAGACGACGGTGGCGTCGAGGCCCGCTATGGCCGAGACGATCTTCTGCTGCTGCCTTTCGAACGCCGCCTTGCTGTAAGCCCCCCGCACGTCGCATCGATTGGCGGTGACGGGGTTGCCCTCGCGGTCGTCGTAGGACTTGCACCCGGCCTCCGATTCGCCGAGGTCGGTGAAATAGTTGAGGACGTTGAACGAGGAGACGGTGACGTCGCCTCCCACGTTCTCGGGCGCGGCCTTGCGCGTGTTTTCCACTTCGACGTAATCGGAGGACCTGTCGCCCGCCTCCTCGCTCGTCACCGGGGAGACGGGCTGAAGGTTCCATTGCTTGCGAAAATCGAGGACGGCGGGCCTTTTCAGCGAGATCGCGGATCCGACGCGCGCGGGGCTCCGCTGTGACAGATACGGCAGGGGGACTTCCGGATGCGCGTTCCTCGCCCCAGTGTAGGCCCAGGAAAGGCCGTCGTCGAGGGTGAGCGAGCGCGCCGCGTTCGCCGCCGAGAGCTTCTCGATCTGCTCGCGGTCGGCCGTGGGGTTGAAGACGTCGGAGGGCTGGCGCAGCGGCTCCTCGCCGAAGGCCACGCCCAGCTGGCCGTAGCGGTTGGTTTCGTAGTTGTTTGAGACCGTCATGCGGGCGCGGACGTCCACGAGCATGCCTTCGAGGGCCTCCTTGCCGACGTCGTCGGGAACCGCCGTCAAAGGAACGGGGACCGGCGGGGCCGCCTTCTCGTCCAGCTTGGAGAAGCTGGACGCGTTGATCTCGGTGAGGCCGTGGAACTCGGTCACCTTGCCCCTGACCTCCACGTACTCGCCGATCTTCACCGAGGAAGCGAGCCGGCGCGAATGGACGAACAGGCCGTCGGAGGCGCTGCGGCGGCCCGCTCCCCCGCTCCCGGGGGTTTGAATGTAAGCGCCGTCGAAGCCCCCGGTCGGATACACGGCGGTCACCACGCCGCGGGTCGTCGCCGTCTGCCCCGCGAGCGGGCTCGCTTGGCCGGTCCCTTGAATTTCAGATATGGCTATTGCGCCGTTTGCCGGGGCCGTCGCCCCTTCGGCGGACGACGTTCCCGCCAGCCCCAGCGCCCAAGCGAGCGCGAGCGCGCCAGCCGCGCGCGCCGCCGCATGTCCCTTCATTGCGACGTCCATCTATTGTTCCCTTCTCTCCGCGCCCCGCGAGGCGGCGTGGCCAGATTGCGACCAGGTTGCGACCAGATTGTTACAAGACTACTCCCGACGTGGCGGGAAAGCCGCGTCGTCGCGGGCATTTCCGCAAACCGGCCCCGCGTCGGCGCGCGAGCGGGCCTCACCGCTCGAAACCGTGTTTGCGCAAACGCCGCCGCGCGTTCTTCGTCCCTCGGACTGGAGGGCGAGCAGCGTCGCGTAAATGCCGCCCGTGCGCGCAAGCTCCCGGGGAGCGCCGACCTCGTCGACCCTCCCGCCTTTAAGCGTGACGATCGCGTCTGCCTCCGCAATCGTCCAGAGGCGACGGGCGATGACGATGCTCGCCGGCCCTCCATAAGCGATTCCAGCCCGGCCTGGACCATGCGTTCGGAACGCGTGTCGAGCGCGCTCGTCGCCTCGTCGGGAACCAAGATGTCCGCGTCCTTGAGGATCGCACGGGCCACGGCGATCCTCTGGCGCTGGCCTCCGGAGAGCCTGAGGCCGCGCTCGCAGGTCACCGTCTGGCAGCCGTCGGGAAGCCTGCGGACGAACGAGCCGGCGTTGGCCCGCTCCGCCGCGGCCACCACGTCTTGGCGGCTCGCTGAGACGTGTCCACGATCCAGCTCAGGTTCGCAATCGGCTGGCGGGCCATCGCGACGAGCTGGACGAGCACCGCCATGTCTCCCACCGAGAATGAGCCGCGCGCGGTGTTGACGAAGATGATCGCGTAAACGGCGAAGAACATGAGGCCCATGAAGCTGCGGCGGATGAAGTCCATCGTGTGCCAGCGGCGCGACTGCGGTTCCGTCAGGGTCACGGTCTCGCCGAAAAGCACGGTCTCGCCGAAAAGCGAGGCGAAGCCCGTCAACTCGCGCAGTTCCTGAACGAAGGACTTGACCGCCTTGATCCGGCCGATCACTTCCATGAAGCGCCCGCTGGCCCGGCCGGTCTTCTCGTTCTTCTGCGTTTCGTAGACCTGCCAGCCCTTGGACGTGAGCATCGTCAGGCACACGGGGAAGACGAGGAACAGGAGGACGGCGAGCCAGGGAGAGCAGATCGCGGAGATCGCGAGGACCGCGGCGGTCGAGAGCAGGTCGACGGCGAAGAAGGCGGCGGCGAGCCACACGACTTTCCAGGCCGCGGCCTCCTGCCCCGATCGGACGGCGCGGACGATCGTGTCCGCAGCGCTGCCGATGACGAAGGGGCCCGCAATGCCCGCCAAAGCCAGCGCGACCGACGGCACTCCGACAATCGCGTAGTACGGCGCAAGGTTTTTCGTGAACGCAGAAGACGCACGAGACCGCCCACAGTTCCCTCCCAGACTCTGCCTAGGCCAACACTACAGCTTCGGCGAGATACCCTTTGCCCATGCGCTGCCGTTACCTGGAGTCCGACCTGTGCCATTCGTGCACCCGGGCGAACGTCGCCTACGCCGAACAGCTTGCCGCGAAGGACGCGGCCGTTCGCGAACTCCTGGAGCGGTCCGCCCGCGCGAAAGGCGCCGCGGCCCCCGAAATCGAATGGGACCCTCCCTTCGCCTCCGCCGAGGAGGGCTTTCGCAACAAGGCCAAGCTTGCCGTCGGCGGCACGGTTTCGGCCCCGACCCTTGGAATTCTCGGGTCGGACAGGCGCGGCATCGACATCGCCGGCTGCCCCCTGTACGAGCCGGCGGTCGCCTCCGGCATCGAGCCTTTGCGGGAATTCATCGGCTTGGCCGGGCTGACGCCCTTCGACGTTCCAACCGGCCGCGGCGAGCTCAAGAGCGTTATCCTCACGGGCTCGCCCGACGGCGAGCTCATGGTCCGCTTCATTCTGCGCTCCACCGAATCCCTCGTCCGCATCCGAAAGCACATGGGCTGGCTGCGTCAGCGGCTCCCCCACATCGCCGTCGTCTCGGTCAACCTCCTGCCCGAGAGGAAGGCGGTGCTAGAAGGAGAGGAGGAAATCCTCCTCGGCCCCGAGCAGTCTTTGCGCATGGACCTGGGCGACGTCGCTCTTCGCCTTCGCCCCCAGTCCTTCTTTCAGACGAATACGCGCGTGGCCGTCGGCCTCTATCGTCAGGCGCGGGAGTGGATCGGCTTCCTGTGCGACGCCGCAAGCGCGGGATCGGCCGATTCAAAGGCGAAAGGCGCGGAGACGAAGGCGAAAGGCGCAACATCGGCGAACGCGGGAGGCGGCGCAGGGCCGGCAGACTCGAAGGCGAAAAGCGCGGCCGGCGGGCGGCCGATCGAGCTGTGGGACCTCTACTGCGGGGTCGGCGGCTTCGCCTTGCATTGCGCGGGGCCGGGCCGCCGCGTGACCGGGGTGGAGCTTTCCGCCCAGGCCGTCGAGAGCGCGAGGGCGTCGGCCTCGGCCGCAGGAATCGACGCCGACTTCATCGTCGGGGATGCCCTGTCTGCCGCGCGCGAGCTGGGCGGCGCCGACATCGTCGCAGTCAACCCTCCGCGTCGCGGAATCGGCGACCTCGCTTCATGGATCGACGCCTCGCGGATTCGATTCGTTCTCTATTCGAGCTGCAATCCCGCGAGCCTGGCGGCCGACGTCGCCAGCATGCCGAGTTTCGCGCCCGTCCGCGCTCGGGTTTTCGACATGTTTCCTCACACCGGCCACACGGAAACCCTCGTACTCCTCGCCCGGGTATGAGGCGGCCCTCGTTTTGCCGCTCGCGCGTCAAGCCTCGGCCCCGCGTCCCCCGCACCGGCCCAGGCGCAGTTCTTGAAGCTTTCCCACCTCGACGGATTGCCTTGAAATGACGGCCTTCTTCGCGCGCGACACTGTGTCGCGCGAAGATCCACCCGTAGGTGGAGGGATGGACGGGCGAGCTGCTCGTAGGCTTATTACCAGAACCGGAGATACAGCGGTTAACCCGCTGGCCCACACGCTCACCTCGGTCTCAACTCGACATACGTTTAAGTTTTCCGGTTGAGAGATACGCACTCACCGCGTAACGGGGTGGGGCCGTATGAACGCAAGTTCACACGGCCCCACCCCGTCATTACACCTCAGTGGGTCTTCGTCCGGTTCAGACGGCGTCGTCAAGCCCGGTCGCGCGCGCATCCGAGGAGAACTCGGTTTCGCGCGCGTTCCGCGCGGGCCTCCACACCACGATTTCCCCGCTCCGCCGGGATTGCGCATCCGGCAGCTGGGAGCGGATGCTCTCGCGTGCGACGACGAACACACTTCCGTCGCCGCCGACGGCGAAGACCCTGCTTTCGCGGCCACGCTGGCGTTCCAGCTCCTTCTTCTGCTCGGCCACCGCTTTCTCCAGCTGGCGGATGTGTTGGCGCAGTTTCTGCTCGCGGTCGCGGGCTTGCATGAGCTTCGCGATTCCAGCGAGGTTGACGCCTTCCTCTTGGGAGAGGCGTTGGATTTCGAGGAGGCGGTCGACGTCGTTCAGCGAATACCGCCGCCCGCCCCCTCGGGTTCGCTTGGCCTGGACGAGGCCGAGCCTGTCATACTGGCGCACCGTCTGAGCGTGCATGCCGGCCAGCTGCGCCGCCACGGACACGGTGAGAACCGCCGCATCGCGCCCAGCCATCGTCAACTCCTAGCCAAGGTGGCGAACTCTGCGCGAGGGTCGGCGTCGCTCGTGGCGCTCGCGAACTCCTCGACGGCCTTGCGGGCGTCCTCGGAGAGCTTCTTGGGGACGACGACCTTCAGACGGGCGTACATGTCGCCGCCCTTGAGGCCCTTGCCCCGGACCCTCAAAAGCTTGTCGGTCGAGGAGCCTTCGGGGACTTTGACGGACACGGCCTTCCCGTCGAGCGTGGGGATCTTCACGGTTGCGCCGAGGGCCGCCTCCGAGAAGGAGACCGGCACGTTGACGTACACGTCTTTGCCCTTGAGCTCGTAGACGGGATGCTTCTCGACGTTGACGGTCACGAGGATGTCTCCGTCGGGCCCGCCGTTGACGCCGGCTCCGCCCTTGCCCGGCACGCGGATCTTCTGTCCGTCTGTCACGCCCGCCGGGATCTTGGCCGTGACGGAGCGCCCACTCGCAGTGGTGATCTTCACCGCGGTCCCGGATGCGGCCTGCCGCAAGGGGATCGACACGCTGGTGACCAGATCGTCTCCCCGCGAGGCCCGGCGAGACGAGCCGAAGCCGAAGCGCGATCCGCCGCCGCCCGAGCCGCCGAACATGTTGAAGATGTCCTCGAAGCCGCCCGAAGAGGCGTTCGCCCCTTGCGCACGCCTGCCGAAGGAACCGCCCGAGCCGCCGAACATCGAGGAAAACATGTCCTCGAAGCCCGCGTCGTTGCCCCCGCCGGCGGTGAAGCGGGCGCCGCCTGCGCCGAAGGCGCGGATTGCGTCGTACTGCTTGCGGTCCTCCTCATTCGAGAGGACTTGGTAGGCCTCGCCCACCTCCTTGAACCGCTCTTCGGCGGCCGCGTCCCCCGGATTTCTGTCGGGGTGGTACTGGCGGGCAAGTTTGCGGTAGGCCTTCTTAATGTCCTCTGCCGAAGCGTCTTTCGGCACTCCCAGAGCCGAATAGAAATCCTTGCCGATCCAATCCTGGTTAGCCATCGCCCTTCACCTCCTTCATTGTGTGCGACGCGATGTTCACTCGGGGGACACCACTGCGACGCGCGCCGGGCGCAGGACCTTCTCGCCGATCCGGTACCCCGGCTGAATGAGCGTCTCTATCGTCTCCGCCTCCGCTTCAGCCGACGTCGAATGCATGAGCGCCTCGTGCAAAAGCGGGTCGAAAGCGTCTCCGACCTTTCCATAGCGCTCGACCCCGAAGGAGGAGGCGAGCGTCGACTCGAACTTCTCCGCGATCGCGGCGAACGGGCCTGTCAAATCGCCGTGCTGCCGGGCGAGCTCGACGTCGTCCAGAACCGGGAGCAGAGCCTCGACGACGGAGGCGACTCCTTCCTCACGGCGCACCGCGCCCTCCGTTTTGGAACGGCGGACGTAGTTCTTGTACTCCTGCTCGAGGTTGTAGAGGTCGGCTCCGCGCCTGGCAACCTGGTCCTCCAGCGAGGAGATTGTCGCCATCGCCTCGGCGAGCGGATCGGTCAGACCGGCCGGGTCAGCCGGTTCGGCAGAGGCTGCCGGCCCCGCAGAATCGGTCGACGCCGCCGACGACGTCGGATCGGCCTGCGCCTCTTTCGCCGGGGAGGCTCCGGCCGGGCCTTCGGGCGCGGCGCCGGGCGCCTCCGCGTCCGTCTGTGCGGCGTCGGGCCCGGCCGGGCGCTCGTCTTGCGGCCCGGAGGCCGGGACGGACTCGAACTCCGCCCCGGCCTCGTCGAACTCTTGGTTCGTCACTTCTTCTCCCCATCGTCGACGATCTCGGCGTCCACGACTTCTTCGTCACCCGCCTGGGCGCCCGCGGAGGAAGCGCCGGCGGACGAGGCCCCGGCGTCGGCCTGCTGCGAGGCGTACATGGCCTTGCCGATCTCTTGGGACTTCTCGTTGAGCTCGGAGAGGGCGGACGAAACGGCGTCGAGATCCTCGCCCTTGAGGGCTTCGCGGACCTTTTCGACCGCTTCGCGCACGTCGCTGGCGACGTTGTCCGGGATCTTGTCCGCATTGTCCTTGAGCAGCTGCTCAATCGAGTAGACCGTCTGCTCCGCCTGGTTGCGGACCTCGGCCTCCTCGCGGCGCTTGGCGTCCTCGGCCGCATGCTCCTCGGCTTCCTTGACCATGCGCTCGATCTCTTCCTTGGGCAGGGCCGAGCCGCCGGTGATCGTCATCGACTGCTCCTTGCCCGTCGCCTTGTCGCGAGCCGAGACGTGGACGATGCCGTTGGCGTCGATGTCGAAGGTGACCTCGATCTGCGGAACGCCCCGGGGCGCCGGCGCGATGCCGGTCAGGTCGAAGGTTCCCAGCAGCTTGTTGTCGCGGGTGAACTCGCGCTCGCCCTGGAACACCTGAATCGTCACGGACGGCTGGTTGTCCGTCGCGGTGGAGAAGGTCTCGCTGCGCTTGGTCGGGATCGCCGTGTTGCGCTCGATGAGCTTCGTCATGATTCCGCTGGTTCCGCCCAGGCTCGTCTCGATGCCGAGGGAAAGCGGGGTGACGTCGATGAGCAGCACGTCCTTGCGGTCGCCGGAGATGACGCCCGCCTGGAGCGCGGCGCCGATGGCCACGACCTCGTCGGGGTTGACGCCCTTGTTCGGCTCCTTGCCGCCCGTCAGCTCCTTGACGACGTTCGTCACGGCCGGCATGCGGGTCGATCCGCCGACCAGCACGACGTGGTCGATGTCGGCGACCTTGATTCCCGCGTCGCGCACGACGTTGCGGAACGGCTCCTTCGTGCGTTCGAGGAGGTCCTTCGTCATCTCCTCGAACTTCGCCCGGGTCAGCGTCTCATCGACGTGAATGGGGCCCGATTCCGACATCGAGATGTAGGGCAGCGAGACGTTGGTCGACGTCGTCGAGGACAGCTCCTTCTTGGCCTTCTCGGCGGCTTCCTTAAGGCGCTGAAGCGCGATCTTGTCCTTGGAAAGGTCGGCGCCGGACGACGCCTTGACCTGCTCGACGAGCCATTTGACGATCCGCTCGTCCCAGTCGTCGCCGCCGAGCTTGTTGTCGCCGGAGGTGGCGCGCACCTGGATGGTGGAGAATCCGTCGTCGTCCTTGCCCACCTCAAGGAGGGAGACGTCGAAGGTTCCGCCGCCGAGGTCGAAGACGAGGATCAGCTCGTCCTCCTTGCCCTTTTCGAGGCCGTAGGCGAGGGCCGCGGCGGTGGGCTCGTTGACGATGCGCTGGACGTTGAGCCCGGCGATCTGGCCCGCGTCCTTCGTGGCCTGGCGCTGGGCGTCGTTGAAGTAAGCCGGAACGGTGATGACGGCGTCGGTCACCGGTTCGCCGAGGTAGGCCTCGGCGTCCTTCTTCAGCTTCTGCAGGATGAAAGCCGAGATTTGCTGCGGCGTGTAGACGGTGCCGTCGACGTCGACCTTCCAGTCCGTGCCCATGTGGCGTTTGACGGACGAGATCGTGCGGTCGACGTTCGTGACGGCCTGCCGCTTCGCAACTTCCCCGACGAGGACTTCGCCGTTCTTCGAAAAGCCGACGACCGAGGGTGTCGTACGCGATCCCTCGGAGTTGGCGATGACGGTCGGCTCCCCGCCCTCGAGGACGGAGACGCAAGAGTTCGTTGTGCCGAGGTCGATGCCTAGTGCACGTGCCATGTGTTTTCTCCTTTTCTGCGAGCCTGGCGGCTCGAAGCTCTATGAGCCTGTCGGCTCTAAGTCTCATACACCCCAAGTCTGGCTCGCCGACCGGGTTATGTCCAGTCGACTCCCCATTTCTTGAGTCCATATAGCTCAACTTTCACCGCGGGCGGATTATTCCCGCCTTCGGCGAGGAGTTTTCTTTCGACGCCGCTTCGGGGCCCTTCGGCAACGCTTCGGGGCCCTTCGGCAACGCTTCGGGGCCCTTCGGCAACGCTTCGGGGCCCTTCGGCGTTGCTCCAGAGCATTTCGGACGCCCCCTGGGGGCGTCCGATGTCGGCGCGTCCGGGGCAGGCCCGGCTCACCGCGTCCGACGCCCCCAGGGGACAACTCTCCCAACCCAAGCCTTGAAAACGGACGCAAACGTACTATAGTTCACATCACACAAGTTATCGTCGCAAGCGCAAGAGCGCCCTCTGCGTCCCTGAGGGCCTCAAAGGAGAGAAAAGGCAACATCCATGCAAAACGACAGAGAAACAAGAGCCCGGCAGCGCAGAGGCCGTCGCAGAAGCATGCGTGCACTCGTTGCGGCGTCGTTGGTCGCGGCGCTCGGCGCATGCTCAAGTGTCTCAACCAAGAACGACCCGGAGGCCGAGCGCATCGTCAAGAAAGTCATAGAAGGGCAAAACGACACCTCGTCCGAGCTTCCCATCGGCGGGAAAGGAGAGACAACCGGCGGCGCAGACCTGACCGTCAAGCTCAAAACGCAAGCCGACGTTTCAGCCGAGGGCGAGGATCAGGAGGTCGTCCTCGACATCGTCTGGCAGACGGATGCCGATCAAAACCTCGGCTCGCTCTCCATCGAGTTGGACGCGAAGAACGGAAGAACTGCCAACCTGAACATGTATTTACAGCACACGAACGGCTCCTACGTCGTCTATCGCAAACTCAACGGCGAGTGGGTTAAAAAGTCGTACGAACGAAACGAACTCATCAAAGCCTTGAGCAATCAGAATGCGACGGCGCAAACTAAAGATTGGCTGAAAAACGCAAAGGGATTGACCTATACAAGTTCGGGAAACGAATACACCGTCAAGGGAATTTTAAACTTCAATCCGGCAAAATTTACCAAAATGACCGATATCACATTCAATCTCGATGAAGAAGAATCAAATTTTTCAATGAAGGTGAATAAGAAGGACTACTTCGTAAAGTCGCTTACCGGGACTCTCGCCGGAACTGTTCGACAGGGTTCGATTAAAGGAAAGATAAAAATGGACCTAAGCGTAGAGACGGACAGAAACACTTCCGTCGACCTGTCACTCCCCGAGGAAGCCAAAGACGCCGTGGAAGGAGACCCTTTGAAGAGCCCGGCCTGACCGGCGCCCTTTGGAAACGGCTCCCTTCCGCCCTTTGGGAACGGCTCTCCTCGCCGCGGCTCTGAGCCCAGACGCCGACGCACTAAAGTTCTTGCCAAACACACAAAACACCATCGGGATCTCCAAGGGTTTTCAAAGAGGAGAGGAGACAGCCATGCGGGTCGGCGGAAAGACAAGCGCCGGGCGGCGCAGAACCCTGCGCGCGCTCATTGCTGCGCTCTCGGTCGCGGCGCTCGGCGCATGCTCGGGCGTTTCAACCAAGAACGACCCGGAGGCTGAGCGGATCGTCAAGAAGGTCATGCAAGCGGAGAAAGAGGACCCGGCCAAGCTTCCTCTTGGCGGGAAAGACGTAACCGGCGGTGAAGACGTGACGGCCGTCGCCAAAATGCGGCTTAGCATTTCAGACGGGGGCGAGCGTCAAGACGCTGCAGTCGACATGGCCTGGCGGGCGGACGCCGACAACGAGCTCGGAATTCTCACTTACAAGGTGGACATGGGGGATGGAAGAACTCTTGACTTCAGTCTGTACGTGCAGCAGACAAACGGCGTTTACGTCGTCCATCGCCAACTCGACGGTGAGTGGGTTCGAAAGTCATACCGGCGAAATGAGCTTGTCGACGCCCTGGAAGACGAGACCATGTCGCCAAAAACTACGGACTTGCTGGAGGACGTAAAAGGACTGACTCACGCAAAATCGGGAAACACTCACGTCATAAAGGGAATTCTCGATATGAACCTTTCCGAGTTTCCGAAAAAGGAGAATCTTATATTTAAAATCAACAAAAAGTATTCGAGATTTACAATGACGGTTAATGAAAAGAGCTATGCCCTGGAATCATTCAAAGGAAACGTGATAGGAACCGTACGTGAGGGAGCGGCCAGAGGAAAAATGAAGATGGACATCGACATAAAGGTAGACAAAAGCACCCCCGTCCGCCTGTCACTCCCTGAAGAAGCCAAAGACGCCCCGGAGGGAGACCCTTTCGACGGCGGATCAGAGCCGGCGGAGAACCCCGTCGGCGACACGGAGGATGCATAAGACAACACGGGGCGAGAGTGACAGCAGGGCTCCTCGAAATGCAACAAGCGACATATCTGAGAGAAAGGCCGCTTTGCGCGGCCGCCGGTGCGCCGCCTTCCCTGCGCAAGTCGACTCTTCCGCGCGAAGCCGCAGATGCGATCCACTAGAAGCTTCGGCAGGGGCGATGCGAGCGGGGTAGGACTCTCCACACAGACGGTGGCGGCATTTGCCCGCCTTCCGTTAGGGTCGAACAAAACCCGCACGATAAGGAGTGAAAATGTCCCGCAAAGCGATCGCAGTCGCCGCCGTCGCCGCCGTGTTGACGGTCTCCGCCTGCTCCAGTGAAAAGGCCGCCGACATCGACGGCGCAACCCTGGTGTCGAAAGTCAGTTCAAAGCTCTCTTCAGACGTACAGGGGGGCGACAAGCTTATCAAGAAGGACGGCACCGTCACCGCTTCGATCGACTTCGAGTTCAAATCGCCCTCGTCCAGTGGGACTGAAGAGGGCAAGGCGAAAGGCGATCTCGAGGTGAAGGTCGATTCCGAGAAGGACGGAGTCGCAGTCAAGGCCAAGGGAGATTTCAACGGCAAGGGCCTCAAGGGCCTTCCCAGCGGAATAGGCGACAAGGGCTCCGGCTCGATTGAGGCTTACGGAGAGAAGACCAACGACGGCGGATACAAGTTTTATTTCAACGTAAACGACAAGCAATGGCAGTACGTCTCTGTGGGGAAGGCAGATTACCAGTCGCTTCTGAGGGAAGTGCAGAAGGCCGCGAAGCAGAAGAGCGGCAACATCAAGGACCAGGTCGACAAGTTCATGAACGACGCGAAGCAGTACGTCGACATTGACGTCAAGGAGAACGGGGACGATTACATCGCAACCGTCACGCCTAAGGACCTTGTTGTCAATCAGCTGGTTTCCCAGGCCAGCAAGAAAGGCGTCAAGATCAACAAGAACGATGTCAAGGTCAAGCTTGTCGTGACCGCCAACAAGTCGGACTACTCGCTCAAGGAGATGAAGGCCGACGTGGACATCAAGTCCACGGATGACAAGTTCTCGGTCAAGGGCAATGCCAACATCAAGGTCGAGGAGAAGGACGTTTCGATCGACGTCCCCAAGAGCGCGAAGAACGGCAAGTCCGTTTCTCCTCAGGAATTGTTCGACTCTTCTCAAAAGGCGTTCGCGCGGGACTGAGGCACGCCCAACCAAACGCGTCAGTCCTTGGGGTCGGATCTTCCAGCCCTGAGAGAACGTGAATCCCGCTGACCCGAGCGGTCACTACGCCCTCGAAGCCCGACCGAGGCCAGTATCACGCGTGGCTCTCGGTCGGGGGCGGGCCGGCTACACGCAAGCCGGCCCGCCCTTCTGTCTTTGGTTCGGACAGGCTGTCTTCTTTGGCCCAAACAAGCGCGCCGTCTCAGATTGAGGACAACGAGAATTGCCTCGGCACCCCATACGATAGAATGCCTTTCGGCATCCCCCACGCAGGAGCGCAGTATGACTTTTCGCCACTCTCTTTCTCGAGCCCTATGCGCATCTTTGGCCGTTCTCGCCTTGGCTTCATGCTCGGGCGGCGGAGATTCCCCGAGCCACGAAAGCACCGCCGATCCCAGAGACGTTCTCGACGCCGCAGTCGCGGATACAAGCCGAAGCAAGAACGACCCTTTCGGCATCGGAAAGCACGATAAAACGATCAGCGAGACCGAGACCGTTTCCTATGAGGCGTCAACGGGAAAGCGGGAAAGGAAGACGACGAAGAACATCACCATACGAATAGACGCCGATTCTCGCGTTGCAGAAGCCAAAGGGACGCTTAAGACCACTGGCGTCATGGGAGCGCCCAAGGAACGCAGCCAGGAGCGACTCAGCTACTACGACGGTTCCGCCAAGACGCCAACCGCCTACTACAACGACGAGGGATGGCACAGGACGTCTCGCACACCGGATGGAGAGGCGCCCTTCGACGTCGTCCCTGTTGACACGCCGTCCTTCAAACGCCTCAAGGACCTCACGATCACGGAGGTCGGTCAAACTTACGTCATCACGGGAAAGCCGCATTCGAACGGCGGCAAGAACGGCACGGCGGGCGCGATTGATTCGTCCAAAAGCATGGTCTCGGTGACTATTGACAGGAAGACGAGGAGAATAGGCTCGGTTGAAAGCCGCATCATCGTCATGCGCGACGGCGAACGCGCCTTCGAGGCGAAAAAGTCTCTGAAATACGACTGGAGCCCGGTCGACGTCGCCGTGCCGCCTGAGGCCAAATCGGCTCCGACGGCCACGCCGAGCACAACACCGACAGCAAGAAGGTCTGCCGCGGAAACGCCCGCCGGGCCCGAGCCGAGCAGCGCGAACACAGCCGCAAACGGCTAGTCGACGGACGGCAGATCGGCGGCCCACCGGCTCAATAAGTTGGCCGCTCCGCATTCGCGGGAGACTGCTCGGCGAACGGTCGCCTCTCCCCCGCCCTGATCGGCGCCTGGACGCCATTGCCGACCGGCGGCATGGGGCACGTGCCGAACGGCGTGAACGCCGCGGGAAAGTTGGCCGCCCGATTGAAGTCGATTTCCACGGGGCCGGCGCCGCCCCCCTCTGGGGCGTCGAAGGAGACATATCGCCAATCCGCCGTTTCCACGCCGTTTGTCCCGTCGTAAAAGACCGCCGTCAAAGTCGACGAGTCCCCTTGAACCACGAGCTTCGCCGAGGCTCCCGCATAGACGAACTCAACGACGCCGACGATGTGGGCCACGCCGGGCACCGCGGGATTCGCGGTGGTGATCGGGATGTCCCGAGGCTTGTCGAAAGGTTCGAACGTCCCCTTCGCCACAGCCGTCGGATCGTAGCCGTACACAGGCACGCCCTTGAAGCTCTGCCGCGTGGGGGCGAGGGAATCGCGGACGCGAACGGCGTAGCGCCCGCCTCTTTTCGCGACCTCCGCGGCCTTCGTTCCGTGCCTCAGGGAGATTTCCGAGCCTCCGTCGTCGAGTTGGAAGACGACCTCCCCCTCGACCGGCGCGCCGTTTCGAGTGACGTCGTCGTCGGAGGAGAACGTCGCATACACTTTCTCTCCGTCGACCGCCCGCCACGTGCCGGGAAAACCCTCCACGGGCCCGTCGGCGGAGGGGATCCACGTCAGGGAGGTCAGGCTCAGCCATCCGTGTTCGGAGGCCAAAGCCTCGTTTCGCTCACGGCGCCATTGATTCCATGCTTTTTCGGCGTCCGCCGCCTTCTGCACGTCGGCTGCCTCATCGGCGTGCGTTGCTTTTTCGGCGTCCGTTCCAACCGCTTCGGGGTCCATAAGCTGATTGTACGCACGTGGGAGGTCATTTGGCTCGGTGGCGAGAAGAACCACATTGTGACTGGAACCATGCATTGTCGCTTTGCCGTTGCGGGAGGTGGGAGGTAAGCTAATTAAGTCTTAATCGACACGCGCTCATAGCTCAATGGATAGAGCATCTGACTACGGATCAGAAGGTTGGGGGTTCGAGTCCCTTTGAGCGCGCCGAGGCTCCGCACTGGTCGACACGATCCCGGTGCGGAGTTTTCGCTGCCGTAATCGACCAAAGTTTCCGGTTTTGTGCAAGAATTTGAGGCATTGGATTCGTCAAAATGGAGTGCTCAAATGTCTGAGACTGCGGCATATGCCGGCGAACCTTCATCCGTCCTGCAGGGGAAAGACGCGAATGACTATCTAGAGCGCATGGGTCTCCGACCCGTCGAGGTCCACGCAGCCCTGAAAGCGGGAGACGTTGCCTCGGAGCAATACGCCTCCCTATGCCCCGGCCACCGCTCCGGGACTGAATCGCTCGCCGGATAGCCACCGTCCACACAATGCGCAAGCTGCTGCATAAGCGCGACTGGACATGCGAGGACAGGCAGAACAGACCGACGGCGACCTCGTCCGACGGCGCGTATACATTGTCCTTCGTGCGAGGCGACGCTTTTGTCGCGGACCCTGACCCCCTCGTCGTGCCGAAAGCCGCCCGGCGAAGAGGCCCGACATACGCGACATCGGCGGAGACGACGTTGACTTCACGATCACAGACATCGCCGAACACTGAGCTTCTCGATCCTCTGCGCATTCAGTCCGCCCGAATGCGCAGATGACTCAGTCAGGCAGAGCTCGCACGCCGGCTGGGGCTGACCGATCGAACCGTCCACAGGTATGAAACCGTCGGCGCTCCCACCCGTATGGGATTCAAGCTGTCGGAAACTCTTGGGTTCCCCGACCGTTTTTTCGAGCGCCGTCCATGCGTCGAATTCGATGCGAAAGCCATCAGTTTTCGTGCGAGGCGAACGACAACGAAGCGGCAGCGCGCGGCCGCTATATCGGCGGGCAGCTTCGGCATTGAGGTAGACCTGTGGATTTCCCAACGCTTTGGCCTGCCCGACGTCGCTGTGCCCGACATGACGGGTGAATCCCCTAGAATCGCGGCGTCGTTGCTGCGCAACTTCTGGGGGCTCGGCGCCAAGCCGCTGCCGAATCTCGTTCAACTGAGCGAATCGAAAGGAATTCGCGTCAACGGCCTGCCCGACGTCGCCGCGTCCGTCGACGCCTTCTCTCTGTGGCACGGGGAGATCCCGCATGTTTTCCTTGCTCAGCGCAAAACGCCGGAGCGAGTCCGCTTCGATCTGGCTCATGAGATAGGCCATCTTCTCCTCCATCGCCGAATCGGCCCCGAGAGCATCAAGGAGCGTCAAGCTGACGAATTCACCTCGGAGTTCCTCGTTCCGACGGAAAGCATCTTTGAGCGTCTTCGCCCCAATCCGACTATCGACGAGCTTATGAAAGCGATACGAGCTTTTGGCGTTTCAGCGATGGCCCTGACGTACGCGGTCCACAAGGCCGGCCGCATGACGGACTGGATTTACCGTTCTACGTGCTGCGAGCTGGCGCGGCGAGGTTTCCGAAGCGGCGAGCCCGAGGGGATGACGGGTTACGAACGTTCGCGCGTTTTTCCACACGTTCTCTCCTCATCGGCGCAGGGGCCGATTTCAACCGCGCGAATCGCGCGTGAACTCGCTCTTCCTCTGGAAGACGTCCATGCCGCCATGCTTCATACCGAGCTTCTTGGCCTCCGGTCTTCGGTTTCCGCGTCAAGCCCCGGCGGAAAGTGCGGCGATCCGCGCTTCGACCACTCAGCGAGCGGCAGCGACACCGCCCACAGCCGCCGCTCGGCAGACAGGACGGAACGACGCCGCGATTGCGACTCGTATAGGGCAAGGTCCGATTGAAGTGTGAACACTTCAGGCTTTAGGATGCCGATCGCATGGATTCAGCGTGTGACGCGCGGCGAGGGGTCCTCGGGAATCTTCGGATGATTCGGATCCGGATTGTCGCGAGTGAACGTCGACCAACTGGGCGTCGGCAGAGATATAGACGGCGTCGGAACGGATATCCGGGACGGCGAGGGGATCGAGGGCATCGGCACGGGGCTCGGGGTGCAGCGCGGCAGGACGCTTCCAGGGCGCGTCGAGCAGGCCGACGGCGCCGTGGAGGCCGTCGTCGACGGGCTGGGGCTCGGGCCTTCAGAACCGCAGGAGGCAAGGCCGCCCACGAACATGACTCCAGCGGCAACGAACACAGGAAAAGTGACCAGAAACCGTCGGCAAGTCGGTTCTGTTTTCATACCGCACCTCCGCCTCTATATTCGATTCTCAACGTAATCAGTGTAACGGACCAACTGCTCAGGACATATGAGCTGAGTTCCACCATTGCCGCTGTCAGATCACTTTGCTCGATGCCCAGCCTTAAAGTGCGCTCGCATTTCACGGCGGACAGTGCTCCTTTTCTGGTTGTCTTTCAGCATCTCTTGCCTTTTCATGCCACTTCCAATTTCTTCTCGAAGCCATTTGAGGCAATCGTCTTGAGCTTCCTTAATCTCTTCAACGGTCTCAGCGCCTCGTTCATCGCACCATTCCTCCATGAGGTCGGCTTCTTCGTAATACGAAGCAGATTGTTCCTGGAAACTCGATGTCGGCACGATCACCCGCGAATTGTCATGAACCCACCTTTGAAGGAGAAGATTCAAACCCAACGGGTCGAGACAGGCAACGCGATTGACAAGGGTTGACGGCGCAACCGTGTACAGATTGTTGAAAGTGGCTGCGTAATTACGCTCTTTGCCTTCTGCGTGAGGGAAGAGGTCAGGCAAAGGCATAAGCGCATAATTGCCCCGCCAAGCGCTCTCTTCCAAGATTGAGCGCTTCTTCACTTTCGCAACCAAAAGCTGCCACCTCAACGAAGTTCCATCTTCGCGCATCGAACACGGATGCTGAAGCACAATGACGCACCGTTTCTTGATTTTCCCAGTGCTTCCGGGCAATTCCATGTCGGCAAACACATCCCCTGTGAGAATCGGACGCGCGGCATTGATTTCTTCTCCGCGGGCACGGTATAAACTATTCCAATTCGGACGGCCAGCCGCGTAGGGAGACTCCAGGCAATTCACCACGTTCTTTACCTCTTCGAGCGTAGCGAATACTGGCCATCTTCAGCCTCGAACACCTCGAAGTCACTCGAATAGCGGGGCCGCCACTCAGGATCGAATTCGGTCAGGAGGGTTTCAGGATCGACTTGGCCACTGGCGAAGTCGAAAACTAGATCGATTCGATCATTCGCGAAAAGCTCGATCGGAGTGACCGGAGCTTCGGGGACAAGAGGCACCTCGAACCATGACGCCGTTTCTTCCACCATGTAGTGCTGAGAAACGAGATCACAGGCTGCAACAAGCGATGCCGTCCGGCGGCGGCTTTCGCCTGAAGGACTTTGACCTTGGCGCCACTTTCGAATTGCGGGCACGCTTACACGCAGCATACGGCCGAGATCTCGCCATGAGAAACCCATGTCGGCAAGCTCCTCGAGCATTTGCTCGAACGATTTCTTAGCCCGTTCCGCCGTGCGTATCCGCCACTCGGACATGAGCGAGTTTTGATGGAGATCTTTAGTTTCTTCCTGGAGGGCACGAACTCGTCTCCGCTGAAATCCGGCAGCATCAGTGAGTTCAGCTGCGGTTCGCGTCATACTCACCTGAGAGAGACGAGTGAGCTCGCCAGCGGTTGGGCGAGCTCCCACCTCGTCCGCACCCGTTTTGGCATTAACCATGACGAAGCACCTCGTTTCGCAATCGATCGGTTATCAGCTCTTCGAAAGCCAGACGAATCGGAGCGTGCAAGCCATCGATTCTTTCGAGAATGTCGCTCGCATTCCAATTCTCGTTTTCCGACGGAGCTTGCCAGAAACTGTCGATATCGAGAAGGAAGAAAGGCCCCGGCGTACCCGTAGGCCTACGCAGGCTTGGCTTCGACTCAGTGGCAAAACCATCGCGCGGACCGTACCGGAGAACGAGAATCGATTCATCCCCGTCTGTGAACACCGAAGTTCCTTGTGTGCCGATTGCCGACAACTTGTGAGCTCGACCAAGGCTTTTCGGACCGAGAAGGCTTGATTCCACCCAGAGGCTCCAGTCAAGTTCCGAATCGGACGAATACGAATCCGGAACTCGAATCTCATCGACATATCGGAGTCCAATGCGCTCGACGCCGTTGGGCTCCCCAACACGCGCTCGAGCTCTGAGGACAAGCTCAACGAGCGGTCGAAGAGCGCCATAACCCCGATAATTCGTGGTCTCAAACATGACTGAATCCCGTTGGAACGTCGCGGCCGTGCGCCTGTCACGGCTCAACCACAGGTAGACGGGCAACTCCAGCGTATGGGGAACGGGAGAAGAGTCCCCGTCCTGCTGACGGAGCTCGAACTCAATTGACCTATCTTCCTCAGCAAGAGGGAGGGCTTCGCGCAGCAGTTGCGAAACAACCGCGCGTTGACCGGAATCCAACGGCTCACAACGATCGTGCTTTACTTCGACCGCCGTGTGCACTATTGGAGGGTTGGGGTACACCTCGCTTTCCTGCATGCGAATAGAATACCCGAAATGAAACGGAAACAGAAACCAAACACGTAACGCGCGCATTGGCAGAACCAAGGGTCTGCGGGCGCTTCAGTCAAGGCTTTTCGACCCGTGTTTCCGACATTCTGGCCGACGGCTCCGTCGACAGCCGTCCGCCCCGCGTTCGCAAAAGCTCAGGCCGCGGCGCGCCTGCTCTTGAGGAAGCCCCGCAGCCCGCGCGGCGAGGTTAGCCACACCGCGAAAAAGAGAAAGCCGCCGGTCGCCACGACGGTCGCCCCCGACGCCGTGTCAAACCAGTAGGAGACGTAGACGCCCACGATGGTCGACGCCACCGAAAGCGCAGGGGCGATGAGCAGCATCCTCGAGAATCTCTGGGTGATGAGCATCGCCGTCGCCCCGGGCGTGATCAGAAGCGTCACGATGAGAACCGCGCCGACCGCCTGCATCGCCGTCACCACAGTCATCGCCAGGCATACGAGCAGCAGCGCGCCCATGCGCCACGCCGGGAGCCCGATGGCCTGCAGGTGGACCGGATCGAAGGCGTAGGCGGTGAGGTCTTTGCGCTTGAGCAGCAGGACGATTCCGGCCAGCGGCCCAAGGATGAGAACCTGCCACATGTCCGCCTGCGTGATCCCCAGCAGATCGCCGAAAAGCACATGGGAAAGATTGATGTTCGAGGGATTCTTCGACACGAGCACGAGGCCGATGGCGAAGAGCGTCGTGAAAACGATGCCCATGCTCGCGTCGGATTTGAGGTGGGATGTTTGCCGCACCGCGAAGATGAGGCCGACGACGAGGAGCGCGGCCGCGAGCGCGCCGACGGAATACGGGATCCCGAGCATGTGGGCGACGACGACGCCGGGAAGAACCGCGTGCGAGAGGGCGTCGCCCATGAGGGACCAGCCGACGAGGACGATCCAGCAGCTGATGATCGCGCACACGGCTCCGGCTATCGCGGTGACGACGATTCCGCGGACCATGAACTCGTAAGTCCACATCCGCCCGAAAGTCTCCCACAGATCAGGCATCGTCCTTCTCCTTTCCGGACACGGCGTTAAACCAAACGTCCAGAGCTGCCGCGCCATTGGCGCTCACACCGAAGGCGCGCCCGAGGTTCTCCGGGCGCAGGGCGTCCTCGACGTCGCCTTGGAAGACGACCTCGCGCAGGAGCAGGAGCGCCTCGTCGCACAGCTCGGACATCCCGGCGAGGTCGTGTGTGGCGACAAGCACCGCGGCGCCGCCGGCCGCCAGCTTGCGCACGAGCGAGACGATCGCCCCTTCGCTCGGCTTGTCGACGCCTGCGAAGGGCTCGTCCATGAGCAGCAGCCGCGCACCCTGGGCGATGGCGCGCGCGATGAACACCCTTTTGCGCTGGCCTCCCGACAGCGCGCCGATCTGCCGATTGCGCAGTTCCGGCACGCCGACCATGTCGAGGGCCCGGTCGACCGCTTCGACGTCGTCGGGGCGAGGGCGCCTCGTCCATCCCATTCGCCCGTAACGGCCCATCATGACGACGTCGGCCACGCTCAGCGGGAAGTCCCAGTCGACTCCCTCGTTCTGGGGGACGTAGCCGACCAGGCCGTCCCTGCGGGCCGAACGCGCGGACTCTCCGTACACGGAGACGTCCCCGGTCGAGCGAACCGTGCCGACGACCGCCTTGATGAGCGTCGATTTCCCGGAGCCGTTCATTCCGACGACGCCGCACACGCGCCCGGGACTGAGCGAGAAGGTCACGCCCGTCAAAGCCTTGACGGGTCCATACGAAACGCGAAGGCCTTCGACCGACAGCGCGGCCTCCATTCGCCTTCGCGGTTCGATTTCGCTGCGTCGCCTCATGTGGCTCCGCCGGCCAGTCCGGAGGCGATCGTCTTCGTGTCGTACTTGAGGAGGTCCAGATACGTGGGAGCCGGGCCTTTCGCATCCGTGAGCGAGTCGACATAGAGCGTTCCGCCGTACTTGGCGCCGGTCGCCTGGACGACGGCGTCCATCTTGCCCTCGACCGTCGATTCGCAGAAAACTGCGGGAATGCGGTTCTTCTTCACGGTGTCTTGAACGGCCGCGACGCGTTTGGGGGTCATCGCGCCCTCGGCGTTGACGCCCCAAAGGTAGTGCTCGGCGAGCCCGTAGTCCCTGGCCAGGTAGCTGAACGCACCCTCGCACGTCACGAGCGCCCGCTGCTCCTGCGGGACCGAGGCGAGCTTCTTTTGCATGTCGTTTGCGATCGCGTCGAGCTTGGCTTTGTATGCCTTTCCGTTGGCCTCGAACTCCTTCGCGTGCGACGGGTCGAGCTTGGAGAAGGCCGCGACCATGTTGTCGACGTAGATCTTTGCGTTTTTAGGGCTCATCCACGCGTGGGGATTGGGTTCGCCCTTGTGATCGCCTTCGGCGATGGGAATGGGGGTCACCCCTTTGGAGGCGACGACGGTCTCGGCGTCGGATTGCGAGGTGAATTTCTCGAACCACCGCTCCAGGCCCAGCCCGTTTTGGATGACGAGGTCGGCGTCGGCGCCGCGCCTGATGTCCTCCGGGCTCGGTTGGTAATCGTGTATTTCCTCGCCTGGCGAGGTGATGGATTCGACGCGCAGTCGATCTCCGGCGATCGACTTGGCCATGTCCTTCATGACGGTGAAGGTGGTGAGCACCAAAGGGCGGGAATCGGACGAGGGCCGCGCACTGCACGCGGCCAAGGCGAGCGCCGCAGCCAGGACGGCGGCGACGCCCGCGAGTCGACGGGCGGGTTTCCTGAACCCGCGATACTTCATCATGAATCACATGATATTTCGGTAGACCGAAAACTAGTGGGTCACAAGTCCTATTGAGAATCGATCTCAATCGGTTGCGCTACGCTGAAACGGCGAGGGGCTAAAAGGGCGGCGGCGTAGGAGGCGTGAAGAGTGCAGGCGGCCCGGCTCCCTTGACGGGCGGGACGACGGGCCCGGATTTGAGTATCGACAGGTCGGCTGACCCCTCGACCGCCGTGGACGCCTTCGCGCTCGCCTGCGTCGCGGATTTTGCGGCGAAGGACGCTTCGGGGGCGATCGTCGCGCCCTTGGGCATGAGCCCGCGCGGCGGCCTGACCGTGATCGTCGCCTGGCCCGCGGTGCAGGCGGGCGCCGTTCCCAGGATATAGACGACCTTTCCGTCGGAGTTCCGCGTGGGGGGCGACGACTCCCGTCGTGCTGGCGGCGGCAAGGATCGGCGCGGCCTCGGAGTTCACCGCCCCGTCGGGGCTGGAAAAGCGCGGGACGTCGACCGTCAGAACCGCGCCGTCGCAGTTGGCGTCGGTCGATGCGCAGGAAAACTCGACCGTGTAGACGACGTTGTCGCCGGTCTTGACCGTCCGCGCGTTCGGGGTGAGGGTCACGCGCAAGGTCGGGGCGCCGCCGTCGGCGAAGCTCGCCGACCCCAATCCGAAAACGAGAAGCGCAGCGGTTAAGAAACCGAGAATCCTTCGGCTTCCCCTCGATTGGGCGCAAGGCGACACGGTGCTCGACATGAAGATTCCTTGAGGCGTCATGGGTGAGAAGCGCACAGATGCGCCTCAACCCCGCCGCCCGCACCAAGAGGGAGTCACTAGTCCGCCATAGGCCTCAGGAACGATAAAACAGCGTGATTCACACTAAAGCGCTTCGATTTTGGCCGACAACGCCTCTAAATTCTCGAAGCGATACCCCAGGAAACCCAATTTCATTGCGGCCTCGACGTTCGTCAGAGAGTCGTCGACGAACAGCACGTCCTCGGGGACAAGTTTTCGTCCGGCGGACTGCGAGAGCCGCGCGAGGGCGACGGCGAAGGCCTCTTCGTCGGGCTTGGCCAGGCGCAGGCGGCACGAGAAGAGGACCGGGTCGAACAGCTCATCGATCCAGGGGTTGTGCCACCTCGTCCAACCGACGAAATCGCAGGGTATGTTCGAGAGCATCCCCATCGTCAGGCCGGCGCGGTTGAGGCCGCGCGCGAAGGAGACCATCGCTTCGTCTTTGGCGCCCAGAGCCGCAAGGTCGGCGGCGAGGGCCGCCTGCCAATCGATGTCGACGCCGGTCTCGGCGGCCACCCTCGCCCAGTACTCGCGCGAGCCAATGGCGCCCGCGTCGTATTCGGCGCGATTTTGCCCGCGGTAGGCGGGAAGGAGGGCGTCCGGCTCAACCCCCACCGTTCTCGCCAGCGTTTCAAATGATGTGCGTGATTGTTCGGATATGAATAATCCGAAAAGATCGAACAGAAGCGCGTGCATGTACCCAGATTAATTGACATACAGTTTATTTGCATTAACCGTCCAACCAGTGCACACAACTTCACTTTTCGGCCGCCTTCCCCAAAGCGGCGACGGATTCGCCGAGCGCCCCGGCGACGGCGGCCGGATCCTCGCCCGCATCGACCTGCGCGAAGGCCTCCAGCAGGAGCACGCGGGTGAAGCCCGCCCACATGCGCGGATTCTCCACCCCCAGCTCCTCCCATTGTTCGCGGAGGAAATCATCGGCCATCGCGTGGATGTCGGCGACGTCCTCGGCGACGGCGGCGCGCTCGCCGCCCGCCCCGTCGGATCGGGCGGGGCTCCCGCGAGCGCGCATGAGGCTCATGAGCCAGCCGTGGGAAGACTCGTTCGACTGCCTGAGGCTGGCGACCGCAAACTGCCGAAGGCGGACGGCGGGCGGCGCCTCGGCGTCGACCTGCGAGAAGATCGCTTCGCGCCAGCGGGGGATGTAGCGGGCGAGCGTGAGCAGCCGCAGGTCGTCGACCGAATCGACGTACCGGTAGATCGAATTGCGGGCGATGCCGGCCTCAGCCGCCACGGCTGCGGCCGAAAGGGCGTCGGGGCCCGACTCGCGCAAAAGCCGTTCGGCAGCGTCGACGAGCTTCGTCTTGACGATCTCCCTGTGTTGGCGCACGGTGGGCGCGCTGATCTTCGGCACTGCCATCCCCCTTGGATCACTGCTTCGAGCATAATCGCCGCCCGCCGGAATCGCACGCCGCGGCCCCGTCACAGAGACGACGAGGGCCCGGGAGGTCACGCATCCCTCCCGGGCCTCGCGGTGCACGCAAACGCGCACGCGTCAGACTTCACGCACATCGGAGGGGAAGGAGACGTTCCCGACCCGAATGCCTGACGCACACATCCTGTCTCCCGAGTCTGCGGTGCCGACTGCGCGGCTGCGCCCGCCGGCAATTGAATTATACCTGAAATACCTACGTTTTCGAAGGTACTACTTGCCACAGATTAGGGTCATTCTATCCGTCGTTCTCCTTTTCCCACAGCGTCGAAGGGAAGCCAGCGCCTCACCTGCCCGCCTTCGCGTGTCTCATCGTGTTGAGCAACATGTTCACGGTCGCGGCCGACCGCTTCTCGCCCTTGACCATCACGTTGAGGTACGTTCCGTTGAACTCGACCACGTAAAGATAACGGAAGTCTCCCGATTCGGTTATGTGCCTGGCCCCGACGGCGGGGAGCCCGGCGATCGTCGTCCGCCCGAGGTACTCCCCCGAGGCGTCGTCGTCCTCCTTCGACGCCCATTGGTCGGCAAGGTCCTCACCCGAATGGTACTCTTCCTCGTCGCCGACTTCGAAAAGCAGCGACGCCCCTTTCGTCTCTATGCCGATGGCGTCTTCGTCGTCCTCGTTCCGCTCAGTCAACGTCATCTTGCTCGGCATCGGGAAGGAAATGACGCCGGACGGCGTCTGGAGGTTGTACTGGCCCCCCTTGACGCTCCCTCTGAGCTTGCCGTCGCGGCTGAGAACCGAAAGCCTCTCCTCTTGGGGGTCGCTTCCGGGCTGCGAGTCCGAGCGCCCGTCGCCCCCCACGCCGGCGACCATGTCCGAGCCGCCCGAGCCTTGAGGCCCCGCGAAGTTGAACGTCTCCGCCGCCTTGAGCAGCGCGTCGAACTCCTTCTGGGTGGGCGCCGCCACCGTGAGATTCCATACTCCGTCTTCGATCCGCAGGAGGTACACCCTGTTGAGATGGCCGACCCTCGTCTTCGCGTCGACGGCCACCGCCTTGACGTTGCCGAGGGACGCCGTCTGGACCGGCCTGACCGACGTCGAGCCGCGCGACTGGACGATCTTGGTCAGCTGCTCGGCGGTCGTGTTGGAGACGGCCGTCGTCGTCGGAAAGAGCGAGAGCTTGACGTTCGGGTTCGACGAGCTCTCCACGCCGGCCACCCCCGTTTCCGCATACGTGCGCTCAAAGACGCGCATCGACGGGCCGACGTTCATCGTCACCCTTCCCGATCCGGTGCCGACCGTGAGCACGCCGTTTGTGACGCTGGCCGAACCGAGGGGAAGGCCCTGCCCCTGGGGCTGGGCCCTCTTCGTCGCCGTCGCGGTGCGAGCGGGCGTCGGGGAGGGCGTGGGCGACGCCGTCCGCGTCGGCGTGGCGCTGACCCCCAAGGTGACCTCCTTTTCAGGCTCGGAAGCGCACGCGGTCAGGCACATCGCCGCCGCGAACACAACAACCGCGAGCCTAGGACGTCGCATCCTCGACCACCTGGAGAAGAGCCGGGACCTCGGTCTCCGCCTTGCCCGAGTTGACGACCAGCTGGATCATCACCCCGTTGACGTTGACGATGTATATCCGCGAAATCGTGCCGTTCGTAGACTTGACCAGAATGGCGCCGGCGGGATACCCCGCCACCTTCTGGACCTCGGGCACGGTCTTCATCTGCTCGATGTCCTTCATCCCGCCGTTCTCGCGCATCTTCGCCAGGATCTGCGTGGGATCGGTCGTGAACCCCTTGCTGTCGATGTAGAAGGAGACGTTGCGCCCGGAATTCTGCTGGTCTTCGAAGCCGAGCAGGCCTTCGGCGCTGGGCTTGGAGGGGACGAACCCGTCGGGCATCCGCATGACGATCTTCGCGCCGTTGACGTCCACCGTGTACGTCCGCCCGGACACGGTGGCCTTCAGGGGGCCGACGTGGCGCGAGGCGGCCGTGCTGGGCGAAGTTTTCGACCCCGCATTGACCGGTTTGAGCGCGCGAATGGTCTTGAGGAGCTCGTCGGCGGTCGCGGCGTCGGGGGCGTTGATCGTGGCCGACCACAGGTAGCCTTTGAAATCGGCGACGACGACGATCGCCACATACCCGGTTTGGATGGTCGCCTGGGCGGCGACGGCCTTGAAATCCCCCAGGTTTTGGATGTCGTGGCGGGCCTCGATGTTTGTGAACTGCTTCGTCCTGAGCGTTGCTGCGACGCTGTCGGCCGAGGGCAGCGTCGTCGCCGAAGACAAATGGGAAAACATGAGATTCGTCTTCGAATCGGAGGAAGACGTCAGCCCGACGAGCTTGACGTCTTCCTGTTTGGCCTTGCTCACCGCGTAGCCGTTCGGAGCCGTGAAGCCGACCCAGACCTTGCCTGTGAACAGGCGGAACTCCGAACCTTGGATTTCTGCCTCCCCCAAGGCCGCCTTGGGGTCCGTTCCGACCGTCGGGCCGTTGCTTTTGGCCGGGTGCGGCGAGGTGGGAGAAGGGGCGGGGCCCGCGGAGGTTGAAAGCGAACATGCTGGAAGGGCGACAAGCACAACAACGGCGAAGAAGATTCGCAGTCCTCTCATATGCCCTCCTGGAGACATTCAACTTTACGGCACGATAATAGGCGACCCCGCGCCGAAAATCGGCCCTCGGCAAGGGGTAACCCTGCCCATCGCCCCGTTCCTCGGAGCTGGGCGCAGGCCCCGACGACGGCGCGATCGGCGGCGGCAAGGGGCCAAGCGCCTGGAATGCCACGGCTTCCATGGGGAAGGCCCCTCATCGATCGGACAGAATACACATTACCCCGTGCTCGCGCTTATTTCAGGGGCGTTCATCCATTGACATTCCACGCTCCAAGTGCTTGTCTCCGACGGCGACGGAGCCGCAAAGCCGGGCCGGCCGGAAGGCGCCGTCAGGGCGCGGACGAGCCGCTCGGCGAATCCGCGCCCCCGTGGACCCAGATGTCGGTCGGAAGCTCGCCGGGCATCGAGGGGTTCCCCGTGGCGACGAAGGGCCTTTCGCGGTTTCGCAGATAGTCGTGGAGCGCCCCGAAGGCCCATTTGCCGAGCATGACGATGGACACAATGTTGATGAGCGCCATTCCCGTCATCGTCAGATCCGCGAAGTTCCAGACGAGCTTGAGCTCGGCGACGGATCCCAGCACGATCGAGACGATGACGATCGCCTTGAGGAGCTTGTCGCCCCACGCTTTGCCCTTCGTGAGAAAGTCCATATTGACCTCCGCGTAGGCAAAGTTGCCGATGACCGAAGAACCGGCGAAGACGCAGATGAGAATGACCATGACCGGGCCCGCCCACGACCCAAGCGTGGATTCGAGCGCAGCGATCGTCATGTCGGCGCCGGCCGGCTCGTCGGAAGAGGTCCAGTAGCGCTTGAGCGCCTCGGGATCGGCGTTGAACAGGATGAACGCGGTCGCCGAACACACGAGGATGGTGTCGACGAAGACGCCGGCTGACTGGATGAGGCCCTGCTTGGCCGGGTGCGTGACATGCGCGGTCGACGCCGCGTTCGGCGCCGAGCCCTCGCCCGCCTCGTTCGAGAACAGGCCGCGCCTGACGCCGTTCATCATCGCCGCGGTCATCGATCCGGCCACGCCTCCGAGCGTTTCGCGCAGTCCGAAGGCGTTTTCGACGATCAGGCTGAAGGTCGGGCCGACCTTGTCCAGGTTCATGAGCACGACGGCGACGGCGAGGCCGATGTACACGATCGCCATGAGCGGGGCGACGATCTCCGAGGCCTTCGCCACGGCCTTGAGGCCGCCGTAGACGATCGGCCCGCACAGGACCAGGAGGATTCCGGCCGTGATCCAGGGGTTCACGTCGAACTGCGTCTCGAGCGTGTTGGCGATTGTGTTCGCCTGAACCATCTCGTAGGAGATTCCGAACGAGCAGATGAGGAACAGCGCGAAGACGACCCCCCATTTGCGCGAGCCGAGCCCCCTCTGGATGTAAAAGGCCGGGCCGCCGCGGAAGGCGCCGTCGTGCCACCTGATCTTGAACAGCTGGGCGAGCGTGGCCTCGATGAAGGCGGTGGCCATCCCCAAAAAGGCGACGAGCCACATCCAGAAGACCGCGCCGGGCCCGCCCAGGGTGACGGCGATTGCGACGCCGGCGATGTTGCCCGTTCCGACCCGCGAGGCGATGCCGATCGCAAAGGCCTGGAAAGAGGAGATGCCGTCGCCGTCGACGTCCCGGGAGTCGAAGACCTGCTTGACCATCTGACCGAATAGGCGAATCTGCACGAAGCCGGTGCGAATCGTGAAGTAGATTCCGGCTCCGATGAGCATGACGATGAGTATGTGGGTTGTGATCCAGTTATTCGTCGTGGATATGAGCTCGGTCAGCTTGTTCATGCCGCCCTCCTAAAGACCGCCTGCGACGAGGAACGGTCGGCTCGCGCGATTTGAAAACCCAAGAGATATTACTAGAACATTACACGATTTGAAGAATCCGTTACCAAAAGTGACGTAAATCCGTGCCGACCGCAAAGAGCCGACCTTTTGGCCGCGAAATTTTATCAAAAAATGAGGCGTCACGCCTCGACTCCCCCCATGGGTATCATTGCCCATGCGACTATGGTCGTACGAGGCGGTACTATAGATGACGTAGTCAGCCACGGTTGATTGCGCGTGTGTGATAAGCCCACGTCAGCCTCCAATTACGACGTGGGCGACGAGGTCGCCGGTCGCCCAGCCGGGACCTCCGCCTCTTGGGTCTGCGCCTCCAATGGACCCGGAGATGAAGTGAGGCCCACCATGGCGGTGGGCCTCACTTTCTTTTTGCCTTTATCCCCGCCTGCGGGACCTGCGGGAGCCTTCGACGGCCTTTTGCCGCTGATTCGTCTGAAACTCTTCGTCGAGAAGCGTGAGGTCGTCGGCCGTGACGAGCTGGCTCGCCACCGCGTACTCCACGAGCCTCGCACGCCGATAGGTCGCGTGGACGCCCTTCCCTCCGCGCAGCCCGCGCACACCGAGCCTGTCCAGCTTCTCGCAGACGTTGTCGAGCTTGCGGTTGAACCGCGTCTGCGTCCACCCCAGACGCTGGGCGGCTTCCTCCGAGCGGGGAATGTCCGAGGGGCCGGTCCCCACCCGCCGCAGCCAGTTTTCGGCCAGGGCGAGGATGAGAAGGCGCTGGCTGGGCGTGAGCGTCACCTGGCCCATGGTCGTCTCGCCGACGTCGTCGCGCCCCGTGGACGAGACCTCGTACATCGTGTCGGGAACCGTCATGTCGATCTCATACGTCGTGGGGCCCGCGGTGAAGACGAGGCTCATGTTGTGCACGACGAGCGGAATCTGGCTTCCCGGGCCTATCCAGGATTGGAGCATTCCCGTGGTCTCGGCGACCGTCACGGCGATGCGCGAGCCGACGTTGCTGACCCACCACAGGCCGTTGTGCGACTCGATCACGAGGAAGTTTCGGTGGAGAAACGGATTGTCTTCAATCGCCAGGGTGCCGACGCGGCCGATCGTGAACGTGTCTCCCGGATCGATCTTGTAGACCTCGCCGCAGAACTCAATCTCGAGCGCCACACGCGCCTTCTGCGCGGGTTGCGCGACCGCAGCCGAGACCGCCTCGCTTTTAACATGTTGAGCCATCGATCCTCCTCCGTCTCCGGCATGACCCCGATATGGACCATTGTGTCAGGTATTGCTGTTAAACGGGAACAGCGCCGTCAATGAGAGATCCCTTATAGTGAGAGATAGGTTACTGTCCCGATGTCACAACGCATGCACTGACCGCCTTTGATTCGTTCGAAACCCCCACTCGCCTGACCTGAACCGTGATACACGTCTCGACAGGCCTGGCCGCCACGGTCACGCTCGTCTTCTCTGTGGCTTCGACTTTCCCCTCCCCCGCGGCGAACGGAGCCTTGTAGAGGTACATGTCGCCGTCGTGCGGGTCGGGATTCTCCCATGTGAACGTCACGCGCCCGTCTTTCACCGTCCCTTTGAGCTTTGTCACGCCCTGAGGCTGCTCCGCTCCGGGATCCATCTTCGTGGTTTCCGAGGCCGAGGGGGAAGGCTTGATGGTTTCGCCCTTGCCGCGGTTCATGAAATAGACCACGCTCAGCGCCACGACGAGGACGGCGACGGCCGCGATCGAGAATCGCGCGATCGGCTCGCGCAAAAAGGCCGCGAACTTTCGTTTGGCTCCGGGCGCCTCGGGCGGCGGGGCCTCCTCGGGCTCGTCGTCGCCGGCGGGCGCCCCGTAATACGAGTGGCGGCGGCCCGCGGAGGCAACGTCGGAGCTGTCGACGGCGAAAACGACCCCCGCTCCGCGATCGACCTCGATCGAATGCCGGCCGACCCGCCGAGGCACGTCGCGCGTGTTCTCGTCGTCGATCGGAGAGATGGTCCGCACCGCCTGGCGCGTCGCGTCCTCATCGACAGTGGAAGACTCCTGCCATTCCTCCCCCTCGCCCTGAACGTTCATGTCGGTCGGGCGCTGATGGAGCTGCTCGGCCTGGATGAACTGAAGGGCCGTCGCAAACTCCCGCACCGACTGGTAGCGCTGTTTGGGGTCCTTCGCCATGGCCGTGGCCAGGACCCTCTCAAGCTCGTCGGGGGCGTCGGTGCGCCCGGTCTTCGGCAGCGGGGAGCGCAAAACTCGATTGATGACGGCGATCTCCGAATTGTCGCCGTCGACGATCTCGAAGGGCGCGCGTCCGGCGACGAGGGTGTAGATCGTCGCGGCCAGAGAGTAGACGTCGACGGCGGGCGCGGCCTCCCCCTCGCCCGTCGCCTGCTCCGGCGGGGCCCAGGGAACGGAAAAGCCCTCGGCCTGAGTCGTGTCGCCCATCCGGGTCGCGATGCCGAAGTCCGTGAGCACCGGATGCTGATACGGAGTCATGAGGATGTTCGACGGCTTGATGTCGCGATGGACGATTCCCGCCCTGTGCAGCGTCTCGACCGCGCCGGCGATCTGTATGCCCACTTCGAGGGCGAATGTCACCGGCAGCGGGCGCATGCGCAAAAGCTTGCCCAGATGCGGCGGAGGGCAGTACTCCATGATGAGGTACATGCGGCCGTCTTCGGTCTCCCCGGCGCCGTGCACGGAGACGACGGAGGGGTGCGAGCTCATACGCGCCATGAGGTTTGCCTCCGCGCGGAAAGCCAGCTTCTGCTGCTCGGTCACGCCCCGCCGAAGCACCTTGATGGCAACCTCGCGGTGCGGAACCTGCTGATCGTACAGGTACACGTCGGCGAAGCCGCCGGACCCCAGATAGGACAGGTACCTGGCATTGGGAATCTTCGGCGGTGTGGCGGGGCGGCGGCCGGCCGACATCAGGCTCCCGACCTCGGACCGAGCATTTGGATGGTCACACCCTCGCCGATGTCGATGACGTCGCTGACCCTGAGGAAGAACGGCTCCGTCGGGCTGATGCGGATCGGCCGCTCATTCGGACGCAGGACGTACGTCCCGTTGTTCGAGTTCCTGTCGACGAGTCGAACGTCCCAGTTGTCGACGCGAATCTCGCAGTGGGTCCGCGAAATCTGCTGATCGGGGCTCGGGACGGGGACGAGGTGGGCGCGCGGACGCCCGGGCTCCGGGGCGGACGCCGGCTTGCGGCCGATGATGATGTCGGCGTCCAGAGGCACGTTGAGCCCCGTGGACACCCAGATCTCCCCGAGGGACGGGCGGGGGTACCAATTCGGCTCGCCTCCGAGCGGGCCGCTGCATATCCTGCACACCTTCCCGTGGGGCGGGTTGAGGTGGCCGTTTTGGCACAGCACGGCCAGGACCATCGCTTGAGGAGACTCCGCCTGAACGCGCTCCCGCTCCTGCGCGCTCTGTTCGCCGACGACCGTCTCCGCGTCGTAGTCCTCGGCGGAGGCCCCCTCCTCGGCGGCGACGCGGGGGAAGGAAGGCTCAAACGGCCGAGCCCCCTGCTCGCCGTCTCGGGGGGCCTCTTCCTGCGGCGGGCCGTCCCAGCCCGCCTGGCCCTCGACGGGCGCCTCCTCTTCGACGACGTCGCCCGCCGGCTCGGGCGCGGCAGGCTCCTCGGCCGAGGGGGCCTCGTCGGCGACCTCCCAGGGGCGGGGGCTGCGGCGGACGGGCTCCTCGGCGGGCTCGGCGGACTCTTCCGCCGCATCCGCCGACCCCTGTTCGAGGCCTTCTGCCGCCTCGACGGGGGAGAACGCGGCCTGGGCCGCGTCTTCGGACTCGTCCAACTGGTCGGCCATGGGGAAGCGGCTTTCGATCGGGAACCGCGGCTCCTCCTCGGGGGCGTCGCCCTCGGGCGCTTGATCGGCGGCCTCGCCGGCCGACGAGAGGTTCGCGGCGATCTCTTCGAGCTCTTCGGCGGGAATCGCCTCCTCCTCTTCGGGGGCGCCGTCTTCAGCGGCCGGGGTTTGAGCCGCGGGAGCCTCAGCCTCCCGGGGGGCGGAGGTCTCGGCCTCAACCGGGGCGGGTTCCTGCCACTCGGCTTTCTCTTCCTCGGCCTGAGCAGTGTGGAAGTCGCCGGGAACCGAGTCGATGAAGAACGGCGCCTCGGCGGACGGCTCCTCCGCCTCTTCCGAAGATTCGGCCGAGGCGACGTCGTCGGCGCCGTTGACGGCGTCGAGCGTGGGCTCGTCGAGCGGCATGCGCGTCTTTTCGAGGGCGTCAATTGGGTTGACGGGAAGGGGGCTCTCCTCCTTCGCCGCGCCGTCGGCCTCGACGGGCTCCTCCGAGGCGCCGGGCGCCTCTTGCGCCGCAGCCGCCTCGGCCCCCTGATCGGCGGCCCCGTAGCCGCCGGGAGCCGGCGAAGAGCCCGCGGCGCCGTATGCGGCCGCCTCCCTGGCGCGGGAATCCGCGGCGGCTCCGCGGATCTCGGGATGGCCGGGCACGAATGCGAGAAGAAGGGCGGAGGTCGCGGCGATGCCGTCGGCGAAGGGCAGCCCCTCCGCTCGGCCGACGCCGGCGCCGGGCCCGGCGTCGAGAACGAGGTCGGCCATGCGGTCAATGAAGGCCTCGTTCCAGGTCGGGGTCTCCATTCCGGTGCCCAGGACGTTTCCGTCCCTGTCGCACGCGCGGAAGGCCCCGCGAAGCGCGACTCGAAGATGCTCGTCTTCGGACACCGCGATGGCGAAAGCAGGGATCTGGCGCGACGGGCGCACGCCGAAGCCGAGGGCCTCCACGAGCTGCTGGAAGGTCGATCCTGAACGGATGGCCTCCCACAGCCACTCTGCCTGGCTTGGGGTGGCGCCTTGAACCATCATGGCTCCGTGAGGCGCGACGACGGCCAGAACGTCGCCGGATTTTGCCTGCGCACGTGTGATGTACATTCCTAACCCCTCCGGGGAACGGTGTCGTCGCCGACGATGCGGCGAGCGGCGGTAACGGTCTCTTCCTCAATATTGCCGCTTGGCCGCTGCGGACCACAATCCACGATGTCGACGACGACCACCGTGACGTTGTCCGAGCCGCCGGCGCCCAGAGCCTTCTGGACCAGCGTTTGCGCGGTCTCCTGCGGATCTTCCATGTATCGCGCCACCTCGCTGATCCTCTCGTTCGACACGACGGAGCTCAGGCCGTCCGAGCACAGGACGAAACGGTCTCCCATCGAGAGGGGCACAAGGAAGACGTCCGCACCCACGTCGCTTCCAGAATGCCCGCCGAGGGCGCGCGTGATGACGTTCCTGCGGCCCCAGTTGTTCCCGTCGGCCACTCCGGCGTCGATGAGCTCTTGGACCTCCGAATGGTCTTTCGTGACCTGGATGAACGCCATTCCGGACAGGTGGTAGGTGCGGGAGTCCCCGATGTTGAAGACGCGGGCGTACGGGAATCCGCCTTCGACGCCGAGGACGAGGCCCGTCAGCGTGGTCCCCGGGATCCCCGACTCGCTGGCGAGGCCGCGCACCGTCCTCGCCGCCAGGGCGATTCGCTCCTCGAGCTCGCCGGCGCTCACGAAGTCCCGGCCGTCAAGCGAGGCGAATGCGTCCACCGCCGTGCGGGAGGCGACCTCTCCGGCGCTGTGGCCGCCCATCCCGTCGGCCACCACGAACACCGGCGAGGAGGCAAAGAGGGAGTCCTCGTTCAGTTCCCGCATTCCTATGTCCGTCGCGAATCCGCAGCGGGCATACGCGTAAGGGTTCATTGGAACGTCACCCTCACGCGGCGCCCGCCGAAGACGACGCTCGCGCCGTCGGTGGCGAGCACGGGGTGGTTCGGCTGCACGGGGACCGGCTGGCCGTCCGGCGAGACGACGATGGTTCCGTTGGTCGATCTGAGATCGTCGACCCTGACGCCCCCAGGCATGAGGGTGAGCGCGACGTGGGTCTTGGAGACCGATTTCTGCAGGTCGGCCACGGGCATCGGCACGGCCGAGGGCCACGACGGGTCGACGACGGGGTTCCTTCCGAGCACCACGGTTCCCCTGAGGACGTGGGTCACGCCGTCGTCGAACATGAGGCGCACGGTGGCGGGCTCGCGGCTGCCGGCGACCCTCTCGATGATTCGGGTTTCGTCGAGGCTTCCCGCCCCGGCGCCCTCCGGGGCCTCGGCGGCTGCGGGGGGAGAGACCGCGTGGCGGGGCGAGCGCGCCGAACGCGACTGGCGCTGGGGGGAGTCCAAGGCGGGCGGAGAAGCCTCGGCGGCGGGAGAGATTCCGTACTCGTCGAGCTGCTCGGCGATCCGAGCCTGAGCTTGCGCCCGGTTGCTGCGGGCGCGCCTGGACATCCGGCCCTCCTCAGGATCGGGCGCTTGATTCTGAGGCGCGAACTGGGAGGTCTCCGGCGCGGGGTAGCCGGGGGCGTCGTGCCGCGGCCCGTAAGCCGCCTCCGGCGCGCTGTAAGCGGACTGTCCGTAAGCCGCCTCCGGCGCGCTGTAGGCTGACTGCCCGTACTCCGCAGGCGGAGCCTGACGCTGGTCGACGACCCTGGAGAAGCCGGGGCCGACCAGCCCTGGCGCCTGCGCGTAGGGATCGGCCGGCGGCTCGGCGGCCGACATTCCGGACGGAGCCCCCTGCAAAGGGGCGGCCATCGGCGATCCGGCCGACTGCGCCAGCTGGGCGCTCGCGGCGGAGGGGGCGCCGAATTCGTCGTCGTCCTCGATGGGGCGCCGCGTGTCGACGTAGATGATGCCTCCGACCCTGTCGAACCACGTGCGCCCGAAACGGTCGCTCGTGAAGTGAAGGATGAACGGGAGGCCGACGACGAGGGTCGCCAAAGTCACCGCGGCCTCGACGGCGTACTTCTGTATTGCGAGCACTCCGGCGTTGCCGCCGTCCCTCATTCGGACGGCCGCCACGCCGAGGGACGTCAGCCCCGGAAGAGTCCCCCTCTTGGCGACGTAGCAGCAGTTGCCCGCGATGAAAACGACGATCAGCCCCACGCACGCGACGTAAGGCATCGGCTTTTCGCCAGGCGGCGGGAAATCCGCGTCCACTATCGGTAGAGCCGAGGCTCCTAGCTCGGCCACAACGATGAGAAGGCTGAGGATCCGCGACGTGGTGCGACGCCGCTTGCCCGCTGGCTGATAGAACACCCTCTCATTACTCATGAGTTCCCTCTTTTTCATTAGGTCTCTTGGGAGGATATACCGACCCGGCGGATCCGCGCTCGCCTTGTTCATGGGGACTGCTAGCCTTGAAGGGCTTCACTCGCTTCCAGCGGCGCACCACGCCCGCCCGCGGAGGTTTCGACTTGCGGCGCGCGCCGAAGGATTTCAAGGAAAAACGCGACCTTCTGGCCGAGGCTCGACGGATGACGGACTTCGCCTCCTCCGCGCTTCGCCACGTCGCCGTCAAAGAAGTATCGCCAATATCACCGCTTCCGAAGACTGAGGCGTCGGCCCTGCGGGCCGTTTCTACGATGGGCACCGAATCGACCTCCGCTTTTCCTGCGGACGCCTTCTTCCCGGAGAGGGCCTTTGCGACCGCGTCCGTCACCGCGGACGCCTGCTCGCTGCGGGTCATCCGGGCGTCGACCGCCACCCGCCCGTCGCGGGCGACGTCGAGCACGTCCTCCCACGCTCCGGCGGCCCTCTCGTCGGGGCGGCCTTTCGTCCGCCGCCTGCGCGTGCGCAGCGCCTTCGCGGCGAGGACGGCGACGAAGGGGCCGACGACGAGCAGCGTGACGCCCAGCCCCGTCGCGATGTAGAAGAACCAGCGGGAGACCCCCGCGTCCTCGTCCTTCTTGCGGTCGTCGTCGTTTTGGTTGGTGGGGGTCAGCTCGACCGGCTGGTCGAGCGGATCGGGCGGCTGGATCACGATGGGCCGGGGGTTCGGCTTCGGTTTGGGCTCTTGAGTCTGCAGCTTCTTGTCTCGCGGCGGCGTCGGGTCGAACATCACCCACCCGTATCCGTCGAAGTTGATCTCGACCCACACGTGGGCGTCGCGGCCCTTGATGTTGATCGTTCCGTCCTTGTGGGAGTCGGGGTAGAAGCCCATGACGACGCGGGCGGGCATTCCCGCCGACCTCGCCATGAGGGCCATGGCGACGGCGTACTGCTCGTCGTCGCCCTGCATGTACTCGGCCTCCAAAAAGGCCTGGATCCTCTGGTTCCTGTGCCCCGGGCGCGAGGGAGACTGCTCGCCGCCCGCGTAGAACCCGTTGTTCTTCAGGTGCTGCTCGATTGCGCGGGCCTGCTGAATCGGGCTCATCGTCCCCTTGAGGATCTTCTGGGTCTTTGCGGCGACGGCGTTGGGCACGTTCGCATTCTCCTCCATCGGCACCGCCCCGAAGGCGTGGCCTTCGAGCTGCCTGTCCGACGGGGCGGGCCGGACGAGGTCGACGATCCTGTACGAGTCCCCCTCCCTCAGAGGCGTGACGGTCAGAGCCGTCTGCTCCGAGGGCGAGTAGTAGAGGTCGTCTTGGAGCTTCTTGGCCCGGTCGCCCGCGAATTTCAGGTGGGTGAGAAGGCCTCCTCCCGGAACCCACACGCCCGAGTACTTGCCCACCGAAATCGAAAGCCCGCTGGGACGGGACTTGGCGGGCGGGTTCTCGAGGGAGACGTCCGGGCCGATGCGCCGGAAGCCCTTTTTCGGGTCCGTCGAGACGTTGTAGACGATCCCGTCGTAGACGTCGAGGGTGGCCAGGCGCACCCGCTCGTCCTTCTTCAGCCCCGCAACGGAGAAAAGGGTCTCGCTCGCATGCTGGTCGTTGTACGAGCGGAAATCGGACAGAGGCGACGGGTACTCGCGCACATTGAGCGGCGGGACGACGTGGTCGCGCACGGCGTACCGCGCCTGCGAGTCCGTGAGCGCGGGAGCGAGCGCGAGCGCCGCCACGGCGCCCGCCCCCGCGAGCGCAAAGGCCCCGTTTCGGCGCCGTCGGCTCGCCTTCTCCCCCGCCTCCGCGGCGGAGACCGCCACGACTCTGCGCCTTTCTATGACGCGCGAACACCAGACGAGGCCGATCAGGCCCACGGTCACTCCGATCCACCGGGCCAGAGGCGCCTGCCTCGAGCCGAAGAGGATTCCCAGAATCACGACCAGCCCGACGGGAATGACGCCCCACTCGGGCCGCGAAGTGCGCAGCGCCAGCGAGCCGCATATGAGCGCCGCGACGAGGCACGCGAAGTAAGGCAGGACGGTCGGCCCCACGAAGGCCGCCGCGGGCGGGGTGAGCGTGAGAAGGTCCTTCCACCCCTTGATGGTCTGCACCATGAGCATCTGCAGAGCCTCGGAGTTCGGCAGCCACCCCGCGGCGGCCACGGGCCGCAAGGCGATCGCCCCGCCGAACAGCAGGTAGCATGCGACGCCGAAAACGGCCGTGAGCCACGGCGTGAGGCGGGCCGCGCAACCGACCCAGGCGACGGCCACGCCCACGGCGATGCCGCCGAGGGCCGCGACGTATCCGCTGAGGTCGCCGAAAACCGGCCCCCACGTCATGCTCGCGGCGACGAGCATGACGACGAGGACGCCGAGGTCCATGTAGCGCAGGCGGCTTGCGGGCATCAGGCCACCGCCTTGCGCAGAGCCAGGGGCAGGTCGTCCAGCCGGGGGACGGTCACAAGCGGCAGGCCGGCGATGAGCGAGCGCGCCGTTTTGCCCCGCTCGTCTGCCCGGAGCGCGAATGTGCGGGCGTTGACGGGGAGGATCGCGTAGCCGCTGTGGATTTCGGCGACGTCGACGAGGGACCCCGTGACCAGGGCGATGACGCTAGCGTTGGGGGCCTTGTCCATCGCGACTCGGGCGAGCTCGCGCAGGCGGGCGACGCCGGGGCGGGCGTCCAGAAGGGTCAGGCCGTCGAGGAAGGGCCTGGGCGAGCTCGTCGGAAGCGGGCCGAGCTGGCTGACGAAGCTCAGCTCCCTGCGCTCGCGCAGGACCGCCGCCCCGATCGAGGCGGCCACGCTGACGCCAAGCTCGTACTCGCTTTCCGAGGCCCATGACCGGGCGTCGTCGTCGAAGACGATGAGCAGGTGGGCCCTTCGGGTCTCCTCGAATTGGCGGACCATGAGCCTGCCCGTGCGCGCAGTCGTCTTCCAGTGGACGTTGCGCCGGTCGTCGCCCGGGATGTAGTCCCGCAGGGCGTGGAAGGCGACGTCGTTGGAGGAAAGGTCGTGGGTCGCGGCGCCCTCGATGTCGCGGATAAACCCTATGGAAGACGAGCCCACGTTGACGGTTTTGGGGTGGACGTAGAGGTCTTGGCGTTCCACCCACACCTGTTCGCGGCGCAGCAGGCCGAGCCCGTCGCCGCGCACGGACCTGACCGGCCCGACCGGGATCACCCCCCGACGATGCGTGGGAATCGTGAAGATTTCGTTGAACGCGCGGTCTCCGGAGAGGATCGGGATCCCGAATTGCGCGACCGTCGCGCCCACGGGCACCTCGACGACCGACGACGGGCAGGGCCGAGCCGCCGTGTTGGCGACCGTCAGCTCTCCGACGGCCGTTTCACCCGAGACGACGCGGCTGGAGGCGAGCGTCAGATCGACCTTGTAGGAGACCTTTCCTATCGTCCACGCCACGGCGGCGATCCACGCGACGCCCAAGAGCACCGCCAGGCAGACGAGCTCCATCCAGTCGCGCTGGCGGCCGTAGTGCCAGGCGAGGACCGCCAAGGCGAGCACGGTCCAGCCGAAACCGGTGACGACCCTGAGCACGGGGATCGCACGGCGGACTCCGGGCAGCCCGGACGCCCGCTCGCCCAGGCGGCGCAGCGCCTGGGCGGCCGCTCGCCGCAGACGGGAAGCGCCCGCCCTGAGGGGACGGCGGGCCCCCGATTCCTTCACATGCAGAAAGGCCATCCTATTTGCGCAGCGTCGGCGCGGGCACCTCTTCCAGGGCGCGCTCGACGACAGCCTCTCTGGTCGCCCCCGCGAACTCGGCGTCGGGGTCGAGGACGAGCCTGTGATCCCACACAACGTGGGCCAAGGCCTTGACGTCGTCGGGGAGGACGTAGTTCCGGCCCTGTGAAAGGGCCCACACGCGGACGGCGCGAACCATCGAGATCGCGCCGCGCGTGGAGACTCCGACCCGCACGTCCTTCGACGCGCGGGTGGCCTCGACGAGGTTCTGGACATAGCCGAGCACCGCTTCGCTGGCGAAGTTGTTCGCCGCCCGGCGCGACATCTCGTCGACCGCGCTGGTTGAAATCACGGGAGGGAGGTCCTTCGAACGGTCCGGCGAGGCCGCGCCCTTGAGGATCTCCACTCCCGCGGCGTTCTGGGGGTATCCGACGGAGGTCTTGACGAGGAAGCGATCGAGCTGCGCCTCGGGCAGCGGGTAGGTTCCGGCCTGCTCCACGGGATTCTGCGTGGCGATCACCATGAAGGGGCGCCCGGTCTCGTGGGCCACGCCGTCGACCGTCACGCGGGACTCCTCCATGACCTCCAAAAGCGCGGACTGGGTTTTGGGCGAGGCGCGGTTGATCTCGTCGGCGAGGACGATCGAGGCGAAGATCGGCCCCTTGTGGAAGTTCCATTCGCCGGTTTTCTGGTCGTAGATCGTCACGCCCGTGATGTCGGACGGAAGAAGGTCCGGGGTGAACTGGATGCGCGAATGGGTGCCCTGGACGGTAGCCGCGATCGACCTGGCGAGAGCCGTTTTTCCGGTCCCCGGGGCGTCTTCGAGAAGCAGGTGGCCCCCCGCGAACATCGCCGTGAGGGCGAGGCGGATGACGTCGTCCTTGCCCAGAAGCGCGCGGCCGACGTTGCTGACGATTCTCCCGAACGTCTCCGCGAACCACGCGGCGTTCTGCTCGGTCACCTGTTCTTGTTGCTGAGTCATGTTCTTCCTGTCGATCTCTTTCGCGCTTTCTCACGCCCGCAGCGTGCGGAACGCGGCGGGTTCGGGCGGCAGAGCGAGGGCCTCCTGCGGGAGGCGCCCGCCCAGCGCGCCTCCCGGATCGGAGCGCCAGGCAACTGAGTACATGCCCACGCGCTCGCCCGGCATGAGGTCGTTGCAGCGCTCGTCGCTGTCAATCTCTTGCGGGGAGGACTGCCTGACCCTGATGCAGTACCTGACCGGCCTCAGCCCGACGTCGTCGATCTTCACCGAGTTCTTCGAGAAATCGACGGACTTCGACTTCTTGATGCCGCTTCCCGTTATGGTGTATTCGCCGGAGGACCCGTTGTGCGAGCCTCCGCTCCACGTGCAGACGACGTCGTCGTCGCCGGGCTCCTCCCAACCGCAGGAGAACGTGTCCGGCGGCGTCGGCTTGCCGTAGGGGACGACGGCGTTGGACGAGGAGACGAGGCTCGTGCGGTTCTCCGAGACGGTGCGGGCCCGGAACTGAAGCTTGACGCTCTGTCCGTTGGGCAGGCCGCGAACGACCTGGCCCCCGCCGTTGATCCGGTTCCAGGAGCCTCCGCCGTTGGTCGAATACTCGTAGACGAGCTCGGACTCCCTCCAGCCGTTGGTCGCGGACCCGCGGGGCGCGTTCGTGATGCTCACCTCGCCCGAGGTTCCCGTCGCCTCGATGCGGCCTCCCGCGGGCGCGCTGAGCGACCCCAGGATCCGAACGGAGCCGGCGTTTGCGGACGTGGACGAGTTCGGGTTCTTGCTGTTGTAGGCCGTGACGGTGAAGCTCACGGGCTGGCTCGAGTAGGCGATGTCCATGACCACCGAATTCTTGTTGCCCGCGACCGTCACGTTCTCCCCCGTGCTCGCCTGCACGGTGTAGGACTCGATCGCTCTGCCGTTGCTCGGCGCGCTCGTCCAGCGGACGGTCGCCTGGCCCTTGCCGTCGCTGCCCGATTTGTTCACCGACGTGTTCTCGACATTCGCCGAGAAGGCGCCGGGGCGGCCGAAGGGCGTGACGGGGGCCGAGGGCGCGGACGGCTCGGACTTCCCCTGCCTGTTCGTCGCCACGAGGGTCGCTTGAACCGAAGTCCCGTTGGGGACCCGGACGGTCGCCGACGTCGCGCCTGGGGCAAGCTGCACAGACTGCCCCGGGGTGACGTTGAGCGTGAGGGCCGTCACCGGGCTGCCGTCGGAAGACACGCGGTTCCACGAGAAGGTGACGCTTCCGTCGCCGGGAGTCGCCGTCAGGCCCGCCGGCCGGTTGGGCACGATGTCCATGAGCACGGGCGCCGACCGCGTGGGAGTCGAAGCGCCGACGGCGTTGTACGCCGTGACCTCGAATACGTGGTCGATGCCGAGAGTCCGCCCGTCCAGCTGGCATTGGGTGACCGCGCCGCAATGCTTCTCATCGCCCTGCGTCACGTCGCGGACCACGACGTCGGTCACGGGCGAGCCGTTGAAGTCGATGACCTTCCACATGACCGTCGCGGAGTTCTTGTTGGTCACCCGCGCGCCGAGGATCTGCACCGGAGACGGCTTGCCCAAAACCGAGAGCTTGAACTGGCCGCGCACCGACCTTTCGGGCAGCCCCGTCGCGTCCATGAGCTGGTAGGAGACGTAAATCTCCCCCGTCACGTCGGGCGGAATCGACACGGAGACGACGGTTCCCGAGGAGGAGGCCTTGACTCCCCCGACCTTGCTCGAGACCGTCGGCTGGCCGGCTATCGACAGGGGCTTGTCCGGGAAGGGGTTGACGGCGAACTTGGACACGTCGACCTTCACCGTGCTCCCCGCCTTCACGGTCTCCTCGTAGGAGGCGACCTGGATGAGCGGCCTGTCCGTCTTGACGATCGTCACGGGAACCTGGCCCTTGACCGAATTGTGCCCGTCGCTGATGGACACCTCCACGGCCCCCGCGGAGCCCGGCTGCGAATCGGCGTCGGCCTTGACCGAGAGCACGGACCCGGAGACCTTGGCGTCGATCCCCTTCGGAGCCTTGACCACCTTGTACGTGAAGTCCTTCGGATCGTCGCCCCGGTCTTGGTCGGTCGTCATCGCCGCCAGGTTCGCCGAAACGGGCTTCGTCGATCCGGCCTCGACCTGCACGGGCGTCGGCGTGAACTCCGGCGGACGGTTGCCGGACGGCTTGACCTCGACCGGAAGCTGCAGGGTTCTCACCAGGCCGCTGCCGTCGTTGCGGTCCTTTCCGTCCGTGACCTCGAGGGTGATCATCGTCGGGCCGGAAAAGTCCGGCTGCGAGGTGAAGGTGATCGTCCGATCGTCCGTGTAGAGGGGGTCGCCGTTCCATCCGACAGAGGCGGCCACCTTGCTGGGGTCGGTCATGATGACGGACCTGCCCGAGCGCGTGAGGATGTAGTCGTTGATTTTGATCTTCTTCGGCTTTCCGGCCTCGGCGACGATCGTCTTCGACGTGTCGACGACGGGCTCGGTCTGCCTGGCCGGGGGCACGCGCACGACGGCGGCCGATTCCATCCCCGTCGAATCCTTGACTTTGTAGAGGACGATCCGCGCCTTGTCGGAGGTCTTGATGGTCAAGGACTTGTCGGAGTTGACGGTCACGCCCTCGTCGTCGGACTCGACCTTCTCGTCGTAGACGTCGCCGTCGGGGTCGGTGTCGTTGGCGAGCACGTCGACCCTCACCTTGTCCTTGCCGAAGGCCTTGTCCCGGCTCACCGAATCGTCGCGGGCGATGGGCGCGAGCGCGGGGGCGTCGGGCGAGACGTTGACCGTCAGCAGGCCCTCCGCGAATCCGCCCCTGCCGTCGGTTATCCGGTAAGAGACGGGATAGGACCCCGCCGTTTTGGGCGTTTTGACGATGACCTCGTTGCGGCGCTCGGAGACTTTGAGGCCCTTGGCCCTGCTCTTGGCCGAACCGGCCACGAGCTTCGGCGTGTCGCCGCTGTCGGGGTCCGAGTCGTTCTGCGTCACGGGCACCGACACCTTCGTCCCGGGCCGCACCCGGACCTGGTCGGAAACCGCGTTGGGCGGCTGGTTTGTCTTGGGCGCCGGAACCACGCCCACGCGCACTCTGGCCGTCGCCGTCTTCCCGTACGCGTCGCGCACGATGTACTGGAAGCTGTCGGTTCCGGGCTTGCCCGCCGTGTACTTCAGAGAGTCGCCGCCGACCTCCACCAGGCCGAGCTTCGGCGATTCGCCCGGGCCGACGAGCTCGACCGAGTCGCCCTCGGGGTCGATCCCGTCGAGCGGGACCGTTATATTCAGCTTTTCGCCGACGACGGCGCGGGCCGTGATGTTCTTCGGTATGGGCGGGCTGTCCTTCTCGGCGTCGGCGGCCGTGACGGTGATGTTGACGGTGGCCGACTCCGTGTGGCCAAGGGAGTCTTGGACCGTGTACACGACCTTCACCGAGCCGGGCTTCTTCCCCGCCCTGAAGCGAACGACGTTGTCGGAGAGGAAGACCTCCCCCTGATCCTTCTCGGCGTTCGACTGCAGGTTCGGCAGCACGGTCATCTTGAGGTTGCCGGGGGACCTGTCGTTCGCCAGCACGCGCACCGATCCGACGTCTCCGGCCCGGACGACGAGCTGGTCGTCGGCGAGCACGGGCGGCGCCTGCGCGTCCGCGGCGGGCACGGGAATGACTTTGACCCGGCCGGTCGCGGTCTGGCTTCCGTTGGAGACGGTGTACGTGAAGGTTTCGGGGGCGTCCAGCCCGGCCGGCGCGCTGACCCTGGCATGCTCGTGGTTGTACGGAGAGACGACGAGCTTGGACCCCGGCTCAGTCTGGACGGACTGGAGCGTGAGCACGCCTCCGCCGGGGTCGGAGTCGTTGGTCAGCACGTCGACGAGGCTCTGGCCTCCGGCCGGCAGCATCGCGATGTCGTTCTCGGCGATCGGCGTCGAGTTGGCGTCGCGCTCGACAGCTTCGACGCGGATGATCCCCATCGACGACGTCGGCCCGTCCGAGACGAAGTACGTCTGGTAGTAGGTGCCCGGCTTGGACGCAGAGACCGTCACGGTGCTCTGATCCGAGGAGGCCTTGGCGGTCAGGCCCTGGGGGCTCGGGCCGAGGCTCACGAGCTTGAGGGAGTCGCCGTTGGCGTCCGTGTCGTTGGCCAGCGGGTCCACCGTGGTCGATTCGCCGGCCACGACGCGCACGAGGTCGCCGTTGGCCCTGGGGGGCTGATTGACGCCGTCGGTCACTTCGACGACGACGGAGCCGTTTGTGTCCGCCTGTCCGTCCGAGACGACGAGGTTAACGTTGCGCACGCCCGCCCCCTGGCCGAGGTCGGAGATGGAGACGGATCCGGTCTCCCGGAACGAGGCGTTCAGCCCTTTCGTTCCGGCGGCGCTCTTGAGGTAGATCTGGTCGCCGTCGGGATCGATCCAATCCCCGAGCACCTGAAGGGTCGTCGTGCCGCCTGAGGAGAGCTTGGCGCTCGTATTGATCCTTTGCACGGGCGGGGCGTTCTGGCTGAACGGATGGACGGAGACGCTCACCGTCGCGGTCGCCTTGCCCCCGCGCCCGTCGTCGGCCTCGTACGTGAAGGAGGTCGATCCGCTCGCCCCTTCGGGCACGTCGATCTGCAGAGCCTGCCCGTTGCGCCCCGGCCGGACGGTCCCGAAGGACGGCTGGCTGAGCGCCTTGACCGTCAGGATGTCCCCGTCCTCGTCGTTGTCGTTGAAAGTCACGGGCAGCGTCGTCGAGCGCCCGGGCCGGACGCCGAAGGAGTCGTTCTCCGCCTTCGGCGGGTGGTTCTCATCCGTCCTGTTGGGGTCTTGCTGCTGGGTGTTGAGGTCGGAGCTGTCTTCCTTCTTGTCGTCGTCGACGTCCTCGCTCTGGTTGATGTTGTTCCAGTCGTTGACCAGAACCATGTCTTTGTCGGGAAGCCACACGTTGCCGTTGGCCACGTCGTTGAGGGCGATGATCTTCCTGTTTGTGCGGAAGCGCACGCTCTTGCTCGCCTCGAGTTTCTCGGCGGGGCGCGAGACGTCGTCGGCGTTGCCGTCGCAGTCTCTCACAAAACGGCCGGTGTTGGCCCACGCCGCGTAAGCGCACCCCTGGTGGAGCACCGGAGGCGCCGCGTTTCCCCGCGCGTTCGGGTTGTCCGGGTCGGCGGCCTTCTGCGTGACGGCGCCGTCCTCGAGGGAGACGCGGTACAGCGACGTCGACGAAGCCACAAGCGCGTCCGACGACTTCGGCCCCGGCTCTTGGAGGCGCAAACCGTTGCTGTCGCCGAGCGAGACGAGCTTGCCGTCGGGAAGCAGGAGCCTGCCCGAGTCGGGGTCGAGCACCACAGGCTTGTCTCCGACCGAGCTGATCTGGAGCCCCTTGACCGAGGCGAGTTCGTCCGGGAGTTTGTGCTCGATCCGCGTGAAGGCCGAGCCCTCGGCCTTCATCGTGCGCAGGACCCTCTCCTTGGCCGAGACGACGTGGACGGACCCGTCCTTGCCCACGGCCATCGTTCCGTCCTTGACCCCTTCGGTCGTCGGCTCCGCGGCCTCGGGCGAGAAGCTGGGAAGCGACTTGGGGTCCGTCGTCCAGACCTTTCCGGCCTTCGAGTCGATGAGCCCGATCGTGCCGCCGCCCAGCCCGACGCCGTCGACCGTTCCGAGTTGCTGCTCCGTGCCGATGAGGGACTTGGCCGGATCGACTGTCGCGAGTGTCCCGGCCTCCATGTTGCGGTAGAGAACCGTGTCCTCTTCTTGGAGCACGTCGAATTTGTCGGTCTTCGTCCTGTCGGAGGCGTCGATCGATTGTGAGGGGTAATTCACATGGCCTAGCATGCGCGAACTCTGGTTCGTGACCCACACGCCGCCGTCGTTCAGGGAGAGCTCGGCTCTGTCGATGCCCTGGGACGCGGCGATGGCCGCTCCGTAGGCGAGAAGGATCGCCGCAGTCGCCCCGGTTGAGACCAGACGCTGGGCACGCTTCGAAAGCCCGCGGCGGCGGCGCCTGGGCCTCGGGGCATCGCGTGTAAGGTCGCGTGAACGCGGCAAAGACATCCTTTTACCTCCTATTGGATGTTCCGTGCGCGGGTGGCGTGTGGGAGGAACCCACGCACGGCTGAGGCGCCTCGCCCCCTTCGATTGTTCGAACAGCGCGAGGAACCCCGCTGTTCAAAATATATTGCCTTTTGCCCTAGCTTCCAAGACGCCTTCCCCCGCTTTCGCGAGTGCAGCGCTCGCGGCCCCGACCGAGCGTCGCCCCGCACCCCTCGCCACTCACCCCCGCACCGCCGTCCTCACAGCCCCCGGCCTCCTCACCCCGCGCATCGCTCCGCCAGCCGGTCAACCTCAACGGACGCACGTTCAGATTTCGCACGCTTGCGCGCCAAAACGTTCTCAAAGCGGAATGATTTGGCCTAAACACAAGGAAATGCGGCCTTTTCCTTGACTCCCGCCTCGCTCGCCTCGGCTTCCGCCCCGATCGCGCGGAACGAACAGGTGGGCTTTTGCCGTCATTTCGGGAGAGAATGACCGCATGGGTTTCATCGACTGGGCATTCGACGTCGCGGCGGCGCACCCCGACTTGACGGGCGCGCTCATCGACGTCGACGGCGAATGGCTTGACATCCTGCTTCCCGACGGCCGCACGTTCCGCTTTCGCCCCGGCCAAATGATCGACGGATCGAAGCCCGAACCCGTCCGCCGCAAGCTCCTCGACCGCCTCATCTCCATCGGCGTCGCCCGCGCCGAGTCCGCGCCCGCCGAGTCCGCGCCCGCCGAGTCCGCCTTTCCCGCGTCCGGATCTCCCGCGTCTTCGAATCCCGGTTCGAGCGCGCCCGGGATCGACGCAGCCTCCGACCGATCCTCGGGCCCCGAATCTTTCGACGAGGACCCGCCGGAGGACGAGCCCTCCGCCGTCGCAGCAGAACGCCTTGAACCGTTGGACACAAGCAGCGGAGAGTCCGTTTTGGCCCACATCATGCCGATCGTGCGCAGCGCCGACTACTTCGTCGCCTCCCACGACCACGCCCGCGACGACTCGATGATCTACGTCCCCCTCACTTCTTTCGTGGGCGCGGGCATCGCGATCGACGGCCGCGACCTCATCACGCCCATGTACTTCTCCGACGCCGAACGGCTGGGGCTTCCCACCGACATCGTCGGTTTCTTCCAGCAGGCGCTCATGCACCTGCGGACCTCCGACTTGGCCAACGGCCAGCCTTCCGTGCAGGTCCAGCCGGGAACTCTCGCGGGAGCGCAGATTTTCGAGTTCGCCGGCCCTCCCAGCTATCAAAGCTCGTGGTTCATGGACGTCGAAATGGCACTCACCGTGGCCGAGTCGCTCAGTTCAGTCCACGACGACGGCCTCGCCCTGTTCGTTCCCGCCTCGCGCGACCTGGCGTTCGTGGTGATGGCCGACGATCCGCATCTCGCCCCGCTGTTTCAGTATCTTTCGCGGGCCACGACAGACGCAGAATCGATCTACCCGCTTCCGCACGTGGTGACCGGCGACGGATGGAGCGAGTGGATTCCGATGAACGACCACCCCGCCGCCCGAATCCTCTCCAAGATCCGCGCGCGCTCGCGGGCGGCGATCTACAGCGTGCAGGAACGCGAGATGCGCACATGGCCCAATGACTTCGGAAAGCTGGCGCCGTTTGAAGTAATTCGCGACGGCGCTCTGACCTCCTCCGCGACCCGCTGGACGTCCCTCGACGGCTTCGGATCCGTTCCCGACGCCGAGTACATCGACTTCGTGCGCCAAAGGTCTCCCCATCCGTGGGACGCTGAGACGTCCGACCGCGTGCGGCTCCGAACCCAGGTGGCCCGCGACGTCTGGCACGAGGGCATGTCCCCCATGCACAATGTGTGGCCCCCGCGCTGGAATGTCGCCGGCTTTCCCGACGACGCCCAGATGGCCGCCCTCAAGGAAGCCTCAACCCGCGAGTTCTAAGCGGAGCGCATGGCTCCGCGGCCCGCTAAGTCCCTAGCCCATGCTTCTCCCCCGCTTTCCTGCGTAGAACCGGCCAAGGGTCTCCTCCTTGAAGTCCGCGTAGTCGCCCGCCTCGATTGCCGCGCGGATCCCGTCGACGAGCCGCACGGTGAAGTGCTCATTGTGGATCGTCGCGAGTGTGGAGAAGAACATCTCCTTGGCTTTGTACAGATGGTGGAGGTACGCGCGCGAGTAGTGCGTGCACGTGTAACAGCCGCATCCGAGCACGAGCGGATTGAAATCGCGTCTGAACTGGGCGCGCGTGAGATTGAATCTCCCGTCCGGCGAGTAAATCGCGGCGTTGCGGGCAACGCGCGAAGGGTTGACGCAGTCGAACGTGTCGGCCCCGGCCTCCACCGCCGCGAAGAGATCGTCCGGCTCGGAGATCCCAAGAAGGTGGCGCGCCCGGTCTTCGGGCAGTTCCTGCGAGACCCACCCGACGATCGTCCCCAGATTCTCCTTCTCCAGCGCCCCTCCGATGCCAAAGCCGTCGAATCTCTGCCCGTCCGCTTCCATCCCGCCGAGGTCGCGGGCGGCCTTTCGCCGCAGATCCTCGTATTGGGCGCCTTGGACAACCCCGAAGAGCTGCTGGTAGGGCTTGCCTTCGCGTTCGGCCGTCAGTGCGCGATGGGCCGCCAGACACCGCAGCGCCCATCGCCTCGTGCGTTCGAGGGCCTCCTCCTGGTAGGCGCGGGAGTTGAGCAGCGTCGTCAGCTCGTCGAAGGCGAAGATCACATCCGCTCCAAGCTCATGTTGGATGCGCATTGAGACTTCGGGCGTGAATCGGTGGCGACTTCCGTCGAGGTGGGATCGGAACCACACGCCGTCGTCGTCGACGTCGGCCAGGCGTTCCTTCGACGGCGCCACCGTCCTGTCGGCGTGCGACAAACCCGAGAACTCCTCGGAAAGCACCTTCTTGAAGCCTGACCCCAGAGACAGGACCTGAAACCCGCCCGAGTCGGTGAACGTCGGACCGCGCCAGTTCATGAACTTCCCGAGCCCGCCGGCTTCGTCGACGATGTCGGAGCCCGGCTGCAGGTACAAGTGATAGGCGTTGGCGAGCACGGCCTGCGCGCCGACGTCGGCAATCGCCTCGGGCGCCACTGCCTTGACCGTGGCTTTGGTTCCGACCGGAACGAAGGCAGGCGTGGCAATCTCGCCGTGCGGGGTGGCAAGCACTCCCGTGCGGGCAAGCGGGTGGGCGTCTAAGCGGGTTCGAATCTCAAACGTCATCTCTTAATCTCCTTGCCGTCGGCCTCCGAAACCCGCTCTTCAGCGGAAGATTCTGCGTACGCGGGATCCGTCTTCTTGACGAATCCGATGACGGCGTAGGTCAGCGGCAGGAAAACGGCTTCGACGCCGACTTTGTAGGCGAAACCGACGAGCATGAGGTTGAGGATCGTGGCCCATCCGGCGTTCCCTGCCCACGCGATGAGGCAGAAGACGGCGGTGTCGGCGGCCTCTCCCACCACGGTCGATCCGAGCAGGCGCGCCCACAGGCGTTTCTCTCCGAAGGCCTTTTTGATCTTGACGAGCACAAGGGAGTTGAGGAGCTGGCCCGCGAGGTATCCCAGCAGCGAAGCGACGACGAAGCGCGGCACTTGGCCGAGAACCGCTTCGAAGGCCGCCTGGTTCTTGTAGTCGGGGTCGGCAGGCGCGATCTGAACGAGCCAGAAAGTCAAAGACGCCAGAATCTGAACGACGAATCCGGTGACGATGACTCTGCGCGCCAGCTGAAAACCGTAGACTTCGGAGAGGACGTCGCCGAGGATGTATGTCAGCGGGAAGAGGATGGCTCCGCCGTCGAACACCAGGTGCCACGAGAGGCCTCCGACGGCTACGTCCACGCCGATGAGTTTCGTGGCGGCGATATTGGACAACAAAAGGAATGCGACGAAGCACACTGCAACGATGTCGAAGTGTCCTCGGCGGACATGACGGTGGCTCACGGAGAACTCCTTTAGACAGGTCTTTCAGCGCAGTTCGCCCCGTGCTGCCACCACGGAGGCCGGTTTGAAACCGAGACGTCGAATCGCTCCGCCGTCCTCGTAGAGTGTAGCGCCGCACGCGCCCGACGCGAAGCCCAAACCCGCGATCGGCGTATGTTCAATCGTCTTTCGCGCTCCATTTTCACACCCCGTGCCTTCGCGTTCCAATGACTGTTCCGTCTGGCCGGGTGAAGATGAATCCACCGTCGTGGTGGGCGATCGTTGTCATCTCCCGATGGACGAGGGCATGGTGATGCCAGCACAGCAGGACGGCGTTGGCCAAGTCCGTTGCGCCTCCCCCTCTCCAAGGCAAGGCATGGTGTATCTGGCCGTGGGCGATTGTCTCCGAGCACCCCGGGTACCGACAGGTCCGATCCCTGGCGATTACAGCGCGAGTCTGCCCAGGCGTGAACAAACGCTTGCTTCGCCCCGCGTCGAGAACTTCCCCGGTCGCAGAGAACACGATGCGGCCAGCCGAAGAATCGCATGTCAGCCTGGCAAGCTGAGTCATCGACAGTGCGGTCCCGTCGTCAAAAGCGGCCGGCTCCGCTCCAACCAAAGCTTTCAGATCGATTGCAGAGGGAATGACCGCCAGGAGGGGCCCAAGCTTCTTCCGTTGCCAGCGAACCTTTTCTAGGCACGCGCCGGCCCGCCCCTGCCCGCCGGTCTCGACGCACCGCCTCGAAGCATCGGGGCTCACGCCGTCATCGGTCCGGTCTGTTTCGGCGGCCCCGACGCCGCCCGCGTCGACGCCTCCGGTCGCCGCGACGTCGCTTTTGAACATCGAGAGCGAGCCCTCCGAAGAATCGTTTGCGTCGAGGGCAGGACAGCCATCGGCGGCGCCTTCCAAGCGCATGAGAGTCGCCAGGGGAACATGAACCGACAAATGCGGGCGGATGCGAGCCCCTGCGGCCAGAGTCCCCTCGTCAAGGCGGGCACTGGCAAGCTCAACAAGGGCGCCGGCGCGCCGTTCCGGAAGAGTGCGCGAGTCGTCGGCGTCTTTTCGCCCCATGAGCGCGCTCAACGCCGTGTCAACGAGCGCCGAGGTCTCGCTGGAAAGCCAACCGCTGACGCGCATCCCCCATCCCGCTGGAGAAAATACGACTTTCTCCCGCGCGGCTTCGTCTTTCTCCGCCGCCACGCCCATGGCAGGGTCTTCCCGCAGGGCGCGCGCTTTGAGACGTCGCTCGAATTCGCGCGGGGCAAACTGACGCGCCCACTGAACTATCTCTTCTTGAACCCCCTCGCGGCGAAGCGCCTCCCGCAGGGCGGGCGTGGAAAACACCCGCCGAACGCCGTCGATATGCTCGGCGAACACGTCCCCCGACTCCAGCGCGGCGGCCATGACCGGCAACTCCTCGCCTAAAGATTGGGCGCGCGCGATTTCGCGGGCGGCGGCAGCCGGCGACTGCCCCGAGGCCTTCTCGTTCCAACGGGCCAGCGTTCGCTCACCCGAAGCGCGCCAACTGCCTCTTTCGCCAATCGCAAGGAGCCAGCGCCCCCGCACCGCCCCCAGGCGCGAGGCCAACCCCGCCAGCGCCTCGGCGCCGGCAAGAAGCTCCTCATCAGAAGCCCTTGACACATCCAGACCGGCCAGAACCGAAATGTCGGCCTTCAAACCGTTCAGAGACTCGCCCACACCGGGCGTCCGATCCCCATCGAACGCCCTCCCGCCGCCCACACGGGCACGGCTTCGAGAAGGCGCCGCCCCCGGGTGGCAAAACACGCCCGCCACATCGACGTCGTCGAGAGCCATTGTGCCCGCCTCCTTCTGCAAAACCTCTGGCGTTTCCCTCTTCCCTCATCATACACAAAGTTTGGTATGGTTTCAACTTTTTGTTCGACATCTTCTGTCATTTATTCGCTAGGTCAAACGCCACGAGACGCCCGACGACGCCGCATTCGCGCCGCACGCGCAACTTCCGCGTCGACGTGCCGCTGTCGGAGAAGGTGCGCGCCACAACACCCCCGCACGCGCAACTTCTGCGCAGCACCCCGCCCGTAGCGGCCGAAGGCCCGAACCGCCCCAGAACAAACCGCCCCAAAACGAACCGCCCCAGAACAAACCGACCTACAACGAACCCGAAAACAAACAGCCCGAGAGCAAACGAACACCAGAACGAACCGCCCCAGAGCGAACCCTAAAACCCGATATGCAAAACCGCCGCGCGGTCAGCCGGGCTCACAGCCTGCGAAACGGCCAGATCCTTGCCGTCGCGATACCTGACGCTTTGCCCGGGAAGCAGGAATGCGTCGGCGGAAAGCAGGTAGTCGACCACGTTTGACAGCATCGCATAGACCTCTTCCTCGCTGTGCAGGGACCCGACTACCTCGAGGTCAAGATGCCCGAACAACGGCAAGCCCAACGTCCGGCCGTAAACGAGGTCCGGCTTGGACACGCGGATTCCCACCCACAGCGGAATCGGGGCTTGCCCTTTGCTCAAGAGGTCCGCAAGTTCAACCACCATCTGCGGAGGCTGCACGACGCCGAGCTCCGGCCGGAAGAGCCCAACCGCCGACTTCTCGCGCATGAGCGCATCGGCCACTTCCGCGAGAACAACGTGCGCGGTCGCCGCACGCCGCCTCAATGCGATTTCGCGGGGAAGCCCCTCCAGCTCCGAAATCTCCTCACCGGTGAAACCCGGCATCCGCGAACTGCCCGCCTCCGCCGCCCGATCGCCGACGTCGCCCTCTGAACCGCCGCCTTCTCGTCCAAAACCGTTCGCTTCAGCCCCAAAACCGCCAACGTCCTCCATCGGGGCGAAACAGGTCAAGGCGACATGAAAGCCGTGTGCGGGAAGCCGCCCCCTTTCCGGCAGGGCCTCCCCCGAAACCGGGCTTAGCAGAACGACGACGTCGCGCAACGCAAACCGCAGAATGCTGCCGCCCCGCTCCCATGCGAAGGCGATGCTCTCATTCCACAGCGTTCCCACACGCGCCGCAGCCCCCTCGAGGTCGATGGGGGCGGTGAACAGAGCCGTCGCGGAGAAAATCTCCGGAGCGTCGGGGTGGATCATCGAAACGGGGAACTCGGTCATGCCGATCTCCTACGAAACAAGTCGAAACCTCGGGGACAGGTCGAAACCGCCGGAACGAGTTGGGATTCGGCAGTCGAAACAGGTCGAAACCGCCGGAACGACTTGGGATCCCGCCGCCAAGCCGACGGCGATTCGCCAGACCGCCGACGACTCGCCGACGACTCGCCAAGCCGCCGGCGTCGAGCAGAGCGGCTTCCGGAAAGCGCCGAACAACGGAACGGCGCCTTGGGATCGGATGGCCGACGGGCAGCGGCCTCCAGGCGACGCCGAACAACAAAGGCGCCGAAAAGACGCGGACAAAACAAGGGCAAAGACATAGATAAGGCTGGGTGGTTCGAATCGACAGCAGCGGAAACGAACCACCCAGCCAATTGGCAAGGAATCCGGGATTCCCACACGCTCACCTCATTTGGGACGGATGCATCTTGCCATTGCGCGCACCCGATGGGGGCGCAAGCTCTATGAAGTTGTGCTGCTCTAATGGTATACCGCAGACTTGCGATCCGCAGCAACCGTAGGTCTAAAAGTCTAGGCACTTTCGACCGACATCACAAATCGACTTAGCCGACAGTGAAATTCATCAGAGGTCTGCCAAACGCGTGTAGGTCTCGACGAAGACTTCTTCCGGAGTCCCGGGGTTTTCGACGACGAAGCCGAGCTCGTCGTCCTCGAGCCTCTCCAAAGTGGCGTACTGGTTGGACAGCAGCGAAGGGTTCATGAAGTGCCCGCGCCTCTTTTCCATCCTCTCCGCGTTGAGGTCTTCGGGCGGCGCGACGTGCGCGAAGACGGTTCGAGCGCCATTTTCCCGCAACGTGTCGCGATACTTGCGCTTGAGGGCGGAGCAGGAGACGACGGTCGAATGGCCGACGGCGTTCTCCGCCCGCATCCAGTCTCGAATTGCCTCGAGCCACGGTTGGCGGTCGGCGTCGTCGAGGGGAAGGCCGGACGCCTGCTTGTCGCGGTTCGCCTGTGTGTGGAACTCGTCGCCCTCGGCGTAAACATAGCCGAGTTTGCCCGCGAGCATCATGCCGATCGTTGTCTTTCCGGAGCCCGCAACGCCCATGACAACGATGTTGACGGGCCCTTTCGCCCGCGGCGGCGCTGGCAAGTGTGGAATGTCGGATTCGCTCATCGCTTCCTCGCTTTCGCTTTCGCAGCGGAGTCGGCGCCCGCCGCATTGCTTGTACCGTGTCTACGGTATCCCATTGCGAAGGCTGCGGGTATATGGGCTTGTCAACTTTGACGCAATGCACGTCCCAGTTCCGGCGGGGTGCACGCCCCCGTTCAGCCAGCGCCCTTCCCAGGTCCGCCGTCGCCGTCCATGTTCATGAAGTGCGGGCCGCGCGCCGCGAGTTCGACGGCGTACATCGGCCCCCAATGCCTCCAGGGCTCCTTCGACAGGTAATCGTTGGTGAAGCGCATGTCGTCGGAGACTTCCGTGACGCAGAACTCGGGGATCTTCAGGCCGACGACGGGCGCGAGCCTCTCGCACTCGGCGACGATGAGCCCCTCGTTCTGGCCGGCGAACACGTCGAACTCCCAACCGTCCTCGTCGTACCAGAGCGAGTAGCGATTCTTCAAGATGACGGTGGGGCAGCGCCGGATGATCTGGGTTGCCACGGCGAGGTCCAAGCTGGATTCCATTTCGTAGCGCTCGCCTTGGACCGCCGGCGACTTCACCGCCATCGAGGCGGAGGCCCCCTCTTCGGCGTCGGCCAGAAGCCCGGTGAGAAGCCGCCGTTCGTACGCGCCCAAATAGTCAGTCGCCTCGTCGAAAGCCGGGCACTCGACGGACCTTCCGGGAAAGGCGATCCTCACGCGCACGGCGTACCCGTCCTCGGCGAATACGTACGCCTGAACGATCACCTGCTTCGAGCCGTGCCGAACCACGTCCTTCGGCAGCGCGCGCACCAAGAACTTGCGCTCGAACTCGAATTGAAGGTCGACGTCGTCGGAATCGCTCATGTCTCAAGGATACGGAAGTCGGGCCTCTTGAAGGCCCCGCCGAGCGCATACACACCGAGCGAAACGGCGTAGGCAATGACGGTGAACACTGCGACTCCGCTGTATCCGGTGAACCTGGACAGCAGATGGCCTCCGATCGCCCCGCCGACGGTGGCGCCCGCGTACATGGCGGCGCTCGCCAGCGACGACACCGTGCCTCGGGCCAGGTCGGTATGGCTCTGAAGCTCGCTCATGAGCACGGGGAACAGGAAACCGCCGACGAGCATCGCCACGGCCAGGACGATTACGGCGACCCGCATACTGGAGACGAAAGCAGTGCCGAGGTAAATGGCGCCGAGGGCGACAATCCCAAACAAAAGCGAACGCAGTTCCCCGAGGCGTGCAACGAGCCGCGACCCCGTCAAGGAGCCGATGGCGTTGCCGAAGCCGATGACGATCATCGCCGTGCCGATCGCGTTCTGATCGGCGCCGAAGTCCTTTGCCAGCCACGATCCGATGAAAGACAGGGCGGTGAAGTTGCCGGTCTGGAAGAGCAAGTACGCAATCAGCGACAGCAGAAGAGGGCGCGAACGGGCGACGTGTGCGTAAGGCGCAAAGAGCCGGCCGCCGGAGGCCGCGGGCGCCACATTCGGGAAACCCTTGTAGAGAATAACCCACAGCACGGCGCTGGAGGCGGCGATCACGAAGAACGGAATGCGCCATCCCATTGAGGACAAGAAGGAAGCGATCGGGATGCCCGCCACTTGGGCGATCGCAAGCCCCGCCGTCGCATACCCCATGGTTTTGACAATTGCCTTTGGCGGCACGGTCACCGGGATCGACGCCCAGATCTGCGGTGCGACGAAGGCGGCCGCAACGCCCGCAAGCGAGCGCGTGGTGAAAAGCGACCAAAAGCTCCACGTGCAACCGCAAGCCGCAGTGAACACGCCGAATCCGACCAGCCCGGCAAGCAGAACCTTGCGGCGGTCAAGCCGGTCAGAGACGGGGCCCGCAACAAGAGCGAACAGAGCGTAGCCGAGAGCATAGGCTGAAACGAGCCAGCCGGAACGAGACACGCTCACCCCGAATTCCCGTTGAAGCAAGGGGAGCAGCGGAGCCGTGAGGAACGTGTCCGTGCCGATGACGAATAAGGTGGAGAAGGAGAGCAGGCGCATCGTGGGTTCCGATGCGGGCGTGAACTGCGGAGAGACAGTCATGATTGCACCTTTCAGGCTGCCCCGCAAACCGTGACGAGACGGCGGGACGCATCCCCAAGGGCGAGCCAAACTTGCGGATCGGAAGATTGGAGTCGCCGACGCACGACGACGGCGCCGCCATTCTTCATTTCGAAATTTCTCGAAATAATGATCCGTCCATGCTTTCGCGGCTGTCAAGGGCAAACTCGTCACCTACCGTCAAGGGCAAACTCACGTTAGTCGTCCACGGCAAGCCCCGCCCATCGTTCAAGCCCTGCCATCGAGGGAAGGCACACCGCATCCGCGACGGTAGACTCGAGCCGAAGTCGACGAAAGGTCCAGCAGTGGGGAAAGAAAGGCTGCGTCATCCGGCTCGTGACGCCATCAAGCTTGACGGCGTCCTAAGTGCGCTGTCCGACCCGATCCGCCGAGACATCCTTCGGAAGATCGCATCCAACGGCCCTCAAGTTTGCGGTGACTTCGACTACGACGTCGCACCGTCGACCATGTCCTATCACTGCAAAGTGCTCCGAGAGTCCGGGCTCGTGCACACCGAGGCGATCGGCAAGCACCGTCAACTCACACGCCGCGACGAGGCCATCGAAGCCCTCTTCCCCGGCCTTCTCGAGTCGGTGGGGCTGCCTCCCGGCCAGGGGCGGTGGCCAGAGGACGCAGGGCGCCAAGAAGGCGCTGAGCCCTAAAAGCGCCGCGCCCATAGCGCGCGGGACGCGCTGAGTCACAAATTCCGGCGGCGCCCAGGACACGCTGAGCCACAAGAGTCCAATTGACGATGTCCGCCCCTCCTTCCAAAACACGAGCTCATCCACCTCGCGCGGACAGAAACACCCAGAGAACCGGCAGACCAGTCGGCAGGCCGACGGCAATCAAAGAGACCGAAAGAACTAAGCAGACCGAAGAAATCCGGAAAGCTCCGGGTGGCGCAGGAAAGCCGGGATCCTCCGCGGACGGATCCACACCGGCGCGCCAACGATGGCAAAATTGCCTCTATGGACAATCAGCTTCCCGTCGGAGCCGACCAGACCCCTACCGGTGTCGGCCAGCTTCCCACCGGAGTCGATGTGGTGGTCGCCGCCCAGACCCTCGGTTCGACGATCCGCCGCACTCCGCTCGATATGTCGCTTCGCCTTTCAGGCATTCGCAATCAGGACATTCTGCTCAAACGCGAGGACATCCAGGTGGGCCGCTCCTACAAGGCTCGCGGCGCGTACAACTTCATTTCGAGCCTGAGCGCGGAGGAGCGCGAAGCGGGCGTTGTGTGCGCATCGGCAGGAAACCACGCCCAGGGCGTGGCCTTCGCGTGCAGGCAGCTGAAGATTCACGCCAAGGTCTTCCTGCCGTCCACGACCCCGCGGCAGAAGCGGGCTCGCATCGCGGACATCGGGGGACGTTGGATCGAACAGGTCATCGTGGGCGCGACCTTCGACGAGGCCTCCGCGGCGGCGCAAAAGTACGCGCGCGAGCACAGCGCCACCTACGTCCACCCTTTTGACGACCCGCGTACGATCGCCGGCCAAGGAACCGTGGTCAAGGAGATTTTCGAGCAGGCGTCCACGCCTCCGGCGGCCGTGGTCGTTCCCGTGGGCGGCGGCGGCCTCCTGGCGGGAACCGCGATCTGGCTGCACACGTTCCACCCCGAGGTGAAGGTCATCGGCGTCGAACCGGAGGGCGCGCCTTCGATGCGCGCGGCCCTCGACGCAGGTCATCCGGTCACCCTGCCCCACATCGACGGCTTCGCCGACGGCACGGCGGTGGCCCGAGCCGGAGACATCACCTTCGAGATCGCGCGCCAGTTCGTCGACGAGGTCGTCGTCGTCCCGGAAGGCGCCCTGTGCACCGAGATGCTCGAGCTCTACCAGGTCGAGGGCATCATCGCCGAACCGTCCGGGGCGTTGGCAAGCGCCGCCGTCGCCCGCTTCCTCCCCGACCTTCCCGACGGCCCGGTTGCCTGCGTGGTCTCGGGCGGAAACAACGACGTCTCGCGCTACGCCGACATCGTGGAACGCTCGAGCGTCTATGAAGGGCTGCGCCACTATTTCCTCGTCACCTTCCCCCAGAAGCCCGGGGCGCTTCGCCATTTCCTCGACGGCGTGCTGACCGACGGCGAGGACATCGTGCTTTTCGAGTTCACGAAGAAAAACAACCGCGAGACCGCGCCCGCCCTCGTCGGCATTGAAATCCAAGAGCCGGAGCGGATCGGCGAACTTCTGGCCCGCATGGAGGAATCCCCTCTGAGCATCGAAAAGCTCGAGCCGGATTCCCCGGTGTTCTCGTTCCTCCTCTAGTGCGCCCCCGCGCCGGACAGGCCGCCGCCAAGGCCCTTCGGTCGCGCAAGGCCCTTCGGTCGCGCCGACGCCCGCTTGGCCGGCCTGGGTCGCCGTCCGATCGGAAGTCCGCTTCGGCCTCTCCCGCCCAACCCCACGCGGTCGCCGCCGTTTGCCTTCCCCGGCGGCGCGCCACTCTCAAACAGCGTAAACTACGACGGAAAAGACAAAGGAAGGACTCCCATGAGCCTGAAGAAATTCGTCGCCAAAACGTATATGCGCTTCTCGCGCTGGACGTGCGTCACCGATCCGCTTCCCGAGAAGGTCGTTCTCATCGGCGCTCCGCACACGTCGAATTGGGACGGATTTTTCATGGTCATGGCATTTTGGTCGATCGACCGGGACTACAAGTTTCTGGTCAAAGAGTCGCTCGTGAAAAATCCTTTCACGCGCCCCCTGATCAAGCTCGCACACGGAATAGCGGTCAATCGCTCGTCAAGCAACGGAATCGTCGGCTCGATCGTCGAGGAGGCGAAGAACAGCGACGAATTCGCCCTCGTCATCGCCCCAAAGGGAACGCGCGCCAATCGTGAATATTGGAAGTCCGGTTTTTACCGCATCTGCCTTGAAACGGGCCTTCCGCTTCAGCTGGGCTTCGTGGACAGACAACGGAAAGAGTACGGCTGGCGTCACAACATCGCTTTGACGGGCGACGTCGAAGCCGACATGGAGAAAATCCGGTCCTTCTACGAAGGCAAACTCGGCAAACGGCCGCAGTACAGCAACGTTCCCAGGCTTCGGGCTGAGGACGACGCCGAAGCGCGCGCGCACCTGCTGGGCGAGATGTAGGGGCGGTTCGAAGAAGAGGGCTCGAGCACCGCGCTAACTGTCAGTTTCGCGCAGTGCCAAGCCTCAATCCTTGCCACCGGCTCGCGGTTGCCGCATCGCCGTTGACTCACTCCGAGACGTCTGGAGAACGGACGTCCCGAGTTCATTATCTGATACGCGGGAGCGACGCACAAGGCTTCGCGAGCGCGCACATTGAGCCGTTCCGCACTATGCGGGCGTACCGGCGTCGATCTTGCGGATCGCGCAAGTCCTTGTGTCATCGCGCTGCACCTGTGCGAGCGTCGCTCGGTTTCGGCGATGCGCCTAGCCTCCACTGCATATCGCGCTGTACCCGCGCCGCGGGCGTCGCCTCATTTGGGCGGTGCGCCGCACCTAGCGGGCAACGCTGCCCGGCACGCGGCCCCGTTCCTCACTTGCAGATTTAGGTTAAAGCAATTAACCTATTGCCATGGCGACATCCATTTCTACTAATTCGCGGGCCGCGTCGGCGAAACAGGAGAGGCTCGCGGAACCAAGCGCGCGGTCGACACGCGGCAAGGCCGGCGACAAGCGGCGGACGGACACCCGAGCCCGCCTGGCGGCGGCAACCGTCGAAATCATCGACGCCTCGGGCTGGCCCTCGGTGACTCTGGCGGCCGTCGCGAAAGCGTGCTCGATCTCGACTCCTGCGATGTATAAGCATTTTCCGGACAAGGCGGCTCTTTTCGAGGCCGCGCAGGAGGAAATGTCCGGCAGGCTCGGCGCGCTCGCGGATGCGGCCGCCCACGAGAGCCCCGTCGATTCAATCTTCGACGTCGGCGAACGCCTCATCGCATATTCCGAAGAGCACCCCAACCTCCTCGAATTCGCGTTTTTCGGCCCGTCGAGCAACAACACGTCCGCCGTCGACGCCGGGGCGGGGGCACGCTGGGAGCTGCTTGCCTTCGTCCACCGTGAGATCGGGCGGTTCGTCGAGTCCCAGGCCCTGCCCCCGTGGCGCAACGCCGACGAAGCCGGGCGCGACCTGTTTGTGAGCCTATGGTCTTTCATTCAGGGCTACTCGAAGCTCGTGACGTCCGGAACGGTTCGCCATCGGAGCGCCTTTCTGAAAGCGGCGTTGAGATCCGTGCTGTCAATTACGACGGCGCAGACCTCGGTCGAAGAGCCCCGAGGCCCAGCGGAAACGGCGCAAGCAGCCCATGTCGAAGCGGCGCAAGCAGCCCGCGCGGAAGGGGGAGATTGCGCCGACAAGAAATGAGCAAGTACCGGAAACAACCGAATGCCAACCCAGCAACCAAATCAACCCAGCAACCAAATCAACCCAGCAACCAAATCAACCCGGCAACCGAATCCGATGCGGACAGGCCGGCACGCAAAACAACATGGAGCAATGCGTTGCAAGCCGATCTGCACGGAGGCATAGGAAGGAAGAACAATGCCTCACACCCTCGTCGTTTACGGCCACCCGTACGATAAATCCTTCAATCACGCGATTCTCGAGGAGATCACGGCCGGCCTCGGCAAGGCGGGCAAGAAATACAAGGTGATCGACTTGCACGCCGACGGCTTCGATCCAAACTACTCGACCGAGGAGCTGTCCCTTTACAAGAGCGGCGAAACGGCCGATCCGCTTGTCACCGCGTACCAGAAACTGGTCGACGAGGCGGACTCCCTCATCGTCCTGTCCCCGATTTGGTGGTCCTATTTGACGCCCAATGTCAAAGGGTTCTTCGACAAGGTCATGAAGAAGCCGTGGGCCTACATCGACACCAAGACCGGGCTGAAGGGCAAACTCCAGCACATCGGCAAATCGTGGGTCGTCACCACCGCCATCGCGCCGAAATGGTACCTGCGGCTGTTCGCGGGCAACCCGATCAAAGGGACGTTTATTTCCACGGTCATGAAGTCCCTCGGATTGCGCAACGTCCGCTGGACCCATTTCGGCCAGGTCAATAAGCAGGGCGGCGAACGCCACGAGAAGTTTCTGCGCAAAATCCGCGAGCAAGCCGAGAGATTCGGCAGATGAGAGGCGGGGCGATTCGCGGCCAAGCGGGGCCCCTGCCGGCAAGCAAGGCCAAGGCTCAGCGCGCCCGCCGGACAACCGCTCGGGCGAGGAGGTCGAGGCCTCGTTCCGCCTGAGCGGTTCCGGGAGAGAGGTTGACGAGCATGACCTCGTCGGCGCCCGTCGTCGCCTCGAATCCGTCGAGGAACCGCTTGGCGTCCTCGCCGACGCCGACGGCCGTATACTTCAGCATCCCAACGATCTGGTCGGCTCTGCCGGACGCGATGTAGGCGTCTAGATCGGCGTCGGAAATCTCGTCGGCGCCCTTCGCGAACATTCTCACGCGACGCCGGAGGACCTCGCCGTGCTGAACTTTCGCGGCCTCCTCCTCATCCGCCACGATGAAGTTCGCGGCGGCGATCACGTAGGGTTCCGCGCACTGCTCGCTGGGCCGGAAACGGGCGCGGTAGACGTTGATCGCCTGCTCCAGCATTTCGGGCGCGAAATGGGACGCGAAGGCATAGGGCAGGCCGAGCGCAGCGGCCAGCTGCGCGCCGAAAAGCGAGGACCCGAGGATGTAGAGCGGAACCTTGGACCCCCGCCCGGGATTGGCGTTCACGGCCGGTATGACGGTCGCGTCGGCGAGGTAGCCCCGCAGCTCGGCGACGTCGTCGGGGAAACTCTCGGCGGCGTTCGGATCCCTTCTCAAAGCGCGCAGCGTCCGCGGATCGGTGCCCGGCGCCCTGCCCAGGCCCAGGCCGATGCGGCCGGGATAGAGGGCCTCGAGGGTGCCGAATTGCTCGGCGACGACGAGCGGGGCGTGATTGGGAAGCATCACGCCGCCTGCGCCTAGCTTGATCTTCGAGGTTCGCGCAGCCACATGGGAAATGAGCACGGCCGGAGCGGAGGAGGCGATAGTCGGCATGTTGTGATGCTCGGCGTACCAGATGCGCTCGAAGCCGAGGCGCTCTGCCCGCTGCGCCAAAAGAACGGATCGGGTGAAGGCGTCCGAAGGGGTTTCGCTCGGCCCGACGAAGGCCAGATCGAGGAGGGAGTAAACAGTCATCGCGGTCCTTGCGTCGCAGTGTCGTTGGAAGTCCTTGTGTCTGCGCTTTATTTTATTCGCGGGCGTGTTCGCCGGTAAGGCCGGTTCGCTCTCCGCTTCGGCGACGCGCCCGAATTCTCTCGTTGACCCAGGAGACGAGAACCGCGCCCAGGTAGAGCGCGATGAGGATGAAGGCCTGGACCGTCATCGGCCACGGGCTGGGCAGGGGGTTGGCGATCGCGGCGAAGACGAAGGCGAGAACAACCGCCCAGCGCCACGCGCCGAGCATGCGCCGCGCGCTGAGGAGCCCGAGGAAGTTCAGCGCCGTCAACACTTCGGGAACGAGAAAAGAAATTCCGAAAGCGAGGACAAGCCGAGTGTAGAACGTCACGTAGGACCCGGCTTCAAGCAGCGAATAGCTTCCCTCGGGGACGAAGCTTTGGAGAATTCTGACGGCGTGGGGCGCCATCCGCACCGCGCTGAAAGCCCCCGCGGCGAAGAGCGCGACGCCCACGCACCCGAAGGCCGCGCCGTACGCCTTTTCGTTGCGTTTGAGGCCGGGGCCGATGTACGCGCCGATCTGATAGATCCACCAGGGGCTCGAAACGATCGCGCCGATCCACAAAGACAGGCGCATTTTCAGGTCGAATCCCGCTCCGATCGTCTGGAAGTTGATCTGCGTGCGGGAGTCCTTCAGCGCGGTCAGCGGCTCGACGATGAAATCGAGCACCGGTTCATAGAGGAACCAGCCGACGACGGCGCCGACGCACACGCCGGCGAGCGACCGGATGAAGCGCGAGCGCAGTTCGCTCAGGTGGCTGGCGAGGCTCATCCTGCCCTCGGGATTGCGCCGTCGGCCCCTCGAATAGCGCCGTCGGCCTCCCAGAAGGCGGAGCCTGCCGCTCGTGCCAGCCGCCCGCGCCCTCGTTGCACGCGGCTTTTTCGAGAGCAGCTTTTTCGTCCGCGGCCTTTTTGAGCGCGGCTCTTTCGCGCGGGCTCCGTCTGCCGTCACGTCGCGCTTCCTTCTGCGCGGCTTCGCTCTGCCGTCACTTTTTGCGTCCCGCTATGCCTGGCACAAGGAACCCTGCGCTAAGCCCGCCCCGGTCCATCGGACGGATGGCCACTCTCCTCCGGCGGCTTTTGCTCGCCCGCCGAAACCTGGCCGTCCCGCGCAGCGTCCGAAGCCCGGCCGTCTCGCGCGGAGCCGGACGGCTTCGCAGCGGAGGCCGAATCCTCGTCGTCGTGGAATTCCCGCATCTCCTTCCGAAGCACCTTGAGCGACTGCCCGAAGTACTTGGCGACGTCGGGCAGCTTCGAAGCGCCGAAGACCACCACGAGAACGATGACCAGAACAATGATGTGCGAGGGTTTCACAGTTTGTCTCCTTCAATTGAGTCCTGTGCGGCGGAAGGCCCGCTCGGCGACTTTTCGTTAGGCTCAGGTCCGGCTTGCGCAACTGACCGTTGCGGGGCGTGCGCATTCGGTCCCTGCCGGGCATTCGCAGCTGGCTCTTGCGGACCGTGCGCATCCGGTCCCTGCCGGGCATTTGCGGCCTGCCCTTGCGGGGCGTGCGTGCCCGTCGCCGCGGCCTTGGAGCCCTTAGAGCCGACGCCCTTGGAGCCCGCACGAGCGAAGGCGGCGGAGCTGTATGCCGCCCTTTCGGCCGTTCTTGACGCCCTGTTCGTCCTGTCTCTCGCCGGTTCCACACCTTCCTCAGAACTCAGGGCGCCCGCGCCTGCGCCTCCCGGGCCAGCCATGGACATCCAGGCCTCCATCTCATCGCGCACGGCTTCGCGCACGATCCTGCGAGGGTCGAGCTGGCGGATGTCCAAGTTTGCGAGCGCGGCGATCTCCTTTTCCGCGACGCCGAATTCGCCGTCGGCCCCGGCGCGCATGCCGGCGCTCCACTGCCGGAGGGCATCGACTCCCTTGCGCATTGCACGCAGGGCCTCGGCAATGTTCTTGGGGCCGAGAACAAGCGCGCCGACGGCGAGCAGCACCAGGAACTCCCCGCCGCTGATCCCGAGCATGCCCACCGCCTTTCGTCGTTTCCGGCGGCCACTGGCGGTGGCCGCTTTGTGGGGGCTGGTCGCGGTCAGTTGTCTTTCAACTGCCGTTTGTCTTTTGACGGTCTGCGGCGACCGGCCCTTTGCTTTGGCCATTTCCGACGGTTTCGGATGTGCCGGGGCGTCATCCGATCGCGTCGCAAACGATCCGCACACGATGCTACACGCGCAAGCCCTCCGGACACGACGAAGCACCCGCCCAAGAGCCGCAAAGCACCCATCCAGTAGCCGCAAGACGTCCGCGGGTATGTCCGCAAAGCAGTCGTACGCGCATCCGCAAAGCGTCTGCGCGTGTGTCCGCGCTTGTGTCCGCAAGCATTGACGACGACGGCGAAAGCTTCTCACCAGACACAAAAAGAAGCCTCTGCCATCCTCCACATTAGAAAGAATCTCAAACCTCTAACCGAACACTGTCGGCAGTCAAATCACCGCCGACACGGAAGAGACTTTCACCGACGGTTGATTGTGGCTGGGACGCGTTTGACGGAGTTTCCCGCGCCATTGTTGACATTAGCACCGCAGCCGC